>ERZ761602.93-NODE-93-length-200915-cov-10.312850_pt1 | contig 200915 bp, 193 predicted proteins | sample MGYA00512165_ERZ761602 | MGnify/ENA primary metagenome ERZ761602 (study PRJEB28899, sample SAMN02445085) | bioreactor sludge metagenome | biome: EBPR sludge; isolation source: Thorneside wastewater treatment plant | place: Australia: Brisbane, Thorneside...
GCCATCATCGAGAAGATTGCGAGGTGCAGGGCTATTAATGAGACACTACACTAGTGTCCGAGAGGGCCGGGAACTCGTGGCACCCAAAACCGATCTAGACTATCGCATTGACGCGGGAATAGCCATGCCAGCCAGCATTCGGTTGGCGAGAATTCCGGACTCGAAAACATCGGTCGAAAGGGCCTTTTCAGGTTCTATAAGGCGGGATATGGTCGGGTCGTTTATCACTCAGACCCAGCGGGTCAGGAATTCTGTGCTATAATGATTCCACGCATTGACGCGGGAAGCGAGTCGCGGTCGTCGGTGCCAACGAGTTATGGTAACGCTACAAGTAGAACATCGCAGTGCAGACAAGGGCCTTTCTCCGAAGGCGCTCCGCGCCAACGGGCTCTTGCCGATGGCCATTGTGGAGCGCGGCGTCGGGACCAAGATGATCCAGGCGCCGTACCGTGCGGTCAAGGAGGCGTTGACCCAGACGCGCGGCGCGGGGTCCTTCCGGATCGCCCTGCCGGGCGAGAAGCGGCCCCGTCAGGTCGTGGTGAAGCAGGTCGATCGGGACGTGGTCTCCAACAAGGTCCAGCACCTGACCCTGATGCAGGTTTCCGAGGGGGACCTGGTCGAGATGGAGGTGCAGGTGGTGGCGCATGGCGTGCCCGCTTGCGTGGACCGGAACCAGGCGACGCTGGAGACGCCGACGCGCACGGTGAAACTGCTTGGCCGCATCGCCGACCTGCCCGAGTTCGTACGCGTGGAGACGGCGGCGCTCGAAGTGGGCGCGACGGTCTCGGCGGGCGACCTGGAGATGCCGGAGGGGGTGTCGCTGGCGAGTTCGGCGGACGCCACGCTGTTTGTGGTCAGTCCGGTCCGGGTGAAGGCGGACGAGCCTTCTTCAGCCGAGCTGCCCGAACCTGACGCTGAGGCTTCGTAGGGCGGTTGCGATCCTGCCCTGCTGGGGGTTTGGGCTGGTGTGGTCGGTTGGGGTGGACCTAGTTGACCTGGTTGACTTGGTGGACGGCAGTCTGGCCGACCTCGCTTGGGGGCAGTGGCGCTTGGGCGGCGTGGACTTCGACACGCGCGGGTGCGTTGCGTGAGCGGTTTTCAGGTGGAAGGTGCCGGCCCGCGCGGCTCAGTCTGACGCCGCTGATCCATACAAATGGACCTGGTTGACTTGGTTGACTTGGTGGACCGGTGGACGGCAGTCTGGCCGACCTCGCCTGGGGGGCAGTGGCGCTTGGGCGGCGTGGACTTCGACACGCGCGGGTGCGTTGCGTGAGCGGCTTCTGGCGGAAGGGGCCAGCCCGCGCGGCTCAGTCTGACGCTGCCTGGGGTCTAGTTTGGGTGGTCGACTTCGAGACGCGCGGGTGCGTTGCGTGAGCGGTTTCAGGTGGAAGGGGCTGCCCGCGCGGCTCAGTCTGACGCCGCTGAGTATCTAGGTTCGATGGGTGGACCACCCCGGCCTGTCGGCCACCCCTCCAAGGGAGGGGAATTGTCTTTGGCCGCGCGGCTCAGTCGGACCCTGGCGGACCCTGAAGGAACGGCGCCATTTTGCCGACCTGGTAATTATGCGGGCCAAACAACACGCGCCTTCCCATGCCCAGGCGCTCGACGACCACGGCAAGACCGAGGCGTACTATCAGATGTTCAATCGAACCCTCGCCGCCATGGTCGAGGAGAGCGCCACGACCATCCTCGACGTGGGATGCGCCACGGGCGTGCTTGGGGAGCACCTCAAGAGCCAGAAGCCGTGCGAGGTTTGGGGCATCGAGATCGTGCCTCACGCCGCCGAGCAGGCCAAGGCGAAACTCGACCGCGTCATCGAGGGCAACATCGAGCAGATTCTGCCGCTCCCCGGCGTGGGCGAGCACTTCGACGCCATCATCTTCGGCGACGTTCTGGAGCACCTGCAGGACCCGTTGACCGTGCTGCAGAACATCCGCGGCCACCTGAAGCCGGACGGCGACCTGTTGGTCTGCGTTCCGAACATCGCGCACTGGTCGGTGCTGGGCGAGTTGCTTCAGGGGCGGTTCCCCTATGCCGAGGCCGGCATTCTGGACGCCACGCACCTGCGCTTCTTCACGCCTGGCAGCTTCCGCGATTTGCTCGCGGAGGCGGGCTACGAGTCGGTGCAGGAGTTCAGCCACATCATGCCCAACGACGCCGTGTCGGCGATTCTGGGCGAGGCTGCGGGACGGCTCGGGATCGACCCCAAGGTGCCGCTCTCGGTCACCCCGGTCTATCAGCAGCTTTATCGCGCGCGGCGCAAGCAGGCGTCGTCTTCGCGACCGCAACTGGCCGTGGTTTTGGGCAACGCGAGCGACGGCGCGCACAAGCCCGCGACGATGTCCACGCTCGCCGTGGTCACGCACAACAGCATGGACACCTTGCCCGAGTGCCTGGAGCACCTGCGGACGTTCATGGGGCCGAACGATCGGCTGGTGGCCGTGGACCGAGGCTCGACCGACGGCACATCGCAGTACCTGGCCAAGATCGCCGAGAACGAGATGCGGCTCAAGGTCATCCATCTGGACGGCGCGACCGGCTATGCCGCCGCGTTGAACCGTGCGGCCGAGAACGCGACCGGCGACACCCTCTTTATCGTGGACCCGCGAGCCGTGCTCTTCGACGGCTGGATCGAGCAACTCACGGCCCACTTCACCGCCGAGAAGGTCGGCATGGTGGCGCCGCACTTCGACGCGGCCCGGGGTTGGCAGAACTTCGAGAAGTACGTTCCCTCGCACACCGAGGGCGACTTCACCAACCCGTCTTACGCGGCCCACGTGCGCTTGGCCAACCGAGGCAAGGTGCGCGAGGTCCCAGCGGTCGAGCCTTTGGCCGTTGCGATTCCTCGCCGCGTGTTCGACAAGGTGGGACGCTTCGACGACCGGATCGAGCATCCGTTGGCGGCGATGCTCGACTACGCTTGGCGGATTCGTCGGGAGGGCATGGTGCTCTTTTGCGCCGCGGACGTGTACGGTCATGTGATGGACGCCGCCCGGGAGGAGGTGGGCTTCACCGAGGGTTGCGACGTGCTCGCGGACAGCCTGACGCAGTTTTACGGCCACGGCAACGTCCCGCCCGCCGAGGCGTTGTTTGGCTCGCTTCCGTTCGAGCCTCGGTTCGACCCTTGGAAGCTGGACCACGAGAATCCGTTCGCGCCGATCGCCCCCGGCGACGGCAAGGCGCTGTACCTGGACCTGATGAAGCGTGCGCTCACCAACTGGGTGTACGCCGATCAGGAACCCCACCGGTGGAACCCCGCGAAGCGGACGATCGGCATGGATTGGCCGCCTTCGCCTTGGTCGCACACGATGGTCGGCGTCAAGCGGCTCGACAACCTTCAGTTGTGCTTGGAAGCAGCCCTTCGCGATGGCGTACCGGGCGACTTCTTGGAAGCGGGCGCGTGGCGCGGCGGCGCTTCGATCTTTGCTCGGGCCTTGTTGAAGGCCCACGGCGTCGAGGACCGAACGGTTTGGGTGGCCGACTCGTTCGAGGGCTTGCCCAAGCCGAACGAGGAGCTGTATCCGCAGGATGCGGGCGACCGTCACCACACGTTCGACTTCTTGGCCGTGAGTCTGGACGAGGTCAAGCGCAACTTCGACACGTACGGCTTGCTCGACGAGGGGGTTCGGTTCCTGAAGGGTTGGTTCAAGGACACCCTGCCGAGCGCCGAGGCCGAGGCGTACGCGGTGCTTCGTTTGGATGGCGACATGTACGAGTCCACGATGGACGCGTTGAACGCGCTGTATCCGAAGCTGAGCCCCGGCGGGTTTCTGATCGTGGACGACTACGGCGCGGTGCCCGCATGCCGTCAGGCGATCGAGGACTACCGTGCAGAACACGGCATCGACGAGCCGATCATTGAGATTGACTGGACGGGCGCCTATTGGCGCAAGGCCCGCTGACACGCTTCAGGGAACATGAGCAACAGACGCAAACTCGAGCGACCCAAGACCGCCATCGTCGGCCCGCCGCGCACCCATGCGGCAATGCTCGAGCGCATGGTGCCCAATGCCACGGACCTGCTCACCGAGACGCTCCACTGGCAGCGGTACACGTTCTTCCGCAGCTGGTACGAGGGCCGCACGGTGGTGGACTATGGCTCGGGCGAGGGCTACGGGACCAACTACGCTTCGATCTTCGCCAAGCAGGCGGTGGGCGTCGAGCGGGACCCTTCGGTCTGCCGCCATGCGGCGCGCAAGTATCCGTCGGCGACGTTCGAGCAGGCGGACGGTTCGAGGCGTGCACCGGGGGACGTGGATGTGGTCTTGGGCTTCGACTTCTTGGAGTGCCTCGACGATCCCGGGGCTTGGTTGGATACGGTCGCGCAATCGGGGGCTTCGGTGGCGTTGTCCACTCCGAACCGGTTGGTCGTGTCGCCGGGGCGTGGCGCGTTGGATCGCCCACGCAACCGCTTCCGCAAGCGCGAGTACTCGCCCGAGGAGTTCGAGCAGCTGGTGCGCGCGAAGTTCCCCGGACGGGAGATCGCGTTCTTCTCGCAGGAGGCTCGCTGGCACGGGCCGTTGCAACCGGGACTGTCCGCGACGGCGATCAGCTTGGTCGCCGCCGTGGGTCCGCTGCCTGCGCCGTGGTGGCCCAAGGTCGGTTTGGCGATGCCCACCGTGAACAACGTGGAGGGCGCGGGGGATGCCATTTTGGCGATCATGCGCACGTACGCGGGGCCGATCGAGATCGCTTGGGTGTTGAACGGCACGTCGTCGGAGGGTCGGCGCAAGGCGGAGACGATCGCCGATCGGATGAACGGGGCGGTGCATCTGGTCCATCTGAGCGAGAACCAGGGTTTTGCCGCAGGGTGCAACGCGGGCCTTGCGGCCCTCGAGCGTCTCGGTGGGTTCGATTGGTTTGGGGTGACGAACGACGACGTTGCGCCTGCGGTGGATTGCTTGGCCGAGATAGTCGCGGCGATGGAGCACCTGGACGAGCAAGGGCTGCGGCCCGGCGTCATCGGTCCGGTTTCGAACAACGTACACGGTCACCAGCAGGTGAGCATCGGCGAGATCGCGGATTACCGCGACATGCTGGTCAAGGCCGAGCCGTTGCTGCGGGCCAAGGCGCTGTCGGTGACTCGGGTGCAGCAACTGCGGGGGCTGTTCATGCTCATCCATCCGAAGTGCTTGGCCGCTGTTGGCGGGTTCGATCCGCTGTTCGGGCTGGGCAACTTCGAGGACGACGACCACAACGTGCGCACGGCGCTTGCCGGATTCAGCCTTTGGATGGCCGACGGGGCGTTCCTGTACCACATGGGTTCCACCACGTTCCGCAAGCTGGACGTGGACTATCAGGCGCTCATCCGCGAGAACGGCCAGAAGCTGTGCGACAAGTGGCGGATCGCTTCGGTGGACGATGTGTGGGCGTTCAAGCAGCCGCCGATCCACGTGGCGCTGCGCGTGCCGCTGGATGCCGCCGTCCCCGCGCGGACGAAGCCATCCGACGAGCCTGCGCCGCAGAAGCTCTCGATCGCGACGCCGACGGTGGCTGCGGAGGCGGCTTCCGAGCCTGTCGTCGAAGAGCCGTTGGTTTTGGCCGCGAACGAGCCGAGGGCCTTCCTGTTCCCGATCGACGGCAAGGCCGTGGACTTGGTGAACGGCTTGAGCCACGAGGAGTTTGGGGCTTGGGTCGCCGCTTGCTTGGCGCTTGCGCCTCGCTCGGCGCGTCTGAGCGTCATTCACACGGTGATCGGGGCGACCGAGGTGGAATCGGTGGAAAGCCTGCGCCGCTCGTCCGAAGCGGCCTAGTCCAGGGCTTCGAGATCGTCCACGCGAACGACGACGACGGTCACGTTGTCGGAGCCGCCAGCGGTGAGGGCGTGTGCGACGAGTTTCCATGCCGCTTGCGAGGGGCTGGCGCCCGAAGCCAGACGGAGGATGTCGAACTCGTCCGTGTGGTTCGTGAGGCCGTCCGAGCAGAGGACAAACGTGTCTCCGGCGTAGAGTTCGAAGCGGTCGACCTGCGGCTGAATCGTGGTCTCCGCGCCGATCGCGCGCGTGAGCATGTGTCGGTACTTGTGGTTTTCGGCGGTCTCGCGGTCGATCACGCCCGCGCGCACTTGTTCTTCCACCCACGTGTGTTCGTCGCTGAGTTGCGCGAGTTCGCCGCCACGCAGGCGCAGGATGCGCGAATCGCCCACGTGGGCGACCAGGGCGTCGTCTTGGATGAGCATGAGCGCCGAGAGCGTGCAGCCTAGGTTTCGGTAGGCGGGGATGGACCGGCCAACGTCCAGGACGACTCGGTTCGCGGCCACCACGGCTGCGGCCGCAGCGGTTTCGGGGTCCTCGGAAGAGTGGTTGAGGTAGGCGTCGATGAACGTCTTGGTCGCGAGTTCGGCGGCGATTTGGCCGGCTTCGTGGCCGCCCATGCCGTCGCAGACGACGAAGATCAGGCCCCGGTTGGCCAATTGGCGCGGGTCTTCGGGGATGTAGAACTCGTACTTGTCTTCGTTGTTCTCGCGTTGCCGCCCGATGTCTGTTTTGGCGCCGACCGAGACGCGCGGGATGTAGCGCAGCGCCACGGGTGCCGCCAGATCGGCGACTTGAAACTCCGCCGTGATCTCGTCCATCAGGCTTGCCCTCCGAACTCGACGTGGAAGGTCATCGAGCCCAGCCGGATCTCGTCTTGAGGCGTGAGCAGGGTCTTCTGGTGAGGCGGGAGCTTCGCGCCGTTGAGGACGGTGCCGTTCGTGCTGCCCACGTCGGTCAGGGAGACTTCGCCGTTTTCGACCACCAGCAGCGCATGGCGGCCCGAGACGTAGGGTTCGGGGATGCACACGTCGTTGTCGCTCTTTCGGCCGAGCGTGTTCTCGCCTGGATGGAGTGGGAACCGGGATTCGTCGCCGACCAAGAAGGCGGCTGCCGTCGAAACCGTGGGTGGTGCGGCGAGCGCGGCCGTCTTGTTGCTCGCCACGCCGAGGGTCTTATTGGCTTCGCCGGGCAGGGCCAGACGGAGTTCGACGCCGCCGAACGAGACCGTATCGTCTGCGGCGAGCGAGCGCCGTTCGCCCGGAGCTAGGGCTGTCCCGTTGACCGAGGTGCCGTTGGTGCTGCCCACGTCGGCGACGGCGATGACGCCCGCATCGGAGACGACTTCTGCATGGCGTCGGCTGACCCGCGTGTCGGCGATCTGGATGTCGCCCTCGCGTCCGACGAGCGTCGTTCCCGGGCGAAGCGGATGCTCGCGACCGCTGGATTCGATCAGGACGGGCAGTTGTACCGCTGGCGCGCCGAAGGCATCGTCGGGCAGCGCACGGTCGAAGATCAGTCCGCAGTCCACGCAGAACATGACCCCGGCGGGGTTGAACGTCTTGCAGACCGGGCACTGGATGGGCTTGATCGTGATGGTCGCCTCGAACGAGGGACTGGAGTCGCGTCGGGGCGCGGCGATCATCTGCGTCCGATTGGGGTCGTTCGCCAGCATCTGGGTGCGGTTGGGATCGGGTGAGTGGGTCATGGCTCGCCGAACCTAAGTATAGGCCAAGCGCCGTGCCGCTCCAAGGTAGAGTGAGAGGCATGGGTCATCTGTTTCGCTGTTTCTTGTTCGGTGCGCTCGCCTCGCTTCTGGTGCTCGTCGGTTGCGGGGGCGAAGGCGGTTCGGGCGCCGGTGGCAACACGCTCAATGGCGTTTACCGGGGCACCTTCACTCCTGCCGGGGGCGGACCCTTGGACGTTTTGTTCGAATTCGTGGACGGGCGCGGCACCGTGTTGATCGGCGATGGCGGCGATGCCGTCTTCGCGACGGTTCGCGATGCGCGGCTGCAGGGCTCCATCGCTACGGTCGTCCTGGAGGCGTTCAGCGATGGTGACGTCACCGAAGTCACGATGACGGGTACTCCGTTCGCTTTTGAGATCACGGGAACGTTCGCCGCCACGACCACGGCAGGAACCGAGTCCGGCACGTTCCGGATCGAGTACGCGGGTGACAACGCCCCGACCAACTTCGCCGGCGTTTGGCGTGGGTCGTTGACCGAAGGCGTGGGCACGGTGCGGGGCGATGCCCCCGTTGTGCCTTACGTGGCGAACCTGATCCAGCAGCGCAACAGCCTTTCCGGGACCGTCGTGTTGACCGGAGCGGGCGAAGGTGGTGCGGACGTCACCGCTGTCGTCGAAGGTCGGGCCGTGCTCGGTTCGGCTGTATTCCGTCTCGTTTCGGGCGAGGGCAGCATGAACTGGGGCGTCGAGTCTGAAGACGCCGGGGCGACGCTCTCCGGGACGTTCAAGGCGTTCGACATCACGGACAAGGAAGTGGCGGCCGGCACGGTGGAGGGGCACCGCTAGGCCGATGGTCGTTCTCGCCGCTTTGGGGCTCGTCGCCATGATCCAAGAACCCATCGTCATCGTTCCTCAGCCCGAATCCCTCAAGCGGATGGAAGGCAAGTTCGTCGTGGACCGCAGCACGGTCATCGTTTCCGGCGCAGGCTCCGAGGCCAAGGCGAAGCAGCTCGCGGAGTTTCTGCGCCCCGCGACCGGCTTCGAACTGCCGATTCGCGAGCGGGCCGAGGCGAACGCGTTCGACGTGGCGCTCGACGCGAAGCTGACCCAACTGGGTTCCGAGGGTTATCGCCTGGTGGTCGAACCCAAGCGTGTGATCCTGCGCGCCGCCGAGCCCGCCGGGCTGTTCTACGGCATCCAGACGATCCGCCAGCTCCTGCCGGCCGACGTGTTTTCGCCGACCCAGGTGCGGGCCGAGTGGGCGATCCCGTGCGTCGAGATCCAGGACAAGCCCCGATTCCAGTGGCGGGGCCTGATGATGGACTCGTGCCGCTACTTCATGCCGCTCGACTTCGTCAAGAAGACCCTCGACCTGCTGGCGCTGCACAAGATGAACGTGTTTCACTGGCACCTCACCGAGGACCAGGGATGGCGGCTGGAGATCAAGAAGTATCCGAAGCTCACCGAAGTGGGCGCGTGGCGCAAGCACTCGTTGGTGGGCCATTACAACGAGAATCGGGGCAACCCCAAGTACGACGGCAAGCGCCACGGCGGCTTCTACACGCAGGACGATGCCCGCGAGATCGTGCGCTACGCCGCCGAACGGCACATCACCGTGGTTCCTGAGATCGAAATGCCCGGCCACGCGCAGGCGGCCATAGCGGCCTATCCCGAACTGGGCAACACGGGGCGGCAACTCGAGGTCAGCACCATGTGGGGCGTTCACACCCACGTGTTCAATGTGGAGGAGACCACGATCAAGTTCCTTCAAGACGTGTTGACCGAAGTGCTGGAAATCTTCCCCAGCAAGTTCATCCACATCGGCGGCGACGAGTGTCCCAAGGACGAGTGGAAGGCGTCTCCCCGCGCCCAAGCCCGCATGAAGGAACTCGGCGTCAAGGACGAGCACGAACTTCAGAGTTGGTTCGTCAAGCGGATGGACACGTTCCTCGACGAGCGTGGGCGCAGGCTCATCGGCTGGGACGAGATCCTCGAAGGCGGGCTGGCGCCCGGCGCGACGGTCATGTCTTGGCGCGGCACGCAAGGCGGGATCGCGGCGGCGCAGGCGGGCCACGACGTGGTGATGTCGCCCACGAGCCACTGCTACCTCGACTTCTACCAGAGCAAAGCGCCCGGCGAGCCTCTGGCCATCGGCGGGTTCACGCCCATTGACAAGGTGTACGGCTTCGAGCCTGTGCCCAAGGAACTGAGCGCGGATCGCGCGAAGCACATCCTTGGCGCGCAAGGCAACGTGTGGACCGAGTACATCCCCACACCCGAGAAGTTCGAGTACATGGCGTTCCCGCGCGCGTCGGCCCTTTCCGAAGTGGTCTGGACCCCCGCAACGGGCAAGGACTTGGGGCGCTTCATGGCCGGTCTGCCCGTGCATCTCAAGCGGCTCGATCACCTGCGTGTGAACTATCGGCGGCTGGACGGTCCGGCGGAAGCCCCGTTTGCCGAGTGGAAGTCCGGCGAGGTCGGCGAGACGCCCGTGGTGCGCGAGTGGCCCCTCCCCGAGATTCCGGAAGCCGGCGAGTACGCCGTGACGTTCTCGTACTCGGGTGGCGACCATCGGCTGGATATCTTCTGGGCGGAGATCGTCGCCGACGGCAAGGTGGTGGCCCGCGACGAGCACGAAGGCGTGACCGGCGGCTTCGACCGCGCGAACGTGTACCGGTTCAGAGTGCCGAGTGCTTTGAAGGGGGCCGTCCTAAGGGCGCGCGTGCGTGCCGATGGCGGCTCGGATTCGAACGGCGGATTGACCCTGCACCGGCTCTGATGCCTGAACCCGAGTGTCTGCTCGATGTCCGCGTGACCCCGCGCGCTTCGCGCAACGCTTGGGTTTGGGGCGACCCCGTGCGTTGCCTGACCACCAAACCGCCCGTGGATGGCGAGGCCAACGAAGCGGTGGTGGCTTCCCTGGCCAAACTGCTTGGCATCGCCAAGAGCCGGGTGGAGGTCGTGGCCGGGCACAAGTCTCGGGACAAGCGCGTGCGCATCGCCGGGATGAGCGCCGACGACGTGCGTCAAGCCCTCGGCGGTTAGGCTTTGACGAGCGCGGGGTGCGGCTCGGGTTGGAGCCCCGGGAACGTCTCACTCAATCCCGGTTCGCCCAGGCTGGATGAGACGGCCGACCATAGGACGTTTCGGTAGTCGGTGGTCACCCGAAGGTCGCCGGGGCCTTCTAAGGCGCCGGGTCCGAGGCCGGGCCAGTTCACATACAGGCGGCCTCCTTGCACTCCCGCGCCGAGAGCGAAGAGCGCGCTGCCACGGCCGTGGTCGGTGCCCAACCCCTCGTTCTCCTTGACTCGGCGTCCGAACTCGGTCATCACGACGATCGTCGTGCGCTTCATGCGCGGGCCGAGGTCGGCCACGAAAGCGGCGAGCGACCGGGCCAACTCGTCGAGCAGTCCCGCTTGCCAGCCCTCCACAGAGCCTTGGTAGACGTGGGTGTCCCATCCGCCCATATCGAGGCATGCCGCCTCGACGCCGACTTCTGCCTTCAGGAGCGTGGCGCACTGGCGCACGGCGTCGCCGAACGCGGTTTCCGGGTACGGCCCTCCTTCCTGGCGGCGCGAGGGCTCCAGCGAGTGCAGGGCGTCGAGAACGTTCAGCGTCTCCAAGCCAGCCAGCGAAACCTCGTCTTGCCGCTTGCCATAGAGTCGGCGCAGGTTTTCGGCGAATGCGTCGCGGGTCAGCTTGCCCTTGCCGTCGGTCAGCCGATAGTCGTCGAGCGACGCGATGGCTGTGGCTTGGGTGGCCCCGCGAAGCGAATCGGGAAGGACGGGGCCAAAGGCGACCGCTCGGAGCGGCGACGAAGACGTGCCCGACGAGGCGCGGAGATAGCGCGCGAGCCACCCGCTGGCCAAGGCGTCGGAATCCGTGAACAGGCCGCGCTCCATGGCCGCCATCGCTTCGAAGTGGCTGCGCGTCTGGTCGCCCGAGCCCACGGCGTGGACGATGGCCATGCTGCCTTCGCGGTAGAACGGAAGCAACGGAGCGAGCTTGGGGTGCAGTCCGAACGTGCCGTCGAGGTCGAGCACCTGCGCCTTGCGCAGGGCCAGGTTCGGGCGAAGCCGATGGTAGTCGTCGTCGCCGTACGGCACGACCACGTTCAACCCGTCCATGCCGCCGCGCAAGAACACGACCACCAACGTGGGCTGCTCGACCCGAGCGGGAGCGACGACCAATTGGCTGAACGCCGAACGCGCCCCCAGCCACGAGACGGTCCCCAAGCCGAGGGCCGCCAGCACGCCGCGCCGTGTGGGCTCGAAGCGGGCCAGGGCGTCTGGGCGGGACGTCCACGCCCGATACCCCTTGCATGCGAATCGTTCGTTCATCGCCATTGGAACTCCGGGGAGCAGAGGGACAGGGCGACGAGTTCTGCGGGATCGTTGCCCGAGAGGCCCAGAGGTCTGCCGCATACCAGCCGGTCCCACTCCACGTTGCCGCCCATGGACTTGCCGAGCCGGTCGAAGGCCACCTTGGTGCCTCGGATTTGGTCGGTCGCCAGCGCCGCCGCGAAGTTCCAGCGGGCGAGCAGCGATCCCGTCCATTCGGAAGTGCCGTCCGGGTAGCCGTCGGGCATGGGCCATTCGTTCAGGGGCTGGCCCATCTTGCGGAGGTGGTCGCCCACGGCTCGCCCATCGGTTTCGGCATAGGTGCAGCGCAGTGCGGAGGCCACATAATCGAACGGGCGCTTGAGGATCGGGGGACCGGCGAGAAGCTCGTCGGAGAGCAGCAGGGTTTCGAGCATCGCCTTGATGTCGCCATCCGTTTTGGTGTAGCGATCGGCAACCCGCTCGACCAAGGGGGCATCGGCTGTGCCCACGAACGCGCGGCACAGTTTGCGGGCGATGAACCGGGCGCACGAGGGGTGCTTGGCCAGGATGTCCACGACTTGTCGGGCGTCGCCTTCGCCTTGGCCCGCCGGGATGGTGTGCCCGAGCACCTGCTTCGCCCCGTCGTCGTGCTGGTCGGGATCGAACCGGAACCGCCCACGCGCACGAAGTTTGCGGACGTCGAAGTCGTGCTGGGAGAGTTGCGTGAGCGGAGGGCGGTTCTCGACGGTCCAGCCCGTGAAGCACCGGGCGACTTCCATCACGTCCTGCTGGGTGTAGCCGCCGTCCACCCCGAGCGCGTGGAGTTCGAGCAGTTCGCGCGCGTAGTTCTCGTTGGGAGCTCGCTTGGTGTTGGCTTGGTTGTCGAGATAGAGCAGCATCGCCGGGCTTTGCGCGCTGGCCCACAGCAGGTCGGGGAACTTGCCCAGGGCGTGCCGTCGGATCACGCGGTGATCGTCTGCTGCCTTGAGCATACGCGTGTTGGCCTTGCGGGCGTAGATGCTGAAGTGGTTGGACCAGAAGTCCACCATGCGTTCGCGCAGTTGGTTGGGGCTGTGGACCGCGCGGAGCAGTGCGGCTTGCTGCAGTTCGTCCAGCAGGTGTTGCTCTTTGAAGTCGGACGTGTTGAAGCCCTCGTACTGGAGCGATTCGAGTCGCCGGAGGCGCAGCGTGAGGTCGAGGGGCTCGTCTTGGCGGGCTTCGAGTTGCAGCGCCACCCACGCTTCGCGTCCGATGCGCTCCACTTTCGCGACTTCATCTGCTGGGGCCCCGAACGCGGTGCGGTTCAGCAGGCGGATGGCGGGGGCATCGGCTTCGTCGGGCGGCTCGAGACGTTCCGGCACCCGGGAGGCCGCGAACGGGCGTGGGATTTCGCACCCGCTTATGGCCAGCGCCGTACCGGTCGCCACTGCCGCCAACCACTCCCGCCGCGTGATCGCCATCAGGCCACCGAAGGTTGTCGGGCGGCCCTAGCCACCCATAGTGCGCGGACGCCGGCACCGACCGAGACGAACAGCAGGATCGGCGCGAACACGAGCCAGCCGAGCAGGGGGAACAGGCAGCCCACGACCAGCACGACCGTGCCACGGCTCAGGGCTGCATAGGGCGAGAGGTTGGCGTCCATGTGCCTCAGCCGCTCGCCGACGAGCGTGGCGATACCCGCCGCGCCGAGCAGGCCCAACGCAAGCAGCCCGAGGAACGCGCTGAAGCCGAGCAACCGCGTGAGCCCGTTGGGGATGTTGGAGAGCACCGCTCCTAGGAACACGCCGATGGCGACGATGGCCGCCCCGGAGAGCAGGGTGCGCCACGGTGCGGATTCGGCGGCATCGCGCGCTCGGCGGGTCTTGTCGCGGAACAGCGTGGCGGACCCCAGAATCAGACACCAGCCCGAAATCGTCCACAGCAGGATGCCCGCGATCACCGCGATCACGTCGCCTTGAGTTACATACATCGAACGTTCACCTCGAAGCGACTCGCGCCGCCTTGCCCCCCAATTTAGGGCAAGCGGCTGGGATTGGCAATGGGTGTGGGTCTAATGGCAGTGTCCAGTGTTCAGTGTTCAGGGTTCGGGCGACGTCGACTTCGAGACGCGCGGCATGGCATCTGGGCGGTTTCAGGCGAAGGGCCTTGGGGCCGCACCTCAGTCTGACGTCGAAGAGCGCTGGTACTGTGCGGCGTCGACTTCGAGACGCGCGGCATGCCACCTGGGCGGTTTCAGGCGAAGGGCCTCGGGCCGCTCTCCTCAGTCTGACGTCGAAGAGCGCTGGTACTGTGCGGCGTCGACTTCGAGACGCGCGGCATGGCATCTGGGCAGCTTTCATGTGAAGGGCCTCGGGCCGCTCTCCTCAGTCTGACGTCGAAGAGCGCTGGTATTGTGCGGCGTCGACTTCGAGACGCGCGGCATGGCATCTGGGCGCTTACATGTGAAGGGCCTCGGGCCGCTCTCCTCAGTCTGACGTCGACGAACGCTGGCCATGCGAAGGGCCTTGGGGCCGCGCTCCTCGGGCTGACGTCGAAGAGCGCGGCCTTGATCAGCTACGGGGACTTCGGGCGGGCTCGGCGGGAGAGCCACCAACCGATGCCCAGGATGGGCAGCCAGATCGGGGCGAACACGAACAGGCGGATGGCCCACTCGCCCAGCCAGCGGCCGACGGCCGTCAGGCCGCGGACCGCGTTCGTCCACGAATCGTTGGCCCAGTCCTTCGGTGCCTCGGGCTTGTCCATCGTCTGCTTCTCGCTGAACGTGGCCGTGATCGTCGAGTAGGAGGCCTGGCTGCTCAGGTACTGGTACCGCGCTTGCAGGCTCTCGATCTCTTGGCGCACCTGGTCAAGCCGCGACTTCACCTCGAGGATTTCGCCGATCTTGTTGGCTCGCGAGAGGATCAGGCGGTATTGCTCCTCCTCGGCCTTCATCGTCTTGATGCGGGCTTGGACGTCCACCACCTGTTCGGTGACGTCTTGGCCGGACGTGTTCAGGGTCACGACTTCGCCCAGCGCACCGAGTTGGTCGAGGGCGGTTTCGAATTGCTTGGCGGGCACGCGCATGCCGAGGTGGGCGTAGGGCAGGCCCTGCTGCTGCTGGCTGTGGCTGCTGCTCTCGACGAACCCGCCCAGGCCCGTCGCGATGCGCCGCGCCGCGATGAGGGCCTCGCGGGCCGAGGGGACGGTGACGCTGAGGTCGGCGGTTTGGATGACCATCTGGGGTATGGGCGCGGGGATGGTTCCGCCGCCGACGTCGCCGGGCACCACGGATTCCGGCATGGCGCTGCGGGATCGTCCCTTGTCCATCTGCATCGCCTCGGCGGGCATCTTGGCCATCGATTCCGTCCCTGCAAAGCCCAGTTCCGCGCCAGCGGGAATCGAAGCGGTTGCGTCCGAATCTGGGGCCAGACGACCCGAGAACTGCGAGACGGCGACGACCGCCACGCAGACGGTCAGTGCGCTGCCCGCGAGCACCCACCGGCGGTCTCGGACGAAGGAGGGCCATCGGAAGCCCCTGAGGCGTCCCAACGCGCCTTCGACACCGGCGACGTGCGGCTCCGCCGCCATACGCTTGATTTCAAAACCCATCAGTCTCATGAACTCCAACTCCTCGCGCAGCGCGGGATCGGCTTCGAGGGCGGCTCGGATTTCTTCCATCCGCTGGGGCGACAGCTCGCCGTCCAGATAGGCTTTGAGGTCTTCTCGGATGTTCATCGGGTGCCACCTTCGCCGGTCAGGCGAGCGCGCAATTGGACGAACGCATGATGGAGGCGGGACTTGACCGTTCCTTCGGGGATGCCGAGGACTTCGGCGATCTCCGCGTAGCGGAGCCCTTCGAGTTCGTGCATGACCACCACTTGCCGGTGTTCTTCCGAGAGCGCCTGCAGCGCGCTTCGCAGGACCTCGCGGTCGAGCGTCGCGCCTTCTGCGCTCGGGGCGGCCGTCCAAAGGTCCATCGGGGTTTCCCGCTTGGCCTTTCGCGCGGCGTTTCTGGCGTGGTTGTGGGCGATGGAGAGGAGCCAGGTTCGGAACTTGGCGGGTTCTCGCAGTCGCTTGATTTGGTGCTGCACGGTCACGAACGTCTCCTGAGCGGCGTCTTCGGCCAGATCGGTCCCGACGCGTCTCGCGATGAACCGAAACACCTCCGCGTAGTGTTCGCGGACGAGTTCGGCCAGCGCCTCGCGATTGCCGCGTTGCGCCGATGCGATCCGTTCAGGGGAGCCTCTCTGGTCCTCCGTCATGGTTTTCCGAGGGTTGGTGTCTTGAGAGGCGCGGAACGTTCAAGCGAATGTTCGAATGGGCCTATTGGACCCGTTCGACGGTGCTGGAGACGCTTACGGGAGTCGGGCTGTTGCCCACCGGGGCGTTCTTGACGTTGCGGATCACCTTGACGATCCAGCCGTCTTCGAGCGAAATCCAGAACCAGCCGTCGGCCTCGGCGGGCTGGGCACCCTCGCTTTCTTTGAACGCGAACCGCACCTTGGCGCACTCGATGGCGCCGACGGCTTCGTTCCCAAGGTACTCGTACTCGCCCGAGCCTGCGACTTGGCCCGTTTTGGCGGCTTCGACCTTGGCCGTCCACTTGGCGCCCGGTGCCACGTCTTCGGTGGGATAGCGGAAGGCGTTCAGGTGGGCGAATCGGTAGCCCGTGGCGTCCGTGCCTTCGCCCATCAGGCTCATGGGCATACCATCGGCGCGGTAGAGGGTGCGGCCCGGGTTCTTGGGGGGCATCGTCATGTCTTGTCCGCCCATGCGCGCCTTGCTCTCGGTCTCGACCGCTTCGATGAGGAATCCGCCATCGGCGCGGACTTCGACGATCTTGACGCGGTACTTGGTGGAGACTGTGGCCTTCTCGCCTGCGAACGTCATCTCGGCGCTGGCCTGGAACCGGAACTCCTGACCGGCTTTGAAGTTGGGCTTGATGACCTGCGGGGCGGGCTGGAGGGCGAGCGCCGTCGCGGCGCACAACAATGCAAGCATGATCCTATCTTACGCTCAGCGCGTGCGCTCGACGCGCACCTTGATGTCCAACTGGCCGACATTGCCGTCGCTGGGGGCGTTCTTGAGGTCGAGATCGGACCGAACGAGCCAGCCGTCGGCTTGGCTGATCCAGACGAAGCCACTCGCCGTTGCGGGGCGTTGACCCGCCGTCTCGCGGTAGTTCACGCGGATCTTGTAGCACTCGACGCCGTTGATGCGTTCCATGCGGTCCACGGTGAACTCGACTCGGGAGCCCACGGTGCCGCGTTGTTGGTCGGCGGAGAAGTCGCGCGTCCACTTGTCGCCCCGCTTCACGTCCTTGTCCGGCGCGATGAACATCGTCATGAGCGCATAGCGGTAGGGCGACGCCACGGCTGCGCTTTGGATGGACTGGATGGTGCCATCCGCGGCATAGGTGGTCGTCGTCGGGGGTTGCTCGGGGATCGGGACAGGCTCCTGCTGATTGAGCTTGACCGTCGCTGCGGTCACGGTGCTTTCGACCGTGTAGGTGCCATCGGGCGAGACGCGCGTGACGCGTTGGGTGTCCGTGCCCGTGAACACGAGTTTCGCGCCTTGCGACGTGGATTCGCTGTTGATCGTGTACACGAAGTCGTCGCCGACGTTGACTTTGCGCGTGAGGAAGAGGTTCCCGGTCGGCGTGGTCGGGTTGGTGGTGCCTCCGCCGCCGGTTCGGGTCAGCTCGATGTGGATGTCTGCGGGCTCGTTGGCGCGGACGGTGACGACCTTGGTCGCCGTTTCATAGCCTTCGAGCGTGGCAACGACCGTGATGTCTTGGACTCCGGCGTCACCGAGGTTGAGTTCGAACTCGAACGGCGTCACGCGTCCGCCGATCTGCACATCGTTGACCGTGATCTGGGCGCCCTCGGGGGTGGTGCTGAACTGGACGCGTGCTCGTCCGTTTCGGACCGGGGGCCGCGTGCCCTGGTTGGGATCAGGCTGTCGGATGGGCGGGATGCCCGTACCGCCGGAACTCGTGCCGAAGTTCACGCGCGGCGCACCGACGATTTGGAACGTGGGAATCTGCGATCGGCTGCGCGTGGTGAGGTTTTCATCGCTCCACGTGCGGACGCCGCTCTGAACGTAGGCGGCGAACGTCGCGAAGCTCAACGCCTCGCCTTGGCTGAACGCCGCGCCGCTGAGGGCTTCGACGACGTAATACGCGAAGACGGAGTGGTTGCGCATCGCCGCGTCGTACGATCGCTCGCCTTGAGCGTTCGCGACCATGAAACCGACTCCTGCGTTGCCGAACGAGAGGCTGCGCGAGGCGGCCATGAGCGATTGCTGGAACGAGGGCGTGAGCAAGTTGTCGTACTGCTCGCGGTTGCGGTCGGGCGAACCCTTGAACGCATCGTAGAGGAACACCGCCCGCTGCGCCTGGATGTTCTTGAGCGCATTGCCGAGGGCCTCGACGGAGAGCGTCGAGACGTCGAGCGTGGCGAGGGTGGAAAGGCGGGTGTTGGTGGTCGCGAGGAAGTGCCTGCCCTCGCGCGTGATGCCGTGGCCCGCGTAGTAGAAGAAGAAACTGTCTTGGGGTTGGATCTGGACGGAGAGGGCTTCGAGGCGCTCCAGGATGTTGACGTTGGTGGGCCGAAGGTTGCCGCTCTCCACGTCGCTGGTCATGAGGACGACGCTGTCGGCGCTATACCCGTTGCGCATGAGGGCGTCGGCGACGGCTTTGGCATCGGCGACGGCGAACGGGATCGGGCTGACCGCTTCGCTCTCGTAATCGCCCACACCCACGACGAACGCCCAATTGCGTCCGAGTTGGGCCATCGAGGCCGCCGAGAGCAGGGCGACCGCCACGGGCAACGCGCACCGCTTGGCCGCGCCTTTCGCCATCCATGCTAGAGCCCGCTTTGCCAACACTTTGAACTGAGGACCTGATCCTTGAGCCATCGGCGTTTTTCGTGTGGCTCGGTCGTCAATCATGACACAAAACAGGGACTGCACCGGGGTTACGACGCCAGCCCTTCCTTGACCATGGTGAGGGTCGCGTCCATGCCTTCGCCGCTCGGGCCGATGGGCGCGTTGCGCCAGATGAACTGCGATTTGGCCACCCAGCCCGTTGCCGTATCCACCCAGATCGTGCCATCCGAAGTGGCGGGGTTCGGAGCGTCGGTCTCGGTCATGCTGAAGCGGATTCTCATCGTTTCGACCGTGCCCAGCGACTCGATGGCCTCGACCCGGTAGACGACGCGGACGGCTCGGGCTCCCGTGACGGGGTTCATCCGCGTCTCGAACGTCCAGAAATCTTCGGCTTGGACGGGCGCAGGCGGCGACTGGAACATGGTCATGAACGCGATGCGGTAGGCCGCCACGTTCACGTCGGGCCCGAGAAGTTCTTTGACCACGCCGTTCGCCATGTAAACGCCCGAGGAGGCCGCGCCACCGTGGGTCTTGCTCTCCAAGACGTACGATCCGTCGGCTTCGATTCGGGAGACCGTCTGCGACATGGTTCCGGCGTGGGTGGCTCCGCCGATCTTCAGTTCGTAGCGGTAGGCGGCGCTGTCGCCTGGGGCGTGCGTCCGCTTGAGCGGCTTCGCCTGCGGCATGGCGAGCGCCCCGAATCCGAGTGCGGCGAGGGCGAGCGCGGTCTTGAGGTGGGTCATGGCGTTGAGCATGCGGCCTTTGCCCAGCATTATTGGCAGGGTCGGGGCAAAACTGGCGACCATGAGAGTTTACTTCAGGTTGTCGGGCGGCCCGTGCCGGGTTTTGGGGCCGCTGGTATCCTCGGTTGAGGCTGCGCCAAGGTTGCGCGGCCGTTTTTCGTGAGGACAACAATGAACAAGACGTTCGCAGTGCTTGGCTCCGGCATGCAAGGCACCGCAGCCGCGTATGATCTGGCTCGGTTCGCCAATCCCGCCCGCATCGTGATGGGCGACCTCGATCGCGACCAATCGCAGACCAACGCGGACCGGGTGAACCGGCTCGTGGGCCGAGACCTGTGCGTGCCGGCGCAGGCGAACGCCCTCGACCCGACCTCGCTGCGGGAGTTTCTGGAGCCCGTGGACGTGGTCCTCAGCTGTGTCCCTTACTGGATGCACCCGCAGGTCGCGCAGGTCGCCATCGAGGCCAAGACCAACATGGTGGACATGGGCGGCGACACCGACGTCAGCTTGAAGACGCTCGCCTTGGACGAGCGGGCCAAGGCGGCGGGCATCAGCATCGTCCCGGACACGGGCCTTGCCCCCGGCCTGGTGAACAACCTCGGCGCGTACTTCATCGAGAACCTGGACGAGGTGGACGCCATCAAGTTGTACTGCGGCGGGCTTCCCCAGAACCCCAAGCCGCCGTTCAACTACAAGCTGGTGTTCAACGTCGAAGGGCTGGTCACCGAATATGTGGACCAGGCGCGCGTCATCCGCAACGGCGAGGTCGTTCTGGTGGACACGCTGGACGAACTCGAACTCATCCACATCGCCGAATTGGGCGAGATGGAGGCGTTCACCACCAGCGGCGGCACGAGCACGGCGCCCTATTCGTTCAAGGACAAGGTCCGCAATTACGACTACAAGACCATCCGGTTCCCCGGCCACTGCGAGCGGATGCGCATCTTCATGGACTTCGGCTTTTGGGACACCGAGGAAGTGGACGTGAGGGGCGTGAAGGTTCAGCCGCGCGAGCTGTTCCACACCCTGATGGGTCCCCGGCTGCGCGACGACAGCGACGTGGACCAGGTCATCGTGCGCGGCGTGGGCATGGGTACCAAGGACGGCCAGCACACCACGCTGCAGATCGACATCCACGACAAGTTCGATCCCGCGACGGGGTTCAGCGCGATGGAGCGGATGACCGGCTTCTCGACGGCGACCATCGCCAAGGAGATCGCCGACGGCTTGGTCGCGCCGGGCTGCATCCGGTACGAACGCGCCATGCCCGGCACGAAGTTCGTGTCCGAGATTCAGAAGCGGGGCATCTCGCTGAAGTTCTCGTAGGCGGTTGCTGGGGGCGGAACGCCCGCCCCCACAACATCCGGCCGGTGTCAGCCAGACGAGGAGAGCGGGTCGCTGTAACCCAGGTTCAGCACCCGGCCGGACGTCGCGTCAATGACGACGAACACATCCTTGTCGCTGTGAAACTGGACTTCGTAGGCGAGGAAGCAGTCAACCGGTCGCAGGCGGATGCCTAGATCGGTGCGGGCCCGTTCGCGCCAAGCGAAGCGGTCGGGGCTGTATCCCAGTTCCACACTGCGGATGTCGGGAAGTTCGCCCAAGCCTAGTCGAGCCCAGCGGGGGCCGAGTTCGACGCGGGCTCGCTCCACGGCTTGTGATTCGGTCAAGGTCGGCGTACTTCCTTGAGTCACCGAGTTGCGGGTGATGCTCATCCAGAACGGAGTCCCGGTGTAGGGGTCCACCTGAATCCGGGCGTTGTTGCCCCCCCCGCAAGAACCGGTGGCCACTCACGCGTTCGCCGAGGTGGATCGTTGCCGCTCCGGGGACGACGCGGCCCTCAACAGCGGCATCGTGGCTGACTGCGATCCCCTGGATGGCCCATGAAGCGGGGACGCCCATTTTGCGGGCCAATGCCGTCAACGCGTCCTTTGCCTCTTCGGCACTTGCCCAAAGCGGATCGCGCCTGGGAGCGTCCAAGCGCAACGGCAGGAACGCGGCGTCGGTGTAAAGGATGACCTCGCCATCCTCGGGATGGATCGTGACGCTCTTGAGCCCGGCGTTCACGTTGACGCCCCCCTCGTCGCGATGAAAGCGAAACGACTCATTGGCGGACGCATGTCCGATCCGCTCCATGAACGCCCGACCGATAGCTAGGAATCGGTCCTCCGATCCCCCCGATTGCAGGAAAAGTCCGGTCAAAGCCAGATATCCGATCAGCATCTTCATTTTGCTCTTTGGTCAGGTAACTACCCTCGTCCTCTATACCTCACCGTTGATGTGTTCAACCCTTGTTTCACTCCTATGGCGCGAGCTACGCCTGTTTGGAGCCCTCATCCAAAGGCTGAACGGGCCCGTCGCGGTCCGTTGCGAGTACATTCGGCAGGTGATCGCGATGACGATGGCGTTTCTGGCGGTGCTCGGTTCCCATGGCTCGGCTCTCGGCGGCCCGCAAGGCTCGGACGTGGACCCTTCCACGGTCATGTGGTTTCCGACGCCGGCCGCCAAGTGGGACGAGGCGCTCCCCGTGGGCAACGGCAGGCTCGGGGCGATGGTCTTCGGGACAGTTGCGGAGGAACGCATCCAGCTCAACGAGGACACCTACTGGTCCGGAGGACCCTATTCGACCGTGGTGAAAGGCGGGCACGAGGCGCTGCCCGAGATCCAGCGCTTGGTGTTCGAGGAAAGATACTTCGAGGCGCACGACTTGTTCGGGCGGAAACTCATGGGCTACCCCGTGGAGCAGCAGAAGTACCAGAGCTTCGCGAACCTCCACCTGTTCACGGGCGTCGTCGAGCCGGTCTCGGACTATCGGCGGACGCTCGACCTAAAGACCGGGGTCGTCACCGTGGAGTACGTGTCGAACGGGGTGGCCCACCGTCGCGAGGTGTTTGCTTCCGCGCCCGATCAAGCGGTCGTGGTGAGGCTCACGGCCAGCCGGCCCGGCGCGGTCTCGTTTCGCGCCAACCTGCGCGGCATGCGCAACCAGGCCCACTCGAACTATGGGACCGACTACTTCCGGATGGACCCGGTGGGGCACGATGGCCTTGCGGTCACCGGCAAGTCGGCCGACTACCTTGGAGTCGCGGGCAAGCTGCGCTACGAAGGGCGGATCAAGGCTGCGACGGAGGGCGGTTCGGTTCGGACGAAGGGAGTGGACCTGATCGTCGAGGGGGCGGACTCGGCGACGCTGGTGTTTGTGGCCGCGACGAACTTTGTGGATTATCGGAACGTGGGCGGCGACGCCCACAAGCGGGTGGAGGAGGCGTTGCGCCGGTTGGAAGGCAAGTCCTACGAGACGCTCAAGTCCGCCGCCGTCGCCGACCACCGGAGGCTGTTCGACCGGGTGAGCCTGACGCTGCCCGTGAACGAACGATCCCACTTGCCCACCCCCGAGCGGAAGGTCAGGTTCCAGACCGAGCCCGACCCCAGCCTTGCGGCGCTGGCCTACAACTTCGGACGGTATGTCCTTATCGCGTCGTCGCGACCCGGAACCCAGCCTGCGAACCTGCAGGGCATCTGGAACGACGACATGAACCCGAGTTGGGACTCGAAGTACACGACCAATATCAACACGCAGATGAACTATTGGGCCGTGGACTCGGCCAACCTCGGGGAACTGGCGGCACCGCTTTTCCAACTCGTCCGCGAGGTCTCGGACCAAGGCGCGCAAGTGGCGAAGGAGCACTACGGGGCGCGGGGATGGGTTTTCCACCAGAACACCGACCTGTGGCGCGTCGCGGCCCCCATGGACGGCCCGAGTTGGGGCACGTTCACCGTCGGCGGTGCGTGGCTCTGCACCCACCTTTGGGAGCACTACCTCTACACCCGGGACAAGGAGTTTCTCGAGGCGAACCTACCGCTCATCGAGGGCTCGGTCCGGTTCTTCCTCGACTTCCTCGTCCCGCACCCGAACGGCAAGTGGCTGGTGACGAACCCCTCGACGTCGCCCGAGAACTTCCCCGATGGGGGCGGGAACGGACGGTTCTTCGACCAGATTACGGGCGCGACCCTTACGGGGACGACCATCTGCGCCGGGTCCTCGATGGACATGCAGATCCTCTACGATTTGTTCGGCTACTACCTCACCGCGACTGAGGAACTGGGTGTGACGTCGCCGCTGGTCGCCCAGGTCAGGGAGGCCAGAGGTCGGCTTGTGCCGCCGCAGATCGGTTCAGATGGCGCGCTGCAGGAGTGGTCCGACGACTCGAAGTCGCTCGAGAAGAACCACCGGCACTTCTCGCACCTGTACGGGCTGTACCCGGGCCGGGCCCTGTGGGACCAGCGGACGCCCGAGATTATTGGAGCGATCAAGGCGGCGCTGGAAGAGCGGGGCGATGGCGGCACCGGATGGTCCATGGCTTGGAAGATGGCCCTTTGGGCGCGGCTGGGCGATGGCGACCGGGCCAACAAGATCTTTCGCGGCTATCTGAAAGAGCAGACGTGCAGCCAGTTGTTCGCGAAGTGCTGGACGGCCATGCAGGTGGACGGCACGCTCGGCTTGACCGCTGCCGTGAGCGAGATGCTGGTCCAATCGCACGACGGTGGCATCCACTTGCTGCCGGCGCTTCCGGAGGAGTGGTCGGCCGGTTCGTTTCGCGGCGTTTGCGCTCGGGGCGGGTTCGAGTTGGACTTCCGTTGGGAGCGGGGGAAGGTGTCGCTGGCCGTGGTGCTTTCCAAGGCGGGCGAGGTTTGCCGCATCCGGGCGGGGGTCCCGGTCGCCGTGACGCGGCAGGGCTCAAGCGTGGCCGTCAAGACGTTGGCCGATGGCTCGATCGAGTTTCCGACCGTGCGCGGAGCGAGCTACACGCTGCGCGCGGAATGAACCCACGGTCGGGGTGCGAAGGCTGTGCTCCGCACCCCGACCGGCCGGGTGTTGGCTTAGGAACCGATGTAAACCGGAACCACTTGGGTCAGGTTGCACTCCGGATTGGAGTCGTGTGTCCCGACGACCCGAATCTCGTGGGTCTTGTCACCGTTCGCTGCATCGGCGACCGCCCGCGTGACCCTCACATCGAACACCAGATCGCCACCGGCGGGTCCGACAGCTGCCGAAGCTGGGTCGGCGACCACCTGCAATCCGGTGCTGACGTTTTGGAACGTCAGGCTGTAGGTTCCCGCCTTTCCGGGCGGAATGCCGATGGTCATTGTGAAGTTCGCCTGACTGCCGATGGTCGTGTTGCTGACGTTCATGCTGATCGGCTGGATGCGATACGAAACGTCGCTGAGCGTTCTGGGAGTGAACACCGACGAGTTCACGTACTCGATTCCACCTTTCTCGAATTTCGCTTGGATCGTGAACGGACCGAGAGCGGTCGAATCCAGTGCGATCGCCGCCACCCGATAGTCTGCCGTTGTGTTCGGTCCCATATTCAGCCTGTTGTCCGGCAGGTACCACCAAAGGGTGCCCGGCACGAAGGCCGACACCATCGAGCCGATCAAGGCGCCGGGGGCTCCGTTCGACACTTGATAGGACGCGATTTGAACCCCGTGGTCGGCAGGTGCGAAGTCGGCGACTTTGGTCAATCCGGTGGTCGTTGGGGCGGCGGTTACTGTCGCCGTGGTGGTTACGGTTCTCTCTCGGCCGTCCTCATCGCGTCCTTTCACCGTGATGATCGCGGTCGTGCCAGCGGGTTCGCCTGCCGGCACGGTCACGTCGACTTGCATGATCGGCTCTTCGGTATCGGAAATGAGGATTTGGGCGGGTGTGATCGTCGCCGTCCATCCGGCTCTGGCCACGCTCACCGTAAGGTTGACCCCATAGACGGTGCCGAACTTCCATTGCGAGGTGAGGTTGTAGCTCTCGGTCCGGCCTGCTCCAACCGCCAAGTCAGCCGGCCCGTGGATGTCCCACGTGTCGACGGATGGGTCTTCGGAAAGGTCACGGTTCGAGCATGAGTTGCCAGCGCAACCGGGAACGAAGAGGATGCAAACGCACCAGGCAAGGAAAACGGCCACGGACGGTCTCTTGAACATCGTCTAACCTCGGACGGCGACCAGTATAGGGCAAAGCGGCGTGTTTGAGCTGACTAGTTTCTGAATTCCTGAGGGGTGACGTGCCCGGGTTCGTTGTTTGGGCGGCCACCTAGGCCGGATTGGGGGCGCCGGCGAGGTCGGCGACATAGGCCGGGGAGAGGCCGAGCAGTTGGCGCACCACGGGGTCGCCCGAGGCTTCGGCGTACGCCCGCAGGCGTTCGGAGGGTTCGTAGCCCGGCCAGACCTTCATCCACGAATGGCCGTAGTTGTAAATGAGCACCTTGCGCCAACGTTCGCTGGCGTTGTTGGTGGCGCAGTGGTAGATGCGGCAGTTGAACAGGTAGGCCGTGCCAGCGCGGCCCGTGATCTGCACGGCTCCGGGCATATCCTTGGGGTCGGCCACCGTGGGGAAGGCGTGATCCAGGGGGAACCGGTGCGAACCCGGGACGACGGCCGTCCCCCCGGAATCGGGCTCGACGTCGGTGAGCAGGAAGAACACTTTGACCATGAGCAGCGAGAGCGGGTGGTGGATGCCGCCCATCCCTACGTCGTGGTGCCAATCGGCGTGGGTCTTGGGCGTTTGGGGCGGCGTGAGGAAGAGGTCGTTGTCGATCATCGCCACGTCCTCGCCGAGCAGTTCGCGCACCAGGGGGAACGTGCTTGGGTGCCACAACAGGCGCAGCAGCCGCTCGTCGTATTCGATGGGGGCTTGGACCTGGTGGAGGGTTTGGCTGCGGATGCCGGGTCGGTTGGTGTCGGCACGCCATTGGGCTTCGGCTTGGTCGGCGGCTTGGCGGATCTGCTCGAGTTCCGGTTGGGAGAGGGCTTCGGGGAGGACGAGGTAGCCGTCCCGTTCGAAGGTGGCTCGCTGGTCGGGGGCCATGGGTCGGAGTCTACCGGGGCGTATGAGGTGGTGGCCCTTGGGTTGTTGACTGGATTGACGCTTGTTGGCCTTGTTGTTCAGGTTCTCAATGCTGGCCTCGTGCCTTTGGAGTCTGGGTAGGCGGAGCATCCCCAGAATCGCCCTTGGCCGATTTGCGCGGGCGCATGGGTGACTGCATTGACGGTCGTTAGGGCTCAGCCCTCGCGTTTGAACTCGAACTTGCGGGGTGAGCCGCCTTTCATATAGCCTATCGTTGCGGTGAGTGCGCCGTCGCCGACCAACTCGTACACGATCCGCTTCGGGTAGTCGTGGCGGGGGTTGTCGAACACGGCACGTGTGGCGCTCAGTTCGGTCAGAACGAACTCGGTGGGCGCGGCGCCGTTGGGTTGAGCGATGTAGACCAGGCTGCCCTCGCGTTCGACGATGCGCAGGTATTCGAACGCGAACATTCTGCCGGCGGCGTTCACCGAGCGGGAGGTGGCGAGCATCGCGCCTCCTTTGGCCGGGCTCCAGCGCTCCTCGAACGTCGAGCCCGTGCTTCTCGTTCCCGCCCAATTGCCTTCGATCCACTTGAGGTCGCCGATGGTCGCCTTGAACGGCGTGGGCATGGGGATGTCCTGCGGGTGTCGGTAGAGGCCGACCGACGGCACGCCCGGAGTGAGTTCCAGGTTGCTCTTGACGACGAGACCGTCCTTGGTCAGTTTGAATTCCCGCTTGATGGTTGTTTCTGGGGCACCGCCGGGCGAGCGGACGAACTCCATCTCGTAGGCGAAGGTGTCGTCTTTCCAACTGCCGCGATAGCGGACGAGCGCGCCTGCGGCCGGGCCTGGGATTTCGGTGGGTTTGCCGTCCGTCGCCACGCGAACATTGCGGTTCCCGTTGCCGCCGTGCCCGAAGACCAGGATGACCGCGTCCTCTTCGACCTTGAACGTGAACAGCGACCCCATGGGCGGGTTCATCTGTTCGGGGGTCCTGCCCGCGGTGAGGTCTTCAACAAAGATCCAGTCGCCTTCCAGCGCCCTGAGGTCGGGGGTTTGGGGCGATGCGAGGCACGCGGCCAAGAGGAGGGCGTTCATTTGCGTGCATGGTACTACGTTTGGGACGCGTGCTCGGAGTTCCAGACGTGGCCTTGAATGCCGCGTCCCATTCGAGACTCCGGCCCGAGCATCTGTTGACGGCACAACCACCCACGACTCGATCGGGCCGGACCTCAGGGTGACGCAAAGGCTGGTCAGATCGGCCTTGGCGGCCTCGGAGGGACTCGAACCCCCGACGCCCTCCTTAGGACGGAGGCGCTCTATCCGCTGAGCTACGAGGCCGCGCTTGAACCTGATTGTAGCACCCATCGAAGGTTGGCGGACCGTCCTTGAAAGCAGCCCCGCTTGCTTCAGCGGATGCCAGGCCAGGACATCTTCACGTCGGGTTGGCCCTCTTCGTTCTGGCTGCCGTCGCCCCATTCGATCTCCACGAAGCCCTCGCGGGCGTAGAAGCGCCGCGCGCCGGAGTTCACCTGGAACGTGAACAGTTCGAGTCCGGCGGGCGATTGGCGTTTCGCAAAGTCGAGGAGGAGCTCGCCCAGGCCCTGGCCGGTCGAGCCGCGACGAAGGTAGAGCTGATCGAGCTCGCCGGGGACGACGTCCACCCAGCCGAGCAGCCGCCCCTCCCGCTCCAGGATGTAGCTGGATCCGCGCGGGATGCGCGCCTCCACGAGCCAACTCTCGATGTCTTCGACCGAGTGGATCACGGGCACGGTGTCCCTTCGGATGTCGTGGTAGAAGCGAGCGACTTCCGCGGCATCGGTGGCACGCATGGGTCGAATGTTCATTTCCTAAATGACCCTTCGTGGGGCAGCGGTGGCTGTGTCGCCCGTGTTCGGGGTGCCGGTGGGCTCGATGAGCAGGATGTGGGCTTCTTCCTCGGCGACGGGGCAATGCTGCACCCCCTTCGGCACGACAAAGACCTCGCCCGGGCCGAGCGTGACGTTCCCCTCGTGCATGCGAATGGTGATCCGCCCGCTGAGCACCAGGAAAAAGTCGTCCGTGTCGTCGTGTTGATGCCAAACGAACTCGCCCTTCACCTTGGCGACCAGAAGATCGTGCCCGTTGAACTGGCCCACGACGCGCGGTTGCCAGTGTTCTGTGAATGTGGCGAGCTTTTGGGCAAGGTTGATGGCTGGCATGGGCTGGCCAAGCCGAGTGTAGCATCCGGGTTCTAAAGAGGCATCGGTGCTGGGTAGCATCCGGCGATGGTCCTGCCCGAGCCCGCCGAGTTTGTCGAGTTTCTAGCGCCGTATCAGCCCGAGACGCAAAGTCTGGCTCGCGCCTTGCGCAAGCGGCTGGTCGAGTTGCTTCCGCCGTGCATCGAGACCGTGTGGGACGCCACGAACGCCGTGGGCGTGGCGTATGGGTTCACCGAACTGAACCGCGACCACTTCATTCACCTGCCGGTCTACACCAAGTATGTGAACCTGGGGTTTTCGCATGGGACGTCGCTGCGCGACCCCGAGAGTCGGTTGGTGGGGAGCGGTGCGCGGATTCGGCACGTCAAGCTGGTGCGGGCGGAGGACCTCGACGACCCCTACCTGCACGACCTGGTGCGCCAGGCCTGGGAATCCGCCACCCGTCCCGATTCGACGGTCGAGCCGCATTCGGTGGTTCGGGTGATGGAGGGCCCGAAGCGGCGGCCGCGCCCGACCTAGGATTCACCGACGCCGTTCGCGCCGCTCGCGGATGCGGGCCTCGTAGCCGAACTCGCTCGGCTCGTAGTAGGGCGTCGAGAGCTCGGCATCCGGCAGGTAGCGGACGTCGGCCCAGGCGCCCGGCTGGTCGTGGGGATAGACGTAACCTTCGCCGTGGCCCAACTCGGCCATTGCCTTGACCGGCGCGTTTCGCAGGTGCATGGGGATCGGGGCGAGCGGGCGGGATTTGACGTCGGCCAGCGCTTTGTCGATCGCCAGATAAGCCCGGTTGCTCTTCGGGGCTTCGGCCAAGTAGGTCGTCACCTGCCCTAGGACGATGCGGCCCTCGGGCATGCCGATGCGTTCGACGGCCTGCAGGGCTGCGGAGGCCAGCACCAAGCTTTGCGGGTCGGCGTTGCCGATGTCTTCGCTGGCCAGGATGATCAGCCGCCGCACGATGAAGCGGGGGTCTTCGCCGGCTTCCAGCATTCGGGCCAGATAATGAAGTGCCGCGTCGGCATCCGAGCCGCGCACCGACTTGATGAACGCGGAGATCGTATCGTAGTGGTAGTCGCCTTGCCGGTCGTAGCGGATGGCGGGGCGCTGGAGGACTTCTTCAATGCCTTGCAGCGTCACGGTGCCGCTGTCTTGCACCATCATGCTGGCCGTTTCCAGGGCGTTGAGCGCGAGACGCGCATCGCCGTTGGCCGTGCGGATCAGGTGCCCTTCAGCGTCGGGATCCAAGCGGATGCCGCGAAGGTGCAGGGCTTCGTCGCGTTCCAACGCACGGCGCACCAGCGTGCGGACGTCGTCATCGGAGAGCGGCTTGAGCGGAAGGACGCGGGCTCGGGAGAGCAGAGCCGGGTTCAGGACGAAGAACGGGTTCTCCGTGGTGCATCCCACGAGTTGCAGCGTGCCGTCTTCCAGCAGGCCGAGCAGGGAGTCTTGTTGCGACTTGTTGAAGTGGTGGATCTCGTCGAGCAGGAGCAGGGTGGGTCTGCCGCCCGAGCGCAGCCTTTCGCGAGCGGCCTCGGCGACCTTTCGCACGTCGGCGACTCCGGCGGTCACGGCGCTTTTGGCTTCCACCACGGCGTCACGGTAGTGGGCGATCAGGGTTGCGAGCGTGGTTTTGCCGCATCCCGGCGGGGCCCAGAGGACGACGGAGCCGAGCTTGCCCGACTCGATCGCGGCCCGCGTGGGCGATCCGGGCGCGAGGAGGTGCTCCTGGCCGACGTAGTCTTCCAGCGTCGTGGGGCGCATCCGGCTGGCGAGCGGAAGATCGGCGGGTTCGGCGGTTTCGAAGAGGCTGTCCGCCATCGGAGCGATTGTGGCACCGATACGCGAGGCATGCCGGGCTGGGGAGGGGTAGATTAGCGTCGTTGGAACACGAACGCTTCGACTTCGTCGTCGTCGGCAGCGGCATCGCGGGGCTGGCTTATGCGCTGGAGGCCTCCAAGCACGGCACGGTGGCTGTTCTGACCAAGGCCGAGGTCACGGAATCCAACACGACGTACGCCCAGGGGGGCATCGCGGCGGCGATCGGCGAGGCCGACAACTGGAAGCTCCACGAAGAGGACACGTTGATCGCGGGGGCCGGGCTTTGCGACCCGCAGGCCGTTCGGTTCCTCGTGCAGTCGGCTCCAGCCGCCGTCGAGTGGCTGGCTCGAATGGGTGCACGGTTCGATTTGGGCTCGGGCGAGTCGTACGCGTTGGGGCGCGAGGGTGGCCACAGCATGAGCCGCATCGTCCACCATCAGGACAAGACGGGCTGGGAGATCGAGCGAGCCGTCTCGACGACGGTGCGCCAGAACGCCAACATCCGCGTGTTCGAGCACACGTTCGCGACGCACCTTGCGATGGCTGGCGGGCGTTGCGTAGGCGTGCAGGCGCAGGTGGACGTGGTGGGCCAACGGCTCTTTTTGGCGCGGGCCGTGATGCTGGCGACGGGCGGCTGCGGCGTGATGTACCAGCACTCGACCAACCCTCGGGTGGCTACGGCCGACGGGATCGCGCTTGCCAGCGAGGTGGGGGCGCGCATCGAGGGGATGGAGTTCATGCAGTTCCACCCGACCACGTTCTATCACCCGCAGGCTCGCGGGTTCCTAGTGACGGAGGCTGTTCGCGGAGCGGGCGGCACGCTCAGGAATCACCTGGGCAGCCGTTTTATGGTGGACGTGGACGAGCGCTTGGAACTTGCGCCGCGCGACATCGTGGCCCGCGCCATCGACGCCGAGATGAAGCGGCTGGACACGTGGTGCGTGTATCTCGATATCGCCCATCAACCCCGCGCCGAGATCGAGGCCAAGTTCCCGACCATCTTCAAACGGTTGCAGGAGCACGGGGTGCTGATGCATCGCGACTGGATTCCCGTGGTTCCCGCGCAACACTACTCTTGTGGCGGGGTGGTCACGGATCTGAATGGGCAGACGACGGTTTCTGGCCTGTACGCGGCGGGCGAGGTGGCTCAGACGGGCGTGCACGGTGCGAACCGTTTGGCCAGCAACAGCTTGATCGAGGCGATCGTGTTCGGGCTCGCGGCGGCGCGCGCTTCGAAGGACGAGGTGTCGAACGGCCATGTGGAACCGCTTCCTGTGAAGTGCGTGCCCGAGAACGAGGCCATCCGCATTCGAAGGCAGTTGCAGAAGACGATGACCGACCATGCAGGCATCGTGCGGACGACGGCGGGGTTGCGCGAGGCCGCCGAGAGTTTGGAGCACCTGCTTCGCGAGTACGACGCGTTGCCCGATGCGCCCTTTTCGGTTTACTGTTCGGAGACCCGGAACCTGCTCGTCGCGGCGGGCTATGTGGTTCGGGGCGCGTTGGCGCGCGACCGGAACGTGGGGCTGCACTACAATGCCGATCTCGCGGCATATTCCTGACGTCGGTGTCCGAAAAGGGTTGCCATCGCATCCTTTTTGCGATAAGATGGGACTTATGGCACGGAGTCTCCACCATCGCATCCTCGCCTTCGGCCTCTTGGCGGCCGTTTGCGTGCCTGTCCACGCACAAGGCGACCCCGAGATGATCGACAAGATCATCCACGAAGGCAAGCACCGCAATCAGGTGATGAACCATCTGACGCACCTGACCAAGAAAATCGGCCCGCGACTTTCGGGCTCCCCGAAACTGGACAAGGCCATCGAATGGTCCATTTCCAAGTTCAAGAGCTGGGGCCTTGAGAACGTCCACGCCGACTACTGGGGCGACGTTCCGATGGGCTTCGACCGAGGCCCGAACCAGTCGGTGCGGATGACCGCTCCGTTCGCCTACGACTTCCAGTTCACGACGCCTGCTTGGTGGCCTGGAACGAAGGGCAAGGTCTCCGGCAAGACCGTGCTTGAGCCGGAATCGCTGGCCGAACTCGAAAAGATCGAAAAGGATCTGGAGGGTGCGTGGATCGTGATGCGCCGTCCCGTGGGCATGCGCGGCGGCGCGGCGGCCAACAACCCCGAAGCGCGCCAACTCGAAGAGCGCATCGCCAAGATCGACATCGCCGGCCGCATTTATGGCACCACGTCCGAACTCGTGCACACGAGCGGTCGCTGGAACCCGGACCCCAACATCGGGAACATGGACGTGGTCATCTACGTCCGCAAGTCCGACATGGACATGCTTCGCTGGAACATGGACAAGGGCCGCGAAGTGAAGGTCGAAGCCCACATCGACAACAAGCTCATTCCGGGACCGATCAAGTCGCACAACGTCATCGCGGACATCAAGGGCACCGAGTTTCCCGACGAGTACGTTATCGTCAGCGGTCACCTCGACTCTTGGAACGGCCCCGGTTCGGAAGGCGCCGTGGACAACGGAACGGGCACCAGCGTGACCATGGAAGCCGCCCGGATCCTCGCGGCCAGCGGCGCGAAGCCCAAGCGCACGATACGGTTCATTCTGTGGACGGGTGAGGAGCAGGGTCTGCACGGCTCCCGGCGCTACGTCGAGATGTACAAGGATCAACTGGACAAGATCTCGGCGGTCTTTGTGGACGATGGCGGCACCAACTACCAGGGCGGCCTTCCCTGCGTCGAGCAGATGAGGCCCATGTTGGAAGCGGCGATGGCCCCGATGAAGGCTGCTTTCCCCGACATGCCGCAGAAGATCGACGTCGCGCCTTCGATGCCCCGTGGCGGCGGCAGCGACCACGCGAGCTTCAACGCCGTCGGAGTGCCGGGCTTCTTCTGGTACGAAACAGGTCGAGCCAACTATCGGCACGCGTGGCACACGCAGAACGACAAGTTGGACCAAGCGATTCCTGAGTATCTGGTCCAGTCCAGCACCAACTCTGCGGTCGTTGCGTACAACATCGCCAATGCCGACACGCTGCTGCCCCGAATGACGGCCGAACAGGCGGCCATCGTGTGGCACGCGCCGACCATCGGCATGAAGATCGACCACGACCACGATGTGGACGCGGATCACGACCACGACATGCATCCCCCGTTCGTTCGCAGACCGGCGGGCTTCGTGTCGAAGTACGCGCGATTGGCCAAGGGCCGCTAAGGCAACTCCTCGCGAAGTCGAGCCGCCCTCTGTTCCAGAGGGCGGCTCGTTCACTTTTGGGTTGCTCGGCACGGGATGCCTTCACGCCGGATTGGCGAAGGCGTCAAACTATGGGACGATGGCTCACATTCACGAGTATCCGGTGACGATTCGATGGCAGGGCGGGCGCGACGGCAGCGGCAGCGGTCGCGCGGACCGCAGCGGCGTCGAGGTTCCTTTGGCGGTCCCGCCGGAGTTCCAGGGCGCGGGCGAAGGCACCAACCCGGAGGAACTGCTTTCCGAAGCGATTGCTGCGTGCTACACGATCACGTACGGCATCATCGCGGCGAACCGCAAGCTGCCGATCGAGGCGCTGGTGACCCAGGCGGTCGGCAAGGTCGAGCAAAACGGCGCGTCGTTCGTCTACACGGAGATCGTGGTCAGCCCCCAGGTGACGCTTGGCGGGGAGGCGACCGACGACCAAGTGAAGGTTGCCGAGGACATCGCCCACAAGGCCGACATGTACTGCATCGTGACCAACGCGGTCCGTGATAAGGTGAAGGTCCGTATCGAGCCCACAATTCGGCGCGGATGATGCCAAACTGAAGACGAGGTGACAGCCCCCATGCGAACGCGATTGGTCGTCGGAAACTGGAAGATGAACAACACCGTGACGGAATCCGTCGCGGCGGTTGAGACCTTTGTTCAGCATGTGGATGCGAAGTCCAGCGTGGATGTGGTCATCTGTCCGCCCTACCTTGCCATCCCGAGGCTTCGCGACCTGTTGCGCAACACGCACATCAAGGTCGGGGCGCAGGATGTGTTTTGGGCCGAGAGCGGCGCCTTTACGGGCAAGGTCTCGGCCAAGATGCTCGACGAGTTCTGCGTGAGCCACGTCATCGTGGGCCACTCGGAGACGCGGGGCCGGTTCGGCAAGCTGGAGACCCCCGAGAACACGCTGGGCTACTTCGCCGAATCGGGCGCGACGATCAACCTGAAGATCAGCGCCCTTCTGTACCGAGCCATGTCGCCGATCCTCTGCGTGGGAGAAACGGCTTCCGAGCGCGAAGCGGGCCAAACCGAGGCCGTGATCCGGACGCAGCTCGAGGAGGCGTTGACGGGTTTGGATGCCGCCGAACTCTACGGCACGGTGCTTGCCTACGAGCCCGTGTGGGCGATCGGCACGGGCAACACGTGCGATTCCGCCGAAGCGCAACGCGTGTGCAAGTTCATCCGAGGCGTCGTCGGCGAGTTGTTCGACGAGCATGTGGCTTCGGAACTCCGCATTCTCTATGGCGGCAGCGTCAAGTCCAGCAATTCGCGGGAGTTGTTCTCGCAACCGGACATCGACGGTGGCCTCGTGGGCGGTGCGAGCCTCGATCCCACCGAGTTCTCGCTGATCGTCATGAGCGCATGAACCCCAAGAACGTCGCCAGCACGCGATTCGAGACGTCGCGGATCATGACGCCGGACGACGCGAACTTTCTTGGCAAGGTGTTCGGTGGCTCGATTCTGTCGCTCATCGACTTGGCCGCCTACGGGACGGCTTCGCGGTTCGCGGGCAACATCTGCGTCACGGCCAGTTTCGACCGTGTGGACTTCCACGAGCCGATCGAGGTCGGGGAACTTGTCACGATGATCGGTCATGTTTCGTTCGTGGGGCGGACCAGCGTCGAGACGACCATCGAGGTGCACGCCGAAAACATTCTGAGCGGGACGAAGCGGCACACGAACACGGCCCGGGTCACCATGGTCGCGATCAAGGATGGTCGCCCGGTTCCCGTTCCTCGGCTGGTCTGCGAAACCCGCGAAGAGAAGATCCGGTTCTTGGAAGGGCGTATACGGCGTCGCCTACGCGAGGTGCATCAGGCCGAAAGAGAGCGCAGGTTTGCCAACCTTCGGGACGCGAGCGACGAAGAGTTGGATAGGCTGATGTCCTCCGACGATCTTGGGTGAGATTGGTGTGCCGATCGGCCCCGAGTCTGATAGGATGGTAGCCAAGGAACTGCAATGAAGGTTCGCTCGGTCGTGCTTTATGGGATCGTGATCCTCGGATGCCTCGGTGCGTTCAACCACTTCTCACGGAAGCTGAACCCCTATCGGTTCGCGGACAACCAGAACTACGAGATCCTGTGGAGCGAGCACGTGGGCTGGAAGAAGCTGTCTCCCGGCCCGCAGCAGTTGTTCATGTACTCCGACCGTGGGACCGACATTCGCCTTATCGGGAGCGTCAGCCGGATCATGGACGAGGTGAATCCGACGCCCGAACTGGACACCGACGGGCTGGCCGACCTTTACATCGGGACGACCCGGGAGAACATGAAAGGCTGGTCGGCGGAGAGACACCCCGACTTTGCCGGTCAGGAGCGGTTCTCCATGATCTTGCGCGAGGGGCCCGACCGGACGACCTGGACGGCTTTCGTGGCCAAGGGCAACACCACGCTCATCGTGAGCATGGGTGCGAACGGGGCGAAGCGCTCCGATCTTGAAGCGTTGATGCCGAGGTTCCGGGCGTTCTTGGCCGACGTGGAATTCCGTCCAAAGACGTACGCGATGTATTGATCATAGTGCCCCCACGTCTGTGGACCCGACGGAGCGGGTCCCTCCAATGCGGCCGGGCCGCCCGTAGGCGACCCGGCTCATCCTCCCTCGCAGCGCGTGCGGTTAGTCGACGATCTCCTCGATCCAACTCATTCCGAGTCCACCGGTGCCGCTGTTCTGCGCCCATGTGGCCGGGTCGGAGTCGATGATCGTGTACGTCCCAGGAGGTAGCAGGAGACCACCCAGAGCCGCGAACCAATAGACGGACGGAGCACCGCCTTGACCGGGTAGGCCAACCGTGGCCCATGGGCCGAGGGTAAAGCCGTCCGTGCGTTGCAGAGCGATCGTGCCGGGAAGCACGCCGTTGCTGTAGTTCCAGTGGTACGTGTAGATGGAGTACAGCTTCTTCGGCTCGGTCGTGGTGAACGATGGGCTCGTCCCCCCGTTGTCCACCCAACCCGCGTTTCCGTTGGACCATAGGGTCCTCACCCTCGCAACGGGGACGACTTTGACCACGACTCGGGCGGTGACGTTCGGTGTGATCCCCGTGAATCGGACCTCGACGTCATCGTAGGAGTTCTCCATGGCAGCGGCGTCTGCTGTGTACAAGCCGCTCTCGGTGATCGTGCCATGCCACGGTCCTGCACCAGCCAAGCTCCACGCCTGCGTTTGGTCGCTGTGTCCGGTCAGCGTTGCCCGCAGTTGGACGCGGCCACCGGGCACCACCACTGGATCGGGGACCTCGAACACCACCGGCGGAGCAGGAGCGTTGACCGTGACGTCGGCTTCGCCCGTGACGTTGTCGGTCGTCACCGTGACACGGGCGGTGCCCGCGGCGACGCCGATCATCTCGTATCCTTCGAGCCTCAGCACCCCTGTGTTGGAGCTGGTGAAGAAGCACGATCCCGGGCTGATGGCGACCATGGCCCCGGTGGAGTCGCGAGCCTCGTAGACCAGGTTCTTTCGCTCGGCAACGCCCAGATTCTGTCCGGGGGGAACCACCATTTGGGTGATCAGGGCGTTCGTGGCGATCGTCCCGATGCCCGTTCCATCCGACTTGACGTTCACCATGGCGCCGGCAAATCCGACGACCGCGCCCGTGTAGTCTTCGTTGGCGTAGAACGTGAAGTTGGCGATGTACTGTCCGGGTGGCACGACCATCGTGCTCTTGAACGTTTGAATGTGGGCCTCGAGGCGGTCGCGGTTGCGTTGGCCTCTCACCGTGTAGCTTGGAGGGGTGCCCTGATGCTCTTGGAACAGAGTGAGTTCGAAGGAAAGGGCGGAACTGGGCGCGTCCACCGCTCGGGCGCTTCGCGCGGCCCATGCGATCTGGAACTGCAACAGGGAAGAAGTGGTACCGGAACCGCTGCCTCCGCACCCGAGGAACCCGAGTGCGAGCACCAATCCGGCGAGTCCGATGGCGATCCGTTTCACGATGTTCCTCCTCGCACCTGCGGGGCCGGCCACGATCGGATCGTTTGGTTGATTCTGGTCTTGGCCCTCCTGCAGGGGCGACTGTCTAGGGTCTACCCCGGCCCCGTTGGATTACCGATGCTGCAGGACTTTTGTCCGGCGGACGGGCGTTCTTTGTCAAGATTGGCACTTAGCGAAGGCGAGAAAGAGCGTTGGGCGAGGCGCGCATGCGAGCCCCGCCCAAGTCGACGGTTGCGGAAGGGTGCTAGTTCGCTCCGGCTGGCAGGGCGTTCTTCGCGTCCTCGAGGTTGCCTCCTTGGTTGTGGCATCCGGCCAAGCAGTCCTCGTACCAGAACTGGGCGGCGGCGAAGCCGATCGCGGCCACCGCCGCGCAGCCCACGACGCACCAGAAGCCGCACCCGAAGGCACAGGCCGCAGCGGCGGCCGAGATGGCGACCATCATTGCCGTGAGGCCGGCTCGGCACAGGTTGCGGCAAGCATCGCGACCGACCCAGAGCGAGGCGAGGAAGTTGGCGAAGAGCACGGCACGGATCGGGCTGAGGCGCGTGTGCTCGGTTACGACGGGGGCCGTCGCCAGCGGAGTGTCGCCCGGGCTGGTCATCAGGACGAGCATCCGATTGAGGTCGGAGCCTTCTGGGTTGGCGTAGGCGCCCGGCAGGGCGGCGTTGAGGGCGGCGACGACCTGAGCGACCGTCATGTGCAGGTTGCCGTCTCCCCATTCAGGCTGAGCGGCGACCGACGCGTACAGGCTGCCGATGGTGACGTAACCCGATGGGTCCATTCCGAGTTCGGCTTGGATGGCGACGTCTCTCGCTGCGGGCGGCAACTGTCGCTCGATGGGAAAGAACGGGCTGAACGCCACGTCGATCGGGGTGACGGCCTCGACGCTGGAGAACGCCGACCGCATTTGGTTTTCGTTGGTCGCGCTGGCGATCTGGTTCATGACGGCGACGAGCGTCGGGCGGACATTGTCCCCCCCGTCTTCTCCACCGCAACCGACTGCCAGCAACGTGATCTGTGCGCTGAGGGTGGCCAGAGCCAGACACGATCCGTAGAACATGAGGTTTTTCTTCATTGATGGACACTCGCTCTTGGAGCCGCGACCTGCGCGTTCCTTTCCCAGTGTAAGGGATGTTGGCGGGTCGTGAACATAAATTTGCGGTTCTAGGCGCAAAAAAGAGCCCGTCCGCTTGCGCAGACGGGCTCCTTTCGCCCACCAAGGCGATATGGGGGGACTAGCCCCCGCCTTTCTCGGGTGGCGGAGCGGCGGCAGGACCGCCACCTTGGTCGCCGCCAGCGGCGGGACCCCCGCCCAACTTGGACGATTCCTCGGGAGTCAGTTCGCGCGTCAGGTTGTTCTTCAGCGTTTCCTGATCCTGCTTGCTGAGTTCTTGCTTCTCATTGCACCCGCCAAGGGCGAGCGCGAGAGCAACCATCGCCAGAAGCGCAACGACGTGCTTCATCAGCCTCGCGGACCCGCAGCGTATTCCAGCCAGCGGTTGCCAGTCGTGCCGACGGCCTTGCTGTGCAGTTCGCGCCACTTGCGGACTCGGGCGTGTCCGTCGGCATAGACGCCGATGTTGGACCCATCCGGCCACTCCTGCAGCGAAGCCACCGAGGTCGGGTAGATGCCCGCCTTGGCACCTCCGGCGCTGGATCGGGTTCGAGCTGCGGGACCCGTCAGCATGTTCATGTTGCCGTAGAGGTTGAACGCGCCGTCTCCCCACCAGCGGAAGCACTCGTCGGGATTCCAGTTCTGGTGCCACATCATGTCGTAGTGGTTGGCCTGGGTGACCATCAACGACTTGGACGGATTGGCCAACTGGGAGTTGCTGTAGGACGGCATGCCGCCGGAGATCGCGGCGCCGTGGCCGACCCATCCCCAGAAGGACCAGTTGCCCGTGTTGCCGCCGACTCGCTCGACCCAGACGCCGCCGACGCCGTCCCAGTACCAGACTTCGCCGCCGGTGATCTCGTTTCGCGTTCGCGAGTTGTAGACGCCGAAGCCGCACGTGGTGGCGGAGCACCATTCAGAAGCCTCGCGGCGCGGGGGCATGGCCCACTGGCTGTTGAGGATGAACGGGTTGTCGGTGATCTTGGCCGGACCGAAGGGGTCCATGATCATGTCGACCGTTTTGTAGTAGGGCAAGGTGAGGACTGCGAACGACGGCTGGCTCCACCACTCGTTGGTGGAGTAGCCCGCCACTGGGGCGAGGATGTCGTCGTAGTCGGCCGAGTAGAGGATGACGCCGAGGCCCAACTGCTTGGCGTTGGAGAGGATGACGGCTTGTTTCGCCGCCGTCTTCGCCTGCGCGTACACGGGGAAGAGCATGGCCGCAAGAATGGCGATGATGGCAATGACCACCAGAAGTTCGATGAGGGTAAAGGCTCGCTTCATTGACTTAGCCGAGACGCACTCGGCTGACCTCCGCATCCATTGTCATTGAAGTTGGCCCAGATTCCAAGAAAAGATCGCGGAACTTTTCATAAAAGTGACCCCTTCCTGAACGGATTCGGGATTTGGTATGGTCGTCAACCGTTTTGGTCACCATGTGTCGCCGCGGAACCGGAGTCCAGCGGATCGGCGAAGGGCATCCAGCGTCGCCATGTTCCCCAGGGTGTCCGCTTTGGTCATCGTTGGCGACTCCTTTTGGTCAAGGTATTGGGCGACGACAGCCGCCTGATGGCCCCATAGGTCCGCGGGACCGTCCACCTGAACGGGCTCTGGCTGGCCACCTCGGCGGTGCAGCACAGCGGGTTCGCCGCAGAACCACGGGCTGGGGACCTCGATGCGTCCCTCGTCGCCGTAGACGACCGCTTGGTTCCGCAGATCGAGGTGGATGGCGGTTTGGAAGGACGCTCGAAGGCCGGAGGGGAACTCGAGCAACCCAGCCCCGACCGCGTCATAGCCTGCAGACGTAATCTCGCAGGTGTACTCGGCCCGAGTGGGCTCGCAACCGGCGATCAGGCGGGAGAACGAGACGGGGTAGCTGCCGACATCCATCAACGCGCCGCCGCCAAGTTCGCCGACGGTGCGGAAGTTGGTCCACTCGCGGCCCGCCTGGAAGCCGAAACTCGCCTCGACCATACGGGGCGTTCCGATGGCTCCTTCCCGAACGAGTTCGGCGACGCGCCGGGTCAGCGGGTGCGAACGGTACATCCAGGCTTCCATGAAGAACACGCCGCAGCGTTCGACCTCGGCCAGGGCGCTCCGTGCCTCTTCTGCGTTCAGCGTGAACGGCTTTTCGCAAAGGACGGCCTTGCCGGCTTGGGCGCACCAGATGGTGGCTTCGGCGTGCACATGGTGTGGCAGGCCGATGTAGACGGCGTCCACACCCGGATGGGCGAGGGCTTCGGCGTACGAACCGTAACCGGTGCCACCGAATTCGTTGCAGAACGCCGCGGCACGTTCGGCGTCGCGGGAGCCGACGGAAACGAGGTTGCCGCTGTCGCATGCGCGGATGCCGGCGGCGAACTTGCGCGAGATGCTGCCGGGGCCCAAGATCGCCCAGTTCAATTTGGTCATCGGGACCTTCGATTCAAGGCGACGGACCGGATTCCTTCAGACGATGGGCCTTTCGCTGGAGCTTGGCGATCCAAGCACGATTGCCGGAGTTTGACCTGATACGACCGAGACCTTGACTTTCTCCGTGAGGATGTGCGCAATCGCTCGCCGATCACCAAGTTACAGGCCGGAGTACGGCGATGAAGATACATGGACGCAAACGATATGGCTTCGCACTTTGGATGATGGGCATGGCTGCCGTCGTCGGGGTTTCTGCGCTGGTGCGCCAGATCGCCCACCCGGTCGTCGTGCAGGGACAATCCATGGAGCCCACGTTCACGGATGGCCAGCGCCTTTGGGTGACCGAAGCGTATTGGCTGTTTGGCGGCCTCAAAGCGAACGACGTCGTGCTCGTGCGGAGCCCCGAAGACGGGGACGTGCTGATCAAGCGTGTGTACGGCTTGCCGGGGCAGGAGTTGGAATGGGACGCCCCGACCTTGAGGCAAGTGGGCAAACGCCGGTTCGTGCCTTCGAACGCGATCTTCATCGTGGGAGACAATCCTGAGGTCTCCGTGGACAGCCGTGACTTCGGGCCGGTGCCGCTCAACCACGTGATCGGCAAAGTTCTTCAGTAGCCGAGGGTCCGGCTGGTCTAGAATAGCGGTATGGACAAGCGCTTGCCCATCCTCGCCGCCTTCGCCCTGTTCGTCGCCGCCGGTTGCGACATGGGCATGGACGACACTGCCAAGCCCGCCGCGAAGACCGACGCTTCGGTGCCCGACAAGCCCAAGAGCGAAGGGATGGTGACCACGCCCTCGGCCGACGATCAAGCCAAGCTCGACGACCTGACGGCCAAGCAGGAAGCCGCCGCGAAGGCCATGGAGGCCGAAGCGACGGACGCCACGAAGAAGGCCTTCGTCGAGACCTCGATGGAATTGGCCAACTACCTGACCTTCGACGCGCCGCTCGCGCCTCGCGAGAAGTACCGCCCCGCGCTCAAGCTCTACAACAAGGTGCTCGAAATCGAGCCTGACAACGAGAAGGCGAAGGAGACCAAGAAGGTCATCGAGGACATCTACGCCAGCATGGGCATGCCCGTGCCGCAGGACTGACGCGTGTCTGAAGCGCCGGCCCCGGTATCGGTGCATCCAAAGCCTCGGGCCAAGGATCGCATCGAGTACCCGTACGTTCGGAACATGGCGTGGCTGTGCGTCGTGCTCACCTTCGTGCCGTCCGGGTTCGGTTTGTTGACGGCTTCGATCGGCTCCACGTTCGTCGGCAATCCGTTCGCGTTCGACGACCACATGGTGTATGCCGCATGGATGCGGCAGGGCATGGAGGGCCGGTTGCTCATGGACAACCGGTTCGCCGTGGAGGCCCAACCGGGCCTGACGGTCCACCTCTACTTCTTCCTGCTCGGTTTGATCGCCAAGTTGGTCGGGGTGGCATGGTCTTCGGCGCTGGCCCAGGCGGCGTTCACGTTCGCGTTCGTGTGGCTGGTGTACGGGCTGATCCGGCGGGTCACGCAAGACATCTTCATCATCAAGGTGGCGATGGGGCTCGTCTGCTTCGGCGGCGGGCTCGGGTACCTGGTTTGGCACACCTACGGACGCGAGATCGTTGCTGGCGCCTCGCCTTTGAAGGGTTTGATGGGCGGTCGTTTGCCCGTGGACGTTTGGCAGCCCGAGGCGTTCGTGTTCCCCTCGATGCTGACCAACGGCCTGTTCATGGTCAGCCTTTGCCTGATCTTGGCGGTGTTCAACGCGGTCTTGGATGCCAGGGAGAATTGGAACGCGGCGGGCGTGGGTGCTGCTTGTCTGGCCGTGCTGATGAACATCCACAGCTACGACGTCTTGCTCATCGGCTTGGTCATGGTGGCGTTTGTGGGAGGGCTGGCGGCCACGAAGGTTCTGACGGGGCCTTGGTTGCTTCGGGGCGGGGTGATCGCGCTTGGGGCGTTGCCCCCGGCCTTGTGGTTCTTGCACGTGTTGAAGCAAGACGAGGTCTTCCGGGCGCGCGCTGCGACCGAGACCTATTCGGCGACGTTCAACCAGTTGTTTTGGGGCTTTGCCCCGTTGTTCGTGTTGGGCATCGTGGGGCTGTACTCGATTCCGAAAGAGGATGGCGCGACTCCTCGCCTGCGCCAGGCGGCCATGGGCGCGGGAGCGTTCCTGCTGGCGCTGTTGCTCGCCTCGGGCAAGGACCCCGGCGCGTATTGGCTTTCGATGGGCCCTTGGGTGGCCGTTTACGCCGTCGCGGTTGCGGTGGCGTTGGGTGGTGCGGGCAAGAACCCCGCTCTGAACTTGATCTTGGCTTGGGCTCTCGTGGGGTTGGTCGCGCCTTACTTTCCACAGCTGTTCCAACGCAAGCTGCTGATGGGTCTGAGCATCCCGTGGGCCATTCTGGCGGCGTATGGTTTGGCGGCCTTGGTGCGACCCTTGGAGGACCGGGGCACGCGCAACCTGGTCACCGTGCTCGCCATCGTCGTGGTGTGCGGTTCTTCGATGCGTTGGGTGGAGCGCCAGTTCAGCCTGATCCGGCGCAACGTATCCAACACCACCGTGCACGCGCCGTACATCAGTTCCGATGTGTCGCGCATCGTGGACTACCTGAACGGCATTCCCGGGCGCAAGGTGGTGTTGGCGATACCTGGCGTTCCCAACCCCGTGCCGAATACGCCGGATGCGTTCAACACGCCGTACATTCCGGACCTGAACCCCGTGATCAGCGGCTTGTCGGGTGCCTACAGCTACGCGGGCCACTGGAGCGAGACCCCGGACTACTTGAAGAAACGCGACCGGGCCCTGATGCTCTTCTTGCCCGACACTCCGATGGAGGTCCGCCGCCGCATCCTTGAGGAGAGCGGAGCGGATTACGTCGTGGCCCCGATTCCCGAGGCGTTTCCCGATTTGGCGGACGTGACGAGCCTGGGGCAGGTCGTGTTGGACGGGACGCAGTTCAGGCTCATTCGGGTTCGCTGAAATTGATCGTGCAGTTTTGGCGAAGCATGTTATAAATGCGTATGTGACCTGGCTCGCACTCATTGCCTTGCTGCCTGTTGGTGTATCTCAACCCGATGACGACCCGTTCGCCTACACCGGACGCATCGCCCAGTACACTTCGGATCGGGCGGTCGTGGCTCCAGCGAGCGGAGGCATCGGGTTCAGCGTGACGATCGATGCGGCGGGCAAGGTCGCTCCAGAGGCCAAGTTCGCCCTGAGCAAGCCCTCGTGGAAGGGCGAAGGCTCGCTGGCCCTCACGGGCATGGCTTACGCGGGCGGGTCTCTGAGCGGCAGTTTTCAGATCGCCAACGCGACACCCACCGTCTTGGAGGGCATCCGCGTGGATTGGGTGGACCTCGTGGAGCGCTACAAGGGCAAGGATGCCGAAGGCAAGGAGGTCATCCTCTCCCGCAGCAAGGCTTTGACGAGCGATGGCCCGTGGATGACGGCCGACCTGCAGCCGAAGCAGTCGTCCCATGTGCAAGCGTTCAAGGCGTCCGGGATCGTGATTGCCCCGGAGACGGTGGACGTGACCCTTCGTGGCTCCGTAAGTGGTTTGGCCCTGATCGGGCACCTGAACATCAGCGGCAGCGAGGACCTGTTCGCCCTCGACTTCGATGGGCGCGGGCGGCTGTATGTGACGAGCAACGCCAACGGCGCGATCTATCGCATGAATCCGGACGGTTCCGGGCTCAGCACCTTCGCCACGCTTCCAGGCGGCAGCATCAGCATCGCCGTGAACCGGTCGTCCGGCGAGGTGATCGCGCACAGTTGGAACGCCGATCGCCTGTTCCGGTTTTCGGCCACGGGCCAAGACGCCGAGGGGCTGATGCAAGACGACGAGGTGCCTGGTCTCGGCGGATGGGCTTGGAGCGGCCGGTACGCGCGCGACGGCAGCCTGTTCTGCGTCTTTGGCGGAACGCTCAGCAAGATGGCGGGCAAGAAGCCCGCGTTCGTGTTGGAGGGCGTTGGAGCGTTCAAGTTTGAAGAGGCGCTCTTCTACGACTTCGGTCCCGACGGCACCATCTGGATCGGGATGGGGAGCACGGTGTTCCGCGTGCCCGCCGACGGCAAGGGAGGCACGCGACCGATCATCGGGCCGAGCCTGAAGCTGGGCAACGTGGCGGGCATCACAGCCCTGCGGTGCGACGCCGCGGGCAACGTGTATGTCGCCGAACGCCAGGACGCCGAGCACTACGCGCGCATCTCGGTGTTCGACAGCCAGGGGCGTTTTATCCGTACATTCGGTCGGGGAGACTCGAAACCGCCGGGTGAAGACGAGGAGATTCGGACCGGTCAGATCCATACCCAAGTCCGTTCTATGGCATTTGGACCCGACGGTCGGCTTTACTATTCTCACGGCCACCTCGATCAACCCATCGTCGTCTTCGAACCCTTCTGACGCTCCCCGTGGCGACGTGCTCGTCGTGGGCGGCGGCGCTGCTGGCATCGTTGCGGCTTGGCGGGCGGCGTCTCTGGGCGCGCGCGTGATCCTGCTGGAGAAGACCCCTCGGCTGGGCACCAAGATCTCGATCTCCGGTGGCGGCAAGTGCAACATCACGCACGAGGGGACCATCGAAGACGTGTTGAAGGGCTTTCGTCGTGACGAAGCGCGGTTCTTGCGTCCGGCGATGTACCGGTGGACCAATCGGCAGATGGTGGACTTGTTGGTCGCACGGGGACTGAAGGTCTATACGCGCCCCGATGGTCGGATTTTTCCCGTGGACCAAACGGCCAAGGACGTGGTGGCGATTCTGGCAAGTCTGCTGGAGGAGGTCGGCGTGGACGTGCGGGTGCGAACGCCCGTGACGGGGTTGGTCCTCGAGAGCGGCAGGGCCGCTGGTGTGCGCGTGGGGGAGGACGCCTTTTTGGCGCCTCGCGTGGTGGTGAGCACGGGCGGCTCTTCGTATCCGAACTCGGGCACCACGGGCGACGGCTGGAGATGGGCGAGGGAAGCGGGCCACACCATCGTCCCCGTGCGTGCGGCGCTCGCCCCGATCTATCTGAAGACCACCGAGGACTGGGCCGAACTGAGCGGTGTGGCGCTGCGCGACGTGGTCTTGAAGGCGCGGGTTCAGGGCCGCGAAGCGGACCGATGGCGCGGCGATTTGCTCTTTACGCATCAGGGCCTTTCCGGGCCCTGCGCTTTGGAAGTGAGCCGGGTGGTTGCAGAGCGAATGATTGCCGAGGAAATCACCTTGGCCGTGGACTTGATCCCGGACCAGCCTAGCGATAGGTTCGCCGAATCGTTGCACGCGCAAGCAATGGCCGCGCCGAAGCGCGGCGCGCGGAGCCTCATCGAGAGCCTGTTGCCCGAGCGGCTGCACGACCGGCTGCTGGCCGACGCGCGCCTGCCGGAGGCGCCTGTGGGGCAGTTGGGGCGCAAGGCGATCAACCGCTTGGCGGAGACGCTCAAGGCGTGGCCGCTCGCCACGGTGCGGACGGTGCCGCTGGAGAAAGGCGAGGTGGTCGCGGGAGGCGTCTCGCTGGCTGAAGTGGACCCGCACTCGATGCGCTCGCTCCATTGCGAAGGGCTGTTCCTGTGCGGCGAAGTGCTGGACGTCGCGGGACGGGTGGGCGGCTACAACCTGCAGGCGGCTTGGAGCACGGGCTTCGTGGCGGGCGAGACCGCTGCGAAGGAGACCGTCGAAATCGGGACGGCCCGTTCGTCATAGTGGCCGTATGAAAGTGAACAACGTCCCCGACCACCCGCTCACCGACGAGGCTTGCCAGGCCGCGACAGGCAAGACGTTCGCCGACTGGTTCGCGGAACTCGACGCCATGGATGCCCTCAAGAAAGGCCGCCGCGACACCGTGAACCACATCTACGCCCAGCACACCGACCCATGGTGGCCGACCACGATCGCCGCCGCCTACGAGGCGCACAAGGGCGTCGTGAAGAAGGACGGGTTGCTCGAAGGCTACACCGTGTGCTGCACCAAGACCATCGCCGCGCCCGTTTCCAAGGTGTTTGCGGCTTGGACCGACCCCGCCACGTTCGCCCAGATGTTCGGCGACAACGGTCGGCAGGACGTCCGCGAGGGTGGCGCGATCGCGTGCGACGCGGGCTGCAAGGGCACGTTCACGCGAATCCGCACCGACAAGGACCTGCGCTTCACTTGGGAGCACCCCGGCATCACGGCACCGGTCACGATCGACGTGCAGTTCCAGGACAACAAGGGCAAGTGCCTGATGAACGTGATGCCATCGCGCATCCAGACGCGCGGCGAGGCGGATGGCCTGCGCGCGGCTTGGGGCGAGGCGTTGACCCGGCTGAAGGCGATCGTCGAGGCCGCCTAGCCCGCCAACGCGGCGAGTTGCGCCTTGGCCGCCGGCTTGCGACCCAGCCGATCGAGCACGGGCAGGCTGGCCCGCGCCAATGCGCCGAGGTCCACTCCCGTTTCGAGGCCCGAGCGTTCCAAGAAGTAGACGAGGTCTTCGGTGGCCAGATTGCCGCCCGCCCCGGGGGCGTAGGGGCAGCCGCCCAGCCCGCCAGCACTGGCATCGAACACGTTGTAGCCCAGCTCGAGCGCGGCGGCGACGTTGGCGATGGCCGTGCCGCGCGTGTCGTGGAAGTGCCATGCCACCTTGGCCTTCGGGATGTGGGTGAGGGAAGAGGCCAGCGAACGGACCTCGGCGGGCACGGCCACGCCGATGGTGTCGCCCAAGCTGATCTCGTCCACACCCAGATCGAGTAACCGATCGCACACTTTTGCCACGTGATCTGGGGCGATGCGCCCGGCATAGGGGCATTCGAAGGCCGTGCTCACGTAGCCGCGCACCCAGCCATCGAGCCGCGCGGCCCGGAAGCCGCCGATCACCTCGGCGAACGCGGCCAGCGAGGCCTCGACGTCCATGCCGATGTTCTTGAGCGTGAACGCGTTGCTGGCGGCGGTGAATACGGCGATGCGTCCAATGGTTGTCTCAAGGGCGCGTTCCAGACCTTTGGCGTTCGGGACGAGCGCCGACAGGCCGGGCATCGGGCCGAGTTCGGCGAGCAGGGCCTGGGCGTCCCCGAGTTGCGGCACCCACTTGGGCGAAACGAAGCTCGTGGCCTCGATCTCGGCGAGCCCGGCTGCGGCCAGCGAGCGGACGAACGCGGCTTTGGCCTCGGTGGGCACGGGCGTGGCCTCGTTTTGGAGGCCGTCGCGCGGGCCGACTTCGAAGATGCGGATGGCGGGCACGTCGAGAGGATACATGGTTAGGCGTAGCCCCGCCGTCTCGGCGGGCGTCGAATGCGCCTAAGCGTCCGACCACATTTCCCGCTGAATCGCCACGGGGTCGCCTTCGAAGCGGACTTTCCCGCGCAACGCCTCGATCGCCCCGACGTTGGGGGCAAAAGCCTGTTGGAGCATCGGCTCGATGCGAAGCCAGTCCTCATAGGGGATGAGGACCTGAACAGGCCGCTGTTGCTCGTCGTAGACGATCCGCTTTCGCACAGATTCCATGGAGGGGATTATACGAGACGAATGGCATCCGCGCCTAAGCCTCGCTTTCGACCAGCCAGACGTTCATCAGCCCCTTACCTTTGACCTCGATCTCCCCGCGGGGGAGGAACGCGAAGCGGGGGGCGAGCGAGGCGCGGACCGCCTCCGACACCTGCACGCGGCCCGCGATGCCCGTCGCCTCCATCCGCTGCGCCACGTTCACCGTGTCGCCCCACAGGTCGTAGGCGAACTTGCGCTTGCCGATGACTCCGGCCACCACGGGGCCGCAGTGGATGCCCACGCGCAGGCGGAAGGGCACGCCCAGTTCGGCGCGGAGGACTTCCAACTCGGATTGAAGCCGCAGGCCGAACGACACCATCCGCTCCAACTGGGCGTCTTCGGCGGGGGGCAGCCCGCCCACCACCATGTACGAATCGCCGATGGTCTTCACTTTTTCCAGCCCGTACTCGGCGACCAGGTCGTCGAACGTGGTGAAGATGCGGTTGAGCGAGCCCACGACGGCATCGGCCTGATGCGTTCCGGCGTATTCCGTGAAGCCCACCAGGTCGGCGAACAGCACCGAGACGCTGCCAACCTTGTCGGCGATGGTGGATTCGCCCGCCTTGAGCCGGCCAGCGATGCTCTCGGGCAGGATGTTGAGCAGCAGCGCCTCCGATTTGGCTTGCTCCACGCGGATTTGCTCCAGGTGCCGCAGCTCTTGGTCGCGCAGCCGCTTCTTTTCCAGGCACGCCCCGATGCGGGCGCGGAGCAGCACGGGGTTGAACGGCTTGGGCAGGTAGTCCTCGGCCCCGGCCTCGATGCAGCGAACCACGGCATCCAACTGGTCGAGCGCCGAGACCATGAGCACGGGGATGTCGCGCGTGCGCGGGTCGGATTTCAGGCGGGCCAGCACCTCGTGCCCATCCATCCCGGGCATCATCACGTCCAGCAGCACGACGTCGGGGCTCTGTTCCAGAGCCAGCCGCAAGCCTTCGGGGCCATCTTGCGCCACGAGCGACCGGTGACCCAGACGCCCCAGGTACCGCGCCAGCAGGTCGAGGTTCTCCGGGATGTCGTCGATCGCCAGCACCGTGCCCGCTTCGTCGGCGGGCATGACCTCGGGGACCTCTTCGGCGACCTGCTTGGCTCGGCTGCCATCGTGGGCCTCGGCGGGGGAGTGTCCGGGCCGCAGGTGCGTGTCGATCATGGCGAGCAGGCGCGAGCCGGAGGTGCGGATTTTCTCGACGTCGGCCTGCAGGTCGGTCAGGCCGCGGTCCTCCAACTCTTCGAACAGCATCTCGCTGTAGCCGATGATGGCGTTGAGGGGGGTGCGGAGTTCATGGCGGACGTGAGCGAGCGCCTCCGGAGCGAGTCCGGCCTGAGGCGTCGTTGGCGGGTTGTGTTCGCTCACGTCCGCCGATATGCTAGCCGATTAGCCCGCGTCGTAGCCTGCGAGCGGTCGGTACCAGATGTTTCGGAAGCGGACCAGGTCGCCGTGGTCTTGCAGTTCGAGCGGTCCGGTTTCGGCGTGCGGGGCGTAGTGGGCGGTCGTTCGGTGCTGGGTCGGCCCCTGAAGCTCCACGGCATGGTGCAGCAGGACTCCGTTGTGGAACACCGTGACGCGGGCCGGGCGGACCAGGGCGTCGCCTTCAAAGCGGGGGCCTTCCCACACGATGTCGTAGGTCTGCCACTCGCCGGGGGCGCGGCAGGCGTTCACCAGCGGCGGATACTGGCCGTAGACCGCGCCGGTCGTGCCGTCGGGATAGGTGGGGTTCTGGAAGCAGTCGAGCACCTGCACCTCGTAGAGGCCCATGAGGAACACGCCGCTGTTGCCACGGCCCTGGCTCTCGCCCTTGACCACGGTGGGCGCGGCGAATTCGAGGTGGAGTTGGCAGTCGCCGAAGTGGGCCTTGGTGCGGATGTTGCCCGTACCGGGGACGACTTCCATGGCGTCGTCTTCGATGCGCCAGGCCGCGGGTCCGCCGTTGCCTTCCCATCCGTCGAGGCTGACGCCATCGAAGAGGACGACGGCGTCCGAGGGGGGCGAGCCGGCGGTTGCGGGTGCGACGACGCGGGGTTGCGGCCGCTCGCCGTCGTGGACGTGCCAGGTGGTGCCGGGGATGAGTGGTGTGTCTTGGTAGCCGAGGCCCATGGCGCGAGTGTATCTCAGGCTCGGCCGGTCGGGCGGGTCTGGCGTGCGGGGCTTGGGCGCGGTATAATGGGTGCGTCTCCCCGGGTGGGGATGTAGCTCAGCTGGGAGAGCGCTGCAATCGCACTGCAGAGGCCGTGGGTTCGAATCCCATCATCTCCACCAGTTGACCCGATGGGTTGCTCATGCATCCAATGGTCGGGTTTGTCATGTCAACATCGCCAATCCTGATTGGGCTCGCCGGGGGGTCTGGCTCTGGCAAAACCCACTTGGCAAAGCAGATCCAGCTGATGGCTGGAGAGGAGTACGTGTCCGTGCTGAGCATGGACCAATACTTCAAGTCCGATGCGTCGGGCGATCCACGGTCGGTGAACTTCGATCATCCCTCGCATTTGGACCTCGACTTGATGATCGAGCACATCGGTGCTTTACGCAACGGAGAGCCTGTTCGGGTGCCTAGTTACGACTTTCGCACCATGCGGCAGACGCGGGAGGCGTGGGTGATTGAACCAATAACGGTCGTCGTGGTCGAAGGACTCTTCGTGCTGGCCGAACCTATCGTCGGTCTTCTGGACTTCACTTGCTTTCTCGACGTCGCGGACGACCAGCGGCTGTTGGGCAGGATTCTCCGTGACAGCGCCGAGAGGGACTCCACGATCGAGCACATCGTGGACCGATACCAGCGATTCGTCCGACCAAGCTACTCGGTATTCGTCGCGCCAACCCGCCAAAACGCCGACGTGGTGGTGGACTTCACGTACCGCCGGGCGTTGTTCACTCGGTTGCTGGTCCACATCGTTCAGGACTACTCTCGCGGTTACCTCGATTTGGGCGCGCTTTCGAAAGAACTGCGCGCTGAGACCTACTCGCTCGGCTACCGGTCCGATCAATCGATCATGCCCGCATCGGTCGATATCCGCCGTCTTGGCTTGGCCTACCCGGACGCAATGCTGCCTACGGCGGCCTCTCGCGACCCCGACGGCGCGATGGACTTGTACATATCAGCCGACCCAGAGGCCTGAATCCAGTCGCACCAGCCCCACGAGGTGCGTCGGACCTGACGGAGCAGGTCCCTCCAAATTCACGGTTGGCATGGAGGGGCACGCTTTGTGGCTTCCACGATTCCTTAGCAGGCAAAAGCCAGCACATGTCCATCCAGGTCGAGGCTGTAGGCAGCGAGGTCGCCCCAGTCGCGAGGTTCCAGCGGGCTGAGTTCTTTCGCCCCGTGCTCCAACGCTCGCTGGTGGTAGGCGGCGGGGTCTGGGACCGTGAGATACAGTTCGGCGCGCGGCACACCCGCCGCCAAGCCGGGGTCGGGGAGGGAGGGCCCAAGCAGACGCCGGATGCCCGAGACCGGCATCAGGCCCAGGGTCGCGCCTTCGCCGAGCCGGAACTCGGTCATCCCCGGCACATCCAGCGTGGGCGGGAGGGCGAGCACCGCCGCGTAGAAGCGGGCGCTCGCCGCCTGATCCGAGACGTAGAGGATGAAGTTCACCATCATGGGCGCTTGCGAACGGCGCACGCCGACTTCCGCAATCCAGGTCAAGGACTCGCGATGGGACGGCCAGTACAGTATGTCTTGGAATGAAGACCAAGGCCCAGCTTGATCACGAGGCGCGAGTCACACAGCTGATTCAGGTGGTGCTGTCCAACCTCGACAAGGACTGGACGCCTGCGGAACTTGCGGAGCATTGCGGCTTCAGCCGGTTTCACTTTTCGCGCGTGTTTGCCGGACTGACCGGGGAGACCGTTGGCGAGACCTTGCGGCGCTTGCGGCTGGAGCGGGCGGCCCACGAGGTTGCGGACACCAAGCGTCCGATCGGAGCGATCGCGGTGGACGCAGGTTACTCGCCCGAAGCCTTTGCCCGCGCCTTTCGCGACGCGTACCAGGCTTCGCCGACCGAGTACCGGCGGCGTCCGGCCCGACGGTGGCTGCCCAGCCCGAACGGTGTGCATTACGGCGAGCGTGTGGTCGTGTTGTTCCAAGGACACTTACCTATGAAGACCGAGATTCGAGATCTGAGCCCGATGAAGCTCTTGTGCCGACGCCATGTCGGCCCGTACCATGAGATCGGCACGGCGTTCGACCAATTGTGCGCCCGCATCACCGACAAGACTTCCACTCGCACGTATATCGCGATCTACTACGACGACCCTGCGACGAGTCTGGCCAGCGAGCTGCGCTCCGACGCTTGCGTCGAGGTGGATGCGTGGCCCGACGAGACTCCGGAAGGGCTGCACTGCTTCGAGGTTCCGGCCGGGAAGTATGCGGTCGGCCTCTACCAGGGGCCCTATCACGGGCTGGGAGAAGCCTGGAGCCGCTTCATGGCCCAGGACCTTCCGCCGACCGGCCGACAGCCCCGCGAGGGAGCGTGCTTCGAACGCTACCTGAACAACCCCGAGGAAGTTCCGCCGGAAGAACTCCTGACCGAGATGTGGACGCCTGTGGCCTAGATCCAGGCGAGCGTCCGAGCCTAGTTCCTGAGGCGGCCCTGGTGCCGCTTCAGGAACGCCACGATGGTGGCGCCGAACTCGGGGTGACGGAGCGCCGCGACGTGGTCCGCGCCATCCAAGACCTTTTCTTCGGCTTCTTTCAGGTCCTTTCGCAGCGCGGCCACGCGGCGCAGCGTGGATTCCGGCTCTTTCGAGCCGTAGATGAACAGCGACGGGACACCTGCCCGCAGCAGGTCTTCCTTCTTCACCTCCAGCCCTTTGAAGCTTTGGCCGGCCAGCGCCCATGCTTTGGCGTCTTTGCCGCTGTAGAGCGCTTTGGCCAGGGCGTCGGCCTGGGGGCGCGTGAGGGCTGGGCGGACCTCCATCAGGTAGGGGCCGAGGCCGTTGCCCTCCTCGACCGCTTTGGCCAGGGCGTCCACTTCGCGCGAGCCCGCCTCGCCCGTGAGCAGCGGCGCTTGGCCCCCGTAGATCGCGCTGATCGCGCGTTCGGGGTGGTTGGCCACCACGTGCCCCACGATGAACGCGCCCATCGAGTAGCCGACCAGGTGCGCCCGCCGGATGTCGAGGTGGTCGAGCAGGCGCACGACGTCCTCGGCCATCTCCGCGCCGTACTTGGCGGGGTCGTGGGGCTTGCCGCTTTTGCCGTGGCCCCGGCAATCCAGAGCGATGGCGCGGAAGCCCTCGGCGGGTTCGAGCTTGGTGTTGCCCGCTGGGTCGCGCCCCCACATGGTGGAATCGCCCATCCAGCCGTGGACGAGCACGACCGCCTCTCCGCTGCCCGCCGAGGCGTAGCGGATGGTGACCCCGTTGGATTCGAAGGCGGCTTCTTGGGGTGCGATCGGGGCGAGGAGGGCGGCGGCGAGGAGTGCGAGAGCGATCGGCATCGGCTTGGGTGTTACGGGTCGGTGGGGCGGGCGGTTGCGGCTGGGCGTGCTGCCTTGGGTTCAATGGGCAAACTGGACCCCTCTGGTAGACTTCGAGCCAACAATGGCCACGCGAGCGACCGATCTGGCGGGACTCACTTCCAGCATGCGGCCCGAACCGCTCATCGGCGACTACGAGTTCGAGGCCTTCTACCGCGGCGCCGGGAGCATCAAGACCGTGCGCGGTGCCGACGCCGTCGCCCGAATGAAGGTCGGGCTTGATCGCCGATCGCAGGACCCGTTCTACAAGGCCTTTCTCATGGGGCGCTCGGGCGTGGGCAAATCAACCGAGATCACCCGCCTGCTCCGCGACGTTCGCAGGACCTACGCGGGCATCCGATTCAGCGTCCGCAAAGAGCTGGACCCCAAGAACTTCACGCCGTTCGACGTGATCCTGTTGATGATGATCCTGCTCGTCGAGCAGACCAACGAGGTGACCGGCAAGACTCCCAACAAGGAACTCGTGGCGGACCTGCTCGGTTGGTTTGCGGACGAGCGGGAGACTCTGACCAAGGAAGTCGAAGCCGGGGTCGAAGCCGTCGGCGGGCTGGACACGAAGGACACGTGGTGGGGAAAGGTCATCGGGGCATTTGCGAGCATCAAAGGATCGCTCGCCTACTCCCAACAGCGAAAGACTGAAGTCGTCGCGTACAAGCTCACTCGGATCTCCGAGCTGGTCGCGACGGCCAACTCTCTGTTGCGCCACTGCCGCGAGTTGTTGCATGGGCACGACGGACGCGACTGGCTCTTCATTGGGGAGGAGTTCGACAAGTCGGGCGTCCCCAGCGAGCGAACGATCGACCTGTTCCTGAACCACGGCAATGCCGTGTTTCAAGACCTCGAAACCAACTTGATCTTCAACATGCCGCTTGGGCTGGCGTTTGGGGCGCGCAACGCCGAACTTCCCCCCATCGCGAAGGAAGTTCTCTACGACACGCCTGTATTCACGAAGGACCGACAACCCCATGACGCAGGGCGAGACTTTGCCCGCCAGATCGTCCTCGCCAGAGCGGAGCCGGACCTCTTCGCCGAAGGCCAATTGGACCGGCTCATCATTGCGTCGGGGGCCAACCTGCGCGAGTTGTTCTCGATGATTCAAGAGGCCGCAACGTCGGCGCGCGTCGAGCAGCGGAACCAGATCACCGACGAGGACGTGAGCGGGGTGATCAGGCGGTGGACCTCGACCTACGAGAGCAAGCTTGGCCAGACCCAATACGACGTGGAGAAGATTGACAACAAGGTCAAGATCGACCGCTTGGAGAGTGTCTACCGTCGAAACGACCCTGCAGCAGAATTGCCTGACAACGTCCTGGGCATCCTGTTGCAGGCCAACGCGGTGCAGGAGTTCAACGGCGAGCACTGGATCGCCGTCCATCCGCTCATGGTGCGGGTTCTCGCGAAGTTTCGTGATCTGGGCGATGCTGCGGGAGGGGCCACGTAGAGGGTGCCTACACCTCGAACGAGGTCGTTGAGCACCTAGCGACCTGGGCGTCTACGGCTCCGAAGGGGCTGGTCGTGGTGGCCTATCGCGAGGAGGAGACTGCCCTCGCCGCCATCGTTCGCCTCAAGACGCGGCTCCAACGCCGCCAGGCGAAATGCCGATTGCCGAAGGGGCTCGACGGCCGAGCGACAGCACTAGCCCTGGTTGAGAGGTTGGGTCGCTTTCAGGGCGAGGTGCTGCATGTGTTGGGCTGGGAGAAGTCCTTTGGGCAGGGCGACGTCGCCGCCAACCTCTATGACCTGAACTTCTTGCGCGAGGAGGTTGCCTTTGCGCCAAGGGTCCAAGTGTGGTGGATGCCGGTCACCATGCGGGACGCCCTGATGCGATTCGCCCCCGACACGTGGTCGGTGGTGGATCTTCGGCTCGCCCTGGCGGATGAGGACGAGTATGTCGAACTCCATCCGATCGTGGCCGAGAGGGTTCGGCGTCAGTTGCGCCTGCGAGCGGGTGCGCCTATTCCAAGGGCCAGTGCCGGACGTATTCGGAACCTGGATCTTTCGTTCAGTTCTTTGAGCTCGGAAGGGCTTCACGGCTTTGAAGCATTCACCGCCCTGCAGTGGCTGCGCCTCGGTGGCACGCGGGTCTCGGACGTCTCCCCCTTGAGGGGCCTCACCGTCCTGCGACTTCTGGACCTCGGTGGCACGCCGGTCTCGGAGGTCTCCCCCCTGGAAGGACTCACCGCCCTACGGGTGCTGTCCCTCGGTGGCACGCGGGTCTCGGACGTCTCCCCCCTGGCGTGCCTCACCGCCCTGCAGAGGCTGGTCCTCAGGAACACGTCGGTCTCGGACGTCTCCCCCCTGTCGAACCTCACCGCTCTGCAGAGGCTGTACCTCCGAGGTACACAGGTCTCGCCCAAGGCGGTCGAGGAACTCAGGCGGGCGTTGCCGGAGTGCGAGATCGTGTTCTGAGGGACCACCCCGGCCTTCGGCCAACCCTCCGGGGGAGGGGAATTAGTTATCGGGGGTGGTTGGGTTCAACAAGCCCCGACAACGCCTCCGACTCCTCCGCGCAGCCAGCCGGATAGCCGAGCACCAAGCGGTGAAAGTCGGTGACGAGGTGGGGCCAGTCGCAGGGTTCCTCCTCGAACGCCAGCAGCCAAAGCGGGACGCGTTCGCGGTCGGGGGCGAGGGCGGGTTGGTGGTAGCTCCTGGTCACCACGCGCGCGCCGCGCCGAAGAAAGAACTCCACCCGTGCATGGCGATAGGCCTCTTCCTCGGGCGAGGCGGCGAGTTCGGGGCGCTCGCATTCCAAGAACACCGCCGCCACGGACGAGCCCATGTCGGCGGCTTCGCGGCGGCAGGTCTCCCGCACGAATTCGATCAGCCGCGTGCCCACTCCAGCCTTGCGATGGCGCGGGTCGGCAGCCAGGTAGATGAGGAACCCCGTCCGCGCGACCGCATGCACCGTGAAGTAAGCCAGCCCCGCGAGCGAACCGCCCGACTCGGCCACGGCCAGAAGGACCCGGTGCTCGGGGTCGCGGCACAGGTCCGGGTCGCCGGAGGCCACGCGCGCGAAGCGTTCCAGCGGTTCCCGCTCGTCGCGGGGGAACGTCTCGACGTAGAGTTCCAGCGCCGGCCAGAACAGGGGGTCGCCGGGCGAGGCCAGCAGTCGCAGGGCGACCGTATCGCTCGGGGCGCTCACTCTTCTTCGAACGCGTCCAGCAGCGGTTCGGCCTGGAAGAGGTTGATGCCGCTCGCCACGAGGTCGGCCAGTTTCTCCATCTTGGTCTCTTCCTCGACCTGCTCTTCGATGAACCACTGGAGGAACTGAAGGCCCGTGGCGTCGTTGGCTTCCGTGGCGGCTTGGGCCATCGCACGGAACTCGCCGCTGACTTTGGCTTCGCTGGCCGCCGCCGCCGCGACGCATGCCGCCGCATCGGTGTAGGATGTGGTCGCCGGGCCGATGGCGGGCAGGTCGTAGTGCACGCCGTTGTCGTCGAGGAACCGCATGATCTTGGCGGCGTGCTGCGCCTCTTCCACGGATTGACTCATGAAGAGCTTGGCCCAGCGGTCGAGGCTGTTCCGGCGGAACCAGATCGCGATGCCGTAGTAGTTCATGTGGGCGTTCAGTTCGCTCGCGATCTGCTTGACGAGCATGGCGGCCAGTCGGTCTGAAATCATGCGTGGCATGGACCCAGTATGGACCACTGGCGGCGAGTGCCTCGGTAACATGACCGACCGGCAGGCTGGCCCATGAGCGACTCATCCCCCACCCGAATCGCGGTCGTCGGCACGAGTTGCGCGGGCAAATCCACGATGGCCGCCGCGTTGGCACAACACTTCGGCTTGCCCAGGGTCGAGTTGGATGCGATCTACTGGGGGCCGGATTGGACGCCGACACCGCCCGAAGAGTTTCGCGCGCGAGTCGCCGAAGCGCTGGCGCAACCGGGCTGGGTGGTGGACGGCAACTACGGTATGGTCCGCGACCTGATTTGGCCGCGAGCGCAGCGCGTGGTGTGGCTGAACTTCGGGTTGGCCACGGTGTTCCGGAGGGGCCTTCGGCGGACGCTTCGGCGGGGCCTGACGCGGGAGGAGCTTTGGAACGGCAACCGCGAATCGCTCGCGCGGCAGTTGTTCACGCGGGACTCGCTGCTGCTTTGGATTCTGACCACGCACCGCCGGAGGCGGCGTCAGTTCGAGGCGTTGCGCGCGTCTGGGACGTACCCGCACCTGGAATGGGTGGAGTTCCGCACGCCTCGGGACGCCGACGAGTGGTTGGCGGAGCTCACCAATCGCCGATCGGCGCCGGGTGCATGATCCAGTTCCACTCGCTGTCTTCCAGGAAGTGGCGACAGTGCTGGCGGTAGTCCACCTCGAGCGGCAACCAGGCGTGGAGTTGATCCGAAACGGCGTTGGCCTCTTCTGGCGAGGGTTGGCGGTTGAGTCGGGTGAGGGCCTGAGTCATGCCTTCCGGCTTGTCCGGGCACTCCTCGACCGCGCGGAGCGCCCACTTGTGATAGGGGTACAGCCTTCGGTTGTGAGCCAGGATCAGGCGCATGGCGAACAGGGAGAACTCGGCGACCGCGCGCGACATCAGGGTGGCGTCGTCGCGTCTGGCGGCTTCGCGGATGTACCAGTGCCAGATCATCAGTTGGCTGTGGAAGCGGCGGATGCGTTCCTCGACGCCTGCCTCCGGGTAGACGAGGATTCGCTCGACCAGCCGATGGACTTCGCCGGTCCGATCGAACAGGACGATCGCGCCGAGAAAGGCCGACCGGGCGGGCTCGCTGCCGCGTTCCGCCACCATGCGCAGGAAGGGGAGGTCCACGAACTTGCCCTCGGCGTAGCCCCCTTCGTAGTCGGTCAGGTCGGTTCGGTGGACCATGAGGCCGTCTTCGGCGAGACACCGGGCAAAGGCATCCGCCTCCATCACGGCCATGAAGTCCACGTCCGATCCGGGGGTCGCCCAGCCCTTGGCCACCGACCCGCCGACGACCACGGCCAGGACGTCCTGAATCGGTTCGTAGGCCTTGGCGAGTTTCTGGATCGCGCGTTCGTGGTGGTCGTGCACGGGCGTCAGCCTACTGTGTCGCCGCCCGAGACCGGAGGGACCTCTCGAAGTCTCGGCCCATGACCGGAATGGGCACAACGGAGTGTGTCTTCCGGCGGGCGGGGCAGAATGCATCGAGCATGGCACCGATCAGCGAAGGCATCACGTTCCTCCCGACCGACGACCTCGAAGCGACCCACGCGTTCTACGCGGATGTTTTGGGTCTTGAGTGCGTCCTCGACCAGGGGACGTGTCGCATCTATCGCGTGGTCGGCCAGAGCTACTGGGGATTCTGCCAACGGGCTGCGCCGGTCGCGCCGGAGCAGGTCGTGCTGACGTTGTGCAGCGACGACGTGGACGATTGGCATCGGCGGGTCGTGGAGTCGCGGAGCGAGACGGACGGCCCTCCGCGGGCCAACCCGACGTACGGGATCTACCACTTCTACACCCGCGACCCGAACGGCTACCGGATCGAGGTCCAGCGGTTCCTCGATCCGGATTGGGCGCGCAGGGTTAGCTCTTGAGGCTGGCTGTCGATGACGAAGCGGTAGCGGACGTCGCTCTTCATCATGCGTTCGTAAGCTTCGTTGATGGCGGACATGGGGATCGTTTCGATGTCGGAAACGATGCCGTGCGCTCCGCAGAAGTCCAGCATTTCCTGGGTCTCCCGAATGCCGCCGATCAGCGAGCCGCTGAGCGATCGCCGCCGGAAGACCAGGGGGAATGCCGCCACAGGTGTTGGGTTGGGCAAGCCAAGCAAGACCATGCGTCCGTCCCAGCCGAGAAGGCCCAGATAGGGATTGAGGTCGTGTTCGGCCGAAACCGTGTTGAGGATGAGATCGAAGCTGCCCGCGTGGGAATCAAACACCGAGGGCTCGTCTGTGGCGATGAAGTAGTGCGCGCCGAGCCTCTGAGCGTCGACACCCTTCGACGGCGAGTGGCTGAGAACGGTCACTTCGCAACCCATGGCACGCGCGAACTTGACGGCCATGTGACCCAAGCCCCCCAGCCCAACGACGCCGACCTTCGTGCCAGGCTTGGCTCCAAAGTGCCGCAAGGGAGAGTAGGTGGTGATGCCTGCGCACAAGAGCGGCGCGGCTGCGTCGAGGGGCAAGGAGTCCGGCACACGGAGGACGTAGTTCTCGTCCACGACGATTTGCGTCGAGTATCCGCCATAGGTGATGCTTCCGTCCTTGTCTTCACCGCCGTAGGTGAAGAGCAGCCCCTTTGTGCAGTATTGCTCCTCGCCAGCCTGGCATGCGGCACACGAGCGGCACGAATCCACGAAGCAGCCGACACCCACCGAGTCACCGGGCCGGAACTTCGTGACTGCAGAGCCTGTCCGCACCACCTTGCCGACGATCTCGTGGCCCGGCACCATTGGGTAGCGGGACATGTTCCACTCGTTCCGCACGAAGTGGATGTCCGAGTGGCAGACCCCGCAGTACAGGATGTCGATGTGAACGTCGTTTGGGCCGGGTTCTCGTCGGTCGAAGCTCCACGGTTCGAGCTGCGATGTGGCAGAGTGAGCGGCGTAGGCGGGGGTTCGTAGACTCATCCGGGCTCGAAGGTACCTGAGTCTCGGACTCGCTTCCGGGCACTCATGGAGTTCTTGGAGTTTATGGAAGTCGCGTCGGTTTTCCGTGAGGATGGCACCTCGTGCCCGAGGGCCTGCAAGTGAGCCACCAACTCAAACGAGCAGTTCTCCTCAGGCTGCCTCCTCGTGCGCTCGGCGCTGCGATTCGATCAGATCGGCGTGCGCGGCATAGAAGTCCCACGCCATGGTCAGATCGGCGATCGTCAACATCGGGAAGTTCGCCAGAAGCTGTGCGTCCCCCAGACCTTCCTGTTTGAGCGAGACCAGCAGCCAAACCGGAATCCTCGTATTGCGGATGCAGACGTCTCCGCCCATCACGTCGCTTGTCGAGCGGTAAGGCAGCAGATCTGGGGCCGAATCGAGAACCTGCCTGAGAGCCTCTGGCGACAGACTCGTGCGAGACGTCTCGGCGGCAAGCAGGAAGTCCCTGACGATTCTTGTCAGCGCCTCATCGGGGGAGGCGACCTGAAGGGCCTGGGCGAGGTCGTTCAATCGTCGCTCGGTATCTGCATCGAGTTCGATGGTCCTTCGCATGGCTTTGCTGTGGGTCTATCCCTTGAACCCGCCGACCACCGGAAGCGTGATTGTCGTGGCCGACAAATCGATCGTCAGCCGGGTGCCGGGCTTTGGCCAGAGAGTGAAGTCGCGGTCGCTGGAGAGGATCATGAGCGCCACCCGCTTGCCGGTCGGGACGATTTGGTCGTCCGGTTGAAGGTCGAACGTGAGGGTGACGAACTCGCCGGGTTTGAGCGGCTGGCCGGGTTCCATCGAGTCGAAGTTGCCGCCCTTTGTCAGCGATTTCCAGTTCTGCGGGTCGGCCCAACCTCGCGTGATGAGGTTGGACGTGCCGATCGGGCCGTCGGTCCAGGGCAGCTGAACGAGATACACCGAGAGGTTCGCCGCTGGCGTGCTGGAAGCCAATCGGATGGTGATGCGAGGCGTGCCCGAAAGGTGCATCGGCTCGGCGAGTTCGGGGAGAGCGTAGATCAAGCGGTTGGGCGATTCGGCGGCCTTGGCCAAGGTCGGCGCGTCGAACGACACGTCGTCGGTGAGCGTCTCTTCGCCCTGCTTCGCGGGCCGCGACGTCGAGAGGGTTCCGGTGCCGCTGCCCCCTGCGCCCAGATAGAAGGTCACCGGTTTGGCGTCGGGGTGCGGGTAATCGGCGTATTCGACCGGGGCCGAGCGCGAGCCGCGCGGGCCACCGGGCACGGCTTCGCGCACGATGAACGACTTGGGGCCCTTCTCGACGCCGTTTTCGACGCCGTAGAGGTACCGCGTGAACCACTTGTTCATGAGTTCGAAGGGCGGGTCGCCGCCGTGACCCCCCTGATGGAAGTACTGGACCAGCGGCACGCGGCCCTTGAGCGCCTCGCTGATGCGGACGCTGTGCTCGGGGACCACGTTCCAGTCGTTGAACGCGTGGGCCATGAGGACGGCGCACTTGACGTTGCCGACGTGCTTGAGCAGGTCGCGTTCGGCCCAGAAGGGGTTGTAGTCGCCTGTGATGCGGTCGCGCCACTTGACGAACTCGCCGTTGCGGTAGATGCGGTCGCTGGCTTCGCGGATCGCGGGGTCGCCGCTGTTGATGAAGTCGTACAGGCTGTCAATGTCTTCGCCCAGCCAACCGCCGGGGTGCCGCACCAGACCGTTCGAGCGGTAGTAATGGTAGTACGACGTGTTGGGCGCGACGGGGATGATGGCTTCGAGGCCAGCGACGCCGGTGGTCGCCGCAGCGAGCGGAATCGTGCCGTTGTAGGATGTGCCGACCATCCCGACTTTGCCCGTGCACCACGTTGCGACGACTTCTTCGTTGCCCGTGATGGACTTGTAGCCTTTGGCGCGGCCGTTGAGCCAGTCGATGACGGCCTTGGGTGCGAACCGTTCCGGGTCGCCGCCCACGGTGGGGCTGCCCGTCGAGAGACCTGTGCCCGGCGCTTCCGAGTGGACGACGGCGAAGCCGCGGGGCACCCACTGGCGGACGAGCGAGTTCGAGATCGAGGTGCGGTTCGGGTTGAAGGGGATGTTGGGTTTTGTTGTTCGGGCCGGGGGTTCGGCGCCGATTTCGTGGCGCACGTCCCACAGAATCTCGCGACCGTTGCCCGTCCCTGCGAAGTAGGGCGACGACTCATAGATCACGGGCACTTTCAGGCCCTCGGTCTCGGTTTGGCGCTGGCGCGTCACGGCCACATGGACGCGGTCCGGAACGCCGTTCTTGTCGGAATCGAACTCGGTTTGAACCCACAGCTGCTCGCGGATCCACTCCTCTTGGTTGGAGAACGCCTCGACGATCTGGGCCTGACCCTCTTGGAAATTGGGCTTGACCTGAGCCTGGCCGGACAAGGCGACAACGGCAAGGGCCAACACCGGGCACAAGCGGGCGGACAGCGACCAAAGTGCGCGCATGACCCATTATAGAGGAACCCGGGCGAGCCGCTGCACAAGCCGTGTTCGGGGGCGCGCGGGTACCATTCCAAGCGGGCGACCGGCGAGTTCAGCTTGCTTGCGGTCGACAATGAGGTCCCTATGCCCCTGCTCGATGCCCTCGCTCCGTTGCGCGCACGCTCTGGCCGCCGCCTCACCCGGGGGCTTTGCGACGAGCGCATCCTCTGCCTTGCGGAGCGTTTTCCCGAGTTGGCGCAAGCCATTGGCGCCGCCTCCGAACGGTTCGCCGAAGTCCGCGACGTCTGCGCCGAGTTGCTCGACCTCGACGAGAGCGAGCAGATCCGCCGCGTGCAAGCCGGTGTGGTGAACTTCTACCCCCACGACACGGTGGTGCCCTATGTGGCGCTCGCGGCGCGGGGACCTTGGATCGTGACGCTCAAGGGTGCCGTGGTCTACGATACGGGTGGGTATGGCATGCTCGGCCTCGGCCACACGCCCGCAGCGGTTCTGGAGGCGATGGCGCGACCGCAGCCGATGGCGAACATCATGACGCCGAGCCTTTCGCAGTGGCTTTTCGACGTTGCGTTGAGGAAGGAGATCGGCCATACGCGGGGCGGATGTCCGTTCCCCTCGTTCATGTTTCTCAACTCGGGTTCCGAGGCGATGGGCCTGGCGACCCGCATCGCCGACGTCAACTCCAAGCTGATGACCGACCCGGGCGGTAGGTACGAAGGGCGCTTGATTCGGCGGGTCTCGGTGAAGGGAAGTTTCCACGGTCGGACGGACCGCCCGGCTGTCTACTCGGATTCGTCGCGATCGGCTTACGAGCGGCATCTGGCGAGTTTCCGGGGCGAGATGTCGCTGATCACCGTTCCACCCTACGACGAGGACGCCTTGCGCCGAGTGTTCGCCGAGGCGGACGCGAACGGCTGGTTCATCGAAGCCGTGCTTTTGGAGCCCGTGATGGGCGAAGGCGACCCCGGCCGCGCGTTGCCCGCCTCGTTCTACGCTGCCGCTCGCGAACTCACCGAAGCGCATGGGAGCCTGTTGCTGGTGGATTCGATCCAGGCGGGTCTGCGTGCCCACGGGGTTCTTTCGATCGTGGATTACCCCGGCTTCGAGGGGATGCACGCGCCAGATTGCGAGACGTATTCCAAGGCGCTCAACGGAGGGCAGTATCCGCTCTCGGTGCTCGCCCTGAGCGCCAAAGCGGCGAACCTCTACCATGCGGGCATCTACGGCAACACGATGACGGCCAACCCCCGGGCGATGGAGGTCGGGCGTATGGTGTTGCACGCGTTCACCCCGGAACTCCGCGAGAACATCCGGACCCGCGGGCGTCAGGCCGTCGAGAAGCTCGAGCGGTTGCGGCACTCGTTGGGTGGCGCGATCACGCGGGTTCAGGGATGCGGTCTGCTCTTTTCGTGCGAGTTGGCCCCCGAGATCAAGTGTTACGGGTCCGACTCGGTGGAAGAGGAGCTGCGCCACCGAGGGCTCCAGGTCATCCACGGTGGTGCGAACTCCTTGCGGTTCACGCCGCATTTCGGGGTGAGCGAAGAAGAGCTGGACCTCATTGTCAAGCTCGTCGAGCAGGCGCTCACCTAAGGATCGAGAGTTCGGGCTCTCGCGCTTCGTGGGCTCTGGGGTGTGGTTTGGGTTCGTGCGCCCCGTGGCCGTCGCGCATGTAGGCCGTCCAGTAGACCCCGGCGACGAGCAACGTGCCGCCCAAGATGTTGCCGATGGTGACCGAGACGAGGTTGACCAGAGCACCCGTGGGGTCCACGCGCCCGGGTCCGGCGAGGGCCAAGCCATACGGCAAGAAGAACCAGTTGGCGATCGAGTGCTCGAACCCCATCGCCACAAAGGCCGTGATGGGGAAGACGATGGCGACGATCTTGTCGGCCACGCCCCGACCGCCGAGGGCCAACCAGACGGCCAGGCAGACGAGCGCGTTGCACAGGATGCCCCGCGCCAATCCCTCGGAGAACGTGAGGTCGGCTTTGGTCGAGGCGATCTTGACGGCGGTTGCGGCGACGTTGCCCGACGCCATTTGGTCGGTGCGCCCCCAGATCGCCAGGGCGATCGAGCCTAGGCATCCGACGACGTTGCCCAGATACACGATGAGCCAGTTGCGCAGCACGGCGCGGGTGCCGACGAGGCCGCTGGCCCACGCCATGGCGATCAGGTTGTTGCCTGTGAACAGCTCGGCTCCCGCGATGACGACCAGGATGAGGCCAAGGCAGAAGCTTACGCCGCCGACGAGTCGGGTGAGGCCGAAGCCGAGTCCGGTGTCGGTGGTGACGACGGTGAAGAACAGGGCGCCCATCGAGATGAAGGCGCCGGCGAGAATGGCGAGGACGAAGAGGGTGAGGCCGTTCTCGTTGGCTTTCGCCACGCCGAGTCGGGCGACCATTTGGGCGATTTTGCGCGGGGGATGCGCGTCGTGGTGCGGGGTTTCTCGTTCCATCGAGGAATGAACTCCTTGCGTCGCGGGGTGGCGCCTGCCCCGCTTCCTCAGACTATCACCGTCCTGTTCGGCGACATGGGTCCTCATGGGCTTGGAGGGGCACGCTCCGTCGTGCCCTGGCTACGGTGTTGAGTCGTTCTTCCGCTTTGACTTCGGCGCCCGTGGAACGGGCCAGCGCCTCAACGTGACGCCGCGAGTCGTCGAAAGACCCGACGGAGCGGGTCCCTCCAAGGGCCGTGTGGGTCAGGTTCATATCAGGTTCGCCGCAGATTCAGACATAATCCGCAATGTGGACACCGCATCGCCCGATGCCACGGACGCAGCATGAATCGGGTCAACGATTTCGCTTTCAAAATCGCCACCGCCAACGGAACCGGGTCGGCCAGCGCGAACAGTCTCATCATGCAGGCCATCTTCCGGATGGGGATTCCCGTCACCGGCAAGAACCTCTTTCCTTCCAATATCCAGGGGCTGCCCACTTGGTATGAAATCCGCGTCAATCGCAGCGGCTACACCGCGCGGACGCCGGATTTCGACCTGATCGTGGCCTTGAACCCAGCCACCTTCGCCGCCGATGTCGCCGAAGTGCGGTCGGGCGGTTGGTTGCTTTACGACAGCACGTGGCCGATCGCCGACCACCTGAGGCGGGACGACATCGAGTTGCTGGGCATACCCCTCGCCCAGATGTGCAACGAGGCGTTTGGCGGCGTGAAAGAGCGGATTCTGATGAAGAACATCGCCTACGCCGGGGCGTTGGCCGCGTTGCTGGGCATCGACACCGAGGTCTTGGTGGCGCTCACCAAAGAGAAGTACGGCCGCAAACCGGCCTTGCTCGACTCCAACCAGAAGGCCGTGGACCTCGGCTACAACTACGCCAAGGAGCACTTGACGTGCCCGCTGCCCATCCGGCTCGAGGCGATGGACTCCACTCGGGACAGCATCCTGATCGACGGGAACACCGCCGCCGCGCTGGGTTGCCTCTACGCGGGCGCAACCGTTGGCGCCTGGTACCCGATCACGCCGGCGACGTCGCTGATGGAGGCGTTCACCGGCTTCTGCGAGAAGTACCGCAAGGACCCCGAGACGGGCAAGAATCGGTTCGCCATTCTGCAGGCCGAGGACGAACTCGCCGCCGTCGGCATGGTCATCGGCGCCTCGTGGGCCGGGGCGCGGGCGTTCACGCCCACGTCGGGTCCCGGCATCTCGCTGATGGGTGAGTTCCTCGGGCTGGCCTACTACGCCGAGGTGCCATGCGTCGTCTTCGACGTCCAGCGGACCGGGCCCTCGACGGGCATGCCGACGCGGACGCAACAAGGCGATCTCTTGCTGTGCGCGTACGCTTCGCACGGCGACACCAAGCACATCTGCCTCTATCCCAGCGACCCGCGCGAGGCGTTCGAAATGGCCGCGCGCGCGTTCGATTTGGCCGAGCGGTTCCAGACGCCGGTGTTGGTGCTGAGCGACCTCGACATCGGCATGAACGACTGGATGGTGCCCAAGTTGACGTGGGACGACCTTTGCGAGCCCGACCGGGGCAAGGTGCTGGATGAAAAGGCTCTGGAGCAAGCCAAGGCCTTCCACCGCTACTTGGACGTGGACGGGGACGGCATCCCGTATCGCACGCTTCCGGGCGTTCATCCCCGGGGCGCCTACTTCACCCGGGGTTCGGGGCACAACAAGTTCGGGGCCTACACGGAGAACTCGGCCGAATACCAAGAAGTGATGGAGCGGCTCGCCCGCAAGCTGGACAGCGCGGCAGAAGCCGTTCCCACGCCCTTCGTTCGCCAGGGACGCGACGCCTCGGTCGGCATCGTGTCCATTGGTGGTTGCCACGCCGCGTGCATGGAGGCCCTCGACCGGCTGGCCGAGCAGGGCATCCAAGCCGACTACCTCCGTGTTCGCGGGTTCCCGTTCGGCGCCGAGGTCAGGGCGTTTCTTGAGGCGCACGAGACGATTCATGTGGTCGAGCAGAACCGGGACGCCCAGTTGCGCAGCCTGCTGATCCTTGAGACCGGCGTCAACCCAGCGAAACTCAAGTCGATCCTGCAATACGCGGGCTATCCGCTGAGCGCCCGCGACGTGGTCGCCGGCGTCGGCTCCGCCACGGGGGTTCTCGTATGAGCTACATCGCCAAACCCAAAGTCCACACTCCGGCGCTCACGAAGAACGCCCTCGGCATGACCCGGCGCGATTACGAGGGCGCGTTGACCACCCTGTGCGCGGGGTGCGGCCACGATTCGATCACCGCAGCCATCGTTCAAGCGTTCTGGGAGCTAGAGATCGAGCCCTACAAGGTGGCCAAGATGTCCGGCATCGGGTGTTCGTCCAAGACGACGGCCTACTTCCTTCGCGAGGCGCATGGGTTCAACAGCGTTCACGGGCGCATGCCGTCGGTCGCGACGGGCGCGGCGGCGGCCAACGGCGAGTTGATCATGATCGGCGTCTCGGGCGACGGCGACTCGCTCTCGATCGGTCTGGGGCAGTTCTGCCACGCCATTCGCCGCAATTTGAACCTGATGTACGTGTTGGAGAACAACGGCGTCTATGGCTTGACCAAAGGCCAGTTCTCGGCCTCGGCCGATCCCGGCTCCAAGAGCAAGCGCGGCGTCGAAAACACCATGGCGCCGATCGACGGCGCGCTCATGGCCCTTACGCTTGGGGCGACGTTCGTGGCGCGGAGTTTTTCGGGCGACAAGGCCCAGCTTGTGCCGATCCTGAAGGCGGGCATCATGCACCGGGGATTCGCGTTTGTGGACGTGATCTCGCCCTGCGTCACGTTCAACGACCACGAGGGCTCCACCAAGAGCTACGCCTACACGCGCAAGAACCAGTTGCCCGTGGTGGCCGCCGACTACATCGCGGAGCGCGAGGAGATCACAGCGGAGTACGAGCCCGGCTCGGTCCACCACGTTCGCCTGCACGACGGCGGCATGGTCGCCCTGCGCAAGATCGACCCGAGTTACGACCACACGGACCGCGACCGCGCCTATGCCTACATCCGGGAGCACCAGAACCGGGGCGAAGTGGTCACGGGTCTGCTGTACGTCAACGAGGACCAAGAGGACATGCACGCCAAGTTGGGCACCATCCCTCAGTCGTTGACACGCGTACCGTTCCGCGACCTGTGCCCCGGGAGCCAAGAACTCGACCGTCTGCAGGAGCGGTTCCGCTAAGAGCGAGACCCTGTGGGGGGTGGGGGGTCGGCGGCGACGCCTTCGGCGGTTTGTTGCCTCCGGTAGCGGATGGCGATGGGTCCGGTGAGTTCGGTTCCTTTGCTGTAGAGTTCGAAGTCCCTGACGCTGACGGGTTTGTAGACGAACAGGTCGTCGGTGAGCGGGTCGGCGATGTCGTCGTTGCGTTGGAGGTCGGCCAAGCTCTGGGGCAGCTTGGCGTGAAGGATGCGGTACTTCTCGATGAGGCAGTGCAGCAGCAACAGGCGCCACTGGGTGCGCTGCTTCGCGACCGCCGAGAAGAGCTGTCCCGCCATGTCGCCGATCGTGAGCGATGACACCATTGAATCCAGCATCGCGTTGCCCGTCTTCTCCGGCTCGAAAAGCTTCCACGTGGATTCCGGGCCGCGGTAGGTGGCCACAAGCCGCTCGACGTTTTTCCTGTTGATCGCCAGAGCCTTTTCCATCAACGCACGGCGCTCCTCGGGCGAGAGCTTCCCGAAAGCGGCGAACACCTCCTCATCGTCGTCGTCCCAGACGAAGATGCTCAAGTCGTCAGGCGGCGTTTTGAGATACTCCTCCATCAGGACCAGCTCGGTGTCCATCGCCTTGTCGAACGGCAGCGAGCGTTGGATGCGGCCCCGCGCGTAGGCCTCCAGCCGATTGATGTCCGAGAGCGCCAGCCGGTGGGCGAACTGCTCGAAACTTGCCAGGAGAATGGCGTCCTGCGCGATGAAGACCAGGCACGCGATAAGCGAGGGCAACGGAACGGACCGCTCGACGAACGTGGCCGTGTCGATGAACGTGGTCGTCGCACCCGCCGTGTCGCCGTTGGCGAAGCGCACGTACATGTCGGCCTGGGCGAGCTTGCAGAGTTCCTTGAAGATGGCCAGCTCGGGGAAGAGCGTGTCCATGTCGAGCTTGGTGCGCGGGTCGCTGACGGGCTTCTTGTTGCCTTCGCGCATCAGGGCGAATGCCCGTTCGCCGCGCGAGGAGATCTCGCGGGTGCGCTCGTATTCGCTGGCCCACTGGCGGTCGTAGATGTTTTTCATGGCGTCGCGCGCTGCCATGCCTGCCAACACGTAGTCCTCGAATCCGTTCTTGCCCGTGGGGTTTGGGAAGAGCGTTTCGTAGGGCGTCTTCGGCCGATCTTGGTTGGCCGCCCCGGCTGGCGCGGTCTGGCCCAATGCCAGCGCAGAGGCGAGGAGAAGCGCGATCATCCCTCTCATTATAGAGGTGCCCGAGCGGCGAAGGTCCCACGCTTGCGTGAACGAGCGGTTACAATGGCCCCTCACCATGAACACGCCCTACGTGCGCGGGTGGGAAGGCGACTTGGTCCGCTTGGTGCCCATCAGCGTCGAACGACACTACGACAACTGCTTCCGGTGGTTCAACGACCCCGAGATCACGCGCTGGCTGGCCGTCGGGCAGTATCCGCCCGTGACCGAGATGTTGGAGCGGGAGTGGTTCGAGGCGCGCGCCAAGGACAACGGACGCGACGTGGTGTTCGCGATCGAGACGCTCGAAGGCGAGCATATCGGCCAGACCGGCATCCACGGAGTGGACTTGGTGGCGCGCATCGCCAACACGGGGTCGCTGATCGGTTCGCGCGAGCATCAAGGCAAGGGCTACGGTCGCGATGCCGCGCGCATTCGCTCGCGGTACTGCTTCGAGGTGATCGGGCTGCGGACGCTGCTCTCGAGCACGATGGCGAGCAACATCCGCTCGTACAAGATGCTCACGGGCGCGGGTTACGAGGAGTGCGGCCGAATTCCCGAGCGGTTCTACAAGAACGGACGGTTCGAGGACGAGATCCTGCTCTGCCTGCGCCGGGAACGGTGGGAAGCGATGCAACGCGAATCCTGAAACTTTTCTCCAAAATCCTGCGTTAGGACGGGTGTATCGGCGCGTTGCCGGCCACGGCACGCTCCAGCAGCGAGTTCTCTATGAAGAAGCACCTTGTTTCCAGCCTTCTCGTCGCGTGCACGATCCTGCCCGCGTTCGCCTTGGCCCCCACGTCCGGCCTCAAGTCCGGCGAGACAGTCAGCGCGTTCCACCCGACGCACGTCACCGGCCCGCTCAAGGGCAGCGATTCGTGCCCGCCCTGCACCTACGGCGTGTTGCCCCAGGTCCAGGTTTGGGTGAACGGCGACAACGCCGAGAACATCGCGGCGATCGCCAAGACGCTGAACGATGCCGTCGCGGCCAACAAGTCGAAGAAGCTGCAGGCGTTCTTCATCGTGCTGACCGACAAGGCGAACCAGGCCAAGACGGCCGAGCTCATCAAGAGCGTCAACGCCAAGGCGGGCTCGGACAACGTTCACATGGCTTGGCTGCTGAAGAACGACAAGGCGATCTCGGACTACAAGGTCAACACGGGCGCCGACGTCAAGAACACGATCATGCTGTACAAGAACCGCAAGATCACGGACAACATGGTCAACCTGAAGGCCGACAAGTCGGGCCTCGGCTCGCTGCAGGCCGCCATCGGCAAGATCACGGCTTAGATCCTTCCGCATACCCAGGCACTACCAGCCCCCGCGCTTGCGGGGGCTCTTTCTTTTTGAGCCCGCCTGCGCACGCAAACCGCCGTTCGAGCCTTGAGACGACCCAACGAACGACCGATATAGTGAACGGTACGAGCCCCGCGCGCGTTGTGCCAAACTGACACCCGACAACGTTACCGATGTTCCGACGCCTGATCCCACTGTTCTGCTTGCTCGTCGCCGCCGTTTCCGCGATGGCGGACAAGGTGGTGCTTGGCCAGCTCGGCCAGACGCTTCAGGCCGCCCCGATCCTTCAGCGGCCCGCGACGACGGCCAAGGTCTACTATCGCGCCCAGCAGTACGAGTACATCATCGTGACGCCCGCGAAGCAGCCCGGCTGGTTCATGGTGCCGCTCCAGAACGGCGTGTACGGGTTCATCGCGGCGGAGCACGTCGCCCAGTTGCCCTACGATGCCGTGGTCGAGCAGAAGGAACTCGACGCGATCAAGCGCACGGGCGGTTCGGCGGTTTCGCGAGGCGGTGCGGGGGCGGACGTGGCCGCATACTCCCTGCAATATGTGGGGACGCCTTACAAGTGGGGCGGGAACGACCTTCAGAACGGCATTGATTGTTCGGGCTTCGTCAAGCAGCTCTTCGGCAAGATCGGCGTGAACCTGCCGCGAACGGCCGCCGAGCAGGCGTTGGTCGGTCAGGCCATCACACGGCTCGAGGACCTTCAGCCCGGCGACCGACTCTACTTCTGGGAAGAGAAGCGCAAGAAGATCGGCCATACGGGCATTTATCTGGGGAACGGCTATTTCAGCCACTCCAGCAGCGGCAAGAAGGGTGTGACCACGGACTTTCTCGACACGCCCAAGTGGCGCAACATCCTGGTCGCCGCCCGCCGCTGAATCCGGAGGTGCCACAATCGCGGTATGCCGATCGTGCGCGTCGCCGTGACCCTGAAGCCCTCGCTCCTTGATTCCGCTGGCCGCACCGTGGCCGGTTCGTTGGACAAGCTCGGCTTCCACGAGGTTTCGGCTGCCCGGATTGGGAAGCTCATCCATCTGGAAGTGGACCGCTTCGAGCCCGAGCGCATCAAGGAGATGTGCGAGAAGCTGCTCGCCAACCCCGTGATCGAGGATTATTCGTTCGAGGTGGTCGAGTGAAGATCGCCGTCCTTCGGTTTCCCGGTTCGAACTGCGACCAAGACGCCCTTCATGCCCTGCGTGCGCTGGGCTACCGGGCCGACTACGCTTGGCACGAGGCGACCGATCTCTCGGGGTTCGACGGCGTGTTTTTGCCGGGCGGCTTCACGTATGGCGACTACCTGCGGTGCGGCGCGATCGCGTCGCGGTCGCCGGTGATGGCCGAGGTCCGTCGGCTCGCCGAGCGGGGGGCGCCCGTTCTGGGCGTCTGCAACGGCTTTCAGGTGTTGTGCGAGTCGGGCCTGTTGCCCGGGGCATTGATGCAGAACGCCAGCCAGAAGTTCATCTGCCGCCCCGTTTGGCTTTCGCCGGTCAACCGTACGTCCCCTTGGACTCACGGGCTCGACCGACCCATCCGCATTCCCATCGCCCACGGCGAAGGGCGGTACACGTGCGACGAGGCGACGCTGCGCGCCCTTCAGGACGAGGACTGCATCGCGTTCCGTTACACGGATTCCAGCGGCCACCGCTCGGCGGACGCCAACCCGAACGGCTCGGCGGACGACATTGCGGGCGTGTTGGGCGCCGGAGGCAACGTGCTCGGCATGATGCCCCACCCCGAGCGGGCGATTGACGCCTTGCTGGCGGGCGACGACGGCGTGGGCCTGCTCCGTGGCTTTGAGCGCGTGGCTGCGCTCGCGGGGTGAGGCTGAGGTTAGGCGAACTGCGCGAACCGCCCCCCTGATAGGCCATTTTGCCGACGGCGAAAATTCCATCTCAAATCTGCTGGCTCGTGTGGAAGAAGACACACGGTGAACTGGAAAAGCCAATAGAGGTGGTTGAACGATGGTCAATGGATCTGACGTACCGAAGCGCGCAGTGCGGCTCACTCGACGAGAAATCGAAGTGCTGAGCTTGATCGCTGAGGGCTACAGCAGCCAGGAGGCCGCCGACAAGCTCTTCGTCTCGAAGAGAACGGTGGACTTCCATCTGGCGAACATTTACGCCAAGCTGCAAGTGAGCAACCGCGTCCAGGCCTTCCAGGCTGCAACGCGCATGGGTCTGCTCAAGTCGCCCTTCAGCGACCAGCGAGCCGCGTAAGGGACGTCCCTGACGCAAAGAGGTAGGGTCGGACTCGGAAACGGGTTCGGCCCGTTCCTTTTTGGGCCTCTCGCCCCAGAGCGAGGGCCGCGCTAGCGTAAGGTTGCAGGCTATGCGTCACACCATTCTGGTCGCGGTTGCGGCCCTCGGAGCGACGGCCATGGCCGACCACTCGCGCCGGTTGCCCTCCCACCGCATCGCGCAGCCGCCGAAGATCGACGCGGCCATCGGGGCCGAGGAGTGGCCCGAGCAGACACGGACGACGGGATTCTCGAACCCAGGCGACAACTCCAAGGACCCGTTCGGCACCGAGGTTTGGATCGCGTACGACCGCGAGGCCATCTACTGCGCCATCCGGTGCACCGACCCACAGCCCAACCTCATCCGCGCGGTCGAGTACCGGCGCGATTCGAGCGTGAACGGCGACGATCACGTCCTCGTTGGCATCAACCCCTTCCGAACCTTCCAGGAGAACGACTTCACCGTGTTCGCCGTTGGTGCGGGCGGCGGTGCGAACGTCGAGTTCGCCGGGGGGCGTGCCGCCAAACGCGAGTGGCAAGGCGAGTGGGAGGCCAAGAGCCGCGTGACGGACACCGGTTGGGAAATGGAACTGCGCATTCCTTGGCGTGTGCTGCACTTGCCCGGGCCCGGGACGAGGGACGTCGAGATCAACTTCGGTCGCCGCATCCCGCGCCTACAGAGCACCTACCTCTGGTCGAACCTGGGTTCGAACGAGCGCTTCGAGCGCAACGGCGTGTGGCAGGGCGTTGACGTTCCGGCCTCGGAGGTTGCGGCAACCATCCAAGTCCTCCCCTATCAGATCCTTGGAACCAGCAAGGACGATGGGATGGAGTTCAATACGGGCTTCGACGCGCGCTACCAAGTGGGTAATCGGTTGACGTCGCTCCTCAGCGTCAATCCCGACTTCAAGAACATCGAAAACGCCGTCCTCAGCCTCGACTACTCACGGTTCGAACGGCTCGCCGACGAGCGAAGGCCATTCTTCGTCGAAGGCATCGACACGCTCTCGTTCGGCGGCAGGTCGGTGCGCATGTTCGCCCCCCAGAGGCTAAGGACGTTCGACGTCGGGGCCAAGGCGTTCGGTCGCGTCTCGGACAAGGAGATGGTGTCAGCACTCGCAACCACCCGTTTCGACCACGAAACGGCGGCCGTGATGCGTTACGAGCGGACGTTCAGCACCGACAACCTGATCCGGGCGGGTGTCGTGCACTTGGACGACCGGGTGGGCGGGGTCCGGAACACAGCGGCCGGGATCGAGGCATTCGCCCAAGGCGAGCGTTGGGGCGGCGACGTGTTCTACGATGTCTCCGACGACTCGGCGACCGGAAAGGGCCATCGCTTGGACTTGGACGTCACGTATCGCGAGCGCTACTGGAACGGGTTCCTCGGCTTCCAGCAGATCACCAAGAACTTTCTGCCTCGGTTGGGCTTCGCGCCGCGACGAGGGTTCAAGGGCGTGCAGGGCGGCTTCTTCTACGAGCGCGAAGGGGCAACGGGCGCGATCGCTCAGACCGATGGCGGCGTCTCGTTCTCGGACTTCCAAGCCGAGGGAGGCGGCATCTTCCAGCGGGGCGCGGAGGCCTGGTACGAGGTGGACTTCCGAAACGGGTTGGAACTCGGCGCCGCCTGGGGGCAATCGGAGTACTTTGGCAAGGTGGACCGCTTCTACACGTTCGGTGCGACGCACCCCGACAACAACCCCTATCGGCGCATGAACTTCGGCATCACGGGCGGGTCGGTTGCGGGTGAGCGGTACAACGACGTGAGCTTCGGGGGCAACTACCGGTTCGCCAACAAGTTGACGCTCTCGGGTTCGTTCGGCTGGCTGTCGCTGGGCGACGAGCGTGCGCGCCAACACGTGGTCAGCCTCAACTACGAGATCGACGCTTATCGCTCGATCGCGGGGCGCATGGTGATGCGGGACGACAAGATCAACGGCTACCTGGCCTTCCGCCAGTCGGGCAATCTCGGCGCGGAGTACTTCTTGATCCTGGGCGACCCGAACGCTCCGGAGTTCAAGAGCCGCGTTGTGGCCAAGGTCGTGTACCCCCTGGAATTCAAGCCGGTCCGCAAGGCGTCGGGCCAAGCGGTCAAACTGTAGGCGTGAGTCGGATCGAAACCGCCTTCGAGGGTCTTCGCGCGCGCGGCGAGAAGGCCCTCGTGCTTTATGTCACCGCTGGCGACCCGTCCCTGACGGACCTCCCCGATATTGTCGATGCCTTGGTCGAGGGGGGCGCCGACATCGTGGAGGTGGGCATTCCGTTCAGCGATCCCATCGCCGACGGCCCCACGATTCAAGCCAGTACCCAGCGTGCGCTCGACCGTGGCGTGACGCCGATTGCGGTATTGGAGACGGTGGCTGCGTTCAGCGGGAAGGTGCCGACCGTGCTCATGGGCTACTACAACCCCGTGCTGCGTATGGGGCTGGAGACGTTCGCCAAGCGTGCGGGCGGGGCGGGTGTGGCGGGAGCGATCCTCACCGATCTGACGCCCGAAGAGTCCGACGATTGGGTCGCCGCATCGCGTGCGCGCGCTATCGCGTCGGTGTTCCTCGCCGCGCCGACCTCCACCGATGCGCGGCTGGATGAAGTCTGCAAGCGGGCCAACGGGTTTGTCTATGCCGTTTCCCGCACGGGCGTGACGGGTGCCGCGCAGGAAGTTCCGCCCGATGTGCAGGACTTGGTGAGGCGTGTCAAGAGTCGGACCGAGGTGCCGGTTTGCGTCGGGTTCGGCATCAGCACCCCCGACCACGTTCGCATGGTGTGCGAGGTGGCCGATGGTGCGGTGATCGGCAGTTGGCTGGTGCAGTGGCTCGCGGAGCATTGGCGGGTCGGTGCGGGGCGCGCCGAACTGGTGGACCGCATTCGCTCGCTGAAGGAAGCGACGCGAGGATGACGCACCTGGAATGCTCCCTGACCGGCGAGCGGGCCGATTGGCGCGTTCCGGTCAACCTCTCGCCCGCTGGCCGACCGTATCTGGCTCGCTACGATCTCTCGCCGGACATCATGCCGCAAAGCGCTGTTGCGCAACGTCCCGCCGGACTTTGGCGGTACTGCGAGGTCCTGCCTCCTTGCGAGCCGCTCTCGTTGGGCGAGGGTGGCACACCGCTGCACCACGCGGAGCGGCTGAGACGCAACTGGTGGATCAAGGACGAGGCCGTGAACCCGACGGCCAGCTTCAAGGCGCGGGGCATGGCGGTGGCTGTGGCGATGGCCCGGCACTTCGGCCTGAAGCGCCTGGCCGTGCCCTCGGCGGGGAACGCGGGTGGCGCGTTGGCCGCCTATGCGGCGGCTGCGGGGCTGGAAGCGTTCGTGTTCATGCCGAGCGATACGCCGTTGGCGTGCATTGTGGAAGCGCAGTGCCACGGGGCGCGGGTCGAATTGGTGGACGGGCTGATCACCGATTGCGCCGCCCTCATCGGCGAGCGAAAGGAGGCGGAGGGCTGGTTCGACATGAGCACGCTCAAGGAGCCGTACCGACTCGAGGGCAAGAAGACGATGGCCTACGAGTTGATCGAGCAGTTGGGCCGGGTGCCCGATGTGATCGTGTATCCCACGGGGGGCGGCACGGGCCTCATCGGCATGTGGAAGGCGTTCGACGAGATGCAGGCCCTTGGGTGGATCGGCGCGGAGCGACCGCGTATGGTGGCCGTGCAGGCTTCGGGCTGCCCGCCGATCGTGCGCGCGTTCGAAGCGGGAGAACGTTTCGCGACCGAGTTCCAGAATGCCAGCACTTCGGCCTCGGGACTGCTTGTACCGAAAGCCGTCGGCGACTTTCTGATTCTCGATGCCATTCGGGCGTCCGGGGGGTTGGCGATGACGGTGAGCGATGCAGAGATGGTTTGGGCGGCACGCGAGATCGCGTCCAAGACCGGCGTGTTCGCCTCGCCCGAAGGGGGTGCCGCCTATGCTGCAGCGCGTCGGCTCCACGACCGCAGCCTGATCGGCAACGACGAGTTGGTCGTGCTGTTCAACACGGGGTCGGGCCTGAAGTACCTAGAAGCACTTGGCGGGCAAACCTAGAATCGGCCCAGTGAGCGGTAGACTCTGAACGATGGACTCCGAGACGCATTTGCCAACCCGGCCGGGTTGGACGCTCGAGGTTGGAGACCGTGCCGAACTCGAAGAGGCCAAGCTCAAGCGATGGCGCGACATGACGCCCCAGCAACGCTTGGACGCTTACATGGAGCTCCTCAAGGACTGGTGGCCCGATGAGCCGCGACTTCGCGGAACTGCTCGCCTCGTTGAACGATCACAACGTTGAGTACCTCATCGTGGGCTCGACCGTCTTGGCGTTCTTGGGCCGCCCTCGCTACACCGAGGATCTGGACATTTGGGTTCGTGCCACAGAGAAGAACATTGACCTCCTAGGGACAGCCTTGGAGAGCTTTGGTGCCCCCCTAAATCGGGAGCGCCTCGCCGAGATGCACCTCGCGAAGGACAAGATGATCGTCCTCGGTGCGGCGCCGACGGCGGTGGACATCCTCAACCAGATCAAGGGTTTGGACTTTGACGATGCGTGGGCAAACCGAAGCCACGCAGAACTCTTCGGAGTCAAAGCGCCCATTCTCGGTCGCGACGACTTTGTCCGCTCCAAGCGCGCTGCCGGACGGGCCAAAGACCTCGCCGATTTGGCGATCTTGGCCGAGGCCGAGGGCTCAGAAGACCCCTGAAACCCGTGGAGGACTTCACACGCAAGGTCTCGGGGCAGGACCAGACGGACGTGATCCGGCACGGGCTCGGGGCGCGGGGGATAGACTTCATCGAGACGGACGCCTACAACGCCTCGCCTTCTGGGGCGTATCCGTTGTATGATGGACACGGCAACATGATCGCGACGCTGACCAAACAGCCGACGAACTCGTTCAGCCTCTCGGCGCGGAGGTACACCGACCCTTGGGGCGTGACGCGCGTCGGTGCCTCGACGGGCAAGCCGGACCAGCGGTACTGCGCCAACCTGGGGCATCGGCAGGACGACGAAAGCGGGCTGACCTACATGCGCGCCAGGTACTACGAACCGACGACGGGACGGTTCATCAGCGAAGACCCGGCGAGGGATGGCCTCAACTGGCACTCTTTCGGCAGTAACACGCCAACGTCTCTTGCTGATGCCGATGGACGAATGTCCATCTATGCTCAGGTGTTCCTGATGGCGTTGATATTCGGTACTACTCAGGCGTTGACGGAGGCAGCAACCAAGAGTGCGATATTAGGAGGTACCGGGATGCAGTATAATGCGGCACAAGATATAGTTGACGGAATGATCGAGACTATCGTGGTCGCATACGTCATAAATCTATACATGACAGAATTCTCAAAGCCTTATGGAAGAATGACCTTCAATGGCAAACTTGGGCTCAACGTCGTCACTGGAGCGATAGCCGGAATAGGTGTCGGGCTGTTACTAGCCATCACTGCTGGGCTGTGGCAGAGTGGTATCCTTGCGGAGTTGCTTTACCTTGAACATTGTACGTAGTTCATCTTCACAAATCAACGCCTTGCTGTGGCTAGCTATAGCAGTAGGTGCCATGTCCTCAATTGCTCTGCTATTGCGGGCGCCGGACAGTGTCATTCGCATTCTGATGATAGTCGGAGTGTGCAGCGCTTCGTTCGGATCGTTCACCGGCAGCATCTTGAGGAGCATCCTGGTTTCCGCGATTGCGATTGTCTATTGTTTTCCAATATTGCCTTGGGACCGTTCCGGGGTCATGGTTGCGCAGGTTGCACTTAAGGTCGCGGCTCTCTTCGTCCTTTTGCTGTTGATACGCCTCGACGCAAGAAAGTGAACACACCTGCAATTCTAGGCCCACGCGACTGCGACCACCACAGAAGGATCCCTCAACACCTCACCCCGCGCGCGCGCTTTGACCGAGACCCGGATCGGCTGATCGGGTCAAGGCAGTTTATGGGCAAAGCACCCCCGGGTGGGAGGGGGGACAGGACGGTATAGCCGAACCGCTCGGGTCCCATGCCAAGGTGTCGTTTCGGCAGCCGCGAAGGACCTTTAGGGAGATGTACCTGCGTCTCTGTCGGCTTTTCGCCTCCGTCTCGCAGCGGGGGTTTTCGTTCCGTGCAGGTTGGGATAGTACGGGTAACGGCTGTCCTCCTGCACTTTGAAGTGCTCTATTAGCGATTCCAGCTTCGTTTCGAACTCCCGCTTCATGGCGGGGCCGCTTTTGATCCGGTCGGGACGGTCGAAGCAGCGTGCAGCCTCTTTGCGCCAAGTTCGCGCCAAGTCAGCCCAGTCGTCGTCGGTCTCGTGCGGACTCCTCAAAACCAACTCAAGGAACATCATGGTCCGTCGGTGAGGGCCCTTCATCTTCGCCGATCTACAGAAGAGCAATCGGGCCCTCGCGCAGGCCCGATGAGCCGCAACTTCGCGGAACTGCTCGCCTCGTCAAGCGATCAGAACGCTGAACGACTTATCGGGCTCTGAAGACCCTGAAGCCGTCAGAGCGTCCCTCGCAACGCCTGCTCGCGCTCGATGGCTTCGAACAGGGCCTTGAAGTTGCCCTTGCCGAAGCTCTTCGCGCCCTTGCGCTCGATGATTTCGTAGAACAGGGTCGGGCGGTCGGTGACGGGCTTGGTGAAGATCTGGAGGAGGTAGCCCTCTTCGTCTCGGTCCACGAGGATGCCGAGGTCCTGGAGTTCCGAGATGGCCTCGTCGATTTGACCGACGCGCTGAGGCAGCGCCTCGTAGTAGGTCGCCGGGACGCGCAGGAACTCGATGCCTCGGTCGCGCAACTCGGTCACGGTTCGGATGATGTCGTGGGTGAGCAGGGCGATGTGCTGCACGCCGGCGCCGCCGTAGAACTCGAGGTACTCGTCGATCTGCGACTTCTTCTTGCCCTCGGCGGGCTCGTTGATGGGGAACTTGACGCGGCCGTTGCCGTTGGCCATCACCTTGGACATGAGGGCCGTGTACTCGGTGGAAATGTCCTTGTCGTCGAACGAGATGAGCTGCGTGAAGCCGAGGACCTGCTCGTAGAACTTGACCCAGACGTTCATGTGGCCGAGTTCGACGTTGCCGACCACGTGGTCCACCTCTTCGATGCCGACGCTGTGGCCGCGCACGTCGCGATCTTCGAAACCGGGGAGGAATTTGCCGCTGAACTTGTCGCGGTTGACGAACGTGTGGAGCGTTTCGCCGTACGTGTGGATGGCGGCCAAGCGCACTTCGCCTCGGCTGTCGCGGAGCGTCCATGGCTCCTTGGCGGGCTTCGCGCCCCGCTCGACGGCGGCGTTGAACGCCCAATCCACGTCGTCCACTTCGAACGCGACGTCCATCACGCCATCGCCCGAAAGCCTCAGTTGGTCGGCGAGGGGGTGGCCGGGCCGGGAGGGGGCCGTGAAGAGGAACCGCGTGTTGCCCTGTTCGAGCAGCCAGTCCACCTCGTGCTTCAGGCCGGTTTCCAGGCCGTGGTAGCCCACGATGTCGAAGCCGAATACCTTGTGGTAGTAGTAGGCGGCCTGCTTGGCGTTGCCGACCAGAAAGCGGACGTGGTCGACGCGTCGGATGGGAAAGGTGTCTGCCATGGGTGGACTCTCGTCGTTGAGATAGGTCCCCATTATACGGCACGGGGGACCGCCCCGGTGAGGCGGCTAGAGTGTCCCCAGAGCCACCGATGACCGGCGTCGCCTTGGTTGAGTCGGCTTTGTGCGTCGCTGCGGAGACGGTGTTTGGCTGGCTGGCGGCGTATACTCTGGACATGCATCAAGTCACACCCGTGTTCGAGTCGGCGTAACCATTGGTCTTCACGCTCCTGCTCACATGGCTTGCGCAAACTGATGGGCCTTTGCCGCGCCTTTCGATCGCCCATGAGACACTGGCATCGGTCCTCCGCCCGAACAGCGACAACATCACTTGGCTCGGCACACCCGACGGCGGTCGGACAGGCAATAACAAGGACCCCGAAGGCTTCCTGAGCGAGGACGGACGGTTCTTTTTCGAGCGGGCTCTGCAAGGCGGTACCGGGCTGAAGCGCTTCAACCTCCAAGATGGGACGGCCGTTGGCTCCCTGCCTCATCTGTTCCGTGACTCGTTTGGAGGTTTTGCGATGGGGCTCTACGCCGAGAAGGCGGCCCGGGACCTCACCAACGAGTCGCTGGGCCCGGGAGCGACGCAACCTTTCGCAAGCCGCAGTGGAGAGGACGTTCTTTTAGCCCATCACTCACACCTTCCGCAGTATGCCGCGCTGAACCGATGGTTTTCAGGCGTCGGGGTCATACGCCTAGTGCCCAATGAACTCCACCCGATGATCGCGGGTGCGACGGGCTTTGGACGGGCCATTCAACCGATAATGGATGTGCGGGACTTGTCTCTGTCCCTTGTTGTCGCTGGGGTAGGAACCGTGACTCCGCCACCGGAATCCGAAACACGGCTTTCTCCCGATGATTCTCACGGTGAGGGCTCAATTCGTTGGCCGAGGTCAAGCAAGACGCCGAAACTGCACGAGATGTTTCTTGGGTCGCCCTATGGGTTCTATCCGTGGGACAAGCCAAGGGTTGTGAGGGGTCTACTTTGGAACTCTGAAACCAATGCGGTGGTAGCGGCCTTGCCGACTGCGGCTCTAGAAGGAGGAGTTCCCTCACAGGATGGGTTTACCCATGTGGCCATCGGTAAAGCGGATGGTTCCAAGCCACGCGTGCTGAGCGCTCCGGCGGCCCAAGGACGACAGGGCTTCGTGGAGTGCATTAGCTTAACTAGCCATGGCCGCGTGTTCGTCGGTGTGAAGGAGTTGGATGCCAATCGTCTCGACCTGGGCCACAAACCTGCACCCGTCGTACACCGTATCTATCAGATCAAGGGCTCGCAGTGGAACAAGGTTGCGGATGCCCGGTTGCGCGCGACGAACATTCGGGGCGACCGATGGTTGGTCGAGCGGGTCGATGGGAGCGGCGGGTGGCTCGTGAGCATTAACTGACCACTCACAATGGGCCACCATGAAGACCATCACCGTGACGGCGTTCAAGACCCATTGCCACGAGTTGCTGAGTCGGGTGGGCAAGTCTGGCGAGCCGATCATGATCACCAGGCGAGGGAAGCCGATCGCGATGCTCGTGCCTCCTCCGGCCGAGGGCGACGAAGCGTGGGCGCTTGGCAAGCATCGCCACACGGCCAAGGTGGTCGGCAACCTCGTGGCACCCCTTTGACGAACCTTTGCAAGCGCATCTTTGATTCAGGTGGATGCCAAGACCTCCCTGGCTGAAGCTTCACGCATAATGTCAGGCATGCCCGAGGTCGTCACGCTCACGAGTCTCCAGGTCGATCCCGCCCACCAAGCCCGCCTGCTCGAACTCACGCAGCAGACCAAGGTGCGGTTCGAGAACCTGCCCGGCTGCAAGTCCTACGTGTTCTGGCGCGACCCCGCGAAATCGGGCGCGTTCTTGCTTACCGTCCACTATGAGTCCGTCGAGGCATCGTTGCGCGGCTACGAAACGTGGGGGACGAGCCCCCAGATGTTCGACATCTACGCCATCTTGCTCGACGCGCCCGACGTCCACCGCTTGATCGTGGACCAGACCCTCGGCGCGTCGCCCGCCGACGTCCCGCTGGGCGGCACGATCTCGGTCAGCCACCGTGTCGCCGACACGGGTCATGGCTTCGCGTTGGCCGAGGAGCTTCAGCGCATCTTTGGGGAACTGACCGTGCTCGAGGGGTTCATGGGCGGCATCGTCGGCCACCGCGAGCAACTGGAGGAAGAAGTGAGCGGGCTGGCCCTTTGGGCGTCCGCCGAGGCGTTCGAGGCCTCGATGCCGAAGCGCACGCTCTACGAGGTGCGTGCGTACTCGCGGGTGATGTAGGGGCTTCGCTGGTGGGACCGGGGTTTGGCTCGGCAAGCCTAGGCCCCCAGGTGGGCCAGAAATGTAACAAGGCCCCGCGACGTGCGTCGCGGGGCCCCCAACGGATCCAGATTGCGATCCGTTGCTCGCGGCCTTATTCGGCGTCTTCCTTCGCGGGCTCTTCCTTCTTCTCGGCGCCAGCGGTGGAACCGCCTTCTTCACCCGAGGGCTGGGAGCAACCGGACACGACGACACCAAATGCGGCAAGCGCGAGCAAGATCGCGAAAATTCTGTTCATAGGCAAACACCTCCGAAGCGTGGATTTCACCCGCCGTCGGATCAACCGGAGCGGGCGTGACTCCTTTATACCAAATCCTCGCGCGAATGCATGGTCCGCTGACGAAAAAACCCCGTTTCCTTGGCGCGAGGCTGGAAACGGGGTCGGAGGATCAGAGATGCGCGAGCTGGAAACTCAGGAGCGGACGATCGTCACCGTGCCGCCGGCCTCGTACACTCCGGGGCCGACGCCCGCGTCGGGCGACAGTTCTCGGGTCAACTCGATTCGCAGCGCGCCGCCCGAGGCCAGGGCGCCGAACGTGGGCGAAGCTGCCGAGAAGAAGGAGTTGAGGTCGGTCGCCGGTGCGGCGGGGAACGCCGTTAGCAACGTGTTGTCCACGTGGTTGAAGAAACTGACCGAGGCCGTCACCGGGATGGATTGCGTGCCGGTGTTCGAGCCTGAGACCTTGGCCGCGTCGCCGAAGCCTTCGAAATCGAGGTTCAGCGTCTCGTTGTGAAAAATCGTGATGATCTGGGTCTGCGTGTCGGTGCCCACTCCGGGGCCGTCCACGGACCATTGGTTGCCGAACACGCCGCTCACGTAGAGGTACGGGCTCACCGTGATCTGAGCTGAGAAGTTCAGGACCGGGGCGCCGGACAGCGAATGGTCGGCGTCGATCGGGGCGTCTGCCGTATAGTTGAAGACGCGGCCGGTCAACTGGGCCGATGCGACGGTCGCAAGGGCGGCGAGGGCGATGGCGGTGGTCAAGGATCTCATGGCGGTGTGGTTTCTCTCCACAACAGTTTTCGGCGCTGACGACCGGCAACTGGAGGCTTGCGGCGCGGGAAATGTCCCCCACCTGTGGGACCAGCCATGAGCGACTCTTCATAGGCCCTCCCATTCCGAGAATGTTGACAGTGAATCGCCCGTGCGCCGCCTCCGAGGATAGAAGCGTTGAACACGAAGCCGCTCTGATAGCCGCGGAAAGCGTAAACTGGCGAAAAAAGTCGGCGCGGACCCTGTTGAAATCACCAGGTTCCGCCGATGAATGGACGAGACGTCGACAAGACGACAGAAAAAGGCACGGCGGAGGCGACTCCGACCACGCAAAGCCTAGGGTCCCACGAGGACAGCCGGGATGCCTGTTCGAGGTCACGGTCTGAAGGAAAAGACCATGAGGATTTCGGACGAACAGATGAAGAAGGTCATCTCCCAGCTCAAGGAGCAGGGAGCCCACCAGGACGCCAGTCCATTGATTGAACCGGGCTATCGAGAGAGCAACGGCGACGTGATCAGCCGATTGACCAAGCGGATACTCAACATGCCCGAACGTGAAGAACTCGTCGCCCAGCTGAAGGCACGCATCGAAGCCGGGGAATACAATCCGACCGGCGAAGAAATCGCGGACGCCATGCTGAGGCGCGCCATCGCCGACGAATGCAGCGGCTGACGCCCGCGGCAGCCTCGCGCCACCCGATCCCTCCAGGAGATCCAACCTATCGTTGGGTCTCCCGCTCTGCTTAGATACAATCTGGCAGGCGGACCATGACGGGCGGTAACCGAACCCAAAACTGGCTCACCTTCGTGTTCACGGACATCGAGGGAAGCACCCGCATGTGGGAAGACTTCCCCGACCGCATGGGGCCCAACATCGAGCGGCATGACGGTTTGCTCAAGGAGGCTATCGAGCGAGAGGGAGGGCAGTACGTCAAGGGAACCGGCGATGGCATTCTCGCCGCGTTCAGCGAGCCCGCCTCGGCACTCCAGGCCTGCATCGCCGCCCAACATCGTCTCGCGAGCGCCCAGTGGGACGCGATTCCCGGCATCAAAGTGCGGATGGCCATCCACTTTGGCGATGCCGAACCCCGCGACGGCGACTACTTCGGCCCGACCTTGAACCGATTGGCGCGGCTTCTTGCGATCGGACATGGGGGCCAGATCCTCGCATCGGAAACGTACACGGCCGTCCTGCATCGCATGCCCGAAGGCGTCCAACTTCGACCCATGGGCCCGCACCGGCTGAAGGACTTGGGAACGCCGATGACGGTGTTTCAGGTGGACTCGCCCGGACGCCCCACCGAGTTCCCGCCACTCAGATCGCTTTCTCTCGCTCGGACGAATCTGCCCACCAGCCTCCTCACGTTCCTTGGTCGTGAACAGGAACTCGAGACCGTGGGTGCGTTGGTGGCAGGCCACCGTCTCGTCACGTTGGTCGGCAGCGGCGGGGTCGGCAAGACCCGTCTTTCGCTTCAGGCGGGTTCCGAGGCGCTCGACGCTCAGCCGGATGGCGTGTGGGTCGCCGATCTGACTCAGGCCAACGATCTCGGCGGCGCGGCGACCGCAGTTCTGGACGCCCTACAGGAAGTCGCCGAGCCGAACGAATCGCCCCGCGATGCGGTCCTGCGGCACCTGGCGCCACGTCGGCTGCTGCTCATCTTGGACAACTGCGAGCAAGTCGTGGACAATGCGGCATCTTTGGCCCAGGACATCTTGGCCGGTGCGCCGGGCGTCAGGGTTTTGGCCGCCTCTCGCGAGCCGCTTGGCGTGCCGGGGGAGCAGGTCTACCGCGTGCCGAACCTCCTGGTGCCGTCGCCCAGGGCCGGGTTCGGCGAGATCGCGGCCAGCCCAGCCGTGGCCCTGTTCGTCGAACGCGCTCGCCGCGCCGACGCCACTTTTGTGCTGGACGCCGAATCCGCGAAGTCAGTCTCGGCGATCTGCCGCCGATTGGACGGCATTCCGTTGTGTTTGGAACTGGCTGCGGCCCGTGTGGGCACGATGCCGCTGGTGCGCATCGCCAGCCGCCTCGACGACGCGATGCGCCTGCTGAGTGCCGGCCCCCGGGGCTACTTGCCAAGGCAGCAAACCCTTCAAGCGCTGATCGACTGGAGCTACCGCCTGCTGCACCCTTTGGAGCAACGGCTGCTGAGCCGCTTGGCCGTGTTCGGAGGCACGTTCACGCTGGACCTTGCCGTCCGCGCGTTGCAGGACGACGAGATGGACGAGTGGGCGATCGAGGACGGTCTGGCCAGTCTGGTGCAGAAGTCGTTGCTCGCCACCGATTTCGAGCGCGGCGAGGGCGCGTACCGCTTGATGAACACGATCGGGGCCTACGCTTCGCACCAACTCAGGGAATCGGGGGAAGAGAGGCGGATGCGGGGCAACCACTTGCGTGTCATCGCCGAAGCAAGCGGCGAAGCCTTGGCCAAACCCCAATCGGAGATGCTGCAACGCCTCGACGACCTGGGAGAGAACGCGCGCAAGGCGCTCTCGGTGGCCCTGGCAGGCGATGAAGATGCGCTCGCGCTTGGGCTGGCCATCGCGGTCGCGTACAAGTTCCATTGGCTGGCGCGGGGCCACTACACCGAGGCCCGTCACTGGCTCGACCAGATCGAACGTCGGAAGGCCAAGCCATCCGAGGCCCTGGCCGAGGCCCAGTCGTTGTTGGGGAGCCTTTGCCTGATGCAGGGCGACTTGGCTCCCGCTCATGGGGCGTACACACGAGCCCTTGAGACGCTGGAGGCGGTCGGCAATACGGAGCGGCGCGCCGGCATCTTGGCCAACCTCGGCAACCTCTCGACCGAAGCTGGGGACTTCGATCAGGCGCGCAGGTGGTTCGCCGAGGCGCAGGCGTCGCTGTCCACCCATCCCGATCCCAAGGTGGAAGTGGCCCTGTGCAACAACATGGGGCGCCTCAACCACGCCACCGGACGTTTCGACGAAGCCAAGGCCTTTTTTGAACGCGCCTTGACGATGTGGGAGCGAGTGGGCGACCGGCTCCGCGTGGCGACCGTGCTGAACAACTTGGGTGCTGTCGCGTTCGATGGGAACGACCTTGACGGGGCCAAAGCGCGCTACACCGAAGCGCTGGACGTCGCCGAGGACATAGGAGAGCGCCGCATGACCTCGATCTGCTTGATGAACCTCGGCGAAGTGCATGTGCGGCGCGGCGAGTTCGATTCCGGTCGCGCGGCCTACGTTCGGGCAGGCGAGATCCTGCTGGAGATCGAGGACAAGCCCGGACTTGCAAACCTGGGCGAGGGGCTGGCGCTTCTGGAGGAAGGCTGTGGAGAGTTGACTCGCGCTCTCGAACTCATTGAAGCTGCGCAAGTGCTTCGAGACCAGATTGGGGTTCCCAGGCCACCCAACCAAACAGCCGCTTTGCTTGCGTGCGCTGAGCGCTGCCGGTCAGGTGTTGGGGGCGATGTGCGAATTGCCCGGAGGCGCATCTCTAGCCTAGTCGATTTGATCTTTGGATCGTCCAGCGGAAGTCAGGAATGACAGTCTTGCTGGCCAGCCGATCCAGGTGCTACGATGAGGAACCTCAGGAAATGTGGTGCGACCTCCCCATTGTGACCACGGTCACACTTATGTCGAGGCCGCGGTGCGATCCTGGTTACTGAGGTGAATACCATGCGAAAACTCGTCGTCTCGACTTTGTTGTTCCTGCTGTCCGTGATTGCCGGGGCTGCGACTTGGCACGTCAAGACGAGTGGCAACGACTCAAACTCTGGCCAGACCTGGGCGACCGCAAAGAGGACTCTCGGTGCAGCTCTCGCCGTGGCTCAACGCGGCGACTCGATTTGGGTTGCTGGCGGTATCTACAACGAGAAGGTGACGGTAGGCTCGGCGATCTTTTTGTACGGCGGGTTTGCGGGAACAGAGACGACCCTCAGCCAACGCGTTCTGGGTCCGACTCCGACGATCATGGACGGGGGCGGTTCGGGCACGGTCGTGCAGATGAGCGGGTCGGGCACGTTGCCACCCTCGATCGATGGCTTCACCGTGCGCAACGCGCAGAACGGAGTGGCGTCGAGTTTCCAGGGCACGGTCGTTTCCAACGTGCGCGCCGAGGACATGTCCGGCGACGGTGAGAACGGGGGTCTCGGGATTGCAACCACCAACAACAGCTTGATCCGCAATAGCTTCGCGACACGATGTACCACGGGAATCGCGCCCCGCGGAAGCACGGTTCGGAACTGCGTTCTTTGGGGCAACACCTTTGGCGTTTACGTGTACTCTTCTTGGTTCAGGCTCGAGAACTCGACCCTGGTTGAGAACCAGATCGCTAGTCAAGCTTCATGGGCTTCGCCAACATACCGGAACAACATCGTCGCCTACAACGCTGCTGGTTTGGTGGCGCACCATAGTGCTGGTCCCGATACCGGCGATTGTCTTTTCTGGGGCAACGTGGACCACGGCAGCGCAGCGATGATCGGCCAGAACGGCAACTTCGTCGGGGACCCGATGTTCGTCAACGTGTTCTCGGGCGACTACCACGTTCAGCCGGGTTCCGCCGCGATCGACGCCGGAGACAACCAGTGGGTTCAGCCCGGCGACCTCGACATGGACCTCCAACCACGCATCAACGGCAGCGCTGTCGACATAGGAGCAGACGAGAGCTATGGCACTACCCATGGGGGTGGTCCAACCCCGATTCGAATCTACGTGAAACCGAATGGCGATGATTCTGCCGATGGCCTTTCGTGGGCATCGGCAAAGGCGAGTCTTCACGCAGCGCTGGTCGCTGCGGAACGCGGCGACTCGATTTGGGTTGCTGGCGGTATCTACAACGAGAAGGTGACGGTAGGCTCGGCGATCTTTTTGTACGGCGGGTTTGCGGGAACAGAGACGACCCTCAGCCAACGCGTTCTGGGTCCGACTCCGACGATCATGGACGGGGGCGGTTCGGGCACGGTCATTCTCATGACCGGCTCGGGGACGTTAGCGCCTTCGATCGACGGTTTCACGGTTCGAAACGCGACAAACGGCGTGACGTCGAGCTTTCAGGGCACGCTGGTGTCAAGCGTGCGGGCCGAGGACATGACCGGCGACGGAGAGAACTCTGGCTTCGGTGTTTCGACTGTGTCGAACAGCCTGGTTCGCAACAGCTTTGCGACGCGTTGCACAGTTGGAGTTGCACCACGTGGGAGCACCGTTCGAAACTGTGTGTTGTGGAACAATGGTTACGGCGTCTTAACGTACTCAGCTGGGTTCCTGTTGGAAAACTCGACTCTTGTCGAGAATCAGGTGGGCGCTTATGCAACTTGGAGTTCGCCAGCTTATCGCAACAACATCTTCGCCTACAACGCGAGTGGAATATCGTTGCACCACAGCGCGAATCTCAACACTCAGAACTGCCTTTTCTTCGGCAATGTCGACAACGGCTCCGGCGCGGGGATCGGCCAGAACGGCAACTTCGTCGGGGACCCGATGTTCGTCAACGTGTTCTCGGGCGACTACCACGTTCAGCCGGGTTCCGCCGCGATCGACGCCGGAGACAACCAGTGGGTTCAGCCCGGCGACCTCGACATGGACCTCCAACCACGCATCAACGGCAGCGCTGTCGACATAGGAGCAGACGAGAGCTATGGGGGCTCCAGTAACAGGCCGCCTGTGATCGATCCCATCGCCGATCGGGTCGTGAACTTGGGGATCACGGTCAACCTCACTGTGACTGCCAACGACCCGGACGGCAACACTGTGACCTTTTCCCTCTTGCCGCCTACCCATGGCGGAACGATCGGAACTTCGAATGGAAACTTTACCTGGACGCCAACCGTTCCCGGTACCTTCGAGTTCACCGTTCGCGCCACAGACAATGGAACACCAAACTTGTCTGCCACTAGAGCGTTTGCAGTCACCGTACTGCCGTCAGAACTTGCCTCGGTGTTTGTCACGCCGAACTCGGTCGTGAGTGGGGCTCAGTCCGTCGTTGGAACGGTAACCCTCACCGGCGTGGCACCCGCTGGTGGACTTACGATCAATCTGAGCTCCAGCAACGCAACCGTGGCGAGCGTCGACACGCAAGTGACTGTCCCCGCGGGCCAATCTTCGGTGAACTTTGCCGTCGTCACCTTCCCCGTCGCAACGCAGAGGACGGCCACGATCACGGCGACCCAGGGCGCCATCCAGCGTCAAACAACCCTGACGGTCAACCCGCCGTCCTTGGCCTCCTTCACCATCCTGCTGCAGCCAGTCGTGCCTGGTCAATCAACGAGTGGCTACATTCTGACAACCGGCACGGCTCCCGCAGGTGGCTGGGAGTACATGGTGACCTCCAGCCATCCGTCGCTCGTCTCCGTGCCTGCAACGATCACCGTGCCCGGCAACGACTCGCAAGTGACGTTCCCGATTCAGACGCACGCAGGAGACCCCGGTGCCGTGGTCACCATCACGGTGAGCCGGCCCGGCGACACGCTGAGCGCGGACCTGTCGTTCTTCAGCATCCAAGCACCGCCCTCGCTCGCGCCCCAGGCGATTTCGTCGGGAACGGTCGTGGTCTCTAAGCCTCTGGATACCGATGTGACAGCGGCCCTGTCGACGAGCAATTCGAACCTGACGATCCCGTCTTCGGTGACGATCCTCGCGGGCCAGACTTCGGCGACATTCCCGATCACGGCCGGCGCCGGCACGGGGCCGACGACGATCACCGCCACGCTGCCTCCACCCATCAACCAGCAGGCGACGGTGGTGGTGGTGGTGTCGGGCGACCCCTGGGTGGAAGGCACGGCGACCATGAACGGACGCGCGAACCTGCAGGGCGTCGCTGCGGTGCTGCAACTGCGGAACCCTTCGACGGGCGCTGTGGTGGCGACGTATCCGACCACGCTGGGCGCGGGCGGTACGTTCGCGGTGCAGGTGTCGCAATCGGGCACGTTCGATCTGGCCTTGAAGCTGCCGACGAGTCTGCGGCGGAAGGTCTCGGGGGTCGTGATCAACCCCGCGACGGGCGCGACGGGCGTGTCGTTCGCTCTGACGAACGGCGACGTGAACGGCGACAACGCGGTGAGCATCGCGGACTTCCTGCAGTTGCGGGCGGCCTATGGCTCTTCGACGGGCTCGGGTACGTGGAACCCCAACGCCGACCTGAACGGCGACGGCTCGGTGGGTCTGGCCGACTTCCTCATCCTGCGCGCCGCGTTCGGAAGAAGCGGCGACTGACGCGTTGCCAAGAGGTTAGGCGCGCCGGCTGGCCGAGTCCCCGGCGCGCTCGCCGCTCGGATTCGATCCAAGTGCGCCGCTGTCGGCCAAGTGGACGATGGCGGCGTACGAGGTCTGCACCAGGAGCGACAGCAGCACCACGTTGAACACCACGGTCAGCAGGCGCTCGCCCACGCGCAGGGCAGGGCGGTCTTGGCGGACGATGCTCTCGGCGATCGGGCGGGGAGCGTGAACGACCACCCAGCGCCGCGTGCGCTTGATCGGCGGCCGCCGCATCAGCCAGAGCATCCACGCCCAAACGGCGCGTGCGAGTGTTCTTCCAAACCAGCCCATGGTGGGTTCTACGCGGCGTCGGCCACAATGAGCCGTGCGCGAACTCGACGTGAGGCTATTTTACTGGGTCAACCAGTGGCCCGACCGGTTCGAACCCCTGTTCAAATTGCTCAGCGACGGCATCAAGACGCCGCCGATCCGCATCGCGTTCGCCGTCGTGTTCGTGCTGTTGCTGCTCGCTGGGAAGACCACGCGCCGCGCTGCGATCATGGCGATCGTGGCGTTCCCGATCGCGAACGAGTTCTCCGAGTCGTTCAAGCTGGCGTTTCGGATGTTGCGTCCGTGCGTCGAGTTGGAGAGCGTGCTGCTGCGCACCGATGCCCTGACCAGCTTTGGCACGGCCTCCTCGCACGCGGCCAACATGTCGGCGGTTGCGTTCGTGATGTGCGCGACGATGCGTTGGTGGGGGTTGCCGTGGGTGCTTTTGGCCTTGTTGACGGGGCTTTCGCGGATCTACGTGGGTGTGCACTATCCGTCGCAAGTCCTATTGGGGTGGGTTTGCGGGACGTTCTCGGGGTTCCTCGTCGTCCATATGGGCAAAGCGATCGCGCAACGCGTCGAGGCGCGGCGCGTAACACCGAGCGATGGCCCAGAACCGAACCAAGCCTAGGATGCGTCCCGACCAGACGTTGTTGCTGGCGGCTTCGGCCGTCGCGTTGGCGTCGTGGTTCGTCGAGCCACTCCGCTTCGTCCTGATCCCGCTCATCTACCTCAACACCCACCTGCACGAGCTCGGGCACGCGGCGGCGGCTTTCGCTTCGGGTGGACTGGCGCAGGCGATTTACGTGTACGGGGACGGCAGCGGACAGACGCCGGTCATGGGCGGCAATGCGCTTTTGGTGGCGTCCTCGGGCTACGTCGGGACCGCTCTGCTCGGCGGCCTGTTCATCGCGTTGACCGGCAACGAGAAGGGCGCGCGGCATTCGCTGCTTGCGATGGGCGCCTCGCTCGGGCTTTCGATGCTGTTCTTGGTTCGGGGCGACGGTATCGGGCTGGCTTCGGGACTTTTCTGGACGGCGGTTGCATTCGCCTCGGCCAAGTGGATGAAGGGGCAGGCGCTGATGTTTCTCGCCCGGTTCTTGGGGGTGCAACTGTGCCTCACCTCGGCCGAGGCGTTCGCCTCGCTCTATGCGGCTTCGCGGGCGGGTTTGCACAGCGATGCCGCGATTCTGGCGGGACTTTCGGGCATCCCCCCGTTGGTTTGGGCGTCCGGGTGGCTAATCTTGAGTTTGGCCATCGTCGTAGCGAGCCTGCGGCGCGCTTGGCGTTCGGCGGCTTGACGGGTTGCTGTATCACCTTCGTCCGCAGTGGACTCCTCTACGATCGAGGAAACCATGAACGTACGTTGCACGCTTCCGCTCGCCGCCTTGGCGGCACTGACGCTTGCCGGTTGCGGAGGGGGCGGCGGCGCCTCTTCCGGTTCGGGCCCGACCCCCGAAGCCAATCTGCCCCTTTTCCTGACCGCCGGTTCGCCCGGCGCCTACGACCACCTCTGGCTTGGCATCGAGCGCATCGAATTGGTGAGCGCCGACGGCTCGACGACCACGGTGTTTGCCCCTGCGGGCGGCGAACAAGTGGACGCCGCGACTTTGGCCGATGCCTCTGGCGCAAGGTTCCGCTACCTCTCCAACGCCCGAGTTCAGGCTAAGGACTACACGGGCGCGCTCATCCACATGAACGCCGCAGCGACCGTCGTGCCTACCGGCGGCAACGCGTCGCAAGCGAGGACGCTCGCCGAGCCCGCCCTTTCCATCACCTTCGGCTCCGCCGTTCGGCCGGGGCCGCAGGGCATGAGCCTCGACCTTGCCCTGGCGCGTTGGACGGATGACGGTGCGAGGCTTCACCCGAGCGGCCAGTTGGGTCCAAGGCCTTCCGGCGACCCCAATCGCCACGAGTTCGAGGACTATCACGGGACCATTTCGGGTCTGACGGGCGAGTCGCCCAACTTCAGGTTCACCTTGAGCCGGCCCAGCGGCGCGTTCGGCGTCGTCTGCGATGCCTCGACCCGCATCTACAATTCGAACGGCCAGCCGAACGCCACGTTGACCAATGGCGCCCGCGTCGAGGTTCGCGGCGCGTTCTCCACCGCCTTGAACGCTCTCGCCGCCACCGAGGTCAAGGTTCACAACGGACCGAGTTCGGGCGATGACCCCCACGGGTTGAAAGGTGCGCCCTCCGCGATCGACCCGAGTGCCGGCGCCTTCACGGTCGAACTCCGCACGTGCGCTGGATTTGTCCCCCCGATCACGTCCGTGCGGGTGCAAACGAGTGCATCCACCGTGTTCATGACCGATGGCGGCGTGCGGATCACGGCCGAGGAGTTCTTCGCGGGCCTGGGTTCGGTGCCGCTCGTCGAGGTCGAAGGGCGTTTCGATGCCGCGACCAACACGCTCGCCGCGACCAAGTGCAAGTTCGAAGACGAGGGACACGGCGGTCCCGGCGGTCGGTTCGTCGAGATCAAGGGAACGGCCCTCAACATCGCGGTCAGCGAAGGGACGTTCTCGATCAACGTGGCCGAATACGAGGGCTTCATCCCGCCCACGAACCCCATGCCCGTCCGCACGACGGCGGCCACGCGGTTCCGCGACAAGGACGGCAACATCTCGCGGGAGGCATTCTTCGCGGGTCTGGCGTCTGCCACACGAGTCAAGGTCGAAGGATCTTTGGACAACGGCGTTCTAGTGGCCAAGCAGGCCAAGCTCGAGCGCTGATCGGCTCACCCCGACGCTCGGAACGGAGTTCCGGGCGTCGGGGTATACACGCCGCGATCATGCTCGCACGCGCTGGCGTCACGCTCCTTCTCCTCACCCTTTCGAACACCTTCATGAACGTGGCTTGGTACGGCCATCTCAAGTTCAAGGAGGCCCCGATTTGGACGGCGGTTCTGGCGAGCTGGGGCATCGCGCTCATCGAGTACTGCGTGTTGGTGCCGACGACGCGGTACGGCTACGAGGGGCTGAGCGTGACGCAACTCAAGGTGATCCAGGAGATCACCTCGGTGGGCAGCTTCGCCGTGTTCGCCCTGATCGTGTTCAAAGAGAAGCTCACGACGAACCACGCGATTTCGTTCGCGTTCTTGGTTTTGGCGGCCTACTTCGCGGTGCGGAAGTAGGCCCGCGCGTCACTCGGGCTTGCGCCAGCGGACGTCGAGGTCCTTGACGGCCTTTGTCTCGTCCAAGCGGCCCACGATTTGCGAGGTTGGGGCGGCGTGGAGGACGTCGGGGTTCTCCTCGGCTTCCTTGCAGATGGCGATGAGGGCATCGCAGAACGCGTCCAGGGTCTCCTTCGACTCGGTCTCGGTCGGCTCGATCATGATCGCTTCGGGCACGATGAGCGGGAAGTAGTTCGTCGGCGGGTGGAAGCCGTAGTCAATCAGCCGCTTGCTGATGTCAAGCGCGCGCACGCCGAACTTCTTGTACTGCTTCGCGGTGAGGACGCACTCGTGCATGCACGGTCGGTCGTACGCGGGGGGAAGCACGTGGCGCACCCGAGCCATGATGTAGTTCGCGTTGAGTACGGCGTGCCGCGAGATGTCGGCCATCCGCTCTTTGCCGTAGGCGCGGAGGTAGGTGTACGCGCGGACCTCCATCAGGAACTGGCCGAAGAAGGGCGACACGCGTCCGATCGTCGCGGGCCGGTCGTCCACCAGCCGGTAGCCCTCCGAGGTCTTTTCGACGATGGGCACGGGCAGGAACGGTTCCAGCGCTTCGACCACGCCGATCGCGCCGCATCCGGGGCCTCCGCCGCCGTGCGGGGTGCTGAACGTCTTGTGCAGGTTCAGATGCATGCAGTCGAACCCGTGGTCTCCGGGGCGGGTGGTGCCCACCATGGCGTTCATGTTCGCGCCATCGCAGAACACCATGCCTCCTGCGGCGTGCACCAGTTCGCAGACTCGGGCGATGTTGGGCTCGAACAAGCCGAGGGTCGAGGGGTTGGTGACCATGAAGGCGGCCACCGAGCCGTCGAGCGCCTTTTCCAGCGCGGCCAAATCCGTGTTGCCGTCGGCGTCGGTGGGGATGGATTTGACCGAGTAGCCGCATCGCGCCGCCGACGCGGGGTTGGTGCCGTGCGCCGAGTCGGGGACCAACACGACGCGCCGGGTTCCACCCTCGCCGCGCGATTCGTGGTACGCCTTGACCAGCATGAGGCAGGTCATTTCGCCGTGCGCGCCTGCGACGGGTTGCAGCGAGATGTGGGGGAATCCCGTGATCGCCTTGAGCATCTCCTGGACGCCATGCAGGATCTCCAGAGCGCCTTGGATGGTCTCGACAGGCTGCATCGGGTGGAGCGCGGCGAACCCGGGCAAGGCGGCCGTTCGCTCGTTGATGCGCGGGTTGTACTTCATCGTGCAACTACCCAGAGGGTAGAAGCCGGTGTCGATGCCGTAGTTGATCTGTGCAAGGTTGGTGAAGTGGCGCAGTGCCTCGAGTTCACCGACTTCGGGCAGTCCCAAATCGTCGCGCGTCTGTCCGACGACGGCGCCCATATCCACGGCGGGCGTGTCGGCGACGGGCAGGTTGCACCCGATGCGGCCGGGGCTGGACTTCTCGAAAATCGGGCGGGGTGCGGGAACCTGGCGGAGAGGCATCTTCGGCATGGATTATGGCGCATGCAACCAGGCCCGGACCGGGCATTCCGGTACAATAGCGAGACGCAGCAGGCGCGCCGTCGGCCCCCCAACGAACGACCTCGGCCGGACCAAGCGAACGCCGCGCGAACCCAAGGCTTACTGCGCATGAACACCGAAATCCTCGTCAACTGCACCAACCGCGAGACCCGCATCGCCCTCCTCGAAGACAAGAAGCTCATGGAATTCCGCGTTGAGCGGGAGGAGCGCGTGGTCGGCAGCATCTTCAAGGGCGTCGTCCAGAACGTGCTTCAGGGCATGGACGCCGCGTTTGTGGACATCGGCTTGGAGCGCAACGCGTTCCTGTACGTCGCGGACATCCTGCCGGAAGAGAACGATCGGGACAACAGTCCAGCCTCGATCAAGCGCAGCGAACTGCGCCGCCGCAAGATCAAGGACCTGCTCAAGCCCGGCCAGCAGATCATGGTGCAGGTGACCAAGGGGCCGCGCGGAACCAAGGGCGCCCGCGTGACCACGCGTATCGCCTTGCCGGGCCGGTATGTCGTCTTGATGCCGGAATCCGCCCACGTGGGCGTCAGCCGGAAACTCGAGGACCGCTCCGAGCGCGAACGGCTTCGCCGCATCGGCGACCGCATCTTGCCCAAGGGCTTCGGCTTGATCATGCGCACCGAATGCGAGGGGCGGACCGAGGCCGAACTCAAGGCCGACGTCAAGTTTCTTGAAGGACTGTGGCAGCAGGTGCTGGGAGCTTCCAAGCGCCAGAAGGCGCCAGCCTGCGTCCACCGCGACCAGACCCTGCTGTACCGCACGCTCCGCGACATCTTCAGCGAAGGGATCGACAAGATGATCATCGACGATCCCGACGAGTACGAGAAGGTTCAGCTCGCCGCTCAGGCGGTTGCCCCGCAGATGCGCGAGCGCATCCAACTGTACGACAAGGAAACTCCCATCTTCGACCACTTCGGCATTGAGAAGGAGTTGGAGCGGCTGCTCGACAAGAAGGTCTGGTTGAAGTCAGGCGTATATCTGGTCATCGACGAGATGGAGGCCTTGACCGCTATCGACATCAACACGGGCAAGCAGGTGGGCTCGACGTCGCTCAACGACACGATTCTGCGCACCAATTTGGAGGCTGCCGACGAGGTTTGCCGCCAACTTCGCTTGCGCGATATGGGTGGCATCATCGTCACCGACTTCATCGACATGGAGTCTGCCGAAGACCGCAAGAAGCTGCTCAAGCACTTCACCGACCGGCTTTCCCGCGATGGCGCGCGGACGCGCGTGGGCAAGATCTCGTCGCTGGGTCTCATCGAGATCACACGTAAGCGGACTGGCGAATCCGTCACCGAGACGATCATGGAAGTCTGCCCGACGTGCGAGGGCCGGGGACGCATTCCTTCCAAGGAGACGGTTTCGCTTTGGATCGAGCGCGACATGCGGCGCAAGCTCGGCGAGCCCGGGAACGCCTACCTCGTCGAATGCCATCCGGCGGTCGTCGAGGCGCTCATCGGTCCGGATGGTGAGAACGTGGAGGAACTGGAACACGACCTGCGCCGTGGCATTTACCTTCGCGCGAACTTCGACATGGAGTACGAGGAGTACGAAATCAAGACGGGCACGATTGACCAGTTCGACCGCGAGCACTTGGGCTATCGCCGGTCGCAGGTGGTGGAGTGCAACGTCCGCCGCTCCGCGTTCGACAACGTGTCGAAGATCATCGGCTGGACGGATTCGGGTTACTACGTGGAGCTGGATCGCGGCGAGGACTTCGTCGGGATGCGGACTCGGGTTTGCTTGCTTGACCTTCGCCGCTCGTTCGCTGTCGGTGAGGCCGTCCTCAGCCCGTCGCCGGCAGTGCGGTGAGTTCTAACGCGGGACCCGGAAGTGGGTGCGGGTCAGGCCTTCGAGCCACGGGCGCAGGTCCACCCATCCACCGATCGAGTTGGCCAGCAGCGACTCGACCAGCGACCAGTAGCCCCGGAACGAGGCGATCTGCTCCTTCGACCAGCGCAGCGTTTCGGTCGCCCAGCCCGTGAACCGATCCCAGGCGTTTGCTGGCGGCGCAGGGGCGGGGCTTGGCCGAGAGGTCTCGGGCCGGATCAAGGTCGCCACGATCGTCGCCTTGGCTGTGTCGTTGCCTTTCGCGCTCTCGCCGAGCGAAAGCTCGAGGACCAAGCCTGAACCGACCCCGAGCACCGGGTCCAGCAGCGCGTAGCCGTTGCCCTGCAGCGGGCGTTTGCGGTCCGCCTCCACCAATTCGCCCTGAAGGGTCAATCCGAGGATGAGCACCTTGTCGGCCTGAAGACGCCTCAGGCCCTGCGGGATCGCTCCGAGCACGCGCGCCTTGAGCGTGAGTCCTCCGCTCGATTCAGTCCATTCCGAGTCGGGGCCCAAGTCTTTCGGCAGGCTGGCCGGCGCCAAAACCCGGACGGGCAACTCGTCGGCGAAGGGCAGAGCGAACATCCCGCTGGACCGCGAGCCTTCGACCGAGACAACGCCCCGGTCGCCGAGCACGATCTTCTTGGAAGGGAACAACTGGGCCGTGGTCGTTTCGTTGATCGGCAACTGGGCGCCGTTCCAGGTGGCTGTGGCGGACGCAGCTTTGAAGTCCACACGGGGGCTGGGTTCTCGGCTCGCGACCCCATACTCGAACCGGGCTTGGGCGGAGAGTGTTCCGTTCCGGAGCAGTTGGGTCAGCGCGCCCGTGGCTTCCACATCCACCTGGTAGGTGTAGGTGGGCAGCGTGAGCGTGTAGAGAAAGGTGAGAACGGGCAGCATCAGTCCATCTCCGAAACCCGCACGTCGATGCCGATCGTGGCGATCACCGCAGCGACGCCTTCGCACTCTTCCTGACGACCGTGGTGCACGACGGACAGGCCGAGGTGGTCAATCTCCCAAGCCTCGATGTAGGCTTCTTCGAACGTACAGCCCGTGGCTCGCATGAGGATTTCGATCACTTCCTGGTAGGTGTTGACGTCGTTGTTGTAGACCGTGACGATCCAGCCTCCGAACCCGGTGTCGGCGGAGGTTGGCTCGAGAACGGGGAGTGCGGCGCCCATGGTCAATCGGGCCACTCGGGGCGCACGTCAGTTCTGACGCCGATGCGGGCCAGGGGTTCCGCAGCTTGAACGCAGACGGATTCCGTGCCGAAGTGGACGGGCGCTTCGCCGTACGTGTGGGCTTCCCAGGCTTCGATCGCGGCTTCCTGGATGTCGCAGCCCGTGCCTTCGATGAGGGCTAGGATCACCTCGTCGAAGCCGGTGGTGTCGTTGTTGAAAATGACGAGCATCCAGCGGCCTTGCGTTGAAGGGCCGTCGTTCAGGAGATCGGGGAGGACCACCGTTTGACTCATCGTCGGTTCGATATTGTGGCACTTCGGTTCAAACGAAAGCGGGGCCCGGCGGCCAAAGCCGCCGAGCCCCGCTTGGATCGCGAATGCCGACTTAGTTGGTCAGCAGGTCCTGATCCGGCCGGAAGAAGCAGGAATAGGACGCGGTCGCGTTCGGGATGGTGCAGCCCCACATCGAGATGGGCGAACCCGTCGCGTCGAGGCTGGCAAACGGACTGCCGTAGTAGTCCGTGATGTAGTTGGGGGCGATGGTGTTCTTGGCGCCGACGCGGAAGAACTTGGCCGACGTGTCCACGCGGCTGCTGTTCATACCGTTGCCCCAGACCCATGCCTTGGCGGCCGCGCCGCCCGTCCAGAACCAAGCCCAACCGGAAGCCGAACCGCCCGCGTAGGGGGGAGCGGCGCCGTTGAAGCGGCAAGCCTGTGCGCCAGAGCCCGCGAGGTAGTCGCAGCGCAGCGTCGGGTTGGTGATGGCTCGGCCTTCGAGGGCCGAGGTGCCGTTGCCGTTCCAGAACATGACGAGCTTGGAGGGCATGGCCACTTCCGAAGCGCTCATGGTGTGGAGCAGACCATTGTACGTGAGGTTCTGGCTGGCAGGGGCGCGTCGCGCGGCGCCGGCGAAGTCCGCGGCGTCGGCGGCGTTCCGGACCTTGGTGAATCCGGTGCCGTCCAGGATGTCCCAGCTCTTCATGTACGCCTGCAGGGAGTTGGCCCAGTAGGTCGTGTTGGCTTGCTTGACCGTCGGCGTGTCCCACACGTCGGAGGTCTTCCAATCGTAGGGGATCGGGTGGATGACGTTCCAGCGTGCCGTGCCGTCGTCGCGAGTGCTGAAGGCGAGCGCCATCAGGTCGTCGTTGTCGGCGGAGTAGATGGCCATGGCCGTGCCGGTCTGCTTGACGTTGCTCAGGTTGGTGGTCTTCTTTGCAGATTCCTTGGCCTGGGCGTAAACGGGGAAGAGCATCGCCGCGAGAATCGCGATGATGGCGATAACGACAAGAAGTTCAATGAGGGTGAAGCCCTTTCGCATTGTCTTGCTAACCTCCGATGGACGTCCACGGGCGGGAGGTTGCCAATCGCCGCTCGATGAAGAAATGATTCCAGCGTTTTGCGGAACTTTGGCTGCTACCACACCGTAGACAGCCCGATTCTATCCAGCGAAAGGCCCAGACAAGCGCGTGTTCAGATGGATTTCACCTAAACAGGCGAACACGAACCTTCCCCGATCGTACGGGGAAGGCTCGTGTCCTGTTGGTCGCAGAGTCTGACGACCCTGCGACCCGCTCGTATTCAGCTCAGCGCAAGAGGTCCTGGTCCGGCCGGAAGAAGCAGGAGTAGGAAGCGGTTGCGCCCGCGATGGTGCAGCCCCACATGTAGAGGGGGGAGCCCGTCGCATCGAGGCCCGCGAACGGCGTGCCGTAGTAGTCGGTGATGTAGTTCGGGGCGACGGTGTTCTTGGCACCGACGCGGAAGAACTTGGCCGACGTGTCCACGCGGCTGGCGTTCATGCCGTTGCCCCAGACCCATGCCTTGGCGGCGGCGCCGCCCGTCCAGAACCAAGCCCAGCCGGAGGCCGAACCACCGGTGTAGGGAGGAGCCGACGGGTTGAAGCGGCAGGACAGGGCACCAGCGCTGGCTGGGAAGTCGCACCGCAGGTTCGGGCTGGTGATGGCTCGGCCTTCGAGAGCCGAGGTGCCGTTGCCGTTCCAGAACATGACGAGCTTGGAGGGCAGGGCCACTTCCGAGCTGCTCATGGTGTGGAGCAGACCGTTGTACACGAGGTTCTGGGTAGCGGGGGCGCGTCGCATGGCGCCGGCGAAGTCCGCGGCGTCGGCGGCGTTCCGGACCTTGGTGAATCCGGTGCCGTCCAGCAGTTCCCAGCTCTTCATGTAGGGCTGCATGGAGTTGGCCCAGTAGGTGGCGTTGCCGGCCTTGTTCTCGGGCAGATCCCACACGTCGGAGGTCTTCCAGTCGTAGGGGATCGGGTGGATGACGTTCCAGCGGGCGGTGCCATCGGCTCGCGTGCTGAACGACAGCGCGAACAAGTCGTCGTTGTCGGCGGCGTAGATGGCCATGGCCGTGCCGGTTTGCTTGACGTTGCTCAGGTTGGTGGTCTTCTTGGCAGACTCCTTGGCCTGGGCGTAAACGGGGAAGAGCATCGCCGCGAGGATCGCGATGATCGCGATGACGACGAGCAGTTCGATGAGCGTGAAGCCCTTGCGTCGCATAGGTTTGTGTTCCTCCAATCGGGACTCGCAACGCCAGCGTCCTGCGCTTAGAATGAACGATTGCTGAAGTCAGGAACTCTAGGCCTGGCTCTGCTCGTACCGATTACGTTCCATTCTAGCGTGCTGAACGCCGAATGACAAGGGTTTTTTCACAAATTTGTCATCTATTCATGGGCCATTCTTCCCAGCCGCCTCGAATGGCGGCTGGGATGGGCTCTCCGGAGCCGGCCCAGCGGCTCCGGAGGGTTTGTTCGACGGGTCAGCGCAGCAGGTCCTGATCCGGCCGGAAGAAGCAGGAGTAGGATGCGGTCGCGCCCGCGATGGTGCAGCCCCACATGGTCAGCGGGTTGCCTTGCGCGTCGATGTTCGCGAACGGCGTGCCGTAGTAGTCCCGGATGTAATCGGGGGCGAGAACGCCCTTCGGTCCGACTCGGAAGAACTTGGCCGACGTGTCCGTTCGGCTGCTGTTCGTGCCGTTGCCGTAGACCCAGCACTGGCCGCCCGTGCCCCAGAACCACGCCCAACCCGAGGCCGAGCCTCCGGTGTAGGGAGGAGCCGAAGGGTTGAACCGGCACGGGATGTCGCCGACGGTGCCCGCGAAGTCGCACCGGAGGTTCGGGTTGCTGATCGCCCGGCCCTCGCGACCTCGGTTCCCGTTGCCGCTCCAGAACATGACGAGCTTCGACGGCAGGGCCACCTCGCCCGTGCTGAGCGTGTGCAGCAGACCGTTGTAGGTGAAGTGCTGCGTGGCCGGTGCGCGTCGCATCGCGCCGGCGAAGTCGGGGTCGTCGGCCGTCGACCGGATCTTGGTGAAGCCGGTGCCGTCCAGAATGTCCCAGTTCTTCATGTAGGGCTGCATGGAGTTGGCCCAGTACGTTTGGTTCTGGCTCTTGCGGAAGGGGGTGTCCCACACGTCGGAGGTCTTCCAGTCGTAGGGGATCGGGTGGATGACGTTCCAGGTCGCCGAGCCGATGCCGCCGCCGGGACCGTCGTCGCGTCGCGAGTACGACAAGGCGAACATATCGTCGTTGTCGGCCGCATAGATCGCCATGGACGTGCCCATTTGCTTGACGTTGCTCAGGTTGGTCGTCTTCTTGGCGGACTCTTTGGCCTGAGCGTACACGGGGAAGAGCATGGCCGCCAGAATCGCGATGATCGCGATCACGACGAGCAGTTCGATGAGGGTGAAGCCCTTGCGTCGCATGATGGTTTCCTCCGATCGGCTCCGTTTGCGCCCGGCCGCAGCCCGAACATGAACAGAAGATGTACTGCAATGAGCCTACGGGCCGTCTCGCAAAGCCAATCTGACGCTCATTGTAACAACATGAACGAAATCTGACAAGGGTTTGGACAGATTTTGTTCAGAAAAAAGTCCGGATGCGGAACTTTGCGCCGCGCAAACGGGGTATGCCGGGCCATCGCGAGACCTTAGCGGGTGGGTGCCATCGCCGCGATGGCCGAGACCACCTGGTCCACCGACATGCCGTCGGTGACCAGTTCGGGTACGCCCGGGGCAAGCACCAGGGGGCTGTCGTCGCGAGTCATGTCTCGGTGGTCGCGTTCGGCGATCTGGGCTCGAACCTCTTCGTACGAGGCCGGTGTCCCTCGGGCCTGTAACTCGGCACACCGACGGCGGGCGCGTTCATCGAGCGTGGCTGTCAGGAACACACGCACGTCGGCGTCCGGAGCCACGACCGTCGTGACATCGCGGCCCTCCAGAACCACTCCACCCGCTGCGACCATCTCCTTCTGCCGCTTGACCAACAATCGGCGAACGGGCGAGTGGACGCTGAGGGCGCTGGCAAAGTCGCCGACCTCCGGCAACCGAATCTGCGAGGTGACCTCCTCCCCGTCGAGGTACACCGCTTGCGGGTCGCCCTGTCCGAACGAGATCGTCGTTCGATCTCCCAAAACGGCCGCGGCCTCGCCGTCCTCGGCGGTCAGACCGGCACGCATCGCCTTCAGCGCAAGTGCCCGGTACATGGCACCCGTGTCCAGATAAGTCAATCCGAGGCGCTTGGCGACCTGTTTGGACACGGTGCTCTTGCCCGCTCCGGCGGGTCCGTCAATCGCGATGACGATCTTACGCATAGGTGAGTTTCCAGAGGTCTTCGGCGAACGTGGGAAAACTGGTTTGGATGGCTTCCGAGCCTTCGACGACGGTTTCCCCTTGGGCGATCAGGCCCGCGACCGCGAAGGCCATGCCGATTCGGTGGTCGCCGTCGGTTTGGATCGTGGCGCCCCGAAGTTGGACCGGGCCTTCGATTTCCATCCCGTCCTCCCGGGTCTCGACGCGTGCGCCCATGGCCCGAAGCCCTTCGGCCACGCGTTCGATGCGGTCGCTCTCCTTCACCCGCAGTTCCTGGGCGTCGCGGATCACGCTGACGCCGTCGCATTGGGTGGCCAGAACGGCAAGCACGGGAATCTCGTCGATGAGCCGCGGGACCAAACCGCCACCGATCTCGAACGGCCGCAAGTCGCCCCCGTCATGGATGGTCAGGTCGGCGACGGGTTCGCCCATCTGGTCGCGATGCGCTTCGGCAAACCACTTGACGCCCGCTTGGTCGAGCACGTCCAGGATTCCCGTGCGGGCTGGGTTGACGCCGACGTCTTCCAACGTCAGCCTTGCCGCTGGCAGCAGAGCCGCCGCGACCATGAAGAACGCCGCACTCGAGATGTCGGCTGGGACGGCGAAGTCGAAGGGCTGGACCGTCTGGCCGCCATGCACGGAGACAACATGCCGCTCGCCATCCCGATGGCGATCCAAGGACACCCCGCATGCCGCCAGCATCCGCTCGGTGTGGTCGCGGGTGAGGGTTTCCTCCTCGACCGTGGTCGTGCCCTCGGCCCTGAGGCCCGCCAGCAGAATGCAACTCTTGATCTGGGCGCTTGCCACGGGGGTTGCGTACCGAATACCTCGGAGCCCGCCACCGTGGATCGTGATCGGAGGTCGGTCGCCTTCGACGCGCGCGCCCATCAGGCGCAACGGCTCGGCGATGCGGCCCATCGGACGGCGGCTGAGCGAGGCGTCTCCGGCCAGCGTGGCCGTGAGGGGTCGTGAGGCGATCAGGCCGCTGAGGAGCCGCATGGTCGTGCCCGAGTTGCCACAATCCAGGACACCCTCGGGGGTGTGCCACTCGCTTGGGTGGAGCAGCCAGCCGTCCTCGACGGCCTCGACGCGTAGACCCATGGCTTCCAAGCACCGGCGGGTGGCCCCGGCGTCTTCGGAGCCCAGCGGATTCCGCACCCGGCTGACCCCTGCGGCGATGGCCCCGAACATCAACGCCCGATGGGTGAGCGATTTGTCCGAGGGCGGGCGGTACCGACCTTCGATCGCGGCGGCGGGCCCGATGCGCAACGATGCCATGAGTTGGCACCATTGTGGCATCCCGAGTCGCTTGGTCCTATTTGGACTGGGGCGGTGGCGGCGGCTCGAACGAGATCACTGGTCCCGGCGATGCGGGCTTCTCGGCCAGTTTGGCCTTGACCATCTCGACCACGTCCACCCCGAAGAGGCTGTTCAGTTGCTCGACCATCGAGAGCGCTTTCGGGGGCAGAGCGGGCGACGACCCGTCCACCATCGTGATCCGATCGATATGGGTGTTCGAGATCGTGTCCACGACGGCCGTGATGATCGGTTCGAGCTTCTGCAGGACCAACACGTCGCGGGCGTTGGGGCCCCAGTTGTCGGCGATCTTGGAGAGGGCGTCGGCGCGTGCCTTGCCGTCTTCGATGATAGGGGCGACCAGGGCCTTGGCCTCGGCTTCGGCGGCTTCCATCTGAGCGATGGCGGGCTTGACCACGTCGGCCTGCAGCCGTCCGCGCACTTGTTCGATGCGGGCCTCTTGTACCTTGACCTCGGCTTTGGATTGGGCCACTTGTGCGGCCACTTGGGCGAGTTCTTCTGCGACGAGCGCGTGTTCGCGGCTGCGGATGTCCACCAGCTTCTTGGCGGCCTCCGCTTTGGCGATAGCCGTGCGCGATTCGACTTGGGCGCGGACTTCGCGCTCGCGGTTCTCAGCGGAGCGCACCACAGCCTCGGCTTTGGCTCGGGCTTCGGCGATGCGGGCGCGCGAGATCAATTGGGCGTTCTTGCCTCGGCCGATGGAGTCCAAGTAGCCCGCGTCGTCGTGGACGTTTTGGATTTTGAGCGTGTCCACCACAAGGCCTAGCCGCGTCATGTCCTCTTCGACTTCGTGGACGAGCCGTTCGGCGAAGAGCAGTTTGTCTTCGTTGACCTCTTCGGGCGTCATGGTGGCGAGGACGCCGCGCAACGCGCCTTCGAGGTTGTCCTTGATGATCTGGATGATCTCGGGGCGGGCTTTGCCCAAGAAGCGTTCGGCCGCGTTGTTGAGCAAGGGGGCGTGGCCGGCGATCTTGACGTTTGCGACGCCTTGGACCGTGAGCGGGACGCCGCCCTTGGAGTAGGCACCCGTAGCGCTCACGTCGATGACCATGTTGGTCAGGTCCATTCGGTCCACCCGCTCGAAGAACGGCACGCGCAGACCCAATCCACCCCGAATGAACCTAACGCCGCGGCCCGAGATGATGGCCACCTCGTTCGGCGGAACGAGGATGATGATGTTTCGGATGTTGACGAAGATCAGCAGTGCCAGGACTGCGAACAGGATCAAGCCGCCTTGGATGAGCGTCAGAGCGAGGTCGCTCATGGTTGCACCTCCTGATTGGATTTGCCTGAGAGGGCCTTGGCCACGTCGATGCCGGTCGTTTTGGCGACCGATTGGAGGATGGCGTTGAGCATGTCGGGATAGGCCGAAATGTAGTTGGCGAGGACCTTTCCATCGCCCCCGTCCACCATGTTGATGCTGTCGATCTGGATCTTTGCGACGCCTTTGGCCGCGTTGTGGAGTATCTTCTCGATGTCCTCCAACACTTGGATGCTCATGGCGTCTTCGCCCGCCTTGTCCCACGCTTCGTTCATCAGGCGAAGGGCCTCGGAGACTGCGACGCCGCGCTCGCGGACCAGAGCCGCTTCGCCGCGTGCGCGGAACATCTCGGCTTCGCGGTCGGCTTCGGCGGGCAGGACTCGGTCGGCCCTTAGGCGGATGCCTTCGAGTTCGGCGCGGATTCGCTGAAGCTCTTGTTCGGCCTCGGCGCGTGCTTGGCGGGCTGCTGCTAGCACCCGTTCCTCCTCGGACTTTACTTCGGCTTCGAGTTCGGCCAGCACTCGCCGAAGGTCGTTCTCCATTTGCCGGACCTGGGCTTCGACCTGCGCTTCGGTGACGCTGGCTTTCGCGCGGTTTTCGGCTTCGGCGAGTTCGGCTTCGCGTCGTGCATCGCTTTCGGCCATCTCGGCGTCGCGGATGACGTTGGCGATGGCTTCGCGGCCGATCGAGTCGAGGTACTGGACCTCGTCGCTCACGTGTTGGATCTTGAGGGTCTCGAGTTGGATGCCGAGTTTGTTGAGGTCGGAGATGGACTCATGGCCGAGTTCTTCGGCGAACCGTAGTCGATCTTGGTTGACCTCTTCCGGGGTCAGCTTGGCAAGGACGCCGCGCAGGTGGCCCTCCAGCGTTTCCTTCGCCACGCGCTGAATGTCCTTTTGGTCTCGCCCGAGAAACCTCTCGATCGCGTTGCCGATCAGTTTGGGGTCGTTTGACACCTTGACGTTGGCGATGGCGTTCACGGCCAGAGGGATTCCGCCCTTGGAGTACGCGCCGCGAACGCTGATGGGTACCTCGATCACGTTCATGGACATGACGTCCACTTTGCGGATCCAGGGGATTTCGAAGGCCGCGCCGCCGAAGATCGGGCGGTAGCCTCGACGGTTCTCGCCAACACGGCTCTTCCCTCCCGAGAGAATGAGCACCTTGTTCGGAGGGCAGATCCTGCGCAAGCGCACGAGCATGCTGAACAGCGTCATCATGACAACGGCTGCGATGAGCGCGGGAATCCAGTCCGATGCCTGCAGTAGTCTTTCGAAGTCCAAAGCTTTCTCCTGTGCCCTGACATTCTGGATACGCGTCGAGACTCCTTCCGGTTGAGGTGCTGTAGCCCAAAGTTGCATTCGCGGGGCGGTCTGGGTCACGATGCAACGGTTCCGATGCCCGTCTACGAGTTCCGTTGCGTCCAGTGCCGCCATCGGTTCGCCAAACTGGTCGGCATGACCGCCGAGCCGGATGATCTGGCTTGCCCCAAGTGCGGGGCGCCGGGGGCCGAACGCCTGGTCAGCCGATTCGTGCGTGGACGCAGCGACGACGACCGTGTGGACGAACTCGCGGACCGAGTCGAATCGTTGGGAGAGCCAGACAGTCCGAGCGCGATGCGCGATCTGGTGCGCGAAATGGGCAAGGCGATGGACGAAGACATGTCTGACGAAATGGAAGAACTCTACGAAGCCGACATCTCGGGCGAAGCGGTGGACGAGGACCTATGAAGAAAGCGGGAGACATCACCGTCATCTGCGGCAGCATGTTCGCGGGCAAGACCGAGGAACTCATCCGGCGGGCGCGTCGCGCGCTCTACGCCAAGCGAACCGTCCAGGTGTTCAAGCCCCGGGTAGACAGCCGATACCACGAGTCCATGGTCGTCACGCACGAGGGAGTGAGGCACGAGGCCGTACCCGTCTCCGGCGTCCGCGAACTGGCCGAAGCGATCGCCGACGAAACCGACGTGGTGCTGCTCGACGAGGCGCAGTTCTTCAGCAAGGACATCGTGCCCTTGGTTCAGGCGTTGGCTCGGTGCGGGCGAGACGTGATCGTGGCTGGGCTCGACCAGGATTTTCGGCGCGAGCCGTTCGGCCCGATGCCTCAGTTGTTGGCGATCGCCGACGAGGTGGTGAAGTTGAGGGCGATCTGCATGAAGTCGGGCGATCCGGCCAGTCACACGTACCGCATCATCGACGGCAAGCCTGCGGCGGCCGACGACCCGATCATCCTGATCGGCGCCACGGAGAGCTACGAGGCGCGCAGCCGAGCCGAACATCGCCTGGCCGGCGAGCCACCCATACCTCGCGGACCGAAGCCTTGGCTCCGGCTCATCGAGCCTGCGGGGCGCAACAAAAAGGGTGGAAGGGCGAAGCCCCGAAAGCCGACCAGCTAGCAGGTTCTCCAGATTCTCTTGCGGGGCCTTTAGGGATGTTCGTTTGCCTTCCGAGAATTCAACTGCAACAGTCTGTGGACAACGAGTGAAGACCGGCGTTCTCCTCTGGGGAATCGGGTCGCCTCAGCCGATCATTTCGTCACGTCGCCACCAGATTTGCTGGATTCGAAGAGCGCCAATGGTACAGCCGCATTTGAAGTCGCAAGAAACGCTCAACGACATCGCCACGAACACTGGCGACCTGCCGGCATTTCCGGCAGCGGCCCTGCAGATCATGCGGGAATCCGAGTCACCGACCTGCACAGCGGCCCGCATCGCCGAACTGATCAACCACGATCCGGCCCTGTGTGCCCGCGTGTTGCGATTGGCGAACAGTCCGTACTACGGTTTGGCGCGACAGGTGGCCGACGTTCAGGACGCCGTGGTGCTGCTTGGTCTGCGGAGCGTCCGCAACCTGGCTATGGTCGCGGCGACGTACGCTTGGATGTCGCAGCCGATCCGGGCCTACGACCTCCAGCCCAAGCAGATGTGGGTGAACGCGTTCGGCACGGCCAACATCGCCCAGGAAGTCGCCCGCATGGTGCGTGTGCCCGATGTGGACCACGTCTTCACCGCTGGCTTGTTGCACGATTTGGGGAAGATCGCTATCGGTCTTTGGCTTGAGAAGCGCGCCCACGGCACCGTTCGCGTGCTGGTGCGGCAACTGCTTCGGAAGAACGCCACGTTCGATTTGGTCGAGCGTCAGGTGCTGGGCTTCACCCATGCCGACGCCGGCAGCTACTTGGCCGAGCTCTGGAACCTGCCCAAGTCCATCGTGGATGCGATCAAGTATCACCACGACCCCGATCTTTGCGACCCAGCCTCGAAGATCGTGGACTGCGTCCATGTGGGGATGGTGCTCAGCGAGAGCATGACCACCCAGATTCTGGCGGAGTTCGACGCGGAGGAAGGCGCCCCCGTCGAGGAGTCGGCACCCGTGGTGATCGAGGGAGAACCGGTTCGGCCCGGCGAGGGTGCGATGCTGCGACTCCGCCTGAAAGACGAAGATCTGAACGATTTGAAGGAACGCTGTCTGGTCGCGTTCCGCGGCTATGCCCAGATGTTCGAAGACCCTGGCACTCGCCGAGCGGCGGCTTAGCCTAAACAACTCGGCCGCAGCCTCCGACAATCTCGTTGGAGGCCCTGACGGTTTGGCGAGTTAGGGTAGAGCAGTTTGGTTTTGATCGACAGCATCGACATTCTTGGAGTGGTGACGCGTTGAAGGCCGAGTACGTCAACCCGTTCGTCGCAGCCACGGGCCAGACCCTGCGCGAAGTCTTGGGCATCTCCGTTCGACGCGGCGAACCCGATGCACTGGCCGAGCTCACGACTCACGAACAGGTCAACATCGCCATCGGCATCACGGGCGATGTTCAGGGCATGCTGATCGTCGGCATGTCGGTTCTTACTGCCGACCGATTGGCCAGTCAGATCACCCAACAACAAATCGTCACGTTCGACCAGGTGGCGGCCCAGACGGTGGCCGAACTCTCGAACCGCATCGCGGACCACGCGATCATCGCACTCGAAGACCAAGGCTACACGTGCGACGCCACACCTCCTACGGTGATTCGCGGCAAGAACGTGAAGATGGACACGATGGGCGTCGCGACGCTCAAACTGCCGTTCGACCTTGGCGAGCACGGCGAGGTGACCATCGCCCTCAGCCTTGGGGAGCGGTTGGGCGGGATGTTGAAAGCATCCTGAGTCGTTCGGACTTCGTCTGAGTGGCAGTGGCCAGTCCGGTGATTCGAATCGAACGTTGCCCGGCCGACGAGATCGCGACCGAATGCCGCATCGCGTCTCGATTCGAGGTACGAGAGCGGGCCGTGTTCACGGGTGGCACCTTTGCGGCGACCCCGGAGCCGACGCCTTGGGTCAAGGACTACGACGCTCTGGAGGATGCCCTCCACTTGTTGCCGGCAAGGCACCGGATGGAACGGTGGCTTGGGCTGCAGGCGCTCTTCGGAGATCGTGTCGTTGGCTTGCTGCTGGCCGTTGCCGGTGATCCCACCTATGTTCCGCCGGTCGGCACTGACGGAGTTTGGATTGCCGACATCCGTGTGGAACCCTCGTTCAGGGGTATGGGGGTGGGTTCGGCGCTCTGGGCGGCAGCCGAGGGTTGGGCGCTGGAAACGGGGCGGTGCGAACTGTGGGTCGAGACGCAAGACATCAATGTGCCTGCGTGTCGGTTCTATCAAAGGATGGGTTGCTTGGTGGCCTCGGTCGACGCCCACGCCTACCCGCCGGAGTTGGGGGAGACGCGGGTGATCTGGTTCAAGCGTATGGACGCTGGGCCTTAGGCCGCCTTGCACATCCAGCCGAATCGTGCTATGATGCACGGAACCGGCGAATCGCCGGTCACTAATTCAACCCAGGAGGGGCCACGCAGCACACATGTTTACAGCAGAAACCGCCATCACGCTCGGCTCCTCGGCCGCGCGCTAAGCGAGACGAGGGAGCCGGGCAGCTCAATCCTCGACCCTTTGGTCGAGCCTGTCGCGGCATTCCCCGAGAGGCTTCGATCCCGCCCCTGAGCCGAGTTCTCGGCCTTGAGGATCAGCAGCACCATTGTCTTTCGCTTTCGATGATGACGCGGCCGAACGTCGCCGCCACCCTCGCCATACGGGCAAGCACAAGTCCAAGGACCGCCTCGCCCACGACCTGAAACCCCCGACCGTCTCGGCGCTGGTGCTCAGCCAGCAAGGGTCGCGGATCGAACTGGACCTCGACGGGACGACCGTGTTCGCGCAATGCCGCGTGCCCGGCGTCGTGCCCGGCGACCTCGTCCAACTCAAGGGCGATGCTTGGAACCGCCTGGTCGTTTCGGTTTCGCCCCGGACCACCGAGCTGAGGCGAATGGGCCCGGACGGGCGCAAGGTCAAGCCCATCGCGGCCAACCTCGACATTGGAGTCGTGGTCACCACCGTGGCCGACCCAGCCTTCAAGCCGCGGCTGATCGACCGCTATCTGGCCGCGTTCTGGCGCGGTGGCATGAAGCCGCTGATCGTGCTCAACAAAGTGGATCTGGGCACGGCCGACGAGCTGGCCCACGCCCGCAGCGAACTGGAGGCGTTCGCCGCCGTCGGTGTTGCTTGGTTCGAAGTTTCGTGTTCGACGGGTGACGGCATCGAGCCGCTGCGCGAAGCGTTGGCGGGCAAACTGTCGGTGCTGGTGGGCCACTCGGGGGTCGGCAAGTCGTCTTTGATGAACGCCTTGTGCGGCCACACGATCGCCGAAACGGGCCACGTGAACGAAGACACTGGCAAGGGGCGGCACACCACGACCACATCGCACTTGCGCGTCCTCCCCGGGGGCGCCCGCGTGATCGACACGCCGGGTGTCCGCACCTTCGCCGTTGATTTCGAGTCTGCCGAGGAGGTGGAAGCGGCTTTCCCCGAGTTCGCCCGACATGCAAGGCGATGCGAACCCGGTTGTCGGCATCAGGGCGAAGAGGGCTGCGGCGTGGGCGAGGCGCTGGCGCGCGGCGAGATCCACCCGGGACGCTACAAGGCCTATCGTGGTCTCTTGACCGAAACCACCGGCGAACCCGATCCCACGTTCGGCGGGTTTGTTTGCGGCCATTGTGGTGCGGACGTCGTTCCCGAGGGTGCGGGTTCGGGGCACCGCAACCACTGCCCGCGATGCTTGCACAGCCGCCATCTGGACACGCGTCCGGGCGACCGGGCGTCGGGCTGCGGAGGGGACATGGAGCCCGTGGCCGTGTGGGTGCGGCGCGGCGGCGAGTGGGCGATCATCCACCGTTGCGGCCGCTGCGGGGCGTTCTCGTCGAACCGCATCGCGGCGGACGACAACCAGTTCGTGCTGCTGTCCCTTGGGGCGCGTGCGCTGGCGAACCCGCCGTTTCCCGTGGACCGGCTGGATCAGGAGGTGGTTTGAAGTCGCAATCGAACCTGAAACTGATTGAATGGCATGCAATAATCCCTGAGGCGGTTGGCGTCAAGAAGCGAAGAACTTTGTCCACTCGCTTCGCGCCTCAATCGAGACGTTGGATGACGTGTGAATCGTCTGCATCCGGTGACTCAACCGCCGTTTTCTCGTACGCGGTCAGAAGCCAGGCCTTCCGAACTTCTCCCTCAACGACCGTGAACTTCGTCTTCACGACCGTTCGGTTTTGAAGGTATCGTCCCAGCGTGGCGAAGCCCGCAGCCGACTCACCTTTGCGCCCGCTCATCGCGGCGGTCGAGTTCGTGGGCGAGTGCACATTGATCGTCTGGGACGCGTTCCGCCGCCTGTTCGCCCGCCCGTTCGAATGGCGCGAGACTCTGGCCCAGATGGCGTTCATCGGGGTCTCGTCCGTGCCCATCGTGGCGCTGACGAGTTTCTTCTCCGGCGCGGTCTTGGCGCTCTATGGGGCCGAGTTCTTGGTCCGGTTCGGGGCTGGTTCGTTGGCGGGAGCGACCGTCGGCCTTTCGATGACCCGCGAAATCGCGCCCGTGCTGGCCGGGATCATGGTCGCGGGCCGGTGCGGCTCGGCGATGGCGGCCCAGATCGGCTCGATGGCCGTCACCGAGCAGCTCGATGCCCTTCGCATGCTCAGCGTCCATCCCACCAACTATCTGGTCATCCCGCGCATATTGGCCGGCGTGCTCATGCTGCCCGTTCTCGCGCTTGTGGGCATGTACACCGGGGTGTTCGGGGGGCTCTTGGTTTCCCAGTCGAACGGCGTGCCCAGCGGGGCGTTCATCCAATCCATCCAGCAATACGTGGAGCCGTGGGACTTCATCGGCGGGATGCTCAAGATGCCCGTGTTCGGTTTGATCATCGCCGTCGTCGCGTGCCAGCAAGGGCTGCGGACGAAGGGTGGCGCTGTGGGCGTTGGTCAAGCCACGACTCGTTGCGTGGTCATCTCGATGGTGCTGATCTACGTGGCGAATTACTTCCTTGCCGAGCTCCTTTACTGAGGCCCCGTTTTGCGTGACGGAACTGTCTCGATGGTGAGGGTTCGCGCGGTCTTCAGCTTGGGTGCCGCGCCCTTGTACGCCATCCAGTGGCTGGGACCGATCAGTCCGTAGCCCTCGGCACCCTCCTCCAGCCGATAGTTGACGCCGTACGAGACGGCCACGCGCTCGTTCAGGCTGGGCATCACATAGAAGAAGCAGGGATACGTGGCGCCGTCGGCGGCCGTATCGGCGAAGGTTGGGTCTTGGGGCACCCATCCCACGCCGGGGAACCAAACTTCAACCCATGAGTGAGCATCCTTGGGTGCCTTCGGTCCCTCTCCTTCGTCGGCCACGTATCCGTTGACGATGCGCGCCGGGATGCCCATCTTCCTCACCAATCCGACATAGAGTTCGGCGTACCCCTCGCATCGAGCGACGCCGTCGCGCAAGGTGGGCATGAGTGCGCCGTGGCCATCGGCTTGATACTCGAGCGCAGTCAAGGTCGCCATGTAGGCCTTCACCGTGGCGGCGAGCGGAGAGGATCCCTCGCGGGGGGAGACGGGGAACGTGGCTTCGTAGAACTTGGCCAGCGCCTCGATGCCCTCTTCCGAGCCTGTCTGGGTCAACCAGGACCGCACATCGTAGGGCAACGAATCATAGGCGGCCCAAGGCACGTTGAGCGCCGCTGGGTTGACGCGGTAGTTCCGCACGACCACATGGGCCTTCTGCTCGAGGGACACGGGCTTGGCGACGTCCGCGAGGCGCAGCGTCAGCGCGGGGGCGCGGTCGGGGGCGACGTATTCGATCGCAGAGCTTGCATCCTTGGTCCAAGATTCGACCGTCTGGTGGCTCATCGAGCCGAAGATGGGCGTGGCGACGACGAGTTTCTCCGGCGTTCCGCTGACCAACTCGCCTTCCCAATGGTCCACGATGTCGTACTCGCGGGGTGCGAACCACTCCGATTCAACCGGAGTCGTCGGGTTGAGGACGCCTTCCGCGATGTTGTTGCCCCGCTTCTTGTCCAGTTTCTGATCGGGGTCCACTTCGGCCCGATAGGGCATGGCACCGTGCGCCGCGAGCCCCAACGTCAGGATGTAGGATTCTGTGCCTCGTGGGGGACGCCGGTCCGTGTAGCGGTGTTTGCGGCCCGCGAACTCCACGTCGAGTTCGTAAACGCCGCTCCCCGAGCCCTCGCCAGCCACTTTGACGCACAGGTAGACCGGCCCTTCGCCAAGGGCGTAGGTTTGCTTGACGCCTGCTTTGTCGCAGACGTACATCTCGACGATTCGCAGGTCCCAATCGGGCACCGCGAGGGCCCATGCCAAGAGGCAAAGCGCGTTCATGCCGCGTTTACTTTAGCAGTAAGAAGGGCGCGGCGACGCGCCCTTCTTGGGATTCTCTTGCCGGGGCTTAGGCGGGCTTGGAGCGTCGGCGGCGGAGCAGCGCGAGCGCGCCGGCTGCGAGGGCCGTGATGGTGGCGGGTTCGGGAACCACCGACCCTTCGACCGTGAGCGAGCGTCCCATGCTGCTTCCAGTCAGCCAGGAGCCGTAGGGGTTGCCCGACTGTGTTGCCTGGTGAGAGTTCAGTCCGTCGGGACGGTCCTTCCAGGCCAGCGCCGAAGCGGGGTCGGCTTCGATCAGGACCCAATAGAGCTGCCCGGCGGTCACGTTGGTGTTGAAGCCGGAAACCGTCAGGCTGTTGGTCGAATCCAGCACCGGGGTGCCGGGGAACGTCAGGCTCTCGAGAACCGCGCCCGGGGCGAGCCCTCCGCTAGGGCCGAGGAGCGACATGGTCCCCGACCCCGCTCCGAGCCCTTTGTTCTGAAGGCCGACCGTGATCTCGTGGACGGTTCCGGTTTGGTTGGGGCTCCAGCTCTGGGCGTGGCGAAGCGGCACGGCGTCGTTGGTTCCGCGAATGGCGTAGTAGCTCTTTGTCGCCCAGTTGTTGAACCCCTGGATGTTGTCGTAGAAGATGGTCTGTGCACCGGAGGCCGATGCCACGGCGAGTGCGCCGACGAGGGCGAGTACTTTGTTTCTCATGATTCCTTTCCTCTGGCGTCCCCGTCAATTGCGGGAACCAAGAGCACTGTGCGTCATGAGGTGTGACGAAACTGTGACGGGCCGGCGGTGGGCTTGTCACACGGACGTCCCGGGCTCGTCTGAGCTGATCAGGTCGAGCGTCTTGCCCTCTCGCTCAATCTTTTCGCGGAGGCGCTCGTTGGTCAGTTCTTCGAGCCAGACGACATCGAGTCGGTAGATGATGGGGGCTTCTTCGAGAGCGTCGCGGAGGCGCGCGATCTGTCCTGGATTGGCCCCCGGTGCGGAGATCGCGAGGTCGAGGTCCGAGGTTGGTTGGGCCGTGCCCGTTGCTCTCGATCCGAACACCTTGACCGCTTGGACATACGGAAACCGCGCAAACACCCGCCGGAGCGCGTCGAGGTCGCGTTCGCGCAGGTCGGGCAGAGTCAGTCCCATGTCCACCCTGCCATCCGTTGGGCCATCGCGGTCAGCCGCTCGCTGTACTCGTCGCGTACGTGCGCGAAGATGCGCGCGGCAAGGACCTCGTCGTAGGCGTGCGTTGTCAGGTTTGGGTCCTCGAGCATGCGCAACCAGACATCCGCGTCCTCGGAGCCCTCGATCGCACCTTCGACGAACGCCGTCTTGAGAACGGCTCGCGGGCTCGGGGCCGAATACCCCTGATGCTCCAGAAACAGCTTCAGAGCTTTCCACACGGTCTCGAAAGTGAACTCGAACCGTTGGATCACTGCGTCTCGGATGATCGGGTCGTCTCCGAGCGCCAACGCCTCGCGGAGCCGCTCTGCAGTCGAAAGCGCCATTTGGGTTCGCTCCCTGAAGCGCTCGTTGCTCACGATGCTCGACCCGAACTCCTGGGATTCGCGCGGCCCAGGGAGCAAACGAACAGGCAAGCCAACAGGAGCCAGGGCACGGCCTCGGCCACCCAGGCGCGGGGGAGCGGCGGGCCGATCACCATGTCCACGATCAAGGCGTCCCGCTGGCCGAGCGGCAGTTCCGCCAGCACGTCGCCCCGCCCGTTGACGGCCATTGTGGAGCCCAGCGATGCCGAGCGGACGGTCGGCAGCCCGGTTTCGACGGCTCGCCAGATGGTGCCCTCGCGCAGTTGCGCCGGCGCGGCGGTGCCCATGTACCAGTCGTCGATGGACATCACGGCCAGCAGCTGCGCCCCGTTGGCGCGTTGGCGGTAGCCGAGGTTGTGGAACAGCCCTTCGAAGCAGATCAGCGGGCCGACGGTCAGGCCGGCGATGCGAAGGGCTTTGGTCTCCTTGCCCGGGTGCAGGTCGCCCGTGGGGAGGTTGAAGTTCTTGAGAAAGGGCAACACGTCGCGCCCGGGCACGAACTCGCCGAAGATGACGAGGCGCGTCTTGTCGGCGAAATCCCAGTCGCCATCGTACTTGTAGGCCGTCTGGTAGGCGGGCGAGACACCTCGCGTTCCGCCGAACAGGACGGGCGGCTCCTCTTGAACCAAGAAGGCCGTGATCGGCGGAAGGCCCGCGCCCCCGTTGACCAGCCCTTCTGGCAGGACCAGCATACGGGCCTCTTCGGCGCGCGCCTTGGCATAGAGGGGTGGGATGGCCTGCGCCACACGTGCGTCTTCGGTCGCAGGGTCGCCAAAGGCGAGGTCGGTACCCGGCTGGCCGACCGCGATTCGCACGCGCTCGCCCTTTGGGTTCGCCTGAAGGCCATAGGCGACATATGAGCCGATCCCCACCGCGGCGAACACGAGTCCGGCGGCCCAAAGTCGCCCACCTTGCGTCCGGGAAGGTGTCGTCCTGGCCTGGAGAGCCATCGCCAGCCACACGTTCGCGAGCGCCGCCCAGGCCGAGACCAGATAGATCGTGCCGATCCGGGCCGATTGGATGAGTTCCGGTGCCGCCGCCAGCGGCGAGGCGAGCAGGCTCCAAGGGAACGCCAGATAGGGGATATAGGACCGGCCGACCTCCAAGCCTGCCCAAGCCAGCGGGATGGCCCACCAACGGCCCTGGGTCCACAGCCTTTGGACCAGCCATCCCAACCCGGCGAAGTACCACGCGCCCAGAAACCCGCAGACGACCCACGGGACGGCGGACAGCACGGGGCTCTCGATCCAGCGGAAAACAAATTCGCGCACCCAGTTCATCTGCGCCAGCCAGAAGCAGAAGCCGAACGTCCAACCCGAGCGGAACGCGCCGCGCGGGTCGGTCGCGATGAGGCTCCACAGCCACGGAGCGACGGCCACGAACACCAGAGGCCACCAGGCCACTGGATGCAACGACAGGCTGACCAGCACGGCGCTCAACACCGAGGGCCAGCCGCGCAGCACCTTGTCCTTCACTCCAAACCCTCCAGGTGGCGGGTGTCGTTGTAGCGCTCCAGCACCACGCGGTTGCTCCCGTGAAGGCCGACGACGGAGATCGCCGTGTTGCCGAAGCGGAACGCTCGCGCCACGGACTCGTCGGCGCCGAGCAACCCAGCGAGGAGGATGGACTTGGCCATCCCGTGGGTCGAAACGAGGATCGGCCGCCTTTCTTGGCGGAGCGACTCGATGACCGGGGCCAGGCGGTGCCAGACGTCGCGGACGCTCTCGCCGCCGGGCGGGCAGACTTCGAGGGGATGGTGCCCCGCTTCGACGCGGTCGTCCACGTCTTTGCGGATGGCTTCGAAGGCCCGGCCCTCCCACTCTCCGAACGACCGCTCGCGCAATCTGGGATCGAGTTCCACTTCCAGCCCGTGCTTGGCCGCGACCGTCTCGGCGGTCTTTCGCGCACGGGATAGGTCGCTGGAAACGATGCGTCGGATGCGTTCGCCAGAGAGCGCTTCGGCGAGGGCGGCGATTTGGCGCTCCCCCAAGGCGTCGAGCGGCTCGTCGCTGTGGCCCTGAGCGCGGTTCGCGACGTTCCACGCCGTTTGTCCGTGCCGGACCAGAATGATGCGCATGGACTCCTATTCTAGACCTGCCAGGGTTTGAGTTCCCCTGCCTCTGCCCCGTTGCCATACAGCCGCAGCGATCCCAATCGAAGAATCCGCACGGGCGCGGGCGCGACGGCCGTGCTGTGCACCTTGACCCGACGCGCGCCGAAGTCCACCGACTCCACGACGCCCATGCCGAAATCTTCGCCGCTGTCGCGGGCGAACGAGCAGAGCAGCCCGCTCAGGTCGGAGGGGCGCACGAAGAAAACCCGCGAGCAATGGAAGTGGTCCATCGCGCGGCCCACCAGGGCGTCGTCGAGGTCGTCGTCCGTGACCAGCACCAGGTGTCCGCCGGCGGTTTCGGCGCGAGCGGCCGCAGGCAGTCCGATGCCTCGCAGCACTTCGGGGTCCACCCACTCACCCGTGCCCAGACGCGTACCCTCCAGGGCCACTCGGTCGAGTTCGATGACGTGGGTCTCGCTTTGCTCGAAGAGTTTCAGCCAGTGGGCGCGGCGTTGGGCGCCGACGACCACGGGCGGGAAGCCGGGCTCCAAGGTCACCGTCTCTGGGCCGATCGGCCAGCCGATCTTCGGGGCCGCGCAACCTTCGGCCATCAGGATTTGGGCTGGCTGGACGACCTGCGCGATGAGCGTGGCCAAATGGCGCGAGATCGGCGTAGCCTTGTAAGCGGGGGCGAGCATCACGGCATCGCCTTGGACCTTGCCCAGGAAGCCGATGAGGGCCGACAGCACGACATGCGGGGCACGCAACGCGTCGAGCGAACCGATGAACCGCCAAGCCTTGACCTTGCCTTGCCTACGCAAGACCACCCTGCCCAGGGAATCCAGGTCGCTCTGATCGGGATCGAGGCACACGAGGTCGCGGTCCCCCAACTCGCGCTTGAGCCACTCGCGCCAAGACGCGTCGGGTGGACCCACGAGAAGCGTGTTGTGCGCCATCGCTGTTGCGAAGTATGGCAGTCCGAGCCAGGGTCGCCGTCACGGTACTCTACGACGCGATGGAGCCCTTGCGATCCACGGTCCACCTGCACGACGACGAGCACCGCGCGAACCGAGCCGCGATGGACGCGATCCTGGACGAGTACCGCTCGCACATGGCCCGAGCGATGGTCGGTGGCGGCGAGGACGCCATCGCCAAGCATCGGCAGCGGGGCAAACTGCTCGCCCGCGAGCGCATCGAAGACCTGCTCGACCCCGGAGCGCCGTTCATGGAGTTCAGCACGCTGGCGGCCCACGGAATGTATGGGGGCGATGCGCCGAGCGCCGGCTTGGTCACGGGGATCGGGCGCATCCATGGACGCGAGTGCGTTTTGGTGGCGAACGACGCCACGGTCAAGGGCGGCACGTACTTTCCCATCACGGTCAAGAAGCACCTTCGGGCGCAGGAGATCGCCTTGGAGAACCGCCTGCCCTGCATCTACCTGGTGGATTCGGGCGGAGCGTTTTTGCCGTTGCAAGCGGAGGTATTTCCCGATCGGGACCATTTCGGCCGAATTTTCTACAACCAGGCCGTGATGTCCAGCTTGGGCATCCCCCAGATTGCGGCGGTGATGGGGTCCTGCACGGCGGGCGGCGCTTATGTCCCGGCGATGAGCGACGAGACCGTCATCGTGCGCAAGCAGGGCACGATCTTTCTTGGCGGTCCGCCACTGGTCAAGGCAGCGACGGGCGAGGAGGTGACCGCCGAAGAGTTGGGGGGCGCCGAAGTGCACACGCGGCTTTCGGGCGTGGCCGACCATCTGGCCGAGAACGATGCCCACGCGCTTCAGATCGTGCGCTCGATCGTGGCGAACCTTGGGCCAAGGCCCTCGGGCGAATGGGGCGACGAGCCCCCGGAGGACCCAATCTACGACACGAGCGACCTCTACAGTTTGGTCCCTTCGAACCCTCGCCAACCTATGGCGATGCGCGAGGTGCTGGCCCGCGTGCTGGATGGCTCGAGGTTCCACGAGTTCAAGGCGGGGTACGGCAGTACGTTGATCTGCGGCTTCGGGCGATTCTACGGGCAGCAAGCGGGGATTCTGGCCAACGACGGCATCTTGTTCAGCGAATCTGCCCAGAAGGGAGCCCACTTCATCGAGCTGTGTTGCCAACGTGGCATTCCGCTTGTGTTCCTGCAGAACATCACGGGCTTTATGGTCGGCAAGCGCTACGAGAACGAGGGCATCGCGAAGCATGGCGCCAAGCTGGTGACGGCGGTTTCGACGGCCAACGTCCCGAAGTTCACCGTAATCGTGGGCGGTTCGTATGGCGCGGGCAACTACGGCATGTGCGGGCGGGCGTTCGGGCCTCGGATGCTGTGGATGTGGCCGAATGCGCGCATCTCCGTGATGGGCGGAGAGCAGGCGGCCAACGTGCTGCTGACCGTGCGGATGGATCAGCTTGCGGCCAAGGGGCAGGCTCTATCGCCCGAGGAACAAGAGGCGTTCAAGGCACCCACGTTGGCCAAGTACGCCGAAGAGTCCGCTGCGACGTTTTCGAGCGCTAGGCTCTGGGACGATGGGATCATCGACCCCGTGGACACGCGGAGGGTTGTGGCGCTCGGCATCGCGGCGGCGCGGAACGCTCCCGTCGCGCCTCCAGGTTTCAGCTTGTTCAGGATGTAGTTGGCTGGGAGGCCCTCTCACGGGATAACTAGGACTGCTCCGACGGAATCTGCTGCAAAGGCCGCAATCTCGGCTGCTCTTTGCCGAATCAGAGTCTCTATCAAGGCCGTCCGACAGTTGCCCAACCGCACCCAGATAACTTTGGGAGGTGGTCCGACCACGAGAGCTCGCTGCTGAAAGTCCGAATCCTTGCTGACGATTATCATCCCTTGATCGCGTGCCAGGTCCCAGATCGCAGAGTCCGAAGCTGTAACGCCCGGCTCCAAGTCAGCGACATGAACACACCCAGGGAATGCAGCGGCGAGCCTACCAGGAAGCGCGGGTGACAGATTGGCATCAAAAAGGAGGCAGACGGCCCGAGTTTTGTTGGCGGAGATGTTGTCCATACTTTGCCAGAAAGGGCTAACGCCCGCTCACTCCGCCGCAATCGGTGCCGTGAGGCGGCGTTCGCGCTCGGCAGCAAAGGCCAGGCAGGCGCGAACGTCGTTGAGTTCCAGGTAGGGCAACTCTTGTACGACCTCCTCTGGAGTCAAGCCGGCGGCCAGATAGTCCAGCACATCGGCGACGGTCACCCGCATGCCGCGGATGCACGGCTTGCCGCTGCGCTGATCTGGATCGATGGTGATGACCTCGCGCCAATTCATGGTGCCATTCTACAGCACCTTGCTCGCCTAGGCTCGGACGCCTTGGGCCGCGCGCAGCGATTCCAGGTCCTCGCCCTTGTCGGCCCAATCCTCCAGCGCCTCAGCGAGTTCGGATTGGGCTGCGGCGTGGCGGGTGGAGAGGGCGACCACGTCTTTGCCGAGTGGCTCCGCGAGGTCGGCTTCCAGAGCGGCGATCTCGGTTTCCAGATCACCGATGCGCGTTTCAATCGCCTCCAACTCGCGTTCCGTTTGGCCGATGCGCTTGCTGATCTCGCGAGGCGAGAGCGATTCGTGTGGCGTTGCCGATGGTTGCGCGCGCAACGTGATCTGAGCCTTCGCGTCGGGTGCCTTCCGGCGCTCAAGGTGTGCGCGATATTCCCGATAGGGACCTTCGTAAGCCTCGTGACCGTCGCGGCGGAGGTTGAGCGTGCGGTTCGTCGTATGGTCCAAGAACCACCGGTCGTGGGAGACGATGATCAGCGTTCCCGTGTAATCGCGAAGGACTCCGGCCAGCGCCTCGCGCGATTGCATGTCGAGGTGGTTGGTGGGTTCGTCGAGGATGAGCAGGTTGGGGTTGAGCACGGTCAGCCGAGCCAGTGCCAGTTTGTTCTTCTCCCCGCCGCTGAACGTGCCGATCGCCCGGAACGCGTCGTCGCCTGAGATGAGGAACCTGCCCAGCAGGTCGCGTGCCGCCGGGACCTGCATCCCACATTCGTCAATGAGGAACCCGATCGGGGTCTCGTTAGGTTCGAAGTCGTCGGCATTCTGGGAAAAGTACGCCGAGTCCACATTGGCGCCGATTCGGATCCAGCCCGACGAGGGCGCCAGCTCGCGCACCAAGGCCCGGATGAGGGTGGACTTGCCCACCCCGTTCTCGCCGATGATGCCCCAGCGTTCCGTCCATCGAACCGTCCAATCCAGTCCCTGAAAGAGCGTCCTTGCGCCGAAGCTCATGCCCAGGCCCTTCGCTTCGACCACGATGTCGCCGCTGCGCTTCGCCTTGCCGAAGCCGGCCTTCATCGTCTTCTCGTTCGCGGGACCCTCGACCTTGCTCTCCAGCAGCCGGTTCATCATCTTGAGCCGCCCGCGAGCTTGAGCCGTGCGTTGGTTGCCCATGAAGCGCCGGACGTACTCGTCAAGCTTGGCGATCTGCTCGTCCTGGCGGCGAACGACCTCCTCCAGGCGACGGTCTTCCTCGGCGCGCAATTGAACGTACTTGTCGAACGGTCCGGGGTAGGTTTTCGTCTTCCCGTCGCGCATTTCGATGATCTGGCTGACCGTGTTTTGCAGGAACTCGCGGTCGTGCGAGACGATGAGCACCGCACCGTGGTAGCCGCGCACCCAGCGTTCCAGCCACTCGATCCCGGCCATGTCGAGGTGGTTGGTGGGCTCGTCGAGGATGACCAGGTCGGGTTCTTCGAGCAGCAGCCGGGCGATGGCCAGCCGCGTGCGCTCGCCGCCGCTCAGCGATCCGACCCGCTTGTCGTCGTCGGCTTCGGTGAAGCCCATCTTGGAGAGGATCGTGCGGAGATCGGCTTCGACGTTGTAGCCTTCGGCCTCAAGGAAGCGTTCGTGGAGCAGCGTGTACTCCTCGACGAGGTCGGGGTCCGGGTCGCTCTCCATGCGCCGTTCGAGTTCGTGAAGCCGTTCTTGGAGTTCCAGGGCGTGCCTTCGGGCTTCTTGGGCGGCTTCGAGTACGGTAAGCGACTCGTCGAGGACGTCTTCTTGGCGCAGGTAGCCGATGCTCGCGCCGGGAGCCAGGGCGATGCTGCCGCCGTCCTTCTCGTATTCGCCCGTGATGAGGCGCAGCAGGGTGGTTTTGCCGCAGCCGTTGCGCCCGACCAAGCCGACCTTTGCCGTTCTCTCCAGGCGAAAGGAAGCGTCCGACACCACAATGTCGGTTCCGAACGCCTTGGTCACCGCGCCGAGCGAGAGGAGCACGGTTACGGATTGTGAAGGATCGGCGGGTTTCGGGGCAGGGCCAGGGAGGTCGGCGGGGCTACAATCTCCTCATGATTCTGGTGGTCGACAATTACGACAGCTTCACCTACAACCTCGTCCAGTATCTGGGCCAGTGCGGGGCGGAGGTCGTGGTGCGTCGCAACGATGCCATCGGGATGGACGAGATCGAGGAGATGCGGCCGGCGGGCATCCTGCTCAGCCCCGGGCCATGCACTCCCAACGAATCGGGAGTCTGCTTGGACGTACTCGGTGTGGCGTTGAACGGGGGGCTGAAGGGCATCCCGATCTTTGGCGTCTGTCTGGGGTGCCAGGCGATGGGGCAGAAAGGCGGCGGCGTGGTGGGGCGCGCCCGCAAGGTGATGCACGGCAAGGCCTCTCCGGTGCGACACGACGGCCAAGGCGTTTTTGCGGGCGTCCGCAATCCGTTCTCGGCGATCCGCTACCACTCGTTGGTGGTCGCTCGCGATCGGGTTCCGCCCGACTTCGACGTTACGGCGACTTCGGAGGATGACGGCGAGATCATGGGCCTTCGGCACCGAAGCTTGCCCATCGAAGGCGTGCAGTTCCACCCGGAATCCGTGCTGACCGAGGATGGGTTCCGCATCGTGCAGAACTTCGTGGATGCGACGCGCCTGGTCGCGCGGTAAGTGGCGGAGAGGGTGGGATTCGAACCCACGGAGGCTTTCACCTCACCGCATTTCGAGTGCGGCGCACTAGACCACTATGCGACCTCTCCGCGTCAAGCGACCCACATTATGGCCGAATCGGACGCGTCAACACTTGGGCCTCGGCCACGGTGAGCGGGCCCCTCAGTTCGTTTCGGATGGAGACGTACACCCCCGGTTCGCGCTGGGCCAGGTCGGAGCGAATTCCCGAGACTGGCGCGACCATCGCGGTGGGGAACTTGGGCGCGATCCGGTTGGCTTCGGCAGCAGCGTTGGGACCGACGGTGAACACCACGATGTTCTGGGCGACCTCCTGGGCCGCCGCGTGGATGCCCATGGTCATTGGGCTCTCGACCAGTACGGTCGAACCGAAGTGAGCGACGCTCGATCCCGCCCAGCGCGTCAGCTGATCCCCGTCGAGTCGGCTGAAGTCGGCGCGGTCTCGGGTGAGTGCGCCATAGGCGTTGGTGAGGCGAATCGCCATTGCGGAGGTGGACTCGCGAAAGTTGTCCACGACCTCGGGAACGGCGGTCACCGTAGGGCCGATTTGCATTTCCGGCGTGCAGACCGCCAAAGCGAATGGGTGGAAGCCTCGGAATCGCTGGATGGCCTCGTCCAGTCGCCGATGACCTCGATCGAGGTCGCCGAGGTCGCCCGTTGCGAGGAACCGTTGGAGGCACGCGTCGCTGTAGGCGAGGTAGTCCGAGAGGAATCCCTGATCTCGCTGGATCAAGACGTTGTGGGGCAGGACTTCGGCGTCTGAGACCCGCTCGTTGAGCGTGTCGAGGATCTGTGATCCAGCCTCGATGGCTTCGGCAAACCCCAGTTGTCGGCCCGCTTCGATGAGACGGGCGGCGACCAGCGCGTTGACGTCGAGGTAGCCATCGCCTTTGTACTCGGGAGCGATGAGCGCCGCCGATTCGCGCAGCAGGTGCAACACGCGTTGAACATTGGGTTCCGTGAGGACCCGTGGGTCGGAAACGTACGGCAGCATCTGCGGGTTCAGCGTGTGGTCGAGGTTGAGTTTGTGCAGGCCAACGTCCTGTAGATTCCCGAGGACCTCGTTGAGCCGCGCGGGCCCGAAGCTGGACCTGGGACCCCGGCCACGATAGCCCTCGCTGCCGATCCGGGCGCTCGGCACCAGGCCGTCGTGCATAAACCTCTTGAAGAGGGTTTCGCATGCTGCGACGGCCAGCAACCGGTGGTAGGGGTCGTTGAGGAGGTTCTCGGTGCGGGCCAGCAGAGCCCCCATTTCGGCATTCACGACGGCGAGTTTGTCGAGTTCGACGCGCTTCCAATCGTTTCGGGTGGCTTGCCGCCGGAATCCGCCGTCGATCCAATCCACCATGGGCGAACGGAGAGCCGGTTCGAGGGACGCGCGCAGCGCCTCTTCATCGCCCGTCAGGAGTAGGAACCGCCAAGCCTGGACGCTGAGAGGCTGGAACGCGGGAACGGGCCGATCGGAGGTCCGGATCGGGAACCCGCCGAAGGCTCCCGCCGCCTTGAAGAGCGCTTCGCGTACCTCGGATGGGCTGGGGACAACCTCCGAGTCTTGCATGAGCCGGCGGGCGTCGTTGGTCGTTTGCTCGAGCTCGCTCGCGACATTCAGGTCGCCGCTCCGTTTGCGCTCGATTTCCCTGCGCACGGATTGGAGATAGCCGCGCACCGAATTCGGGTCGAAGGGCTGTTCGGGGAACTTGCGGCGCACGCTGGTGAAAAGGGTGCCGTTGGGTTCGAGAACCCATGCATGGTATTCCCATTGCCACCGACTCACCGAGCGCGAGAGGGGATGGAGTGCGTTGGCCCAGTCGGGGCGTTCGTCGATGTCCACCCGTGCGCACAGGTAGTCCCGATTCAAAAAGACGCGCAGCTCCAGATCGTTGAACAGGAACTCATCGGCCAAGCGGGCCGACCGGCTCCATGCCGCACCCACGACCACGAGAATCGGCCTGTCCAGACGTCGCGCCTCGGTGAACAGCTCGGCGTCCAACTGGCGCCACTTGATCCTCTGATGGCTCGCCATGCGAAGGTAGGGACTGGACGATTGCGCCAGTTCGTTCGGCTCGGGCAGCGGGATCAGGGGCTTGAGCGCTAGGATGATGAACGCGCACGCCACGACGAACGTCAACGCGGTGGACATCACGCTGAAGCGCATGTGCTGATGGACGAGCTTGCGATGAGGCATGGACGGGGCCGAAGAGCATCACCGTACCCAAAACGGACCTGACACGTTTACCCGTCGTGCCCCGTCTGTGAGGTACAGTCCCAATCAAATCTCGGTCAGCACTTTTCGGAGCATGGCGCGCGCAGCAAGCGAACGGATTCGAATACTGCAAGTGGTGTCGAGCGCCGCAACCTCCGGCGCGGAACTCCACGTTCGCACTCTTTCCAAACACCTTCATCGCAGGGGCCACGATGTGTCCCTGATTGGCCCGCCCAGATCCGAGCCGTGCGTGCTGGAAATGGAGGGGATCCCTCTGGTCCAGACCTCGATGAAGGGCTTTGGCTGGGTCCGCAGCGCCCTTCTGGTGGCCCGGCTCGCCCGTCAGCGCAAGGCCGACGTGATCCACAGCCATCTGACGCGTGCGACCTACTTCGGTTACGTCGCCAGCTTGCTCACCGGGAAGCCTCTGGTGGCCTCGGTTCACGTGGCCACGCACGACCCCATCTACAAGCGCGCCGCGCGCAGCCACAACCGATTGGTGGCCGTCAGCAACTACGTCCGCGGCATGCTGCACGGGCGAGGGATTCCCGATCGGTTCATCGACACCGTGTACAACGGGACGGACTTCATCGAGTTGGATTGGTCCTGCCCTCGCGGCGTTCACGAGGAGTTCGGCATTCCGGAGAATCGGCAGCTGATTGGCATGGTCGGCCGCGTCTGCGAGGACAAGGGGCACGGGCTGATGATCCAAGCGTTTCCCGAGATGCTCAAGGTTGAGCCGAACGCGCACTTGGTGTTCGTCGGTCGCGTCGAGCCCTCGTTCCAAAGCGACATCGACGCCTTGGTCGCTGAGCCGAACATGCGTGACCGCGTGACCCTGACCGGCAACCGCAGCGACGTGTCGCGATTGTTGGATGCGTTCCGATTCACGGCCATGCCCTCCTCGATCGAGACGTTCGGGCTGGCCGCCATCGAAGCCATGGCGCGCAAGCGGCCCGTCGTCGCCGCCCGCGTCGGCGGACTTCCGGAGATCGTGAGGCACCAGCAGACGGGTTTGCTCATCGACCGGAGCGCCGGCGAGTTGGCAGAGGCGGCCAGCTACCTCCTGCGCAACGAAGAGGAGCGCGAGTACATGGGCGAGATGGGGCGTCGGATGGTTGAAGAGAAGTTCACGGTGCACCAGATGGTCGAGCGCCTGGAAGCCGTGTACAGCCGGGCCATCGGCGGGGCCTGAATCCCCACGCTGCAACCGATTGGGCGGATCGGTTGTAAGATGACATGACCATGTCGAACCGCAAGCGGCTCCAAGGCATTTCGCCCACCGCCTTCATCGCAGATACCGATCGCGTGGCGTTGGACGCCCTCAAGCGTGTCCCTCTGTTGCCCCAGATCGTTCAGAAGTTCTACGACATGGGCATCGACCGGTGGATGTACTGCTGGAACATGAGCATGTCCGTCCGCTGTGGGCCGAACCAGTTCCACACGCTGTACGACATCATGCGCGAATCGTGCCAGGTGCTCGACATGCCCGAACCCGAGCTCTACATCACGAGCAACCCCTTCCCGAACGCGTTCGCCGGCGGGGTCGAGCGGCCCTATGTCACGCTGCGGTCGGGCATCGTGGACACGCTCACCGACGAGCAGCTCTTCCACTTGGTCGGGCACGAACTCGGGCACATCAAGGCGGGGCACATGCTCTACAAGTCTGTGGCGAGCCTCCTCTTGCCGTTGTTGGAACTGATCGGTCGGCGCACGTTCGGCCTAGGCGATGTGGCCAGCATCGGACTCATCATGGCGATGGCGGAGTGGTCGCGGCAGGCCGAAATCACCGCCGATCGCGCGGGACTCCTGGTCAGCCAGAACCTAAACACGTCCATTGACGCGAACCTCGCCCTGACCGCTGGGCCTTCGCGATTGCTTCACGAAATGAACCGCGAGGCGTTCATGGAGCAGGCGCGAGCCTATCAGGACGCGGGTCCGCTGGAACAGATCGGCAAGATGCTGATCTTCCTGATGCGAGGTTCGAGCTACACGCACCCGATGCCGGTTCACCGGACGCAGCAGTTGGAGCGTTGGGTGTTGAGCGGGGCATATGACCGGATCCTCGCCGGCGACTACGCAAGGGTCCAGGAACCGGCTGCGGTCTGAGCGTCGCTAGTCGTCCGCGACGGCGCCAAAGGCATCTCTGCCGGCTGGCTTGTGGCGGATATCGGGTCGCGCCGGGGCGATCTGATAGGTTTCCCGGAAGAGACCCTGCACCTGTTGATCCATCAGTTCCTTGGGCGGCTCGCCGACGACTTCGGACTTCTTGCCCCAAGGCAACAGCACGGAGACGCGTCGGTTGCTCCAGTGGTAGGGATCGTCTGCCATGTACAGCTTGTTGTCGCCGTAGCCGCGAACCTCGGTGATCTGCCCCTTGGCGACGCCGAGGGCCTCCAAGGCCCGCTTCATGCTTGCGGCGCGGTCGGCGCTCAGGTCCATGTTGTCGTAGCCTGGCCGATTGAGGGGGCGAGAGTCGGTGTGGCCCTCGATGACGATGGATCGTCCCGAGTCGTGGAGGAACGGCGCGATTCGGCCAATGAGTTGGCGCGCGGCCGGCCTGACTTCCGCGCTTCCGATCTCAAAGAATGCGGCCCCGTTCTTTTCGAGGAACTCCATACGGAGCCCTTCGTCGGTGGCTTTGAACTCGATGGACTCGATCAGCGCCGAGGTTTCGGGGCTGCCATCCATGGTCTTCATGGCGGACGCCAGTCCTTCGATGAGCCGGTTCGCCTCCACTTCCTGGTTGGCCAGACTATCGCTGCCGCCGCCGGATTTGCCGCTCTCTTCGAGGCTGTTGGGGAATCCGAGGCCAAACGCTGCGCCCGACTCGCTGGTGGACTTGATGGGGCTGAACGGATCGTTGAAGTAGTGGGCGATTGCGGCTCGCTGGTCCGAGGACAAGCCCATGATCCACATGACCATGAAGAACGCCATCATGGCCGTGACGAAGTCAGCGTAAGCGACTTTCCATGACCCGCCGTGGTGCCCCGCGGCGACGATCTTCTTCTTTTTGACGATGATGGCTTGGCCTTCGCGCATGACTACCGAGTGGATTATCGGCAGACCGGGCGGCCAAGCTCTACGTCATCGTCCGCCGCCGGTCGTTCCGCCGGTCGTTCCCGTTCCGCCTCGAGCGCGGGGCTGGGCCGTGGCGCCGAACGTTTGCTCGGGAAGCGTGACCGTGATGGACTGCGCGTACCAGTACTTCTTATCGTTGGTTCGATCCGAATACCAGTACTGGCCGATGTTCTGATCCTTGTCGAACTCGCCGACGAGGCGGGCGATTCCGTGCCCGTGCCATCGGAAGAAGGTGAGGTCGCGGCCGAACCACTGGATGCCCCGCCACTTGCCTTCCAGGGTGATCGTGCCCGTCCCGAAATAGACCTGCCGACCGAATCGCTCGAGCTCGCGCTTGACGTTGCCCTCGACTTTCGGCGCGTTGCCTTCGTAGCCGTTCAGCATCACCGTGCCCGAGAATCGGAAGACTAGCTGGCCTTCGCCGTTGATCAGCTTGAAGCTGCCCAGATTGGCCTGCATGTTCATCGTCTGATAGGGCTTGTCGCTGAACTTCTTGAGTTCGGGGAATGCCGGTGTCGCGGCAGGCGTCGGGGTCTGGGCGGCGAGAACGCCGACGAGGCCGAGGCTGAGGGCGACGACGGGGACGAATCGGTGAAAACTCATGGCGTGCGGCTCGCCCGGGATTGTACCGGAGCGCAATGGGTGGAACGTTCCCACAGGCGTCGGGGGTTCCCATCGAGGGCCACGGGTATCTTGAACCGATGGCAGGTTGGAGATGCGCGGGAATCGCCGCGCTCATGTTGCTCGCGGCTATTGGGGTCGCCGACACGGTTTGGCTCGAGAACGGGGACCGGTTGACGGGCAAGGTGCTGACCCTCGCGGCGGGGAAACTCTCTTTTCAAATCGAGGGCGTCGGCACCGTGGCGATCCCGGTGGGCAAGATCGTGCGCGTCGAGACCACCGAGACGGTTGCTTTGGTGCTGAAGGACCGGTCTCTGAGCGTGCGGCTGATCTCCGACGGGGACCGAGTCGGGTTTGTCGAGGGTGGCGCGTTTGTCTCGCTGTCCTTGGGCGATGTGGTCGCGATCAACCCCCCGAAGCCGACGACGCGGTGGGAGGGCTCGACCAGCGCCGGTCTGACCGTGGTCAATGCGGCGAGCAACTCCGTGGTCTACAACGTGGCCGCCGAGGTGGCCTACAAGAACGCGATCGAGCGGAAGGTGCTCACGGGCTCGTACCTTTACGGCCGGCAGAACGGTTCCGATGGGAGCCCCTACCGGACCCATCAGGACACGTGGCGGCTGTCCGGGCAGTACGAACGGTCGCTGACGGGGCGCTACTACGGTTTCGGCGGTTTTCGGTTGGAGGGCGACCAGGTGAACGGGCTCAAGCAACGCACCATCCTCGGGGGCGGGATGGGCTACTACTGGGTGCGGCGTCCGGGGAACGAGTTCTCGGCGGAGACGGGCTTCAACTACGTCTCGGAAGCGTACGGTGGCGGCTCGCGGGGGAACAGCCGCATCACTGGGCAACTGTCCACCCGCTTCCTCAGGAATCTGGGATCGGGCATCGAGCTGCGCCACTCGGCCGATTACTATCCCAGCCTGAGCCACATGGACGACTACCTGCTTTCGAGCCAACTGGCCTTGCGCAGCAAGATGGCGAACGGCATGTTCGTGGACTTCCGTGTGGTGATGGATTACGATTCGACGCCTGCGGCAAACGCGACGCGCCTCGCCTACCGCTACGTGGTCGGGTTGGGCACCCGGTTTTAGGTGGAGAGCGCTTCGGTGCGCAGGCGTGCTTCGTCGCGCCAACGCTTGAGGGTACGCGGGTCGAAGGGCAGGTCCAGGATGCGGTCCACGCAGCCGGGCATGACGGCGGTCATCGCGTTCAATCGTGCTTCCAATGCGGGCCGGCGGACGCCGAAGCTCTCGGCAAAGGCGAGGAAGTCCTCGCGATTCAAGTTTGTGTCGCGCCCGTCCATCGCGAGCGCCATGCGTGCCTCGTGCGGTGAGTAGAGCAGCGTCGAGACGACGTCGTACACGGGCGAAGGCTCGACGAGGCCCGTTTTGGGCGACAGCAGCACGCTGAAGTTCTTGGCGTGAAGATCGGTGTTTCCAACGAGATACGCGAACGCCGCTTGGGCGATGACCTCCAAGGCAGCGGCCATGGGCGAGGCGCAGACCCTTTGGAACGCCGCGACCACCTCGCGCAGGCTGACGTTGTACCGGTCATACGGGTGAAGGCCGAGCAGTTGACATGCGTCCTCTTGATGGACGCGGAGGCCGCGCGGCCCACGGTCGAAGCGGATGACCAGGAGGGCCGATTCGCCCGATGCATCGCGCAGGACGCAGTTCTTGGCCGTCTTGAACCCCGCTCGCTTGGCGAGGTCCATGAAGAACGCCTCGTTTTCTGCGAGGTGGGGGGTCTCGGGCGACCCGAACTTGAGGATCGCTGCGGTGCCTGCGAAGCCATACGGAACCTTGCTGGCCGTGTGGGGATCGGTGGCGATCCGCAGGTTTGTCAGCTTCGCGTGGACTCCGGCGATGCTCTGGGTCGCATGCTCTTTGGCTTGCCGGATTTGCTCCCTCAAGTTGTGGAAGAGGAAGCGATCGGGGAGTTCGAGCTTGGTTTCCTTGGCGGGCGAGGCGTTCTCGGCCAGCGCCCAAACGTCGCCTGTTGACGAACCTTCCATCGCCGCGAGCCAGCCGAACGCGTCGTCGGGGCGGAGCCCAAGCGCTTCGGCGACACGTTGTTGGCGGGGCCCCTCGGGCAGCAGGTTGGCGAAGTAGGGGTGGATGGGACCGTGCTCCATCCGATCCGGGTGCGGCGGGTGAGCGAATCCGAGACCGTCTCTCGGGCCGGGCTGCTTGGCCAGGAAGGACTTCGAGTATTGGTAAGCGGTGCCGATGGCAGTCCAATCGAGCGTGGCGATCTGCGTGCGGCCCCGCATCACGCGAAGCGAAGACGGCAACGTGCTCACGAGGGATTGGCCTCGCGAGGCTGCACGGTGAGCGCCAGACCGAGCACTTCGAGGACGGCGACCACCTTCTCCAGCCGGACGGTGGGCTTGCTGCGCTCGAACTCGACGACGAAGCGCTTGCCGCATCCTGCCAGCAATCCGACCTCCGTCTGGGAGAGTCCGAGGGCTTTTCTTCGGGTCCTGGCCGCAGAGGCCAGGTTGTTGATCGCCGATTCGTGCGCGTTCGGGAACTTTTCGTCCATGTCCTTTGACTGAGACGTCGGTTCTATGGCAAATGGTTACCGATCGGTGTGCATTCGGGCTCGCCCGGCCCCTCCCTCAGACACGAACATTCCGAGGGAGGGGAGCGGCGAGACCTTCGCGAAGCGTTACAATGGGCGTATTCGGGCACAACTGCTCCTTGACTCGAAGCGCGAAGGCCTTGAGGCGCTTTGCCGCAAGTACGCCGTCAGGCGTTTGCGGCTCTTTGGGTCTGGTCTGAGGTACGAGTGGGACCCCGCGATCAGCGACCTTGATTTTCTGGTCGAGTTTGGCCCGCCCATCGGCATGAACGCGTTTCAACGTGTTACGGGCTTGCTGCTTGACCTAGAAGCGCTGCTTGGGTGTCGTGTCGACATTGTCGACTGGAATGCGGCTCAAAACCCGTTCTTCCGAGCGCATGCCGAGAAATCGGCGAATGTGCTCTTCGCGGCCTGAGACTGCCGCAGCCTTGTTCGACATGTTCCGCGCGACGGCGCGCATTCTGCTTTCGTTCTAGTGCGAACGCTCAGGTCAGGGCTCGCCCGGCCCCTCCCTCAGACATGAACATTTCGAGGGAGGGGAGCGGCACGGGATGACCCACAAACGGTAGACCAAGTTCTAGGTTTTTGCGCTAGAATGGTCGAGTTCATGGCTCAGGACAAAATCGTCGTCGTTGGCGCTCGCGAGCACAACCTCAAGAACATCACCGTCGAGATCCCCCGCGACCGGCTGGTCGTCATCACCGGACTTTCGGGGAGCGGTAAGTCGTCGCTGGCGTTCGACACCATCTACGCCGAGGGGCAGCGGCGGTACGTCGAATCCCTCAGCGCCTATGCGCGCCAGTTCCTCGGCCAGATGGACAAGCCCGACGTGGACCACATCGAAGGCCTCTCGCCGGCCGTGAGCATCGACCAGAAGAGCGCCAGCCGCAACCCGCGTTCGACCGTGGGTACGGTCACCGAGATCTACGACTATCTGCGGCTCATCTTCGCCCGGGTGGGCACGCCACACTGCCCCAACGACGGCACGCCCATCGAGCGGCAGTCTATCGACCAAGTGCTCGACGTGGTCAAGGCGTTGCCCGAGGGGACGAAGCTCCAGGTGCTCGCTCCGGTGGTGCAGGGCCGCAAGGGCGAGTACAAGCAGGTGCTGCAGGAGGTCAACAAGGCCGGCTTTGTGCGCGTCCGCGTGGATGGCGTGATGTACGAGGTCACCGACGACATTCCGATGGACCGCTACAAGGCGCACACGATCGAGGTGGTGGTGGATCGCTTGGTGATGCGCGAAGGCGTCGAACGGCGCGCCGCCGACTCCGTCGAGACTGCGCTCAAGATGGGCAAAGGACTTGTCACCCTGAACGTCCAGCGTCCTGAGGACAGTGAAGCGGTCGACCAACTGTACAGCGAGCACTTGGCTTGCCCGGTCTGCGACTTCAGCATGCCCGAATTGGAGCCGCGCCTGTTCAGCTTCAACTCGCCGTTTGGCGCGTGCCCGGATTGCACCGGACTGGGCACCAAGACCGAGTTCGACCCGGACCTCGTCTGTCCGGACCCGCGCAAGCCTCTGCGGGGTGGTGCCATTCTGCCATTCGTCTACAAGTCGGGCGACGTCAAGGAGTGGTGGCCCGAGGTGCTCGATGCCGTGGGCCGCGCCTGCGGGTTCGACGCGAGTCTGCCGGTCGCCGAGATTCCGGCCGAAGGGCTCAAGGCCGTTTGGCACGGGCTCAAAGACCCTGTGACCGTCAAGGTCCGGTACGCGCGGAGCGAGCGAACGTTCCAGACCCAGTGGGATGGCGTCCTCTCCGCGCTGCGCAAGCGTTACGACTCCACCCAGAGCGAGTGGGTGAAGAAGGACCTTGAGCAGTACATGAGCACCAAGCCGTGCCCAACGTGCGGCGGCAAGCGACTCAAGCCAGAGGCTCTTGGCGTCAAGCTGGGCGGCAGATCCATCAGCGACATCACGGTGCTTGCGGTGGACGAGGCGCTTCAGTTTTTCACCGAGCTAGGCCGCCAGTTGGACGCTCGCAAGCTCGCCATTGGCGAACGAGCGGTCAAGGAGATCGTGGAGCGGCTTCGGTTCTTGGCCGACGTGGGGCTGACCTACCTGACACTCGACCGGACCGCGCGCACGTTGGCGGGCGGCGAGGCGCAACGCATCCGGCTGGCGACGCAAATCGGCAGCGGATTGATGGGTTGCCTCTACGTCCTCGACGAGCCTTCGATCGGGCTGCACCAACGCGACAACCGCAAGCTCATCGAGACGCTCGTCCGGCTCCGCGACCTTGGCAACACGGTGATCGTCGTCGAACACGACGAGGAGACGATGATGGCCGCCGACTGGTTGATCGACCTTGGCCCTGGGGCCGGGGAGCATGGCGGTCGGATCGTCAACCAAGGGCCGCTCGACGAGTTTCTGAAGAGCAATGTGGGCACCGCGAGGTACCTCAACGGGCTGGACGCGATTCCCGTGCCTGCCCAAAGGCGGCAGCCGAAGACCCCTTGCCCGGTTTCGCTCTAGTCCAAGACCTGTTCCAAGCCGACCGTCAGTCCCTTCGTCTGCAGCACGGCGCGAATGGCGGCGTTCACGCCCTCGACGAACGAACTCCGGCTCAGGGAGTCGTGTCGGATGGTGAGGGTTTCGCCTTCGCCGCCGAACATCACGATCTGGTGGGCGAGCATGCCCTTGAGGCGGACGCTGTGAATCTGAACGTCTTGGTGCAGTGCACCCCGCGCGCCTTCGACCTTGATCAGCTGCGCGTAGTTCTCGGTGGGTCGGCGTCGGCGGGCGTTCGCCACCATGTCGGCGGTGCGGAGGGCGGTACCGGAGGGGGAATCGGCTTTGCCGTCGTGGTGCATCTCGACGATCTCGCAATCGGGAAGATAGCGCGCCGCCATTTCGGCGAACCGCATCATGAGCACGGCGCCGATCGCGAAGTTGGGCACGACCATGGCGGGTACGCCCACCTCTTCGCTCAGGGCGCGGATCTCCTTGAGGTCGTCCGAGAGCAACCCGCTTGTCCCGATGATGGGGGCGACGCCGCGCCTCAGGGCCGAAACCGCATGCTGCGGCGCTGCGGAGGGATGCGTGAAATCCACGAGCACGTCGCAGGGCACCTCGTCCAACGCCTCCCCGAGCTTGGGCCGGATCGGGATGTCTGGAACGTGGCTGCCGATCAGGTCGAGCAGGCTTTGGCCGCTGTGTTCGCGGTCAATGGCCAGCACCAACTCCATATCGGGCTGCTTGTGAATGCCCTGGGCGATGGTCTGTCCCATGCGGCCGGCGGCGCCGGCCAATCCCACGCGAATCTTGGTCTTGCTCATGACTTGGTTGGTGCCGGCTTGCGCTCCAGCCGGTAGGTCTTGGTCTCGACGAGGAGCGGCAGGCCCTTCGCGTCGACGTAGGTGGTCGCGTCGTCGGTGACGATCTGGTGCGCTCGGTACGTTTGTCCACCGACTTTGATCTCCTTCAGCCCGACGTACTTCGTCTCGCCGATCTTCCACTCCAGAGTGTTCAGATCGAACCGGTACTTCTTGAACGAGGTGCCGGGTCGGGGTTGGTCGCGCAGGAACCAGAACTCGGAAGGGTCCTCCAGTGGGGCGTCCTTGGGCGCTTCGACGTCCTTTGATTCGTTCGAGCCGTTCTGATCGAGGACGGCGCTGGCCCCGGTGGCCGTGATGGTGGCCATCACCGAGGTCCGAGAACGGTTCGGCGTTGCGACGACTTCCTGGAACTTGGTTTTGGGGCGGCCGGTCTTGTCGTAGGTCGAGACTTGCCGCACGACGACCTTGCGGCTCCCGTTGTCCAACTCCATGCGGAGCGTCACTTGCTTGCCGCCGTCTTCGGTAATGCGATGGCCGATCGTGGCCGTGCCGACCGGCTTGCCTTCTGACAGCACGCGCATTTCGACTTGAGCCAAGCCCAAGGCGGCCAGACACCACAGTCCGATGCACGCGAGGCGTTTCATGGTCCGACTTCGATGAGGCGATCCGCGGGTTCGGCGTTCTGGCTCTCGCAGCCCGTTTCCGAAATGTTCACGATGTTCTCGATCCGGACGCCGAACTTGCCTGGGAGATAGATGCCGGGCTCCACGCTGAAGCAGTGGCCCGGCTCGAGCAGGACCTGGCTGCCGCCGATGATGTACGGCTCCTCGTGGCCCTTCATGCCGATGCCGTGCCCCGTGCGGTGGATGAAGTAATCCCCGTACCCGGCGTCTTCGATCACCTGGCGCGCGGCCGCATCCACTTCGCCACAGGCGACGCCCGGCGCAGCCTTGTTTCGGCCCGCATGGTGGGCCCGAAGGACGATGTCGTACACGTTGTGGGCTTCTTCCGATGCCTTGCCGCAGGCCACGGTGCGCGTGATGTCGCTTTGGTAGCCCTCGACGTCGCAACCGAAGTCCATGATCACGACGTCGCCTTCGCGGATCGGGACGTTGTCGGACTTGTGATGGGGTTCGGCTGCGAAGGCGCCCGTGGCGACGATGGCGAAGGTGGGGCGGCCGCCTCGGGCCTGCATTTCGGCGCGTAGGGCGGCTTCGACCTGCATCTCGGTCGCCCCGGCCCGGAGTGCTTGCAGGGCGGGTTCGAAGCTGTCGTCGGCAATCTTGGCGGCGCGGCGCATCAGGGCGAGTTCGTCGGCGTCTTTGTTGCGCATCAAGTTGGCCAGAATCGGCCCGCCGAGCTTGAACAGCGCTGCGGTGAGCACGCCTTGCATGGCGAGCAGCGTGTGGGCGTGCATGTCGTCGTCCACAGCCAGGATCGAGGTGCGGAATCCCCAGTCTTGGCTCAGGGCGCGGAAGTGCGCCATCGGGTCTTCGCCGTCCTTCCACGGGCGGATGTCCTCGACTCCGGCGCGTTCGGCTTGGACGGCGCTGAGCGCAGGGCAGATCATGCGGGTCGCGCCGGTCTTGCTGACAGCGAGAATCAGGAACCGCTCGTGCCCGTCTTCGAAGAAGCCGTTGAGGTAGCCCATGGCCACCGGGGAGGTGGCGATAAAGGCATCCACTCCCTGGGCGTCGAGTTCTTGGGCGAGCGCGGCGATGCGCCGCCGATGGTGATCGCGCATGGACTCAAGTATACGACTCGCGGGCTCGGTCAGCGGAATTGTTCATCTGGCGTTCACTTTGCAGGGGACGATTCGGCTACGATGGTCACGTTGTGACGGATGTCGCCTTGGCTGTTCGGTTTTTCCTGCAACTGGCGGTGATCCTGCTCGTCTGCCGGGCCGTCGGCTGGTTCGGCCGCCGCTATCTGGGCCAGACGCAGGTGGTCATGGAGATGATCGCGGGCGTGTTGTTGGGTCCGTCTCTGTTCGGGCTCCTAGCCCCGCAGGCGCAGTCGTGGCTGTTTCCCCAGACGGCCATTGTGGGCGAGGCCCCGATTCGGCATCCTTCGATGTCCGTTCTGTACGTGGCGTCGCAACTCGGGCTCGTGCTCTACATGTTTCTGGTCGGCTTGGAGTTCGAGACCTCCTTGTTGCGGCAAAAGGCCAAGGGAGCGGTGAGCGTGTCGCTCTCCGGCATCGTCCTGCCCTTCGCGCTCGGGGTGCTTGCTTCGACTTGGATGCGCGAACCGGGTGTCTACTTCAACGAGTCCGCAAAGGCCTGGGAGGGAGCCGTGTTCATGGGGGCCGCCATGTGCATCACGGCCTTTCCGATGTTGGCCCGAATCATCAGCGAGAGGGGCTTGGCGGGAACAACGATGGGCACCCTGGCCCTCGCGGCCGGGGCCACGGACGACGCCATGGCCTGGGCCATGCTCGCCGTCGTCTTGTCATCGTTCACTTCGACGCCCTCCTATGCCCTGTGGGCGATCGGCGGCGGAGCCCTCTTCTTGTGCTTCATGCTTCTGGCGCGGCCCTTGCTGCAACGCCTAGAAGCGTGGACCCAACGCGAGGGGACCGTCACGCAGCCGATCGCGATCACGACGTTCGCCATCGTCTCGCTGGCCGCATGGTTCACCGACGCGATCGGCATCTACGCCGTTTTTGGAGCGTTTGTGACCGGGGTCTGCATGCCTCGAGGCGAGTTCTCGAAGGGCATCCGGCTGAGGGTCGAGTACGCCACGAGCACGCTTTTGTTGCCCCTGTTCTTCACCTATTCGGGTCTGAATACCAAGGTCCAGTTGCTGGGCGTCGGCAACGTGATGGCCATCGCCTTGGTGGTCGTGTTGTTCGCCATTGTCGGCAAGTGGGTGGGGTGCATGCTGGCTGCGCGGCTCGCGGGCGAAACGTGGCGGGATGCGTCGGCGATCGGCGTGCTCATGAATGCTCGGGGCCTGATGGAACTCATCATCTTGAACATCGGACTCCAACACGGGGTGATCACTCCGACCCTCTACACGGTCATGGTACTGATGGCCATCGTGACGACGGTGATGGCGTCCCCGATCTTTGCGAAGTGGTACGGCACGGCTGGCGCCCGTCCATCGCCTGGCTGACTTAGCGCCGCTTCCACCAGAGCGCTTGCGTGGTGGCGAGTGGGTGGACGGCGGTCTCGAGGGCGCGCATCTCTTCGGCGGGCATCGGCTTGAAGTTGCGGGCCACGCGCAGGTTGGGTTCCACCTCCGAGACCTGCCTGAGCCCGATGGCGAGCGTGGAGATGGGCAGCGTGAGAGCGTAGCGGAGCAACGGTTCGGGCTCGTCCACCCGTCCGCGCGCGAACTCCATGCCCTTCAGCGCCTTCATCCCCGAAATGCCGATCCCGAGTTTGTTCGCCTTGGGCAACACGTCGGTGGCGAAGTCGTGGATGTGCTTGTCGAGTGCGCTAACGGGAACAAGAATAGCGTCGAAGGGATAGGCGTCGAGCGCTCGGAGGATGACTTCGGGCCGCGTGTGCCCCGTGATGCCGATGTGGCGGATGAGGCCCTCGCGTTTGGCGCGTTCGAGGCCCTTGACCGCTCCGCCCGTGGCGAGCACCTGGTCCAAGGTGCCGTCGTCGTTGACCGCATGCACCTGGAGCAGGTCGATCTGCTTCGTTTGCAGACGTTCGAGGCTCGCTTTGACCTCGGCGTAGGCCCCGTCGGCGTCGCGTGCGAGGGTCTTGGTGGCCAAGAACACGTCCTTTCGGCGCTTGGCCATCACCATGCCGATGGCGGTTTCGCTGCGAGTGCCTTGGTAGCTCGGCGCAGTGTCGATGAAGTTCACGCCGCCATCCAAGAGTTGGTTCAGGGCCTTGACGGACGCCTCGGTCTCCGGGATCTCGGCCGTGCCGACGGCATAAATCGAAGCGCTCCAGCCCGTCTTGCCGTAGGGGCGCGTCGCGATGCGCGGCGTTTGCGCTTCGGACTCGCGCCTCGTCAGCGTGAGCGCCGTAGCACCGGTCAGCTTGAGGAAGTCGCGGCGCGACAGTGCCATGCGCCTAGTTTGGCGAATCGCGGGTCAGGTTTGCCGGTCGACGCCCATTTCGCCGGGCGGGCTGAGGATGTCGAGGATGAACGTGTCTTCGAGGGCATCCACCCCGTGCGGGAACCACGAGGGCAGACAGACCACCGAGCCACCTTCGACGTCCACTTCACGGTAGTCCGACGACCCGGGTTCCCCCAGCCGCCAGCGTACTTTGCCCGAGACGATGCAGGCCATCTGCTCGCTCTCGTGCGAGTGGGTGGCGACATGGCAACCCTTGTCCAGGTTCACGTGGGCGACGAGCATTCGTTCGCCACGCAATCGTTTGCGGTGCAACAGCGGGATGGGATGATCGGATTCGAGTTCGGCCCAAGGAGCGACGACGGCATCCATAGGGAGATCGTACCTTTCGTGGTGCTCGGCTGGTGTTTGGCTGATGTTGGGTTGAAGTTCAGGTTGTGTTGGCCTTGGGAACAGGGTGAGGTCGAAGCGAACCTCAGCCGACCCAAGCCAAACCTTCGCCAACACTAGCCCTTCTTCAGGACCAAGGGTTCCCGATCGAACCCTTTTGGATCATGAAAGAGCAGGGTGCCATCGGGTCCGGGCTTGATCTCCAAGGGAACGTTGTTCTCCCGAATGCCTTGCGCGGCCTGATCCATCGGGCGACCCATGTACTTTTCCACGTGTAAGAGTGCCCGATCGGGATCGTAACGCACCGAGCCTTCCTTCGGAATGCCCGCTTCGAGCAGCTCGAAACGCCCATCGCGGATCGTGAGCTTGACCAACCCAAGCGACTTTGCCACGGCTGGATCGAGGCCGCTGACCGGCACCTCTCTTTGGCCGAGCCACTCGCCATCGGCGCTCCACGTGCGGACGCAGCCGAGAGCAAGAACCAGCACCAAGCCCAAAGTCAGGCCGACAGATATACTTCGCGGGATGGCCGCCATCACCCCCGAAGTCTACACGTCCATGGGGCTGCGCGACTCCGAGTACGCCGCGATCCTCGAACTCATTGGTCGAGAACCCACGCTCACGGAACTCGGCATGTTCGCCGTCATGTGGAGCGAGCACTGCGGCTACAAGTACTCGCGCCCCGTCCTCGCGTTCTTCAAGAAGTACAAGGAGGCGATGGAGGGCAGCGGCCTGGAGAACGCCGGGGTCGTCGACATCGGCGACGGGCTGGGGGTGACCATGAAGGTCGAATCGCACAACCACCCTTCGGCCGTCGAGCCGTACCAGGGAGCGGCGACCGGGGTGGGCGGCATCATCCGCGACATTCTGACCATGGGCGCGCGCCCCATCGCCTCGCTCAATTCGCTTCGATTCGGTCCGATCCGCGACGGCGAAGCCGAACCTGCCGTGGTGCGCCGCAACCGCTACCTGTTCGAGCGTGTCGTGGAGGGTATCGCGGGCTATGGCAACTGTGTCGGAGTGCCCACCGTGGGCGGCGAGGTGTTCTTCCACCCACGATTCAGCGGCAACCCTCTGGTGAACGCGATGTGCGTCGGCCTGCTGGAGATCGAGAAGATGACCACGGCAGCGGCCACGGGGGGAGGCAATCCGGTCGTCTACCTGGGTTCGGCCACGGGCAAGGACGGCATCCACGGGGCGACGTTCGCCAGCGAAACCCTGGACGAGGACAGCGACGCCAAGCGCCCCAACGTGCAGATCGGCGACCCGTTCGCCGAGAAGCAGCTCATCGAAGCGACCCTTGAAGCTCTGGACACCGGCGCGATTGTCGCCATTCAAGACATGGGCGCGGCTGGGCTGACGTGCAGCACCACCGAAATGGCCAGCAAGGGCTCCGTGGGCATGGACGTGGACCTCGATCGCGTGCCGATGCGCGAGAGCGACATGTCGGCCTACGAACTCATGCTCAGCGAGAGCCAGGAGCGCATGATGGCCGTGGCGCTGAAGGGACGCGAGCAGGAGGTGCTCGACGTGTTCCACAAATGGGGCCTTCCCGCGCGCGTCGTGGGCGAGGTGAACGGCGACGGCATCCTGAGGGTGAGACGGCACGGCGAGTTGGCCGCGTGCATGGACCCCAAGCTTCTGACGGACACCTGCCCGGTCTACCGAACCGAGTTCGAGACTCCCGAGTACCACGAGCGGGCGAAGCGGTTCCAACTCGACGAGGTGCCCGTGGCCGACCCGACCGAATCGCTCCTCAAACTGCTGGCAAGCCCCAACCTGGCCAGCAAGCGCTGGGTGTACGAGCAGTACGACCAGGAGGTTCAAACCCAGACCAGCCTGAGCAGCGGCGCGGCCGATGCCGCTGTTCTGTTGCCGCGTGGCACGCTCAAGGGCCTGGCGCTCTGCATCGACGGCAACAGCCGGAAGACTTACCTCGACCCGTTCGTGGGTGGGCAACTCGCCGTTGTGGAGGCGGCTCGCAACGTGGCGTGCACAGGCGCGCGTCCGACCGCAGTGACCGATGGATTGAACTTCGGCAATCCCGAGCTGTCGCACGTCTACTGGCAGTTCCACGAGGCTGTCCGAGGGATCGCCTTGGCCGCCGAAGCGATGGAGACTCCGGTCATCAGCGGCAACGTGTCGTTCTACAACCAGAGCGAGTTGGGCGAAGTGCTGCCGACGCCTCTGATCGGCATGTTGGGTGTGCTGGCCGATGGACGGAGGCGCGTCGGCCTTGCGCCTCAGGACGCAGAGGTTTCGCTGGCGCTGATCCGAGTCCCGCTTGCCTCCGTCCCTCACGAGGGGTTGGGCGCGAGCGACTATCTGGCCGAAGTCCACGGGGTCGAGGACGGCGTGCCTGTGCCGCCCGATCTGGAAGGCGAGAAGGCGCTCTGTCGCTGGCTCGAGCGGGCTGTTGCCGAGGGTTGGATCGCCTTTGCCCACGATTCATCGGACGGTGGCTTGGCGGTGGCCCTCGCCGAAATCGCGATGGCTGGACGCACTGGTCTGGCGGCGGATCTGCCCCTCGATGGGCGGCAAGATGCCGTGCTTTTTGGGGAGCGACCCGGCGAGGTGCTGGTCGGCCTGCATCCCGAGCGAATCGAGATGGCCCGTGAAGCGCTTGGGTCTCTCGCGATGCATGGGATCGGCTCCATCGGCGGTGATGCCTTGACCGTCTCGGTGCGCGGGCGTGCCGCGATCCGCGCGCCCCTTTCTGAGCTTGCCCGGGCGCACGAATCCACGATCCCGGCGACGCTGGCGCACTGACACCATTAGTGGTGACCTTGACAATCCCGTAGAATTGACGTAACATGGGGCCATAGAGGAAAGGTAGAGTTGCCTTTGAGAGTTCTCCTTTTTCTCGGGGTGGTGAAATGAAACGAAATCGCGTACTTGCCGCACTCGGCGCCGTCTTGCTTGCGAGTCCTGTCTTCAGTCTGCCGGACCTATGGGGCATCGCCATGGGCCACGACAGCTACACCATTCGGCGCGAGCTGAACGGCGTCAATACGTTCGCTCCGCCCAGCGCGGTGCCGGCAGAGATCAGCTTCACGTACAGCGGCTCGACGACGACCATCGGGTTCACGACGTCCGCCAGCCGCAAGCGGAACCAACCGTACAGCACCGGCTCGCACGACATCCATGCGTCGTACAACGTGAAGTACCGCATCTACACGAACGACCCTGCCCCCGTCAATGGGTTGCTGGTCGTTTGGTTCAGCCGTCGGCACAGTTTGTTGGCCAACGCCACGACGTTTCTTGAGGTTTGCGCCGCCCGTGCTTGCGCATCGGTGCACCTGACCAAGTCTCGAACCAATTTGATGCAGGTTTCCGGCGAAATCGGTCAGATGGATGCCAGCAACACGAGCGGCAAGTGGTTTCCTTCCGGAGGCTACTGCCACACTCAAAACGTGACTTGGGTGGACAACCTCGACGGTACGTTTTACGCCGACGTCGTGGTGCCGATGGGCCTGATGCACTCGTATGCTGTCGCCGAATACTGGGGACCTACGGGCGGGAACATGACGGTTTCGACGGCTTCGTCGCACGCGAAAGCGGAATTACAGCTCAACCAGGCTGTTTACGACCCTAACGCGATCAGCGTGGACACCTCGGTGATCACGGACGAGGAAACCGCGGTGGAAATCGCGACGGAGCAGGGCCGGATTCTGGGTCAACTGTACGGTTGGATCAAGAGCGACCACAATGTCACGTTCGACATGGCCGCTCATCCGGCGGGCAACTACCGCATTTACCTGACTCCAAGAAGTGCGTTGCGAAAGCGCGTCAATGTGGCGTATACTCCCAAACACACGGTTGTTGGAGGCGTGACGTTCAAGTTCGGAGACATCGATTACGACAACGACATCGACTCGAACGACGCGGATTACGTGGCATCCAAGATCGGCAAGACGTCCTCGGATGCCGATTGGCATCGGCAAGACACGCTGGGTAGGAGCGCTTATCTGGCCGATTTGGACCGTGATGGTGCCGTGACGATCGCCGACCACGCGATTGTCGTTGCGAACTTGGGGCAGACGGGCGACCAATAGGGTTGCTCGGAAGCGCCACGGGGAGGTATCGACAACATGAAGCGAGAGGGAAGCTTGGCAGGGCTGGTGTTTCTGCTGTTGGCGGCGTCGGGTTTGGCCATTCAGGTCAAGCCCGAACGGCGACCTGCTGCGAAAGGGTCGGTGGTTAGGTTCGACGCTGGAATGCATATGGACAATCCGGTCGAGATTTACTTGACCAGCCCGAACGGGAGTTTGCTCTATCGGTGGTCGACCAACATCACCAAAGAGAATCATCTCTTCTTGGCGCTGCCCAATGTGTCGCCAGGGGAGTATCGGTTGGTGTTCGAAGCGGCGGGAGCGCTGGCGTTGCCCTTGACCATTCATGTCAAAGACAAGCCCTATGCCTGGGGTGCGTTGCCCTGGAAGTTTGGAGATGCCAATGGCGATCGGAAGATCGATCAGAAGGACCTCGACCTGATCAAGCGGCTGATTGGGGTCGACCGCAATCATCCGGCGTGGTTTTGGCCCGAGGAACTTGGCGCGCGGGGACTGACCTTGGACTTCAACCTAGATGGCGTCGTAGACGCCAAGGACCTCGCCATCGCCCGGCGGAACATGGGTGCGAGGGGTCCGGCCCCTCCGAAGTCGGCGGACCCCCGAAAACCCTACGGGGACCCTCGTTGGATCGGTCTCAGAATCAGCGCGCCCGTCGAAACCGGCAAACCGCCGCCTCAATAGTCCTCCGCGGCTCAGCATCCCGTTGTCTGGAACGGCTACACTTCGGCACCTCCTTCTATGCCGATTTTCGATTGCATCATCGTGGGCGCAGGGCCCTCGGGCAGTTCAGCCGCCTATCATCTGGCCAAGCGCGGCGTCTCCGTGTTGCTGCTCGAAAAGCAGGTCATGCCCCGTTACAAGCCCTGCGGGGGCGGCGTGTTTCCCGGCATCGCCGATTGGTTCGACTTCGACTTCTCGCCCGTGGTCTCGACGCTGGCGCACGGCATGACGCTGACCTTTCTGGAGCACGGCGATCGGAAGATGCCCTACCCACTGTCCCCCGCCTTGTGGATGGTTCACCGTGAGACGTTCGACCACTTCTTGGTTCAGCAGGCCGAACGTGTCGGAGCCGTGGTCGTCCTGGGTCAAGCCGCAACAGGCGTTGAACGAACCGCCGAGGGATGGCGGGTTTCGACCGACGAGGGTGCGTTCGAAGGTCGCTTCGTGTTGGCCGCAGACGGTTCAAAGGGGCCGATGGCGGGTTGGCTGGGTTTCCCGGAGCGGGTCGCTCTTCGAGCGGCCGCCGTCGAACTGGAGGCGCCCGTTGCAGCCACGGACGGTATCGCCTACATCGACTTGAGCGTGTTGCAGGACGGCTATGCCTGGAACTTCCCCAAGGCGAACTGCTACTCGATCGGTTGCGGCGTTTTGGCGCGAAGCAAGGGACCGCTGCGCCAGGTGCTCTCCCGCTATTGCGAGGCGTTCGGGGTGGACGCCGAGGCGCACCAGCACTTCGGCCACCCGTTGATGATGTGGGACGGCCCCATGGACTTGCACGGCGACCGCTGCCTCATCGTGGGCGATGCCGCCGCCATGACCGACCCGTTCAGCGCAGAGGGCATTCGCCCGGCGATTTACTCCGGCATCAAGGCGGCCGAACATGTGGCCGAGGCGCTTGCGGGAGCCGAGGACGCCTTGGCACGCTACACGCAGGTGGTGCAAAGCGAGCACGGGGGCAACATGGCGTGGGCCAAGCGGCTCGCGGGCTGGATGTACCCGTTCTCGAAGAGCTACTACCCCGACACCGACGACCACAAGCTGTCGATCCAGCCCGCGGACTTCGTCTACTCGGAGCATCCGTACGAGGAACTGGTGATGAAGGCGATGAGTCTGGACTAGACCAAGCGGGCGCGCGTACCTGGGGTGGTGAGCGGGATGGCGGCGAGCCAATCCGGCAGGTCGTCTTCGGCGTAGCTTCGGGCATCGAACCGGCACGCCGACACCACGGGGCAGCCAAAGTCCGGACACGCTTCGGATCGGTCGATCAGCACGCCCACACCAACGAGGGTCGCACCTGCAGCATGGACGACCTCGGCGGTCTCCACCAGGGACGTGCCCGTCGTCAGCACATCGTCGACGAGAAGCACGCGTGCGTCTGGGGCGATGTGGCCGTTTCGCCTCAGCGCCCGCTTGCCTTCGACGAGTTCGACGTAGGCGGCGGTCAAGTCAAGCTGACGGGCGGCTTCGTAGGCGACGATCATGCCTCCGGTCGAAGGGCCGACGACGAGTGTCGGCTTCATGCCACCCAAGCCGGCGATGATGGCTGCGACGGCGGCTTCGAGAACGGGTGGGCGTTCGAGGATGCGGAACTTCTCGACGTACACGTCGCTATGCCGCCCGCTCGCGAGCCGAAAGTGCCCGCGTAGCACGGCGCCGCAGGACTCGAGCAGAGCGATCAGATCGACGGTCGTCACAGATGCCATGGTTTGGGGATTATCGCCGAAATCAGGAGCGGCCTTTCAGCCGCCGATCTTCTTCGCGACGTTGTCGCGGTTGCGCTTGCCAGCCTCGTCGTCCGGATGCAGGCGCAGATACCATTCCCAGACGCGCAGGGCGTCCTTGAACTTCTCGGTGCGGTTGTAGGCGTGGGCGAGGAGGCGGAACACGTTGGGATGCGCCTGGTCGCTCAGCACGGGCTCGAGTAAGGCGATCACCTTGGCGTACTCCTTGTTGTTGAACGCGGACTGGGCGGGCGGCAGGGCGCGGTCGGGGTCGCCGGGGTTGTCCTTGATGTACCTCGCGTAGACGGCCTCGGCCTCCTCGTATTCCTCGACGTTCTCGAGCATCCACGCCAAATCGCTCGCGATGTGGTAGTCGTTCGGGTCGAGTTCGTAGGTGAACTTGAGCTGCTGGATGCTCCTGGGAAAGTCGCCGTTCTTGAACCAGTAATCGGTCTGCGCCGCCATCCGGCTGTACGCCGCGTCCCAAATCAGATTCGTGCGCTGGAACGCGATGTCGGCCGGCTGGTTGCCCGTGAGCAGGAACAGACTGATCAAGCTGAATATCATGCTTCTTCCAACGCCTTGTCGAGCGCTTCGCGCACCAACTGCGGATTCGCTCGGCCTTTGGTCTCGCGCATCACCTGTCCGATGAGGAACCCTCCGACGCTGGTCTGACCGGACTTGTACTTTGCGACCACATCGGCATTATCTTTCAGAACGCGCAAAACCGCCGATTCAATCGCCCCGAGGTCGGAAATCTGGGTCGCGCCCTTGGCTTCGACGATCTGGGCGGGCGCCTGCCCCGTCCTGAACGTCTCGGCGAACACTTCTTTGGCGATCTTGCCCGAGATGGTGCCCGAGGCGATCAACCGCACGAGTTCCACCAGATGGGCGGGCGTCACCTTGCTGGCCGAGGCGGATTGCCCGGTCTCGTTCAGCATCTTGGCGAAGTCGCCGTTCATCCAGTTGCATACCGCCTTCGGGTCGCCTCCGAGTTCCACGGCCTGCTCGAAGTAGGTCGCCCAGTCCTTGTCGGCCACCAAAAGTCCTGCGTCGTAGTCGCTCAGGCCCAGCGACTCGCGGTAGCGGCGCAGCTTGGCCAGCGGCAGTTCCGGGAGGGAGGCGCGGAGGGCTTCGATGGCCGCCTCGTCGAACTTCATGGGCACGAGGTCCGGGCACGGGAAGTAGCGGTAGTCGTTCTCCGACTCCTTGATCCGCATGGGATAGCTGGCCTCGCGGTTCTCGTCCCAGCCGCGCGTCTCTTGGCGGAGGGTTGCTCCCGTGGCGAGGGCTGCTATCTGACGCCTCACCTCGAACGCCACGCCGAGCTGGACGCTGCGGAAGCTGTTGAGGTTCTTGAGTTCCGACTTGATGCCGTACGTTTCGCTGCCCACGGGCCGCACCGAGATGTTGGGCTCGCACCGCATCGAACCTTCCTCCATCTTGCCGTCGCACACCCCGAGGTAGACCAAGATGTGGCGGAGTTGGGCCAAATACTCCTTGGCCTCGTCCGGCGTTTCGATGTCGGGAGGGAAGTCGGTGACGATCTCCATCAGCGGGACGCCCGCGCGGTTGAAGTCCACGCCCGAGCCACCGCTGGGCAAGTGCATGAGCTTTCCGGTGTCTTCTTCCAGGTGGACGCGCCGGATCCCGATCCGCTTGGTGCCCCCTCCGCTGGCGGGGATTTCCAGGTACCCGTTGTAGCCGAGCGGGTTGGTTTCGCCGTATTGCGAGACTTGGTAGCCCTTGGGCAAGTCGGGATAGAAGTAGTTCTTGCGGTGGAACACCGACGTCATCGCGATCTGGCAGTTCAGGGCGAGCGCCGTCTTGAGCACCATCTCGATCGCGGCGCGGTTGGGGACGGGCAAGGTGCCGGGCATGCCGAGGCAGATCGGGCACACGCGGGTGTTGGGCTCGCCGCCAAAAGCGACGGGGCACCGGCAGAACATCTTCGACTGGGTCGAAAGCTCGGCGTGGACCTCCATGCCGACGCTGGCGACGTATTCGGGCATCGTGAAGCGAGTGTACCGTTCGGTACCCTTGGGGCATGACCGAACGCGGCATCGAAGTCGTTTCCACCCACGAGTCCCGCGAAGGCTGGACCGGCCTCACGTATTGTCTCAGCCTCAACGCCGCGACCGTGGGCGCCCAGCGCATGTCCATGAACTTGGTGCGTCTGCCCCCGGGCAAGCGTGTCTCGCCGCACGTCCACGTGGGGTTCGAGGCGATGATCTATGTGGTCTCGGGCACGATCCAGCAGCGGTTCGGCGAGGGACTGGCCGAGTTCGTCGAGTACGGGCCTGGAGCGCTGGTGTTCATTCGCGAGGGCGTGCCGCACGACGTTTTCAACCCCAGCGAGACCGAGGACGCGTGGGCGGTGGTCGCGCGATCGAGCCCGGACGAACTGGAGGAAGTCGTGGCGTATCCAAGCCTGGCGTAGTTCGGTGGAGCTCCGTAGGGTTCGGTGAGGTTCAGGTTTCGATACCCAGGGCCTCAAGGTCGTATTGCGTCTTTCTTACGGCCTGCCGCGCGCTTGTTCGCGACGTAGTCTTCAAGGCTGATGAAGGGCACCGAGATGCCGTCGAACTCGCTGACGACCCTTCGCTCCCATGCGCCGGCAAACTCGACTCCGTCGATCTGATTGAGCAAATCGATGCGGAACGGCTGCCGCCCGAGCATGAATACGGCTTGCTCCTTCAACAGGTCTTCGGGGCCATCCAAGGAATCTCCGAACCCGAATTCGCAGAGGACGTCGTACAGCCGCTCGGCATTGGCTCGCGTCGTTTTGGATTGAAGAAGTCAATGTCGGCGGTGTATCTCGGGTGACCGTGGAACGCGAGTGCATGGGCGCCCACGATCAGGTACTCAACGCCGTGGGAGTTGAGCAATCGTAAGAATTCTTTCCAATCGGGGTGGAGTTCCATGGGCTCGCCAGATGAGTTCGGCTTGGATCGCCAGACGTTCGGCAGGGGTGAGGGCGGCGTTATCTTCCCGATCGGCCCGATCGGCCTCTTCGGGCGTCATGATGCGCATCACTTTGCGGTCGTCGCGGCTACCCTGATCCACGATTCGAGCATACCAGTCGTGGCTACCACGTCCCGACCGGCTGGTCGTCGGGCAAGTACCGGGCGAACTGCTCGACGTGATAGACGTCGTGTGCCAGCAGCGTTCCCGCCCAATCGTACGCCGACATCGCGCCTCGCTCGGGGTGGGTGGTCTCGCCGGCCCAATCGTCTTCGGTCAGGCTCCCCAGGTAGGCGAGGGTTGCCTTTCGGCGCTGCGCCCAGACCTGCACCTGTTCCTTGGGGTCGGTGTCGTCGTAACCATGCTCGACGCATCGAGCCGACTCGTCGAAGGCTTCGATGGTCGGACGCCGCTCGGCGCACGCATGCAAGCGGTCGAGCATGATGGGCTCCCAATCCGCCAGATGCGCCATGGCTTGCCGCAGCGTGAAGCGGTCGGGATCCAACGCCTCGTCGTAGCGGCGAAGGTCCACGTGGTCCAGGATGCGGCGCGCGATTTCGGGCGTGTGGCTCAAAGCGCGGAGCAGGTAGTGGTTGCGCACGCCTCCATTTTAGCAACACGCCCGGGCGTATTCAGAGGAAGAGTCCGCCGTCCACGGTGAGCGTCTGCCCCGTGATGTACGACGCCTCTCGCGAGGCCAGGAACAGGACGGCGGGCGCGATATCCTGCGACGTGCCCAAGCGGCCCGCTGGCGCGGTCTTTTCGACATGCGCCTTGAACTCGGCTGGAAGGTCGGAAGTCATGTCGGTCTCGATGAAACCCGGCGCGATGGCGTTGCACGTGATCCCCCGCGATCCCAGTTCTTTGGCGATGGCCTTGGTCAGGCCGACGACGCCGGCTTTGCTGGCCGCGTAGTTGGCTTGCCCCGCTGCCCCGTGCAGGCCGACCACCGAACTCATGTTGACGATGCGGCCGTAGCGGGCTTTCATCATGGTCCGCGTCACGGCTTTGGCGCACAGGTACGAACCCTTGAGGTTCACGTTGAGGACGGCGTCCCAATCCTCGTCCTTGAGCCGCATCATCAGGTTGTCGCGCGCGATGCCTGCGTTGTTGACCAGAACGGAGGGAGGTCCGCACTGGTCGCCGATGTTGGCGAAGAGCCCTTCGACTTGCTCAGCGTGGCTCACGTCGCACGCGAACGGGACGGCGCGGTATCCCGCCTGATCCAGCAGAAGGGCGGTTTGAGCGGCACCGGCTTCGGTGGTGGCGACGCACGCCACGATCGCGCCACGTTCGGCGAACGCTTGGGCGATGCCCTTGCCGATGCCTCGGCTCGCACCCGTGACCACGACGACTTGATCGGTGAAGTCCAACACGTCCTGCAAGTTACCCAAGCGCGGGTACCTTTGCCCCATGGACCACGACCCGATCCGCCTGATGCACGAAGCCGAGGCGTTTCTGCGCGACGTGGTCGTCCCAAGAGCGTCGGCGATGGACCGCGACCCCGATGCATTGCGCGTAGGTTTGGAAGGCCTATGCCAGCGAGGTCTGATGGCCCTCCGCCGGCCAATCGCGTACGGTGGGCCCGAGATGCCCGAGCCCCTGTTTCGCGACTTCCAGGAAGAAGTGGCGCGAGCATCGGGAGCGTTGGCGTTCCTGCAAACCCAGCACCAGAGCGCCGTCTCCATGCTGGCTCGTTCGGAGAACCAAGACCTTAAAGAGCGCACGCTGCCGTTCATGGCCGACGGGACGCGGCTGGTCGGCATCGGGTTCAGCCAGTTGCGCCGACCCGGCCCGCCCATGCTGCGTGCCGAGCCCTGCGCCGAAGGTTGGCGCCTGACGGGGCACGTGCCTTGGGTGACGGGGTGGACCTTCTATTCAGAGTTCCTTGCGGGCGCGAGCCTGCCGGACGGATCGGCCATCTTCGGGCTGGTGCCCTTGGAGAACCGCAACGCCGACGGCGGGAGCATTCGGGTCTCGGAGCCGATGCGGCTGGCGGCGATGGAGGCCGCGATGACCGTCCAGGTCGAACTGACCGACTGGCTCCTTCCTACCGGCGACACCGCATTCACGCGCCCGCCGGGTTGGATCCACAAGAACGACCTCATCAACATCGCTTTGCAGGGGTTCTTCGCCGTGGGTTGTGCGCGGGCGGGATTGGATGGGCTGCGCGCCGCGTTCGAGAAGAAGGGCGACCCCGCGATCGGCGACGCGCTCGAGTTGCTGAGCAAGGAAGTCGCCACGTGCCGGCAGAAGCTTGCCGAGGCGCAATCGTTGGGCGAGGACACCAGCGAGGAGCGGTTGGCGCTTCGCGCTTGGGCGATCGAACTGGCCGTCCGGTGCGCGCACGCCGCGATCACGGCCACGGGAGGCTCGGCGAACGCGACCGATCATCCCGCCCAGCGCGTCTACCGCGAGGCTTTGGTTTATACGGTGTCGGCGCAAACGGCGCCGATCATGCGCGCCACGCTGGCCAGGCTCACACGCGGTTGAGCAACTCGCGCATATCGTGCAGCATCACATCGGTCGAACGCGGCTGCGAGCGGTCCACCAGAAGCGCTCGGAGTCCGGCGGACCGAGCGCCATGGAAGTCGTCCAGCGGGTTGTCGCCGATGTGGAGCGCCTCTGCCGGTGCCGCGCCCAGCCGTTCCAACGTGTGCTGGAAGATAAGCGGGTCGGGCTTTTCGACGCCCAAAACCAGCGATGCCGTGACCACGTCGAAGTGCTCCGACAGGCCGCGCGACTCCAGGACCTTGCCAAGCGAGTAGTCCCAGTTGCTGATGACTCCCAGACGGAACCCGCGTTCGCGCAAGGCCGTCAGGGTCTCCACGATGTCGTCGTAGACGCGGAAGTCCACTTTGTCCTTGCGGTACAGGAGGTCTTCGGACGCCTCCATCAGCGAGGGGGCGAGGTCGCGCGAGAGACCCGCATGCTCCAGAAAGACCTGGGTGAACTCGAGCCACCACGCGTCGGCTTCGTTTGGGCGAGCTTGGTTCATCTCCCGATACTCGGGCCAAGACCGCATCAGCAGCCGCCGATACACGATCGGCCACTCGGGGTCCGTGGCGACGCCCAAGCGGTCGAGACAGGCCATCGCGTGATCGGCGTAATCCCACGACGTTTCGACCAGCGTGTTGGCGCAATCGAACGTGATGACGCGGAGGCTCATCGGAAGAACCTCGACGCCAGGTTCAACACGAGGGTGAGCGCGATGCTGATCAAGAGCATGGTGGCGATCGGCGCATGGAACGAGAACCCCTCGCGCTCGACCGAGAAGTCGCCGGGCAACCGGCCGAGCGGCAGTCCCTTGACGTCGCGCAGCGCCCAGAGAGTCCCGCCTACGAGAACCAACACCAGCCCTGCGCCGACCAGCGTTTTGCCGAGGTGTTCCACGCTGCGATGGTACCGGTTCGCCGAACTGGGTCTGGGTCCGCATTGAACACCTCGTGCACACGAAGCGTCTCGTCACCCATCGGCGACGATTTCGCCGTACAATGGTTACCCCGGTGCAGCGATGAGCGACATCAGCAGACGCGACTTGATGAAACGAGGCGGCATGATCGCCGTCGGACTGACCACGCCCGCATGGATCGCGCGCCTGGCGCAGGCGGACTTGGTGCTCGAGGCGCGGGGCCAGAAGCCCCTTTCCGACCGCATCTTGGTGATCTGCCAACTGAGCGGCGGGAACGATGGCCTGAACACGGTCGTGCCGTTCTCGGATACCCGCTACTATGCGGCGCGGCCCCAACTCGCTATCGCCGAGAGCCAGGTTCTGCCTCTCGACGCCCGCCTTGGTCTGCACCCCTCGCTGGGCGGCATGAAGACGCTTTACGACGAGGGCAAGGTGGCGATCGTCCAGAACGTGGGCTATCCCGAGCCCAATCGCTCGCACTTCAAGAGCATGGACATCTGGCACACGGCCAGCCCCGAGGGAACGTTCTCGACGGGATGGCTCGGGCGGCACTTCGACCTGCAACTCCAATCCAAGCCGCTCAACCCCGTGGTGGCTCTGGGCCTCTCCACCGAAAAGCCGTTGGCCCTGAACGCCAAGAACGCCAGCGTTCCATGCTTCGCCAGCCTGGCCGACATCCAGCAGTTGGTCGGCGACCCCGACGCCGAGCGCCGGTTGCGCCAGATTCAAGGCGACGCCGCGGCCTCGGGTTCGGCGATCCGAGCCGTGCAGGACGCCAGCAAGACGGCGCTCGACGCCATGAGCGAACTGGAGAAGCGGCTCGGGACCTACGCGCCCAAAGAGAAGTACGGCACCGACGCTTTCGGACGTGGCTTCCAGCAGATCTCGCACCTGATCGGCGCCTCGCCGGCCACCAAGCTGGTCTACTTCAGCGCGGGCGGCTTCGACACCCACGCGCGCCAGCCCGATGCGCACGCCAACCTGCTCAAGGGGTTGGGCGATGGATTGCTCGCGTTCCAGCGCGAGATGGAGGCGCTCGGCAAGGCCGACCAGGTGCTGGTGCTCGTGTTCTCCGAGTTCGGCCGCCGGGTTCACGAGAACAACAGCATGGGCACCGACCACGGCGCAGCCGCCCCGATGTTTCTGGTGGGCCGAGGCGTGAAAGGCGGCATCCACGGCAACCTGCCGAACTTGGGCGACCTCAACCGAGGCGACCTGCGGCACGACGTGGACTTCCGTCAGGTGTATGCGACCGCGCTCGACGAGTGGCTCGCGGGCGATTCGGGCGTGGTGTTGGGCAGCAAGTTCGACCACGTCCCGGTCCTCAGGTAACTTGTGGCTCGGGTTGATTTAGGACCCGATTCGGGTTCCTTTTGGGCGTTGTAGCTGACCCCACCGGGCCCTACTGTTCGAACGTGGTCCACCGGCTGGTACCATTAAGAGCCCCTAGGAACCACGGAAGTGAAGCCATGCCCGAAGAAGCCCCAGTGCCCGCAACACTCGAAGCACTGGAGGGCTTGGTTGAAGAGCAGCGGTTCGAACAAGCGTCCGATCTGATCAAATCAGCCAACCCGGCCGACGCCGCCGACGCTCTGCAGGGCTTGGACCCGGACGACATCGCTCGTGTCCTCGGTGCGCAAGAGACCGGTCACACGGCCGACGTCTTGGAAGAACTCCCCGACGACATCGCGGCTAAGACGCTCGTGCACTTTCCGGTCGAACAGGCGGCCAAGGTCGTCCGCGAACTGATCTCCGACGAGGAGGCGGACATCCTTCAGGAGCTTCCCGAAGAGCAACGCGAAGCGATCATCGGGAGTCTGGACGAAGAGCAGCAGGCGTTGGCGCGCGAGATGCTCTCTTACCCGGAGGACACCGCCGGCGGCCTGATGCAGAAGGAATTCGTCGAGGTGCCCCTGCGCGCGCGGGCAGGCGAAGCGGTCGCCATGCTGCAGGCCCGGGCCGAAGAGATCGCGAGCTACCCCGCGGCCTATCTTTACGTCACGGACAACGACGGCGTCCTGAAGGGCATCTTGAACCTGCGGGCGCTGCTGTTCAGCGCTCCCGAGACGCGCGTCGTCTCGATCATGACCAAAACGCCGGTCACCGTTTCGGTGGAGATGCCCGGCGAGGAGCTTTACGACCTGTTCCGGAGGCACCGCTATCTGGCCTTGCCCGTCGTGGACCGGCATGGGGTCTTGCGCGGCGTGGTGACCAAAGACGACGCGATGCAGTTCGAGATCGAGAGCGGCGAGGAGGAGTTCCTGCGCTTCAGCGGCATCGCGGGTGGCGAAGAGGTGCGCGACATGCCCACGTGGCTGCGCGCTCGTCAGCGCCTGATCTGGCTGGTCCCCAAAATGGTGTTGAACGTGGCCGTCGGCGCGGTGATCGCGCACTTTTCGGGTGTCCTTGAAGAGATCATCGCCCTCGCTTCGATTCTGCCCATCATCTCCGACATGGGCGGTTCGGCGGGAAGCCAAGCGATCGCCGTCTCGATCCGCGAACTATCCCTGGGGCGCATCAAATCGAACGAGGTGGCGTGGGTGTTTGGGAAGGAGGTGGGCGTCGGGGTGATGAACGGCCTGGCGTTGGGTTCCCTGTTGGCACTGGGGACGTACGCTTGGAAGGGCGACCCAACCCTCTCACTGGTGGTGGGCGGCGCGTTGGTGGTGAACAGCATTCTCGCGGTGACGCTTGGCGGGCTGCTGCCCTTGTTCTTGCAGCGTCTGAAACTGGATCCGGCGGGCGGCTCGGCCCCGATCCTGACGATGACGACGGACGTTTGCGGATTCTCGTTGGTCCTGTGGCTGGCGGGCTATCTCCTCGGCCACCTGCGTTGAGGTAGCTGATTTGAGGGACCCGGATGTCTGCCAGTGATGGGACACTGGATTCGGGAATATTCAATTTCATGAGGTTTTCGGGTTTGGGTCCCGGATTCTGCCGACTCCTCGGCTTGGACTGGTGTATGGTTTGTGAAGATGCCCGGATGAGGCATCGAGGGCCGACCCGGACCAATCGGGTGGCCGGACCAATGGAGGACCGAATAGTGAAGACTCGAATGCTCGCTTTGGCGGTCGTCGGCTGTGCAGCCGGCGTTTCCGTCGCTCAACCCATCATCAACGGCACGCTCGATGGCGCTTACGGCGCTGCCCGCGCGATTCAAAACGCTCCGACCGGGTTCGGGGACAGCAACCTTGGCGTGGTGGACTTCGCCAACGGCAGCGAACTCAACAACGCCTACGCCGTACGCGACGCCACGACCCTTTACCTCTTCTTCGGCGCGAATCTGGAATCGAACTTCAACAAGTTCGAGCTCTTCTTCGATTCGAAGTCGGGCGGTCAGAATCGGTTGCGCGGCGACAACCCCGACGTGGACTTCAACGGTCTCAATCGCATGGGAGACAGCGGCGGCGGCGACGGGTTGACCTTCGACACGGGGTTCGAAGCGGACTACTATCTCACGATGACGGGCGGCAACACGCCGTACCAGATCTTCGCCAACTATGCGGAGTTGGTGAATGGCGGAGTGGGGCGGTATCTCGGTTCCGGCGGCGCGGTCACCGATGGCACGCTTTCGGGCGGCAACAATCCGGACGGCATTCTCATCACGATCAACAACTCGAACACTGCGGGCGTCACGGGCTCGGATGCTTCGGGTGCGGGCCTCGTCACCACGGGTATCGAGATGGCGATTCCGCTTTCGGCACTCGGCGCGGATGGGTTCAGTTCGCTTCGAGTGAGCGCAATGATCAACGGCGGCGGTCACGACTTCCTTTCCAACCAGGTGATGGGCGGCGTGGGCCCGATCGGCAACTTGGGCGAGCCACGGAACGTGAACTTCTCGACGATCGACGGCGACCAGTTCTTCGAGGTCGAGGCTGTTCCGGAGCCCGCGACGTTGGCTGCGATGGGTATCGGCCTGGCGGCTCTTCTCCGGCGTCGGCGACGCTGATCGCCGGCCGACAGGTGTGGCGAGCCCACTCTTTGCGGGTGGGCTCGTTTGCTTTTGGGAAGGGGAAACGCGGGCGGGCGGCGAATCTCCGGAGGCATGCTGAGCCTCCTGCTCGGTCTCACGCTCGGCGCGGGCGCGCCGTCCAATCCCATGATCGACCTCATCACCCGATTCGCCACGGACCTTCGCGATGTACGCCGGTTCCACTCGCTGGATGCCACGCCTGCCGCCGAGTCGCGGCTTGCGAGCTTCATCGCCGATTGGCGGCGCAAGCTGGGCGAGGTGAACGTTGCCGACCTCGACCTGGATGGGCGGATCGACCACACCTTGCTGGTGAACCAACTCTCCAAGATCGAGGCCGAGCGCGCTCTGAAGACCCGCCGCTTCGCGCAAACCGCCGACCTCTTGCCGTTCCGCGAGGCGATCCTGGAGTTGGAGCATCAGCGTCGCAATCTGGTGCCCTTGGACCCTCGCGAGTCGGCGGCGGCTTTGGCAGGCATCGAAGCGAAGGCGAAGCAGACCAAGAAGCGCTTGGAGGCTGAGGAGAGGGCTGGGCACGACATGGTGGTCGCAAAGCGCGCGGCGGACGAGATCGGCGGCTTGAAACAGACCTTGGAGACGTGGTTCAAGCACTACGATGGCTACAAGCCGGTGTTTGGATGGTGGACCAAGACGCCCTATCAGAAGGCGGATGCGGCGTTGGGGGACCTGCAGAAGCACTTGCGCGAAAAGGTTCTGGGGTTTCGCGAAGGCGAGGACGAGCCCCTGATCGGCAGTCCCATCGGCCGCGACGCGCTGTTGGCCGATATCCGGCACGAACTGCTCGACGAGTCTCCCGAGGAACTGATCGCGATGGCTGCGAAGGAATTCGAGTGGTGTCGGAAGGAGTATTTGCGTGCCGCGCGCGAGATGGGCTTCGGCGACGATTGGCGCGCCGCATTGGAGAAGGTCAAGCAGAACCACGTACCCCCTGGTGAACAAGACGAGTTGGTCGCGGGCCTAGCGCGGGAGGCGATCGCGTTTGTGAAGGAACGCGACCTGCTGACGATCGAGCCGCTGTGCGAGGAGACTTGGCGTGTGGACATGATCTCGGAGCGCGACCAGAAGACGTGGCCCTTCCAGTTCTATGGCGGGCAACGCATCGCCGTGGGCTATCCGTTGGAGACCATGGACCACGAAGCGAAGATGATGAGCTTGCGCGGCAACAACCGCCACTTCACGCGGTGTACCGTGCAGCACGAACTCATCCCCGGCCATCACCTGCAGCTCTACATGGCCGCGCGTTACAAGCCGTATCGCGACCTGTTCCAGACGCCGTTCTTTGTGGAAGGGTGGTGTTTGCATTGGGAGATGCTTCTTTACGATTTGGAGTTCCCCAAGACGCCTGAAGACCGGATCGGTTATCTGTTTTGGCGTTCGCACCGCTGCGCGCGGATCGTGGTGTCCTTGAAGTTCCACTTGGGCGAGATGACCCCGGAAGAGATGATCCAGTACCTTGTGGACGAGGTTGGGCACGAGCGGTTCACCGCGACCTCGGAGGTACGGCGTTACATTGGCGAGATGTACAGTCCACTGTACCAGTGCGCTTACCTCATCGGTGGGTTGCAGTTGCGCGATTTGTACAAGAAGCACGTGGGCTCGGGCCGGATGACGCCGAAGGCGTTCCACGACGCGGTGCTGAGGCAGGGCTCCATTCCGATGAAACTGCTCGCGATGGCGTTGGAGGGGTGAGCCGGGGCTTACGGTTGATCGGTCCAGGCTCGGTGCCGGCGCGCGCTTTCGATCAGTTCGAGCGCCTGCTGTGCGGCGGCCTGTTCGGCTTCCTTCTTGGAGCGGCCCCAGCCCTCGCCCATCACCTCGTCGTCGAATAGGACCTCGACATGAAACTTGCGCGAGTGAGCCGCGCCACCTTCATGGGCGACTCGGTACAGGGGGGTCTTGCGCCAGATCGCCTGGGCCGCTTCCTGGAGTTTGGACTTGAAGTCGTTCGGGTTGACGTCGCCGCTGGAAATCCGCATCAGGTAGGGGTGCAGTTGCTCCAGCACGAACCAACGGGCGATTTCCAGACCGCTTTCCAGGTAGACCGCGCCGATGATGGCTTCGAATACGTCGGCGAGCACGGACGGGCGCTGCTGGCCCCCCGAGGCCACCTCGCTGGCGCTGAGTTCGATGAACCTGTCCAATCCGAGTTTGAGAGCGGTCTCGGCTAACGGACCCTCTTGGACCACGCTGGACTTGGCTTTGCTTAGCACGCCTTGATCCCAGTCGGGGTGGTGTTCGTAGAGGTACTGCGAGACCACCAGACCGAGCACCGAGTCGCCGAAGAACTCCAGCCTCTCGTAGCTCTCCGCAACGGGGTTGGCACAGGCCGAACTGTGCCTCGTGGCCAGGGTGAACAGCGTCTCGCTTTTGAGGGGGATCTGGCGCGGAATCATGGAGCGTTGAGGGCTCGGGCGATGCGGGCGATGCCCTCGCGCAGGTCGTCGCGCGAGGCGGCGTAGCTCAGCCGAATGTGGCCGGGCCCGCCGAAGATGGAGCCGGGGATGATCGCGACGCCCGCGTGTTCCAGAAGGTGTTCGGCCAGCGCCATGTCGTCGGCGAAGCGGTCGCCGAGACAGGCCTCGACATTGGGCATCACGTAGAACGCGCCGCCGGGAACCGGCGTCTTGAAGCCTTCGATGCCGCGCAACAGGTCCAAGACCAAGTCGCGCCGCTCCAAGAACTCGCATCGCATGGCCTCGACCACCGAAGCATCGAGCCGAAGGGCGGCGAGCGCACCGACTTGGGCGAACGAGGTCGGGTTGCTGGTGACTTGGTCCTGCAACGCGCCCATGGCCTCGGCCACACGCTTGGGCGCGATGGCGAAGCCGATGCGCCAACCCGTCATCGCGTACGACTTGCTGCAGCCCATGATGGTGATCGCGCGGTCGGCGACTTCGCTGCCCAGAGCGGCGATGCTTTGGTGGGGCTCGTTGTAGACCAGTCGCTCGTAGATGTCGTCCGCGATGATCCACAGGTCGTGGCGGATGGCGAGGGCGGCGATCTCCTTGAGCAGGCTGCGCGGATAGACCGCGCCGGTGGGGTTGTTGGGGCTGTTCAGCACGATGGCCCGGGTCTTCGGGCCGAGGGCTTCCTTGAACTGCTCGATCGAGGGGAGGAAGCCAGAATCCGACGTGGTGGCAATCCGTCGGACCGTTCCACCGGCCACGGCCACCTGGTCTTCGTAGGTGGCCCAGAACGGGGCGGGGACAAGCACTTCGTCGCCCGGTTCGATCACGACCATCAGGGCGTTGAACAGGCTCTGCTTGGCGCCGCAACTGATGACGACCTGGGACGGCTCGGCGCGGAGGCCGTTCTCGCGCAGCGCCATGTCGCAGACGGCTTGCCGCAGTTCGGGGATGCCGACGGTGGGCGTGTACTTGGTGAAGCCGTTGCGTATGGCGTCTTCAGCCGCTTGGCACACGGCCTCCGGGGTGTTGAAGTCGGGTTCGCCGGCGGCCAGGGCAATGATGTCGCGTCCCGACGCCTTGAGCGCCTTGGCTTTCGCGGTGATCGCCAGAGTCGGTGATGGTTTGAGGAGCCCGGTTCGGGACGCGAGGGCTGGGGCCACAGCCGATTATAGCGGTTTGAGCCGGTCCCGCCGGGTGGCCCACTCCGAGCGCTCCGCTCGGGCTATATTGGGCCTATGGTTCGACTTGCCATCGTTGGTGTGTTCTTGGCCCTTTGCGGAGTGGTCGCGGCTCAGGAAGCCCAGTCGTTCAAGCTCAAGATCGTCGAGGGGCACGTGCAGAAGGTCAAGGTGCTGATGAAGGGCAGTCTGGGCGGCATGGCCATCGAGATGAAATACAACACCGAGGAGCGCATTCTCAAGGTCGAACCCAGCGGCGAGTACAAGGAGCAGACCAAGACCACGGGACTCGAGGTCAGCGCAGGGGGTGCGCCGGTGCCTCTGTACTTCGACACCGACAAGACCGAGGTGCGGACGCTCGACCGTTTGGGCGCACTGCTCGCCACAGACGACCCCGCTGCGAATCTGCCTCTGCTGCGCCGGGCAGGCCGGGTGCAGGTTTTGAGCGCTCCCGACGCCCCGGTGAAGGTGGGCGAGTCGTGGACGTTCGAATCGAAGGCCGACCCCGAAGCCGAACTGCCCGCCGCCAAGGTGACCTACAAGTTCGTCGCGGAAGAGAAGGTGGGTTCATGGGAGACGTGCAAGGTGGAAATCGAGTTTGCCGAAACCGAGGGCGCGAAGCCGATCACGGCCAAAGGCGTTCTGTGGTTCAACAAGGCGGACTTTCGCGGTGTGAAGGGCGAAGTGCTCATCGAGAACTTTCCCGCGCCGGCTGGCTCGCCCGTCCCCGTCATCTCGTCCACCGTGATCTTCGAGAGGGTGGAGTAGATTCAGTTTTCAGTTTTCAGGGTTCAGGGTTCAGGGGCCACCCTCCACTCCTCAGGCGATCAGGACGTCGTTGGAGCCCTGCTGAAGCTCGCCGATGACTGCGGCGCTTTCACCTGCGCTGGTCAGGCGTTGGACGATGGCGGGCGTGTCGCCTCGATCGGCGACCAGAACCATGCCGACGCCCATATTGAACGTTCGGAACATCTCGGCGTCTGGTACGTTGCCCAATTCTTGAATCATGTGGAAGATCGGTAGCGGCGTCCAAGACCGTCGCTCGACCACGGCCCGCAGGTTCGAGGGCAACACGCGGGGCAAGTTGTCCACGAGTCCGCCGCCCGTGATATGCGCGACTCCCTTGATCAGGTCCTCCTGGATCAACGGATGGACGGCTTGGAAGTAGCAGCGGTGCGGTCGCAGCAACTCGTCGCCGACGGTGTTGCCGAGCCCAGGCATGTCGCTCCGCACCGATAGGCCGCCGACCTCGAGGAGGGCGCGTCGGGCGAGCGAGAACCCGTTCGTGTGCAAGCCGCTGCTGGCGATGCCGATGAGTTGGTCGCCGGGCATCATCTTGAGACGGGGAAGCCGCTTGTCGTGGTCCACCACGCCCACGATGCAACCCACCACGTCGATTTCGTCGTCGTGATAGACGCCTGGCATCTCGGCGGTCTCGCCTCCGATGAGCGCTGCGCCGACGGCTTGGCATGCGTCGGCCATCCCGCCCACGACCTGCGCCAGCACCGGGCCCCGCAACTGGGAGGTGGCGAAGTAGTCCAAGAAGAACAGGGGGCGCGCTCCTTGGCACAGGATGTCGTTGACGCAGTGGTTGACGATATCGAACCCGAGGCCATCGAATCGCCCGACCATCGCGGCGACCTTGGTCTTGGTGCCGACGCCGTCGATGCTGCTGACCAGAATGGGCCGCTGCATCTCGGGAAAGTTGATGTCGAACAAGCCTCCGAAACCGCCGATGCCGGCCAGCACGCGATCTCCGTACGTTGCCCGGATTTGGGGGGCAACGGTGCGGAGCGCGCGATGCGCCTCGTCGATGTCCACCCCGGAGTCGCGATACGTGAGTTCTTCCGGCATGGGCTCAATGTACCCAAGCTGGTTTGGAGGTCGGTTCAGGCGCCGGCGTCGATCGGCCCGAAGGTCATGATCAGGGTGCGCGAGGTCTCCGGCGTCACGCGACAACGGTCCGCGAGAAAAGCGCCGGGACACCAGATGGGGCCGACCAAATCACAAACGACCGGGACGCGCTTGCGCGCCGCTTGCGACCAGCGGCGATCGGCGAAGATATCGGCTATAGGGCGCGGCCCGTGGGCCCAATTGAACGGGACGACCGTGTCGCTGGCTTGCGCCGATCGGAAGTAGGGTGCGCCGCGAACCGAGGACGCATCGAGCGAGACGCGCAGCAGGTAGGGGTCGTTCTCGATGGCGGGCTCGTCGGCGTGCCACGCCTGGAGTGTCCAGCCGAATTCGTCGGCCGTGGTCTCGCCGGGCAACGTGAGCGGATGGCGAAAGGGCTCGGCGACCTCCGCGGCGCGAATGTGAACCCTCTCCGCGCTCCACTCGACGATGACCGCCGATTCCATCTTGGGTGCGCTGCTGGTCACGGATCCCGAACTGCCGGTGTGGATGCCCTCTACGGCGAGCAGGGTCTGGTGCCGATCCAGCGAAGCGCCCAGCGTGGCGACCACGAGTCGAATGGCTCGCGCGGCCAGCACCGGAGGAAGCGAGGCGATGCGGTCGCGTTCGAAGACCGCTTCGACGTCTCGCGTCAGCCACGGGAACGGGTGGTTGATTTCGAGTTCGGACTTCTCGAGTGCGGCGGCAGCCATGCCGTTGAGGAATCCGTCCTCTTCTTCGGCGATTTGCGCCAGCCGAAGCATGGCCTCCTCGAACCCCGGGTGGACGAGCTGCAACTCCGGGATCACGCGGTGGCGGATGCGCGCGCGGCTGAACGCCAAGTCCTCGTTCTGCGGGTCGTCGTGGAACCACAGCCCCTCCTCGGTGCAAAACGCTCGCGTGTCTTGGCGTGAGAAGGGAAGCAAGGGACGGACCTTGGCACGGTCGCGTGCCGCAATCCCCTTGAGGCCCGCCAGCCCCGTTCCGCGCGCCATTTGGAACAGCATCGTCTCAACGAGGTCGTTGCGCGTGTGTGCCGTCGCGATCAGGTCGCGACCGAGTTTGGATGCGGCTTCTCGTAGGAACGCGTCGCGGGCGTCGCGCCCGGCTTCCTCAAGGCTCAGCCCCAAGCGCTCGGCCATTCCAGGTACGTCGGCATGGCCCCCGACGAACGGCACGTCCAGTTGGCCCGCGTAGCCCTCGCACAGGCGCATCTCAAGGTCCGCTTCGGAGCGTTGGCCGTGGTGGAGGTGTGCGGCAACCACGTCGTAGCCTGCGCCGACCAGCAGCGTGAGGAGGCATGTTGAGTCCGCACCTCCGCTATAGCCCACCAGAACTCGGGCGTCCGGAGGGAGAATCCCCGATGCCTGAAGGTGCGCCAGGAAGGCCGTTCTCATGGGATCGCCGTCAGCGATAGTTCGTGAATTCGACGGGGTAGGGGAGGTCCAAGCCCTTGACGAAAGCGATGGCCTTCTGCAGGTCGTCCTTCGATTTGGCCGAGACACGGACTTCGTCGCCCTGAATCTGGCCCTGAACCTTGAGCTTGGAGTCTTTGATCTTGCGCACAAGATCCTTGGCCTGGTCTTGCGGTATGCCGACTTTGAGTTCGACCTCCTGTCGCAAGGTCATGCCGCCCGCTTTCTGCGGCTCGCTGTAACCGATCTGGCGGATGTCGATGCCGCGTTTCAGGAGTTTGCTCTCCACAATGTCTCGGAGTTGGTCGAGCTTGAAGTCGTCGTCGCTGACCAGGGTGATCTTGTCTTTGGCGAACTCGATCTCGGACTTGCTGCCCTTGAAGTCCCAGCGGTTGGCCAACTCGCGCTGCGCTTGGTCGATCGCGTTCTTGACTTCCTGCATGTCCACGCGGGACACGATGTCGAACGAAAAGGTGTCGGCCATCAGGGAATCGGCTCCAGGTCGGACTTCTGCACGAGGACGACGTAGTTCGCGCCGAACTCGAGTTCTTCTTTGCTGAGTTGCTTCTTCTGCTCTTCCGAGACGTTGGCGAGGAACTTGTCGCGCATGCGGACGACGGCTTGTTCGTGGACTTCGCGCGCGGCTTTGAGGAGCATGTCGGGGTCCACCCGCACGGCGCACTGGTCGCCGTCGTAGATGTTCTGGACGGTGCCGGTCAAGCCCGCCAAGTGGGGAAAGTACCGCAACTGGGTGCGGTCTTCGAGCGTCGCTTCGCGCTCCACAACGCGCACGCGATCGCCTTCCTTCAGAGTCGCCATGGACCCAGAAGTGTACCTTGGAGCGGTTCGGGTGAGAGGTTTGTCCCCGGACCGAGGGGCCGGGGACACGAACGACGCGACGTTAGCCTGCGGCCGACGAGCCCTCGATGCTGGCTTGCATCGGCGGGTTGTTCCACGCGACTACAAAGCCGTAGCCGTCGCCCTTGGGGATGATCAGGCCCGAGAACGTGCGGCCGGCTTGGGCATCGACTTCGGCGCTGCCGACCTCGGTGCCGTTGATCTTCAGAACGGCGGTGTGTTTGCCCGCCTTCAAGGAGATGATCTCGGACGACTTGCCTTGCAGGGCGATGTCCATCCCGGCGATCGTCACGACCGCCCCGGCCACGTCGACCGGAGACGAGACACGGAACTCGATTCCGGTCTTGTCCTTGGGGTTCCTTGGATCTCCGTCGACGACGATCGTGGTGGCCCCCCCGCTGCCGTTGTAAAGAACGACCGAGTGGGTGGCCTCGCTACCCACGTTGACTTTGACCGGCGGGAGTCCGTTGTCCAACGCGATTTCAGCCTCGCGGTTGGGACGGGCGAGCGTGAACGCGCCCGCCGATTCCGGATTGACTTTGAGGCCGGTCTGGCCGTTGACCGTATAGGACACCGGCGTCTCGGTGAGGTTGACCACGCGCAAATAGCCGCCTCTCGGCGGCGCCTTGACCTCGGGTGTGTCGGACGAGGGTCCGCAACCCGCGACCACGAGCGCGGTCGCGAAGAGCACTGCAATCTTGGGCGACATGATGGGTCTGCGGTTAGTCCGTGGCAGGAGTGGCCGCTTCCATGGAGGAGCTGGCTTCGGCATCGCCGGTGTTGACCTGCTCTTCCTTCGGCTTCGCTTTGGCGGCTTCGTTGTCGGTGGCCACCGTTTCGGTCGCGGGTCCGCCGCAACCCACAAGGGCGACGCCGATACCCAGCGCCGCGACGACGACGAGAAGATGAAATTTGCTCATGGCTGGCTCCATTCTATCATGAGAACGACCCGCGCGTTGCGCGGGCCGTTCTCGGGGCGTTCAAGACTTAGTTGAGCAAGTCTTGGTCGGGGCGGAAGAAGCACGAGTACGACACCGTTGCACCCGTGAGCGTGCAGCCCCACATGGAGACCGCAACGCCGTTGGCGTCGATGCGGGCGAACGGCGAGCCGTAGTAGTCCGTGTGCGGGTTGTTGGGCGCCTGGGTGCCCTTGGGTCCGACGCGGAAGAACTTGGCCGACGTGTCCGTGCGGCTACCGTTCATGCCGTTGCCGTAGACCCATGCCTTGGCGCTCGCGCCGTTCCAGAACCACGCGTAGCCACCAGTGGCGCCTGCCATCGGTGCCGCCATCGGGTTGAATCGGCAGGCGCTGAACGCGGTGCCGTCGCATCGAAGCGCGGGGTTGGTGATGGCGCGACCCTCGCGGGCCGTGGTGCCGTTGCCGCTCCACAACATGACCAACTTCGACGGCATGGCGACTTCGGAGGCGCTCATGGCCGTCAGGAGGCCGTTGTACGTGAAGTGCTGGGTCGCCGGTCGGATCGTGGCGTTCAGGAAGTCCGCATCGTCCGCAGTGGAGCGCGTGCGGGTGAATCCCGTGCCGTCCAGAATGTCCCAGCTCTTGACGTAAGGCTGAGTGGCGTTGGCCCAGTACGTTTGGTTCTGCGCCTGCGTGGTCGGGGTTTCCCAACCGTCGTTCGACGTCTTCCAGTTGTAGGGGATCGGGTGGATGGTGTTCCAGCGGATGGTGCCATCCGTGCGCGTCGAGTACCCGAGCGGATACAGATCGTCCGAGTCCGCCGCATAGATGGCGAAGCCCGTGCCGAGCTGCTTCACGTTGCTCAGGTTCGTGGTCTTCTTGGCAGACTCTTTCGCCTGCGCGTAGACCGGGAAGAGCATCGCCGCCAGAATGGCGATGATGGCGATGACGACGAGGAGTTCGATGAGTGTGAACCCACGTTTGACCATATGAGATTTTCCTCCAACAGCAGTAGCCGGTCCCTGTGGGCACCGTTCGGGCCTCCGAATCGGTATCACAACTGAATCATTGCGCGAAATGGTGGAATGTCCGAGGGTGTTCCGCAGGTACCTATGAGTTCCTACGCGGGGGTGACACGCAAAAGGTCCCTGTTCCAGACTTTTTGGTGAACATTTCGCGTCGCCGTCCGTACGCGGGTGTGGGGCGGAGGTTGGGTTGGAGTGCGTCTTGGTTCGTTCCGGTTCGGGAGGTGGTGTCGTCGAAGTGGCGAATGGTCGCCCAATGAACGTTCTCGAACGTGCTTCGGAGGCCCTTGGTGCCTTGGCGTTGCCATGCGTTCCCAAGGGGGTGGAAACAACCTCGCTGCTTGGCCGATCTTTGCATCCGCCGCGCTTGGACCCCGCCTTTGAAAAGCGGCAGCGCCAGCTTCTCGACGAAGCCTTGGGCGCCTTCGCCGCTGACCCGGCTTCGCCCGAAGCGCTGATCTGGTGCGGGCGAAGGCTCGGCTATCTTGGGGAGTTCCGTTTGGCGGTTGGGGTGTTTACGCTCGGCATCGAAGGCTTTCCCAACGATGCCCGGTTCCTTCGTCATCGTGGACATCGCTTCATTACGCTGCGTTTGCTCGAACGAGCGATCGCCGATCTGAAAGCGGCATGGTCGCTGTGCGAGGGCCAGCCAGACAGTATCGAGCCCGACGGCATGCCCAACTCGCGGAACGAGCCGACCAGCACCCTCCACTTCAACGTTCTGTACCACCTTGGCTTGGCGCTGTACCTCCAAGGCCAGTGGGCGGAAGCCGGGGCCGTCTACCGTCGCTGTCTGAGCGTCTGCCAGCACCCGGATTCGACGGTTGCGACGATCTATTGGCTGGTGCTGAGCCTTCTCCAACAGGGCAAGCGCGAGGAGGCCGTTGCTTTGGGTCGCAAGTTGCCCGAGTCCGAAGCGCTGATCGAGAGCGGCGCGTACCTTGAACTGGTGCAGACCCTCATCGGGCTAGACCCCGTTCCAACCAAGCCAGGCGACGCCTTGGCCGATGCCACTTTGGGTTACGGCCGCGCAGCCCACGATTGGTTCCAAGGCGAGCGGGAACGCGCGAAAGGGACGTGGCAGCGCATCGCCGATTCCCATCAGTGGGCGCCGTTCGGCGTGATCGCCAGCGAAGCCGCCTTGGCTTCTCAGCGAGCGTAACGGTCTTCCAGGCGTACCTGAACCGACTTCGTCTGACCCCGAGACCAGAACTTGACCGTGGCCGCGTCTCCCGGTGCGCTGTCCAATTGGAAAGTCGCGAAGTCGAGCGAGTCCTTGATCTTGCGTCCGTTCACATCGAGGATGATGTCGAAGGGCCGGATGCCGCCCTTGTCGGCGACGCTGCCTGCGATCACCTCGCGGATCAGCAATCCGTCGGCTGGCGGCTCGGCGCCGAGTTGCTCGCTCAGTTGCCGCCGAACGGTGTCGCGCCTTAGCAAGCCGGGCCGCGAATCCACCACGACGCCCATGGTGCCGTAGCGCGAGCGTCCGTACTTCGTGATGTCCCGCACCACGCGTTGGGCCCGGTCCACGGGAATGGCGAACCCGATACCGATCGAACCGCCGCCAATGCTGGCGATGGCCGTGTTGATGCCGACGAGTCGCCCTTGGGCATCGGTGAGCGCTCCGCCGCTGTTGCCCTGATTGATCGCGGCGTCGGTTTGGATGGCGTCCACGAGGATGCTGCCGCGTTGGCTGGGCAGGGTTCGTCCGAGGCTGCTCACCACGCCGACGCTCACGGTGCTGTCGTAGCCGAGCGGACTTCCGACCGCCATCACCCACTGGCCGACCTGCAGGCCCTTGCTGGTGCCGAGTTCGATGGGTTTGAGGTTGCGTTCGCGGACCTGGAGCAGGGCCAGATCGGCGTACGGGTCGGCCCCAACGACCTTGGCTTGCGCGACACGCCCATCGTTGAGGTGGACCAAGACCTGCGCCGCGCCTTCGATGACGTGGTTGTTGGTCAGGATGTAGCCGTCGTCGGAGACGATCACTCCGCTGCCGGAGCCGGTCTGCTGAATGCCAGGCTCGGTTCGGAAGAAGCTCCAGACCTCTTCGTACTTGTCGATGCTGACCACGGAGGGAATCACTTTTTGGGCTGCGGCGCGGAAGTCGGGCGCAGCGGCAGCCGATTGCTCGACGGCGACGGGGACCGCCATGGCCTCGAACTTCTTGTCGAGCGCGCGGAGCCCGTATTGCCGGTCCAGCCGAAGGCCAAGGACGACGCCTCCCGCCACCAACCCCATCAACAACAACCCGATGACTGCGGCTTGGAGCCACCGGACGAGGAGATTCTTGGTGTTCATGGCAACTATTATTCACGTCCGGGTTCGGTGGGAGGTTCCCGTGAGTTCAAGGGCGCGGAACGATCCGGGTGCTGGCTGGGTCAAACGAACTGCAGCATGCCCAACCTGTGTCGTCTTCTCGCGTCTGCCGCCTTCATCGGCGGCCTCTTCGGCGTTGCGAGGGCGAATGAGGATCGCCCGGCGGACTTTACGATCGGGACGACGGTCCTCGCCTCGGGGCTTGAGCCGTTCGGAGCGAACCTGACCTATCCGGACACCAACAACTTCACGTCCGATCCCAGCTTCGAGCCATTCAACCTTCGGCTCCGTGGGAACGCGACGGGCGGTGGACCGAACACGATCCTCAACGAGGCGAACGCCACCACGACGTACTGGGACACCATAGCTGACGGCTTCTTCAACGGCGCGACCGTTCGTGTGTATCGGGTCGTGTTCGGAGCGGTCCAACACGTTCGCACCGACACCATCCAGCAGTATTGGGCGAGCACGGCCAACGGGCTGCGGATCGAACTGGCCACGAACGGACCGGACGTGCAGGCGGGCGACATCTACTTCATCGAGATGGACACCAACGCGCCGCCCTCGCACCTGGCGCACTCGCGATTGCCTTGGATCCCCTATTGGGACACGTGGCGGTACCTGGTGGACTACCAATCCCAACCGATTTCGGGATTGGTGCGCGACCCGTCGACCGTGCCTCCCGGCGGCGGGCGGACGAGTCTGCGGCTGACTGCCACCGGCCCGCAAGAGGTCCAGATTTCCCAGTACCGCTACGGTTGGCCGGGCTTTGTCTACGAGCCCCTCGTGCCGGGGCGAACCTACCGCGTGAGCGTTTGGCTGAGGCAGCAGGGCCTGACCTCGGGACAAGTGCGGTTTTGGTTCACCAGCGAGTATTCGGCGCTCCAGCACACGTTTTCGGGCGTGGATGGAACGTGGAGGCAGTACACCTGGGACTTCGTGGCGCCCCCCTATCCGCGCGAGAACACGGCCATCGTCGAGCACGTGCTAGGGTTCACGGGTCCCGGACAGGTGTGGGTGGACGAGTTCTTGATCTACGATCCCGCGCAACCCGCTCTCGGGCTGAACGCGCCCGCCTTGCAGGCGTTGCACGACTTTGACGGGGGTGCGCTGCGCCTTTGGAGCGGCCAGACGAATACCGAGTGGGGGACGTCGCTCGACAGCTGGACGAGCCGCGAGGGCCAATCCAAGAACACGTGGGCGGCCAACAACGGGCGGACGACCGGGCCATCGGTGAACCTGCCCCTCGGCCTTTCGATCTGCGAGCAGACCGACATGACGCCCTGGCTGATCGTTGGTCCGTACTTCAACGAGCAGGAGTTGCTGGGGCTCATGGAGTTTCTCGCCGGACCCTCGGGAAGCACGTGGGGGGCCAGGCGCGGCCAGACGGGACGCGCCGCGCCTTGGACCGATGCGTTCGGCAAGATCCGCATCGAGTTCGCCAACGAGGCTTGGAACTTCATGTTCGACCCGTGGTCGTTCGACGCGGCGACTTACGGGGCGTTCGCCGAACGGTGCTTTTCGACGATGAAGTCCAGCCCCTACTTCGCGGCGGTGGCCGATCGCTTCGACTTCGTGTTGAACGGCTGGGTCGCAAGCACGGGCACGGACGGCTACGGTGCGACCGCGAGGCGAAACAGCCCGTCGGCCGACTTCGTGGACATCACGGCTTACACGGGCGGATGGGAGTTGGGCGGCACCATCGGCGGTGGGACGGTGACCGACGAGGGCTTCCTCGACACGCTGACCTTCATGCCCCGGGTGCATCAGGTGTTCGTGGACGCTCAGATGGCGACGCGCCGACAACTCGCGCTCGAAGGGTTCCCGTACGATCTGGCCGTCTACGAGGGAGGGCCGGGATACGGACTGCCCAACCCCGGCGAGCCGTTCAATCTGGTGCAGGAAGCCTACGGGAAGTCGCTTGCGAACGCCGTCGCAACGCTGGATTGCTTCCTCTATGGCGCGGCCAATGGGTTTGGGCCGCAGGTGTACTTCCACATGGCTCCGGGTTACAACTGGACAAGCCACACGTACCCATCGAACGGCTACCGGCCGCACGCGTCGTGGCTGGCCCTGCAACTCCACAACCTCCACGCAGCGGGCGACCCGGTCCTCGTCGCGGCCAACACGATTCCGACACGCGACTTCGCGGCGACCGAGGTCTTGCCGGCCAGCACGGAAGTTCCGATGGCGACGGCCTACGCCTATCGCAGCGGCAACCAATACGCTGTGTTCGTCCTTTCGAGGAGGCTGACGGGGACGACTCCCGTCACCCTGCGCCTGCCGTTCAGTGCGGCGACCTCGGTCACGCGGCACCGCTTGACTGGCGGCCCCACGGACACCAACAACGCCTCGAACCTGATTGCGATCGAATCGTCGCCGGTCGTTGGTTTCAACCCAGTATTCCAGTTCGACTTGCCGCCGGCCGGGATCGTGTGCTACGTGTTCGACGGAGTGACGATGTTGCCCGAGGGCGAAGTTCGTGCCACGATCAACCAAGGGCCGACGCAAGACGACCCGACCAGCTATCCGCTGATCCGGTTCCGAACGGTGTTCACCCATCCGGTGACCGGGTTCGAGCCATCCGACATCGTGCTGAGCGGCACGGCTGGGGCGACCGACGTGGAGATCATCGAGCGGGCTCCGTTCACGGGCAGCGTGTTCGACGTCCACGTGACCGGCATGACGCAGGCTGGCACGGTGCGGGTCTCTCTACCCGCTGGCCGGGTTCAGGCGGCGGGAGGGCTGGGCAATCTTGCGGCCACCAGTTGGGACGATACGGTCAACTTTCAACTTCCCGTGGCCGAAGACCGGCTGTTCCTCTACGATGGCTTCGAGCTCTTGCCGCGCGAGGCACCCAACCCGACGTTCCTCGATGGGGTCGCCTCGGGCTTCGGTTTCGGCCAGCCTTGGATGGTGCAGAACTTCAACCCGGCCGATGCTCAGGGCTACCGACTGCGCAGCGAGCAGCCCATGCGGATTCCAGGTCTGCTTTCGCGAGGCTCGTACGCCGAAGGTGGGTATGTATTCGTGACCTCGGGCCGAGCCGTGGACGTCTCCGCGTTCGGTTTGCACCAGGCGCTGGGGAGCAACCCGCCGCAGATCGGTCAGACGGGCTTGACCCTATGGTCGAGCGGCGTGTTGAGGAAGACCTCGGCCAACAACGAGCCGGTGTTCTTCATGTTCAACGCGGGGCCGTACGCTCAAGGCTGGAACGACATTCGCGTCATGGTCGGCTACTTCGGCGAACCCAGCAACCATCAAGGGACCCGCTATTGGACGTTGGCCATCCGCAACCCTGAGAACACCGACTTTGTCTACGCGCGGACGAATGTGCCCATGGTGCCCGGACAGCAAGCGCTTTGGGTGTTGCAGATGCGGTTTGGCTCGACCGACGAGATTTCGCTGTATATGAACCCGGCGTCCCTGGGTGGCCAGCCGCCCGCACAAGCCGATGCCGTGCTGACCTCGGACCGATTCGGCACGAACCTGGTGTTCCGGACGATGGGCTTCTACGGGGGCAACTCGCTGGCGCAGGGGCACGGCGACGAGCTGCGGATCGGCGACACCTATGCCTCCGTGACTCCGCAGGGATCGCACGTGGCGGGGTCGGTGGTGCTGCGCGAGCATCCGGCGACGGACGCCGACATCCCGATTCAGGTCGAGGTCCGCGATGGAGGTGGGACGTTGGTGGACTCCGAGCGCGTGCCGCTTCGGGCGAACGGTACCTTCGACTTCGTGACTCCGGCGATCGGTTCGCACCGCCTCAGTGTCAAGGCGTCCCATTGGTTGCGGCGCAGGCTGGATGGCCAGATGCTGAGCCCATCGGGTTCTCTGACGGCGAACTTCGAACTGTTCAACGGCGACGTCAACGGGGACAATTCCGTGAACATCGCGGACTTCCTGGCGTTGCGGGCAGCCTTCGGTAGCTCGGCGGGTCAGTCGCAATGGAACGCCAATGCCGACCTGAACGGAGACGGCTCGGTGAACGTGACCGACTTCCTGATTCTCCGAGCGAACCTCGGACGGACGGGAGACGCGCCCTAGGCCCTGAAACGAGTCAAGAACTGATTCCGTACGGCTAAAATAGCACCCAATCAACAGGATTCAAACGCCATGAAGCCCAGACACATGATCGCCGCCTTTGTCGTCGCCGCCTCGGTCGCCTCAAGTGCGGCCCTGCAGGATGCCACTCGCCTTCGCCTCTCGTTGGTCGAGGGTCGCAAGGATGTCTTCACCATCAAGTCCGAGATGAAGCAGACGCTGGACATGGCGGGCATGGGTCAGCAGGAGATGACCATCACGTCAGGCATGAAGATGGCCGTCGAAACGGGCAAGAAGGGCGAGGACGGCAAGGCCTCCATCGAGATGGCCGTCAGCGACTTCGAGATGAAGCTTGAGGGCATGCCCGGCGCGCCCGATATGCCGAATCCGGGCAATTACGTGATCAAGGGCAAGATCGACGAATTGGGCCGAATCACCGACACCAAAATCGAAGGCGCCGAGGCCTCGATGGCTCAGATGATGAACGCCTCTTCGCAGCAGACGCCCTACTTCGTGGTGTTCCCCGACAAGGACGTCAAAGTCGGCGACTCGTGGAAGATTCCGATTCCCAAGAACGACTTGGCCATGACGGCCGACTCTGAACTGACCGCAAAGCTCTTGGGCGAAAAGACCGTCAAGGATGTGGTTGTGTTCGAGATCCAACTCATGGGCGACGTGCTCGTGGACGGCGACCCGTCGAAAGCCAATCCCGACGTTCCCTTCGCGATGAAGACGAAGGGCAAGGTCTCGATGGACGGCCTTTACTGGGTCGAGAAGTCTTCGGGCCGCACCATCGGATACCAGACCAAGATGCGCAGCGACATGACCATGGAACTGACCGACATGGGCATGACGATCAGCACCAAGGGGTCGGGCACGATGACCATGGATTGGGTCAAGTAGCGGCATGTGGCCCCTCGTGGCGGCGGTGGCCGTCTTGACGCCCGCACCCATGGCGTCGCTGAAGGCGATGTCGTACAACGTGCGGTTCTCGACGGCGAACGACGGCGAGTACTCTTGGCCGCACCGCAAGGACCGGGTCTATGCGTTGTTGAAGCGCGAGGCGGCGGACATCATCGGGCTCCAGGAGGCGTTGCGCCGCCAAATCTCCGAGATTCGGCACGCCGTTCCGGGCTATGCCGAAGTCGGCGTGGGCCGCGATGATGGCATCTCGGCGGGCGAGCACTGCACCATCCTGTATCGCTCCGACCGGTTCGCCGTTTCCCATTCGGGCACAAACTGGTTCTCGGAGACGCCCGAGGTGGTGGCGAGCAAGTCGTGGGGCAACAACATCACGCGGATCGTGACGTTCGCTCGGTTGGTGGACCTGTCTTCGCTTCGCCCGTTGTGGGTGTTCAACGTTCACTTGGATCACGAGTCGCAACCTTCGAGGCTAAAGAGCGTCGCGATGTTGCGGACGAAGATCGCTTCGCTCGTGGGCAAGGAACCGTTTGTGGTGCTTGGCGACTTCAACGCGGGAGAGGTCAATCCCGCCATTCTGCTGATGCTCGAGCCGATCCCGGGCGTTTCGGGCATCCGCGACACGTTTCGGGCGATCCACCCCGGACGCAAGGACGTTCAGACGTTCAACGGGTGGCGCGAGGGGCTCGATGGAGACAAGATCGACTACGTGTTCGTGTCGGATGCGTGGGCCATCCGCGACGCCGCGATCGTCTGGCCAGCGACCAAGGGTGCGTTCGAGTCGGACCACTATCCCGTCACGGCAACGCTCGATCTGAACTGACTTGGGTCAAACTGTCCCTGAGATGTTTGACTTGTTGATGGCGGCACGCGCCACGTCTTCGGCAGCAGCAGCGGCCCAGACGGCGGCCCGATCCTCGCAGGACGCCCTGGAGGCCAAGACCGACGTTCGCCGGTTGGACGAACGCTTGGACCGTCTCGAACTGGCCTGCGCCGCGATGTGGTCCCTCCTGAAGGACGTTCACGGCTTCACCGACGAGCAGTTGTTGCAGCGCGCCGTGGCCATAGACGAGGCGGACGGCAAGCGCGACGGCAAGGTGGGCTCTGGTCCCAAAGTGTGTCCGTCGTGCAAGCGGACTTCGCCGGTTCGGTCATCGGGCAAGTGCCTGTGGTGTGGCGCCTCGATGGTCGAAGGTCCTTTCGGCTGATGCACTGGGCCGAGGTCTGGTCGGGCGAATCGGCGGTTTCTCGCGCCTTGCGCCTTGCCCTGTTGCCGGCGTCGTGGCTCTATGCGGGCGGTTGGCTGGGCTACTTGTCGGTCTATCGCTTGGGGCTCAAGCACCCCGCAAGGCCGCATCGGCCCGTGGTTTGCGTGGGCAATCTGCGCGTCGGGGGGAGCGGCAAGACTCCGCTGACGTTGCATGTGGCCGACGTGCTGGAACGCCTCGGGCACCCCGTTGTTCTTTCGCTGAGCGGTTATGGCTCGCCCGCCAGCGAAGCGGCTGCGGCGGCACCCGAAGGACCGCTCGGCGCCGAGGTTTGGGGTGACGAACCCGCTCTGGTGCGCTCGGAGCGCCCGCATCTGCCCATCGTGGTGGGGCGACGTCGGGTGTTGGCCGCTCAGATCGTCCACGAGCGATGGCCCGATCGGGTGATGTTGATGGACGACGGCTTCCAGCACCTGCCGCTCCACAAGGACGTGACGCTGTTGCTTGACCCCGCGAATCCGCCCAACCCGTGGTGCCTGCCTGCGGGGCCCTATCGCGAGCCTCGTTCGGGCCGGGGCCGCGCCACGCTGACTCTCGATCCTTGGGGAGCGGCGAGTGCCGAGGGTTTCCGGGTGGTTCGCAGACCGTTGACCTTCGAGCCCAAGGGAGGGGCCAGGGCGCTGGAGTCGGGCGAGGAAGTTCACGCGATTTGCGCCATCGGCGACCCTGAGAGGTTCTTCCGCGACGTGGAAGCCAGCGGCTTGGTCGTGGTCGAGCGGACGGCCCTGCCCGACCACGCATCCATCCCTCCAAGGTATCTTGAGGGTTCTGTCGCCTCGGGCCGGCCACTGGTGGTCACAGCCAAAGACTGGGTGAAACTCGGGCCTTTGGTCGAGGCGCATGGCGGTCTCGTCCATGTGGCTCGGCAAGAGACCGTTGTAGAGCCCGCACATGAGTTCGAACGGTGGATCGCCCAACAAGTCGAGAAGGTCTTGGCGCAAAGCGCTTGAAGGCCGAGCGGCGACGTTTGCGTTCAAGCTGTTGTGCTCGGTGTTCGCCCGCTTGAACGCTCGTCAGGCCGATCGCTTGGGCGAGCGGTTGGGGCGGTTGATCCACCGGCTCTCGACGAAGTACCGCGAGCGGACCCGTGCCAACTTGGCGATGGCCATGCCCGAACTCTCCGATGCCGAGCGGGCAAGGATCGCGCAAGGCGTGTTCGAGCACTTTGGGCGCGTGGGGGCCGATCTGCTGCGCACGCCGATCCGATCCAACGAGGAGGTGGTTGGCGATATCGCCGAGATCAAGGGCGACCACGAGTCCCTGTTGGCGTACCAGGGCGGCGTGATCCTGATCTCGGCCCACTTCGGCAACTGGGAGCGCTTGTGCCAGTACCTCACCATCCTGCAAAAGCCGGTGGCTGTCGTTGCCCGCGATCCCAACCAGCCCGAAATCGCCGAGGGACTCGCCCGCCTGAGGGCCAACACCGGAGTCAAAGTCCTGCCAAGAGGGAACGCGGCGCGCGAGATTCTGCGTGCGCTCAAGGCGGGCGAATGGGTCGGGATCTTGCCCGACCAAAACGACGACGAGGTGTTCGTCCCGTTCTTCGGCAAGATGGTCGGCACGGTGATGGGGCCCGGAGTCATGCACGTGCGAACGGGGGCGCCGATCTACGTGGCGTACCAGTGGCGACGCGACGACGGCAAGTTCGTGCTCGAGGTCGAAGGGCCGATCCAGCCGTCGCCGACGCGCGAGAATCCCGCCGAAGGCATCATGGTCGCCCTCAACGAGTCGTTGGAGCGCATGGTCCGCCAGCATCCCGAACAGTGGCTGTGGCTGCACGACCGCTGGAAGAGCGCGCGCAAACGGGGGTTGCTGTGAGCGAGCGAAACGGTGCCATGGTCGCCAGCCCCGACCGCAAGCGACTGCCTCGTGGAGACCGCAACGAGCGGCCGCGCGTGCTGATCGCGCGGTTCTCGGCGATCGGCGATTGCGTGATGGCCGCCCACGCGGCAACGGCGATTCGGTTGCGCTTCCCCAACGCGCACCTGGTGTGGGCCGTCGAACCCCGGTGTGCCGAGGTGCTCGACACCGATCGCTTGCTCGACGAGATCGTCCTGTTTCCTCGCGACGAGTGGAAGAAGCAACGCAGCCACCCGGCGACTTGGATGGACCAGATGCGGCGCTATCTGAGCCTGCGGCGGTTTCGCTTCGATTGGGCGCTCGACCTGCAAGGGCACTCGAAAACCGCGCTTTGCGTGCGGCTCAGCGGAGCGAAGAGGCGGCTGGCCGTCCGGCCCACCGATGCGTTCGCCAAGATGCTCAACCCCGTGTCGGTACGGTCGCGCACGCCGGAGCATTGGGTGGAGCGACACATGGCGTTGCTCAACGAGTTGGGCGAGTTCCCGACTCCGGAGCGGCCCCTGATGCCGCAGCTTTTCGACGAGCGGGGTTCCGTTTCGGTGAGTGGTGGTCGCCCGCTGGTCACGCTTTCTTTGGCGAGCAGCAGCGAAGCCAAGCGCTACCCCGTCGAGAAGTGGCGGCTGATCGCGCGCAAACTGGCTCAAGAGGGTTTTGAAGTGGTGGCGGTCGGCGGACCCGGCGATCCATCGCTCGGGCTCAAGGGCGATACGGCGCAGGACTTGGTGGGGAAGACCACGCTCCGTCAAACGATGGCCGCCATCCAAATGAGCGCAGTTCATGTTTCGGCGGATACGGGCACCGGCCATATCGCCGCCGCATACGGCGTGCCGGTGGTCTCCCTTTTCGGGCCCTCGAACCCCGATCGCTTCCGACCCTATACGCGGCACGGCGTCGTCCTGCGAAACGGGACCGACCCGGGCGAGATCAACCCAGACGACGTGCTCCAAGCCGTCGCGACCCTTCATGGAACGACCACGCTTTCTCATCGCTAGGCTGTCGTCGCTGGGGGACGTGGTGTGCACGCTGCCCGCTGCAGGCGCGTTGAAGACTGGGTTTCCGGGCTGCGAGGTTCATTGGGCCGTGGACCCCCGGTTCGCAGCCGTGGTGCAATCCTGCACCCATGTGGATCGGTGCGTGATCGTCAAGCCGGGATTCCATCCCAAGACGTGGCCGGTGTTCGACGAGCCTTACCTTGCGGCGTTCGATTTGCAGGGGCTTTCCAAGAGCGCGCTCTGCTTGGCGCGGACCAAGGCCGACGCCAAATACGGCTATCACTGGCAACGCGAGGGGGCTTGGTTGGCCAGCCGGCGCGTGTGGCCCGATCCCTCGTCGTTCCACGTCGTGGATCAGTACGTGGACGTGGTACGGGCTGCGGGCGGCGTGGCGGACCGAGCCGAGTTTGGGATGGTGCCCACGACCGAAGCCAAAGCTACGCTCCAAGACAAACTCGAAGCCCGTGGCCTGACGGCCCAACCCTACGTGGTTCTCAACGCCGGGGCGGGCTGGGCGACGAAGCGATGGCCGCCCGCATCGTTCGGCGAACTCGCGACGCGCGTCGCCCAAGCGGGAGCCTTGCCGTTGTTCGTGGGGGGAAGGGCCGAGGCCGACCGAGCCGCTTTTGCCGAGGTGGCGTCGTTCAGTCGGGACGCTGTGGACTTCGTGGGCGAGACCAACGTCGCCGAACTGATCGCGCTGATCGCCGGAGCGAGAGCCAATGTGGCAGGCGATACCGGGACGAGCCACATCGCGGCCGCGTTGGGCGTGCCTGCCGTCTCCATGTACTCGATTACCCGGCCCCAGCGGTGTTGCCCGTACGGTCAGATCGACCGATGCCTTTACGATCCGGCGGGACTGGACCGCATCGGCGTGGATGCGGTTTGGGAGGTCTTGGAGCCTCTGCTCGCTGGGCTGAGTTAGGGCCGTGCGAACGACGCCGCCACCCAGTCGTCTTCGCGGCGTTGGGTCATCAGCGTGAAACCCACCGACTCGGCTGCTTTCCGGACGTCGGGCCAGTTGTCGTGGATGATCCCGGAGACGATCCACGTGCCCCCAGGTGCGACGACGCGATAGGCCTCGGGGGCGAGGCGGATCAGCACGGCGCTGATGATGTTGCTCACGACGACGTCCCATGCCTCGGCGATGCCCGAGAACCCTTCGCCGCTCTGGAAGGTGGCGGCGGCGCGGTTGGCCGTGGCGTTCTCTTTGGCGACTTCGACCGAAAGCGGGTCCACGTCCACACCCAGCACGCGGGCCGCGCCGAGTTTGCTTGCCGCGATGCTGAGGATGCCGCTGCCGCAGCCCAAATCAAGAACCATTCGCCCTGCAATGGTTGCATCTTCAAGCAATTCTAGGCACATTCGGGTGGTGGGGTGGTCACCCGTCCCGAAGGCTTGCCCGGGATCGAGCACGAGCTCCAAATCGTCGGGCTCGGCGGCGAAGGCCTCCCACGTGGGGCGCACGACGAACCGCTTGCCGATGCGGCGCGGCTTGAAGTGGGTCCGAAACGTCGCGTCCCAATCTTCTTCCTCAACCGATACTCTTTTGACCCCGATCGCGCCCATTTCCAGCATATCGGACTCTGCCAGATCGAGAACACCGTCCACTCCAGGGACCTCTGGATAGTAGGCTACCAGCGTCTGGGGCTCTTCGAGGACCCCGTGCGAGCCGTGCCCGATCAGGACGTCGATCCAAGGCGACCAATCGTCCTTCGGTGCATCGAAGGCGACACGAAGCAGTACCCACGTTCTCATTTCTTCTTCTTGAACAGCCCCCCGAGCAGTCCCCCCAGCGACTCGTGCCTGGGGGCTTCCTCACCGCTCGCTTTGGCGAACTCGATGAGGATGCGACGCTGCTCGTCGTTCAAGTTCTTGGGGATGCGGACGCTGGCACGCAGACGAAGCACGCCCCTGGGGCCCCCGTGCAAGGGCGGGAGACCCGCGCCCCGAACGGTGAACACATCGCCGTTCTGTGTGCCTGGGGGGACTTCCAGTTCCAGCGTGGAGTCGAGCCCCTCGAACTCCACTTGATCGCCCAATGCCGCCTGCACCATGCTGAGTTCGAGGTGCGTCGCCAAGTCCTTGCCCCGCCGCTCGAATCGCGGATGATCTTGAACGCGCAAGACGACGTACAGATCCCCGGGGGGGCCTCCGCGCGGGCCATCGTGGCCATGGCCGCCGACGTGCATGGTTTGCCCCGATTCGACTCCAGGCGGAATGCGGATGGTCGTGCTGGTTCGCTCCTCTTGCAGGCCGTGGCCCCGGCACGCCGAGCAGGGCTTCTCGATAAACGTCCCGTGTCCGCCGCACTTGGTGCACGTCGTGGTCGTTCGAACGCTGCCGATGAACGTGTTTCGGATGGCGCTGACCATGCCGGTGCCTTGGCACGTGGGGCAGCGTGTGGGCTTCGACCCGCCCTCGGCGCCGCTGCCGTCGCATACCTTGCACGAGGCGTAGCGCCGGTATTCGATGGTGCGCTCGACGCCTTCGAGGACGTCTTCAAGTTTCAAAGTGGCCTCGACTCGGATGTCGTCGCCTTCGACAGGGCCGGTCGGGCTGGTGCGGGTCGCCCCGCCAAAGAACATGTCGAAGAGGTCTCCGAACCGGACATCGCCGCCCGTAAAGGGTTGGTCGGCGCCTTCCATGGTGCCGAACCGGTCGTAGTGGGCTCGCTTCTCGGGGTCCGAGAGCACGGCGTACGCCTGACCGATTTCCTTGAAACGCTCCTCGGCGTTCGGGTCGTCGCGATTGACGTCCGGATGGTGCTTGCGCGCCATCCGCCGGTAGGCGGATTTGATCTCGTCGGGCGTCGCCTCGCGCGAGACGCCAAGAATCTCGTACGGGTCTGTGCCGGTCATGCGGGCTTAGTCGTCGGACGAATCGTCGCCGAGTTCCTCGTCGTCGCCCGTGACGGATTCCTCAAGGTCGGAGAGCGGGATCGTATCGTCCTCGGGCACGACTTCTTCGACGTCCTCGTGCTCGGCCCCGTCTTCGTCGTCGCCGACCAGGTCGGTGATGGACGCCGGGCGGACGATGCCGTCCTCGTCCTCGGACTCCTCGTGATCTTCGGTATCGAAGTCGTCGAGGCTGAAGTCGTCGCTGATGAGCGAGTCGACCACCAGCACTTCGTCTTCCTCGTCCAACCCGGGCAGCAGGACGCCGCGCTCTTCGGGGCTCACGACTTCCGGCATCGTGTCATCGAGTTCGTTGCGGGCTTCGCCGAGGATCGGCTTGATCTTCCCCGCGGCGATTTCGGCCAGAGCAATGGTCAGCGGATGGTTCGAGTCAATGCGAACCAAAGGCGGGGCGCCGGTCCGCAGTTGCTTGGCGCGCTTGGCGGCGAGGTTCGAAAGAACGAACTTGCCGTACTCGTAGTCGTTGAGGATGTCTGGCGAGGGAAGCATAATGGCGCGAAGGCAGTATACCCATGGAACAGGACTGTGCAGTGCCGCCCTGGGTAGATCGTTGCGAGCGTGTCATACTTTCACCTTGAGTCGCACCGCTTCGGTGCGCCCCGCCGGTTTGCCCATTGGGTCCGGTCTCGGAGAACCAAACCTTGTCCATCGTTCAAGTACGCAACTTCATGGAGAAGTCGGGCTGCGCGCTCGTCGTATCCATCGCCATCGGCGTCGGTCTTGTGATCGGCATGCTCAACATGAACTGCGGCGGCCCGCAGCAGGCGCAGGGCGAGGTCTCGGACGTCGTCGCCGTCGTTCTCGGCCGCAACATCGGTGCCCGCGAGATCGAAGATCTGGCCGCCGCACAGCGAAGCCAGTTCGGCTCGCAACTCGGCGAGGTCCCCATCATGTTTGAAGCGATGATCGTGGGCGGAGCGATCGACCAATTGGTTCAAGCGACGGTCACGCTCGATCTGGCCAAGAAACGCGGCATCGAGATCAACGACGAGGCCATCCGCACCCACTTCTCGCGGGAATTGGACAAGGGCATTCAGTCCGAGCGCGAGCGGTTGGTCTCCACGGGCAAGCTCAAGGCGGATGCCACCCCCGAGGACTTTGTCAAGGCCGTCAAGGCTGAAAACCCGAACTTCACCACGTTCGAGGACATCAAGAAGCAAAACCTCGACCAACTCAACCAGGTCCTCACCGACCCGGCGCAACGGGATCGTCTGGTTCTCTCGGTCGCGCCGCAGCTGCTCCAAGATTCAGAACTCGCCAAAGTGCAACTCACGGAGGATGAGGCCAAGAAGGGCTACGACACGCTCGTCCTGAAGCGCATTTTGCTGACCGCCGACAAAAACGAGGGCAAGGACCTGAACGCCGAAGCCGAACGCATTCTGGGCGAGATCAAAGCCGGTGCGACGTTTGAGAGCGCGATGGACAAGTACTCGAACGAGACGCCCGCCGACCCGAAGAAGCGGGTTAGCGAGAACGAACTCAAGTACGGCTACGCCATGGTGTCCACCGACGCCACGCTCAAGCCTGTCGCGGCGCTGAAGCCCGGCGAGACGAGCGCTCCGCTCAAGGAATTCAACGGGGTCGCCGTTTACAAGTTGGTCAAGGTCGAGTCGAACCTGCCCGCCGACTGGGACAAGGAGAAGGCCAAGTACATCGACCAAGCCAAGCAAGCCAAGGTGGCCTCGCTGGTGAGCGAAGAGGTCAAGACCGCTCAGGAAGCCGTGACCATTGAGTGGAAGAGCTTGGGCTACAAGGCGATCTACGACTACAACAAGGTGGGCATGGCGTCTTCGGGGACAGCGGCCGACACCAAGGCCAAGTACCAACAGGTGGTCGAAGATGCCCAGAAGGCGATCGACGGCTCGGACGTGGGTGTGAACGTGGCCCGATTGGCGCGCTACGCGGCCTACGAGCAACTCTACGCCAGCGCTTCGGCGGAAGAGAAGAAGGACATGCTCGCCAACCGGATCGAGTACCTCATGGAACTTCCCGAACTCGAGGGTCAGCCGACCCTGCGGATGCAGCTTGTGGACATGCTGATCGAGGCCGAGCGCCAGGACGAGGCCGCCGAGATGCTGCTCGACATGGCGAACACGCTCGACTTCGGCGAGGGCGGCACGCGGATGCACGGCGAGGTGCTGAAGAAGCTCGTCGAAATGAAGGAGAAGAAGACCATCTCGGTAGATGCGGCTGCTCTGGTGGATGGCGCGCTCGACAAGTGGGTGACCGAAAAGGCCGCCTACGACAAGGAGGAAGAGGACCAAAAGAAGGCCGACGCGGAGGCCGAGAAGAAGCTTGCCGAAGAGACGAAGAAGCTTGAGGAAGAGGCCAATAAGGCCACGGGCGGCGACGCCCCCAAGACCTCGGGCGAGTAAACCGGACGCTCGGGTTCCAGCCGATGGTTTGCCGTCGGCTGGAACTTCAGTTCGCCGATTCGGGTAGTGGCGGCATGCCGACCGGTGCCGAGAGCGGGACCACCTGTCGGGGCGACCACACCGCTACGCGCACACTCTGCACTTCAAGCCACTCTTGGGCGATCGCCGCCGCGCCGCCGGGAATGGTCGCCGCCGCCAGTTCGCTGATCGCGACGGCTCCCACGGGGCAGTGTTTCTGGATGTGCGCCGCCACGTCGATGACCTCGGAGAAGTTCACGCTGCGGACGTCGTTCTTGTGGGGCGTCAGAACCGTGCCCGTATGGATGCCGACACGAAGCCGGATGGGCGAGCCGATGCGGTTGCGGAACGCGTTGAACTCGGCCAGCCCGGCCTGAAGGTTTTTGCCTGCGGCAAACGCTTGGGCAGGTTGAGGGAAGGCGCAGGTGACGCCGTCGCCCGCCGTCGAGTGCACCGTCCCGCCGTGCTTGCGGACCACCATGTCCACGAACTTGTGGTACTCGGTGAACGTGAACTCGACCGCCAGCGGGTCCGATTGGGACTTCAACTGGGTGGAGCCAACGATGTCCGCACTGAGGAACGCCAAGTGCTGTTCGGCCTCTTTGAGCTTGTCCTGGATCTCGACCAATTGATGGAGGAGCTGTTGCCGTTCGGCGACCGGGTCCTTGAGGCCGAATCGGTCGCGGTGCTTCTTGACCGTTCGATGGGCGATCAGGCCGATTGCGGCGCCCCCGGCTGCATAGAGCAGCAACTCGCCCGGCACGATGCGCATGCCCGGGACGCGGAGCAACGCCCCCATGAACGCGGACGCGACGATGTAGAGCGCACCGAATGTGCCGCCCGCCACGACGGCCGTCCGCTCGTTGCGGGCCATGCCCACGAGATAGACCATGAGCGCGCCGCAGACGAGCTGGAACATGCCCCCCAGCCCGTACTGGTCCCCGAACAGTTTGCCCAGCACTCCGGCGACGCCGGTCAGCGCGGCGAGGTAGGACGAGCCGACGTAGGTGCGGACGCTGGGTTCCATGCCCAGAAAGCTTGCCCGGATCCGGGAGAGGATCCCTTCTCTGCGGCGCTGGACCCGAGCCGTGAGGGCCAGGCGGACGTAGTCCAAATCCGCACCCGTGGCTTCCGCCACTGCGGCTATGGCCGAATCGTCCAAACGCCCGCCATGCTGCTCGACAAGCCGGTCGGCCAGGTCGAGCATTTCCTGGACTCGGTCGTTTTGAAAGCTATCGGTCTCGGATTCCCGGGTTTCGAGGCCGTACGTCAAGTGCGTTGATTGTAACACCGGATCACCCTGGTTGTGGGCCTTCTTGCGGTTCTCACCACGATGGGGAAGATGGGGTAGAAGGGGGCATGGCGATCACACCGTTGCTTGGCGATCGGCTTCAGAGTCGCACTTTTGTTCTGAAGCGCAAGATCATGAAGCTGGTCGGCGCGGACTTCTTGATCTTCGACGACCAGGACCGGCTGGTTTTGTTCGTGCATCAGATGGGCTTCAAGCTCAAAGAGGACATCCGCGCCTACACCGACGAGACGAAGCAGGTCGAGGTCATGCGCATCGCCGCGCGGCAGGTTGTGGACTTCGCCAGCGCCTACGACGTGTTCGATTCGGCGACCGGCCAACGCATCGCGGTCCTTCAGCGGATGGGCTGGAAGTCCATGTTGCGGGACGAGTGGTCGGTTTGCGGGCCAAACGAAGCGGAGATCGGCAAGATGGTCGAGGACAGCATGCTGCTGGCCGTGATCCGGCGCTTCGTCTCGAACCTGGTGCCGCAGAACTACGACCTGTTGATCGGTGGCGAGCGCCACGTGGACTTCAAGCAGAACTTCAACCCGTTCACGTACCACCTGAACATCGTGCTTGATCGGCGAGACGTCCTCGACCCGCGCGTGGCGTTGGCGGCTGCTGTGTTGTTGGCAGCGATCGAAGGGCGGCAGAGCTAAGAAGGACGCGCCCAATCGTTACGTGTCGCGATCCCAATCCGGGCGCTGCATGGGGAGTGGCTCGGCGAGGAAAGGCCGCATGCGGACGACTTCGCGGAACCGCAGGGCCAGTTCGGCGCGCTCGGCTGGCCAATCGGCGACCACGGCATCGAGCGTGCCGTGGGCCAGCAACAGCGCGGCCGCTTTCTTGGGGCCGATGCCCTTGATGCCGGGGATGTTGTCGGAGGCGTCGCCGCACAAGGCCTTGAAGCAGGGCACTTGCTCCGGGAGCACGCCGAGCTCTGCGACGACTTGGACCGGGCCGAACCGGACCAGTTCGCGTGTGCGGGGCTTGGGGACCAGAACCGTCGTGCGCTCGCTCACCAACTGAAAGGCGTCCCGGTCGGTGGTCATCACGAGGCATCGGCCGCCTGCCTGGGTCTCCTCTCGAACGGCTCCCGCAACAAGGTCGTCGGCTTCGTATCCCGCAGCCTTCTGGACACCCAGGCCGAACTCGCGGCAGAGTTGCGGCAACGCCTTCAGCTGCGCGACGAGCTCGGCGGGGAACACCCGGCCCGCCTGATAGGGCGGCCAAAGCTCGGAGCGGAACGTGTCGCGCCCCAGGGTGTCCCAGGCGACGACCACAGCCCTGGGCTGCTCCTCCCGCTCGATGCGCTGCAGGATGGAAAAGAACCCACGCACCGCGTTGCCGGGGCCTTCGGGCATCGAGTGGTAGGCCCGGTGCGCTAGATTGTCGCCGTCAACGATGAGCAGGGGCGCAGACACCCTGGGATGATGACAGACGGGTTGGCTGGCCCGTCCTTGGTTGGTGCTTGACTCACCCGTCAGGCGCTTCGGGTTGACAAGTTCACGCGCATGCTCTATCATGGAATTCAGTGTGGTCGGCATAGCGAAAGGGCGTTTGTTACGATCGGTCAGGTCCGGGACATCCAGGGTCCGCGCCGGTCGTTGGGTGAGCTCCCGCAGGTTGGGTGCGGGAGTCACTGCGCCCGTGGTGGGCGACGGGTTCGCGACGTTCACTCCCGGGGTCTCCGAGCGCCGATCCGGGACGACCAGATTTCAGCACTCGGGGATCAAGAATGCGGACGCCCAATCGCTGACCAACCAAACGGTGGCGGCCAGCCGCGCGTACGACGCCTTTGGGAACGTGGCGGCCTCGAGCGGGACGATGAACGGCCCCTTCGGCTACGGCGGCCTGTTCGGGTATCAGTCGGACGCCGACTCCGGCCTGAAACTGCTCGGCCACCGCTACTACGACAGCAGCACCGGCCGCTTCCTCACCCGCGACCCGATCTACTCTGGTCGAAACTGGTATGCGTACTGTGAGAACAACCCTTTGAGCTTCGCGGACCCCACCGGTCTCGACAAGAAGATTGAGGACATCATCAAGAAGAACAAAGGCAAACTCCCACCTGGAGCGGGAGAGCGCTACAGAAACGACCCCGAACTGAGAGAGCAGGTTCATCGGGAAGTTGGTCGCCAAAAACGTCCCGGCAAAACGAGGAATCCAGATTTGTCAGAAGAGGAGATCATCGACATTCTGAACGATGTACTAAGAGAGTCTTCTACCGTGCCGCGCCCACGCACCTGGTGGGACAGTGTGGACTGGGGTCAGGTTGGCAAACATGTTGTCGTCGGAACAGTCATCGGCGGAGCGGTAGTTCTGGGAGGTCTAACGATCGTCACTACCGGCGGCCTTGGGACTGCTGGTGTCGTTGTTGGAGCCGGAGTGATTGTCGGAGGTATTCTGGCTCCCAAAGGCCCTCCAAAGCGAGGCTTCTGAAGTAAATGGCTGTCCAAACGTGGAAGTGCATATTGAACGGTCTATCGCCCAGAGGGCGGTCAATGTCTCTGTGTGTGGACATTACGCTATCCGGTGCAGTTCTGTCGCTGCGCGGGTTGATCTCGGGTGGGAATCAGCGCACCGTATTCTGGCAAGCCCATAGCGACCGCGATGAGCTGGCAACCATCTATTTAAAGTTCGCATCCGTGGCGTTTCACGAGGCCGCAGGGCTTGATACGACTCGCGTTGGATCGCAGTGTCCCGACCTAACCGGTTGGGATTGCGACAGACCCCTGAATTCGGACTTGTTTGGCGCAGAAGTCCTCCTGATGCGAAGACCTCGACAATCGGATCGAATCTACCTCAGTCTTTATGTACCGCAAGCTGGACGGTTCGGTGTGTTCACTTACCGTTTCATCGAGTTCAGCCCAGAAGAGGCGATGCGGTTTGCAGCGAGTCTCCGGGCAGGATACGAATGGATCGCCGAATTGGGGCCGTTTCCAAGCGATAGGCATACCGCATGAGGCATCCAAGTGCGTAACGGCTGGCCGTATAGTGCAGCATAGGTCGCGAGTTCAGTATATGCAGTCGACAGCCCTCTTTCGAGTCCGGACCGAGCGCATCCTCGGCGATACCTACGGGTACTTCTATCCGCACTCGGACCATGTGGTCAAATGGAAGAAGACACGCGCGAGTCCGCGGGGCGAACCAATCGACCCGAATGGACTCCTGGAGAAGATTTGCCAGCTAAACGACTGTCCATTCGGCCAGTATCGTCGGATTCCTGGTTCCGCCCTCGAACTCGCCTGGACGGGCGGGCCGATGGGAGACTTCACGTCCGCCATCGGCCCGATCCTAGCGCTGCGCTCGGTCGGCGAGGAGTTGGCCAGGGTGTTCGGCGGGCTTGATCTCCTGCCGATCTGCGTGACGAAACCGAAAGGCGAGCGGGGCACGCGGATTCAAGAGAAGGTGTGGCACCTGAGACCGACGCGGGTCATCCAGTACAACCCCGAGCTCTCGACGCTCGAGCTCAAAGCCGGCTGCGACGTGTGCGGGCGGCGCAGCTACCGGATTCTCGGCACGGAGACCGACCCCGGCGAGGAACTGATCGGAGAACGCTGGGAGCCGGTTCCGGGCAAGCCGAGGCAGCCGGGCAACGGCGTCCTGCTCCCACGGTCGGCGATCGAAGGAACGCCGATCTTCCTGTACGAGCCGTTCACGCTGGTGACCGACGACGTGCGCCGCTTCATCGAAGGGAAGGGTTGGACGAACGTCCGATTCCAGGAGTACGGGGAAGTCGTGGACGGATGACGGTGGGCGGGTGTACCGGAGTCCTCGTGGCAAGAGGGTTCCTACGAAATGGGACCGATCCTCGTGGGAAAGGGACTAGCTAGCTATATCTTCTTCGTTCTCCTGCCGAGCACAGCAGGGTGATCAACCCTAATTTTTAGCTGATCAGCCATGGACTGGCGTACGCGCTGAGGCACATTGAACATGTACAAATGCTCATAGACCATCATTCTCACTATGGTCCGTGGAACTGGCTTCCCTGCGAAAGCTTGGTCCGCGGCGACAATCTCGTCTACTGGGAATTGCTTGAAGTGATCCAGGAAGACTTTTAGTCGAATCAATCGTTTTGGGATTGGTGTGTCGCCGTCAGAAATCTTGCGATACACTTCTTCAAGCAAGTCGGAGCCGATTGCTCCCGAAATACGCGAAACGACACTGTAGCACCAACCGCTCGTGACATCGGCAATTGCACGATTTACCGCATCTCTTGCCTCAATGGGGTTGCCCACCTTGCGCCGTTCAATTAAGTAATTCTCGATCATCCGCCGAATCTCGGCGTCAATCAGCCGCATCAAGTTGACGACCACGTTCATCGTCCTAAGACCCAATCCGCAGGTCTCCTCCGCGATCCTAACTTTGGTAGCTCCGTCGAGAGAACCGGGAAAGTTTCGAAGCACTTGTCCCAAGATCTGGACGTACTTCGCCGCGACGTTCAGCTGGCTGAAGAAGTCCTCAGGGTCGTACTCCTCAGGCTCCCTTCGCATTGTTTCGTCTGCTTCGTCAAGATCCCGGAGATATTGTTCCCGGTTGGTCTCTGGGGTACCGTCAATCACCTTTTCGTCGTCCAAACCTTCGCCGCCCACGTGCGCCGTGTGGGTGTCAAGGTTGCACGGCGGGACCTTCTGGAATATGGCCGACGCCTTCTCCACGATGGAATCAATTACCCGAGAGTCCTTGGTTAGATAAACGAGGAAGACCAAGATGTTCAGTCTCTCCTCAACATGGATTGACTCAACTAGCCTATCAACGGCTCCTCGAGCCCCCATCTCGCGCTTCTCGTCTGCGAGTCGTGCCTGGAGCGCGCGAGCCACGAAAAAGAAGTAGATGTATGGGTAGGCAAAGCGGAAACGTCCCTCACCCTCACGCTTTATCATACGGGATTTAAGCAGCAGCCCCTTCATGACATCCGTGCCGAAACTCAATGCGTAGTCTTCCTTATAGTCTTGGATTGCCTTGTCCAGTTCGGCCTCAGTCATCCTTGTCTCAGCCCGCTCAAACATGGTATGTGCAATCTCCTGCAGGACCACCTGTGCCATGTCGAATCTCACCGTGGACTTGAAGTGTGAGTCTGAGGCAATCGCCGCGTGGAGCGATGTCGATATCAGGAACTCGTAGTGGTAGCCAAACGAGCCAACTTCGGTTGAGAGCGGCTTCTGAGCCTCATGGGCTTGGAGGAGGGTGAGCAGGAAGATCGGAACTGCTGGAACCGTGTTCTTGCCGATCAGTGTGGAAAGCAGGGTCTCCAAGGTACGACAGGAATGCGTAACCTCCGCGTCTTCAAGGCTCTCCTCACGACCCGCCATGACCCATCGTCGAACTAAGCTGCTCCTGAGTCGGTGGCCAAACTCGCAGATTGAGTAGTGCCTGAAAGCCGCTAAGCCACTCGAGTCTTCTCCCTCCTTCAGAAAATCTTCCAAGTTGTAAGTATCAATGGCGGCGAAGACCACCACGTCCGCCAGTTGTCGCATGGCGGATAACGCGGAACGCAAGCCCTTGCGGTTGAGCTTGCAGTCCTGGAAGTTGTCGACCAAGATGGCGCGCTTATCAATCGGCTGCTGGAGGATTTGCTCCGACGCCTCCCGCGAGTACTGCTCGGAGAGCCGACGGCGCACCGATTTCATGATGTGATCGCTGTCGCTCTTCTTTAAGTCATCGCCTTCCAGCAAGACGGGCACGAGTCCTTCATGTTGCAGATCCCGAAACAGCTTTCGCAACAGCGTCGATTTTCCGGTCATTTCAGCACCCAGCAGGAGCACCGCTTTCTCGAGGAGGACGCGCGCCACAATGTCGCGACCGTCAAAGGGCATCCTTCGGTCTGGATCGCCGTCGCGTCTGTCGTAGGAAACGTCGCGCAAATCGGGATAGACGAACAGGTCGTCCAGCTGGAGCGACACCTTGTGGGGATGCGTGTAGGTCGCACCTGGATCGACGAGGTGAGCCTCGAAGGCGAGGTTTGCTGCAAACCTAGAGGGACCGCTTAGTGCTCGGTGATTAAGGCTGCCCCAGTCGGAACGAAGCTCGCTCCTGTAAATGAAGCCGTCCCAGCTATAGAGGACTGTCCGGAACTTGCGAGAGTGTGTGTCTACCACTACGATTGTGAAGCCGCTCTCCTCTCGGGGGTGGCCCTGCAGAGCGGCTCCCTCAAAGTACTCGTTGGCCGTGCTCCTAATCGAACGTTTGTTATATGCCTCGGCAACGTGCTCGTGTCCCGTGAGAATGAGGTCGAAGCATCGCTCCAGGTCGTGCTTGACCGAAGTCGAGTTCTTCGTCTCAAGCCAGGCGTAGGGATGGTGGACGAGGGCGATCTTGAGATTGGCGTCCTCGGCGCAGTCGGGCATTGGTCTCATCCACACGAGAAGACTTCCTCGCATCTCGTTAATTTGCGACATCCACGATGAGTTGAGGGATCGGACGAAGATGCGTTGCTCGCCGAATCGGTACATCCGGTCGTCGCACAGGCGGTCAAAGGGATCTTCGTCCCCCCCTTGCGCACCACGCCACTGAGCTACGAACTCGAAGAAGGGGTCTTGGACAGTGAGAACTGGGCTAAGCACGGATGAGTCCAGCGTCGTGAGCCGTTGAGGATCCTTCAGAAGCGCGTCAATAAAGATATTGCGTGCCTGGTCGGCCCGGTCAAGCGTGCAGTCGTGGTTGCCGGGGATGAACGCCCACTGTACGGGCACTCCGCCATTCTTCACGGAGTTAAGGGCCTCTGCGACTTCTGTGAGAAAGTGGCCAGCGACTTCATAAGCCCTTTCCCTTCCCCGATCCACTAGATCGCCCGTGACGGCCACCAGAATGGAGTCGATGTCCAGCGCCTCCGCTTGCACCGCGCCTCTGAGTGCTTCTACACGGCCCATGATCGGGTCGTTATCACCGGTAAGATGAATGTCGCTGAGCTGTAGTATGAGGAGCTTCATCTTCGTTGAACCAGAGCCGAGCCAACGGACTTCAGTAAGGTGAAGACGTGGCGCGTCTTGTCCTGAGTGAGAGTCGGGCCGAACATAGTCGAACGAAATGGTACCGCATCGGGTGGGCGATCACGATGGAGAGGGGCGGATACGGCTACCGACCAAGCTCGGGGACAACTGGTGACCGACGACGTGCGCCGCTTCATCGAAGGGAATGGTTGGACGAACGTCCGATTCCAGGAGTACGGGGAAGTCGTGGACGGATGACCGTGGGCGGGTAGATTCAGGGGACTCTGGACCCGCAACACGACGTCCTCAAGCTGGTCGCGCTCTTCTTCATTGGCGCCATCGCATCCGCCATCAACGCGGTGGCGGGCGCGGGGTCGCTGATTTCCTTCCCCAGTCTGGTCGGGTTCGGGCTGCCGTCGCTGACGGCCAACGCGACGAACTTCGTGGCGCTGCTGCCGGGGCGGGTCTCCAGCTTCCTCCCGTTCCGTGGCTACCTGTCAACGGTCGTGCCCCACCTCAAGCTGCTCATGCTGCCGACAGTGGTTGGTGCCGCGGCGGGTTCGTGGATGCTGGTGTCGACCTCGGAGAGGTTGTTCCGCGTGGTCGTCCCGTTTCTGATCTTGGGCGCTGCGGTGTTGCTCGCGTTCCAGCCGCGCATCAAGGCGTGGGCCAAGCGCAACGATCGGCACCTTGGGAAGCCCTCGGCCGTGGCGCTTCAGTTCCTCACCTCGTTGTATGGGGGCTACTTCGGGGCCGGGATCGGCATCATGATGTTGGCGACCTTCGCGCTCACGGTCGAGGGTTCGCTGAACGAACAGAACGCGTTGAAGATTGTCTTCGCCCTTGTGATCAGCGTGATTTCGAGCGCCGTGGTGTTGCAGGGGGGCTTGGTGGACCCTTGGGCGGCGGGCTCGATGCTCGCGGGCGGCCTGCTGGGCGGCTACTACGCGGGGCGCTGGATGCTCAAGATGGACGAGGACAAGCTGCGCGGAGGCATCGTTGCGTTGGGCCTGATCTTGGCCGCGTACTATGCGGTGCAGGAGTTTCTGCCCGGCTTGGTCGGTAGAATCGGGCGGTGATGGTCCGCGAACGGCGCCACTACCTGAGTGGCGGGTACGAGTTGCCCTACGACTACTTTCCTCCGCCCCGCCCCGGCGCACCGCTCGTGGTCTGCATCCACGGGGGCGGGTGGATCTCCGGCGAGCCCGAGGGCATGCACGACGTGGCGGAGAGGTTGCAGGCAATGGGATACGCCGCCGCGACCCCGGCCTACCGCTTGGCGCCGCTGCATCCGTTTCCTGCGGCGGTGTCCGACGTGCGCACGTTTTTGGGGCAGGTCCGCGCCCAAGCCGGGGTTTTGGGATTCGACGCCTCGCGTGTTGGGGTGCTGGGCAACTCGGCGGGCGGTCACCTGGCCGCGATGTGCGGCAGCGACGGCATCCCCCCTGAGTCGAGGGCCAATGCCGTGGTGGCCATCTGTCCGATCACCAACGTGACCGACCACCGCGTGAGGCACTTCCCGATCTCGTACTCGTTCCTGGAGCAGTTCATGGGCGTCCCGCCCGAGGGCAACGAGGGCGTCTACCGCGAAGCCAGCCCCGTGTTCGGCGTCGGCCCGGGTTCGCCGCCTCACCTGCTGATCCACGGGACTGCCGACGACATCGTTCCCGTAGAACAGTCCGATGAACTCGAGCGCGCGCTCATGGAGCAAGGCGTTCGGGTGCGCAAGCGCATTCTCGAAGGCGAGGGCCATTCGTTCTCGTTCGGGGGGTGGGCCGAAATCGAGCGGGAGTTCGACGCGTTTCTCGGCGAGGAGTTGGGACCCGTTGGCTAAGCGCGGATTTCCGGCGGATGCCGAGAAGTGGGTGGACCTTCGTAGCGACACGGTCACGCGCCCAACGCCCGCGATGTACCAGGCGATGATGGAAGCCGACCTGGGCGACGACGTGCTTGGCGACGAACCCACCGTGGCCCGGCTGGAGCGCCTGGCCGCCGAGATGGTGGGCAAAGAGGCCGCCCTCTTCGTCCCGAGCGGCACGATGGGCAACCAGATCGCGTTGGCTGTTCACTGCCGGCCCGGGGACGCCGTTCTCTTCGAGGAAGAAGCGCACATGCTCTATTACGAAGTCGGCGCGCCGGGGGCCATTGCGGGCGTCGTTTCGTGGACGCTGCCTTCGGAGGACGGTGGCCCTGCGGTCGAGGACCTGGCCCGCCATTGCCGCCCGGCCTCGCTGCACACCCCCGGCACCAAGCTCATCTGTCTGGAGAACTCGCACAACCGGAAGGGCGGCACCGTAATCTCGCTGGCGAAGCACCGGGCCTATCGGGCCTTGGCCGACGAGCGGGGCGTGAAGATCCACCTGGATGGGGCGCGGGTCTTCAACGCGGCGGCGGCGATGGGCGTCGAGGTTCGCGAGATCGCCGCGACCGTGGACACCGTGAACTTCTGCCTGAGCAAGGGGCTTCGCTCGCCGGTCGGGTCGCTGCTCTGCGGCTCGGGGGCGTTCATCGAGGAGGCGCGGATCTGGCGCAAGCGCCTCGGTGGAGGTATGAGGCAATCGGGATTGCTCGCCGCGTGCGGGATCGTTTCTCTCACGCAGGAAGTGAGTCGTCTGGCCGAAGACCACGCTCGGGCCCGACGCGTGGCCGAGGCGGTTCACAACCTTGGACTGGGCGCAAATGTGGAACTAGACCGGGTTCAGACCAACATCGTGCTCATCCATGTTGACGACTCTGCGAAGTGGGCGTCGGCGTTGGAGGCTCAAGGCGTGTTGGCCATCCCGTTTTCGGCGACGACGCTGAGGCTGGTGTTTCATGCCGACATCGACGACGCACAGGCGGACCGAGCCGTGCAGGCGTTTGCCAAGGTGGGACGCTCGTGAGGTTGCCCGAAGGCATGGACTATGGCCCGGCGCCAGAGGCGGCAGACCTGGCTCACACGTGGCTGGAGGGCCACGGTCGGCGATTCGGTTGCTTCATTGGCGGAGAATTTCGTCAGGCTGACGAAATGTTTCCAGTGTTCAACCCCTCGACTGGGGCCGAGATCGCCCAAGTGGCGCAGGGGTCAGCCGAGGACGTGGGTCGTGCGGTCGAGGCGGCGCGCGGGGCGCTGGCGGGATGGCGGGTGCTCGGCGGGCACGGGCGGGCGCGGTTCTTGTATGCGCTGGCGCGGCAGGTTCAGAAGCACGCGCGGCTGTTCGCGGTGCTGGAATCGCTCGACAACGGCAAGCCGATCCGGGAGACGCGAGACATCGACATCCCTCTGGTGGCGCGGCACTTCTACGCCCATGCGGGCTGGGCGCAGCTCTATGAGTCCGAGTTCGAGGCGCGGGGGTACGAGGGGGTCGGCGTGGCGGGCCAGATCATCCCGTGGAACTTCCCGCTGCTGATGCTGGCTTGGAAGATCGCGCCGGCCCTGGCGATGGGGAACACGGTGGTGCTGAAGCCCGCCGAGTACACCCCGCTGACGGCCCTGCTCTTCGCCGAGATTTGCCAGACCGTGGGCTTGCCGCCGGGGGTGGTGAACATCGTGACGGGCGACGGTTCGACGGGGGCGGCCATCGTGGAGCACCCAGATGTGAACAAGGTGGCGTTCACAGGCTCGACCGAGGTGGGCCGCATCCTGCGCAAAAGGACGGCCGGAACGGGCAAGAAACTGAGCTTGGAACTCGGCGGCAAGTCGGCGTTCGTCGTGTTCGAGGATGCCGACCTGGATGGTGCGGTGGAGGGCGTGGTGGACGCGATCTGGTTCAACCAGGGGCAAGTCTGCTGTGCGGGATCGCGGCTGCTCGTGCAAGAGTCGGTAGCCGAACGATTCCTGGCCAAACTGCGCGCACGGATGGAGACCTTGCGGATGGGCGACCCGCTCGACAAGGCTGTGGACATCGGGGCAATCGTGGCGCCCGTTCAACTCAAGCGCATCGAGGAGTTGGTGGGTGTCGGAGTTCAGGAGGGAGCCGAACTATTCCAGCCTTCCGGGTCCTGTCCCCGGGACGGGTGGTTCTACCCGCCGACCCTGCTCTCGAACGTCTCGCCGAGTTCGACGGTGGCGCAGATCGAGATCTTCGGCCCGGTGCTGGTGGCGATGACGTTCCGGACGCCAGACGAAGCCGTTCGGTTGGCGAACAATACGGTCTATGGTTTGGCCGCGAGCGTTTGGTCCGAGACGATCGGGCAGGCGTTGGACGTCGCTCACCGGCTGGTGGCGGGCACCGTGTGGGTGAACTGCACCAACCAGTTCGATGCGGCCAACGAGTTCGGGGGCTATCGCGAGAGCGGCTTCGGTCGGGAGGGCGGCTACGACGGGCTGTTCGAGTACCTGACTCCAGTGCATCAAAGCGCGCCGCGATCCCACCGGCGGGACGCCGGTGCTACACCCTTGGGAGGGTCCCTTGGCGACGACACCACCCACAAGCAGTACATCGGCGGCAAGCAGGCTCGGCCCGATTCGGGGTACTCGGTCACGCTTACGGACGGGTATGGCCGAACGCACGAGTTTGCCCGCGGGAACCGCAAGGACATTCGCAACGCCGTCGAAGCCGCACGCAAGGCCCAAGCCGGTTGGGCGGGTGCATCGGCTCATGGGCGCGCGCAGGTCCTCTACTACCTTGCTGAAAACCTATTAGGAAACCGAACGAACGTCGTCGGGGTGCTCGAGACCGTTCGGGGCACGATGGAGCCGGAGACCGAGTTCGACCTCACCATCCAGAGGCTGTACGAGTTCGCCGCATGGGCGGACAAGTTCGAAGGCCGCGTCCACGAGGTGCCGGGTCGTGTGCTGTGCTACTCCCGTCGCGAGCCCATCGGCACGCTGGGGGTGCTTTGCTCCGACGAGCATCCCCTGCTTGGGATGGTTGCGCCGTGCGCGGCCGCTCTCTCGATGGGGAATGCCGTCGTGGCTCTGGCTTCCGAGGCCCGACCGCTCGCCGCCGTCAACCTCTACAGGGTGCTGGAGGCTTCCGACGTTCCGGGTGGGGTGTGGAACATCCTGACGGGACCGCACGGCGAGATGGTGCCGACGCTGGCCGACCACATGGACTTGGACGGCTTCTGGTGCTTCGAAGCCGATTGGCGGGCCGAGGTCGAGCGACGGTCGGCGGCGAACCTGAAGCGGACCTGGGCGGCCTCGGATGCCGAATTCCGAGCGGCGGACGCTCTAAGGCAAGCGACCCAGATCAAGAACGTGTGGGTGCCCGTCGGATCGTAGTCCTTGGCATGGGTACCCTTCAACCCGCATGAACCTCCCCATCGAGGAGTTGACGCCTCGGCAGATCGTCGCCGAACTCGACCGATACATCGTCGGCCAAGACGCCGCCAAGCGCGCGGTGGCCGTCGCCCTGCGCAACCGCTACCGCCGGCAACAACTGCCTCAGGCCGAGCGCGACGACATCCTGCCCAAGAACATCTTGATGATCGGCCCGACCGGCGTGGGCAAAACCGAGATCGCGCGCAGGTTGGCGCAACTTGCGCGCGCACCGTTTGTGAAGGTCGAGGCGACCAAGTTCACCGAGGTCGGCTATGTGGGGCGGGACGTGGATTCGATGGTGCGCGACCTGGTGGCGATGGCGGTTCGGCTCGTCGAGCGCGAGAAGATCGATGCCGTGCGGCCCATGGCCGAGCGCAGAGCGCTGGAGCGGCTGGTGGACTTGCTGGACGAGGAACCCAAGCCCAAGCGGCGCAAAACGCCCGACAATCCTGTGGTGCGGCAGGCGTTCGAGATCTTCGGGCGTACCATGCAGGACGACTACCCGGACGACGACGCCGATCTCGAGCGCGACGACCGTGCCAGGAGAACCCGCCGGAACCGCCTGCGCAAGCGCATTCTGGAGGGCAGGCTCGACGCTCAGACCGTCGAAATCGAGACCGAGGAGGCTTCGAACCCGTTCGTGCAGGTGTTCTCGCCGCAGGGGATGGAGGAGATGGGCCTGGACCTTTCCAACCCGGGCAACCTGTTCCAGAACAAGCGCACGTTTCGCCGCGTGACCGTGGCCGAGGCCCGAGGACTGTTGATCGAGGAAGAGGCGAACAAGATGATAGATCGCTCCTCGCTGCACCGCGAGGCCGTGGTGCGCGCGGAGCAGACGGGAATCGTGTTTCTGGACGAGATCGACAAAGTGGCGGGCAAGCAGGGCGGCAGCGGGCCCGACGTGTCGCGAGAGGGGGTCCAGCGGGACCTTCTACCCATCATCGAGGGCTCGACGGTCCAAACAAAGTTCGGACCCGTGCGGACCGACCACGTGTTGTTCGTGGCGGCGGGCGCGTTTCACATCTCGAAGCCGAGCGATCTGATTCCCGAACTGCAGGGCCGCTTGCCTATCCGCGTCGAGCTCGAGTCGCTTGGAGAAGCGGTTTTTCGGCGCATCTTGCGGGAGCCCAGGAACGCCCTGACCAAACAGTACGTGAAGCTTCTGGCCGCCGACGGGGTGCGACTCGAGTTCGAGGAGTCGGCCCTGGACGAACTGGCCCGGCTCGCGGCCGACGTGAACGCGCGGACGGAGAACATCGGGGCGCGGCGGCTGCACACGCTCATGGAGAAGCTCCTGGAGGAGGCCCTGTTCGAGGCGCCCGGGGGGCCGGAGGCGGTTCGTGTGGACGGGGCGATGGTCCGGGAGCGGCTGGGCGGCTTGGTCGCGGATGTGGACCTCAGCCGGTTCATTTTGTGAGGCTCCGAAAGGATACAGACGTTCGCGGCGGGCTGGAAGGGGCGGTTTGTACGGGACTTTTGGCAAAAACCGGCCCGGGGGGTTGACTCTGGCGATTCCGTTTGGTATCATTTCCCCTTGCCGCTCGCTTCGGATTTCGGAGTGAGAAGGCCTGCGACACGCACATTGACAGGAGCATATTGGTTTAGTGGTTTGACGCATCGAGCAACTTCTTTGAAGCTGCGAATCGAAGAATTGGTTCCAAAAAGCTAAAGAGGGTGTACGGTGAATGCCTAGGGACAAGTTGCCGAAGAAGGACGCGCAAGCGGCGAAACGCCTCGGGGAGCTGCACGAAAGCTGTGATCCGAGGGTGTCCGAATGGGGAAACCCCGCGTGGGTAATGCCACGTGACCCGCATCTGAATACATAGGGTGCGAGGAGGGAACCTGGTGAACTGAAACATCTAAGTAACCAGAGGAAAAGAAATCGAAGAGATTCCGTAAGTAGCGGCGAGCGAACGCGGAAGAGCCTAAACCATGGAGCTTGCTTCATGGGGTCGTGGGGCGGCTAACCACTCTTTCGAATCGAGCTCCGGTCAAACGGAGTTGGATTCGCAGGAGTGGCCACAGGAATTCGACTGAGAAGTGAGTGGAACGGATTGGAAAGTCCGGCCATAGAGGGTGATAGCCCCGTACTCAAAATAGCTTAGTTCGAATTCTGTCGTACCCGAGTAGCGCGGAACACGAGGAACTCCGCGTGAATCTGTCCGGACCACCGGATAAGGCTAAATACGACTTGTCACCGATAGTGCATCCAGTACCGTGAGGGAAAGGTGAAAAGCACCCCGGGTAGGGGAGTGAAATAGATCCTGAAACCGTACGACCCACAAACAGTCGGAGCACCATGTCCGGAGCAATCCGGTCAAGTGTTACGGCGTACCTTTTGCAGAATGAGCCTGCGAGTTGTTGGTGTTGGCAAGGTTAAGGCGTTCAGCGCCGGAGCCGGAGGGAAACCGAGTCCGAACAGGGCATCAAGTCAGCATCAGCAGACCCGAAACCACGTGATCTAGCCATGGTCAGGCTGAAGTGATGGTAACACATCATGGAGGGCCGAACTCATTGACGTTGAAAAGTCTCGGGAAGAACTGTGGTTAGTCCGGTGAAATGCCAATCGAACGTGGAGATAGCTGGTTCTCTCCGAAATGCATTTGGGTGCAGCGTCACGTATGTGCTGTGGGGGTAGAGCACTGAATGGGCTAGGGGGCTTACCCGCTTACCGAACCCAACCAAACTCCGAATACCATATGATTAAGCCAGCAGTGAGACTGCGAGGGATAAGCCCCGTGGTCAAAAGGGAAACAGCCCAGATCGACAGCTAAGGGCCCTAAACGACGATTAAGTGTGAAACGATGTGAGATCGCATAAACAGCCAGGAGGTTGGCTTGGAAGCAGCCATCCTTTAAAAAGTGCGTAATAGCTTACTGGCCGAATGTGATCTTGCGCGGAAAATGTATGGGGGCTCAAGCACACCTCCGAAGCTTCGGGATCCAGGAAACTGGATCGGTAGGAGAGCGTCGCGTCCAGCAGTGAAGCTAGAGCGTAAGCACTGGTGGAGCGGGCGCGAGCGAGAATGCAGGCATGAGTAGCGATCACACAGGTGAGAATCCTGTGCGCCGAAAACCCAAGGTTTCTCAGGCTATGTTCGTCAGCCTGAGGTTAGGCGGTCCCTAAGGCGAGGCCGGAAGGCGTAGTCGATGGACTTCGGGTAGATATTCCCGACCTAGATGGAATGGCTATGGAGGACGCTTCTAGATGTCCAATCCCGGACTGTTGGTAGTTCCGGGCTAGGGGAAGGCTGGGCCAGTGGAAACATTGGCGGAAAGGCCGACTCCGGGGAAGTGCGCGCTTCGGCGCAATCGAACTTGGACTGATGGGGGCCGAGAAAAGCCCTAAAGCAACGTTCCATCTAACCGTACTGTAAACCGACACAGGTGGGTGAGTCGAGGAGACTAAGGCGTTCGAGAGAACTCTCGTTAAGGAACTAGGCAA
>ERZ761602.94-NODE-94-length-200413-cov-8.911878_pt1 | contig 200413 bp, 198 predicted proteins | sample MGYA00512165_ERZ761602 | MGnify/ENA primary metagenome ERZ761602 (study PRJEB28899, sample SAMN02445085) | bioreactor sludge metagenome | biome: EBPR sludge; isolation source: Thorneside wastewater treatment plant | place: Australia: Brisbane, Thorneside...
ACCAGTTGCCGAAGCCGCCGATCATCGCCGGCATCACCATGAAGAAGATCATGATTAGGCCGTGATAGGTGATCAGCACGTTGTAATAGTGCTTGGCGGCTTCCACGTCGGCGATCCAGGGCAGTTGCGTCAGCACGCCGACGCCCGGCTCGGCCAGCTCCCAACGGATGAGCCCTGACATCGCCCCGCCGATCAGGCCGGCGATCACAGCGAACACAAGATACATCGTGCCGATGTCCTTGTGATTGGTGGAATAAACCCAACGCTTCCAATCCCAGAGGCTCGGGCGGTGATCGTCGTGGTGATCAGCGGCGTGCGCGGCTTCGTGCGTCATCGTTCAGCTCTCTTGTATCTCAGCGCGTGGGGTTGGCGGCCGGAGCGGCTTGGTCGGCAGAAGGTTCGCTCGCGGGCGCCTCGACGGCGGGCGCGGCATCGCTCGACGCGAGCGCGCCGCCCTGGGCGACGACCCATTGATCGAATTCCTCGCGACTGACCGCTCGGATCTCAATCGGCATGTAAGCGTGGTTCAGGCCGCACAATTCAGAGCACTGGCCATAAAACACGCCCTCCTGCTCGACGTTGAACCAGCCCTCGTTCACCCGCCCCATGATCGCGTCTTCCTTGAAACCGAATGCGGGCACGGCGAATGAGTGGATCACGTCATTCGACGTCACCAGAACGCGCACATTGGTGTCGACCGGAACCAGCAAGGGCTCGGTGGTCGCCAACAAGTACGGACGGCCTTGGGCGCGCGCGTCTTCTTCCGGCAACAAGTTCGCCGCGATGTTGACGCCAAGATCAGGGTATTCGAGCGTCCAGAACCAGGAATTGCCCGTGACCTTCAGCGTCAGTTCAGCTGGAGGAATGCGTTCTTCCTCATACAGCAGCGGGAAGGACTTCCATGCGATCGCGACAAGGATCAGGACAGGCACGACCGTCCAAATCACTTCAACGAGCATGTTATGCGTGAACTTGCGCGGCGTCGGATTGGCGCGGCGGTTGTACCGCACAACGACCCACAGCAGCAACGTCAGCACCAGCACCGATATCGCGACGATGATCGGCAACAGAAAGCCGTGGAATTCATGAATGTCGCGCATCAGCAGCGTGGCCGCCGGTTGCAAGTCGACGCCACGGTCCACAGGCGCGCCAACGGCCGCCCAGGCCTGGTCCGCGCCGAACGCCGCGCCCGCGGCGAGCGTCGCGATCAAAGCCACTTGCTTCAAACCCTAGCCTCCTCAAGAATCATCGCCGGTATGGCGCGCTCCGTTTACCCCGCCTATAGTCAGCCGGCGCGGCAAACGACCGCGCCTTGCCGATCCGTAAGTCACCAACCACTCGGGGTGCTAGCATGAGCCGCGCTTGGCTTCCAAGGCGCTTCTCAACGAAGTTTTCAGCGCTCGTGGCTCTGGCCATGGCCGCGCCCATGCTGGCGGCTGCCCAAGACCCCAGCAGCGACCCCCGCGCCGTCCAGGTGCTGGGCGCCAATCCGCATGGCCGACGCTGTAACGCAGCGCTGAACGAGGGCGATTCTTCGGACCGCGCCTTGGACTATTGCCGCCGCGCCCTCGACTATCCAAGGCTGACGCGGGAAGCCGAGCTGCAACTCCACGTCAATCTCGGCGTCATGCAAATGCGGCGGGGCGACTTCCGCGCCGCCATCGAACAGTTCGACGCGGCGATCGCCTTGGACGGGCGCCACGCGGAAGCGCACCTCAATCGCGGCGCGGCGCTGGTGCAGCTGCGAGACTACGGCCCCGCCGTCGCCTCGCTCACCGAAGCGTTGAGTCTTGGCGTCACCGAACCGCACAAGGCCTATTTCAATCGCGGAGTTGCGCGCGAGAGCCTGGGCGACCTGCGCGGCGCGTTCGAGGACTACACCACCGCCCTCGATATTCAGCCCGATTGGGGCCCTGCCAATGCCGAACTGGCTCGTTTCGCACGCGGAAGGCGGGAACACCTCGCCAACCGCCTGGGAGATGCCGGGAGCAACTAGACGACCTTGTTGCTGGTTTGGCCGCGCGACCGCCCGACTCGGCGCCTATATTGGCGGCCAAGTCTTAGGAGACGTTCATGGCCGACGGCCCCCCAGCATCTGACCTTCAACCCGCCGCTGAGATGGATTGGGAGGCGGCGGAGCGCATCCTGAGCGACGCCGCCGTCGGCGCCGACGACGGTGAGCTGTTTGTCGAGGAAGCGCGCACCGAGAGCTTCTATTTCGACGACGGCCGTCTGAAGTCGGCGTCATATGACGCATCCACCGGATTTGGGCTGCGGATCGTCTCCGGCGAGCGCGCGGGCTACGGGCACGCGAGCGTGTTGGACACCGAAGCGGTCGCGCGCGCCGCCGAGGCCGCCGCCGCGGTGAAGCTGGGCCATGCGGGAACGTTGGACGCCAGCCCCGCCAAGGTGAACCGGCGCCTCTACGCCGACTTCGATCCCATCGAAGCGCCGGCGTTCACCGACAAAACCACCCTACTCGCCGAGATCGACGCCTATTGCCGCGCCAAGGACCCGCGTGTGGTCCAGGTCGCGGCGACGCTTTCAGGCGCCCGGCGCGGCCTGACCATTTTGCGTCCCGATGGCGCGAAGCTGACCGACCATCGCCCGCTGGTGCGCCTGAACGTGTCCGTGACCGTGGAGCGCGACGGCCGGCGCGAAAACGGCTCGGCCGGCGCCGGCGGCCGCGAGCCCTATGCGGTGTTCATAGCGCCAGATCGCTGGAAAGCGCTGGCTGATGAAGCGCTGCGCATCGCATTGGTCAATCTTGACGCGGTCCCGGCGCCAGCTGGGGAGATGGACGTGGTGCTGGGCCCTGGGTGGCCAGGCGTGTTGCTCCACGAAGCGGTCGGGCATGGGCTTGAGGGCGACTTCAACCGCAAGGGAACGTCGGCCTTTTCCGGCATGCTTGGCGAGCGTGTCGCGGCGCCGGGCGTGACGGTCGTCGATGACGGCACCTTCGAAAATCGCCGCGGCTCGCTGAACATCGACGATGAAGGCACGCCCACGCAGCGCACCGTCCTCATCGAGGACGGCATCCTCAGGGGCTATTTGCAGGATCGCATGAATGCGCGCCTGACTGGCGTGGCGCCGACCGGCAACGGGCGGCGCGAGAGTTACGCCCATCGCCCGATGCCGCGCATGACCAACACCTTCATGACGGCCGGCGCGCACGACCCAGGCGAGATCGTCGCCGCCCTGAAACGCGGCGTTTACGCGGTTAATTTCGGTGGCGGACAGGTCGACATCACGTCGGGCAAGTTCGTGTTCCAATGCACCGAGGCGTATCTTGTCGAGAACGGCAAGATCGCCGCGCCGATCAAAGGCGCCACGCTCATCGGCGACGGGCCGTCGGCGCTGACGCGCGTAAGCATGGTCGGCAATGATTTGAAACTCGACGAAGGCGTCGGCACGTGCGGCAAGGCGGGACAGAGCGTGCCGGTCGGTGTGGGACAACCGACACTCTACATCACGGGATTGACGGTTGGCGGCATGTAGCGCGCGCACGCGCATTTACAATTTCACGAATCGAAGCAGAAGGTTTTCTCATCCCATTGTTAGGGGAGGTTGATATGGCTGCGAAGAAGAAGACCGCCAGCAAAGCTGCTGGCAAGAAGACGGCGGCGAAGAAGCCGGCTGGCAAGAAGAAGTAAGACGCTTCTGCTGGTAAGAGTAAGGAACGCCGCCGTGGCCCCAAGCCCGGCGGCGTTTTCTGTTGCCGATGGTCGCGCCACGCCGCAGCTCCGTCGCAACCCGCTGGCAGCGCCCAAATTTGGCCGGAAGCGTGCATCCAGAAACAATCTCGACATCATCCCGCAATGTGGATCGCTAGATACGAACTGAAATGCCGCATGAAGGCGGCGCAAGGGAGGGGAAATGCTCGGTCGCATGATGGCGTCGGCCTTGGCGCTCACGGGCGCGGCCTATGCGGAGGATTCTCCGTCAGGCGGCTTGCCGACGACCCCGCCCTCGGTCACTTCGGGCCGCGTGGCGTACGAGGCGGGTTTCTTCGCGCAGTTCAATCCACAGAACGCGCTCGACATGGTGCGTCAGACGCCAGGCTTTTCGCTTGATGGCGGCGATGATCGCCGCGGTTTTTCCGGAGCGGTTGGCAATCTCCTGATCGATGGCCTGCGACCGAGCACGAAGAGCCAGTCGCTTGAGGGCATTCTCTCCCGCATTCCGGCGAGCCAGGTCGTGCGCGTCGAGCTCTTGCGCGGCGCGGAAGTCGCGGGCGACGCCTCCGGCCAATCGCAGCTGCTCAACGTGGTACGCACCCCGAGCGCGGGCAGCGGCCTTTGGGAAGCGAGCTTCGAGGCGTTCGAGAACAACATCGCTCCGCGTGGGGAAGCCTCCTACTCCGGACGCAGCGGTCAGGTGGAGTACGGGTTTGGCGCCTCCTTCTTCACTCAGGAGCGCGCGCTGCCAGGCTGGCGCGAATTGTCCGACAGCGCGGGCGCGCTCACGGAGACGGTTGAGACCCCCTCCCCCCGCAATTTCCGCGAGGCCACCCTCAATGGAAACGTCGCGTTCCCTCTTGCGGGCGGGCGTGTCTCAGCGACCGCCCAGGTGGATGCAAACAAGTTCCGCGCTGACAACAGCTACTTGTTCTTCGATCCCAGCGGCACGCCCACGCGCAGCTTTTTCAACGCGTCGATCGAGCGGGGCGAGAGCTTTGAACTGGGCGTGAACTACGATCGCGACTTCGGCCCCTGGTCGCTGGCGCTCATCGGCTTGATCAATCGCGGCGTTTACGAAAACGAGGAGGCGGGCCGCTTCGAGGACGGGTTTGGCGGCGTTGACGCCACCTATCGCCAAGATGTCACGCAAGAGACCAGTGAGACAATCCTGCGCGGTTCGATCGCGCGGCCGCTCGGCGCGCGCCATCGCATCGAGTTCGGCGGCGAAGGCGCCTTCAACTCCCTCGACCAGAGCCTCGCCTTCGTCGAGGACGGCGCGCCGCTTTTCATTCCCAACTCGAACGTCTTGATTGAAGAGGAGCGCGCGGAGTTCTTCGCATCGCACAATTGGCGGCCAGCGGACGCTTGGTCCGTTGAGACGCGCGTTGCTTGGGAGACTTCTACCCTAACCTTTACCGGCGACGACAATCAGACGGTCGACCTCGCCTTCTGGAAACCCTCGATCCAAGTGAGCCGCACCTTCGCCGGCGACAATCAGCTGCGCTTCAGGGTTTATCGCGATGTCGGGCAACTCGATTTCGGAGACTTCGTTTCCGCAGCTTCGGTCTCGGACGATCTCATCTCGGGCGGCAACACCGATCTCGTGCCGCAAACGGACTGGCGCGCGGAACTCGGCGCCGACTTGCGCTTCCCCGGCGGCGTCGCACTGGGCCTCACCCTCACGCAGCACAATTATCGCGATGTGGCCGACTTGGTGCAGCTGGTCTTTCCCAATCCAGACGAAGACCCGCTCGATCCCGACGATGACTTCATCCGGTTCGATGCGCCGGGCAATATCGGCGACGCCAATGCGTTGAGCCTTGATGTGAACCTATCCACGCCGGTGGCGTTCATCCCGGGTGGACGGCTTACGGTCGAAGGATCGCTGTGGGACACCGAAGTCACCGATCCCGTGACGAACCAGCCCCGCATTTTTTCGTTCCGTTCGGAATCGGAAATCTCCATCGAGTTCCGACAAGACCTCAGCGACCGCAAGCTGGCGTGGGGAATCAGCGCCACCAAGGAAGGCGAGTTCCAGGCGTATCGCTTCAATGAGATCGACACGAGCGAGGAAGGCCCCTGGGTCGACCTCTGGGTCGAGACCACAGCGCTTCCGAACAATATGCGGCTGCGCCTCTGGGCCCTCAACGTTCTCGACGGGACGATCAATCGCAATCGCCGCTTTTTCGGCGCGCCGGGAGACGGCGATCCCAACAACGACGACCGCACCGGCCCCTACTTTGGCCGCGACCTGCGCGAGCGCCAGTTCTCGACCGCGCCGTGGTTTCTCGCGCAACTCAGCGGGCGGTTTTAGAACGCGAGCCGGCGCATCAGAGCGTCCCGCAGCGCGTTCGCGCGATGACCCCATGTGTGCTGCGCGTGGACAAGCGCGGCGGCGGCGGCCCCCGTGGCCTGGAGCTTCTCGGGCGTCTCGAGCCCCGCGCGGAGCTTGTCGACAAGTTCCGCGTGCGTGCTGAACGTCAAGGCGGTTTCGCCATCTCGAAAGCCGAGTGCGCGCAGATCGGCCATATCGTCGACGATCGGGCAACACCCCGCGCCAGCGCCTTCGAAAAGTTTCGCCATGGGCTCAAGCCCCGGCCGCATCGGAACGTCACGCGCAGGCGTGTGGGCCAAGCGGTCGCGCTGTTCAACGGACGCGACGAGGTCCGACGAGATCGCCATGCAGGCGAGAAAGCGGGCGAGGTGTGCGCCCAACTCGAAGTATGGAACCATCGGCAAGCGCGTGAGCGGAAGGCCAGCGTCGACCGCGGCGCGTTCAGCGATCTGCCTGCAGAGGTAAGCGCTGCCGTACGTCGCCACGCCCTGCCGCGCGCCAGTGACCGGGCGGAAGCGTGTCGGCTCGAACCCCTTAGCGACCCAATCGGCGGCGACGCCTTCATCATTGAGCCTCGCCTGCACCTCGGCGCCCGACGTAATGATGGCGTCAAAGCCGTGGCGATAAAAAACCGGTGGCCACGCCCCCCGCAACGTGGGGTCGAATATGTCGCTGTAGTTTTGAATGATGTCGTGGTCCATCAGCACGCGCAGCCCGCTGAAGGCGCCCCAGCCCAAAGCCGGCGCCGCTCGCAGGCGATTGAACGCCACAAACACCACAACCGCGTCGTAGTTCGTCAGCGTCACGGAACGCTCCGCCGCGACCAGTTCGCCGACCTGAAGAGCGCTCAGGTCGGCGGGCGCGACGTCGAACTCCGGGAGTTCGGCGATGCGATCCATAAAATCCTGCTCAAAGCGCGGGTACGTGTAAGGATGGTGAAGGACCAATGCCCTCATCATGATTATCCGCGCTTATAGATCGCCGCTAACGCCCGCGGCCGCCGCGCTTGCGCGAAACGGCGTCGCCTTCGGTCTCGAACATGGGATTGGCATCCCACTGGCCCGCGAACGGCGCATCGAGCAGATAATCCGGCAGTCGCGCGCCCGTCGCCTTCTCGTTCGACACCGCTATGATCTGGCGATCCTTGGCCATGTTACGCAACATGTCGGGATCGACATCGCCGATGAGTTCCGCGCTCTCCCTGGCCATCAGGTGGTTGGCGACGCCGAATAGCTGAAACACGCCGGCATTGTTGAAGATCGTGCGCCAGTCCTTCGGATAAAGCCGCTGCAACTGGCTTAGGTCCTGGAAGAACGGCCAGACCTGCAAACCGTACCCGCGCAGCAGCGTCATCGACTGGCGCAACGGGCCGAACTCGCCCAGCTGCGCGCATTCATCGAGCAGGAACAGCGTCGAGCGCTTGGGACGACGCTTGCGCCCCATGACCGTCAGCATCAGCGCGCCAACCCAGAGCCGGAGCAACGCGCCGTGGCTCTCGAGCTTGTCAGGCGGAATGACGATGTAGATCGTCATCGGATCGCCCTTGCGCACCGCGTCGAGGCTGATCGTCGACTTCGAAAGCGAACGCAGCGCCGAATCCGAGTTGACCACCTTCAGGTAGCTTTGCGCCGTGGACAAAATGCCCGAGCGAGTTTGTTCGGTGATCGGCAGAAACGACGAAATGTTCTGCTTCGACAGCCGATTGAGGGTTTCGTGGCCTTCGATCAGCGCGGCCAGATTGTACACCGCGTCGTCGCTCATCAGGATTTCGCGCACCTTGCCGAAGTGGCGCTCGCTCTTGCCGGCGGTTTCAGCCACCGCCGCGATCACGCCCGACATCAACGAGCGGCCCCAATTGTCCCAGAACGGCTCCTTGTGGAAGCCAACGTCGCCAGCCAGGAGCGAGGCGAGCATTTCCGCGTCGGCGTCCAATAACGCTCCGGGACGATCGAACAGATCGAAGGGGTTGAGGCTGTCGGTGCGTTTGGACACCGCGCCGAAGGGATCGAGCAGGCGAACCTCCTGCCCCATTTCCTTGCGGCGGCGCGCGGTGACGTGCCAGGTCTCGCCCTTGGGATCGATGACGATGACCGACCCCTCGAAGCGCAGAAGGTTTGGGATGATGACGCTGCGGCCCTTGCCGGCGCCCGTCGGCGCGATGGTCACCAAGTGGCGGTCCTCGCCGTAAAGAATGGGAACTTCGCCAGCGAGCGCCGGTTCGGCGGCGGTCGGCGCGCCGAACCCAATGGGATGCTTCTTTCCGTCGTCCGATTTCCAGCCGAGCAGCAAGTCGGTGACCTCAGGCCGCTGCCCCTGCAAAGCGTCGAGCTTTTTGCGGGAGCGGGTCGTGCGCGGCCTCGTCATCGTCACCTCCTCGCGGATGGCGGGGGAGCGCCGATCCGTGAATCAACCGTAAACATCAAACGGGGCCGCACCCGCGCCGCTTTGTGGCGACGGAACGACGAATGGTTAACCCCGTCCCCTTCGGCCTGTCCCGACGCCTGGGGTCGTTGCGCCCTACAACACCCGGAAAAGACCCCGGGCGCAATGGCGCATTACGGTGAAGGGCAAGTTTCTTCCAAACCGCGCTCGCCGGCCCTTTCGAGCCGGCGAGGTATTTGGTTTATTTGTGTTTTTACAAGGTCTAGGCGGCGGGTTGGCCAGCGCCTTTGGCCCCCTTGCTGGCGTCCGTGACCTTGGGATGGGCCAAGTAGCGCAGGAACGGGCTCAGAACACCCAATCCGACGCCAATCCAGATCGCGTACCAGCCGATCTGGTTGAACACCGTAACGTAGGTCGCCAACGCCGCGTGCGGGTCGAGCACCTGTCCGCCCACCGTTTCTTGGGCGGTGAGTTTGGCGACCTGCGCGGCCAACGCTTGCGCGGCCGAAGAGGCGAGGAACCACGTCGCCATCATCGTTGACACAACGGCGGCAGGCGCGAGTTTTGTCATCGCCGACAGGCCGACCGGCGACAAGAACAGCTCGCCCGTGGTGTGCAAAAGATAGAGCAGCACCAAGAACACCAGCGGCACGCGCGCGTTCTCATCCGCGTACTGCGCGCCCCAGACCAAGACCAGGAAGCCCGCGCCGACTTGGATCAAGCCAAGCGCGAACTTGGCGGGATCGCCGATGTCGCGATTGTGCTTGTTCATCCAGCTCCACAGCATCGCGAACAACGGCGCGAGAAGCAGGATGAAGCCGGCGTTGAAGCTTTGGGTTTGTCCCGAGGTGATGGTGAAGAACCCGCCGCTAGGCAGCGCGGTGTTGCGTTCCGCGAACTGGTTGAGCGCCGAGCCCGCGAGTTCGAACAGCGTGAAGAACACGCACGACGCCGCGATCAGGATCAAGGCGAGGATGATCCGTTGCGCCTCCACCCATGAGCAGTTCTTGATCATGTAGAAGATGAAGTAGACGAGGATCAGCCCCATCGAGATCGTAAGCGCCGTGTTCACGACCGGCTCGCGCTGCACCAAGAGCCAAACCAGGAAAACGCCCGCGACGCCACACAGATAGATGAGCCATTCGCGGTTGATTGGCCCCAGAAGCGGCTTGCGCAGCTGCTCCGGATTGGGAGGCAAGCCGATATGGTCAGGCAGCTGCGGCGGCCCAGGAATGAAGAACAACAGCCGCCGCGTTTGGAAGACGACCCATCCAAACGCCATGCCGATGCCGGCGAGGCCAAAGCCCGCCCACCAACCAAATTCTGCGCCCAAGCCCGCGCACAACACAGAGGCCCAGAAGGCGCCGAGATTGATGCCGAAATAATAGAGCGTGAAGCCCGCGTCGCGCCTGGGGTCCCCTTGCGGATAGAGTTGGCCGACGATCGTCGAGATGTTCGGCTTCAAGAAGCCCACACCCATGATGATCAGCGACAGTGCGATGTAGAAGATCGATTCATAGAGCGGATTGCGCCCCGACACGCCCATTTCGTAGCTGCCCTGGGTCAAGACGCTCGGCACGGGCGCGCCCTCGGGCAAACCCTCGATCGCGATGCCGCCGCCTTCAGCGGGGCCGTACTCGTAGCGCTGGCCATCGATGACGAGCCAGGTTTGACGCTGATCTTGCCGGCCTTCGGCCGCGAACTCGTAGGTTTGCCCCTGATAGGTCAGCGTTTGCGTCACCGGCGCCTGCTCGATGGCCATCGACAAATGGCCGGCCACCAGCAACAGCGCGCCAAACGCCACCGCCTTGCGGGTGCCAAGATATTTGTCGGCCATGAAGCCGCCGATCAGCGGCAGCAGATATACGAGCGAAGTGTAAGCGCCGTACTGACCTTGCGCCGCCTCGTCGTTGAAGAGGAAGTGCTGCGTCATGTACGCAACGAGAATGCCGCGCATGCCGTAGTAGGAGAAGCGCTCCCACATCTCGGCGAAGAACAAGATGTGCATCCCCTTGGGATGGTTGCGCATCTGCATGAAAACAGGAATTGCGGTGGCAAGGGTGACGACAATCCCCACCGCGGTTACTACATTCCACATCAGACGCTCTCCCCCGCGCTCCAGGCGCGACCTAGGTTATTACAAGTAGTTCAAGCAGCATGGCCCGCCCGATTCAAGCGCGCGTCGCTGAACGGAGAGGTTTTGTCAGCACCCACCAGAAGGTGGAGGCTGGGGTGCTATCGAGCCAAAACCCGAGGCGCCGCAACGTTCTAACCGAAGCGACATTGGCCCGATGGCAGCCCGCGACGATGGTCTCGACCTCGGATTCCGCGAACAGCCAGTCCAGGATCGCGCCGGTCGCCTCCACGGCATAACCCTGCCGGCGACGGCTCGGCGCGACGCTGTAGCCGATCTCCATTTCGCCTAAGGGGTGTGGACACGCTTCGAAACGCACGTCGCCCACCACCGCCCCCTCGTCGCGATGCACGGCTACGGCGCGGGTCGCGGCGAACGCCTGCTCGCCCGAAAAGGCCAAGGTATTCGCCACCAGGGCGAGGCTACCCCGACACCAATCTTCCGGCGCATCCGCGCCAATCACACGCGCGAACGCGGCAGGGCCATTTTGAGCGGCCCGCACGAGCGGCGGCGTCACCGGAATGAGTTGCAGCCGGGGCGTGAGCAGAGGCTGGGACAGCATCGACGGGGAACATGACGCAACTCCCAGCCCGCGCCAAAGGCGCATGCATCAATTTCGCTTGCACGGCCTGCAATTGCGAGTTATTCGCATTTACAGTTGAGAATGACTTGCAAGAGGGACACATGGGAGCGCGCACTCTTTGGACAGCAGCGGCATTGCTGGCTGCGACACCGGCGTTTGCACAACAAGCGCCCGCCCCCAGGGAAGCCGCCCAGGAAACCAGCGCCGACATCGTCGTCATCGGTGAGCGCCGCAACCTGCTCGACATCGCCGGCTCTGGTTCGACGATCGAGGCCGAGGATCTAGAACGGGCGCGCGTTCTCACAGTCAACGAGGCTTTGCGCCAAGCGCCCGGCATCTACCCGCGAGACGAAGAAGGCTTGGGCTTGCGCCCGAACATCGGGGTGCGAGGTCTATCTCCTACGCGATCCAGCGAGGTGTTGTTGCTCGAAGACGGGTTGCCGCTCACCTACGCGCCGTACGGCGACAACGCCACGTACTCGCACCCGCCGATCCGCCGCTTCGAACGCATCGAAATTCTCAAGGGGGCAAGTCAGATCCGATTTGGGCCCCACACGGTCGGCGGCGTCGTGAACTATATTTCGCCTGCGGCGCCGAGCGATTTTGAAGGAACCCTGTTCCTGGCGGGCGGCGACCGCGGCTACGCGGAAGCTGCGGCTTCGCTTGGCGGCGAGGTGGCGGGTTTTCGTTTGTTGGGACACGCGAGCGCCACCGTGTTCGACGGCGTGCGCGAAAATCACGATTTGTCATTCGCTGACTACAGCCTGCGCGCGGAACGAACGCTCACGCCAAACCACGAAATCGTGGTCCGGATCGCGGTCAATCGCGAGGACAGCCAAGTTTCGTACTCTGGCCTCACTCAGGCTGAGTTCGACGCTGATCCATTTTCCAATCCGTTTCCGAATGACCGCTTCGAAACGCAGCGCTACACCGGCGCGCTCACCCACGCGTGGACCATCACGCCCAACCTCACTTTGAAGACCTCCGCCTACAGCCTTTATTTCAATCGCGATTGGTGGCGACAATCATCCAATTCCAGTCAACGGCCCAACGACTCCAGCGACCCCAATTGCGGCGGCATGGCCAATCTTGAGACCACGTGCGGCGCCGAGGGACGCCTGCGCGAATACCATCAATATGGAGTGGAGAGCCGGCTTTCCTGGGACACGCGCGCACTTGGCGCGGACGCCAACATGGAAGCAGGCGTTCGTTGGCATACGGAGCGGCAAAACCGGCTGCAGATCAACGCCGACGCCCCGACTGGGCGCACGCCTGGCACGTCGGTGAATGGCGGTTTGCGCGAAGACAATCTGCGCAGCGCGAACGCCCTCTCCGGATTTGCCGTCGCTAACCTGGACTATGGACGCCTAACGCTTAGCCCCGGCGTTCGAGTCGAGTCTGTGACTTTCGAACGGACGAACCGCATCTCCGGCGCAAGCGGCGAAGAGAGCTTGACGGAGGTCATTCCAGGCTTTGGCGCTACTTTTGCGATCAGCGACGCCATGTCGATTTATGCTGGAGTGCATCGCGGGTTTTCACCGCCGCGCGTCGAAGACGTTATCGACAATTCCGGCGTTACCGTGGACCTTGGCGCCGAAGAGAGCGTGAATTGGGAAGTTGGGGTCCGTGGCGGACTTCGTTCCGGCTGGGACATCGACGTGAGCGGATTCCTGATGGAATTCGACAACCAAATCGTACCTTCCTCGGTCGCCGGCGGCGCCGGCGCGACACTGACAAGCGCGGGACAAACACGCCACGTCGGCGTTGAGGCCAGTACGCGCATCTCATTGCGGGATTGGGGGCTCATGCGCCGCGACGACGTGTATCTGCGCGCGGCGGCGACTTATGTTGCCGATGCCGACTATGTCGGCGAGCGGTTTTCGAGCGTTTCTGGTTTCGGCGGGGTCTCGGTGACAGGCAATCGCCTGCCTTACGCACCCGAATGGGTTGCCTCCGCCGCGGTCGGCTACACGCGCGGCGACTGGCTCAACCTCCAGGCTGAAGTGCAGCACACCGGCGAGATGTTCACTGACGACCTCAACACCATCACGCCGACCGCGAACGGCCAACGAGGCCTCATTCCTGAGGCGACCATTCTAAACCTGGCCGCCAACGTCGCGCCGGATGGGGCGGACACGACCTTCTTCATCACGGTCAAAAATGCAACGGACGAACTCTATGTCGTCGACCGCGCGCGCGGCGTTCTACCCGGTGCGCCGCGGCTCTGGCAGACCGGCGTGAGTATGCGGTTCTAGAGCCTGTTCCGATCCGATTGAATCGGATCGGGGCTCTAGGTTTTGCTTGGTCGCATTTTCTTACGCCGAACCGGCGTCCACTGCGTCGGAAAATGCTCTAGTACGCGCACGCCTCGAACACGCGGCTGACATCGCCGCCCCATTCCGTTTTGTAGCGCTCGATCAGGCGTTCGGCGGCGGTCACGCCCGTCGCGGCGATGTCGTCCAACTCCGTAAGGAAATGGGTTTCGTCCATGCCCGAAGAGTCCAGTTGGGCGCGCGACTTGAGCCCTTGCCGGGAAATCGCGAGCGCGGCTTGGGCGATGTCGCGCGCGCTGACGCCCTTGATCGGCGCGCGCAAGCCCAACACGGGCACGGCGCGGCGCAGAGCTTCGCGTTCCTCAGCCGTCCAGCTCTTCACCAGGCTCCACGCAGCTTCGAGCGCGGCGTCACAATAGAGAATGCCGGCCCAGAACGCCGGCAATGCACAGAGGCGCGACCACGGCCCGGCGTCAGCGCCGCGCATCTCCAGATAGGTCTTCAGTCGGACCTCCGGAAAGATCGTCGTCAGATGATCTTCCCAGTCCTTCTCGGTGGGACGTTCGCCCGGCAAGGCCGGCAACTTGCCGTCCATGAAGGCGCGGAAACTTTGGCCCGACGCGTCGATGTAGCGCCCATCGCGATAAACGAAATACATCGGTACATCGAGCGCGTAGCGTGCGTAACGCTCAAAGCCCATGCCGTCCTCGAACACGAACGGCAGCATGCCCGTTCGGTCGGGATCGGTGTCGCTCCAGACATGCGCGCGATAGGACAGGAACCCGTTGAGCCGCCCTTCCGCGAAGGGCGAGTTCGCAAACAGCGCCGTAGCGATCGGCTGAAGCGCCAACGCGACACGAAACTTCTTCACCATGTCGGCTTCCGACGCGAAGTCCAAGTTGGCCTGAACGGTGCAGGAACGGAACATCATCTGACGCCCGAGCCGACCGACCTTGGCCATGTAGTTCCGCATGATCTGATAGCGGCCCTTGGGCATGATCGGCGTATCTTCGAGCGACCATTTGGGCGAGAACCCGAGGCCCAGAAACTTGATCCCCAAGTCGCCGGCGACCTTGCGCAGCTGCGCAAGATGGGTCCCCGTTTCCGAGCAGGTTTGGTGCATGTGCTCGAGCGGGGCGCCGGAAAGTTCGAACTGACCGCCCGGCTCCAGGGTGATCGAGGCGCTGCCTTGCTTGAGCGCGATGATGTTGTCGCCTTCATGGATCGGCTGCCAGCCGAACGTGTCCGCCAACCCCTGGAGCAGCGCGCCGATGCCGCGCTCGCCCTCATACGGCACCGGCGCGAGCGTATCCGCGTAGAACGCGAACTTCTCGTGCTCCGTGCCGACACGCCAAGAGGTGCGATCCGGCTTAGCGCCGCTTTCAAGGTGCGCCACAAGATCGCGAAATCCGGTCAGGACCGGCGCGTGCTCTTTTGCCATGGTCAACCGCGTCCCTCCGGTCCGTTCCGCCCCATGTGGCGCTTCCGCATGCGCCCCGCAAGCGGTTACGCACCCGCGCGCCAATCGCCCCAGAGGGCCTGAACCACGCTCAGCGCGCCAATAACGGCGGTTTCCGCCCGCAAGATGCGCGGCCCGAGCGAAATCGGGACCACGAACGCAAGCGCGCGAAGCATTCCTCGCTCCTCCGCGGTGAAGCCGCCCTCCGGACCGATCAGGACTGCAAGCGCCGCGCGCCCTCGCAGAGCGGCGAGCGCCTCGGCGATCGGCGGAGCTCGGCCCGATTCTCCTCCCCACGGCGCCTGCGCATCGCTGCCGCGTTCGTCGGCATAAAGTAGCGCGCGCGCGGGGTCCCACCCATCGAGCGCCTTGGCGAGCAAGACCGGCGCTAGGATTTCCGGCGCGTCGAAGCGCTCCGTTTGTTCCGCGGCTTCGCGGGCGATGGCGTTCAAGCGGTCCAAGCGAACCGTTTCGGCGATAGTGCGCTGCGTCAGCACCGGTCGAAGGCGGCGCACGCCGAGTTCGCACGCCTTTTCCACGATCAAATCGGTTGCGTGGCGCTTCACCGGCGCGAACAACAAGTCGACGTCCGGCGTTTCGCGCGCTGGCCGCAACAAGGTTTCGACCTCCACGCTCAGCGCACGCTTCGACTTGTCGGCGAGGCGCACGCGCCACTCACCGTCGCGCGCGTTGAACACGCGGAGGTTCTCCCCAGGCTCAAGCCGCAAGACCGTGCCGACATGGCGCGCCTGCGCCTCGTCAAGCGTGATCCGCGCGCCGACGCTAAGTGGCTGATCAATCAAGAGACGGGGGTCGGACATGACGATGTGCTGCCCCTCCGGGCGCGCCGATGCAAGCCCCGCGCCCCTTGACCGCAGGCGCCAGAGAGCGCTCTCTCCCGGCGCTTGAACCGGAGGGGGCGCATGAGCGCGCAGACGCTTGAAATCACGGGCGGGGACGTCATCGAGGTGCAGCTCACCTCGGAAACGGTCGTTATCGACACCCACGATGGACGCCGCTTGCGCGCCGAGCCCGGGCACATCACCAACCGCATGCGGCTGTTCGTGCGGCTCACCGACGGCAAGGAAAAGAAATACGACTTCGAGGAAACCGAACTTGGCGTCCGCGAAACGCAGCGCGTGGCGATCGTGCGCGGGCGCCTCAAGCGCGACCCCGATTGGATGAACCTCGTGCTCTATAACCTTTCCAGCGACGAGCGCGATACGTTTGAAGGCAATCTGCGGCGCTATCTCGGGCGCAAACCGTTCTTCGGCCCACTTTGGAAAGCGGCCGGGCTCGCCCTTGTCGTCGCGCTCATCTTCTATCTGATCAGCCACTTCGCCTATCATCGCGGCCACGTCGGCGCCGGCTTCCTTGGCGCGATGTTCGGATTTCTCACCTACCCGGTGTTCTGGTGGCTCTCGCGCACCTGGGATCGCGTGACCGAGAAAATGCGCTACAAGGCTGCGTACACGCGCTTCCTGGCCGACGCCGATCAGCGCGCGAAGGCGTTCGCAACGACGCCAGCGGCGGCGTAAGACGGCGGCGTGAGCGATCACAAACCCGCCGACGCGCTGTCGCGCCATTGGACCGACGCGTTGCCGCGTGGTTTGAAGCCCTACGCGCAGCTCTCGCGTCTCGATCGCCCGATTGGCTGGCAGCTGCTGCTTCTGCCGTGCTTGATGGGGCTCGCGATCGCGCGCACGGGTTACGGATTCTATGGGCAGGACGTGCGTTTCGCGCTCGCCTTCCTGTTTGGCGCGATCGCCATGCGCGGCGCAGGGTGCACGTACAATGACATCCTGGATCGCGACATCGACGCGAAAGTCGAGCGCACGCGGTTGCGGCCGCTGCCCTCGGGCGCGGTGTCGCTCAAGGCGGCGTGGGCGTGGCTGCTGGCGCAATGCGGCGTCGGCTTGATCGCCTTGCTCATGCTTCCGCGCCTGGCGCAGATCACCGCTTTGATCGCCATTCCCTTGGTTGCGCTCTACCCGCTGATGAAGCGCATCACCTGGTGGCCGCAGGCTTGGTTGGGTATCGTGTTTTCGTGGGGCGCGCTGGTTGGCGGCGCAACGGCCGCGCAGGATGCCGCCATCCCCAGCGAGGCGGTGGCTCTCTATACGGGCTGCATCGCCTGGACGATCGGTTACGACACGATCTACGCGCTTCAGGATCGCGAGGACGATGCGCTCATCGGCGTGCGCTCGACGGCGCGCTTGTTTGGAGGCCGGTGGTTCGTTTGGATCGCTGCGTTTTACGCGCTTGCGCTTGCATTCTGGGGCGTCGCCATGGGATTCGTAGGAGCGGGCCTTCCCGGCGTTGCGACTTTGTCGGCGAGCGGCGTCATGATGTGGTTTAACTTGCGCAGCGTGGACGACGCACGACCCCACACCGCGCTCCAAGCGTTCAAACGCAATGCGCTCATCGGCGCCGCGGTGCTGCTCGCCTTTGCCTTGGAGCCGGCCTGGCGTACGCTGCGGCCGTTCCTTGGAGACTAACCGTGGGCGAGGCGGAAAAACATCTTGCGAAAGTTTGCCGGCGCTTTGCCCGCGTGGTGCCCAAGCACGAGGCGTTTCCGACCAAGTTCGAAAAGAGCAAGGATCCTTATCGCGCGCTTGTGCGCTCGGTTGTGTACCAGCAGCTTTCTGGCAAGGCCGCCGCTACCATACACGGGCGTGTGCTCGCGCTGTTTCCCGGCAAGGACCATCCCGACCCCGAAGACCTGATCAACGCGCCGGACGACCTGCTGCGCTCCGCCGGCCTCTCGCGTCAAAAAACAGCCGCGCTGAAGGATGTCGCGCAGAAGCGCCTCGATGGGGTCATCCCCCCTGCGCGCGCCTTGGTCCGCTTGCCTGACGCGGAGATTATCGAACGGCTGACAGCCGCGCGCGGGGTCGGGCGTTGGACCGTGGAGATGTATTTGATCTTCACGCTCGGGCGCCCCGACGTGCTGCCCATCGACGATCTCGGCGTACGCAAGGGCGCGGAAAAACTCTACAAGCGCACATTCACGCCAAAGGAACTCGGCGCCTATGGCGAACGCTGGGCGCCCTGGCGCAGCGCAGCTGCGTGGCATTTATGGCGTGTGACGGACACCCAGACGCCGGAAAACTCCAAGATTTAGAAGCGCTTCCGGCGCCCGCTTGCGGCAATGTGACGGTTCGATTACGATCGAACCATGAGGATTGCGCAATGAGGGACGGACCGAACATCGCCGCCATCGCCGCGATGGTCGGCGATCCCGCGCGCGCCAACATGCTCTCAGCGCTCCTGAACGGCGCCGCGTTGACGGCCAGCGAACTCGCGCTCGAAGCGGGAGTGACAAAACAAACCGCAAGTTCGCATTTGGCGAAACTTGCCGACGCGGGGCTGGTTGCGGTCGAGGCGCAAGGACGACATCGCTATTACCGCTTGGCCGACGCCGATGTCGCACGTTTGCTTGAAACGCTCATGGGCGTGGCCGCGCGCGCCAAGGCGCTGCGCTCGCGCCCCGGCCCCAAGGAACCGGCGCTCCGGCGCGCACGCATCTGCTACGACCATCTCGCCGGCGAACTCGGCGTCGCGCTGTTCGAGGCCTTCATCCACAATAAATGGATCCAGCCCGGCCCAGAAAACACCTACACCCTCACCAAGCTTGGCCGCATCAAGGTGCAGACGTTCGGCGTCGATCTCGATGACATCGAGAAGGGCGCACGTCCCCTTTGCCGCTCGTGCCTCGATTGGAGCGTTCGCCGCCACCATCTCGCAGGTGCGCTGGGCGCGGCCATTCTCGATGTCATCTTCGACCGTGGCTGGGTCACCCAGAAACGCGGCAGCCGCGTACTCGATTTCACCCGCATCGGCGAAGCTGGCCTACGCCGCGTGTTCGCGTTTCCGGAAGACGCCGCGCCCTAAGCGGGCTAGCCGCGCTTCACGCCGCACGTATTGATGCCGAAGAGCGCATACGCTGGGCAGAAGCCCACGAGGCCTGTGATCAGCGGAATGGCGCCAAGATAGGCCCAGGGCGTTTGCGGGCCGACAAACGCAAGCGACAATACGCCAGCGCCGACAATCACGCGCAAAACCCGGTCAACGGCTCCTTCATTGGTCTTCATCGGTTCGTCCTCCTCAATGAGCGAACGATGCGCCGAGATGGGACGCGCGTCTGTGACGAGATCACACTGGCGCTTCGGCCAAGCGCGACAGGGCGTCGCGGCGTTGGATATCCACCCGCCCGCGCGCGAGCGCCACCAAGCCCTGGCGCGCGAACAATCCGAGTTGACGGCTTACCGCCTCGCGCGCCGAACCGATTTCAGCAGCCAACGCCTCATGCGTGACGTGGACGGCCCCGCGCGCGTCCGCGAGCCGCAGGAGCGCCGCCGCCACACGCTGCTCCAAGCCTGAGAACGCCAGCGTCTCCACCACCTGCTCGAAATCGGCGAAACGGCTCGCGATTGAGTTCAGCACGGCGGCGCGGAACGGGTCGCTGTCGCGCATCAGCTGATTGAACATGCCCGGGGAAATGAGCAGCGCGTCGACCTCCTCCTCTGCGACGCCCTCGGCGGCATAGGGCTTGCCCTGGGTCAGACACGAAAAGGTTTGCAGGCAGATTTCGCCTGGGCGCACCCGGTAGAGCACCACCTCCCGCCCAGCCGCCGAGGTGAGCGCGACTTTGACCGCACCGCGCTTGAGCGCGATGAAGCCGCGGCAGGGATCGTTGGTCCGAAACAAGACGTCGCCAGCGCGCGCATGCACAGACTGACCACCGGCGGCTGCCGCTATTCCCGAAAGTACGTCTTGGCTCACAACCGCTGGGTTAGCGCTATTTCTGGCGCCAGGTAAATACCGCGCTGGCGCCATAGTTCCACACCGCGCCAACGAGAATTCCGGCAAGTCCGGACAGGAACCAATTTCCGGAGACGACCGTGTGGTTCTCCGGCTGGAACAGGAAGTCGGCGATGCCGACGTTCGCGATCGCACCGATCGAGCACACCGCGTAGAACGCCAATAGCCCACGCAGAACGCCCCAGGCGCCGCGCAAGCGCCGGTCGCGATAGGTCAGCATATTGTTGACGAAGAAATTGAACGTCATCGCCACGACGGTCGCGCTCGCCTGCGCTGTGAGAAATCCAAGTTGTGACTGAAGCGCGGCGAGAACGCCCATGTGAACGACCACCCCCGCGCCGCCCACCATCATGAACAAAAGGAAGCGCACGGGAACGTACTGCCCAAACATCTTGTCGAGCAGGAGCACGCCGTACTCCCAGATGACCATTGTATCGAGCTTGCTCTCGCCCTGTTGGCGGGTGCGAAACGTGTAGGGAAGCTCCACGACTTTCAGCGGCTGTTCGGACGACGCCAAGACGTCGAGCAAAATCTTGAACCCTTGGCCGGAAATGCGCCGCACCGCGCTCATGAACGCGACGCGCTCGATCATGAAGAAACCGCTCATCGGATCGGTGAGCTTGGCGCGCGCCACGATTCCCGCGGCCCGCGTCGCGAGCTGACTGGCGCGCAGGCGTTGTTTGTCCCATGCGCCAACGCCGCCGCCGTCGACGTAACGCGAGCCGACCGCGACATCGCCCTGGCCCGCCTTCAGCGCCGCCAACATGCGCGGCAGCAACGTCTCATCATGCTGGAGGTCAGCGTCCATCACGGCGACATAAGGCGCGTTGGTGGAAAGCACGCCTTCAACCACCGCCGTCGATAACCCGCGCCGCCCGATGCGATGAATATAGCGCACACGAGGATCGCGGCGCGCCAAGGCGGCCAATTCGTCAAGCGTGCCGTCCTTGCTGTCGTCGTCGACGAAAACGACTTCCCAAGCAACTCCGCTCAGCGTCAGATCAAGCAACCGCGCGAGTTCGCTGACATTGCCGGCTTCGTTAAAGGTCGGCACGACCACAGACAGCTCGACGCCGCTTGCAGGCTCCGCTGCCGGACTTTGTTCCGCTCTTTCCGCGCGCACGGTCACAAGACGCACCCTCAACTTTCACATGGTGCTGTAGGCGGCGCCGACGTTTGCATCAAGCGGCTACGCCGCGTTTCACCAATCCGGACCGAAAACTAGCGCGGCGGCAGGCGAATTAAGGGTGAATGATCGCTTCTAGCGCCGCGCCGTTAAGCGTAAATGGGCGCGCGTCTTGCGAGAGGCCGCCAATGATCTTCGAACGAATGCTGCACACGACTGCCAAGCCAGCATTGGCCTGGGGACTCGCGATCGGCGCATTGGCGATGCTGACCTGGGCGCAAGCAGCGGCGGCGCCGCTAATGGGGCTCTGGATCGATGAGCTTTATTCGCTGTGGGCCAGCGATCCTGGGGTTTCCGCCGGCGAAAGCCTCGCCCGCATCACGGGCGATTCAAATCCGCCATTGTATTTCGCGCTGCTCCGCGCCGTGCGGGCGTTGGTCGGGGCGCCCCACGCGGCGATCCTGGCGCTGAACGGGTTAGCGCTCCTGGCGACGGCGGCGCTTTTGTTGCGTACGACGCAACGCACCGGATTGACTCTGGCGGCGTTGGCGGCGTTGGCGCTCAGCGGTCCAGTCTTCTTCTATTTTCAAGAGGGACGCGCCTACTTTATCGGTTTGTGCCTCGCCTTCGCGTTGAGCTGGCTCGCCGCCCTCGCGCTCGGCGAAGACGGCGCACGCGCGCGGCCGCGCCTTTTCGCGACCCTCGGCGTGCTGTCAGCCCTCACACATGTTTATACAGCGTTGTTCGCCGGGTGTCTTGCGGCGGGACTGGTGGCGCATGGCCTCCTCAGCAAACGCAAGGAGTTGCGGGAGGCTGGCTTCGCTCTCGGCTTCGCGACCGTCGCGGCGTTCGCGCTTTGGCTCGCGAGCGCCTACGGGCGTCTGGGCAATGTGGCGTGGATCGAATTCTCGAACGCCTCGGTGCGCGAGGCATTTTGGTATGTGCGCAGTCTCGCTGTCGGTCCTGGCCTGATGCTGGCGCCGCTCGCGCTTATCCTCGGAATAGGCGCCGTCGCGCTTCCGCGCGCCCGTCCGCTTTTTGTCGCCTTCGGAGTAACGGCAGTGTTGTTCGTTGCGCTCCCGCTGGCGGCGTCGCTCAAAACACCGATCATTAACGGGCGGTACTGGTTGATCGGAGCGCCCGCGCTGATCGTTGTTCTTGTCATGCTCGCGCGCGAATTCGCGCGTGAGCGGCGGCGTTGGGCAAGCGTCGCGACCATTGCACTCCTCGCGGCCACGGCGGCGGCTGGGTTTGTTCAAAGCCGAAATTTTCTGCGAAGCGAACCCGTTTGGCGCGGCGCGGCGCGGGTGCGCGCGCTTGCGGCTGACTGCCCGGATGGCGGCATACGCGTCGCGGGCGCACCGAGCTTCTTGTACGCGCAAGCGTCGGGGCTCCCGGAATCGCGTTTCGCGCAAGCCGCCGAGGCAACGCATAGCGACGCATGCCCGGTTCTGGGCTGGTTCGAGCATGTTCGTCGCGCCGAGGGCGATGTGCTCAGCGCCAGTGACCAAGACCTCCTCGCCGAACTCGGCATCTCGGCTGACCCCGCCGGCGTGCGGATTGAACGCTGGCCAAGCGGCTACCTTGTTTTGCGCTCAGACGACTGAAAAATCCGCCGGGCGCGTCCTTCACAGCCATGCTAGAGGTGGGCAATGCCAGCGGTCACGCGCATTGATACGAAGGACGTGTTCACGCCCGAAGAGTGGGCGGGCGAATGGCTGTGCGCGGCGCCCGCGTGATCGACGACGTTCCCGCCTTCATCCGTGAGAATACTCGCGTGCTGGCGCCGAGCCATGTGCCGGAGTTGAAACTCCACCTCGCCGACGATGCGGTCGCGTTGTGGGAGCTCACGGAAGAGCAGCTCGGCGAGCTCGGTCTTCCGCCGCCGTTTTGGGCGTTCGCTTGGGCCGGGGGCCAGGCGCTGGCGCGCTACGCGCTCGATCATCACGAGGTCGTCCGCGCACGCAGCGTGCTCGACATGGCGTCGGGCTCGGGGTTGGTCGCTATCGCGGCGGTGAAGGCCGGCGCGCGCGCCGCGCTCGCCGCCGACATTGACGCCTTCGCCGCGCATGCCGCGCGCCTCAACGCCGCGCTCAATGACGTCGCCATTGACACAACCCAGGCCGATCTCATCGGCGCCGAAGTTCCCCACGACGTGATCCTGGTCGGCGACCTCTTCTATGATCGCGATCTCGCGCCGCGCGTGCTTGCGTGGATCGAAGCCCTACACGGGCAAGGCAGAACCGTTCTCATCGGCGATCCGGGCCGAACCTACCTGCCCAAACACAAACTTGAGCAGGTCGCCGCCTATGACATACCCGTCACACGCGCCCTGGAGGATGCCGAGGTCAAGCGCGCCGCTGTTTGGCGGCTGCGATAGCTACTCGATCGCGCAGACGTAATCGCGCGCTTCCTCGTCTGTCTCCCTGATGCGCGCATCGGCGCACACGGCGTTCCAAAAGCGCATCACTTCCTCGCCGACTGCGCCCGACCTCGTTTGCAGTTCTTCCAGGGTGGGGGCGACGTCCGAAGGCTCGCCAAGCCACACGGGCATGAACGCCGGCCCGCAGGATAAGTCCGCGAACAACCCCCGACCGCAGAGGCTTGAGCGCTCCATGTTGTACTCCCACACTGCCTCGCGCAGGCGGCGGGCGATCTCACGCGGGTCGCTATTGTCGGCCTCGCCCGCGCCGGAGCGATCCGCGGTCAGGCTATGGATCTGGGAGAGCATCACGCCGTAACGGCCTGCTTCTATGCTGAGCGATATCGCGTTCGGCGCCTCTGGAGCAGCGGGCGGTGCTTCGCCCTTGTCAGCGTTCTGGCCGCAAGCCGCCAGCACCAAAGCCGCCGCCATCAGTTGCGCTTGAATTCGCATCGCCATCCTCCGTGATTTCCGGAGCATAGCGTGACGCCGCGGCTTTGACGCAAATTAATCCGTGACGTGGGCGAGCGCGTTGTAACCGCCGTCGAACTCAAGGCGATCCAGGAAGCGTACATTGCGCGCGAGCGTCATCGCGGCGACCGCCAGGCCTCCGCCCGCGACCGCCGCGATCATCGCCCAAGCGACGCCGATGAAACCCGCGTCGTCCAAACCACCCATCCCGTGCCTTCGAGGCATCACGTTGTATGGGCTCACTATGCCTGAGCGCGATGAACACGCGGTTTCCGAAAGCAAAACAAATGATTGACAGGCCGCCCTTGGTCGCGCTGAAGACGATGCGAGGGAGATTTCACCATGCTGCGCTTGGAAGTCGCCGCGCTCTATGCCGGCGTGAACATACTGATCCTGCTGGTCCTCGCAGTGGTAGTGGTCATGGGGCGGCGCCACCACAAGATCGCGTTGGGGGACGCCGGCAACCAGGACTTCGCGCGCGCCGTCAGGGCGCATGCCAACGCCGCCGAGTATATCCCGGCAGGCCTCGTCGGCATCGTTCTGTTATCGCTTTTTGAAGGTTCGCCGCTGTGGCTGCTGCACGCGGCGGGCGGATCGTTAACAGCGGGTAGATTGCTGCATGGGTTCGGCCTCAACAGCGGCATGCTGAACCTTGGCCGCTCGCTCGGCGTGCTGCTGACCTGGGCGGCCTATGTGCTGGTCGGCGCCGGCCTCATCCACGCCGCCGTCGCGCAGCAGTTATAGCCACCGGTTCCAAAGGGGGGCGGGCGTTTAATGTCGAACATGAACACCGTCAGGAAGTTCATCCTCGATGAGCGCACTAGGTACGAAGGCCTGCTTGAGGCCGTCAGAGCAGCATGCCTCCGAGTCGAACGGAAGCTCGGAACCCAAACCGTTCTGAGGGTCTACAGCCGCGGCAGCAAACAGGGCGCCGAAGGGGAGCTAAAATCGACGGGCAAAATACTCGCGGCCTGCACCCGCCCTGTTAGCGTACCGAATCTGCGCAAGATCGAAGACATCGTAGGACTTACTATCGTCGTCCAATATCCGGACCAGATTGACGGCGCCCTAGACGAACTTCTCGCCGCGCTGGAGCCGTATCAGATCAGGCAAGAGCGACGCAAAGATCATCGAAGCGCCTATTTCGCGACGCATGTGGTCATGCTTTCGAGCAATTCCGAACACCGAGGCCTTCGGTGCGAGGTTCAATGCAAGACCATGCTCCATGACGCTTGGTCGGCGAAGATGCACGACCTCACCTACAAACCACAAGGCGCCCTCGACGAGCGGGTCAAAACCCTGATCGAGACAACCAGCAGCGCGATCGAGCAACTTGAACAACAGAGTCAAATTATCCGAAAAATGATACTGGCGCGCCAAAGTCTGGAACGTCGCCCATTTCAGGCTGGTCTTGACATTCTCTACAATGAGTTGGTTGCAGCGCTTGAGGAGCAAAGGAAGGCGGTGTTTCCCGATTCCCTCACGGGCCTTCGCGAGCAACTCGATGCTGAACGCACGCATCTTGAGACCTGCCCTGCCAACGACCCGCTCTTGATCGCTCTTTCAGACCAAATCGAAGCCGCGTGTGCGAATGAGGATTTGCTCCGTTTTGCTTGGCTCTTAGCCGTGCGGTTGGCAGGCTTTCGAGCAGACCCTGACCATTCGAGATTTCTCGAGGATCAAGTCGAACTGGTCCTTGAAAGGCTCGAAAACTGGCGCGCCCAGGAAACGTTCACCGGGCGAGAGGTCGGCGCCATCCCCCTTGGCTTTTACGTCGCGCAAGATTTCGACCGCGCCATCGCTTACACGGATCGCATTTTGGAGCGCGCCGACCGACTCGGCCTCAGCAAGAAACGCATCGCGCACATCAAGTTCAACAAGGCCACGTGGCTCACCGAACAGGAATGCCTCCGCCCGAGCAAACCCGATGTGCGCGCCGCCGTCGAAACTGACGTGCGAGCCTTGATGGCGGAGGTCTTGAGCACAATCCCAAACGATAGCTCAACGCTGGACACCGACGGCCTCATCGACATTGTCTTCGGTCAGTCGAAGGAAATCGTCCGGCGAGGAATTCAGAAGTGTTACGAATCCCTCTCGAACTCACCGCCCGACGAAGCCAACATCGCCGCCGCTTACGCTGAGTGGCGCGCCCAATCTGGTTGGCGCCGGTATTTTGAACTAGCTGAGCAAGGACGATAGACGTCTCATTATGGGCCTGCGCATGCCGGATTTCCTCTCAATTCCAGATATTAGTATTCGTTAAAGGGATTGCTGGACCGTTACCGGGCAAAATTGAAGCCAAAGCGTGGGAGGGCTGCGATGTTGCCGCGCGGCAACCAGCATTCTGTTGCCCCATCGGACAGGACCCACCATGTTCGCTGGATGGCTTTTGACGCTGATTCCGCCGCCTCGCTGGCGGCGCTGATTGACTACGCCCGAAAAGCGGGAGCAGACGCCTCGGAGGCCTCGTACGCGGCCCGGGAAGCGGTATCCGCCGAGGTTCGGTTGGGCGAACTCGAAGGCATGGAGCGAGAAGAGGGCCGCTCGGTCGCGCTGCGCGCCTTCATCGGCAAGCACCAGGCGGCGGCGTCTTCGACTGACCTTTCTCCGCGCGGCCTTCAGGCGCTCGCCGAACGGACCGTCGCCATGGCGAAGGCCGCGCCCGAGGACCCCTATTGCGGCCTTCTGGAAAAACGCTTCCACGCACGCGGCCCATGGCCCGACCTGGAGCAATCGGACACGGCAAGGCCTAGCCCGCAGGAGCTCCTGGACCTCGCCAAAAGCTGCGAGGCGGCGTCGCTGGCCGTGCCTGGGATCGCCAACTCCAGCGGCGCGGGCGCATCGACGGAAGTATCGACCTTTGTGTACGCGACATCAGATGGCTTTGAGGGTGTTGAAAGCGCGACCTCGTTCAGCCTCGGCACGCAACCGATCGCCGAGCGCGGCGACGACATGGAGCGCGACTACGAGTGGCGCACCAAGCGCTTCTTCGCTGATCTGCCGTCCGCCGAAGAGATCGGCCGCGCCGCGGGCGAACGCACGGCGCGCCGACTGGGCGCCAGAAAGATCGCGAGCCAGAAAGCGGCAGTGATTTTCGAAAACCGGTTGGCGGGACGGATCATATCTCCGCTGTTCTCGGCGGTTTCCGGTGCGTCGGTGGCGCGCGGCGTTTCCTTCCTCAAGGACAAACTCGGCGAACGCGTGTTTGCTGAAGGGTTTGAGATTCGTGAGGATCCGTTCGTGAAGCGTGGTCTGGGCTCGCGTCCGTTCGATGGCGAGGGCGGCGCCGTCGCCCCCATGACGCTCATACAAGATGGCGTTCTGACGACGTGGTTGCTGAACGCCGCCGCCGGGCGCCAGCTCGGGCTCGAACCGAACGGCCATGCATCCGCCGGTCACGGCTCGCCGCCGGGCATTTCGTCCACGAACATGTTCGTAAAGCCAGGGACCGAAGACTTGAACGGACTGATGCGCGGCGCCGGCAAGGGCCTCTTCGTCACCGACATGTTCTCGCCCTCGCTTAACATGAACACGGCGGATTGGTCCGTGGGCGTGGCGGGTTATTGGTTCGAGAATGGCGAGATCGCCCACCCAGTCAGCGAAGTGACAGTGGCGGGCAATCTCCTCGACATTTTCTTGCGTCTGCGGTGCGGCAACGACCTCGACAATCGCGGCTCCCTCGAAATCCCCAGCCTGATCGTGGAAGACCTTGCAATCGGCGGCGTCTGATCTTGCCCTGATCGAGGCGGCGGCGCGCGAGGCGGGCGCCCTCGCCCGAGAACTGATCGGCAAACCGCTTCAAATCCAGTCCAAGGGCGCGTTGGGACCGGTGACCAACGTCGATTACGCGGTTGACGCCTTGCTGGCGGAGAGGCTGCTCGGCGCGCGCCCCGACTATGGTTGGCTCTCGGAAGAAACACCTGACGAACTGGAGCGGCGCGAACACAAGGCGCGTGTATTCATGCTCGATCCTATCGACGGCACCGCCGCCATGATCGCTAAGGTTCCGCAATGGACCATCAGCATTGGCGTCGTCGAACGCGGACATCCCCTCGCTGGCGCTGTTTACAACCCGATGACCGACGAGTTGTTCTTGGGTTCTCCCGGCGTTGGCGCGACGCTCAATGGCAGACCAATGCACGCCAGCGCGCGCGCAACGCTCGATGGCGCGCGCATGATCGGGGTGAAGGCGCGCTTCGCCGATCGCAAATGGCGCCAGCCCTGGCCGCCTTTGGAGTTCATAGAGCGGCAGTCGCTTGCATACCGCCTCGCTTTGGTGGCCGCGGGTATCGGCGACGCCACCGTTTTGTTTGGCTTCAAGAACGAATGGGATATCGCCGCGGGCGCCGCCCTCGTGGAAGCCGCGGGCGGACGTGTGACCGATCCTTGGGGAGCGCCGCTCACGTTCAACCAACCGGTTCCGCGCGCGCCTGGCGTCGCGGCCGCTGGCGCTGACCTCCACCCTTTGCTAATCGAGCGCACGCGCGCGCTTCCCGATCCGCGCAAGGCTTGAGTTCAATGCCCGATCAACAAAGACAACTTCTCCATCTCGTCATCGGCGGCGAATTGACCGACCTCGACCGCCCAGAGTTCGACGATCTCGCCGCGCTCGACTTCGTCGGCGCCTATCCAAACTACGCGACAGCGTACGACGCTTGGAAGGCTGCGGCACAACGCACCGTCGACAACGCGCGCATGCGCTACTTCATTATTCACGCTCACCGCCTGCTCGACCCCGGCGAGGATCCCGAAGGCGAAATGTGACGCCTCCCGCGCGCCAAAATTTTTTCGCGCGGCTGTGGCGCGACTACATTTCCCGCTACCCGGGCGAACTGGCGTTGCTCGCGCCCGCGCTGGCGCTCGTCGCCGCGGCTGGCGTCTCCTACGCCTTTATCCTGAAGTATACGACGGATGGACTGGCGGCGGGCGATGCACATGTCCTCGCGTACGCGCCGCTCGCCGTGGTCGTCGCCACCGGCGTGCGCGCGTTCGCCATGTGGGCGCAGGCCGTGCTCAATCAGGAGCTGGCGCTGAAGGTCCTTAGGGACTTGCAGAGCGCGATGTTCGCCAAGTTGACCGGCGCCGACGTCGCCCGTTTCGCGCGCGAAGAACCAGGCAAGCTGGTCACCCGCTTCACCAATGACATCAACATCGTCAGCGAAGCGATTGTACGCGGCGCGCAAGCGTCGATCCGCGATGCGCTCACGCTCGTCGGCGCCGTGGCGTCGATGGTCGTGCTCGACTGGATGCTGACGCTGGCGGCGATCGGCGCCTTCGCGCTTTCGGCGCCCGTCCTGGCGAGGATCGGTCAGCGCGCGCGCTGTCAAACCCACGCCGCGCAGGCGCAGCTCGGCGGACTATCGGCTTTGCTTGTGGAGTCCTTCTCCGCGGCGCGTATGATCAAGACCTACAATCTCGAACAGCGCGAGGCCGCCCGCGCCGATGCGGCCTTTGAGACACGCCGCAAGCTGGCGCGCAAGCTCGCCTACAATCGCGCCAGCACGGTGCCGTTGCTGGAACTCCTCGGCGGGCTGGCGCTTGCGGGCGTGCTCGCGATCGCGGCATGGCGCATCGGGGCCGGCGCGATGACGCTTGGCGATCTGATCGGCATGATGGGCGCCATCGGCGTGGCGACCCCGGCCGCGCGCGCGCTCGGCCAATTCAACACCCTGCTCAATGAAGCGTCCGCCGCGCTGGCGCGCATCTTCGGTGTGCTCGACGAGCAATCCGCGGTGATCGACCGACCCAACGCCAAGCCGCTGGCGACAGCGCGCGGGCGCGTTGAGTTTGACGCCGTGAGCTTCGCCTATGGCGACGCGCCAACGCTTCACGCGGTCAGTTTCGTGGCGGAACCAGGAGAAACGCTCGCCCTCGTTGGCGCGTCCGGCGCGGGCAAGTCCACGATCTTCAACCTCTTGCCGCGGCTCTACGATGTGAGCGCCGGCGCCGTACGGATCGACGGGCAGGACGTGCGCGGGGTGACGCTCACAAGTTTGCGCGGCGCGATAGCGCTGGTGTCGCAAGAAGCGCTGCTTTTGAACGACAGCGTCTACGCCAACATCGCGCTGGGCAAAGAGGACGCGACGCGAGAAGAAGTCGAAACGGCGGCGCGCGCGGCGGCGGCGCATGAGTTCATCATGGCGCTTCCTGAGGGATATGGGTCGCCGGTCGGCGACCGCGGCGGCAACCTCTCCGGCGGCCAGCGGCAACGCATCGCGCTCGCTCGCGCGTTCCTACGCGACGCGCCGATCCTGCTGCTCGACGAAGCGACCAGCGCGCTCGATTCAGAAAGCGAACGGCAGGTGCAAGACGCGCTGCGGCGTTTGGCCAAGGGACGCACCGTGCTTGTCATCGCGCACCGGCTAGCGACCGTTCGCGACGCCGACCGCATCATCGTGCTTGACGCCGGGCGCGTCGTTGAGACCGGCCGCCATGAAGAACTCATCGCGAAGGGCGGCGCCTATGCGCGCTTGGCGGCGCTGCAATTCCAGGAATGATGCGCGCCTACTCGCGCCGCAACACGCGATCAACCAGCACGTTCGCCCACCACTCGCTCTTGAACGCAGCACGCGTGGCCGCCTTGTCGTAGTCCTGTTCCACCCAGTCGGAGAAAGCCTTGCCGCTCGCGCGCGTCTCTTCGAGGTAACGCTGAAAAAAATAGTCGATGACGCCGGTTTTGCCTTGCTTGACGTGCAGGTATTTCAACTCGAGCTGCTCAACCGCCTCCGAGACGGGGCGCCCCATTTTGAAGTGCTTATAAAGAACGGCCATCGCTCCCGCGCGATCAGCGCCCGACTTGCAGTGCATCAGCGCCGGATAGGCGATCGTTTCAAATAAGCGTTTGGCTTCGCGCACCTGTTCGCGGCTCGGCGGCTCGCGCGAGTGCATGCGCGCATCGATCAGCGTAAGCCCGTGACGCTGGCATGCCTCACGTTCAAGCGCGTAGTACCCGGTGTTGGAGCGACCGCGCAGGTTGAGGATCGTCCTGATCCCCATCTCGGCGTAGCGCGCTATGTGGGCCGGCGACGGTTGGTTCGCCCGCGCCATCACGCCCGGCTCAATCCAGTGAAAATTGGAGAACATGGTCCGCAGGAAGCCGTGATCGGCCCAGATGAGGTCCGCCTCGGCCCGCTTACGGCCGGCTGCGGTGGACAAATCAAACCGGGTCGGGTCGGCTGCCTTGGCCACGCACACATCCTTTTCACCGCCCCGCTGGCGCAATGCCGGGGCGGCCCCCTATAAGGGGCAAAGCAGCGGCCAGGAAGCCGCTTCCACCAGCGGACCCATGTTCAAGGCGCTTCTCGGCAACCCCACCGTCCAAATGCTCATCGGCCGCGCGATTGGAGCCTATATGGCGCTGGTCGCGGTAACGACACGGTGGAGGCGGATCAACCAAGCGGCGGCGGAGCCGTTCTGGGCCGATCCGGCCGCGCGTCTCATCATCGCGGTCTGGCACGGTCGGTTTTTCGTGGCGCACAAGCTCTGGGCCTTTGGCGCCGGCGCGCCGAAAGTGAAATTCCTCATCTCCAGATCGCGCGACGGCGGCGTGGTCACCCACGCGGCCCGCTCGGTTGGCGTCGACGTGGTGCGCGGCTCCGCCGCCAAGCAACGCAAAGGAGATACGGGTGCGCAACAAAAAGGCGGCGTTGGCGCAACCTTCGAGTTGCTGCGCCACATCGAAGATGGAGGCGCCATCGGCATGACGCCGGACGGGCCGCGCGGACCACGCATGCGCGCCAAGATGGGCGTCATCCAAATCGCGCGCATGGCTCAAATACCACTCCTGCCGATTACCTGGGCGACGCGCTGGCGGGTCGTCCTGAATTCGTGGGATCGTTTTTCGTTCCCTTTCCCCTTCGGCGCGGGCGTCCTGATCTGGGGAAATCCGATCCCGCCGCCCCCTCCCGATGCTGACGCCGCCGAGATGGAGCGCGTTCGCGTTCAGCTTGAGAACGAGTTGAACCGCATCACCGCGGAAGCTGACCGGATGATGGGGACCGTTGTTGTCGAACCCGCGCCCACGCAGCAAAAGCAAGCGCCGGAGCCAGCGTCGCCGTGACCGCTTCGCCGATGCTTGCAGCCTACCGCGTCGCGACCGCGCTTGTCGGCGGCTTCGCGCCAGCATGGCTCGCCGCGCGGACGCGCAATGGCAAAGAGGATCCCACCCGCCTGCAAGAGCGATTTGGTCGGTACAGCCGCCCGCGCCCTGGTGGCGCGGTGTTGTGGCTGCACGCCGCCAGCGTCGGTGAAAGCGCCGTCGCGATGACGCTGGTCGAGGCGCTCGCCGCGCGCGACCATGCCCTTTCCTTCGTGCTTACCACCGGCACGCGCACGTCGGCGGATGTGGTCGCCCGGCGCGAGCTCGCCCGCCTCACCCATGTCTACGCACCGCTCGATCGCATCGACTGCGTGCGGCGCTTTCTCGATCATTGGCGGCCAGACGCGGGCGTCTTCGTTGAAAGCGAGGTGTGGCCAAACCTGCTTCTTGAGGCGCGCACGCGCGCGCTTCCGCTCGCACTCGTAAACGCGCGGATGAGTCCCGCGACGCTGCGGCGTTGGACGTCATGGCGCACGGCGGCGCGAACATTGTTCGGCATCTTCGCGTTCGTTTCCGCGGCCGACTCCCGGTCTGTGAGCGCGCTCGCCGAGTTACGAGGCAAACCGGTCGATGTGAGCGGCAGCTTGAAACTCGCCGCGCCGAGTCTCCCAGTCGATCAACAGGCGCGCGCAATGCTGGAGGCCGAGATTGGCGCACGCCCCGTTTGGCTCGCGGCGTCGACGCACGCAGGCGAGGACGAGATCGCGCTCGAAGCGCATGAGCTTTTGCGCCGCGAGAGGCCCGACGCGTTGTTGATTATCGCGCCGCGCCACCCAGATCGCGGCGCCGCCATCGCCGCGCGCGCGCGCGGCGCCCCCCGGCGCTCCGAAGGCGCGAAAATCGGCGCAGCGCCAGTCTATGTCGCCGACACGCTGGGCGAACTCGGGTTGCTCTACGAGATCGCGCCAGTCGCCCTTGTGGCCGGCAGTTTGCTGCCGCATCTAAAGGGGCACAATCCAGTGGAGCCCGCCAACCATGGCGCGGCTATTTTGTCGGGACCGTATGTCGAGAGCTTTGACGATCTTTTCGAGGCGCTCTTGAGCGCGGATGGCGCACGCGTGGTGCGCAACGTGGAGGACATCGCCGCTGAGGTGGCGGCGTTGTGGTCGGACGAGAGCAAGCGCATGCGCCTCGTGACGAGCGCCCGCACGATCACCGAACGCGGCGCGGAGGCGTTCGCAAAGACGGTTGAGGGCTTGCTCAGCCTCCGCGCGGCCAACGCAAAGGGTGACGCCGCCGATGCGCCCGCCTGAGTTTTGGAAAGCCGATGCCGAAGGCCGCGACGCGGCTCTGACAATGCGCGCGCTGCTGACGCCGATCTCCTGGATTTATGCGTGGGCGGCCGCACAGCGCTTTCGGACGATGACGCCGCGCCATGCCGCCGTGCCCGTCGTTTGCGTCGGGAACCTCACGGTGGGCGGAGCAGGCAAAACACCTGTCGCGCGCGCCCTGCGTGCTCGCCTCGGACCACACGCCCACACTCTTTCGCGAGGTTACGGCGGCAAGGTCGCTGGCCCGCTGCGCGTCACAACGGATATGCGCGCGGCGGAAGTCGGCGACGAACCGTTGTTGCACGCGCGCGATGGCGGCGCCTGGATCGCGCGTGACCGCGTTGCTGGCGCTATGGCGGCGGTCCAAGGCGGGGCCCGCGCCATCATCATGGATGACGGCTTTCAGAACCCAAGTTTGGCGAAAGACCTGAATCTCGTGGTGGTCGACCCGGTGTTCGGCATCGGCAATGGGCGGGTCTTTCCCGCCGGCCCCCTGCGCGAGCGACTGCGCGAGGGACTGGCCCGCGCCGACGCGGTCGTGATGCTGAGCAATGGCGCCGCCGACAGCGCGCCAAGGCCTCGTTGGCTCGCCGGTTTTGAGAAGCCCATCATCACAGCGGTGCTCGCCCCGGCGGGGATCGCGCCCGACGGCAAGCTCGTGGCTTTCGCGGGGCTGGCGAGGCCTGAAAAGTTCTTCGACACCCTCGCGGCCATGGGCGCCGATATCGCGGAGGCCGTGCCGTTCTCCGACCACCACGCCTACAGTGATGACGAACTCGATGTTTTGGCCCAGATGGCCGACGAGCGCGGGGCAACATTGATCACGACCGAGAAGGATGCCGCGCGACTTTCGCCGGAGTGGCGCGCGAAGGTCGCTGTCTTGCCCGTGGCGGCCCGATTTGTGGACGAATCCGCGCTCGACGCCTTGCTCGCGCCGATACAAGACCGCATGAAAATCGCGCATGGCAAAGCCTAAAGACGTCAACCTGATGTTTCGCCTCGAGGCGCTCGTATGGAACGCCTATGTTGGCGGCCTCGGCGCGCTGGGGCTGGAACGCGCGTCAAAACTCGGCGCCGCGATTGTTCCGAGCGTGGCCTCGCTGACGAGTTCGTGGAAGACCGCTCTGCGCAATTTGCGCATGGCGTTCCCAAACGAAAACGATGCCTGGCATCGCGAGATGCGCAAGGAAAGCTTCCGCGAACTAGGCCGGATGTCCGGTGAGTTCCCCCACATGGGAAAGTTTCTGGAGAAGTTCCGGAGCGGCGACGTGACCTTTGAAGGCCGCGAGCGCATTGAGGCGACGCTTGGCAAGGGCGCGGTTTTCATTGGCGGGCACTTCACCAACTGGGAAGTGACCTCGCTATGTCTGGCGCAAACCGATGCGACCTGCCACTTCACCTATCGCCCCGCGAACAATCCGATCATCGACAAATACATCGTCGAGACGCGCGCCGCGTTCGGCCTTGGCTTGCAGGCCGCGAAAGGCAAGGAAGGCGGCATGGGGCTTCTGCGCTCGCTGAAGCGGGGCCGAAGCGTGGCGCTGATGAACGACCAAAAATACAATATGGGCCTGAGCGTTCCGTTCTTCGGGTACGAGTGCATGACCGCGGACGGTCCCACGCGGCTGGCGCTCAAGTTCAAGGTCCCGCTTATCCCGATCACGGGTCGGCGCATCGAGGGCACGCGCTTTGTGGCCACCGCGTACGAACCCATCCAACTCGACTACGATAATCCCGACGATGAACGGACAGTGTTTGAGGGCGTCAGGCGTATCAACGAATTCATGGAGGCGCGCGTGCGCGAAGCGCCGGCGCAATGGTTCTGGGCGCACCGGCGTTGGCCGAAAGACGCCTGGAAAAAAGCAGGGGTGATGTGATGCGCGGACTTGCGCTTAGCGCTGTGGCGCTTCTCGGCGCCTGTGCATCGACGCCGACGCCGGATCAGAGCGTGGCCGCGATCGAAAACGCCGTGGTACGCGCTTGCCCCGTCGAGCGGCGACAAGACGGCGCGCACGCTCAGGGCTTCGGCGCCACGGCTGGCGTTCGGATCGAAGACGTCGCGCTGGTTCCGACCGCCGCTGATCCCACACGCGCGGTGCGGCTGCGTCGCATCACGGTCGCGCCCGGCGGGGTCATCGCCTGGCATGAGCACGCGACGATTCAGGGCTTCGCGGTACTGGTCTCCGGCGAAATGGTCGAGCTACGAAACACGTGCCTCGATCCGATCACCTACCGCGCGGGCGATGTCGCGATCGAAGACGCGAACACGGCGCACTCCTGGCGCAACGAAGGCGACGCTCCCGCCGTGGTGTTGGTCAGTCACTTTGTGACGCGTTAGGCTGCGCCAGCAACGCCGCTCGCGCCGCGGCCAAACCGTCGATCGCCACGGTCGGGTCGAGTTGGCGGCCGCGGAAGCGCATACGCCAGCACAAATGCGGCCCCGTCGCCCGGCCAGTGGCGCCGACAGCGCCAATCACCTGGCCCTGCGTAACGGAATCGCCCGGCGCAACATCGAGGCGGCTCATGTGGAGATACATGGTGATGAGGCCCTGGCCATGATCGATGAACACGAGCCCGCCTTCGAAATGCATGTCCGGATTGGCCAGCACCACAGTTCCTGACGCTGGCGCACGAATGGGCGTTCCAGCCGGCGCCGCGATGTCGACGCCGTAGTGCGGATCACGTGGCTCGCCGTTCAGGATGCGCTGATTGCCCCAACGCCCAGAGATCGGTCCCTCCACGGGCCAGATAAAGCCATCGAGCCAGCCTTCGAGCGGCGCCGTGCTTCCAAATGCGTTTTGCTTGAGCGCTGTGTCCCGCTGAATGCGAGCGATAACCTCGGGATCCGTGGGATTCACGGTTTGCGGCGGCAAGCCGTTGACGCGCTGGATGTCGAAGGCGCGATCGGCGATGTCGACAGCCTGGACCACGGTGCTTCCGTTCGCAGCGGCTTCGATGCGCGCCTGTGGGCCGTGTTCGCGCAAGAAGCCAACAACGGCCCACCCCTGCGTGTCGGCCGCGCCGAACGCGACGCCGTCCACGCTGATATCGGCGCCCGGCAAGGTACGGCAAAGCGCGACGCCGCCTTGAGTGAACGCGCCAGCGCAGGTCAACGTCAGCGTTGCGGGGGTTGGCGGAAATGCCGGCGTTGCGGCGACCTCATCGACAAAGGGAGCGGTCGCGGCGGACGCCTCGGATCCCGCCGGCGCTTCCGGCGCGGCGCAGGCCGCAAGCAAAAAGGCGGCGATCAGCGCCCTCACGCCTTCTGCTCCTGGAGTTCCTGCCAACGCCGCGTGGCCTCGGCGGCGCTGCGGTAGGCCTCCTGGAGATCGACGTTCCAGTAGCGCAACTCATCCAAGGGAATGCGCTCACCGGAAACCGCGCAGCGGACAAACAGCCCCTGCTTGAGGATAGTGAACTCGTTGTCGCCGTAATGAAGCTTTGCTTCCGGCCCGCCGGGGTCGTGCTTGTTCATGGGACGGCATTCTAGCGCCGGGCGGCGCGCCCCGTCCATGCGCAGGTTCGCGCGGCGGCGCCCATTGACGCCCCCCCCTGAGAGCGCGGACATGGCGGAAAGGAGAACGCGCCATGGCCAAGGTCGGATACATCTGCGTCGGAACAAACGATTTCGAGCGCGCAACGGGCTTTTACGACGCGCTGACAGCCGAACTCGGCGGGAAACGTTTGTTCCCGACGCCCCATGGCCAAATGTATCGGCTTGGGTCCGGCGCCATGCTGCTTCTGACGCGCCCGTATGACGGCCAAACCGCGACTCATTCCAACGGCGGCATGATCGCGTTCGAGGTGGACTCGAAGGATGACGTGGTGCGCATGCATGCGAAGGCGCTGGAGCTTGGCGCAACCTGCGAAGGCGAGCCTGGACCGCGCGGCGCTTTCGGCGACTTCGCCTATTTTCGCGATTTGGACGGCAACAAGTTCGCAGTCTATTTCACCGGCCGCTAGTCGGGCAGGAACTCGATCCCCGCCACGCCGTCGCCCTGCCAGACGACGCGGGCGCGGCGGTGAATGCGCTTGGTCACCTCAATCAGCGTGATCACCGCAGGCAACTCGCGCTTGAGGAAGAACTCGATCCTGGCGCCGCTTGCGCTGAGATTCTTGATCACAACGGTCACACGTTGCCCGTCTTCAATGACGATAACGCCTTGCCGGTAGGCGGGCGCCCGCTCGGAGCGGGCATGCAGTTTGGAGGCGTGAGGCGGCGGGGGCGGCAACAACTCCCACTCATCAGCCCCCGCCGGGGGGCGATGGGTCGTCACCCGCCGCATGCGATCGGCGAGCGCGCTCTTAGGCGGCGGTTTGGACTTCCCAAACATGAACGACTGTCTTTGCTAGCGCCCTAAGCATTGCGCCCGCAATCGTGACCGCGGCGTTAACACTGGTTGGCGTCTGGCGGCGCGGCGATCAGGCGTCCGCTAGGCGGGCGCCGGCTGGGACGCCTCCGTCGGGGGGACCTCCGCCTTCGGCGCAAGCAGCTTGTTGAACAGCACCGCGAACACGACAAGCGCTACAGCGCCCGCCGCTATCACCGCCGCGTGCATGGCCCAGAAGCTGAACCCATCCATGGTCTCGATCATGCCCGCCACTTTGCCGGTGGCGAGATTGCAGATGAACAAGTGCAGATAGTAGATGCCGATGAACAGCCCGCCGACCTGCCGCGGCGCCGCGCGCGAGAAAAGGGCGAGGCCAACCGGAAAGATCATGGCGAAACCGATGTCGTTCACGACGTGGAAGCCGATGCCCCAGATCAGCGACACTGGTTGGCCGGTCGCGGCATGGTTGGCGCTGGCGAACGCAAGGATCATGGGCGCGCCCGCTGCTATCACAGCGCCGATCGCTAGCTTGATGATCTCATCCGGCTCTTTCCAAAACTTGGCGTAGACGCTCCAGAACACGAGCGCACCGCCAACGGTGACGGTGGAGATGATAGCGTCGAGCGAGATCAGCCAGGATACCGGCATCGTCTCGCCAAAAAACACGAGATTATAGTTCTGTTCGCCCCAGAGCAGGTAAGCGTTGAAAATCTCCTGGTTGCCGATGGCGGTCGCCGCCAGAATTGGGAGCATCGCGACCAAAACCAGCATGGTGGCCCAGTCGCGGCCCGTGAGCTTATCCGCTGGAGCGTTCGCCGCTGACCGACCGCGAGGCTGCTCCGGCGGCAAATATTTGCGGCCCCAGAGGTAGACGACAAGCGCAATGGCCATGCCGACGCCGGCGGCGCCGAAGCCGTAATGCCAAGCGATCTTCTCTCCCAGAAAGCCAGTCACAAGCGGCGCCACGATAACCGCGATCTGCACTCCGAGTAGGAAGGTCTGATACGCCGTCGTTCGACGTAGATCGTCTGGTCCGTAAAGTTCGCCGACTTGGCTGGCGATGTTGCCTTTGAACAATCCGACACCAATGAACAGGCACGCAATCGCCGCAACGAATGCGACGTCGAACGCCATCAAGAAATGCCCCGCCACCATGAAGAGCGCGCCGATCGCAACTGTCATAGTGCGCCCCAGGAACCGGTCCGCGATCCAACCGCCAATCATCGGCGTCGCGTACACGCCGGCAGAATAGACGCCGGTAATGGCAGCGGCCGTCGCGATCGGCGTCGCGAGTTCGCCGCCGCCGTCGCCGATGCCAAACACGCTGCCGAGCCAGCCATAGGCGGCCGCGACCGCGCCCTTGAACTGTTCGAATCCCGCGACGTTGCCAACATGCTCCGGCAGAAGCAGATACTGAGTGAGATAAAGCACCAGCAGCGCTTGCATGCCGTAATAAGAAAAACGCTCCCACGCCTCCGCGAACACGAGGTACCAAAGCCCGCGCGGGTGGCCCAAGATGTCCTTGCCCGCAGGCGGCGTGAATGTCGTGGTCATGCGTGATCCCCCCGCGTCCCTGGAGGCGTACTACCACATCTGTTCCCGCGCGCCATGGCGCTCAGGCTTTGACCTGCCTTAGCAGGCGCAACATGAGCGGCTTACGCGAAACCACCGTGCAAATCCGAAGGTTCAGCCTTGAAGCGCCAACCTCCTCGATGATCATAGGCGTCTCATGACCGCCCCAACCGATTCCCCCCTGTCCGCCGGCCGGCGCGACTGGCGCCTGTTCATCCCGAAATCCTTCACGGTGATCGCTCAGGAAGGCTATTCGTTCGCCAAGCTACGCGCTGATGCGCTCGCCGGACTAACCGTCGCGATCGTGGCAGTTCCGTTGGCCATGGCGATCGCGATTGCATCCGGCGTGACGCCCGCACAAGGGTTGATCACGGCGGTGGTCGCCGGGTTCCTGATTTCAGCGCTCGGCGGCGCGCGCTTTCAGATCGGGGGCCCGACTGGCGCGTTCATCGTCGTCGTCTACGGCGTGGTTCATGAGTTTGGATATGACGGCCTCGCGCTCGCGACCGTGATGGCGGGCGTTATTCTTATCGTGGCCGGTCTTTTGCGGGTCGGCGACTGGATCAAGTACATCCCAGAGCCAGTTGTGACCGGCTTCACCGCCGGCATCGCCGTGATCATCTTTTCGAGCCAGCTGCGCGACTTGCTTGGCCTCTCCATGACGGAGATTCCAGCTGAGTTCCTCGCCAAGATCGAAGCGCTTTGGCGCGCGCGCGCGAGTTTCAATCCCGCGGCGCTCGGCGTCGCCGCAGGCGCGCTTGGGGCGATCCTCGCGCTGCAAAGATTCGCGCCGCGTCTGCCGTCTCTGCTTATCGGGGTATCAGGCGCAACACTCGCGGTTTGGGCGCTAGACCTGCCAGTGGAGACGATCGGCTCACGCTTCGGCGCGGACGCCGCCGCAACCTTGCCGCCGATCGCCCTCCCTTCGCTTAGCGCCGAGCGCGTGCGGCAGCTGATGCCCTCGGCGTTGACCATTGCCTTTTTGGCCGGCGTCGAGAGCCTTCTCTCGGCCATGGTCGCTGACGGCATGACGGGACGGCGTCATCGGTCCAATTGCGAAATCGTCGCGCAGGGAATAGCCAATGTCGCCGCGCCGGTATTCGGCGGCATTTCCGCGACCGGCGCAATCGCGCGCACCGCCACTAACATCCGCGCCGGCGCCCAGACGCCGTTTGCCGGCATGTTCCACGCGTTTTTTGTGCTCGCGTTCATGCTGGCGCTCGGGCCGCTCATTGCCCACGTTCCGCTCGCGAGCCTCGCGGCGGTGTTGACGATCGTCGCCTGGAACATGAGCGAGCGGGAACGCTTCAAGCATCTGCTGTTCGGCTTGGCGGGCGATCGCGTGGTTCTGCTGGCGACCTTTTTGCTGACCGTGCTTGTCGATCTCACGGCGGCGATCGAGGTCGGCGTCGTGCTGGCGGCGATCATTTTCATGCACCGCATGAGCGAGGCGACCGCCATCTCACGCGGCGTCTCCTTGATGCAGAAGGACGAAGATGACTTCACGCGCGAGCGTTCGGATTACGAGGCGCGAGCTGAACTGCCACAGAGCGTGGAAGCGTTCGAGCTGCGCGGACCGCTCTTTTTCGGCGCCGCCAGCCGCCTCATCGATGCGTTGGAGGCCGCCTTCCCGCCGCCCAAGGCATTCATTCTCCGCTTTCGCGAAGTGCCGCTCGCCGACGCCTCCGGCGTCAGCGCCCTTGACCGCTTCTTGAAACGTTGCGCGTCGCACGACGTCGTCGTCATATTTTGCGAGTTGCGGCCAGGCGTCGCGACCTCCCTAGAAAAACTTGGCATGCTCGGACGAGTACGCGTGAGCGCTACTTATGAAGATGCACTGATGCGCGCGCGCGAGGCTACTGGAAGCTAGCCGCGCCTAAAACAAGCTGCCTTGGTCTCCGCCGGGTCTGCCCTTGCCTTTGGGGCGTGCGGCGCCCGCGGCAGGGTCGATGACCGCTTTTCTCACGTCGTCGGCGAAGGTGAGATCGATGGCGTCGCCGGCGTTCAGGTCTTTCGCCGCGCGCACCACGGAGCCATCCTCGCGGCTCACCATCACAAATCCGCGCGCGAGCACGCTCTTGTGCGACAAGCTTTCCAGCACACGCCCCGCAGCGTCCAGATGCTTGCGATGCGCGTCAAGCGTGCGGGTCATCGCCGGCCGCAAGCGCGCGGCGGCGCGACTGAGAAGATCGCGCCGACGCATAATGTCCTGGCTCAACGCCTGAGGGCGCAGACGAGCCGCTATCCGGTCGAGCTTCGATTGCGCCATTCGGGTGTTGGCGATGAGCGCGGCGTTCAAACGCTCGGCGGCGCGATCGAACCGCTGTTGCGGAATTTGGAACAACGTTTCGAGTCTTGGCAGACGCCCGCTTGCCGCGCGCACCTCCGCGCGGCGCTTCTCCAACCCGCGCACCAACCCGCCCTTCAAACGTCCTTCCAACACTTCCACGCGCTCGATCAACTCGGCGCGCACCGGCACTGCTTTCTCCGCGGCGCCGGTGGGCGTCGGCGCGCGCAGATCGGAGGCGTAATCAATCAGCGTAGTGTCGGTCTCATGGCCGACAGCGCTGATGAGGGGAATATCGCTGGCGGCCGCAGCACGCACGACCACCTCTTCATTGAACGCCCAGAGGTCTTCAATGGAGCCGCCGCCGCGCGCGACAATCAGCACGTCGGGCCGCAGATCATCCTGCAATGCGTTGAAACCCTTGATGGCGCGCGCCACTTGCCCCGCCGCCTCCGGCCCCTGCACCAAGACGGGCCACAGCAGCACGCGCCGGGGGAACCGCTCCCCCAAGCGATGGAGAATGTCGCGGATGACCGCGCCCGTCGGCGAGGTGACCACCCCGATCGTTCGGGGAAGGAACGGGATGCGCTTTTTGCGCTCAGCGGCGAACAAGCCTTCCGCCGCCAACTTCGCCTTGAGCTTCTCAAGCTGCGCCAACAAAGCGCCGACGCCAGCCGGCGACATACGTTCGGCGATCAGCTGATACTGGGAGCGCCCCGGATAGGTGGAAAGTCGCCCCTCGGCGACGATCTCCAACCCCTCCTCGGGCTTGAAGGTCAACGCCGCGACGTTGGCCTTCCACATCACCGTGGCGATCGACGCGTTTTCGTCCTTAAGGTCCACGTAGAGATGCCCGGACTTGGCGATCATCACCCGACCCAATTCCCCGCGCACGCGCACGCGGTCGAAATCGCGCTCGACTGTGCGCTTAACCGCCTGGGCCAGCTCGGACACCGAGAGTTCGGGAAGGTTCGTGTTGGCGGTGACGGGGGCCGTCTCTGACATCTGTTTCATATAAGCCGACTCGCGCGCCCGCGCCTGAATATGGTTTAACGGAGCCGGTTGGGGTGGCTCGACTTGGGGGGCCGGTATGGCGTTTGACGCCAACGATTTGACGCCGCACGAACATTTCGTGGTGGAGAGGACGCGCCTCGGGGAGGTCGCTGACTTCACCGCGATGGCGGGCGCTGGCCCCAAACCCCCGGTCCGGGCGGGGTTTATCCGCAAGTTGATGCTTGAGCTTGACCCCACCTGGACAGTGCAGGCCCCCGGCGTGCGCCTCAGGGGCGCGCGCGTCGAAGGCGAGCTTGATCTCTCGGGCTGTTCAGGGGCTGGCGATCGCGGCCTGCCTGCCCTTGTCCTGGAGCAGTGTGAAATTCCCGAGCGCATGATTCTATCTCGGGCGCGGTTGGCGCAGCTGAGCCTCAGCGGAAGCACATTCACGCACCTGCTCGGTCACGGCATGCGCATCGATGCGGGTTTCGACTTCTCCAGTGCCGGCCCCGTCACAGAGCGCGGCGCCTGTTGGATCGACGCGCGCGGCGCGCGCGTCGCGGGACGCATCGATGGCGGATGCGCGAAGCTCTGCATCGAAGATGGTCAAGCCCGCGAAGACGGCGTCCAGAAGTTCGCCCTCATGCTGCGGGAAGCACGTATTGGCGGAGGCGTTTCGCTGCGGCCGGATTTTCGCGCCATCGGCGGCGTGACGCTGTTCGACGCCGTCGTGGAAGGTCTCGTCGACTTTCGCGGCGCCTATTTGAAAGCGGTCGCGCGCCGCGCGCTCAATCTCGGCAATCTTCGCGCTTCAGGACTGGTTGCACTCAACCGCGGCTTCCGCAGCGATGGTCCGATCTGGATGCGAGGCGCGATTCTCTCCGGAGGTTTCAACGCCGACGGCGGAACAGTCACCGTGAAGGATGGCGAGCGTGAGGGCATCAACGCGGAGAACTGCGAAGTCCATGAAGACCTACAGATGCGCGCGAAGTTCACCTGCAACGCGCCGGTGAATTTCGCCGGCGCTGTGGTTCACGGCAGCGTCCACGTCGATGACGGCGTCTTCAACGCTATTCCCTTGTCGCTCGACTTCAGCAAGGCGCAGATCGACGGAGAATTTTCCGGGGCAGCCGCGTTCTCCGGGACGCTGCGCCTCGCCGGCGCTCGGATTGGACGCAACCTCGATTTGCGCGGGTCCGAGATTGGCGCCCGCGCCGCGCGCCCCGAAGCTGTCGAGCGCGCGCTTGACGGCGCCAGCATGAGCGTCGGCGGCGCGGCGCTTCTCAATGGCGTCAATATCAAGGGCGAGGTTTTTATCCCCGACGCGCGCTTTGACGGGTACCTCGCCTTTGGCGGCGGGCGTTTCATCAATGGCGGCGGATGGGCGATACGCGCGCCAAATATCCGCGTGGGCGGAAATGTCACGCTCAAGATCGATGAAGGCGACAAGGCGCCCTTTGGCGTCAAGACCGTGATCGAAGGCGGCGCCAAGTTTGACCGCGCACACGTCGCCGGAGCGTTCGCTTGGCTCAATCTCGAACTGCGCGGCCCCGGCCCAGAAGGCGAAAAGCACCCCGTGCTGACTTTCGCTGACGCGCGCGTTGGAGGCGCGCTCAGCGCGAAGGCGCTGTCCGCTCCGACTGAAGCGCGCATCGTCGCCGCCGGCGCGCAAGCCGCGGCGCTGGAGGATGACGTGGACTCCGGTTGGGGTCCCGAAAACGCTCCGCTCGCGCTTAACGGCTTCGCCTACGAGCGGATCGACAGCGAGAAGGAAGGCTGGCGCAAACGGCTCAAATGGCTGAAGCGCTCCCATCGGGGCGGCCAGCGTTTCTCCCCGCAACCCTATGCGCACGCCGCCCGCGTGTACGCGCGCATGGGACGGCGGGAGGATGCACGGCGCATATCGCTCGCTCAGCATGACCACCAGACCTTGTCGTCGATAGGCAGCGCGAGCTGGCCGCTTTCGTCCTTGTTTGGGTTAGTCGCCGGGTACGGACTGGCCCCCGTTCGCATCGCGCGCGCGCTGGCGCTTTTCTTCGTGCTAGGGGTCGTGGGCGTGCTTGCCATGGATGAACAAGGCGCGCTCGTGCGCCCCAACGGCGCGGCATGTGGCGGCGCCATCGAGCCCGCGCTTTATGCGCTCGATGTCGCGCTGCCTGTCATCGACCTTGGCCAGGAAAGCCGATGTGGACCGGGCCGAACCGCCCGCGCCTCGCTTGGCGAAGGCATCGAGGTCGGCGAACGCGGCTGGCGCTTGTTCGAGGGCGCCGCGCTCTGGAACTGGGCGCACGGGCTTTACGCGATGCTCGGCGCCGTTCTTTCCGCGCTGGCGGTGATCACATTCTCGGGCGCGCTCAAACCTCGGGACGAGTGACAACGGCGGCGCTTGACGCCCGGCGACGCCCCGCTCAATGCAAGGCGCATGAAGATTCTGATCGTCGGCTCGGGCGGGCGCGAGCATGCGCTGGGTTGGAAGCTCAGCCAAAGCCCCACAGTCAGCGAACTCATCTCCGCGCCTGGCAATCCGGGGCTGGCCGAGCTTGGCCGCTGCGTCCCGATCAAAGTCGACCAGCCTAACGAACTCGCCGCGTTCGCCATGCGTGAGCAGGTCGACCTCGTCGTCATTGGCCCGGAGGCGGCGGCGGCGGCGGGCTTGGCGGATAGCTTAGCCAAGGTGGGCGTGCCCTGTTTTGGGCCAAGCCAAGCGGCGGCGGAGCTGGAAAGCTCAAAAGCCTTTATGAAGGACTTCTGCGCGCGCCACGGCATCCCGACCGCCGAGTACAAGGTTTTTGACGACGCCATTCGCGCCAAAGCCTACCTCGGCGACCGCGAACCGCCGTTCGTGATCAAGGCCGATGGATTGGCGGCGGGCAAGGGCGTCATCATCGCCGAAACGCGCCGCGAGGCGGATGCGGCGATTGACGAAGTGCTGTTCCTCAAGAAGTTCGGCACGGCGGGACAGCGCATCGTCATCGAGGATTTTCTGCCGGGCGAGGAAGCGAGCTTCTTTGCGCTCTGTGACGGGGAGACGGCGATCCCGCTGCAGGCCGCGCAAGATCACAAGCGCGCCTATGACGGCGACAAGGGGCCCAACACCGGCGGCATGGGCGCGTATTCGCCAGCGCCGGTGTTTTCTGATGTTGTCCGTGACCAAACCATGGAGCGCATCATTCTGCCGACGCTTCGCGGCATGAAGGCGGAAGGGCGACCTTTCGTCGGCGTGCTGTTCGCGGGGTTGATGATCAGCGCCGATGGGCCGAAGTTGATCGAGTTCAACGTGCGCTTCGGCGACCCTGAGTGCCAGACCTTGATGCGGCGGCTTAAGAGCGATCTGGCGACTGTGCTGCTCGCGGCGGCGAAGGGTGAGTTGAAGAATGCACCCGTGCTCGAATGGGACACGCGACCCGCAGTGACCGTCGTGTACGCCGCGCAGGGCTATCCCGACGAGCCGCTGGCGGGCTCCGTGATACGCGGATTGGCCGATGCTGACGCCATCGATCAGGTGAAGGTGTTCCACGCCGGCACGCGATTGGATGAGGACGGCACGCTGCGCGCAAACGGAGGCCGCGCGCTCAACATCACGGCGATTGGCGACACGCTGCGCGAAGCGGTCGACCGCGCCTATGCCGGCGTCGCGGCGATCAACTGGCCTGGCGGCTTTTGCCGGCGGGATATTGGCTGGCGGGCGTTGGGGTGACCCGCACCACCTAACCTATATCGCGCTCGCCGCTCCATCGAGGACATGGATATCTTAATCATATGAGAGATCGTTTTCCACCAGGAGTGGCAGAAAAGCTCGGTTGGTACGTTTACCGATTGATTGACCCCCGCAACGGCGAGACATTTTACGTAGGCAAAGGGAAGAACGATCGGATTTTTGAACACGCGCGAGGTCACATAGGTGTGCAAGGGGATGCACTTAGCTTGAAGCTTGGACGCATCCGATCAATCGTCGCCGCAGGACTCGACGTGATCTATGTAGTCCATCATCACGGCATAAGCGACGAGGAAGCCGCCTATCGTATCGAGACTGCTGTCATAGATTGCTACCCCGGCCTTACAAATGTCGTTGGCGGCCACGGCGGCGGGCAGTTCGGCGCAAGGCACGTCGAACAAGTTATCTCAGAGTACGCAGCGGTAGAGTTCGAGCCTCGCGAGCGCATTCTCGCTATCTCGATTGGACAAACCCACGCGGAACGTTCGATCTACGACGCCGTGCGCGGCGTTTGGAAGCTCGACATCGAACGAGCGCGCCAACAGGAGATCGTGCTGGCTGTTGTTGGCCGCATCGTGCGCGGCGTGTTTCGAGCCCAGGCATGGATTCCAGCGACTGTCGATAACTTCCCGCACCTCACCGAGGACCTGCCTGGGCGGATCGGCTTCGTAGGCGTCGCGGCAGAGACAGATGTCGAGAAGCGTTATCTGAACCGGCTCGTTCCATCCGCCTATCAACACGGTCAAAACCCGGTCCGCTTCATCCCACCAGCCCAGATTTAGCTCCAACATGATCCCAAGCGGACCTCCCCGCCGTTGCCGCTTGGCCCCGCGTCGGTCCATAGTCACTTTATGACCACCGCCCCTCAGGACGCCTTCTCCGGCGTCAAGCCCGTCGAAGAGCGCCATAAGCTCGATGAAGTCGCGCTCGCGCGTTGGCTTGCCGCGAACGTTGAGGGCTTTGAAGGCCCGCTGCAGATGTTCCAGTTCAAGGGCGGGCAATCGAACCCGACCTATCAGCTGGTCACGCCGAAACAGAAATACGTGCTGCGCAAGAAGCCAGGCGGCAAGCTCCTGCCCTCCGCGCACGCGGTCGACCGCGAGTTCCGCGTCATCTCCGCGCTGCATCCTACAGGCTTTCCCGTCGCGCGCGCTTATGCGCTCTGCGAGGACGACAGCATTGTCGGCGCCATGTTCTATGTGATGGAGATGGTGGAGGGCCGCATCATCTGGGACGGCCTCATTCCCGATGTGACGCCGGAGCATCGCCGCGCCATCTACGAGCACAAGATCGCGACGCTCGCGAAACTGCACACCACCGATTACGCCGCCATTGGCTTGAGCGATTATGGCAAGCCCGGCAACTATTTCGCGCGCCAGATTGATCGCTGGACCAAGCAGTACAAGCTGAGCGAAACCGAAACCGTCGACGAGATGAACCAGTTGATGGACTGGCTTCCGAAAACCATTCCTCCAGGCGAGCGCACCTCCATCGTTCACGGCGACTATCGTCTCGACAACATGGTGCTGCACGCCGGCGAACCGCGCGTCATCGCCGTGCTTGACTGGGAGCTTTCCACGCTCGGCGATCCGCTGGCGGATTTCACGTACTACCTGATGAACTGGGTGCTGCCGCGCGACGCACGCTCTTCGCTGAATGGCGTCGAGCTCAAGCCGCTCGGCATACCCGAGCGCGATGAAGTGGTGGCGCTCTATTGCAGCCACACAGGTCGCGAAGGCATACCCGCGCTCGATTGGTATTTCGCCTACAATGCTTTCCGGCTCGCCTGCATTCTGCAAGGCATCGCTGGGCGCGTGAGGGACGGAACCGCGGCAAGCGCCCACGCGCTCGAGATGATCAAGCGCATTCGCCCGCTCGCCGCCGGCGCCTTCGGTTTCGCGAAGGCGGCAGGCCTTTGAAGTGACGACGCCGACCCGAGACACGCGCCTACGCCTCTTCTTTCGGTTGGCGTTCCTGTTGTGCTGGGGCCCGGGGGCGCTCTATCTCATCGCGCCTCAGCAGATGTCGGCGCTGTTCGGGCCCATGACTTTCGCGAGCCCAGTGCTCTACCTCGCCGTGTTCGCGCCTTCGATCTCAGCGCTCCTCTGCGCGCGCTTGGAAAGCCGCGTGGCCTTCGACGATCTGCTCGCGCGTTTCACGCGATGGCGCGTGAAACCGCTCCTCTATGTCGGCGCGGTTGTCGGCGTCGCCGCGCTCGCGCTTTTGCCGCGCTACGCAGTGGCGTTGCTCGGGCAGGCGCCGGTCCCAACCGTCACTGACCTCGTCGCGCCCGCGGGATTGGCCGGCCTCGCGTACGCAACGCTCGCCGACCCCGGCCCGCTGGGCGAAGAATTGGGCTGGCGCGGCTATGCATTGCCGCGCCTGCAACGCCGCTTCAGCGGGCTTGGCGCCGCGCTTATCCTCGGCGCGGTGTGGGCGCTGTGGCATGTGCCGGCGTTCTTCCTCGCGGGGCTGCCGCAGGCGCGGATCCCTTTCTTGCCTTGGGCGATATGCACGTTGGCGCTCTCCGTGCTGCTCGCATGGATCACTAACCGCGCGCGGGGCGCGGTAGCGCCCGCCATCCTCGCGCATTGGAGCTGGAATCACGCCGCCGATCTCACCGGCGCCGCGGCTTGGCCCACCGCGTTCGCATTGACCATCGCGGCCCTCGCCCTCGTTGGCTTCAGCGGCGGGGAACTTGATCGCTCCGCCAACCCAGGTGTGCCGGGTTGACGGCGCACGAACGGCGCGGAATGTACGCGCAAACGGGGGAAACCTACATGCAACGGCGCTCCTTTACAGTTCTCGGTGCGATCTGCGCGCTCGCTGCGTTTGCGGGACCAAGCTTGGCGCAAGAGCAAAGCCAAGTCGCGACTATCATCCACGCGGGGCGGTTGCTTGCCGATCCTTCGACCGGGCGCGTGGCGCTGGTGCAATCGATCCTGGTCGGCGGCGACGGCCGCATCCTGAGCATCGAGCCCGGTTATGCCGAACGCCAAGGCGCAACCGTGATCGATCAGCGCGATCGCTTTGTACTGCCAGGTCTGATCGACAGCCACGTCCATCTCACCAGCGAACTCGGCCCCAACCAGTTCATGGAAGAAGTCACGCTGACCACGGCGGACGCCGCGTTGCGCGGCGCTGAAAACGCACGCAAGACCTTGATGGCGGGCTTTACAACGGTCGCCGACGTCGGCGCGGCGAATGACTCGATTTTCGCGTTGCGCCGCGCGATCGCGGAAAACCGCGTGCCGGGCCCGCGCATCCTCGCCTCGGGCGCTGCTGTCACGCCTGACGGAGGACATGCCGACGCGAACGGCTTCGCGCCCGATATCGTCGACATTCTGCGCAGTCCCGCCGCATGTTCGGGCGCGGACGCGTGCCGCCGCGCGACGCGCCGGCAGATTCAAGCCGGTGCGGATCTCATCAAAATCACATCGACGGGCGGCGTGCTCTCGAACACGGCGGCCGGCGTGGGCCAGCAACTCAGCGACCCGGAACTCGAAGCGATTGTCGATGCCGCCCACGCCATGGGCCGGCGGGTGACGGCGCATGCGCACGGAGTCGACGGCATCAACGCGGCGCTGCGCGCTGGCGTCGATTCCATCGAGCATGGCACATACGCTGACGACGAGACATTTCGTTTGCTCAGGCGCGGTAATCGCTACCTCGTGCCCACCATGATGGCGGGCTGGTGGGTGACGCAATTGGCTGAGCAAGGCGGCACGCTCTCCCCCGCACAAGCAGCGAAAGCGCGCACCGTGGGGCCGGCGCTGGTCGCCATGGTGCGGCGCGCCCGGGCCGCTGGCGTTCGGATCGCGTTCGGCACGGACACGGGCGTTTCTCCTCACGGCATGAACGCACGCGAATTCCAGCTCCTGGTCGAAGCCGGCTACACGCCCCTGCAGGCGATCCAAATGGCGACGGTGAACGCTGCGGACCATTTGCAGCTGAACGGAACCGCCGGCCGCATAGCGCCGGGCTATTCCGCTGACATCATCGCTGTCGACGGCGATCCGACAACGGACGCGGAGACGCTCATGCGGGTGCGCTTCGTGATGGCGCGGGGACGCGCACATAGCGCTGAATAAGCAGCCCCGCCCCGGTCATTGCGGCTTGCGATGACGCGCCCGCCAAGCCTATGTCGCACCTATGCTTCGCGTTATCGCCCGCGGCGGCGTGGAAACCACGTGCGCCGACACCGCCGCCCTCTGGTTTGATCTCGATGCGCCGACGGACGCCGAGGAAGCGGAGGTCGAAGCTGTGCTCGGCGTCGACGTGCCGACGCCCGATGAACGCGCTGCGTTCGAGGAATCAGCGCGTTTCTACGAGGAGAATGGAGCGCTCTATCTGACGGCGACGTTGCTGGGCCGGCGCGAGGAGGGGCGCTTCGTCTCCGGCGCCGTTTCGTTCATACTCGCCAAGGACCGCCTCGTCACCGTGCGCCAAATTCGGCCGCGCGCATTCGAGGTGGGTCATGGCCGCGCATCGGCGCGTGTTGGCTCGGCAAGCAGCGGGGCCGATGTTTTTTTCGCGCTGATCGAGGGCGCCGCCGAACGGCTTGCGGATTTGTTGGCGGAAGCGACGCGCGAGGCCAACGAAATTTCGCTGCGCGTGTTTGACGATCAGAAGAGCCCGGACCTGCGCGCGATCCTGCGAGAGTTGGGGTTGGTTGGATCGCTGGCCGCGCTCTCGCACGAGAGTCTCGCGAGTGTGCAGCGCCTGCTGGCGTATGCGCGCCTCGTCAGGGAGCGGCACGGCTTGGACGATGCGCGCATCGGCGCGCTCATGCGCGACGCGGCCGAACTCGAACGCATCGCCGAGGCGCTGCAGCCTCGGCTCTCCTTCTTGCAAGACGCAACGCTGGGGTTGATCAACGCCGCGCAGACAAACGTGCTGAAAGCACTTTCGCTTGCCACAATCGCTTTCGTTCCGCCAACGCTGATCGCCTCGATCTTCGGCATGAACTTCGCGGCGATGACATGGTTCCAGCGCGCATGGGGGCCGTGGGCGGGCTTCGCCCTGATGATCGCGGCGCCAGCCTTCCTCTTCGCCATCGCGAAGTGGCGGCGCTGGTTTTAGCTTGCGGGAAGTTTAGAAATTCGCCCCAGGCGCGACTTATTTTGGAAACACGTGGTCAACGCCTCTAAGACAAACCCTTGTCCTGCGCGGGACAGACAACGGAGTTCAAACGATGAAGAAGCTCATCCTCGCCGCTCTCGCCGTCACGGCGCTTGCGGGTTGTGGCACGCAGACGGGCGACCGGTTGGCGTCGGGCGCCGCGATCGGCGGCGGCGTCGGCGCGCTAGCTGGCGGCGTCGGCGTGGTGCCTGGCGCGATCATCGGTGCGGCGGTCGGCGGATTGACGAAGCCAGATCAAGTTAACCTGGGCGACCCGCCCTGGAACGAATGATTGAAACGCGCCGCGCGAGCGCTTAAGCACTCGCCCGCATCGAGGCGCCCGCCTGTGCCGCGGGATTGCCCGCGAGGAAGACATGGCGAATTTGGAATTCACGCGCCGCTACGCGATGGCGCACCGCTTGTTGGCGACGCCCAGCGAACAATGTCGCATCCCCCACGGACACAACGAACTCGTGACCGTGCGCCTGGCGCCGGCCGCGCCTTTTCGGTTCAGCGAAGCAAACGCCGCCGCGCCGTTCGAGACAGTGAAACGGCGCTGGCATGCATGGATCGACGGCGCCGTCGATCACACCCTGCACTTGGCTGAATCCGACCCGCTCATTGCCTACTTCCGCGAGCATGAGCCGACCCGACTCAGCCGGATCATGACATTTCACGGCGACCCAACGACCGAAGCATTGGCAGCGTGCTTCTTCATCAAGCTCTCGGCGTTCGTCGTCGACGAACAACTGCCGTTCACCGTCCAGGAAGTGCGCATCGCGGAAACACCTACGAATACGGTCGTGCTTTCTTGCGATGGCTTCGACCCAACGGCATGCGACCTGCCCTCCGGCGCCTGGCCCAAGCGGGCGGACATGAGCATCAACGAGTTCTAGGCGACGGCGCTTTGGTTCGCAGTTAAGCCGTCATCAGTTCAGGGGGAGATCGACAGATGATCAATGTCGCGTCACCAAGCATCGCGCCGATCCTGCTGCTCATCGGCTCGAACGTCTTCATGACCTTCGCCTGGTACGGCCACCTGAAGGATCGTTCGTCGCCCCTGCTGCTGGCGATCTTGGCGTCGTGGGCTATCGCCTTCGTCGAGTACTGCCTCGCCGTCCCCGCCAACCGCATCGGCCGCGCGGCCTACACGACCGCGGAACTGAAGACGATACAGGAAGTGATCACGCTGATCGTGTTCGCAGGCTTCTCGGTGCTGGTCTTGCGCGAGCCGCTGAGTTGGAATCACTTGGTGGGGTTCGCGCTGATCGCCGCGGGGGCTGGCTTCGTATTTCTCGGACGATAGTAAGGCCCGCTAGAGCTCCCCGCTCAAGAGCCACAAGGCCCAAGGCGCGCCGATGAGCAGCGCCATTGCGAGTTCCACCACGACGGACAGCCGGTTGAAGCGCGTATCCGCTCCCCGGTCGCGCAAAATCGACACGACGCGCCCAAACGCCGCCCCGCCCCATCCGGTCGCCAGGGCGAAGCCCGCGCCCGCCGCCATCACGCCCGCGATCAAGGCCCCGCCGCGCAGATAGCCGATGGTGAGGTAGAGCGCGGCGACGTGAAGCCCAAGGAAGACGCCGCCATAGGTGGCGCGAAACTCGGCGAAGCCGCCGCCCTGTTCATCCTCCTTGAGGCGCACAAGTTTTGCCGCCCAGTTCGGATCGAGCAGTCCGCGCACGCCGAGAAGCGCGCCAAACGCCATGGCCAGCGCGCTCAGCGACCATGCAACAAGCATCAACGCATGCCCGGAAGGCTGACGCCGTCATCCTTCTTGCGCTTACCGGTCCAGCCATATCGCGCCATCTCGTTCAGCGCGATCGCGCGGCAATGCACTTCATCCGGGCCGTCGGCCAAGCGGAGCGTACGAATGCCGGCGTACGACTTGGCGAGACCAAAATCCTGGCACACGCCGGCGCCACCATGCGCCTGGATCGCGTCGTCAATGATTTTCAGCGCCATACGCGGCGCGGCGACCTTGATCATGGCGATCTCGTTCTTGGCCACCTTGTTGCCGGCGACATCCATCATGTAGGCCGCCTTGAGGCACAAGAGACGCGTCATTTCGATGTCGATGCGCGCTTCGGCGATGCGTTGCTCCCAGACCGAATGTTCGGCGATGGTTTTTCCGAAAGCGACGCGCGTCGTTACGCGCTTGCACAGGGCTTCCAGAGCCGCCTCCGCGGCGCCAATGGTGCGCATGCAATGATGGATGCGGCCTGGCCCCAAACGGCCTTGCGCAATTTCGAAGCCACGCCCTTCGCCGAGCACCAAATTTTCCGCCGGCACACGCACATCCTTGAGCGCTATCTCCATGTGTCCGTGGGGCGCATCATCATATCCAAACACGGTAAGCGGCCGTTCCACGGTCACGCCCTTGGCGTCCAGCGGCACCAGGATCTGGCTCTGCTGCGAGTGCTTTGGATTGTCGGGGTTGGTCTTGCCCATGAGAATGGCGACCTTGCAGCGGGGATCGCCCGCGCCGCTCGACCACCACTTGCGGCCATTGATCACGTAGTCGGCGCCGTCGCGGCGGATTTCGCACTGGATGTTGGTCGCGTCGGACGAAGCCACTGCCGGCTCCGTCATCAAGAAGGCGGAGCGAATCTCGCCGTTCATGAGCGGCTTCAGCCATTGATCCTTCTGCGCACGCGTTCCGTAACGCTCGAGCACTTCCATGTTGCCCGTATCGGGCGCCGAGCAGTTGAACACCTCTGACGCAAAGCCAACGCGGCCCATCAACTCGGCAAGCGGCGCGTACTCAAGATTGCTGAGGCCAGGCCCCTCGAATTGGAAGGTGTCGTCGACATGCGCGTGCCCGCTCGTGGGCGGCATGAACATGTTCCACAAGCCTTGGGCTTTCGCTTTCGCCTTCAGGTCCTCGAGAACTGGCAGCACTTTCCAGCGTCCGCCCTCTTTCTGTTGGGCTTCATAGGTCGGCACGGCGGGATAGATGTGCGCGTCCATGAAGTCCTGGACCCGTGCGATCCACTCCTTGGCTTTGGGGGCGTGTTCAAAGTGCATGGCAGTCCTCGCTCAACTTGGCGGCTAGGCTGGTTCCACGCTAAAGCCCTGCCTTGAGAGGAGCAATGCGCGAATGGACCTTGCCGCTAGGACACTGACCAATGCGTTTGTGCGCCTTGAACCGCTGGCGCCCCGCCACCGGGACGCATTGATCGCGGCGGCGCATGCCGATGTCTCGATCTTCGCGCACATGCCCTATCCCGTCGCTCGGGAAGGCTATGGCGGCTGGTTCGACCAGCTCATGGCCGAGCAGTCAGCGGGACGCTGGATCGCCCACGCCGTCGTTACGCCTGCCGGCGTTGTTGTTGGGCAAACGTGCTTCCTCAATCCCCGCCCCGAGCTCGGCTGCGTCGAGGTCGGCGGCACGTGGTATGCGCGCCAAGCCCAAGGCACGGCGATCAATCCAGCAGCGAAGCTTCTCATGTTCTCGCACGCGTTCGCATGCGGGGCCGAACGCGTGGAGTTGAAGACCGACGCCTTGAACACCCAGTCACGGCGCGCGATGGAGAAGCTGGGGCTCACCTTCGAAGGCGTCATGCGCCGCCAAATGCGCAGGCCGGACGGCAGCTGGCGCGACAACGCCTGGTTTTCCGTTGTCGCGCCAGAATGGCCGGCGCTGCAGACGCGCATTGAGGCGCGCCTGCATGCACACGCGGCCTAACCGCGGCGCGGATACCTCAACACCGGCCCCTGGTTCGGCGTGCGCCACACGTGCATCATCGGGCCACCCGCGCTGCTCGATGAAAAACAATCGATCCGGCCGGGCCCCCACGACACGCAACTTAAGCGGTGGATCGTCGCATTCGCGGTAGGCGGTGTCGGAATGCCTGCTTGGCGCCAGCCTGCGCCAGGCGCCGCAGGCGATGTCGCGAACTCAAACAAACGCGCCGTCGCCGTCGATCCGAACACCTGTTGAAGGGCTGGGAGAATGGCGAAACACTCAAAGGCCAGCCGATCGCCGCTATCCACGCACGAAAGCTCCACCTGGTTGTTGCCGAAGTCAGCGCCAAGGTCGGAAACGCCCCAACCTGCTGCTTCGCGCGACACACGAAGCACCGATACCGTCGGCGAAGATTCCGTCGCCCCACGCGGCACATAACACGCAACGCTCTCGCCGCCGCCTGCGATCTGGCAACGCGGGCTGACTGGCAAGCTTCCATACGCAAGCACGGCGTTCCCAGACACCTGGGTCCAGCCGCCGCCGTTGGTCGACCAACCGAAGATGATGTTGGATGCGTTGACGATAAGACAATCGACGCGCCCGCCAGACCGCGCGGCGCACGACGGATTGGCGCCCAAGGCGAGTGAGCCGCCAGTGTCCGACCATTGACCCCATACGTTGCCGTCAAACGTGCGGCGCCAGACGCCTCCGTTTTGCCCGCGCGCGAAACAGGAGATCGTGGGCGCGTCCGGCGCCGCCGCGCAGGACGGCGCACTCGTCAACACGCCACCCAGACTCTCCCACCACCCGTTCGACCCTTGCGGGAACCAGCGGTGCCACAACGCGTTGTCGGCGCCCCAGACGAAACAGTGCGTCATGCCGGTGTTGTCGCGAACGCAGCTTGGACCAGCGCCCGCGCCGTCATCATAAAGCTGCATCGTGACGCCAGGCAGCCCCTGCCAACCGTTCCAGGTGCTTCCATCCCACCACCGGCGCTGCAGATTGCCGTTCGTGTCTCGCGCATAGCACTCAAGACGATTTTCCGCCGGCGCCAAACACGTTGGCGCCGAAGTCAGCGACCCGCCCAAATTCTCCCAGCCCGCCCATTGCGGCCCAACGATAAAGTCACGCGGCAAGCGGATCGGCGGCATTTGCGGCGTTTGCGCAACCGAGGCGCCGGCAACGAGCGTCACGACGGCAAGCGCGAAAGCCGCCCACACTCTGTTTCGAGGTTTCATGGAAATCCCCTTTTGAAAGCGTCCCTACAACAAACTCTGCGCCCCCCGTTGGCATCTTGCAAGCAAGCGCGGCCTCGTCGCTGTTCGCGCTCCACAACATAACGGCGGGACCCGCGCTGCCCTTGGCAACGAGGCGGCAAGCGGTTACACAGCCGTCAGACGCGCGCGCCGCAACTGGCGTATCCGGGGCGCACCCCGCCGCGCCGCTTTCTCCAACCGTTATGGGGGCGCGCGTGGCGTATGTCGCACTGCTTGCTGTTGTTCTCGTGAGCTCGACGATATCGGGCGTGTTCGGCATGGCGGGCGGCCTGCTTTTGATGGGCGCGCTGACGCTCGCGCTTCCGGTTTCAGCGGCGATGGTCACCCACGGCGCGGTGCAAATCGTCTCCAATGGGTGGCGCGCTGTTTTGCATCGCGTCCACATCGATTGGCGCATCCTCGGCCTCTACGCCCTGGGCTCGGCGGCGGCTGGCGGGGTGCTTGCGCTTGTGACCTACGCGCCAAGCAAGGCGTGGGTGTACCTGTTGTTGGGTCTGATCCCTGGCTTGGCGTGGCTGCCAACCAAAACCCTACACCTCGACGCCGCGCGTCCGGCGCATGCTTTTATGTGCGGACTTGGCGTGACAGGCCTCAACGTCGCGGCCGGAGTCGCCGGCCCATTTCTTGACGTGTTTTTCGTGCGCACTTCGCTGACACGACACACCATCGTCGCCACAAAGGCGGCGACGCAGGTATTGTCGCATCTGGCGAAAGTGATCTTCTACGGCGCGCCGTTTCTTGCCGCGAACAGCGCGATCGCCATGCCGCCCGTGTGGTTCTTCGCGGCGGCGGCGCCGCTCGCCATGCTGGGCGGCATCCTGGGCGGGCGCATTCTCGACGCGATGAGCGACAAGAGTTTTCTGCGTTGGACGCGCTGGATCGTCACCGCGCTTGGCGCGCTTTACCTAGTGCAAGCCGCGTCACTCTTCCTCGGGGACTGAGTTTGCGCGAACGTTCGCATCGACGTCGAGCAAATCGCCCGGCTTGCAGGCCAGCGCCTCGCAAATCCGAGCCAGCGTATCGAAGCGCACGCCCTTAACCTTTCCAGTCCGCAGCAGCGACAGATTGGCCTCGGTGATGCCGACGCGTTCGGCGAGGTCCTTCGCCTTCATTTTTCTGCGCGCGAGCATCACATCCAACGTAACGACGATACGCGTCATATGAACTGATCGTTGTCGGCCTTGAGACCTTGCGCGGCCGATTCAAACAAGCCGCCGATCGCCAGCATGAACGACGCGAACATCATCACCGCCAGGTCGAAGGCGTCGAAGCGCAGTGCTTCGAGCAGCGGCGCGCCACGCAATAGTGCGACCAGCAGTGGCGCCACGATGAGGTGCAGCGCCAAGGCGGCAAGCGCGCTCTCGCTCGCCCGTTTGAACTGTCGGCTGGCGGCGAGGGACAAGAACCGCCCCGCCTCGTGTTCGGCGAGGACGCGCTCGGCGCTTACGACCGCCCAGGCAAGCAGCAGCGCCGGCGCGGCGTTGATGAGATGGATCACGGCGTTCACAGCCGGCGCCCCCGCGCCCGACGGCTCGAGTAGAGCCAAGTACATACGGCCAATCGCCGGCAAGGCGATCGCGGCGAACAAGAGAGGAATGGCAAACTGGGCCATCACGCGCGTTTTGCGCGCGATCTGCACAGGAGGTTGGACAGCGGGCATGAGACTCTCTACTAAAGACGATAATTTATTATCGTATGACAATAATGTTGTCAAGCTCGGTCGATACCCGGTTAAGAACTCGTCAACCCGCGTTACGGTCGGATGAACGCTGAGAGATTCGGGGCGGCAATTCATGCCTATCGTGACGCACATTTTGCTTTATGCCGCCTACGCGACGATCTCGCTGGCGACCGGGCTCGCGCTCAATCAGATCGGCGGCGAGGGCCTTGGCGCCTCGTTCCTGGGCGGGATCGCGCTCTTCGCCGGCTGCGCTGTCACCCATGCGAGCATCACCGCCAGCGCGGCCGCCGGCCGTATCGGGGGCACGGAGCGCAAGATCAAGGGCGAGATGGAACGCTTGCGCGCGGCCCATCGCGAAGTCACCGCCGACATGGACGCCGTGCAAGCGCGCCTCGATCAGATTGAGACACAGATCGCGTTCGCAGCGCCTCCGGCGCCGCCGCAAATCGACATCCAGAACTCTGGGCAGGTGGAACTCAAGCTGATCGATCAAATTGTCGACAAGCTCGGCGCAGCGATGGACGCGCGCCTGCAGACGATCCAGCAAGCTGGCAACGTAACCCCTATCAATCCAAGCGCCGCGCTGGGGCCGATGGACCTCGTGCGAGAAGCCCTTCTGGAGAACCGCATTGAGCTTCACCTGCAACCCATCGTGCAGCTCCCGCAACGCAAGACGGCCTTTTACGAGGGCTTCACCCGGCTCAAGGACGCTACGGGACGCCTTATTCTGCCGCAAGAATTTATCCCCGCCGCGGAACAAGCGGGCTTGATGTCGACGATCGACAACGTGTTGTTCTTCCGTTGCGTGCAAATCGTCCGTAAATTGATGAAGCAGGACCGGCGCATCGGCATTTTCTGCAATATCAGCCCGACCGCGCTCGCGGACGACGCCTTCTTCCCGCAATTCTACGACTTCATGCGCGAGAATCGCGATCTAGCCGGCAGCCTGATCTTCGAAATCCCTCAAGCAGCCTACGAAGCGCGTACCTCGATCGAGGCGCGTGCGATGGGCAAGCTCGTGGACTTGGGCTTCCGCTTCTCGATCGACAAGGTGACCTCGGCCGCGCTCGACCTTCCCGATCTGGAACGCGCCGGCGTCCGCTACGCGAAGATTCCCGCCCGCGTCTTGGTTGAACAGATTGCGCGCGGCGGCGTGCGTCCGAAATCCGCGATCACCCGGGAGATCGCAGCGTCCGACATCTCGGCCGTATTCCAGCGCTACGGCATCGATGTGATCGCCGAGCGCATCGAGAACGAGGAAGCTGTCGTCGAAGTCCTCGATCTCGACGTACCCTTTGGCCAGGGGCACCTTTTTGGCGCGCCACGCGCGATCAAGGAGAGCCTGATGGAGGAAACGGCCCCGCCGCGTGAGCTTATGCTGCGGAAAGGCGGCCGCATCGCATGATGCGGCAAGCGCGCCGGTTGAGTTTCTCGCGCCGCTGCTTCAACTAGCGCCATGGTACGCATTATCGCCATCACCGGCGGCTCAGGCGCGGGCAAAACCACTATCGCGCACGCGGTTGCGCGGATCATTGACGCGCCGGTCATAGCCGAGGACGACTACTACCGTTGCTCCTCTGCAATCGTGGGCTTTGACGCCGCGACGCACAATTTCGACGAGCCGGACGCGAAGGAACACGCCCTGCTCGTCGAGCACTTGGCGGCCGCAAAGCGCGGCGAAACATTCGCCAAACCGCTCTATGATCTCGTTACGCATAGGCGGCGCGCCGAGCGCGAAAACATAACGCCGACAAGCGCGGTGATCGTTGAGGGCATTCACCTGCTCACGGCGCCTGCCTTGCGCGCACTGTTTGACTTGCGGGTCTACGTCGAAGCCGAAGAAGCGCTTCGGCTCGGCCGCCGCATGATCCGCGATGTCGAGGCGCGAGGGCGCACGCCACAATCGGTGATGACCCAGTTCTTCACCAATGTGCGGCCGATGCACGAAGCCCACGTCGCGCCGCAACGCGACCATGCGGATCTTGTTCTATTGTGCCCCTTCAACGCCGGCCCCCAAGATGCGGACGCAAATGCGCGGCGGATCGTCGAGGTTCTGAAGTGACAGCGCAACTCGCGGGCCTGGCTGAGGTCTCGGCACGGTACGACGCTGTCTTTTGCGACGTTTGGGGCGTCATTCACAATGGCCGACGCGTTTATCCGCGAGCGGCCGACGCTCTGAAGCGTCTGCGTAAAGCTGGCAAACACGTGATCCTCCTCACCAATGTGCCAAAGCCGCGCGGCACCATTCCAGGTCAGCTCGACCGAATTGGTTTTCCACGCGAGGCCTACGACGCGATTGTCACCTCCGGCGACGCCATTCGCGCTGAGCTCGCGGCCCGCGCGCCGGGACCGATGTACAAGATCGGGCCGCCGAGCGACCGTTCACTCTGGGAGGGGTTGGGGCTTGAATTCGCCCCGCTCAGCGAAGCGCGCTTCATCGGCATTTCAGGCCTGAACGACGATCGCGAAACGCCAAGCGCGTACACTGGCGTTTTGCACGAGGCGCGAGCGCGAGATTTGGAATTGCTCTCCGCCAATCCCGACATCGTCGTTCGCGTGGGCGATGCGCTTGTTTGGTGCGCCGGCGCGATCGCGCGGGATTATGCGGCGCTCGGCGGCCGCGTCGTGATGGCGGGCAAGCCACATAAGCCGATTTATGACCTTGCGTTCCGCGAGCTGCAGGGGTTGGCTGACGCTGTCGACAAGCGCCGCATCCTCTGCATCGGCGACGGCATCGGCACCGACGTGCGCGGCGCAGACGCCGCGGGACTTGATTGCCTGTTCATTGCTTCGGGGATGCACGGCGAAACACTGTGGACCGACGGCGCGCTCGACACCTCGAAAGTCAAGGCGGCGCTAAACGCCGAAGGCGCGCGCGCCACCTACGTTATGACGGAACTGGCTTGAGCTAATAGGTTCGCACGCCCAATTCTTCGAAGTGGCGCCCAATGTTCGCGGAGAAGTCGCGAGCGCGGTTCATGTCCTCGCGGCCAGCGTCATCGCCGCCACGCCGACGCGCGACGCCCCGCCCAAAAAGTGCGTCGGGATTGCCGGGCTCAACGTCAAGCGCAGCCTCGTAGGAGGTGCGAGCACCGGCCCACTCCCCTGCGCGCAGTTGCAGCAAGCCCCGGCATAACTGCGCCGGAACGTTGCGCGGATTCCCCGTCGCCGCCGCGTCAGCGTCACGCCTCGCCGCGGTGATGTCGCCATCTTCCATGAGAACGCGCGACCAGCAGCGCCCCGCCAAAGCGGGCGTCAGCTGCGGATTGAGCCGCAGTGCGCGGTCATAGTCCTCGATAGCGCCGGCATAGTCAGCCTGATCCTGTTTCAGGCTGCCGCGCGCCGCAAACGACTCGAAATAGCCGCTGTCGGCCGCGATCGAGCGGTCATACGCAGCGGTCGCGGAGGCGATATCTCCGCGTTTCCGTGATATCTCCCCGCTCAGAAAGTGCGCCGTCGCGGCAAACTGACCGCTCTCCACAAGACGTTGAACAAGCGGTTCGGCGGCGTCGAGTTGACCGCTCTCGATCAGGATCGCCGCCTGGCCTCGAACGGCGAGCATGGCGTCAGGTGCGTCCTGCAAGGCAGCGCGGTAGTCCCTCAACGCCGCCGTCACATCGCCAGCCTCCTCCGAGGCCGCGCCGCGATGCGCCAGCGCATCGCCGCGCTCGGCGCCGTTTAGCGTCCCAGAGTCGATGAGCACGGTGCATGCTTCCAATCGCGCTTCCGCCTCGACGCCATCGCCGAGACAACTCTGACGAACCTCCGCCAGCGGGTCGGGCTGCGTCTGCTCGCACGCCGCGAGCACCAAGACCGCCGCCACACCCAACCAAGCTCGTGCGCTCATCCCCGCCTCCTCTAACGTCAGTCTAGACCAGCGCGCGCCTCCACGCCTAGAGTTGACGCAGCAATGGAGCCCGTATCCGTGTCCAACCTGTTCGATCTTACCGGAAAAACCGCCATCGTTACCGGCTCCTCCAAGGGTATTGGCAAAGCCATCGCGCATCGCCTCGCCGAACACGGCGCCAACGTCGTTGTTTCGTCCCGTAAGGCGGACGCCTGCGAGGCGGCAGTGGCGGAGATCAACGGTGCGGTAGGCCGCAAAGCCGCGATTCCGATCCCCGCCAATATCGCCGACAAAGCCGCGCTCCAAAATCTGGTCGACGAAACCCGGCGCGCGTTCGGTCAGATCGATATTCTTGTCTGCAACGCGGCGTCGAACCCGTATTTCGGTCCCATGGGCGGCATGAACGACGACCAGTTCAGCAAGATTCTTCAGAATAACATCATCTCAAATCACTGGATTATTCAGATGGCGACGCCCGAGATGCGGCAGCGCAAGGATGGCGCGATCGTGATCATCTCATCGATCGGCGGCCTCAAGGGATCGCCTGTCATCGGCGCGTACAATATTTCGAAGGCGGCCGACATGCAGCTCGCGCGAAACCTCGCGCTCGAGTTCGGACCGGACAATGTGCGGGTCAACACCATCGCGCCCGGCCTTGTCCAAACGGATTTCGCGAAGGCGCTGTGGGACAATCCGGACATCTTGAAAACGTACACCGCCCACTCCTGCTTGAAGCGCATCGGGCAGCCTGACGAAATCGCGGGGATGGCCGTGTTCTTGGCGTCAAAAGCCGGCGCCTTCACCACAGGGCAAACTTTTGTCATCGATGGCGGCCAAACCGCCATTTGAGCGCTCAGAATACGCCAAGCACTGGCTGGAGCTTCTCACGGAGCGACTGGGCGGTAAATGGCGAAACAACGAAACTGGAAGCGCCTTCCTGCTGCTGCGCCTCGGCGCCTTCGTCCGCGTCACTCGCGATCATGACGAACGGCGTGTCGCGCATGCGTTCATCGGCGCGAACTTGACGAAGAAACTCAACGCCCGACATCGGCGTCATGTGTGAATCGGAGATAACCAAGCCGTACGACTTCGCGCGCATCTTGACCAACGCCGTGCGCGCATCGCTCGCTTCGTCAATGTTGGTGAAACCCAACTGGCGCAGCAAGTTGCGCAGAATGCGGATCATCGTGTTGTAGTCGTCTACGATCAACACAGGCATTGTCGAAGCGGCAGTCATCACGCTTGTCCCTCATACCCGCGTTATTTTGTGAAACATCCGCCGCCGGACCGGGGTGCGTCGGTCCAGCGGCGAGACGTCTCCGGCGTTTGCCGCCGTTTGTGAGAATTATCTCTAGCAAAGGACGGAAAATTTTCGGTAAAGCAGCGCTTAAGCATGCATGAACAATGGCCGCGCCGACGCTCGGCAACGCACCCTTTGTCAATGCTTTTTGGTATGTGCGCCGGAGGCGGCAAGGTTTTGTGAACGAATGAGAGTGCTCGGTCCCTCAAGCGCCATTCCAGACGACGCCCGCGGCGCCGCGCTCGCGCTTGGGAACTTTGATGGCGTTCATATTGGCCACCAAGCCGTTATCGCGTCAGCGCGTGGTGTCGCCCTTGCGCACGGCATGACATTGGCGGCGGCGGTGTTCGAACCGCATCCGCGCCGCTTTTTTCAGCCAGACCTGCCGCCGTTCCGCCTGCAAACGCAGCGCCAGCGCGCCCGCGCCTTGAGCACCTGCGGAGTGATGGAGGTGTTCGAAATCGGCTTTGACGAGGGACTTGCGGCATCAAGCGACGAGGCGTTCGCCACGCAGGTGTTGGGTGAGTTACTAGGCGTCCGGCACGTCAGCGTCGGCGCCGATTTTCGCTTCGGGCGCGCGCGAACAGGAGACGTCGCCCGACTTTCCGCCTACGGCACGCGCCTGGGATTTACCGTGCATGCGGTTGAGCCGGTGGGCGGGACCGAGAAAGTGTCCTCGACCATGATCCGCGGCGCCCTCGCGCGAGGCGACATGGACGAAGCCTCGCGCCTTCTTTCACGCCCATGGGCCATCGAAGGCGAAGTTCAACGCGGCTTCGCGCGCGGCCGCGCCTTCGGTTTTCCGACAGCCAACATGAGCCTCGGCGACTACACCCCTCCAAGGCTTGGCATCTATGCGGTGCGGGTTGATTTGGGAGACGGGGTGTTGCTGCCAGGAGTCGCCAGCATCGGCGTCAATCCAACCGTGGGCGCGCTGGCGCAGCCGCTCCTTGAAACGCACCTGTTCGACTTCAGCGGCGATTTGTACGGAAGAACGATTGAGGTAGAGCTCATCGCCTTTCTCCGCGACGAGGCGAAGTTCCCCGACACCGAAACGCTCAAAGCACAAATGCGGCAAGACGTGGTGAATGCGCGCACGGCGTTGGCGCGCGCATCTTAAGTCGGGCGCGCCGGTATTTTCACCAATGCTTCGCCCTCGAGCACGAGCGTCTCTCCCACGCGGCATTCGCACTTCAGCTTGGCGCGATTGCCCTTCTCACTGAGCTCGACGATCTCGACGCTCGCCTCAACGATGTCGCCGATACGTACCGGCGCCAGGAAACGCAGCGTTTGTGACATGTAGATCGCGCCCGGCCCCGGCAGTCGCGTGCCGATCACGGCCGAGATGAGGCTCGCAGTATAAAGTCCATGCGCGATACGCCCTCCGAACGGGGTCTTGGCCGCGAAGTGCTCTGACAGATGGATCGGATTGCGATCTCCGCTGATCTCCGCAAAGCCGACGACATCCGACGCCTTCACCGTTTTGATGTAACACTCGCGCATGCCGACCGCGAGATCTTCAAAATAGAGCGACTGGGTTTCCGGAAGGGACATGGTGCTCACCGTCTATCGGCGCGCTTTGAAAAAGTCTTTGAGCAAAGTCGCGGATTCGTCCGCGCAGACGCCGCTCGTGATTGCCGGCTTCCAATGGCAGGTGGGGTGGTCGAACACGCGCGCACCATGCGCCACGCCCCCGCCCTTGGCGTCGCTGGCGCCATAGACGAGCCGGGCGATACGGGCATGGCTGATCGCGCCGGCGCACATCGCACAGGGTTCGAGGGTTGCGTACAGCGTGAGCCCCGGCTTGAGCCGGTAGTTCGCCAGCGCTAGCGCCGCTCGCCGGAGCGCCACGATCTCGGCGTGGGCAGTAGGATCCGCCGCCGTGATGGGCGCGTTCGCACCCTCGGCGATCACCTCCCCCGCCCCGTCCACAATAACGCAGCCGATAGGGGCTTCGCCGGCTTCCGCCGCGGCTCGCGCCAGATCCAGCGCGCGTTGCATGTGGGCGACATCGCTCATGACGCTCCAGCCTCGAATTGCGCCTCACGCCCTGGTATCACTCGGCAACGGTAGAACAACGCAGCCATGAGCCACCCCCCTTCCCCCGAAATCAAGACAGAAGGCGAGCGGATCGCCAAGTTTCTGGCGCGCGCCGGCGTCTGCTCGCGCCGGGACGGCGAAAAGCTGATCGCCGAGGGACGTGTCAAGGTAAACGGAAAACGGCTGGACACCCCCGCGATCAAGGTGACCCCTCAGGACAGGGTCACCGTGGACGGCAAACTGGTGGCGACGGCGGAAGAAACGCGTCTCTGGCGCTATCACAAGCCCGCGGGTCTGGTCACGACCCACCGCGACCCGGCGGGGCGAGCCACGGTGTTCGAGAACTTGCCCGCAGGCATGCCGCGCGTGATTTCGGTTGGCCGCCTCGACCTCAGTTCCGAGGGTTTGCTTCTGCTCACCAACGACGGGGGGGTGGCGCGACGGCTGGAGCTGCCATCAAGCGGCTGGATCAGACGTTACCGCGCGCGCGCCTACGGACGCGTCACACAAGAAGATCTCGACACATTGAAGGAAGGCATCACCGTCGACGGCGTTCGGTATGGTCCGATCGACGCGAAACTCGAACGCGGCGCCGCCAATTCCTGGATCACGCTGTCCTTGAGCGAAGGGAAAAACCGCGAAGTGCGGCGCGTGCTCGATGCGCTGGGGCTCAGGGTGAACCGGCTCATCCGCATCGCGTACGGACCGTTCCAATTGGGAACGCTCGGCGTCGGCGCCGTCGAGGAAGTGCCGCGCAAGGCGCTCAAGGAACAGCTTGGGAAAGCCGTGCGTCAGGGGTGACCGCCCAATACGCTCGGGATGCCCGGAATGAACGCCGGCACGAGGTTGTGCCCGTCCTCCCAGATCATGCGTACGCCCGCGAAGATGATGATGACGATGCCCAGCACCGCGATCCAACGGTGTTTTTCGATGATGCGGGCGATCACGGCCGCTGCCAACCCCATCATCAGCACCGAAAGCACCAAGCCAAACGCCATGATGTAGGTGTTGTGTTTCGACACCGCCGCGACCGCGAGCACATTGTCGAGCGACATCGACACGTCCGCGAGGATGATGGTCATCAGCGCGCTCATGAACGTTTTCGGCGCCTTGCCGCCGGTTACGAGCGCCTCGGCGGCATGTTCACCCGCGATCGGCTCGCCGACCATAACCGGACGGTGCGCGCGGAGATCCTCCCACATGCGCCAAGCGACCCAGAATAAGAGCAGGCCGCCGACCAGCAGAAGTCCCGGGATTTGGAGAAGTTGTATGGTGACGCCCGCGAACAGGATGCGCAGCACCAGCGCGAGAACGACCCCCCACATGATCGCGCGGCGCTGCTGCGCCTCCGGGAGAGCGGCGGCGGCCAATCCCACGGCCACGGCGTTGTCGCCCGCGAGCGCCAAGTCGATCAGGACAACCTGAAGAAGCGCCGCCAAGTCGGCGATGACCAAATCCACTTGTGCGTAGCTCCATGCCCCGGCGAGGCCGTTCTTTTTGACGAGCGACCTCGCAGGGTCAAGCGCGTGGCGTCAGTTGCGTAGGTATTGCCTGCACGCCGCCTCCGCCTGCGCCCGCGCGGGTGCTGTGCGGGCAGCGCCTGCGACGGTCTCACCCCGGAGCTCGGCGGTTGCGATGTCCAAATCCGCCGGGGCCAACGTCTGCGCCATGCTGGCGGTCATGCATTCGCAGTAGTCGGCGGAAGAACCATCGCTTTGGCAGGCGGCGCGGTAAGCGCGGCGCGACACGCGAATGGCGTCATCGCTGGCGACCGAGCGGGCATCCTCATAGGTTGGCGCGCTGGCGCTTGCGGCCTGCCCCGCCCCGCTCGTCGAGGGCCCCTCGCTCGCGCAGGCCCCAGCCAGGATCACCACCGCTAGTATCACGTGTCGCATTGCCGCCTCCCTCGGGGCGGCACCATAGCGCGGCCGCGCGTGTTGCGCAGCCGCCCGCGAAGCTTCAAGGGAAAGCCCATGCGGATCGTCGGCGGACAATTTAGAGGCAGAGCATTGAGCGCGCCAGCGGGACGCGACACTCGCCCTACCACCGATCGCACCCGCGAAGCCGTATTCAACATTCTCGAACACGCCCCGTGGTCTCCCGGCCTGGAGGGGCGTCGCGTGCTCGACCTTTTCGCGGGCTCCGGGGCGCTGGGCCTGGAGGCGGTTTCACGCGGCGCAGCGTTCGCGCTGTTCGTGGAGACCGACGCCGCCGCGCGCGGCGCGATCCGAGACAACATCGAGGCGCTGGCCCTGTTCGGGACAACGCGCATCCACCGCCGCGACGCCACCGATCTGGGGGTGAAGCCGGCCGGCCTAGGAGAGCCGTTCGACCTCATTTTCCTGGACCCGCCCTACCATAAAGGCCTCGGCGAGCGCGCTCTGGCGCACCTGCGCGAAGGCGGTTGGATCACGGTGGACGCACTCATCGTCTTCGAATGCGCCGCCGACGAAAACCCGTCCCTCGCTGATTTCGAGAGCTTGGACGAGCGAACATACGGCGTCGCGAAAGTGCTTTTTCTGAAACCGGTTCCCTAGGGCGTTCGCTGCTCGGGTGGCGGCGCGGGCGCGGGTTGAACCGCGCGCTGTTGACGCAGTTGCGGCGCGAGTTCCACCCGGGTTCTAAGCGGCGCGCGAAGCACACGTTGGCAGCGATCGAGCAGCTCCTGATCGGGCGCCGCGACATCATGCGCTTCCTGCGCCTGACGAAGGCGTTCGCACGCCTCGCGCGTACGACCAGAGCGGTCAAGCGCGATAACGAGTTGCTGCGCATCCGCCTGTAGCATCTCTGAGGGCGCCGCGTTCGGCGCTTGCGCCACGCTCTGTTCGCGAAGGTCATAAGCCTGGGCGAAGCGCGCGCTTGCGGACGTCCAATCGCCCCGCGCCTGCGCGATCTCGCCAAGCTCCGACGCGACAGGCGCGCGCAGCTCCGGCGCGGTCAGGTTCGGCAGCGCCTGCTGCAGACGTTGCTCCGCGACATCGCGCTGCCCTTGACCCGTGGCTTCAGCGGCCTCCGAGACCAATGCGACAGCGGCGGCCTCGTTTGCGCGGTTCGTCCGGTCGTAAGAACGAGCCAGCATCCGCCAGACGCTGGCTTCATTGGGCGCGGCGCTGGCCGCGATTTCGAGCGCGCGTTGGCCCAAAGGATTGTCGTTGGCTTCGCCCACCGCGCCACACAGCAGATAAATCTGCGCGCGCTGAGGATCGTTGGGGTTGCTCTGCGCGTAGGTCCACATCGCCTGCATGGCGCGATCACGCGTATCAGGGTTCGACATCTCCAACGCGGCGCGACGCACGCTCGCATCGGGATGCACCAACAACGCTTGCGCCGCTTCGCGATAGATCTGGCGGGCGTCAGCGCTGAACTCGCTCTCGGAAACAGACGCGAGCTGGGTGTCGTCGCTTCTGCTCGGCGCTGGCTCGGTCCGATTGCCCGGCGACACCGAGGCCGAGCCGTGTTCGGAATTCGCGGCGACGCTTTGCGCTTCGCCAAGCGCCCCCGATTCAAGAATTTGCGCGAGCTGGATCGCCTGCTCGGGCGTGAGCGTACCTTCTTCAAGAAGGCGCAAAAGCTCGGCGCGCAAGTCTGTTTGCGGTTCAGGCGGATTGAGCAGGTAGCGGCCGCCCACCGCGATGCCGATGATTAGCGCAATCACGGTAAGCACGGACACGATGCGGATGCGCGCGCCGAGGCGGCGACGCCGACTCTCGATTACGTGGGCGTCAATATCCCGGCCCGAGAGCTTGGCTTTCAGCACTTCCTCCAACAACTGCATTTGCGCCGCGCGCTGGCCGCCATTCCAGCGTGAGAAATCCTCCGCTTGGAAGGCGCCGAAGCCCAACGGGAACGCAACTTGGTCCAGCATGACCGGTACGAGCCGGCCCTCGTCGCGTGCGCGCCCGGCTTCGTCGCGCACGAAGGTCGACGCGACCGACGCGTTTGTCCACACCACGATCACCGCTTTCGCGGCTTTCAGTTCGCGCTCTATGATGGCGGCGTAGTCCTGGCCCGCCGCAAGCGCACGATCCCACCAAACATTGAAGCCACGCGCGATCAGCGCTTCCGCAAGCGGGCGGACGCGATCCCGGTCTTCGCTTGCGTAGGAAATGAACACGTCCGCCATGGCGCGCCCCTCACTTGGACGCGCCACAGCGCGCGCCCTCGGTTAGCTTGTCCCGCCCCCCTCTTAAGCGCTCAAGAGCGCGGCGGGAAGATGACGCTGGTCACGTTCTCGGGAATGCGAGGAACGAAATGAGAAACATCACCGCTCGATGAAGAGTGCGGCGGGATGCTCCAGCATGCCCTTGACGCGCTGAATGAACGCCGCCGCGTCGTAACCGTCAACCACGCGGTGATCGAAGGATGAGGACAGGTTCATCATCTTGCGCACCACGATCTGGCCGTTCTTCACCGCCGGCCGCTCAACCAACTTGTTGACGCCGACGATCGCCACTTCGGGGTGATTGATCACGGGCGTCGTCACAATGCCGCCCAACGCGCCGAGAGACGTGATCGTAATGGTGGAGCCAGAGAGTTCTTCTTTCGTCGCCGTATTCGAGCGAACGGCGGCGGCGAGCCGCGACACTTCGCCCGCGCAATCCCAAACGTCACGCGCCTCCGCATGCCGCACTACCGGCACAATCAGGCCATTGTCGGTTTGCGTGGCGATGCCGATATCGACGTTCTCGTGCCGGTATACAACGCCCTGTTCATCGTCGAAGCGCGCATTGATTTGAGGAAAATCCGGCAACGACAGCACCAACGCGCGCATCAGAAAGGGCAACAATGTCAGTTTGGGTTGCTCAGTGCGTTTGGTCGCGTTCAAATGCGCGCGCAACTCTTCGAGCTCGGTGAGGTCGCACTCTTCTACGTATGCGAAGTGCGGAATACGGCGCTTGGCATCCTGCATCTTCTCCGCGATCTTGCGGCGCAAGCCGATGACCTTCACCGGTTCAATTCCATTGCGTTCCGCGAGCGCCGTCGCGCGACGAACACCGACTGTCGGAACCAGCACCGCGTCGAGATCATCGTGCGTAATACGCCCATCGGGGCCGCTTCCGCGAATTTGCGCGAGATCGACGCCGAGTTTTTGGGCTCGCGCGCGCACCGCAGGCGACGCCTGCGCTTGGCCTACCTCTCGCACGACAGGTTCTCGCGGCTCCGGACGAGCCACGGCTTGGGTCGTCGCGGGCGCTTCGGGCTTCGGCGCCGGTTGCGACCCCGGCGGCATCGCGCCGGCGGGCACTTTGATGCGCGGCTTCGGCTCTGGCGGCGAGCTTAAGGGCGTCGCCTTCGGCGCTTCCGGCGGCGCTGAATCGACCGCCTCGGTTTCGAACACCGCGATGGTGGAGCCGACTGGCGCCATCTCGCCAGGTTCGCCGTGTATAGAAACGATACGCCCCGTGACCGGCGCGGTCATCTCAACCGTAGCCTTGTCGGTCATCACGTCAAGCAACGGAGCGTCTTCCTTGACGACATCGCCGACGCGCACGTGCCACGCGACGATTTCGGCCTCCGCGGTGCCTTCGCCGACATCCGGCAATTTGAAAACATACTGGCCCACGTCAGGCCTCCATCACATGGCGCATCGCCTTGATGACGCGCGGAGGGGTTGGAAAATAATCCCATTCCTGGGCGTGCGGATAGGGCGTGTCATAACCGGTGACACGCTGAATGGGGGCTTCCAGCTGATAAAAACAATGCTCCTGGACGAGCGCGGAGAGTTCGGCGCCGTAGCCGGATGTGCGCGTCGCTTCATGCACGATCACACAACGCCCCGTCTTGGCGACAGACGTCACGATCGTCTCGATATCGACCGGCAAAAGCGTGCGCAGGTCGATCACCTCGGCGTCAATCCCACTCTCCTCCGCAGCCGATCGCGCGACATGAACCATCGTACCGTACGCAAGCACGGTTACATCGCCGCCCGCGCGCACGACGTTCGCCTTGCCCAATGGAATTTTGTAATACCCTTCTGGCGTTTCGCTCGCGGCGTGCTTAGCCCAAGGCTGCACTTGACGCTCCGGCCAGCCGTCAAAAGGCCCATTGTAGATGCGTTTCGGCTCCATGAAAATGACGGGATCGTCGTCTTCGATTGCAGCGATCAGCAGTCCTTTGGCGTCGTACGGTGTTGAGGGAATCACCGTTTTCAAACCCGCCACGTGCGTAAACAGCGCTTCGGGACTTTGGCTGTGGGTTTGGCCGCCGCGAATGCCGCCCCCATACGGCATGCGCACGGTCAGCGGCACAGTAAAGTCGTTTGCCGAGCGGTAGCGAATGCGCGCCGCTTCCGAGACGAGCTGATCGTACGCGGGATACATGTAATCCGCGAACTGGATCTCTATCACCGGCCGAAGTCCGTAAACCGCCATGCCGATCGCGGTGGCGGCGATTCCGCACTCGTTGATGGGCGCGTCGAAGCAGCGCTTCGGACCGTACTTCTTCTGAAGATGCTCGGTGACGCGGAACACGCCGCCGAAATACCCAACGTCCTCGCCGTAGGTAAGCACGTTCGGATCGCGTTCCATCATCACGTCAAGCGCCGAATTGAGCGCCTGGATCATGGTCATGCTCGCCATTGGTCAGCTCCCTGCTTCGTCGCGCTGGCGTTGCAGGTGCCACGGCATGTCCTTGTAGACATCCTCGAAGATTGAACTTGGCGGGTGGGCGCTGCCCGCGCTCAGCACCCCGATCTTCTCCGCCTCGCGGCCAGCGGCGCGAACCGCTTCAACCGCGTCCTCCTGCGCCTGGCGATGCTGTTCCTCGCTCCACTCGCCGAGCGCGACCAGGTGGTCGCGTAGTCGCTCGACGGGATCGCCGAGCGGCCAACTGCGCGCTTCATCAGCGGGCCTGTAGCGCGCGGGATCGTCGCTCGTGGAGTGCGGCCCGGCGCGATAGCTGAAATGCTCTATCAGCGTTGGCCCGAGATTGGCGCGCGCGCGCGCGGCCGCCCATTGCGTCACCGCGTACACCGCCAAAAAGTCGTTGCCGTCGACGCGTAACGGCGGGACCCCGTAGCCGACGCCGCGCGCCGCGAAGGTTGTGTTCTCGCCTCCGGCTATGCCTTGAAACGAGCTGATCGCCCATTGATTGTTGACCACGTTGATGATGACGGGGGCGCGGTAGACGTTCGCGAACGTCATCGCCGCGTGAAAATCGCCCTCCGCCGTCGAGCCTTCGCCGAGCCAAGTCGACGCAATGCGAACATCGCCCGAATACGCCGACGCCATCGCCCAGCCCACCGCCTGCGGAACCTGCGTCGCCAGGTTTCCTGACACGGTGAAGAAGCCGTCCTTCTTGGAGGAATACATCACGGGCAGCTGCCGGCCCCGCATCGGGTCGCGCGCATTTGAGTAGATCTGACACATCATGTCGAAGATCGGATAGTCGCGCGCGATTAGAACGCCCTGCTGACGATAACTCGGAAAGCACATGTCGTCGGAGTTGAGAGCCAGCGCCTGCGCCACGGAGATCGCTTCCTCGCCGAAGCTCTGCATGTAAAAGCTGGTCTTGCCTTGGCGCTGGGCGCGATACATGCGGTCGTCGAACGCGCGCGTCAGCAGCATGTACTTCAGGCCACGCCGCAACGCCTCGGGCGCGATGCTCGGCGCCCATGGGCCGATGGCGTTGCCGTCGAAATCAAGGACGCGAATAAGGCCGTACGCGAAGTCGCGCAGCTCGGCGGCGCTCGCGTCCAGTTCGGGTTTCGGCGTCTCGCCTGGTTCCGGGAACGACCATCCGGAGAAATCCGGCTTGTCGCCAGGGCGCGCATGTGGCGCTGGCACATGCAGATCAAGCGCGTTCGATGTGCGGCTCATGGCGTCCTCAAGCTCTGCCGGCGGCGGCGATGCGATCGCGAACGATGCGGTCCGCGGCTTGATGCGGCGCCATCCCCTCGGCTCTGGCGGTTTCCAACACCCGCAGCAACCGCCGCGGGATCGCGCGCACCCTGGCGTCGACCTGCGCTTCGCTTTCGCCGAGGTACTCCGCCGATACATTGATGATGCCGCCTGCGTTCACAACGTAATCCGGCGCATAGACGACGCCGCGAGCGACAAGGCGCGCGCCGTCTTCTTCGGTCTCAAGTTGATTATTCGCGGCGCCGCAAACGATCGGCGAAGCGATTTCTGGAATCGTCCGCGCGTTTAGACCCGCTCCGAGCGCGTTGGGCGAGAACACGTCCGCCTTTACGCGATGGATCTGATCGACCGGCGCCAAAGCAGCGCCAAGGCTTGTCGCGCGTTCGGCATTAGCGGCGTTCACATCCGCGACGATGAGACGTGCGCCCTCAGCGGCCAACAGTTTGCACAATCCAAACCCTACCGCGCCCGCCCCCTGCACCGCGATCGTGCGATCACGGAGTGATCCATCGAGCAGCGCCTGGATCGAAAGAAAGACGCCGAGCGACGTCCAAGGGCTCGGGTCGCCGCCGGCGCGCCCATCCTCTTTCGGTAATCCGGCGACGTAGGATGTGCGGCGCGCGATCGAGCGCATGTCGTCAACGGTGGCGCCCACGTCCTCCGCGGTCACATAACGCCCGCCCAGCTGCTCAACAGCTTCGCCGAAGCGCTCCATGCAGGCCGCGCGGTCGACGCCCATGCGATAGATCACGCCTTTACCGCCGCCCATGGGCAGTTCGGCCATTGCGTTCTTGTAGGTCATGCCGCGCGATAGACGCAGCGCATCAGTGAGCGCTTCCTCGTCTTTGCCATAACGCCAAATCCTGCAGCCGCCGCCCGCTGGGCCAAGCGCCGTGGAGTGCAGCGCGATAATCGCGGAGAAGCCGAGGCGGCCGTCGTTGACGAAAACCACCTCTTCGTGCCCGTCGAAGGAGGCATGCGAGCGATAGTCCATCATAACGCGGCGAACTCCGGTGTTTGGCTGGCGTTGTGGGCGGCGCTCGCCTGGGCAACTAGCGTTTGGCCGAGGCAGGTCAGGACCCGGCGGCGGCAGGGTGGCATTTGGCGCTTCGCTCCCCGCGGTCCCTTTAGAACAAGATCCGCTTTTGGCGGGGCACTACCCCGGGCGGCGCATCTACGCAACAGACGACGGCGTCCAGGCAATTTTTTGCCCATCAACGGCGTCTTTTGCCATGCGATGCCTAGTTTTACACTGTTCCAGCCAAATCCCACCAGTCCACGCTTGCGCCGCGTCGTACTGGCGAGAACTGCCGTTTCCGGCTCCCCAACCCCAGCGCTGTCGCCGACCTCCCGGGGTCACGCTAAGAAGCGCGGATGATCGACTTTACCGGGCAGACCATCATCGTCACCGGCGCGGCAGGCAATGTCGGCCAAGCCCTCGCCATCAAGCTCAGCGCGCTCAGCGCCAACTTGGCGCTTGCCGACATGGACGAAAATCGCCTGCGTGCGAGCGCGAAGCAATTGGGCGCCGCGCCGCTCCTTATCGCGGGCGCCGACGCCCGCACCGAGGACGGGGCGAACCGGATCGCGCATGAGTGTTTGGCGCGCTTTTCCCGCATCGACGGCCTGGCTAACACTGTAGGCGCGTTTCAACTAAAGAACGTCGCCGATGGCGCGGCAGAGGATTGGCGCGCGCTCATGGATTTAAACGCGTTGACGGCGCTGCGGCTGTCGCAGGCCGTCCTGCCCGCAATGGTGGCGCGGAGCTATGGTCGGATCGTGCATATCGCCGCCGGCGCGGGAGCACGGAGTTTCGCAGGCGCCGGCGTCTACGCCGCCTCCAAGGCCGCCGTCATGCGCATCACCGAAGCACTCTCGGAAGAACACAAGGCTCAGGGCGTCACCGCCAACTGCGTCATGCCGGGTACGATCGACACGCCACAGAATCGCGCCGCCATGCCCGACGCGAACGCCTCGAAGTGGGTTCGGCCCGACGAACTCGCCAACGTCATCGCGTTCCTGCTTTCGCGCGAAGCGTCCGCCGTGACCGGCTCGGCTGTGCCCGTGACGGGGCGGTTGTGAGGCCGGGGCGTCAGCAAACCTGCCGATTTTTAGAACGCGCTAGTAGCAGACACGCTCGAGATAAAGGCCATCCGCCGGCGCCACAGGGCCGCACCGCGCACGATCCGCCGCCGCAAGCGCGCTCGCTAAATCGTCCGCGTTCATTCTGCCGAGCCCGACCTCCACAAGCGTACCAACCATCGAGCGCACTTGGCGGTGAAGGAAGCTGCGCGCCTCAAACCACAGCGTCACCTCATCGCCACTGCGTACAACCTCGGCGCGGTCAAGCGTCTTGATGGGACTTCGTGACTGGCACTGGCTGTCGCGAAACGAGGTAAAATCATGCTGTCCAAGGAGACGCTTTGCCGCTTCACCGATAGCGCCGCAATCCAGCTCCCGCCCGACGCGCCAAGCGCGACCGCGATCGAACGTGAGCGGCGCGCGGCGATTGATGATGCGATAACGATAGGTGCGCATGACAGCGCTAAATCGTGCGTGAAATTCCGACGGCGCGACTTCCGCACTTAGCACAGCGATCGGATGTGGCCGCAAATGCGCGTTTAATGCTTCGCAGAGTTTCCAGCCGTCAAAGGGCTTGCTGATGTCGACGTGAGCAACCTGGCCCCGCGCATGCACACCTGCATCCGTGCGGCCAGCGCCGATCACATCCGCGCCTTCGCCGGTAAGCTTGAACACCGCTTCCTCAAGTGCGCCTTGGACGCTCGGCCCATCCGCCAAGCGCTGCCAACCCTGAAACGGGCCGCCGTCGTACTCGATAGTGAGCTTGTACCGCATAACCCCACGTCTTCAGGCGCGGCGATACTCCAACATGGCGCACGGCCGCGCCGACCCCGCGCCTGGCGCGCCTCCGATAACGCCAAGGACTTTCATGTCTGATTGTCCCGGGACCGCGGGCTCCCACACCACCACATGCGAAACGATGTCAGCGGCGCAAAGGCCACGGCCGCCAGCCTTGGTTTCCTGCAGAACACGATATACGAGCACCTGCGGTTCCTCGACCGGGATCGAAAGCAGCGCACGAAGCGTTTGCCCTTGCACCAGCGTCGCAGGTGAAACAGCGCTGACAATCTGTGCTTCGACGGCCACACCAGTCGCGCCTGTCAGCGTCAAGATTTCTTGGGCGTCCGCATTCTCGTCGCCCGCGTCTGGCATCCGCGTAGCGAGCGATACGGTGAGTTGTCCGGTGGCCGCTATCGCCGCCTCATTGGCGGCGGCGAATACGCGTGACGGCTCAGTCTCTGGCGTCGGGGCCTCCAGCTGAGGCGCGCTCACCGCCTCCTGCTCAGCAGGCGCGACCTGTTGACCGCAACCAGCTATCGCCAAACCCAAAGCAAGCACGGCTGCGCGCAGCATCATGAACGGCCCTCCGACATCCGCGTTCTTAGCGGTGTGAGCCGTCTGCTTCAATCATGGCTTAGCCAAGGCGGGCGCCTGCGGGGATAGACTGCCCGCGCAAGAATGCGTCGGCCGCCATCGGCGCGCGCCCCTCGCGTTGCACGCGCAAGACACGAACCGCGCCTTCACCGCAGGCCACGAGAAGTGCGTCATCGAGAGTCTCTCCTGGCTCGCCGGCGCCCATGCCAAGCCGCGAGTCGAGAGCCTTCATGCGCACGCCGTTGACCTCGAACCAGGCGCCGGGCGTCGGCGCAAGACCACGTATCACGCAATCGATTTCGCGCGCGGGCCGCGACCAATCAATGCGCGTTTCGGCGGGTGTGATCTTGTGCGCGTAAGTTACGCCTTCGCCTGATTGCGGCGTAGCGCGCGCTTCGCCGCGTTCCATCTTAGCCAGCACATCAATCAGTAGCGCCGCGCCAAGGGACGCCAGCCGATCATGCACACTGGCGGTGGTGTCGTCGGCCTCTATGGGGGTCTCGGCGCTCGCCAATACCGGCCCTGTGTCGAGCCCCTCTTCCATTTGCATGATCTGAACGCCGGTGACGCGGTCGCCCGCCATGATCGCGCGCTGTATCGGCGCCGCGCCGCGCCAGCGAGGCAAAAGCGATCCATGGACGTTCAGCGCGCCGAACCTCGGCGCATCAAGGATCGCCTTCGGCAGAATGAGCCCGTAGGCGACCACGATGGCGGCGTCGAGGCCGAGCGCAGCGAATGCTGCTTGCTCAGCGAGTTTTTTCAAACTCCTTGGCGTGCGCACCGTGATGCCACGTTCGATGGCATAGGCATGCACCGGCGTTGGCCGGTCGCGTTTGCCGCGTCCCGCTGGCCGCGGAGGCTGAGAATATACGCAGGCCACATCATGGCCCGCCTCAAGCAGCGCATTCAGCGAGGGCAGGGCGAACGCCGGAGAGCCCATGAACGCAAGGCGCATCGCCATGGGCCGAACAGCGCGCCTAGGCCGCCATCATGCCGGTTTCGCGCTGCATGCCCGTCAAGAACAGACGTAGCGCGTCGGCCAATTCACAGGCGGCGGCATGCGCTTCCTCACGTTGATCCGCAGGCAGCGCGTCGAGCAATTCGCGGCACACGTCCGAGTGCTCGACATCGGCTTCTTCATGCACCTCGAAAAACTTCAGGGCGCGCGGCGTCGAGACGGCGTACCGCTCAATCAAACCCTTGATCTTGGTGCGCGCGATCGCGGGCAACTGGCTTTCGTAGGCATAAAGCGCCGCGAGACCAGACGCGTATGAGCGGCGCGAGAGGCGGCGAAACGTATCGATCAAATTCTGGGTCTCGGAATTGACGCGCACGCCGCGCACGTCCGCTTCATGTGCGCCAAGCGCTTGGGCGAACCCCAACCAAAGCGTTGCGTGGTCATCCTTGCCCGCGCCGACGCCTTCTTCCTCGGCAAGGTTTTCTGCGAGGAGCCGACGCCCCGCCGCATCGGGGCAGTTGGCATGCACGGCGCTCACCGCGCGCGGAAACGCTTCAACGTGATGAAAATATTGTTTCGCGTACGACGCGAGCGCGTCCTTGGTGAGTGCGCCCGCTTCCCACGCCTGATAAAAGGGATGACTCAACATCGACCGTTGCTCGACCGCCGCATCGATAGCCGCCGACGTGCATACATAACCGCGAAACGCTTCCGACATGCCCTGACCCCGGTTCTCGTGGACTATCCGTCCCGTTCGTGACGAAACTAACGATTTCCAGCAGACGCGGAAGAGGCTTTACGCTTCCAGCGCCGCCAACTTCCGCGCTTTCTTCAATTTTCGCAGCGCGTTCTCGCGCTTCAGCCGCGACAGGTGATCGATGAACAACACCCCTTCCAGGTGGTCCATCTCGTGCTGAATGCACACCGCGAACAGCCCCTCGGCTTCTTCCTCCACAACCTCACCGGCGTAGTTCAGATAGCGCAGCTTCACGCGGGCTGGACGCTCAACTTCGTCGTAAATCTCCGGAACCGACAGACAGCCCTCTTCATAGGGCGCGGTTTCCTCGGAGGTCCACACAATCTCCGGGTTGACGAAATAGCGCGGCGCCTTGGCTTCGCCGTCCTTGGCGATATCCATGACGATGATGCGCAGCGGCTCGCCGATCTGGATCGCCGCCAAACCGATCCCTGGCGCGGCGTACATCGTCTCCAGCATGTCGTCCATCAGGGCGCGATGTGCGTCGGTGACAGGACCCTCGACGGGCTTCGACTTCTGCTTCAGACGAAGATCAGGCGCGGTCAAAATTTCGCGGATAGCCATGGCCTTTCAGGTATTCAGCGCCGTCGGCGAGGTCAAGGAAGCCTCCGACCCGCATCGGAGGTAAGATCGGAGGTAAGACCGTGAAAACGCAGATTTTGACGCGTTTGGCTGGCCTGGCGGCAATTCTGGGCGGCCTTGGCAGGATAGCGTCGGCACTACCGCTCCCGATCGACCGAACGGCGCTCGAAGCGCTTTGGACCGGTATCGATATCCTCCTGACGCTGGGCCTGATTGGAATTTACCTGGTCCGGGCCGAGAAACTGGGTCTGCTGGGGTTGGCTGGGTTTGTCCTGGCGATGGCCTCGCTGTCCTTCATTGGCGGCCCGGACGCGGATGTGTTTGGGTTCTCCACCTACGAACAAGGCGCCGCAGCGCTCGCGATTTCGCTTGTGGGGTTATCGATCGCATGGCTGCGAAGCGGCCAACGGCCGCTTAGCCCGCCTTTTCTGTGGTTCGGGTCAGTGCTCGCGGTCGGCGCACTTGGCGCCCTACCGGCCCCACTACCGGCCTTTGGCTTCCCACTCGCGGGCGTGCTGTTCGGGGCCGCCTTCGTGATGGCTGGCATCGATCTCGCGCGTCGGGAATAGAAGCGACGCCGACCTCCCGGTCGGCGCCGCCAAACCATGCCTGGTTCCGACCTAGAAGGCCGGCAACCCCGGAACCGGTATTTTGAACACATAAACAGCCAGCGCGACCAGCGCGATGATGATGGCCAACTGGATCAAATAGATCAGCAGACCCTGCACAAAACTCGGCTTGCGCCCATCGCCGGTTTTTACCAGCGCCGAATAGATCACGGGCGTGATCACGATGCCCGCGATCATGGACGCTATCTGCGCCATCGACGCCATGCTGGGGTTCACCATGCCGATGACTATCCCGATCACGAGACCGATCAAGAAACCGGCCACCGCCGATACGATGGCGGCCAGGAATGCGCTTCCAAAAGTCGCCGTCGACCCCATGACAATGCGGCTGCCAAGCATGATGAGCAGAGCGCCGATCAGGCCGCCGATGGCTAGGCCGATCACAAGTCCAATTAGGCCGGCGACGCCGCCGGCCGCCATTGCTGCTGGATCCATGGTGTTCCCCTCCTGAGGCGCGAGGCCGCAAGTTAGGGCTAACCGAAGATCATGACAGCCACAATGCAAAACGGCCCCGGCGACATTGCGCTTGGCGCTCGCACTTGCGATATCAGCGGCGCAGGCAGGCGGCGGACGGCCGCCCCGCCAACCCGGTCAGGTCCGGAAGGAAGCAGCCGTAACGGGTTGCGTACGGGTCGCCGTCCTGTCTGCACCTTTGTTTGAGGGAAGTTAAGCGGCTTCGCGCGCGCACTCGGCGAGCGGCGGCTCGACGGGCAGGATCAGCGTGAAGCGCGACCCTTTTCCGAGTTCGCTTTCGACCGTCACGTCACCGCCCATCAGCCGAGCGTAGCGCCGCGTTATTGAAAGGCCGAGCCCCGTGCCGCCATAGCGGCGCGTAATCGATGCGTCGGCCTGCGCGAACGGCTGGAAAAGCCTCGCAAGCGTCTCGGGAGCGATGCCGATGCCAGTGTCGGAGACGACAAACGCCACTCCGTTGGCTCCGTCGCACTCCGCGCGCTTCACATGCACAACAATGCGTCCGTTGTGGGTGAACTTGGCCGCGTTGGACGCCAAATTCATCAAACACTGCTTCACCCGCAATGGGTCGGCCCAGAACGCTTCCGACCCCGGCTCAACGATGAGGTCGCAACGGGTGCCGTTTCCGGCGGCGGTCGGTGAAATCGTATCCAGAACGCCGCGAGCAACCTGCTGCGCATCAAGCAATTCAGGTTGCAGCGCCACTTTGTCGGCCTCCACCTTGGCGAGGTCGAGAATGTCAGCAATCAAGCCGAGGAGATGAAGTGCGGAGGTGCGCACGCGGCCGACATGTTCCATGCAGTCGCTCACATCGCCCGCTTCCAGATCTTCCTCGATGATCTCGGAATATCCGATGACGGCGTTCAGTGGCGTGCGCAGCTCGTGACTCATGTTGGCCAGGAACATCGACTTGGCCTTGTTGGCCTCCTCCGCCGCGCGCATCGCTTCGATCAGCGCCGCCGTCCGTTCTTCGACGCGCTTTTCCAAATCCTCGGCAGCGACCTCGGCGACCAGGCGGGCGCGGATCAGATCGCCGAAAATGATGCCGCCAGCGCGCGCCGTCACGACAATGTTGAGCATCACGAAGCCAGCGAGCGCAGCGACTACAGCGCCCTCCCAGCCGCCGACGAGCGCCAAACTGTTCGCAACGATTCCAAGCGCCACCGCCGGCATCGTGTGGAAAATCATCGTTCGGGTCATGACGTGCAGGGAGGTGATCACTACCGCCGAGCCAGTGCAGTAAAGCAAGCCCAGGAGCGGTCCCGGCGCAGGGGCGAACGCGAGCGCGACATACGGAAGGACGTAGGCCGCAGTGATGATAGCCACGTTCCAGATGTGCTTGGAGGCGATCCCCGCAAGCTCTTGTTCAGTTTTTTCGCCAAGACGCTCGATTTCCGCCGGGAGGCGGCGAACCGTAATGAGGTCGAGGGCGATCCCTACAAAAGCGCCCGCGAGGCAGAGCAGCCACCAAAGCCCAGGCACAACCAACGCGACCAGAAACGGCACAAAAAGCACCGACGCGTACCGGGTCGCACCATGGCGCGCCCAGGCGATCTCGAAGAACCGCCGTAGGGTCAGCATCCAGGCGCGCCGGTTCCCATCGGCGATACCCAAAGCGGCTCCTTCCATGGCCCCACAGCCCTCCAAGGCGTGATCTTGCCACGAATTGGTAAAGCAGCCCCGAAGAATACCCGGAGAGGTTGTGGTCTCGCGCTCGCGAACGCCGCCTTTCCTCGCTATGGTGACGCCTAATGAAAGATGAATCGCCCTCAGGCCTTTTCGGCGATGCCGCCTCTGGTCGCGGTTATCTGGTGCTGGCGCGCAAGTACCGGCCGCGAACCTTTGCCGACCTGATCGGGCAGGAGGCTATGGTGCGCACCATCGCCAATTCCTTCGCGCTCGGACGCATCGCCCACGCCACCATGCTGACCGGTGTTCGCGGCGTCGGGAAAACCACGACCGCCCGCCTGCTCGCGCGCGCGCTCAACTATCGGCGGGGCGACGTCGACCAACCCACGATCGAACTCGATCCGCCAGGCGAGCACTGCCAAGCCATCATGGAAAGCCGCCATCCCGACGTGTTCGAGATGGACGCGGCCTCGCGCACCGGCATTAACGACATCCGCGAAATTCTCGACTCGGTGCGCTACGCGCCGGTCATGGCGCGCTACAAAGTCTACGTCATCGACGAAGTTCACATGCTGTCGACCCAGGCCTTTAACGGCTTGCTGAAGACGCTCGAAGAGCCGCCGCCGCATGTGAAATTCATCTTCGCCACGACGGAAATCCGTAAGGTGCCCGTTACGGTGCTATCGCGCTGCCAGCGTTTCGACCTGAAGCGCATCGAAAGCGAACGCCTCGCCATGCATCTCGGCGCTATCTGCGCGAAAGAAGGCGTTAAGGTCGACGCGGACGGTCTCGCCCTGATCGCGCGCGCCGCGGAAGGCTCTGCTCGAGACGGCCTTTCCCTCCTCGACCAAGCGTTGGTGCAGAAGCCCGGGGCAAGCGTCAGCGCTGCTGACATACGCGACATGCTGGGATTGGCCGATCGCGGGCGCGTGCTCGATCTCTTCGACGCCATCGCCAAGGGCGACGCCAAGACCGCAATCACCGAGGCGCGCGCGCAGTACGATAGCGGCGCCGACCCCACACTGATCCTGCGCGATCTCTTGGACATCGGCCACGAAGCCGCGCGCGCGCAAGCGCTTGGCGGCGAAGCACGCATCATCGGCGGCGCGGATTGGGTGGCGCGCGTGCGCGGTTTGGCCGATCGGCTTTCGCCTGCGCAACTCTCGCGACTTTGGCAAATGCTCCTGAAAGCGCTCGACGAGGCCGGCAAGGCGCCAGACCCAATCGCGGCCGTGGAAATGGCGATGGTGCGTCTCTGCGCGGCGCAAACACTGCCGCCACCTGAAGAAGCGGCGCGCCTGTTGCGGGATGGTGCGCCGTCTTCCGCTGGCGCCAGCCGTCCGGCGCCGTCCCGGGACAAATCGCCAACGGCGGCGACCGGCCCCGAAGCTCAGCCCACAGCTCTCGCCGACACCGGCGACTCCTTCGCGAGCTTCGAAGACGTCACCCGCGCCGTCGCCGAGGAGCGCGACATAGAACTTGAACTGGCGCTTGAGCGGATGAAGGTGGTGCGCTTCACACGCACCGGCGAGATCGTGTTCGTCGCTGCGCCAGATCAACCGCGCGACCTCGTGCGGCGTCTCAAGGCGTTCCTGGAAGAACGCACTCCGTTTGAATGGACGCTGCGCGCCACCAACGAAACGCCGGCGCCAGTCGAAAGCCTCGCCGAAAAACGCAGGCGCGAGGAAGCACGCGCGCTCGACGAACTGAAGCGCCATCCATTCGTCGCCGAAGCGCTGAAGCACTTTCCGAAAGCGGAGATCGCCGCCGTGCGCCTGCCAGAAGACGAACAAGCCGGCAGCGGCGATGTCGTGCCGATGCCGCAACAGGGCAAAGCCGCGCCAACCGCCGGCCGAAAAAAGGAAGCCGATCGATGAAAGACCTTTCGCAACTCATGCGTCAGGCCCAGCAAATGCAGGCCAAGATCAACGATGCGCAAAAGAAACTCGAAGCCATGGAAGTCGAGGGTACGGCTGGCGGCGGCATGGTGAAGCTGCGCATCACGGGAAAAAACGCACTGCTCAGCATCGCGATCGACCCTTCGCTGATGGCCGCGGGCGAGCAGGAAATTCTCGAAGACCTGATTAAAGCCGCCCACGATGACGCGCGCCGCAAACTCGAGGACGCGCAAAACGACGAAATGAAGGGTTTGAGTGGCGGCCTGGGAATTCTTCCTGGCTTCAAGATGCCGTTTTAGGCGCGGAGCAAATTTGATACTTGGCCGTCATCTCAGGTCCGGCGCCGGAAGGCGTCATGCCTTCGCTACCCGCTTCTTAGCATATCGGCGCCCATGAAACGCTCCGCCACAGCCGCCCCCGAGATCGAAGCGCTCATTGCGTTGCTTGCGAAAACACCGGGCCTGGGCCCGCGGTCGGCACGCCGAGCGGCGCTACACCTGCTCAAGAAAAAAGACGCGCTGATGCTGCCGCTCGCCGCTGCGCTTCAAGAGGCCGCGGAGAAAGTGCGGCCATGCTCCCAATGCGGAGCGCTCGACACCCAGGACCCGTGTCTGTTGTGCGGCGATCCGCAACGCGATGACGGCCTCATTTGCGTCGTCGCCGAAGTCGGCGATGTGTGGGCGCTGGAGCGCGCAGGCGCGTTCAAGGGCCGCTACCATGTGCTAGGCGGCGTGCTCTCAGCGCTCGACGGCGTGCGTCCGGAAGACTTGCGCATAGCCAAGCTGATGGAGCGCGCCAGCCGCGACGGCGTACGCGAGGTGATCCTCGCGCTCGCCGCAACTGTCGATGGCCAGACGACAGCACATTACCTCGCCGAGCGCCTGACGCCACTCGGGATCACGATCAGCCGGCTCTCGCACGGCGTGCCCGTCGGCGGCGAGCTCGATTTGCTTGACGACGGCACCTTGTTCGCCGCGCTACAAAGCCGTCGCTCAACATGATCGCCTAGGCGCCAAGCGCCAGCACCGGCGCATCAACTTGCACCGCGCCGCGGTCAACCACAGGGAATTGGTAGTTGCGCTGCCCTTCCTGCGTCTCGGCGCCAACGTTCTGTACCTCGCGCGCGAATTCGCGACGTACAAAAGCGGACAACTCACCGGCGGTGATGACGCGATCGCGGTTTTCATCGGCGTTCCCGGAAAGCCCGGTTTGGATAAAGTGCGAGAGGAACCCGCCCGCCTCGAATTTCTCGGCCACGGACGAAGTCAAATCCTCTTCGGAACTGAACAGGCCCATCACGCCAGGGCGGCTTACGACGTCACGCGCGAACCCGCCGCTAAAGCAGCTGTCCAACACCAGCAGCGCGGTTTGCGATCGCACCTGCGCGAACATCTGCGTCAGCTCGTCATCCGTCAGCGCGCCATCAACCAGCTCGATCGTTTCTTCCTTGCCGTCTGGCTCGGTCGCTGTGACGCGCCCGCGCACCTGGTTGCCGTGACCTGAATAGAAAAACAGGAACAAATCGTTCGGTCCGGCCACCGCAGCTACTCGGGCAAACGCCTGCTGCAGGCCCGCGCGCGTCGCCTGCCCGTCAATCAACGTCACGCTCTCCGGCGCGAGCGCGCCTTGGCGTTGCAGGGCGTCCCGCAGTTTGCGCGCATCTTCGGCCGTGAGCGGCAGATCGTTCCCCGATCCCGGATAATCGGAAATGCCGACCATCACCGCGTAAACACGGCGCGCGCTGGACGTGGCGGCGACCTGCGGCGCCGCGCCTTGCTGCAAGGTCACGACATAGGCGCCACTTTCGCCCGGCTGATAGGATGTGGCGCCGATGCGATACTCGCCGGTCTCCGCTAGCGTCGTTTCGATGCGGGCGTTGCGATCGCCTTGCGAGCGATCGTCGTTGTCTTCCTGGGCGCCCGAGGGCGCGACAAGGATGAGGTAGGGATCGACTTGCGTCGAACTCATGTCGATGACGACACGTTCGCCCTGCCGGCCCTGGAAGCGATAGGTGTCCACGAACTCGCCGCTCTGCAGCGTTTCGTCACCCTGCTGCAACGCGCCGTTCATTGTCTGGCCCGCCGCGAAGGTCTCGGCCGCGCCGGCGAGATCTGGCGTCACGCCCTGCGCGGGATTGATCTGGAGTTCGTATGCGCCGGCCTCGCCGGGCGCATACGAGGTGACATGCACAGTGTACTGACCATCTGTTGGAATCGTGACCGCGACGCGGCTATTGCGCGTATTGTTGGCGGTATCGTCATCATTGAACTCGCGAAAATTGTTCGGCCCTGTGATTGCTACGTATGTGTCGAATTGCGCGGAAGTCAGCACCAATTCGATCTGCTGGCCGCGTGTCGCCGTGAGCGGATAGGTATCGACAAACTCACCAGATTGGAGCTGCGCGTCGCCCTGGGCAAGTTCTCCCGTCAGGCGCTGCGCTGTGATCGGCGGCGCCGTGGCCGGCGTCTCTGTCGTCGGCGTAGCCGCGCCCGCGCGTTCCACCGCGAGCTGATACGATCCCTGCGCGTTACGACTGAAGCTCGTCACGTAAACCTGGGCCACGCCCGATTCCGGGAACGTGAACGTGAGGCGTGAATTGTAGGACTGCCCATCGTCATCATTATCTTGCGAGAGCGATCCTGGGCCGCGGACATAAAGGTAGGCGTCGAATACTTCCGAAGTGAGGCGCAGCGTGTATTGCTCGCCCTGCTGGCCACGCAGCTGGTAGACGTCGACCAATCCGCCCTGGTCTTGCTTCAAATCGGCTTGGTCGAGCGCGCCACTCAGGGTCTGACCCGCCTGGAGCCCGCCGCCTGCCGCACCGAGCTGTCCGCACGCGGACAAGACAAGTAGCGCCGCCACGGCGAGTGACTTGAATTTCATTGGACGCGCCTCCCCGGATTCGGAGCCTGAGCTTAAGCCGGCGCCCCATTGCGTCAACATGGGCGAACCCTTGGACCTGTCCGCGCCACTTGGGGCGACGGCCATGGTTTCGCTGGAAATGCCCTGTTAGGCTCGCTCCACCTGATGAAGCTCCAAGACGCCCTTGACCAACTTGCGCGGGAAACCCGTCGCGTCCAGCGTCGCTTGGCGTTTGAACGCGGCGTCGCATTGGCGCGGGCGCCATTGCTCGCGGCCAGCGTGTGGGCCGGCGTTGCCTTGTTCGGCGCTCATGAAGCGCTGCCGTTTCTGGCGCAGAGCTTGACCGCGCTCGCCGCGCTCGTGCTTGTCGCCGCCTTGGCATGGCGTGCGCTTCGGCGATGGACCCCGCCGACGCGCTTTGAGGCGCGCGCACGCCTCGCCGACGATAGCCGATTTGACGCCGCGTCCCTGGCCGCACTCGACGATCAACCCGTGCGTCTCGATGCACGGGCGTCAGCATTTTGGAAACATGAACGGACGCGCGCCCTAGAGCTTGCGGGTAAGGCGCGCGCCGGCCCGCCGCGCTTGCATCTGAACGCGCTGGATCCCTATCGCCTCCGCTATGCAGCGGGGTTTGCCTTGGTGGTCGGCGTAATCGTGGCGGGCTGGGACGCGCCAGATCGCTTGGCGCGCGCGTTCTTTCCCGATCCGGGACCGCTCGTGGGCGACCGCCCCATGCAAATCGAAGCTTGGGCGACGCCCGCGGATTACCTCCGCGCCGCGCCAATTTCGTTGTCGGATTCCGCGGGCGGCGCCGTCGTCACGCCGCCCGCAGTGGACGTGACTGTGAGACTAACCGGCCCAGCCGGCCCGCCGTCGCTCACATTCGACGGCAGACGCGCCCACGCGCGCGTTCGTTTCGAACGCAGCGCCGATGGCGCGTGGGAAGCGCGGCTGCCTGTGAGCGAAGCCGGACGGTTGCGTATCGTGCGTTTTCACACGCGCGCCGCATGGCGCTTCGCGCCCTCGCCGGATCGCGCGCCCCGCGCGGCTTTCACAGCGCCGATCGCACAGCTCGCTGATGAGACCGTCTCGATCGCATGGCGCGCCGAGGATGACTTCGGGGTGCGCCGCTTGGCGCTGCGCGTGAGACCCGTGACGCCGCCGCCGGGATTGCGCCGCGCCGATCCGGTCGACACGGATCTGGAAGCGCCCGCCGGCGATCCGCGCGAAGCGCAAACAGAGACGGAAATCGATCTAGCGGCCCACCCCTATGCCGGCATGGAAGTCGAGGCGCGAATCGTCGCCTTCGATGCGATCGGTCAAGAAGGCGTCAGCGAGCCACTGCGGTTCACGATGCCGGAAAAAGTGTTTCTGCAGCCGCTCGCGCGCGCGGCGATCGAAATCCGCCGCCACCTCATGGCGGAGCGTCGCCCGTATCGCGCGCAGCAGCGCCGCCAACCTGTCTGGAGACCGGCGGGCGACATTCTCTTCGGCAACCAACGCGAGGAAGTTCGGGACGCCGAACGCACGCCGTCGTTGCGTCGCGCGCCGGAAGGAGTGCGCCATGCCGCGCGCTTGATCAACGCCCTCACCATGGCGCCAGAAGATGGGTATTTCCGCGATCTCGCGGTTTATCTCGGCTTTCAACGTGCACGCGCCCAGTTGGATTTGGCGCGAAACATCTCCGAAACCGACGCCGCCGCCGACATGCTCTGGCATACGGCTCTGCGCGCCGAATACGGCGGCGCAGCCGACACCCGCCGCGCCCTGGAAGAAGCGCAACGCCAGTTGGCGCAAGCACTAGCCGAAGGCGCACCGCCGGAACGCATCCGCCAACTCGTGGACGCGTTGCGTCGCGCGACGGAGGCTTACATGCAAGCGCTTGTCCAAGAGGCGCTGCGCGACGGCGATCGCGACAGCATGGAAGACACGCTCGACCAAACAGAAGTGAGCGAGCAAGACATCGAACAGATGATGCGCGAAGTGCAACGTTTGGCGGAACAGGGCCGTCAAGCCGAAGCGCAGGCGCTGCTCGATCAACTCGCCGGCATCCTGCAAAATCTCGACGTGCGCCTCTCCGAACAGCAAAGCGGCGAAGGCGATGCCCAAGAACAACCGATGCAGCAGAGCCTCGATAATCTCGCCCAAACCATGGGCGAACAGCGCGCCCTGCGCGACGACACTCAACGCCAGCAGCAAGGCCAAGGCGGGGGTGGAGGCGAGCAACGCGGCGGGCAAGGCGGCGATCCGTTGGCTGAACGCCAAGCCGCCCTGCGCCAAGGGCTGGCGGACGCACAACGAATGGCCGAAGAAGCCGGCAGCGCGCCAAGCGACGACCTTAATGCAGCGGGAGAAGCGATGCGGCGGTCGGAGGACGCGCTGCGGCGCGGCGATCTGCAATCGGCGCAGGCAGCACAATCGGCTGCGCTCAACGACCTCCGCAGCGGCGCGGACGCACTCGCCGCCGAGATGCGCGCGCGTGGCGAAGAGGGGCAAGACGGCGAAGCCCTGGATGGTTCAAACTCGGGACGCGATCCGCTCGGCCGCTCCACCGGAAACGGGCGCAGCGACAGCTCAACGACGGGATCGCACGCCGATCCTGTACGCGCCCGCGACGTCTATGATGAAATACGCCGCCGCGCCGAAGATCCGACGCGCCCCGACAGCGAGCGCGACTACCTTCGCCGCCTGCTCGATCGCTTTGGCGACAGTTAAGGGAGGAGCCGATGTTCCGACGCGACTTGGTAATATCCGCGGCCGCCGTGCTATGCTTGGCGGCTTGTTCTCCGCCTCCCGAGCAGAGTGAAACACGCCCGCCGCAAGCCCCCGCCCCGATCGTCATAACCTGCAACGCGTTAACGCCCGACACCGCACGCGCCGTTCTTGTGCAGGAAGAACTGGCGAGCACCGCCGCCGCATCGGACTTGCGTGGCGGCGCGATCACTCCCGGCGTCTATGACTTGACGCAAGCCACCCGCATTGGCGCCGCCACTGGGTGGAGTGGCGCGCAGACTGTCGCGCTTGAGGTGACCGAAAACGAGGCTAGCGGGGTCACCTTCAATTGGGCCAGCGTAACCGCCCAGGGCGAAATTGATCGTTGGACGGCGGCGTTCACGGAAACCCCTTCGCCGCGCATCATTTACTCGTGCGGGCGCATCGGCGAGGTCCCAATTGAATTCGCGGCGCGCAACCGCACTTTGAACCTTCGCATCCAGGATGGCGCCAACGGGCAACTGGCGCTCGTTTTCGAGCGACGCGTTTAGGTCACTCGATGGCGGCAATGAAGGGCAAGCCGCGATAGCGGCCCGCATCATCCATGCCGTAGCCGACCAAATAATCGCCCGGCGCGTCCCAGCCGATCGCGTCGATCGCCTCGCCCATCGCCTGCGGCTTTCGCACGAATGCGCAGGCCATAACACGCGCAGCGCCCTTCGCCATGAGATGCGCGCGCGCATAGGCTATCGTACGGCCACTGTCGAAAACGTCGTCGACGATCAGCACGGGCCGTGCCTCGACCGAGCGCGAGATGTCAGCCCGCACAACAACCTTACCGGAGCTCTCGCGGGCGTCGCGGTAGCTCTCCAGCCATAGCGAATCGTAGATCGGGTGGCGGCCTCGACGTTCAAAGGCTCGCATGAGGTCGGCGGCAAACGGGATAGCGCCTTGGAGCAAAGCGACGACCGTCCACCCATCGCCAACTTCGCCTAAGCATTCAGCGAGCGCACCTACGCGCCGCGCTATTTCCGCCTCCTCAAGCAGAACGCGCAAACGCGCGTCAGCCATTCGTGAAGCGCAACGCCAAGCCGTCGATTGGACCAGTTTCGCCGCCGGCCTCCGGCGCCGCGCCGATCACTTGCTGCTCAACCGGTTGATCGAGAAGCAGCGGCTCCTCACCAATGCTCGGCGTTACGTCCTCCGGCGAAACATGCGCTGCGCCGCTCGCGTAGGTGATCTCGGAGAAGTCAGCGAATGTCGCTTCAAGATCGACCGCATCCGCTGGCGGGTTCTCGACGCGAATTTGGAATGGAACAGATTCGCCAGCTGCGATTGGCTCCTCGGTCACAACGTTCACAAGCTCAAAAATCTCGTTCGACCGAGTGTCACGCAGAGAAATGCGAACGGGCGGCGCTATCTTGTCGTCGCGCCCGATGTTGCGCACCTCGCCCGACACAAGCAGAATCGGCGTGGGGCCATCGAACGCGCGTTCCACCGCCAAGTCGTAGAATTCCAGGCCATATACGTTCACATCGAGACCCAGCGCGGCAAACGCGCTCGCCGAACGTGGCCACAATTCCGCGACATCCTGGCGGAAGGCGACCATGCCGGTCGCGGAGGCCGCGAGCGCCGCCCCGGTCGCGCCCCAAACCACAACCGCAGCGCGCATGCGCTCACGGCGCATCCGCTCCGTTTGCTGGGCGCGGAACTTCGCCGCTGCCGATGGCGCCGGCCCCGGTTGCTCCGCCGCGCGGCGCAATCTTTCGACACGTTCGCGTGTCAGAGGTTCGTTGGAGGACGGCTCGGCGCCGCGCGATGTTGTTTCCGCAGTCGTTTTCAGCTCAAGTTGGGGTTCGGCAAACCATGAAAAACCGCAAGCTGCGCAGCGCACCGTTCGACCGGCGGCTCCTATGGCGGCGTCATCCGCATAATAGCGGGTTGTGCAAGACGTGCAGGTCAAAATCATGGTAACAATACGTTCATCAGCCCCAATAACTGTCTTTGGTGCATTGATTCTATTCGGCTTGTCCAGTCATGCCCCGACCAAGCACCCCTGACCTCGAACTTTACGAGCGCGGCGTTCTCGTCAAGTTGGCCGGCGTTGACGCCGGCTACGGTCCCGCCACCGTTCTGATGGCTGTCGACTTCGAAGCGCGCGCTGGCGAAGTGTCGTTGATCAACGGCCCCGCCGCCGCTGGCAAGACTACACTGACCCACCTGCTAAGGCTAGCGCTTCATCCCCGCTCTGGACGAGCCGTAATCCTGGGCGTCGACGCCGCGCATGCCTCCGAAACCCTGCAAGCGAAGGTCAAGCGACGGATCGGCTATGTCGCTGAAAACCCGACCTTCATTGAGCACTGGAGCGCCTTCGACAACATTTCCATGCCATTACGTCTAGCTGGGAGAAAACCCAGCCAATACGAGCGCGACGTCCGCGAGCTTGTGGATTTCGTCGGCCTGACCGATGCGGCCAATTTGCCAGTTGAGCAATTGTCCGGCGCCGAGCGCCGTCGCGCCGCCATCGCGCGCGCGCTCGCGAACAAGCCTCACCTCATCCTGGCGGACGACCCAACCGCGAACATGTCCCCCGCCGACGGGCGGCGCGTGGTCCGCTTGCTGGCGGAAATGCGCCGCGTTGGAACAGGCGTCGTCATTGCAAGCCAGGATGAAAGCCTTCCCGAGGTTGCGCCCATGGCGCGCTGGCGAATCGAGCACGGCCGGGTCACACAAATTGATCACGCGGCGCCGGAAGAGGAGGCGATTGAATGAAGAACGCCCTCGCCGGCATGGAGCGTTCGCTTTTCTGGACGCTGGCGTTCGCGGTCTTCGCTGCGGTTGCGGCGGGCTTGGCCGCGCGCGCGGTGGACCGGCTAGCGGTAAGCTACGAAGCGCAGCGGAGCGGGTACGCCATCGCGCGGATCGTCGCGCCCGAAGGGCAAGAAGCATTGTCCACCGCGCAAACGGCCTTGAACGCCGCGCCGGGGGTTTCCAGCGCGGCGCCGATGACGGCAGGTAGAGCTGCGGCATTGCTTCGCGAATGGGGCGGTGGAGAAGTGCAGGCTGCGGAACTGCCCGAATTGCGGCTTGTGGAGATCGAGCTAGAGCCGAGCGCTGGAGATGATGCTGCTGGCGACCTAGTGGCCGCGCTCGCCCAGAGCGGCGTGACCGCCGAGGTGCTTCAGGCGCCGGACAACGCCGCTGGCGGCGGCCTGAGCGACCGCCTCAAGCGTTTGGCTGCGTGGGGCGCCGCCGCGTTCGCGCTCGTCATGGCTTTAATCGTGTCGCTCGCAGCGCGAAGCCTCGCCGCCCGTCGGCGGGAGATGGTGACGGTTCTGTGCGACCTTGGCGCCACCCAGGGGCAAGTAGCGGGTCAGGTCGGCCAAGAAGCGGCGCTCCTTGGTTTTTATGCCGGACTCGTCGGGGCCGCGCTTGCCGGGGCGGTGGCGATATCGATTTTGCTGCTGGCCATTCCGAACGCTCGGATCGAGACTTTACCTTCCATGATTCTTCCCCTCGACTTCGTTCCGTTGGCGGCTGCTCCCTTTGCATCGGCGCTCGCCGCGACCCTTGGGGCCCGCGGCGGCGCCAGCTCTATTCACGCCAAAGCGGCCAGGCTCGGTTGATGCGCTCGCTGGCTTTGTGGGCGGCGCTTGTCGCCGCATTGGTTTTCTTTACGGGCTTTTGGAGCTTCGCCGAACGCGTGCGCGCCGACGCGGTAGAGCCGCCAACCGCCGATGGCGTCGTTGCGTTGACCGGCGGTTCCAATGAACGTCTCGAAACCGGCGTGCGCTTGCTTGAGCAACGCAAGGGCCGCCGCCTTCTGATTTCTGGCGTTAATCGTATCGTCACGGATAGCGAGCTTTATCAGGCGTTGAACATCGATCCCGCGCTTGGCGAGTGCTGCATCGATATCGGGCGCGCGGCGCAGGACACGCTTGGCAATGCGTCCGAGGCGACAGACTGGGCGCGCGAGCACGGCTTCAAGCGCATCATCCTCGTCACAGACGACTACCACATGCCGCGCTCACAGGCTGAGTTGCAGCTCGCCATGCCGGAAGCGGAAATCCATCCCTACCCGGTGCGCACGCGCTTCACCGATCCCGACGTTTGGAGAAGCGACACGAGCGCGGCGGCGCGCCTGGGCGGCGAGTACGTGAAGTACCTCGTGATCAGGGGCCGCGAGGCGTTGATCGGATTGGGCGCACGCGAGGAGAAAGCCGCCGAATGAGGCTGCTCCGCTCCCTCCTCTTCGTCATCTGGCTCTACGCCTCCATGGCCGTGATCGGCATTGGGCTTTGGCCGCTCGTGGTCTTCGACGAGCGCCATGTGTGGACCGCCTTGCGCACTTGGGGCCATGCAACGGTCTGGGGATTGCGCTGGATCGTCGGCGCCAAGGTGCGGTTCGAGGGCCTGGAACACGTACCAACCGGCGGCGCTTTGATCGCCATGAAACACCAGTCCATGCTCGATACGATCGCGCCAGCGATTTTTCTGCCGCGCCCGGTGTACGTCTACAAAAAAGAACTCGGCGCCACCCCTGTTCTCGGCGCTTACGTCAAACGCAATCAAATCGCGGTCGATCGCGGCGGTTATGCGACCGCGCTAAAAAGCATCGTGCGCGGTGCCCGCGTGGCCGTCGCCAAGGGCGGACAGGTGCTGATTTTTCCGGAAGGCACACGTCAGGAACTCGATGCGCCGCCTGACTATAAGCCGGGCATCGCGGCGATGTACAAAGACCTGAACTTGCCGGTAACGCCCGTCGCACTGAACACGGGTCTGATCTGGAAGCCACGCGGACTGATGCGCAATCCTGGTGAGGTCACCTTCAAGGTGTTGCCCCCCATCCCCCCTGGCCTCCCGCGCGACGAATTCATGCGCGAGCTTGAGCGCGTAATCGAAACAGAGAGTCAAGCGCTGCTGCCGCCCGATAAGAGGCGCGCGCAGCCATGAAGCGCAATTGGCTCTGGCTCGCGGGCCCTTGGACCCTGTTCGCCGCGATCGCGATCGGCTGGATTGCTTACTGGCATATCGTGGCGGGCACAGCCGAGGCGCGGTTGAACGCCTGGGCCGACGAACAGCGCGCCGACGGCGCCAGCGTTCAAATCGGCGCGATCGTGCGCCACGGCTTCCCCACGCTCCTGCGACTTGAGCTGCGCGACGCAGCCTACGCGCCCGCGCGCGGCGGTTGGCGCGCCGAGACAGCCTCTCTCGATCTGCACGTCAATCTGCTCAACACTGAGCATATTAGCTTCGCCGCGACCGCGCCAATCGCGATCGCGCGAAGCAATGGAGCAGTCACAACGATCGCAGCGGATGCCCTGATCGCCTCGCTGCGCACGCGCGGCGGCGCACTGGCTCAAGCCGGGATCGAAGCCAACGCGCTCACGCTCGACGATGCTTCGCAGGACGGCGTTTTTCGGGTCGACCGAGCCGTACTCAATGTCCGCCCTGATCCGCGCGCCGAAGGCTCGTATCAAGTGGCGTTCGACGCCGAGGCGCTCAGGCTGCCGCGACCCGTGCGCAGCTTTGAAGCGTTCGGATTGGATATCGCCTCGCTGCGCGCCGCCGTCGTGATCGAGAGCGGGGCAGTTCTTATCAACGGCGCGGAAGGCGACCCGTTGGGGCCATGGCGCGACGCGGGCGGCAAGCTTCGGTTTGAGGCGCTAGTGCTCAATTGGGGACCGCTGGAGACGACGGGCAACGGCGAAGGCTGGCTCGATGACCAACGACGCCTCGCCGGAGAGCTTCACTTTCCCATCGACGATCCGGCGCGCGTCTTCACGGCGATCGCGCAAGGCGAGGAGATGAGCGACGACGCGCGCCAGGGGCTGCGCCTCCTATCCGCCGCCTTCGCGCTTTCCGGCGACGACATCACCCTCGACGCTGAGGCCCGCGATGGCGCGCTTCGGCTTGAGGGCGTGCGTGTGCGCTCTCTGCCGCCCGTTTATTGACGCTCAGGACGGCGCTCTAAAGTGGGCGCCGCTAAACCGATAGGCGGCAGCCCCCATGGCTTGCGCGCCATCCGTGACGTTGAGTTCATAACCCACGCCTGAGCATGCGCCCGGCGCCTCCGGAACAGCGCGATTGAACACCATGATCGCGGCATGTTGGAATCCCGCGGTGTCGAACACGCCAGATCGACCCAAACGGAAGACCTGCACTTCGCCATTGCGAACGCCTAGTCCGATCAGCTCCAAGTTCGAGTCACCGCTCAGCGTGAACAACCGCTGCCCCCTGCCGCGCACTGCATAGTAGTGGGCGCCGAGTTGCTCTAGACCACCCTTCGCGCCCCACGCGCCAGTGCGATTGATCGTGCCTTCAAGGCGAACGGCGCGCGCGAACAGCGCGGCAAGCTCATAGTCCCGCGCGTAGTTCTGGGCGCGCCAATATTGGATGGCGTCGGGAATGTCGGAACCCACAGGCGTGAGCGTGCGCGTCATCGTTTCAAAGCCGTCATAGGCGACGGTGTTGCGCCACAACTGCACGACGATATCTGGTCCAAAGCGATCCGCGAGCGATTGCAGCAACGTCCATTGCCCGTAGTCATGCCCAGGGGTTGTCGTCGTCCAACACAGCTCCGGCGCCGCGAAATCCGTCTCGACATAGTCGGTGGCGTCCTGGTCGCGCCCGACCGTAGCCGTTTCAATCCAGGAGGCGGTCGACTCATAGAGCCAACGGAGCTCCTCTTCGGCATCATAGGCATGTTGCACGACATGGTTGAATTCGTGCGTCGCGGTCGCACGCATGAGGCTCTCGGGCGGCGCCTCCTTGCCCATGCCCGCGAAATCGTTGTCGATCATGAACACCGTGCGCGCCGCCGCGCGTTCGCGCACCGACGCTGTGTTGGGATTGTCGAAGACGAATTGAACCACCTTTGTGTAGCCCATCGAGCCTTCTGCCTCGCCGATATAGGCCCGGTAGCGTCCGTCCGCGTCGCGTATCGGCTCGGCCCACCCCATACGGCGAACCTGGGTGTCGAAGATTTCCTGCAGCGCGCTCGCCGTGGCTTGCGCATAAGCCGCAGTCGATGCGTCCTCGCCTTCGAGCGTGTAGTGGAGACGAAAGTCCTGCGTCTCAATCACCTGCTCGGGACCGCTAAGCTCAACAGCGTTTTCGATCAACGCTTGCAGCGTGTCCACGACGGAGCGTTCCACCAATGACAGAGCGACACGATACGCGCCGCTGCTTTCAGCTCCAGCAAAGCGCTCAAGCAACAGCGTATATTGGCCCGCCGCCGGCGCCGTGAAAGCGAAGGCGGAATTCAGAGAGCCGTCGCCGCGATCGTCGTTCGCCGCGACCGGATAACCCTCCGCGTCGTTCAAACGCAACACCGTATCGAGATTGCCGCTTGTCGCATCCGCCAGCACAAGCACTGTCTGCCCCGCCGCGAGGCGAACAGGAAACTCGCGTTGGGTAGTTTCGTTGTCGAGCGTCCCTTCGAAGTGCGCGATCGGTCGCCCCGCGATCGATGCGAAATTGAATGGCGCTTCTGCCTGAGGATCGACGGCAAGTGAGAGCATGAGATCACCCGCGCCGTCGCCGCTGAACGTGCTCACCACGACTTGGTAGCGCCCGGCCCCGGCAGGTTGATAGACAAGCTGCGAATTGAGCGAACCGTCGCCGCGGTCGTCGTTTTGCGCCAAGACCACGCCCTGCGCGTCGCGCAGCGAAAGCGTCGTATCCAGCCCCTCGCTCAGGGCGTAGGTGGAGGCAACGAATATCTCGCCCGCCGCGAGATCAACATCGTAGCGCGCTTCCGTGCGATGTGCGTCGAGCGTCAGCGCCTCTTCGCGCAGCGTCCGTGCTGCGTCAGAAAGGCCAACGTCCAGCCCGCGAGTGACGGTCAACTCGAAGGCGCCACGCGCATTGTTGAACCCTGACACGACGGCGGTGTATCGCCCGCTCGTCGGCGGCATGAACACAATCCGCGAAGAAAGCACGCCTGGTTGCTGATCGTCGTTTTCGGCGACGGGCTTGCCCCCCGTCGCGATCAAGGAGAGCACCGTGTCGAGGTTGTCCGACGAAGACGTCGTGAGCGTTACGACCTGCCCGGCCTGGAGATCCAAATCATATGACGCGCGCGGCGCGCGCGCCGTAATCTGCCCTGAAAAGCGCTGCTCGCTCGGGGGCGTTTGCCCTAGGGCGCTCGCGGAAAGCAGAACAAATGCGACAGAAGCGAGATAGGCGCGCAAGGGATTTCCTTCGAAGCATCAGAACCGGGATCGGAACTGTATGTCCAAAGGCGCCGAATTGGAAAGGCCGTCCTTCCGTCCTAAAGGCCAATATCGGCGAATGCGACCCGCTGCTCGCCGACCACGGCGCCATTGTCGCCCACGATTTGCAGCGCCAGCGACCTTGCCTCCCAGTCGATGCGCGCCATGCCATAATTGAGCAAGGTGTACATCGGGCCGATTTGGTTCGAACTCATCTCTGTGCTCGAAGTCGCGAACGAGAGGTTGAGCGACGACGTAGTCATTTCAACCGCCGGATAGCCGATCAGCCCATCTTGACGATACATGCCCGCGCTGTGGCGATCGCCCGAAACAAACACAACGCCCTTGGCGCCGGCGTTGCGAATGGTTTCGTACAGGCGCGACTGTTCACGCGGCATCGTGTGCCATGCCTCCCACGCGTGGCCGTCCGCCAGAACCTGGATGGAGGACACGACGAAGCGGACGTCTGCCGGTTGGCGTAACTGTGCTTCAAGCCATGTCCACTGGGCATCCGAGAGCATGCGTTGGTTGGGATCCTCGGACGGCGCATAACGACCGTTCGGCGTCGATTGCGGCAATCTTGTCAGCGCCGAGCGGCCCGAGCGCGTGTCGAGCATGATGAATTGGACGCGGCGCCCTTCTGGGCCGAACGTCCGCGCATACCAAACGCCATCCTGGCCGACGAAGGCGTCATCCATCCCCCAAAAGTGCTCGAAAATGCGCTGCGCCATCACGCGGCCGGAAAAATCGCGCCCGCCGTCGTTCCAAGCCATGTCGTGATCGTCCCAGGTCGCCAGCATCGGCGTCGCGGCGCGCAGCCGCTGGAACTCCAGGCGCTGGCTCATGCGGGAATATTGCGTGCGCAGCTCGGGCAAGCTCATGTCTCCCGAGAAGGCGTCGCCATAGACGTTGTCGCCCATATAGACCATCAGCTGCGGGCGCTCGGCGGCGACGCGGTCCAGGATGGGAATGTCGCGCTCGGCAGTCTGACACGAACCGAAGGCGATGGTCGTGAGCACTGTCGACGAGGCCGGCAGCGCCGGACTGGGCGGCGCGACTGGCAGATCTTGCACCGTTCGCACAAACGGGCGCAACGCCGCGATCGGATCGGAGGGAGCAGTCTGTGTGGCCGTCGACCCCGCGCAGGCGCCCAGCGCCAAAAGGCTCGTCGCCACAATCCAAGTGCGCATGCCGTTTCCCCTTCACCTTCCAGCGGCGCTTCTACACCAACCAGACGACGCTTTTGCAACACTTCGGCGCGCGAAGCGCGCTAATTCTCCCGCCCCCAGTTTGGCGCGGGCGTGTCCTGGCCGGCTTCGATGACTTCGCGACGCATGCGCCTGGCGCGATCGAAGAGAGCGTATAGCGTTTCGCCCTCGCCCCAGCGTATGGCGCGCTGCAACGCCGCTAAGTCCTCGGAGAAGCGCCCGAGCACTTCGAGCACCGCGTCGCGATTGTTCAAGAACACGTCGCGCCACATGGTCGGATCAGACGCGGCAATGCGGGTGAAATCGCGAAAGCCGGACGCGGAGTACTTCACCACCTCGCTTTCAGTGACGCTCTCCAAGTCCTCGGCCATCGCCACGATGTTGAACGCGATCAGGTGCGGCAGATGGCTCACCACGGCAAGCACGACGTCGTGGCGGCTTGCGTCCATGCGCTCCACCTGAGCGCCAAGCGCGCGCCAGAACGCCTCCAGTTTCTCGACTGCCGCTGCGTATTCGGGACGCGCGTCGTCAAGCGGCGTGATGATCTGCCACCGGCCCTTGAACAGCGCAGCGAAACCAGCGTCGGGCCCCGAGTGCTCGGTGCCGGCGAGCGGATGGCCTGGGACCAGGAAAGTATGCGCTGGCGTGAGCTTCCGAACCGCGTCGATCACCGCGCCCTTGACCGATCCCACATCGCTCACGATTGCGCCCGACTTGAGCGCGGGCGCTACGCTCCCCATCGCCGCCGCCATGGCGCCGACCGGCACGCAAAGCAAAACGAGATCGGCCTCCGCGGCAGCGGCTTCCGGGTCGTCAAACACCGCGCCAAAACCGAGAGAACGCGCACGCTGGCGCACACTTTCGTTGGCGTCATAGATGGAAATTCCGCCAGCAGCGCCCGCCTCGCGCGCCGCCAGCGCTACGGACGCGCCGATAAGGCCGGCGCCGACAATGGCGATCCGCTCGAAAATCATAGGCGAGCGTAAGACCCGAGAACGCGGACGCTGTCGAGTCCCGCGCGGGTCATGGCGGCGGCCCGCGGATCGTCGATCGCCAAGAAGCCCTCGATCCGCAGCAGCACCCGAGGCTCGGCGCGGGCGATTTCCTTGCCGACAAGTCCCTGCTCGGCCAAAGCGCGCTGGACCCGGTGATGAGGATCGAACGCCAGCGCGAGCGTGGTGTCGCCGCCCGCAGGTTCGGGATCGAGCGCGGCGAAAACCGCCGCTTCCGGTTCCGCGTCACCCAGCACCGGCAACGCCGCGACGAGGCGCAGATTGGCGAAACGCCGCTCGCTCAATGCCGGCCACCAGGCGCCGACGCCTGGGCCCGCCGGCCAGGTCGTCACGGCGACTACCGCATCCGGGTTCTCCGACGCTCTCTGCAGCGCGGCCTGCGGCTCGCCCAAATCCTTGATGCGCGTGCGCGCACCGAAGTGCCGGCGTGCGCTGTCAAACAGGCGCGCGGGATCACCGCGCCCGCCGCCTACGACGACATCGATGACGCGGCGCTTGCGCTGCGCCGCCGCCATTAAGGCCCGCCAGATCTCAAACAACAACTCGCGATCCAGCGTCGCGGGCGCGATCGCGATTAACCGACGCAACATCTCGATCTCGCGCGCCGGAGAAAGCGGCGCTGAGATGCGCTCGCACAGCTGCAGGCGCTGCGCGAACAGCGCCATAAGCGCGCTGTCGACTCCCTCGATTTCCGAGCGAATCGTTTCGAAAGCGTCGCGAGTGCCGCCGTCGTTCATGTCCGCACACTACCTTCGTTTCACCGGTCGCGCCAATCCTCCTGCTCAGCGCGCGTCATCAACAGGCGGCTCGCCCGATGGGGGTGCGCTGGTCGCGAAGCAGGGTATGCTCGCGCGCATGATTCAGGCTACAGGCGCAGCGAAAGTTCAGGCGGCCGGGGGCTTCCGGGCGCTCAGCTTCGACGCCGGCGCGCCCTTACAGCTGTCGAGCGGGGAAACCATCGCGCCGCTCACCGTCGCGTTTGAAACCTACGGCGCGCTGAACGCCGAGCGAAGCAATGCCGTATTGGTGTGCCACGCGTTGGGCGGCGACCAGTTCGTCGCCAGCCCCAATCCGATCACAGGGAGGCCCGCGTGGTGGCCTCGCATCGTTGGTCCAGGGCTGCCCATCGATACGAACCGACTTTTCGTGATCTGTTCGAATGTTGTGGGCGGCGCCATGGGCAGCACCGGCCCGAGTTCACCTGCATCTGACGGCAAACCACATGGGCTGCGGCTTCCCCCGATCACCATTGCCGACATGGTGCGCGCGCAAGCCATGCTCGTCGAAGCGCTCGGCATCGAGAGCCTCTTTCTCGTGATCGGCCCCGGCATGGGCGGAATGCAGGCGCTGAATTGGGCGAGCGCCTACCCGCGACGCGTGTTTGCGTGCGCATCGGTCGCGGCGTCCGCGCGGCAATCGGCGCAGAACATCGCGCTCGCGGAACTGGGACGCCAAGCGATCATGGCGGATCCCGATTGGCGCAACGGCGCGTACATGGCGCACAACGTACGTCCGTTGAAAGGCGCGAATATCGCCCGTACGGCGATGCGGATTACGGACTTGGCGGCCGACGAAGTGCGCACGCGCGCGCAAGGTTTCTCCAACCAAGAGCAGTTCAAGATCGCGCTCGATGGCGGCGCGCCTGCCGCCTACATTGATCGCTTCGACGCCAACTCGTTTCTTTATCTCAGCCGCGCCATGGATCGTTTCGATCTCGCCCGAGACTTCGGCGGGCGTCTCTCAAACGCCTTCCAAGACGCCAGCACCCGCTACGGCGTCTTCGCCTTCAAGGACGATTGGCGTTACCCGCCGCAGGACAGCCGCGAAATCGCGCATGCTCTTATCGGCGCGGGCGCGGACGCCAGCTATGTTGAGATACCGAGCGGCGGCGGCCATGACGCCTGCTTCCGCGAGGAGCCGCAGTTCGAAGCGGCGTTGACGGGATTCGTCGACGCCGCGGCGGCAGCGCGCGGGTTGGCCTTGCAAGGAGGCACACTCTGATGGGAGATCTGCACCTCCTCGACCGCGCGCCGCCCCTGGCGTTAAGAGCCACACAGGCAACATCGACACAAGCAGCGATCGCGTTGCTCATCCAGGACGGCGCGCGCGTACTCGAGGTGGGTTGCGGCAGCGGTGATCTGATCAGCCTGCTGACGCGGGAGCGGCGCGCATGGGTCAGCGGCCTGGAGAGCGATCCCGCCAACGCGCAGACCTGCGTGCGACGCGGGCTCTCGGTGATCCAAGGCGATATCCAGAGCGACCTTGAGCGCTTTCCAAGCGCTTCGTTCGACTACGTCGTGTTCGCGCACACCTTGCTGGGGATGCGCGATCCGTTGGCCGCGATCAGAGCAGCGGCGCGGGTGGGCGAGCGCATCGTCGTCTCGCTCGACAACGCCGCTCATTGGCGCAAACGCATCCGCCTCATGTTTAACGGCCGCGTCGCCGATTGGAACGACCAGCGCGCGTGCTCCATCCGCGACTTCGCCACGCTCTCGCGGGACCTTCATCTCACCATCGAACGCGCCACGCCGATCAGCGGATCGCACCCCGGCGCCCCGTTCGCGAAGCGCACTGGCCGGGCGAACTGGTTCGCCGAACAAGCAGTTTTTCTGTTGGCCTCATGAAGCGCATCGTCATCTGCTGCGATGGAACTTGGCAGAGCCTCGACAACAAGAGTCTCACCAATGTCGCGCTGACGGCGCGCGCGATCGCGCCCCGCGACGCCAAGGGCCGCCCGCAGATTGTCTACTATTCGCAAGGCGTCGGCGCCTCGGTCAGCGGCGTCAGCATTTGGCAAGGCATGACCGGCGCCGACCTCGACGACCATTTGTTGGACGCCTACGCCTTCCTCAACCTCAACTATGAACCTGGCGATCAAGTCTATCTGTTTGGCTTTTCGCGCGGCGCCTACACTGTGCGCAGCCTCGCGGGGCTGCTGCGAAAATGCGGCGTGCTGCGCCGCGATCATGTGGACAAGGCGCGAGCGGCTCTTGAAATCTATCGCTTGCGCGAAGTGAGCGCCGATAGCCTGTTCGCGGCGCGCTTTCGCGGTGCGCACGCCTTGGCGTGGCCGCGCATCACCAAGGATGGCGCGACGATCAACACGCCGCCTGTGGATTTGCGCATCGCCTATCTCGGCGTTTGGGATACTGTAGGCGCGCTCGGCATTCCACGCCTGCTCCCACTCGATATCGGCCTCAACGCACGCTACCGATTTCACGACACCGCGCTCTCTCGCGCCGTGCTTGCCGCGCGGCATGCGGTTGCGATCGACGAGAAACGGGCGGCCTTCGCGCCGACGCTGTGGAGCAATGTCAACGCGTTCAACACGCCAGGCGCGCCCGCACGCGTCGCGCAAGCATGGTTTCCCGGCGATCACGGGGGCGTTGGCGGTTCCGACATATCGCGCGGACTTTCAAACTGCGCCTTACTCTGGGTGCTTGAGGGCGCGGAGCAAACTGGACTGACATTGGCGCGTGAGCCCGGCTCGGTCGTTTCCGGGGCGCTGGCGCAAATTGATCCGCTGAAGGCACCGCTGGGAGCGAAGGGACCGTCGCTCCTGAGGCTGGCCGGCGCGCGTTGGCGCAAGGGACTTGAGCGCTTCGAGGACATTCACGAAACCGCGGCGCTCCGATGGACCGCGGACGCCGCCTATCGACCCAAGCCGCTGCTGCAACATGCGGCGAAGATCGCTCAGTCGATGCGCGCGGTCCGCTTTGCGGCTTAGTTGGCGGCGCGCGAAAACGGCGGCGCGAGCGAACACGCCGCCGTTTGTGGGTTCGATTTGACGCGCGATCAGCCGCCGCTTGGCCCGCTCACCGTGGCGACCCACTGCTGCACCAAGTTCTCGGTGACCGACAGTGGTGTTGAACCATTGGTGAGCACCGCGTCATGGAAGCCCTTGATATCGAAGTTCGCACCGAGCGCCGTACGGGCCGCTTCGCGCATGCGCAGCAACGCCTGGCGGCCCACCATGTAACCGCAGGCTTGACCTGGCCACACGCAATAGCGCTCGATTTCGGTAACGATGTTGCTTTCCTGGTCGCCGGTCGCCTCCACCATGGATTGGATCGCCTGCTCGCGAGTCCAACGCTTTGCGTGGATGCCCGTATCGACAACAAGGCGTGACGCGCGGAAAGCCGCCGACTGCAGGTACCCGACCTTGCCGAATGGGTCGTTGGCGTACATGCCCATCTCATCGGCGAGTTGTTCAGCGTAGAGCCCCCACCCCTCGGCGTAGGCGTTAAAGCCAAGCAGCGCGCTGCGGATGAAAGGCAGCTCTCCCGCTTCTTGTTGGATCGAAATCTGCCAATGGTGACCCGGGACGCCCTCGTGATACGTGAGCGTGGGTAGCGTGAACTTCGGCCATTCGGTCGCCGGGTCGCGCAGATTGATGTAGTACGCGCCGGGGCGCGAACCATCCAACGCCGCGCTTTGATAATACCCGCCCGGCGCGCCGGCTTCGGTGTATTCCGGCACGCGTTTGATTTCGAGCGCCGCGCGCGCGAGCGTGCCGCACACCTCGCCCATCCGCGCCTTGATCGCCTCGACCTGCGCATTGAGGTCGGCGAGCAGCCGCTCGCGACCCGCCGGTGTGCTTGGATAGATCTGGTCAGGCCGACGCGAAAGCGCGCGCACACGCTCGGCGACGGTGCCGCGCGTCATGCCGTTCGCCCTGAGGATCGTGTCCATCTCCGCGTTGAGCGACGCGACCAACTCTACACCCATGGTGTGGATTTCGTCGGGCGTCATCGACGTGGTCGTCTGGTTGCGCAGCGATACGGCGTACATTTCCTCGCCACGCGGCAGCTTCCAGATGCCCGCGTCATGCGTCGCCTGCGGACGGACGCCGTTAAGGGCGGCGATCTGGCGTTGGTAAGCCGGCAGGATTTCGTCAGCCACGATCGCTTGCGCGCGCTGAGCAAGCGCTGTCTTGTCGGCGTCGGCGATATCGGCGACCTGTGCCAGTTTTTGCGCGAACGTCGCCACCAGCACATTTTCAGCAGGTGCAATGCCCGCAAAGGCGGTCAGCTGACGAAGCGCGCCGTCAATCGCGAAGTCCGGCGCCAACACGCCCGCGGCGACATCCTCGCCCATCCGCGTTGTTTCCTGGTCGAGCACGCGCGCGTATGCAGAAAGACGCGAGAGGTAGGCGTCCGCGAGTTCGCGATTGGTGACCTGGTGTTGGCTGACCAGGAAATCGGGAATGCCGGTGTAGGAGCCGGTGAGCTGCGTTACCAAGTAAGGCGCGCCGGCCCCGCCGCCGACTTCGAAACCCGCCGCCGCGACGCTATTTTCGATCGCGGTGATGACGACATCATACGTCACCGCATCCTGGCCGCTCAGAGAAGCGCGGTTGAGGCGGCGAAGATCAGTAAGCGCCCGCTCGCCGATGGCGCGTTGACGCAGAAACCCTTCCTTCGATGCATCGCTGAGACGATCCATGTAGCGCCCGCCGGCCTGCTCTTCCGAGATGGCGAGGCTGGTGGCGAACTCCGGCGCCTCGCGCATCGTTTCGGTACAAACCCGATCGAGAATAGCGCCTAGTTCAGGGCCAGCGGGGCGCGTGCAGGCAGCGAGGACGAGACCAGCCGCGGATGCGCCGAGCAGGGCGCGGCGAGAAATGTGCATAGGGTGCTTCCCTCCGGTTAAGCGGTTCGGCGGCCACCTTAGCCCAAGAGCGGGTCATGACACGAGGGCTGCGACGAGCGGCGGCATGGCCGCGACCACCCGAACCTCAGGGTTCCCTGGCTCGTGCGGGCGCCTTGGCGAGCAGTACCCGTCCCTCGGAACGGGCGGTGCTTGCGTAGAGCCGCTTCACGGCTTCCATCAGCAGCACTCCCCCCTGGGCTGGCCATAGCAGCTCGCCCACCCGCTCGAAGGCGTCGGCGGCGCCTACGAATGGCGACCACGCAGACGGCGGCGCATAGAGCGCGCGCGCCGACGCCACAGGCTCGAACATGGCGTCGGTGAGGAGGCCGCTCAATTGGGTGCGCGAATAGGGGCGGCCGTGACCAAAGGGGGTCGCATCCGACTGCGCCCAGAAACTCCAACGGTTGGCGACGATGGCGACCAAGCGTCCCTCCGGCGCCATCACGCGCCATATTTCGCGCAGCAGCGCGGCGGCAGCATGGGTTTCCTCCAGCGCATGGACCAACAAGACACGGTCGAAGATCGCGTCCACGAACGGCAGACGCCCCTCGTCGCCCAACACGGTGAGGCCCGCCCCACCGGCGGGCCACGCCTCGGCCCCCTGCGCGGCTGGCATCATCGCAACAACGCGCCGGGCCGCGCCAGCATGGGACGCCAAGTATGGTGTCGCATAACCGACGCCAAGCATGTCGAGGCCGTCACAACTCGGCCAGAGCGCGGCGAGGCGGCGCGCCGTGACGCGCTGCACGGCCGCCCCGAGCGGCGACTCGTAAAATCTTTGCAGGGCGAAGACATCGACGCGCATCGGCTGTAAGCGCTAAGCTAGGATATGCTGCAAATCCATCAATTCCCCTGCCTCGCCGACAATTACGGTTTTCTTATCCACGATCCTGCAACCGGGGCGACCGCGGCTGTTGACACCCCCGACGCCAACGAAATCCTGAGCCAAGCTGAAGCGAAGGGTTGGCGGATCTCCGACATTTGGAACACGCACTGGCACCCCGATCATGCCGGCGGCAACGCCGCGATCAAGACCAAGACAGGCGCGCGCGTCACCGGCCCTGGCGAAGTGGAGCGTATCGGGACAGCACCAGATCGCGTAGTCGCGGGAGGCGATGTGGTTTCGCTGGGCGCCCACACAGCGCGGGTTCTAGATGTCCGCGGCCACACGCTCGGCCATCTGGCCTATGTGTTCGACGCCAGCAACGTCGCGTTCGTCGGCGACGCGCTTTTCTCTCTCGGTTGCGGGCGCATCTTCGAAGGCACGCCTCAGCAGATGTGGGCAAGCCTTCAAAACATCGCCGCCCTGCCCGCGTCGACGACGCTGTACTGCGCTCATGAATACACGCAATCCAATGCGCGCTTCGCGCTGAGCGTGGATGCTGAAAATCCCGCGCTTGTGGCGCGGGCAGCCGAGATCGAAGCGCTTCGCGCGCGCAGCGCGCCTACTGTGCCCATGACTCTAGCCCTTGAAAAGGACACCAACCCCTTCCTGCGCGCGCCGCTGCTCAAAGCGGCGCTCGGCATGCCGAACGCGCAGGATTGGGAAGCGTTCGCGGAAATTCGCCGCCGCAAGGACACCTTCAAGGGCTGACGGCTCAGCAACCGGCGCAATCGTCGCGCCGCGCTTGCTCCACCTGCACGGTGACGTGCGCAATGCCGAAGCGTTGCTTTATGCCGCCCGCGATCACCTTCAGGAACACGTCGTCGCTTCCAGCCGGCCGTTCAATATGCGCGGTGAGCGCAGCGCGCGTAGCGCTCATCGCCCAGACGTGCAGATCGTGAACGGCGGCGACCCCTGGTTGCTCAAGTAGAAACGCCCGGACCGCGGCGACATCGATGCCGGGCGGCGCCGCGTCAAGCGCGAGGTCAAGCGACTCACGCAACAATCCCCAGGTTCCAACCAGTATCACGACAACCACCGCGATCGAGGCGAGGGGGTCAATCCAAGCGGCGTGCGTGAGCCACATCAGCGCACCCGCGCAAATCACCGCCGCCGAAACGCCCGCATCCGCGAGCATGTGGAGGAAGGCGCCGCGTGCATTCACGTCATGTGTGCGCCCCCTCAGAAACAGCAGCGCTGTCGCCCCGTTGATCGCCACGCCCGCCGCCGCCACCGCCATAACGACAAGCGGCGCCGTCTCCTGGGGAACCATTAAGCGCTTGCCGGCCTCGACCAAGAGCCCGCCGCACGCCGCCACCAACACCAGCGCGTTGGCCAACGCAGCAAGAACGGTGGCCTTGGAGAATCCATAAGTACGCTTATCGCTCGCGCCGCGCCTCGCCAACCACGCCGCTCCGCCCGCCAGCGCCAAGCCCAGGACATCTGAAAGATTGTGCGCGGCGTCGGACAAGAGCGCGGTCGAGTTCGCCCAGAACCCCGCCGCGCACTCAAGCGCTACGAAGCCCAAATTCAACGCGATCGCGACGGTATAACGTTTGTCGCCTGGGGGCGCGTGATCGTGATGAACGTCGTGTTCGTCACCATGCGTGTGGTGATGATGATGCGCGTGTCCGTGCATGACGAAGATGTGAGCGAAATCGTCGTCGCCGGCAAGCGCGCGCTTAGCGCAACGCCCATGTCTTTAGCAATTGATGCGCAATCGCGAACGGCGGTGGGCAGAACGCGCCCTGGAACGATCCCGCGATCAGCGCGCGCGCCTCCTCGCGGCTGAACCAGCGCGCGCTCTCAAGCTCGTGCGGGTCAATACGCTCAGCGTCGTGGGTGACCTCCGCCAGCGCGCCGATCATGAGCGAATGTGGAAATGGCCAAGGCTGAGTCGAATGCAGCGTCACCTCGCTTACGATCAAACCGGCCTCCTCCAACGTCTCGCGCGCCACCGCCTCTTCTATGGTTTCGCCCGGCTCGATGAAGCCAGCGAGCGCGGAGTGCATGCCGCGCGGCCACGCGCGCTGACGCCCCAACAGACACTTGTCGCTGAACGTCGGCAACATGATGCAAACCGGGTCGACACGCGGGAAGTGCTCAGCTTTGCAGGCGGGGCAATCGCGCTTCCAACCGGCTTCCACAATCAGCGTCGCAGCTCCGCAATTGGCGCAAAAACCGTGACGCGCGTGCCACTCGAACACAGACTTCGCAGGACCTAGGATGGCGAGTTCGTTGCGTGTGAGCCTAGGCCCCAATGCTCGCAGGTCATCGAAACGACCAAGATCAGCGAGCAACTCGCCGTCGGTCGCCACGACCGCGAAGTGCGGTGTTTGTTCGCGATCTAGCCCCAGAAACAGTAACGGCGCTTCTTCCGATGCAATCCGGCACAGCGTATGCGCGCCAAGCCAGCCGATAGCCACCTCACCTGCCCGCTCCACCACGAACGGCCGGTGCTGAAAGAACGGGACGACCTTTGTGTTCGAATGCTCGAGCGCGGCGTTGATCCACTCCCTATCGCGACGGTGATGCGCCGCGCGATCAAGCGGCGAGCGCGTGAAAGCGTTGGGGTTTTCCGGCAGCAACGTCATTCGCGAACCAGTGACTGCAGCGCACGGCCGCTCCCCGGAGCGGTCGTGAACCCGTCAGGCGCGGGACCGCCGCTCATATTGATGCAAAACCGCCAACCGCCTTCGGTCAGCTCATAGACGCCGCTATTGATGTTGCCCGCCTCGGGCCCGTGCTCAAACGCAAGCGAAAAGATCGCCGGCGCCGTGGCGTCATCCACGCTTACACGCCCGGAATAATCCGCTCCCATTCCCGTCGACACGAAGCGGTCCCCGTCAACGCTAATGCGCGCGTTGACGTATGCCGCTGCTGGCACACTGACGCCATCGATTTCCAGGCTATTGATGCGCCACTTGCCTTGGAGGTCCCGCAGGCTCACCGTGCGCCTCCGCCTGCCGGACGCCGGAACCGCAACACGAACTGATCGGTGTGGCCTCGGATATCGGATTCAAATACACGCAATGAGCGATCGTCCGCGGGATTGCGCAACACATCGCTCTCTCCGTCGAGCACAAAGCCCGCCGCCGTGAGTTCGCGCACGACTTGCGCGCGATCTATGCGGTGCGATGCTGTCGCGCCATCGACGCCGACGGGAGCGCCGTCGGGCGCCGCGTGATCGATGATAACAAGCACGCCGCCCGGCCTCAACGCCGCGAACACTTCTTGGTTCAGCGCTGGCACATCAATGTTGAGCTGTCGGAGGTGAAAGTCGTGGTAGATCTGCGAGATAAAGATCGCATCAAGCGGCTCATCAGCCGACCACCCAGCGTAACCCTGCTGAAGCACGGTCACATTGGGATAGCTTGGCGCCACGGCGAGGATCGCGCGCGGCGGACGATCCGGCGCATTCGGACGGTCGACGGCGAAAACCCGGCCTGTTTCGCCGACCGCCACCGAAAACAAACGCGTGTAATAGCCGCCGCCTGGACCAACATCCGCAACACGCCAGCCCTCGCGCACGCCGGTGAAAGCGAGCACGTCGCCCGGGTGACGGAGCGCGTCGCGCTCTCGGTCAGCCTGAGGGCGGCGGTCGTCCGCCAGCGCCGCCACGATGTGCGGCGATTGGGGGGTTACAGCCGGCGCCTCGGCCAGCATGATGCCGGGCACCGCCCCGCCCGCGCACGCCCCAAGAACCGCCGCCGCAGCCAACCCGATGATCAACGCTCGCATGCCAACCTCCGCTCCCGGGGGACATAGCCGCTCCGCGACAGCTTGTCTTCTGCGCTAGTATCCCGCCGTGATTCCGGTGACCGCCACCCTCGCGCTCGATGAACGCGACCTCGACGAGCGCTTTGTCCGCGCGGCCGGCCCTGGCGGCCAGAACGTCAACAAGGTTTCAACCGCCGTCGAGTTGCGGTTTCGCCTGGGCGGTTTCACGCAAATGCCAGACGATGTGCGCGCGCGGCTGGCAACCCTGGCGGGACGGCGGCTCACATTAGACGGAGAGATCGTCATCCGCGCCGACGAGCACCGCACGCAAGAACGCAACCGGGAGGCAGCGCTGGCGCGTCTTGTCGCGCTCGTCGAACAGGCGACGCACAAGCCAAAGCCGCGCCACAAGACCAAGGTGCCGCGCGCCGAGCGCCAGCGCCGCATGGATCACAAATCGCGACGCTCCGATATCAAGGCTGGTCGCGCACGGCCACGCGGCGAGGATTGATCAGACGCTTATACACTAACGCCCACGCTTAGCCGCCAGGGGCGGCGGGGTCAGTTCCAGCTGTTCCGGCGGCGCAAGCGGGCGGGGAGCAGCATCGATCGGCGCTACCTGCTTGATCTCCTTCCCCGCGTCAGCGGCTCCCAATTCTTTGAACTTACGCCCCGTCACCATTACCCGCGTTTCAATGTTGTGGGTCATCGTGTTGAACGCGGAGACAGAGTTGCCGAGCGCTTTTCCCAGATCCCCCACGTTATCTGCAATCTGACTAAGGCGCTCATAGAGTAAACGGCCCAGCGCGGCGATCTCCTGGGCGTTCTTGGCGCTCTGCTCCTGACGCCAGCCGAAAGCGATGATGCGCGCGAGCGCCACCATGCCAGAGGGGCTGGCGATGATCACTTTACTCGAGAACGCGTCATCCTGCAGCGTGTGATCGCGCTCCAAGGCTTCATGTAAGAGATTGTCGCCCGGAACGAACATGACGACGAAGTCGACTGTGTCGGTATTCGGCAGATGCTTCCAATATTCCTTCGAGGACAGCGCTTTCACGTGATTGCGCAATTCGGAAGCATGTTTCTTCAAAAGCAATTCGCGCGCCGCTTCGTCCGGCGCTTCGATAGCGTCGAGGAAGGCCGAGAACGCTACCTTCGAATCTACGACAACGCTGCGCCCGCCCGGCATCTTGACCACGACATCAGGGCGCAACTTGCCGCCATCGCCGTCGACAGTGGTTTGTTCCTCGAAGTCGACGCGCGGCGCCAACCCCCCCATCTCGAGCGCGTTGCGCAAACTGTGCTCGCCCCAGCGCCCGCGCGCCTTCGGGCTCTGCCGCAGCGCATGAACAAGCTTGCCCGTGACGTTCTGGGTTTCCTTCAGCGTGTCGCCGATCGTGCGCATTTGCTGCGCCAGCGCGCCTTGCTCCTCCTTGCGCGACTTCTCCAACGTCTCAACCTGCGCCGTGAGTTTCGCCAGCGCCTCCTGCGCGGGCGTGACGACATCCTTCACACTGCCTTGTGCGGCTTGCCGATGTTTCTCAAAGGTCTCGTTCGCCAGAGAGAGAAAGCGCTGCTGGTTGGCGTCGAGCGCCTTGGCCGCCAACGCGGCGAAATGTTCGGTGAGAGCCTTGGCATGTTCCTCGGCGGCGGCCTGACGCGTCGCGGCCGACGCCTTTTCAGCGGCCAGTTCGGCGGCGAGCTTGCTGGTCTCCGTCCGCAGGGCGTCACATTCGGCGACGGCGCGATCGCGCTCGGCGCGGATCATGTCGACGCCCTCAAAGCGCGCCTTCGCGGCGGCCGCCGCCTCTTGCGCCTTGGCGGCGCGATAGGCGAACCAGGCCGCGGCGGCGAGCGAGGCGAGCGCCAGGAGCAAGAACGGGAGCGATTCGGTCATTGCCGCAGACTAGCGGTTTTCCGGCGCCGCGACTTTGGCGTGGATGTGGTATAATGTTGATCTTGCGCAATGGCGCGCGGCGAGGCCAGCCTCAAGGGTACACGTCATGGATGTCTTTGATTACCTGATCCCCCTCGCCCTGATCGTCGTGTTCGGGGTGCTTTGCTTTGGCATCTACGCCATGTTCCGCGGCGGCGACTTCGGGCGCTCCTGGTCGAACAAAGCCATGCGCATGCGCGTGCTCGCCCAATTCGTGGCCATTCTGATATTGGTTGCGGCAATGTGGGCGAAGCAGCATTACGGCTGACATGGTCCGCATCGATAAGATTGTCACCAAGGCCGGCGACGGCGGCCAGACGCGCCTGGCCAGCGGCGCGCCGGTTTCGAAGGCGAGCTTGCGCGTCGCCGCCTACGGCGCGGTTGACGAAGCCAATTCCGCGATTGGGGTTGTTCGGCTCAACACGAGCGCGAACGTTGTCCTAGACCCGATCCTTGATCGCATCCAGAACGACCTCTTCGATCTAGGCGCCGATCTCGCAACGCCAGACGCCGGCGCCAAGCTGGATTACGAACCGCTGCGCATTCAGGAGAGCCAAGTGCTGCGGCTGGAGCGTGAAATCGACGCGCTGAACAGCGATTTGTCGCCGCTCACCTCGTTTATTCTTCCTGGCGGAACGCCGGCGGCCGCGCACTTGCACTTGGCGCGGGCAATCGCGCGGCGCGCGGAGCGAGACATTGTCGCGCTGGCAGCGACGGAAGCAGTGTCTCCCGAAGCGGTGAAATACGCCAACCGGCTCTCCGACCTGCTTTTCGTCGCCGCGCGCTGGGCCAACGATCACGGCCGCGGCGACCTGCTCTGGAAGCCCGGCGCGAACCGGTGATCGTCGCTAGCCAGCGATGTACTGCGCGCCGTTCACGGTCATGGTGGCGCCCGTGATGAACGCGGCTTGGTCAGAGGCGAGAAAACTCACCATCGACGCGATCTCCTCGGCCTTGCCGAGGCGACCAGCTGGGATAGTGGCGATGATCTTCTTCAGCACATCCTCGGGAACCGCTGCGACCATATCGGTATCGATGTAGCCTGGGGCGACGACGTTCACCGTAACGCCCTTGGCCGCGCTTTCCTGGGCCAGCGCCTTGGTGAAACCGATCATGCCGGCCTTGGCCGCCGAGTAATTCACTTGGCCTACTTGGCCCTTCTGGCCATTGATCGAGCTTATGTTGATCACACGCCCAAAGCCGCGTTCGCGCATGCCTTCGATCACCGGACGCGTCATATAGAAAAGGCTGTCCAGATCGACGCGGATCACATCCCGCCATTTCTCGGCGTTCATCTTGTGGAAGAGACCGTCGCGCGTGATGCCGGCGTTGTTCACCAGGACGTCGACTGGCCCGCACTCGGCGACCACCTTAGCGATCCCTTCCGCGCACTGGGCTTCATCGCCCACATCCCACTTGTAGACCTTGATGCCGAGTTCCTTGGCTGTCGCCTCGGCGGCTTCCGCGTTGCCTGCATAGTTGGCGGCGACAGTCAGCCCATCCGCCTTCAGACGCGCCGAGATCGCCTTGCCGATCCCGCGCGTTCCGCCCGTAACCAAAGCCACACGCGCCATGCACATCCTCCCAGCTCGTCTTACGCGAACGCCTCAACCACAACACTTGCAAGACTTCGAGCCGCTTGCAACACGGGGAGCGGCTAGAGAGAACAGAAAATGACCGAACTCGCAGAGCGCCGCCTCGAAACCGTCCGCCGCCACATGGCGCTTGAAGTCACCCACGATTGGGACGGCGTGATCGCCACCTTCGCTCACCCGCGCTACGAGATGTACGGCGGCGGCCAGGTGTTCGACGGCGAGGCCGCGGTGCGCGGCTATTTCGCCGCTTCACGCACGCCCTTTCCCGATCAGGGCAACGAGATCATCGCCATCTCGCATGCGGACAACACCGTCCTCGTTGAGTTCTGGCTCACCGGCACGCATCGCGGGCCGCTGAAACTTGGCGGACGCACAATCGAGCCCACGGGCAAGGCATTCCGCATGCGCATGGCCGCCAGCTTCGAATTCGCGCCCGGCAGCGACAAGATCATCTGCGAACGCCCCTATTTCGATCAGAGCGCGGTGCTTCGCGAATTGGGGATCGCCTAATCCCAGTAGTTGAACACCACCTGCCCTACAGTCTGCGGATTCCAGTAACGCAGATCATACGTCATGTTCTTGTTCACGCTCCTGAGCCATTCCCGATCACGTTCCGTAAGGTCACGGCTTAGATCCTCAGCTTCAAGGATGTTCAGCGTCGGCCCGTAATAGCCCGCTGCAGCAGTGACCACCGATGCATCATCGAAGAATGACCACCCTTGGTCTTCGCGGATTGTCGTTAGCGCAAGGATTGGCGCATCTGCGCCGATCAAGGCAGCAAATCGCCCCTCCTCCCTGGTGACGATGCATCGATGATAGGTTCGATGAACGCCGCGCCAGTCGAACGACTCGATTTTCCAGTAACACTCGCGCGCGATGACGAACGTCAGCGCCTTTATGGCCGACTGGCTTAACGGTTCAGCGGAGCCTGAGTAGGCATGAACCAGCGCCGGCGAGACGCCATCGATCACCTACCGCTCCACGCACACCGCAATCCCCATGCCGCCGCCGATGCAGAGCGTGGCGAGGCCCTTGGACTTGCCGCGGCGCTGCAGTTCATAGAGCAGCGTCGTCAGCACGCGCGCGCCGGAAGCGCCAATCGGGTGACCGATGGCGATGGCGCCGCCATTGACGTTCACGATCGCCTCGTCCCAGCCCATGTCCTTGTTTACGGCACACGCTTGCGCGGCGAAGGCTTCGTTGGCTTCGACGAGATCAAGGTCCGAAACCTTCCAACCCGCCTTCTCAAGCGCGGCCTTCGAGGCCGGGATCGACCCTGTGCCCATGATCGCGGGGTCGACGCCGCGCGAGGCCCACGAAGCGATGCGCGCCAGCGGCGTCAGTCCGCGCTTCGCCGCCTCATCCGCCGTCATCAAGACCAAAGCTGCCGCGCCGTCATTGATGCCGGAGGCATTCGCAGCCGTCACCGTGCCGTCCTTCTTGAACGCGGGGCGCAAACCCGCCGCGCCCTCAAGCGTGGCGTCGTGTTTGATGTATTCGTCGTTCTCGACGACCGTGTCGCCTTTGCGGCCCCTGACGGTGACCGCGACGATCTCGTCCTTGAACTTGCCGGCCTTCTGCGCGGCGCTCGCTTTTTTCTGCGAGTTCGTGGCGAACTCATCCTGTTGCGCGCGGGTGATCTGCCATTTCTCGGCGACGTTCTCGGCGGTGACGCCCATGTGATAGGCGTTGAACACGTCGGTGAGGCCGTCATTGATCATCGTGTCCGTGAACGTCACCGGCCCCATCTTAGTGCCGGCGCGCATGTGCGCGGCGTGCGGCGACAGGCTCATGTTCTCCTGGCCGCCGGCGACCACGATCTTGGCGTCTCCGGCCTTGATCTGCTGGTAGCCGACCACGACCGCGCGCAGGCCAGACCCGCAGACCTGGTTCAGCCCCCAGGCCGGGCTGTCGTCCGGCACGCCCGCGGCGCGCGCGGCCTGCCGGGCGGGGTTCATCCCCTGGCCGGCGGTGAGCACTTGTCCGAGCACCACTTCCGAAACCTCGCCGGCTTCAACCTTGGCGCGTTGCAGCGCGGCGGCAATGGCGACGCGCCCCAACTCATGCGCGGGCGTTGCAGCAAAGGCCCCGCTAAAGCTGCCGACGGGTGTACGGGCGGCGGAAACGATAACGATGTCGGACATGGGCTGCGGCTCCTAAAGGCGCGAAGGCTTTGGTCTGAAAAGGAGAGTTAACCTGCCCTATGGCACAGGCAACGGGCGAAATCCAAGCGCCCGGTCGCAATCTACAGAGCCAAACAGGGGCTTTGTCTTGCATTGCGGCGAAGGAGGGAGGATTTTGCCGCGCAAGCGCCGCTTCGCGCCTGCAACAAGGATGGACCCCAGTGGCGGATTCAAACGGCCAATCCAGATCAGAGGGCGAAGAACCCGCCGACGCGGTGGTGATCAAGAAATACGCCAACCGCCGCCTCTACAACACGGCGTCGTCATCCTACGTGACGCTCGACCATCTGTCGGAGATGGTGCGAGACGGCGTCGACTTCGTCGTGCAGGACGCCAAATCCGGCGAGGACATCACCCGCTCGGTGCTGACACAGATCATCTTCGAACAAGAGAGCCGCGGCCAAGCCCTGCTTCCGGTTCAGTTCCTGCGCCGCATCATCCGCTTCTATGGCGATCAGATGCAGGGCTTCCTGCCCCCCTATCTTGAGATGAGCATGGAGAGCTTCTCCAAGGCGCAGGATCAGATGCGCGAGAATTTCTCGCGGGCGTTCGGCGCCAACACGCCGATGGCCGCCTTCGAGGACCTCACACAACGCAATATGGCGATGTATCAGCAAGCCATGAAGATGTGGGCGCCCTTCACCAAGGGGCTGCCTAGCATGGGGCAAATGCCAGGCGGCGCCAACGTCATGGCCGAACCGGAAAGCGACGACGCCAAGGAAGAAGAGCTCTCAGAGCTGCGCAAGCAAATGGAGACGATGCAAAAGCAGCTCGATGCGCTCGCGCGCGGCAAGAGCTGACGCCAAGCCGATCTCGCCTGTCGCCACGCAACTAGCGTTGAGAAAACCGAATGCGCCTTCGCTTCAGCCGCAGGGAGTGCCTCGCTGGCGGTGTCGCGCTGGCAGCGCTTGGCACTGAAGCGACGGCGGAATCGTCGCTACACGGCATCGACAACGGCGCGACCCTCATCGGCGCGCGGGACCGCGCAGGAATCGAACTCTCCGGAGACTGGGCGTACTCCGTTGATCCTTATCGCGACGGTCTGAACGGTTTCCACGGCGCGTCGGCGGGCCTCGGCCATCGCCGCTTCGACGACATCGATGTCGACGCCTACACCCAAGCGCACCCCAATGCCTTGTTCGAGTACGACATGGCGCGCGCGGCGCGCGCGCGTCTCCCTTCGGCATGGATGGGGCATGCTCCGGAATTGCGCCGTTATGTCGGACTGATGTGGTATCAGCGCACGTTCACCGTTGAGGGGCCGGTGCGCGGGCGCGCGTTCATCCACGTCGAAGGCGCGAACTATCGCACGGTCGTTTACGTGAACGGCGCGCGCGTGGGCGGCCACGAAGGCGGCTTCACGCCGTTTGCCTGCGAAGCGACGACGCACCTGCGCACGGGCGAAAACCAGATTACGCTCGCCGTCGACTCCGAACCGTCGCCGGAGACCATTCCGCCACCGGTCACGGACTGGGAAAACTATGGCGGCGTTACGCGTCCTCTGCGCGTCGTGCTTACCCCGGAGACTTTCATCGATGACGCCTGGGCGCGGCTTACGCGTGACGGCGCCCTCGCCTTCAGCATGCGCCTGAACGGACCGCGTGTGCGCGGTCGGCGAGTACGGGCGCGGATTCCGGCGCTGGGCGTCACGGTCCGGGGCCGCACCGGCGAGGATGGGTGCTGGCACGCCGAGACGCCGGCGCCTCCAGAACTCCGGCGTTGGTCGCCTCAATCGCCGACATTGTATCAAGTTGTCTTCGAGACTACCGACGATGCGCTCAGCGACCGCGTCGGCTTTCGCACCGTTGAAACGCGCGGCGAAGATATTCTGTTGAATGGCGAGCCGATCTTCTTGCGCGGGATTTGTCTGCACGAGGAAGAAATTGGCGAGGCCCCGGTTCGGAACATGACGCCCGAGGCCGCCGAGCGATTGCTTCGCATCGCCAAGGACGATCTCCACTGCAACTTCGTGCGCCTAGCCCACTATCCGCACACCGAAACCACGGTCCGCCTCGCCGACGAAATCGGGCTGATGGTCTGGAGCGAGATCCCCGTGTACTGGCGTATCGACTGGGAAAGCGCTGAAACGCTGACCACAGCCCGGCGCATGTTGGCCGAGAACATTCAGCGCGACCGCAATCGCGCGGCGATCATTTTGTGGAGCGTCGGCAACGAGACGCCTCTGAGCGAGGCGCGCAACTCGTTCATGCAAACGCTGGTCGCCGACGCAAGACGCCTTGACGATAGCCGGCTTATTACTGCTGCTCTGCTTACGAACCGCACGGAAGAGCACGGCCGCCCGCTGATCACTATCGACGACCCTCTCGCCCAGAGCCTCGATGTCCTGGGCGTCAACACTTACAACGGTTGGTACAGCGACGACGCGCTTTCGGCGTTGCCGAGCATCGCGTGGCGGTCACGCCTGGGCAAGCCGATGGTGTTCTCGGAGTTTGGCGCCGACGCGCTCGCTGGTTTTCACGACCCCGACCTAATGCGCAAGTTCTCCGAGGAGTTTCAAGCGGATTACTATCGTCAGACCCTGGCCATGAGCGAGAGCATCGGGTTCCTGCGCGGACTCTCGCCATGGATATTGAAGGACTTTCGATCGCCGCGGCGCCAGCACCCGATCTACCAGGAGGGTTGGAATCGTAAGGGGCTTATTTCGCAAACGGGCGTTCGCAAGCAGGCTTTCGCGGTATTGTCCGAACACTATCGCCAACGCGCCAATGGCTAGCCGCAGCCCCTACTGAGCTTCGGGGCCCGGGTCGCCGCCATCGCGCAACGCGAGGGGCAGCCCGCGCAAGATCGCGACAAGTCGCGCTTGATCGGAAGCGCCGGTTTTTCGCAAGACGCCCTTCATCAAAAAGCGAACTGCGTTTTCGGTGACGCCACGCCGGATTGCGAACTCGCGAATGGTCTCGCCATCGGCCAGCGATGCAGCGAGAAACGCTTCGCTCGGCGTTAGCCCGTACCACGCGGCAAGGTGGTCGACGGGAATAGACGGCGCCTTGCTGCGCGGCCCGATCGTGACCAACATGGACGCACCTTCGACATAGCCGTCGAGCGCCAGCGCCGATTGAGGCGCAATCCGGATCGCCAGCACAGCGTGCTCGCCGCCATCTGCGTTCGTCGCGGTGAAGGCGGCGCTTGCCGGCGGGTCTGCCGCAGCGAGCCGCTCAAGCTCCGCGTTCGCGGCGACGCTCGCAAAGCGCCAACCCCCATCGACGACGCGGCCGGTTCCATCGCTCACAAAGGCCTCAACGCGCGGATTTGCATTGACCACGCTGAAATCCGCGCGCAACGCCAGAACGCCCGCCGCGCTCATCGCCAACGCCGCCTCCGCCGCGCCCGCGCGCAAATCCGTCTCGGCAATACGTTTGCTGATGCGCACGGCGCGTTGGATGTGCGGCGCCACCAAATGCATGCCCCGATGCAAACGCGATATGTCGTATCCCTCGGGACCGGGAAACACCCAAGCCAAGCGGTATTCGTCGTCGCGATCCAAGATCGCGGCTAGCGCGCGCACGATCTGCCAATTGGACAAAAAGTGTTTGTAGAACTCGCTGTCCTTCAATTCGTCGCGCGGACAGATGTCGTCGGTATCCACGATCTGTCCAATCGGAAGCGGCGCGATACGGCGGCTCCACGGCTGCACGCCCGCGAAGGTGGAGGCGTAAATGTCACGCGCGTGCGGCGCCAGGTTCGCAGCCGCCACGAAGCGTGCGCCCCGATACGGCGCGCGCTCCCACAATAGAAACGACACATCCCAGTGCGGCGGCGAATAGGCGTTGACAAAACGCACCATCGCTTCATCCCAGGTCGCGGCATCAAGCGCCGCCTGGTAGATGCAGCTCACCACATCGTTGAAAACATCGAGTTCCGTGGTCATCCCGGCCAGTCCGCACAACGCATGCGGAAGCTTGGCTACGGCGGCCGGGCGGCGGCGACAAGAGGCCCGCGCGCGAGGGACTGGCCGCTCGCGCGCGAGGCGTCGGCGTTACGGTATGATCGTAGGCTCCACCGTCACCGCGAAGGAATGGACGGTGTCACGGAGGCAGCCGCCGATCCGACCCCAAGCCCAAATGCGGTAGCGATGCGCGCCACGCGGCAAGTCGTCAGCCACCGGCACCAACTCGCTGGCGCCGGGTTCAAGCCATCCAGACATCACGCCGCGCTCAGTGCTGACGTTTTGGACCACGTATTGCACGGCGGTGCAGTGCGTCGGTGGCGCGGTGAGGCGCACCGCGATCTGCGCGCCAGGGCCGTCCGAGTTCAGCGTGATTTCCGCAAAGCCGCGGCACACGAGGGCGTCGCCGAAGGGCGAAGGGTCGCTGCCTTGGCAGTTGACGGTGTACGTTTGCGCCGTTCCGCGGGCCCCCTGCAGCGCGCCCGGCGCAATCTCGGTCGGCACGCGATACCCCTGCGCTGTCGCGGCGCCCGCCAGCGCCACGCTCACGACTAGCGTCGCGACAATCCGCTTGATCAAAGTTTTCGACATTCTCGCCTCCACGCGCCCTCGCCATGTTCTTGACAGCGAAGCGCGCTGAGCGCGCTACCCATTTGGGTAGGATGAGCTTAGTCCCAATGCTTGGGTTTGCGCTGCGTCCAGGGCATTTCTTTCTCGAGCTGCCCCGCGAGCCGAAACAGCGTGCCTTCGTCGCCATAGCGGCCCGTGAACATCATACCGATGGGAAGGCCGGCGCTGCTTTGCGCAAGGGGCAGCGCCATCGAGGGTTGCCCAGTCATGTTGAACGGCGGGGTGAAGCCAAAGGTGCGCGACTGGCGCTTGTCGAACTCCTTAAGGTCCTCCATCAACGTGTCGAGGTAGTCGACGCGCGGTGGCGGCGTGATCATCACCGGCGTCAGCCAAACGTCCCAGGTTTCGAACCGCTGCAAAATCTGCCGGTTCATCAGCCGCAATTGCTGCCAGCCCCACATAGCTTCCTGGCCACTGATCTTCTTTCCGGCTTCATAGGCGCGGCGCGCCAACCCTTCGATGTCGTCGCCGGGTTCACGCCCCTTGCGCTCGATCCAGCGCTTCATGCCCGCCGCGAAGTTTCCCGCCGAGACCAATCCCTGCGCTCGATACAGCAAGCGGTAGTCGATACCCAATCCTTCTTCGCGCACATCGTGGCCGAGCGCACGCAAAGTTTCCGCTGTGCGTTCAAGCGCTGTCTGCACATCGGCGTCGAGAGGGACGCCAGACGCGGTCTCGCTGGACCACGCGATGCGCAGCTTGCCGGGTCCGCGCGCCACATCCTCAAGATAGGGCCGCTCTTTTTGAGGATACGCGAAGGGACTTCCCGGCTCGGGATAGCCCGTCGCGTCAAGCATCGCTGCGCTATCGCGCACCGTGCGCGAAACAACATGGTCCACTGAGAATCCGATGGCGCGATCCGCATCATCGGCGCCGTTGGGGTTGCGGTCACGCGTGGTTTTCAAACCAACCAGACCGCAGCAAGCCGCCGGGATCCGAATTGAACCCAGGCCGTCGCTTGCGTGCGCGAGCGGCGCCATGCCCGCCGCCACCGCGCTCGCCGCACCACCCGAAGAACCGCCCGAAATGTGATCGGCGTTCCAAGGATTGCGGCAGGGCCCCAAACGCGCCGAAGTGGTGACGCCGGGAATGCCAAACTCAGGGGTATTGGTTTTGCCTGCGAGGACGACCCCAGCCGCTCGATACCGCTTCACCAGTTCGCTATCGTGATCATCGGCCGTGACTTCAGCGAACCGGCTGCCCGAGGTGCGCGGCCAGCCCTTAACCTTGAGGCCCAGATCCTTGATCAAAAACGGCACGCCCTGAAACGGCCCATCCGACAGCGCCGCCGACGCCGAAGCGCGCGCTTCGTCATAGGCCTTGTAAACCACCGCGTTCAGCGCGCCGTTGTGTCGCTCAATGCGCTCGATCGCAGCGTCGAGTAGCTCCACAGGCGAAACCGCGCGTTTCTTCACCAGCTCCGCGAGTCCAAGACCGTCATAAGCCGCATATTCGCGCATGGTTTCCTCCACCTCCGTACGATAGCGGTTAATTTCCGTTTGGCATAACCCATGCAGCGCCTGCCCTATGGGCAAGCCGCAAACCCCGCCCGAAGTGGACGCAGACTTCGCGGAAGTCGCCGATCAGCGCCGCGCCGACCGGCGCCACAGCGATCGCCGCGCGCCGCGCCAACGGCTGGATACGCTTTTCGCCGCGTTGCTGATTAACCAGGTCGAGATGATCCCAGCGTTCGCACCAGCACGTGCGTATGCGCCGTCACCGACCATGCCGCGCGGGCGGCGGGTCAACGTGAGAACCTGAACAGCACGTCAATCCACAGCTAGCGCGGCTTTTTTGAACACCGTCGGCAAGGCGTCCGCATCACCCCACCAACCTTCGCCACTGGGTTCAACGGCGGCCGCATAGACATCAAGCGTAAGCGCAAAATGCGTAAACACATGACGCACCGCGCCGAGCTTTCGCCAAGCGCCGTGCGCGGGCGCTTGGGCAAGCGCTTCCGCCGCGCCCCATGGGCTGTCGCGCCAATCGCTCGTCGGTAGCGCCGCCATGCCAGCGAGCAGACCTTTCTCGGGACGACGCACGAGCCAGATCGCGCCATCACGCTCAATCCTGTAGACCACGCCGTAACGCCGCGGGCGCTCCGCTTTCGCCAAACGGCGCGGATAGCGCTCCGACGCACCGGCCGCGAACGCCGCGCAAGTTTTCGACAGCGGACAGGCGTCGCAACGCGGCGCTTTAGGCGTACACACCGTCGCGCCCAGATCCATCAGCGCTTGCGCCCAATCGCCGGGCCGCTCGGACGTCGCCAATTCACCGGCCAGGTCACGAAGCGCGACCTTGGCCGCCGGCAACGGCGTCTCAATAGCGTGAAGCCGCGCCATCACGCGCTCGACGTTGCCGTCGACCACATTCGCCGGAAGGTCGAGCGCGATGGCCGCGATAGCAGCGGCGGTGTAGGCCCCGACGCCCGGCACAGCGCGCCATGCAACCTCGGTCTCCGGAAACCCCTCCCGCACCAGCAGCTGAGCAGCCGCGTGCAAGTTGCGCGCACGGGCGTAGTAGCCGAGCCCTGCCCACGCCGCCAAAACCTCCTCGCGCGGCGCCGCAGCCAGGTCCGCGATTGTAGGCCAGCGAGCGACGAACCGTTCGAAGTATGGCGTCACGGCCGTGACAGTGGTCTGCTGCAGCATCACCTCGGACAGCCACACGCGATAGGGATCGCCCCCGCCGCGCACCCGCCAGGGCAACTGCCGCGCGTGCTGATCATACCAGGAAAGCAATGATTTCCGGCGTTTATCCCGAGTCGTGCGTTCCTTTTCCACAAGCGGGCCGAGTTTGCGAACAGGCGCGGGCATGGGCTGTCTTTACCCTTTGTTCATGGCTTTACGATTCGATCCAGGGTCCATGTCCTTGCGCGAGCGCTTCCGGCCGACCTCCCCCGTTGGCGTCGACCCTCGAGCTGAGGCGCGCGCCGCGAAAGCACTTGCGGGTCAACGCGGCCGCATGCCGATCGCAGCCGCGCCACGCGCCTCCAAGGCGCTTTCAGCTGTCCTGCGCCCGCTTTTGAAGGAAACCGGGCTGGGTCTCAACGAATTGAAGCGCCGGTGGGGCGAAATCGCGGGGGAGAGCTTTGCCCGCGCCGCGCCGGAGAAATTGGCCGGTGGCGTTCTGACACTAAAGGCGCCGGGGGCGCTCGCCCCCTTCCTGCAAACCCAGACCCCGCTCTTGATTGAGCGCCTCAAGGTCGCTGGGGCGAAGGTTAAGAGCGTCCGGATCGAGCAAAGAACCGCGGCGCGCGCCCCGCAGACCAACGTCGGTCCCGTGCGGCGCGCGTTGACCCCCTCGGAGGAAACCGCGCTGGCGCAAGCGCTTGACCCAATCGGGGACCAAAGCCTCAAATCAGCGCTGATGCGGCTTGGGCGCGCGGTCAAGCAGGGCTGAGGTTCCCTCGCGACCAAAAAAACTCTATGCCTCCCGGCCAAATCTGGAGGTGATCATGTTCGCCATTGGGCGTCGGGAATTACTAGTGGGCGCGGGCGCGCTGGCTCTTACCGCGTGCAACAACGCGGGCGGGGGCGCAATCAGCCCAGACGACATGATCCTGGGCGCGGACAATGCCCCGGTCACGCTGATCGAGTACGCCTCGTCGACGTGTCCGCACTGCGCCGAGTTCCATGAAGCCGTCTTCGAACAACTGAAGACCAACTACATCGACACCGGCAAGGTTCGCTACGTTTTCCGGGAATACCCGACTGCACCACCTGCGGTCGCCGTGGCTGGCTTCCAACTTGCGCGCTGCGGCGGCGCCACCTCGGAGCAATACTTCACGCGGCTCGGCGAACTCTTCCGCCAACAACGCGCGATTTTCGCCACTGGTTCGATGGAAGGCGTGCGCCAAAAATTCCTCGAGATCGGCGCCGCGGCGGGGCTGAGTCAAGAGCAGGTGCTTGAGTGCATCAGCGACGAAGCGGGCGCGGAACGCATTCAGCGCATCGTCGACGCCGGCAACCGCGAATTCAACATCTCGGGAACGCCCACCATCATCATCAACGGCCGCAAGGTCGAGGACCCGTCCGTTGTGACGTGGGAGGGGCTCTCACGTCTGCTCGAAGCCGAGTTGGCGGGCTAGCGGGAAAGGACGCGCGGCCACGTGAACATCGCCGAGCTGCGCCTCCTTGGTTTCAAGAGCTTCGTCGATCCCGCGCGCGCGCCGATCGAACACGGGCTGACGGGTGTCGTCGGCCCAAACGGCTGCGGCAAGTCCAACCTGCTCGAGGCCGTGCGCTGGGTCATGGGCGCAACGAGCGCGAAATCCATGCGCGCGGGCGACATGGAGGACGTGATCTTCTCTGGCACGGCTGGGCGGCCGGCGCGGGAGTTCGCGGAAGTCACGCTTCTGTTGACGGACGCGCGTGGACGCGCGCCCGCGCCGCTCCATGCCGAGGAAGTTCTCGAGGTCACGCGGCGCATCCGCCGCGGCCTGGGCTCGACCTATCGCATCAACGGAAAGGAAGTGCGCGCAAAGGACGTGCAGCTTCTCTTCGCCGACGCCGCCACCGGCGCCAACTCGCCGGCATTGGTGCGACAAGGACAGATCAGCGAACTGATCGCCGCTAAACCGCAGAATCGGCGGCGCATCCTGGAAGACGCCGCCGGTATCGCGGGACTGCACGCGCGTCGCCATGAAGCCGACCTCAAGCTGAACGCCGCTGAAGCGAACCTCACGCGGCTCGACGAAGTGCTCGCAGAAATTGAAGGTCAAGCCGCGAGTTTGAAAAAACAGGCGCGCCAAGCGGAGCGCTATCGCGGCCTGGCGCAAACTTTGCGCGAGACGGAAGCGCTGCTCCTCCATCGCCGCTGGCGCGAGGCAGGCGAACGCGCCGCGGAAGCGCAGGCGCTCGCGCGCGACGCAGAACGCGCAGTTGCGCAAGCTGCGGCGGACGCCAGTGCGGCCGAACGCAAGGCACAAAACGCCCGTGACGCGCTTGGCCCCTTGCGCGAAGAGGAAATGGTCGCCGCTGCTGTGTTGCGCAGGTTTGAGGGCGTTCGCGTCGGCCTCGAGCGCGATCTCGCGGAAGCTGTCGCGACGATCGAACGATGCGACAGCGACCTCCGCCGCACGGAGGAGGAGATGGAGCGTCTCGCCGCGCTCAATCGCGACGCCGAGAGCGCGTTAGCGCGCTTGGGCGACGAGGCGGACGCGCTCGGGCCCGGCGATGACGCCCATGCGCACATCGCGCTGCAGAAGGCAAACGCCGCGCGTGACGCCGCCATCGCGCGGCGCAACCAAGCAGAGGCTCTATTGGAGGGGTTGTCCGCCGATGCCGCAGCCAAGCGCGCGCGCGCGCAAGCCCTCAACGACGCAGCGAGCGCTGCACGCGCGCGGTTGCAGCGGTTGATGGATTCGCGAGATGCGCTCACCGCACAGCGCGCCGCCCTGCCCGCGCGAGACGACCTCGACGCCAAGCATCGCACTGCTGAGCAGGCGGCGCGAACAGCTCGATCCGCACTTGAGACGCTGCAACAAACCTCGTCGGCGAGCGAAGCCGCGCTTAAGTCTGCTGAGTCCGAGGATGAGGTCGCATGGCGTGTAGAGCGCGATGCCGAGAGGGCCTTCTCCACACTCGAAGCTGAAGTGCGCGCGCTTGAAAAACTCGCCCCAAAGGATGACGCGGCGTACCCCGCTGTCTTGACCGCGATCGACGTTGACCCTGGTTACGAACGCGCGCTCGCCGCCGCTCTTGGCGAGGACCTCGACGCTTCGACCAAGTCGGGAGCACCGGCGTATTGGGCCGGCGCCGATATGCCTGCCCCGCATTTACCTCCCACCGCTCAGTCGCTGGCGCGTTTTGTGCGCGCGCCGGAAGCGCTGGCGGCGCGGCTCGCGTTGATTGGCGTGGTAGACGCGAAAGACGGCCCCAAGCTCGCGAAGGCGCTGACGCCGGGCGCCAGACTCGTTTCAAAGGAAGGCGATCTGTGGCGTTGGGATGGTTTCGTGCGCCGCGCCGACGCCCCTCAACCAGCCGCAGCGCGACTCGAATACAAGAACCGTCTGTCCGCCGCGCACCGGGAACTTCTGGCGGCGCGCGAGGCATTGGCGCATGCAAAGTCCACGCACGCCGAGACGACCGCGAAGCGAAGCAAGCTAAACGAGGAGACTCGCGCGCTGCGCGCGATGGCGCCGAAGCTCCAGTTGGATCAGGCTCAAGCGGTTCGGGAAGCTGAACGGCTTGCGACGGAGTGCGCACACGCCGAGGAGCGTCGCGCCGACCTCGATGCACAAGCGGATCGCTTGGCGCGGGAGATCGCCGAGACCGAAGCCGCGTCCGATCTCACATCTGCAGCTGGACCCGCACCCACGTTCGACGAGGCGGCGCTGGCAGCGGCGCGCGACGCCGTCAACGTGGCGCGCGCGGAAGCGGCGGACGCAAGCGCGTCCGCACAGACGCTGACCCGCGACAAAGCGCAACGAGACGCGCGTCGGGCGGTGGTCGCGGAGGAAATCGGCCAGTGGCGTTCAAGGCTTGATGCGGTGGTCGCGCGCCTCACCGCGCTCGATGCGGAGTGCGCGGCGATTCAACAGCAGCGCAAAGCGGCCCACGATGCGCCAACGGAAGCGCGCGCCAAACTTGATGCGCTTACTCAGGAAGCGGGCTCAGCGGAGCAGCGCCGCGCCAAGGCGAGCGACGCCGTGGCCGAAGCAGAAACGGCAGCGCGTCTGGCCGACGACGCTGTTCGCGCCGCCGAGCAAGCGCATGCAGCCGCTCGGGAGGCGCGCGCTAGCGCTGTCGCGCATGTGAGCGCCGCATCAGCGCGTGTGGATGACGTCGCGACACAAGCGCGCGACTATGCCGATTGCGCCCCCGAGGCGTTGGCTGAGCGTGCGGGGAGCTTGCTCAATGGTCCGCTGGGCGCCGCGCCGCTGCATGATATCGAGCGCCGCCTCGACCGCCTCAAGGCCGAGCGCGAAGCGGCGGGACCGGTGAACTTGCGCGCCGAGGAAGAACTCGCTGAAACGCTGCAACGCGTCGAGACGCTGACGCGCGAAAAGGGCGATGTCGCGCAAGGCGTCGCCAAGCTGCGCCGCGCCATCGCCACGCTAAACGCCGAAGGCCGCACCCGGTTGATGCGCGCATTTGAACAGGTCGATGCGCACTTCGCGCAGCTGTTCGCCACGCTGTTCGAGGGCGGGCAAGCCGCGCTGAAGCTCACGGAGAGCGAAGACCCGCTCGAAGCCGGACTTGAGATTTTCGCGCAACCGCCGGGAAAGCGCCTCACCAATCTCTCTTTGCTTTCCGGCGGCGAGCAAGCGTTGACGGCAACCGCGTTGATCTTTGCGGTCTTCCTCGCCAACCCGGCGCCCTTATGCGTGCTCGACGAAGTCGATGCGCCTCTTGATGACGCCAATGTCGACCGCTTCTGCCGTATGCTGGAAGAAATGAAACGCCTTACCACCACGCGCTTCATTGTGATCACCCACAATCCCGTGACGATGTCGCGCATGGATCGTCTCTACGGCGTGACCATGCCGGAACAAGGCCTATCGCAACTTGTCAGCGTCGACCTCAGCCGCGCCCAGGCCATGGCGGCGGAATAAAAACGCCGCGGCCCATGGGACCGCGGCGCTGCTGTTTCTCGAAGATTGCGTGTCTACATCGCCGCCAAGCGCAACATGCGGCGCAGTTCGTCCGGCTCGCCTGAGCGGCGCTTCTTCTGCTGGCTCGGCTGATAGGTCAGCCGCGCATGGTCTTGGCAGTACGGGCCGCCCGACACAGACCGCCCACAAAACGCGAAGCCCGGCTCGGACGGGTCGCCGATGGGGTATTTGCACATGCTCTCATTGAGCGTGAGGACGGTCGCGGTCTTGCCATCCTCGAATTTCATCGGCTCAAGCTCCGGCACAATCATAGCGGGCGTGCTCGACGCGGGCCGGATGCGTGGCGCCGACGGCCCGACGATCCGCGGGCGCGCGGCCCGAACCGGGCGCTTGGCTGGCCGTGACGGCGTGGCGCGACCCGCCAAACCCAAACGGTGAACCTTCCCGATAACGGCGTTGCGGGTGACCCCGCCGAGTTGTTTCGCGATTTGGCTGGCCGACAGACCTTCAGCCCAAAGTTTGCGCAGCGTCGCTACGCGCTCGTCATTCCATCCCATAGCAAGCCCCTTTGCCCATGGCCCCGCCTGTTTGTGACGGGGATGAGACATTCACCCCCTCCAGGCGAGGAAAGTCAACTAATGGGAGCGAAATGACTGTGGAAACACCATATACAGTGTCGGTTATCCCAAGACTGTGGCGATTCATTCACAGGTTCTCCCTTGGCTTATGCACCCGGGACCGCACATAAAGGCGTGCGAGATTGGGCGCTTAGCCGCTTCCTCATGGTTAATGGGCGCTAAAAATCGTAAACAAATAATGAAAGGCGCGTTCGCGTTATGGACACAGGCCTCCCCGCCACTTCCCTGACAACGCGCCACTACGGCGCGGTCAACTGGCTTGGGCTACGCACACTGATTGCGCGCGAAATCCAGCGTTTCCTGAAGGTGGGCGCTCAGACAGTGTTCGCGCCGCTGATACAAACCCTCCTATTCATGATGGTGTTTGGGCTGGTCATGCGCGAGGGAAACTGGCCCGGCAGCGCCCGCCCCTACGCCGACGGTTTAGCCGCGGGCCTCGTAATGATGTCGATCCTCTCGAATGCGTTCCAGAACTCGTCGTCCTCAATGGTCATCGCCAAGGTACAGGGCAACGCGGTCGATTTTCTAATGCCGCCGCTGAGCGCGTTTGAGCTGACGACCGCCTTCATCGTCGGCGCCGCCGCACGCGGATTGCTGGTGGGGCTGGCGAGCTTAATCGCGGTGGCGTGGCTGGCGAACATCGTGCCCGCGCATCCGCTGATTGCGCTTTACTACGCGGTTGTCGCGGCGCTGATCTTTGGCGCCATCGGTTTGATGGGCGGGATTTGGGCGGACAAGTTCGATCATCTTGCAGCCGTGACGAACTTCATCATCGTGCCGCTGACGTTTCTCTCGGGCACCTTCTATTCGACCGACGTGCTGCCCGAGCCGCTGCGTACGATCTCGCACTACAACCCGGTGTTTTCGCTGATCGACGGCTTCCGCTACGGCTTCGTCGGCGCCGCAGACGCGCCGCTGCTGATGGGCGCTCTGTTCACGGGCGCGCTGGCGCTCGCGCTCTGCGCGGCGTGTTGGGCGATGCTGAAAGGCGGGTACCGGTTGAGGAGCTAGGGGCGCTTTCCGCCGTGCGCAACAAGTTAACCGACAAGCCCATCGCGATCGCCGCCGACCATCGCGGCATTGCTTTGAAAACTCGCCTCAAGAATTGGCTGCTCGCCCATGACTACGATGTGAAGGACTGCGGCGCCGACGACCGCGCTGGGCGGGTCGACGCCATGGACTATGCGCTTGCGGCCGTCGCTGAGATCAAAGCGAGCCGCTCCGATTTCGCGATCGGCATATGCGGTAGCGGGCAGATGATGGCGATAACATCCAATCGCTTTCCGTTCATCCGCGCGACGTTGCTTCACACTGCGGAAGAGACGGTATCCGCGCGCGAACACGGCGACGCCAATATGCTGATCTTGGGCGCCGACATCACCGACGCCGCTGCAGCCGAGCAGATTCTCGACATATTCCTGAGCACCACCGCGCAAGGAGATCGATACGCTGCGCGAAGAGAGCTACTAGCGAAGCTCGACATTTCGCGGCTGTAGCGACGCAATCACATCGGGATCGAGACGAGGGCTGACGGCTTGCAACACCCTCCGTCATTCCGGGACGCGCGGAGCGCGAACCCGGAACCTAGGGACAAATGCTGCGCTCTGCGCTCCCCTGGGTTCCGGCACACGCTCCGCGCGGCCGGAGTGACGAGATCACAATTGCACAGGACAAGTTAGCTCAGCGCCGCCGCTAGCTTCGGCAAGAACACATCCATGCGATAGTCGACGTCCATGTGATCGTCGTCGAATTCCTCATATTCATGAGCAATTCCGGTGGCAGCGAGCTTCTTCGCGAAGCGACGCATGCCGAAGTGGATGCGGAAATTGTCGTGGTCGCCGCAGTCCATGTATATGAGCTTCAGCTTGCGCAAATTGTCGCCCAGCGTGTCGAACATCACCACCGGATCATGCGCCATCCATTGCGCCCAGCGCTCGGGGATGAATTCACCCGTGTAAGGATCGAGCGGCAAGCGCATGCTCATGAACTGCGTCGGATCGGGGTCGTAGAAGGCGCTCTGCGCGAAATCCATGAGCGCAACGGATTCCTTGAAACCCATCTTCTTCTTAGCGGTCAGCGCGCGCCACATCGCCTCGATCGAATTGCCGTATTTACGCAGGACATCGAGGTCCTCGATCAGCGCGGGGATGTAGAGCGCGTCGAAGCCCATATCGCCGGAATTGACCGCGATCGCGTCCCAAAAGTCGGCGCGGTTCATGCCGTGCCACGCCGCGCCGTAACCGCCAGAACTCTTGCCGAAAAGTCCGCGTCGTCCCTTGCCGCCGCAGCCGAATTTCGCTTCCACGAACAGGACGATCTCGTCGCAGAGATAGTCCGCGTACCGGCCGGTGCCGACGCTGTTTAGATACTGGTTGCCATAGAGCTTGGTGAAACAGTCCGGGAACGCCACCACGGCGCGAGCCATGCCCTCATGCATGAGCCGATCGAGGCGTTCGGGCACGTTCTCCGAGAAGCCCTGCCAATTGACGTGCGCGAGCCCCGAGGAGGTGTAGCCCTTCAGATCCACCAGCAGCGGCAGCGTCTCACCCGGCTTCCAGCCCGGCGGCGTCCAAACGTAAAGTTCTCGTTCGGTGGGATCGCCTAGCGGATTGCCTTCCAGAACAGCGGATTTGTGAACTAGGCGATGGACTTCGCCGCGTGGGAGGGAATGGTTTCGTCTCATGCAAACTTGATGATACTGGCCGCTTGACCTTGCAAGCGGCGGGGCTCAGAACCCCGCCTTTCCCAAACAGGATCCGCCCCAAATGAGCGCCTCCGAGAGCCACATTCTTCCCGTCTATTCGCCGCCGGAACAGATTTTTGTGCGCGGCGAAGGTTGCTGGATCTGGGATGAAAAGGGCGACAAATATCTCGATTGCATCGCCGGCATCGCGGTGAATGCGTTGGGTCACGCGCCGCCAGTGTTGCAGAAGGCGCTGACCGAGCAAGCCGCGAAGCTTTGGCACACCTCGAACATGTTCAAGGTGAAGGGCCAAGAAGAACTCGCCGCGAAATACGTGCGCGATTCTTTCGCCGACGTGGTGTTCTTCACCAACTCCGGCACCGAGGCGATCGAAGGCGCGCTTAAGACCGCGCGCAAGTACCACACCGCGAACGGTCACCCCGAGCGCATCGACATCATCGGCTTCCAAGGCTCGTTCCATGGCCGCTCGTATGCGGCGATCAACGCATCGGGCAATCCGAGCTATCTTGATGGCTTCGGGCCTCGTTTGCCCGGCTTCATCCAAATTCCATTTGGCGACGAGGCGGCCTTGCGCGCCGCGATCGGCCCGACAACGGCGGCGCTGATCATCGAGCCGGTTCAGGGCGAAGGCGGCGTGCGCGCTGTGCCTGAGGAGACGCTACGGCTCTATCGTAAGCTCGCGGACGAGAACGGTTTCCTCCTCATCTTCGACGAAGTGCAATCCGGCGCCGGGCGAACTGGCAAGATGTGGGCGCACCAATGGAGCAGCATTGCACCCGACATCATGGCCGTGGCCAAGGGCGTCGGCGGCGGTTTTCCGATGGGCGCGTTCCTGGCGACGAAGGAAGCGGCCAAAGGCATGGTGCGCGGCGTTCATGGCACGACGTTCGGCGGCAATCCGCTCGCGATGGCGGTGGGCAACGCATGCTACGACGAACTCAGCAAGCCCGCACTGCTGGAACACGTGAATACGGTTGCGAACCATCTGACTCAGGCGCTCGAAGGCTTGAAGGATCGCCATCCCAATCTCGTCGTCGATGTCCGCGGCAAGGGATTGCTGCGCGGTCTCAAGTTGACGGTAGACCCAAAGCCCATCCAAGGCGCGCTGCGCGACCGGAAAGTGCTTGTCGGCGTTGCGGGCGACAACGTGCTGCGTTTGGCGCCGCCGCTGGTCATTACCGAAACTGAGGTCCGCCAAGCGGTAGATGCGATCGACGCCGCGCTCACTGCCTACGCCATGCAGGCGAGCGCGTGAGCGCGGTCGCTCCGCGCCACTTCCTGGATTTGAGCGCACTTGCGCGCGAAGACGTTCGCGCGATCCTGGACGAAGCGCATGCGCGAAAGGCGCTGCGCCTCGATTGGCCGAAGGCCAAGCCCGATGAGGACGCTCCCCTCGACGGCCACGCGCTGGCTATGATCTTCGAGAAAAACTCGACACGCACGCGGGTATCCTTCGAGATCGGCATGCTGCAATTGGGCGGGCGTTCCGTCGTGCTGAGCGCGCGCGATACCCAGTTGGGACGCGGCGAAACCGTCGAGGACACGGCGCGCGTGCTCTCGCGCATGGTTGATGCCGTCATGATCCGCGCCAACCGCCACGAGGACGTCCTGCGCTTCGCGCAAGCAAGCGACGTACCCGTGATCAACGGGCTGACCGACCTTTCGCACCCGTGCCAAATCCTCGCAGACATCATGACCATCGAGGAGCGCGCGGGCGACATCGCCGGCAAGACCATCGCTTGGCTGGGCGACGGCAACAATGTGTGCACGTCCTTCATCCACGCGGCGGAGAAGCTTAACTTCACGCTGCGTATCGCCACGCCCGCCAACTACGCGCCGCGTGCGCAGGAAGTTGCAGCCGCCAAAGCCGCAGGCGCTGCAGTGACGGTCGGCATCGACGCGCGCGCGGCCGCCGCTGGCGCGGACGTTGTCGTCACCGACACCTGGGTCTCCATGGGCGACACCGACAAGGACGAGCGCATGGCGGCATTTCCGCCCTATGCGGTCGATGAGCATGCGATGGCGCGCGCCGCGAAAGACGCGATCTTCCTGCACTGCTTGCCCGCCCATCGCGGCGAGGAAGTCACGGACGCGGTCCTAGACGGCCCACAATCAGCGGTGTGGGACGAAGCGGAGAACCGCATCCATGCGCAGAAGGCCGTTCTGATGTGGTGCCTGGGCAAGCTGTGACCGCCGCCGACAATCGCGTCTCCTCCTTTTCGCTCGATGGCGCGCCTGTGCGTGGACGCATTGTGCGCATGGGCGCGGAAGCAATCGACCCGATCCTGCGCCGGCACGAATACCCGCGATCGGTCGCCATGCTTTTGGGCGAAGCGCTGGCGCTCGCAGCGTTGATCGGCGCGCTACTGAAAGTTAACGGACGCCTCGTGGTTCAAGCCCAGGGCGAAGGTCCGATTACCCTGCTTGTCGCCGAGCATGCCGCGGGCGCATTGCGCGGATACGCGCGCCTGGCGGATGGAGCGGCCGACCAGCTCGCCCAAGCGCATCGCCTCCCACCTGTGTCGTTGCTCGGCGGCGGCACATTGGTCATGACGCTGGACCAGGGCCCGGACACGACACCCTATCAAGGCGTCGTGCCGCTCGACGGCGAAACGCTCGCCGCATGCGCGGAAAACTACTTTCGCGTCAGCGAACAGACGGACACGGGCATTCGCCTCGCCGTCGGCGAAGTCGCGACCGGGGACGCGCCCGTGCACTGGCGCGCGGGAGGCGTGCTGATGCAGCGGATTGCGGGAGACGCCGCCCGCGGAGACACCATCGAGGATTGGTCGCGCGCGCGCCACCTCTTCAACACGCTGACCGACAGCGAGCTGGTCGATCCGGCGTTGGCGGACGATCGCCTACTCTATCGGTTGTTCCACGAAGAAGGCGTGCGCATGAGCGACGCCAGCGCGCTCGCGGACCTTTGCACCTGCAATGAACAACGCCTCACGGCGGTCATGCGTCAGTTTCCAAAGGCGGAGCTGCGCGACCTCGTGGAGCAGGACGGATTTCTGCACGCGCGATGCCAGTTTTGCTCACGAGATTATCTGATCGCGCCTTCGGAGGTCGGCGCTTAGGCGTCGAGCGCATATCCAGCGCTGCGAACGGTGCGGATCGGGTCGCTTTCATCGCCCTCGACCAGCGCCTTGCGGAGTCGCCCGATATGCACATCGACAGTGCGCACTTCGACGTAAACGTCCGAGCCCCACACCGCATCAAGCAATTGCTCGCGGCTAAAAACCCGGCCCGGGTGCTGCATGAAATGGTCGAGGATGCGAAATTCGGTCGGGCCAAGGTGGATGTCGCGGCCAGACCGTCTGACGCGATGCGACACGCGATCCATCACGATGTCGCCGCAGACGATCTTATCGTCCGCGAGACCTGGGCGAATGCGACGCATCACGGCGCGCAACCGCGCCAGAAGTTCGCTCATAGAAAACGGTTTAGTGATGTAGTCGTCGGCGCCCATATCGAGGCCGCGGATCAAGTCGCTCTCTTCGCCTCGCGCCGTAAGCATGACAATCGGCGTGTTACGCGTATTTTGGCGTGCGCGCAGGCGCCGGCATACCTCTATGCCCGGCGCCTTCGGCAGCATCCAGTCAAGCACGATAAGGTCCGGAGCGTTTTCGTCAGCCGCCATCAACGCTTCGTCGCCGTCACTCGCGACAGCGACGCGATACCCTTCCTTTTCGAGATTGTACTTCAACAGGTCCGCAATGGCGGCCTCGTCTTCCACCACCAGAACGAGCGGGTTTTGAGCCATGACCAATCTCCTAGTCGCCGCCCCCAGCGTCGGCGCGAGGTCTTTCAGTCGCGATCTCCTCCCCTGTAACCAGGAAGTGTATGTATTCGGCGATGTTTGTACTGTGATCGCCGATGCGTTCGAGGTTTTTGGCTACGAATAGCAGGTGGGCGCAGGAGCTGATCGTGCGCGGGTCTTCAATCATGTATGTCAGCAATTCGCGGAACAACGAATTGTAGTGCGCGTCCACGTTGTCATCCGAGTGCCACACGCTTACCGCGGCACGCAGATCGCTATTGGCGTAAGCGTCGATCACTTGTTTTAGGTGTTCGGCCGAAATCTTCCCCATGCGCTCAACACTGCGGGTAAGCTGGACGGGCTCTGCTTGGCTCAAGATGAGCGACCGCTTGGCGATGTTCTTAGCGAGATCGCCCACGCGCTCCAATTCGCCCGCGATCCGCCACGCGGTCAAGACAACACGTAGGTCGCTCGCCATGGGCTGGCGCAACGCGAACAGCTTGATGGCGCGGCGCTCGACCTCGCGCTGGGCGGCGTCGATCTTGGCGTCGCGCTCAATAACGGCCTGCGCCAAGTCCGTATCGCGGCGCGCGACCGCCGTGATGCTGTCGTTGACCGCGATCTCCGCAAGGCCGCCCATGCGCACGACCTCTTGGGCGAGCGCGTCTAGTTCCTCGGTAAAGGCTCTGACTGTGTGTTCGGCCATGTTCAACTTCGCCGGCTGCGGATCAACCGAAGCGGCCAGTAATATAATCCTGGGTGCGGGTGTCACGCGGATTGGTGAATATCTCCTCGGTCGCCCCAGTCTCCACCAGGGTTCCCAAGTGGAAGAAGGCCGTTTTTTGCGAGACCCGCGCGGCCTGAGCCATGGAGTGGGTCACGATGACGATGCAATAGTTTTGGCGAAGCTCATCGATCAATTCCTCGATGCGCGCCGTCGCAATCGGATCAAGCGCCGAGCACGGCTCGTCCATCAGGATGATATCGGGATTGACCGCGACTGTGCGGGCGATGACGAGACGTTGCTGTTGGCCGCCGGAAAGGCCCGTTCCAGCTTGATTGAGGCGATCCTTAACCTCGTCCCAAAGCCCGGCGCGGCGCAAAGCGCCCTCGACAATCCCATCCATATCGGACTTTGATTTCGCCATCCCATGAATGCGCGGCCCGTAAGCAACGTTGTCGTAAATCGATTTCGGGAAGGGATTCGGCTTCTGAAACACCATGCCGACGCGTGTCCGCAAGACGACGGGGTCTACGTTCTTTCCGTAAGCGTCCTTGCCTTCGATGGTGATCGATCCTTCGACCCGGCACGCCTCGATGGTGTCGTTCATGCGGTTGAAGCAGCGCAGGAAAGTCGTTTTACCGCAACCCGACGGGCCGATGAACGCCGTTACCGCACGATCGGGGATATCCATGGATACCCCGAACAAGGCTTGCTTTTCGCCATAGAAAACGCTGACATCGCGTGCGCTGATCTTGGCGACAGACGCGTCAATCGAGCCCATGGAAATCACCACCGGCGCGCTCAATGACGGCGGATGCGGGCTGCGTTCGGCGCCAGCCAATTCCATCATCAACCCCATCCAAAACCCGCCGGCTCTTTAACCGACCTTGCCGATGGAGCCAACGCCCTAGGCTCCACCCGAGCTTTAGCCTTTCAACATGACAGTGATGTGAAGGCGCTGTCATAAATTCAAAGATCCTCGGCCAAAGGCACGTAAGCGGCGAAGGCTGAGCCGAAACCCTCCTGACTTTCCACGGTAAAACCGCCGCGGTGCCGGTTCACAATGTGCTTGACGATCGCCAACCCAAGCCCTGTGCCACCCTTTTCGTCTCCCAATTCGCGCTCAACGCGGAAGAAGCGCTCGCCAAGACGCGGCAGGAAGCGTTCGGCTATGCCCGCCCCCCGGTCCTCGACTCGCACATAGGCATAGGAGCGATTTGCCGCCGCCGTTGGCGTGATAGGAGCGACGCGCCGCGCCTCGGACCAGCGGCGGCTCGCGTGCGCGGCCGTCTCGTCGCGATCTCCGCCGACGCCAACCTCGACAACCACGGCCGATCCCGCGGGAGAGTACTTCACCGCATTGTCGACCAAGTTCTGCACCACTTGGGCGAGTTGAAAGCGCTCGCCAATAACCATAACGGGGCCGGCCGGCGCCCTAAGTTCGATACGCGGCGCTCGCGGATCGCGAAGTGAGACCATTGCATCGATGGTTTCTCGGACGACAGCGGCGAGATCCGCGCGGTCCGATGGCGGGATGTGCTCGTCCAGTTCGATGCGCGACAGCGAGAGCAAATCGTCGATCAAACGGCGCATGCGTTCCGCTTGCACCTGCATCATGCCCAGGAAGCGATCGCGATCCGCGGCGTTATCGCGCGCGGGTCCAAGGACCGTTTCCATCAAGAGGGTCATGGACGCCAGCGGGGTTCGAAGTTCATGGCTTGCGTTGGCGAGGAAATCCGCGCGCAAACGCTCGGTGCTGATGCGCGCGGTCTGATCATGGAAAACCAACACTGCAGCGCGATCCCCGCTCCACGTCAGCGGCGCGACATGACAAAGCGTACGACGTTCCACCGGCGCTGGCGTGCCGAATTCGACAGCGCAGGCTTCGCCAGATCGAATGGCCCTCTGCGCCGCCTCGAGCACGTCGGGATGGCGTAGAACCGATGTCAAAAATTGGCCGCGCGCTTGAAACTGCATCTGACGGCGCGCGGAGGCGTTGGAGCAGACGATGCGCAAGTGATCGTCGACCAGCAGCGCTGGATCGGGCAACGCCTCGATCAACGGCGCGAGTTCGGAAAGACCTACCAGATCGGTCTGATCACGCGGCGCGATGATAAAACGTTGCGTCTCGCGAATGGCCCACGCCCATCCGCCAACGGCTACGAGCGTCAGCACCGTCGCCCATGGATCGACCGCAAGCGCCCAGACGAGGACGACAACCGCCACCCCGCCAGCCCCCCAGGCCAGGGCTGGTACCCGGTCGAGACCTCCACGGGCCGCCAAGGTCTGTCGATTGTCCATGCTGCGTTGCGAAACGTCGCATAAGGCTGGCCGAAACCGGGAGCAAGCCGCATCCAAACGCATCCGCGCAGGCATCCAACGGACAGCGAAGGGTGAAGGCGACGGCCCATTTTGATCTTTTATCGACAATCAATACGGTTTTATTGACTTTCGATTGAAAGCTCGGGTATAGGCGCTTTTCAAGAGGGACCATGAGGCACAATACGCGGATACTGATTGGGCTTGGCCTCTTGGCGGCCGCCAGCGCGTGTGCCGGGCGCCACTTACCGCCAGAACCGGACGCGTACGTCGCGGCTGGCGCGATCGACGCGGACCGCGCAGCGGAACTCGCGGCATCGCCAGCGTCCGCTTGGCTGGACGATCTCAACTCGACGGAGATGTCGGCCTTCACACGCGAAGCGCTCGCGGGCAGCCCCGAACTGCAGGTGGTCGAGGCGCGCTACAGAGCCTCGCGCTGGCGCGCGCGCGGCGCGTTTGGCGGCAACCTCCTCCCGAGCCTTAGCATCGGCGCTGACGGAACACGCACCGAAACCCCAGCGGGTGGCGGCGAGCGCATCCGTGCCGACATCATGACCTCCAGCGTCCTCGCGAGTTGGGAGATCGACCTGTGGGGCCGACTGTCGGCACGAACGCTGGCCGCGGACCTGAGCGCCGATGCCGCCGAGGAGGACCTCAACGATGCGCGCCTGTCGGTCGCGGGCCAAACCGCGCGCGCCTGGGTGGGACTAATCGAGGCGCAACAATTGCTCGCACTCGCCCAAGAAGATTTGCAGACGCGCGAGCGGGCCTTGGAACTCACGCAACGGCGTTACGACGCGGGCATCACGCCCTCGCTAAATCTGCGCACCGCGCGAAGCCAAGTCGCCTCGGCGCGCGCATCCGAAGCCCAAGCGCGCGACGCGCTCCTCATCGCATCACGCCGCCTGCAGGAAGTCATGGGTCGTTACCCTGATGGCGCATTGCGCGCCGAGGGCGATTTGCCCTCTCTCGCGCAGCTCGCGGCCGCTGGCGCGCCTGGCGACTTGCTGGAGCGCCGGCCGGACGTGCTCGCCTCGGAGAATCGTATGCGCGCCGCGGGCCTGCGCGTTCATGAGGCGCGCGCCGCGATGCTGCCGCGGCTCACGCTCACGGGCAGCGCCGGAAACGGCGGTCAAGGGCTCACCGACATCGATGACAGCGTCAACATGATCTCCAATTTGGTCGCCGGCGTAACCATGCCGATCTTCAACGGCGGCGCACTTTTCTCGGAGTCACGCGCAAGCGTCGCCGACCGGCGCGCTGCGGCGTCGGAGTATGTCCGCACCGCGATCGCAGCGTGGCGCGAAGTCGAAGGCGCCATCAGCGCGGACCAAAGCCTTGAAGTGCGCGAGCGCGAGTTCGCAATCGCCGCGGAAGAAGCCCGCGCAGCGCAAGATCTGGCTGAGCGCGAATATGGTCGCGGGGTCGCGACGCTGTTCGACTTGATCGACGCCTATACTCGTCGCATCGACGCCGAACGCGGCCTGATCTCGGCGCGCGCACAGCGCGTCTCAAATCGCATCTCCTACCATGTCGCCCTCGGCGGCGGCGCCCGCACCGGCGGCATCGACGAGAACAGGGAAACCGCCCCATGAACAAGATGGATATCGATATGCCCATTCAGACGGCGGAAGAGGAAAAGCCGAAAGGCTGGTGGCCGACCGCGAAGCGTTGGCTGATTTTCGCCGCGCCTGTCGTCGTGCTCGCGGGCGTGGCGGCTTTGTTTGCGTTGATGGTGGCGACGGGCCCGAAGCCTGAAGAAAAAACCGATGCGCCCCACCCTCCCGCGGTTCAGTTCGCGGTGGCGCACGCGCGCCCGACGACAATCGCCATCAACGTGCAGGGCGAAACCCGCCCGCGCTCGGAAGCGACGCTCGCCGCGCAAGTCGCTGGACGCGTCGTTTGGGTCAGCCCCAACTTCGTTGAGGGCGGCGCTTTCCGACAAGGCGATGTGCTCGCCCGCATCGACGACGCCGATTATCGCCTCGCCGTAGTGCGCGCACGGGCGCAAGTCGCGCAGGCGCAAGAAGCGCTGACGCGCGAAGAAGCGGAAGGCGAACTGGCCCGGCAAGACTGGCAGGCTTTGGGTCGCGGCGACCCGCCGCCCCTCGCCGTTCGCGAGCCGCAGCTGGCGCAAGCGCGCGCCGCGCTCGCCGCCGCGCAGGCCGCGCTGTCTTCTGCTGAGCTTGACCTCAACCGTGCCAGCGTCCGCGCGCCCTTTACCGGCCGCGTGCGGGAGCGGCGTGTGACCGTCGGCGACTACGCCGCGCCCGGCGCGCCAATGGCGGTCATGTTCGCGACCGACACCATGGAGATTCGCGTGCCGCTCACCGACGGCGATCTCGCGTCCATGCGCATCCCGGTAGGGTTCACTGCTAGCGGCGCCAATCCGGGCCCAGCGGCTTCGGTGACCGCCGCCACCGGGGGGCGCGTCCACACCTGGCAAGGCCGGCTCGTGCGCACGGAAGCATCGGTAGATGCGCGTACCCGCCTTGTGTACGGCGTCGTCGAGGTGCGCGATCCCTTCAACGCCCGGAACGGCGCACCGCTCGCGCCGGGAATGTTCGTCTCCGCGCGCCTTGAAGGCTCCAGCCGTGAAACGTTGGTTGCAGCACCGCGCAGCGCGCTTAAGCGCAATGAGTTCGTCTACGTAGTGACGCCGGAGAATACGATCGATGTGCGCCAGGTGCGCGCCGCCCAAACCACCGCCGATGAAGTCCTTTTCCGGGAAGGCGTCGCAGATGGCGAACGGGTTGTCGTTTCGGTGTTGACCTCGCCGCGCCAAGGCATGGCGGTAACGCCGATTGATCGAGCCGGCGCTAGCACCGAACCTGCTCAAGAGCTTCGTGAATAAACTGGCCACGCACGCAAACGCGTTGGCGAAAGGAACGTCCGCATGCTGAAGGGTCTCGTCGCTTGGTGGGGACGCAATCCCGTCGCCGGCAACCTGCTCATGATCTTCTGCGCCATCGCAGGGGTGTTCTCCTTCAATCAGATGGAGAAAGAGTTCTGGCCCGCGGGTCGCGGCGACGGCGTGAGCATCAATGCGGTGTGGCCGGGCGCAAGCCCCGAAGACATGGAAAGCCAAGTCGTCGTTCGCATCGAGGAAGCAACCGCGGACCTCGACAATGTTGACTGGGTGCGGTCCCGCTCCGGCGAGGGCTATGGATGGGTCAACATCCAGGCCGATCCGGGCACCGATGTCGATGCGATGACCGCGGAGGTCCGCTCGCGTGTGGAATCCATCAGCGGCCTGCCCCAAGGGATGGAGCCGATCAGCGTCGCGCGCCAAGTCGGCCGCAACTGGTCGATCATCATCGGCGTGCACGGCAATGCGCCCGAGCGCACCTTGCGCGACACGGCCGAGCGTCTGCGCGATCGGATCTCGCTCTTGCCTGGCGGCGCCAACACCATCGTCGTCGGCGTTCGCCGCCCGGAAGTTTCCATCGAGGTGTCGGAAGCCTCGCTGCAGGCTTACGGCCTCACCTTCGACGACGTTGCGCGCGCGGTGCGCAGCTCGTCTCTAAACATCGGCGCCGGCTCCGTGCGCACGGCGGACGGCAACTTCCAGCTCCAGGCCCGCAACCTCGCCGACACCGAGCTCGACTTTGAGAACATCGTGGTGCGCCAAACCTCGGAAGGCGGCGCCGTTTTGCTTGGCGATGTCGCCACCATTAATGACGGCTTCCAGGACACGAACCTCTACTCGCGCATGAATGGCGAGCCCTCAGCGCTGATCGCGCTGCAGACGGCGGATCGTTTCAACATCTGGGACACCAACAAAGCGTTGCAGGAAGCGCTCGCCGAGTTTCGCGGCGAGATGCCCGCGGGCGTGCAGATCACAACGATCTATAACGAAACCGAAGATTACGACGCCCTCCTTGGCATTCTCTTTCAAAACGCCGCCCAGGGCTTCTTCCTGATCTTCGTTCTTCTGCTGCTGACACTGCACCCGAAGGTCGCATTCTGGGCGACTCTGGGCGTGATGACCGCCTTCGCGGGTTCGTTCTTCATCCTGCCTTATGTCGGCGTCTCGCTGAACTTCATGAGCGTGTTCGGGTTCCTCCTCGTGCTCGGCATCATGGTCGATGACGCCATCATCGTTGGTGAGGCCGTCTATGAACGCGCCGAGCAGGGCCATTCCGGCGCGGACGCGGCCATTTTCGCGACCCAGCTCGTGCTGAAGCCGCTCGTGGCCTCCGTGTTCGTCACCATGATCGCCTTCAGCCCGATGATGATGCTGGAAGGCGACGTCCGCCAGTTCACGCGCGCGATCTCGCTCGTGGTGATGTCGACGCTGGTGTTTTCGTTGATCGAGAGCCTCATCATTCTGCCGGCGCACCTCGCGCACGTCACCAAACCCAACCCTCAAGGCGACAGCCTTTCCGCCCGCCTCATGCGCGTGCAGCAGAAATGCGCGCACTCTGTGATTTGGGTCGCGCAGAACGTTCACGGCCCGCTGGTGCGCGCTGCGGTCAAGGCGCGCTACCTCACCTGGGCGATCTTCGCGGGCGTGATGGTCTTGTCGATCGGGCTTATGGTTTCGGGCCGCGTGAAACAGACCTTCATGCCGGAAGTCGAGGGCGACTTCATGCAGGCGACCATCACGTTGCCGCAAACTACGCCGTTCTCGCGCATGGAGCAGGTTGCAGAACAGCTCGACGCCGCGCGCCGCGCGCTTGAACAGGAAACAGCCGACGTCGCGGTCGAAGATCGCAACACAGGTCACATGTCGCGTGGGGTCGTGCGCTCCTGGAGCCAATCCATCGAGGAAAACTCGATCCGCGCCTACGTGGGCCTAACGCCCCCAGAAACGCGCTCGCACTTACGGTCGCGCCAGATCACCGAACGTCTAGAAGCGTTGCTCGGCGAAGTCCCGGACGCGGACGAGATCAGCTTCTCCCTGACCGGTTCGGGCGCGCCGAGCATCGACATCGCCCTCATGGGAGAAAACAAGGATGACCTCGAGGCCGCCGTCGAAGAGCTGAAGGCGCGCTTGCTGCAGTTCTCCGACGTGACCAGCGTGCGCGACAGCCAGGACGCCGCGAACGAGGAGCTGCAATTCCAATTACTGCCCGGCGCGGAGCAACTCGGCATCACCCTAGGCGATCTCACACGTCAGGTGCGCCAAGCCTACTTCGGCGAAGAAGTGCAACGGCTCCCGCGGGAAGGCGACGACGTTCGCGTCTATGTACGCTATCCGCGCGACGACCGGCGCACACTGGAAAGCCTCGGCTCCTTCCGTATCCGCACGAATGACGGCCGCGAAGTGCCCCTCGCCTCGGTCGCCACCTGGGAGTTCGCCCCAGGCGTAACGGGCCTCGATCGTCGCCAGCGCATGAGCTCCATCCTGGTCACCGCTGATCTCGTCAACGCCGAGGCGCGCCAAAACATCATGCGCACGCTCGACAACGAGTTCTGGCCGGGTTTCGAGTCGCGCTTCGCGACGGTATCGCGGAGGGCGATCGGCGAAGCGGAGGGCCAAGCGGAGTTCTTCGAGAACCTCATGCGGCTGATGATGCTGGCGTTCGCCGGCATTTACTTCCTGCTGGCGGTGACCTTCCGGTCGTATGCGCAGCCTGCGATGATCTTGTGCGTCATCCCGTTCGCCATCGTCGGCGCCTTGATCGGGCACTTGATCTTCGGCACGAGCTTCGCCCTCTTCTCGTGGCTTGGGATGATCGCCGCGATTGGCGTCGTCGTGAACGACAACGTCGTGCTCGTGGATCGCTGCAACCAGATCCGCGGCTACTTCGCGCTCCGGCGCAAGGGCGTCGGCGCGCCGCTGCTGACGGAGGAAGGCCAAGAGGTGGACCTCCACGAAATCGCCGGTCCAAACGGCGAAACCTATCAGATCCTCCCGCTGGCCGCGGACTATGAGGCGCATGAGGAGTTCATCAGAGAATCCGCGCGGTCGAATTTCGCCGCCGGCCCCATAGCGGTGCATCGCGCAGCCGACATGCGCTGGGACGCGCCCGATCAGCGCGAACGCGGCGAAGAGCTTGAGGGGCTGGGCTTCCAGATCATGCGGGTAAGACCGGACGTTGGCATTACCGAAGCCTCCGTCTCTCGGTTCCGCCAAATCTTTCTGACCTCAGTGACGGAATTTGTCGGCACCTCGCCGATGATCTTGGAGAAGGCCGCCATCGTGCAGTTCCTGAAGCCCATGGTGTTGAGCTTGGCCTTCGGGGTGCTGTTGTGTATGCCAGCCACCTTGATCCTGACCCCCGCCTTCTACATGATCGGCGTCGACCTGAAACGGATCGGGGGCGGCCTGTTCAGCTTCTACGCGCGCCTTTATGGCCGGCGTGGAAATAAGTTGGCGGCAGCCGAGTAACGACAAAAACTGGAGGGAATACCCATGATGCTTCTGACACGGCGCGCGATGGGCGCGTCCTCGTTGGCGTTGCTCGCCGGCTGCGCGACCCAAACCGCAAGCGCGCCGGCCGCGCCGCGCCCACCCGCCGCGATCGGCGCATGGGGCGTTGACCTTGCCGCGCGCAACACCGCCGTGAAAGCCGGCGACGACTTCTTCCAATACGCCAACGGTACATGGCTCGCCAACACCCCGATCCCCTCTGATCGCACGCGCTGGGGTACGTTCGATATCTTGCGCGACAAGGCGGATCGCGACGCGCGCACGATCATCGAGGAAGTGGCCCTGGCCGGCGGCCAACCCGGTTCGATCCAGCAAAAGATCGCCGACTACTACAATTCCTTCCTGAACCAGGAAGCGATCGACGCACGCGGCATGGCGCCGATTCAAGCTGAACTCGCGCAGATCGCGGCGTTGCGCACGCACGAGGAAACCATTCGCCTGATCTCCGCGCCGGGCATCGCCGTCGGTTCGCCGATCGCGATCTTCGTCGGCCTCGATGACCGCAACCCCGATCGCTACATCTGCAACATGACGCAAGCCGGCCTGGGCTTGCCTGAGCGCGAATACTATCGGCGCACGGACGGCGAGTTCCCCAATATCCGCGCCGCCTACACCGCCCACGTCGAACGTGTGCTCACCATGGGCGGCCTCAACAACGCACGCGCCCGCGCGCGCACCATCCTGGCGCTTGAAACGCAAATCGCGGAACGCCATTGGCCGATCGCGGATCGCCGCGACCGCGATCGCACTTACAACCTAAAGACCCGCGCCGACATCCGCGCGCTGGCGCCAAACTTCCCATGGGACGCCAGCTTCGACGCCGCTGGCCTCGGCAACGTGCAGGAAGTCGTGATCGCGGAACTCTCCGCGATGGGGCCGTTGGCGCAGCTGTTTATGGCGACGCCGGTTTCGACATGGCGTTCCTACCTCTCCTATCACCTCCTGAAGAACAACGCGGCGATCCTGCCCTCCTCACTCGACAACGAAGTGTTCGACTTCTACGGACGCACGTTGAACGGTCAGCCCCAACAGCGCGAGCGCTGGAAACGCGCGGTGCAAGCGGTCAACGGCGCGCTCGGCGAGGCGGTCGGGCAGATTTATGTGCAACGCCACTTCCCGCCGGAAGCGAAAGCCCAGATGCTCGAACTGGTCGAGAACCTGCGCACGGCGTATGGCCAACGGATTGACCAGCTGAGCTGGATGTCGGCGGAAACCAAGGTCGCCGCGCGCCAGAAACTCGCAACCTTCCGGCCCAAGATCGGCTACCCGGATCGCTGGAAGGATTACTCCGCGCTCGAAGTCGTCCCCGGCGATGCGTTCGGCAACGCCAAGCGCCAGCAGACTTTCGACTGGAACTTCGATCTCGCGCGGCTCTCGCGTCCGACCGACAAGGACGAGTGGTTCATGACGCCGCAGACCGTCAACGCTTACTATAATCCGACGTTCAACGAGATCGTGTTTCCAGCTGCGATCCTGCAGCCGCCATTCTTCGATCCGAACGCCGACCCGGCGGTGAACTACGGCGCCATCGGGGGCGTGATCGGCCACGAAATGGGTCACGGCTTCGACGACCAGGGCGCCAAATCCGACGCCAACGGCGTGCTGCGCGATTGGTGGAACGAGACTGACGTGGCCGCGTTCACGGCGGTGACCGATCGCCTGGTCGAGCAATACAACGGATTCTCGCCGCTAGAAGGCATCACTGTGAACGGCCGCCTTACACTCGGCGAGAACATTGGCGACAATGGCGGCCTGCAAGTCTCCTATCACGCCTACACGCTGTCACGGCACGGCGAAGAAGCGCCGGTTCTCGATGGCCTCACCGGCGATCAGCGCTTCTTCCTGGGCTGGGCGCAGGCTTGGCGGCAAAACATCCGCGACGCGGCGCTGCGCAACCAGATCTTGACCGACCCGCACTCGCCGGCGGTCTATCGCTGCAACGGCACGGTGCGGAACATGGACACATGGTACGCCGCGTTCAACGTGCAGCCAGGCGATGCGCTTTACCTGCCGCCGGATCAACGCGTCACGATCTGGTAGCACGGCACACAGGCGAATAAACGAAAGGGAGCGGTGAACGCCGCTCCCTTTCTTATTCGGGGTGTTTCTTGGCCATGTATTCCCAACCGCGCTTAATGATGTCTCGCAGCGCCGCTTCGTTCACATCCGCCAATTTGCCAAGGTAGAGACAGCTCTTGCCAGTTTTGTGTTTACCGAGCTTCCCAAGCAACGCCTCATAGTCCTTGAAGCCCGGCAGAATGTAGACGACGAGATTGGCCTTGCGTGGGCTGAACCCAGTGCGCGGCCAAGGGCCGCTTGGCGTTGTGTATTCGCCATAGCCGACAATCGAAGGCCCCCACATCGCTGGCCTCTCTCCAGTGATCTCGCGCATCATTTTGTCGATCGTTTTTGCGTCCTTACGGCGCGCTTCGTCCTCGACCGCGGCGATAAATTGCGCGACGGAAGCCTTGGTTTTCTGGGTTTTTGGCGCGGCTTTGGCCATTTAGGGCCTTCCTGATCAGGGCTTCGCGGGTTGGCGCACGCTATCGAGCGCTTGACAGAAAAAGGCAGGCGCGTTGCCTGCATCGCACGCCATGCCGCCCATGCTGAAAACGAAGATCATCAATGCGATAAGTGGAAAAATGATTCCAATGGCGCGCGTGATCGCCATGGGGAGCGAAAAGCCTGATCGGACGCGCGCCGGCGCATCAACCTCCGCGGGTTCGGGCGCGTCATCCTCCTCTTCCGCCTCATCGGCGACATCGCGACCACCGACGTGAATGTTCACGTTCTGCATGGTCACGCCCTGAAGCTTGATCCCCGGCGCCTCGAAATGCGTCGGCCGCGGCGCGACCGGGATCGGCTCGGCGCGCACGATCGCCTGCACAATGCCGAGAAAATGCTGAAAGCGCGGATCGTCCGCCGAGCCGCTCCACGCCGCCAAGTCGGCGTATTGCACTTCGCCGAAGCCAAGCGGCGGCGACACCAAATCAAGCCGCACTGGCGCCAGCACTTTGCGCGTGAGCCCGTGCGTCGCTTCCTCCATCACCCACGAGCCTTGCTCGTGATCGACGCTGTCTTGCGTCCACACCGCGACCACGCACTTTGCGGCGCTGAGCTGTTTGGCGATCTCTGCGCGCCACGAGGTGGACGGCTGAATACCCTCGTCCCACCAGACGTCGAGGCCGGCTGCGCGCAGATGCTCCACCAGTGGGCGCACACGGTCTGCGTCGGACTTTTTGTAGGAGATGAATACGTCGGGCATGGGGGCAAGCTAGCCGGTCGCCTCGGACCGGGCTAGTTTCTTAAAACTTGCACTCGGGACAGGCCAAGATGCCGCGCATCTCCTATTTTTCGCACCTGTTCGAAAAAGACGGGCCCATGGTGCAGCCGCTGAAGGACCCAGTCTTCTTCGCCCGTGTTTTCATCGAGGAAGGCGCGCCTACCTGGCCTAACGGCTTCGACCTCGATCCGATTGCCTTTATGTACGCTTGCGCGATGCCGGCGCGCTGCGGGCGGCGGGGGTGGCAGCGGAGTGGGTGACTATTCAACGCCCAACTCAACTTCGATGAAGCGCCTTGCAAGACATCGCAGGACCTCCACTGCATCTGACATGCGTCGAATCTCCAATATGTCGTCCGGGTCAATGCCTGAATTTGAACTGGTCGCGTGCGCCACTGCCACTCGACACCTAGCCATCAAATATTGGCTGAAACCCAGGCTCCTGCGAGCGTCATCCACACGGGTCAGCGTCTCCTTAAGCCACCGCAAGGATCGAATGCGCCCTTCTTCTGCGGCTATCCATTTGCGGGCGTCCTCCTGGCTACCCGACCCCTTCATCTCCAAGATTCTGTAGTAACCCAATACAGCAAACGTCGGAAGACACGCCTCCTCAGCGTTGAGCGCCTCCCGATACAATGAGAGTGCTCGCCTCTGAACGCTCGTTGACTGCGATCGGTTCGGAAACAGATTTGCCCAATTGCACGCCAAAGCGCGCCGCGCCGCAGGTACCGGATGCTCACTCTGATTTCCCGCCCAACCTCCATGATTTGCCGCCCCAGCATCCTCTTTCCACGCAACCGCGCTGAGGAATCTATTGACGGTAGTATAGGCATCGTCGACGGCCATTCGGTGCTTGGTGAGATCAATGTGTGCGCTAGCTTCTTGCTCATGCGTTTGAGGTAAGAGACAGATCTCGATGCCGTCAAAATTGACCACTCTGCGCTCAGATGGCCACCCTATGCTCCCGCCCACAACAACCGTTAGCCGCTCGAGCACTCACAGCCCCTTTACAATCTCATCCGTCATCTTCTTCGCGTCGCCGAACAGCATCATGGTGTTGTCGCGGAAGAAGAGTTCGTTTTCGACACCCGCGTAGCCCGACCCCATGCCGCGCTTCACGAACAGAACCGTCTTGGCCTTCTCAACGTCCAGGATCGGCATTCCGAAGATCGGCGATTTGGGATCGGTTTTCGCGGAAGGATTCGTCACGTCGTTGGCGCCGATGACGTAGGCGACGTCGGCTTGTGAGAACTCGTTATTGATGTCTTCCAGTTCGAACACTTCATCATAAGGCACGTTGGCTTCGGCGAGCAGCACGTTCATGTGCCCGGGCATACGCCCGGCGACCGGGTGGATGGCGTATTTCACCTCGACGCCTTCCTTCTTCAGCATGTCGGCCATTTCGCGCACGCTGTGCTGGGCTTGCGCCACCGCCATGCCATAGCCCGGCACGATGATCACCTTGCTCGCGTTCTTCATGATGAAGGCCGCGTCGTCGGCGCTGCCTTGCTTCACCGGCCGCTTCTCGACATGCCCGGCGACGGCGCCGTCCGCCGAGCCAAAGCCGCCAAGAATGACGGAAATGAAGCTGCGGTTCATGCCCTTGCACATGATGTAGCTCAGGATCGCCCCAGACGAGCCCACCAAAGCGCCGGTGATGATCAGCGCCACGTTCTCCAGTGTGAAGCCGAGCGCGGCCGCCGCCCAACCCGAATACGAGTTGAGCATCGAGACGACGACGGGCATGTCGGCGCCGCCGATCGGGATGATCAAGGTCACGCCAATGATCAGCGACAGCACGGCGACCGCCCAGAAGTGCCACTGCACGGTTCCGCCCGTCTGCACCATCATCACGATCAACCACACGATCGCCGCCGCGAGCGCGATGTTGAGCAGATGGCGCATCGGCAGAATGATCGGCGCGCCCGACATATTGCCGTTGAGTTTCGCGAACGCGATCACAGAGCCTGTGAACGTGATCGCACCTATCGCCGTACCAATCGAAAGCTCGAGCAGCGATTGCCAGTGGATATGATCGCCCTCGGCGATGCCGAAGCTCTCCGGCGCATAGAACGCCGCCGCCGCGACGGCGACCGCCGCCAACCCCACCAGCGAGTGGAAGGCCGCCACCAGCTGCGGCATCGCCGTCATTTTGATCGACCGCGCGATGATGGCGCCAACGCCGCCGCCGACCACGATGGCGCCGCCAATAATCATCAACGTGGTTTGATCGAGCGCGCCCCAGGTGAGCGCCAACGTCGTGCCCACCGCGATCGCCATGCCCAGCATGCCGAAACTATTGCCCTGCCGGCTGGTTTCGGGGCTGGAAAGCCCGCGTAGCGCCAGGATGAAAAGCACGCCCGACGCCAAGTACAGAAGTGCGGCAATGTCAGCGTTCATGTGATTTCAGCCCCTTGGTCCGAACCGACGCCAACGCGTCCAGCCCGAGATGAGTGTCGCCGCGGGGGCGGCGAAGAAAACGATAGCCGCCACCCAAGTCGGCCAATGCCAAAACTCGGTGGCGCCCAGAAAGGCGAGCACGTTGCCTATGACCGGAACGAACGCGAGAACGAAACCGCCAATGGTCGAGAACAACGCCGGCCATTCGAAATTGCGCTGCACCCATTCGATGACGAAAAAAACTTGAAGCAGCGACAGGCCGACCCAGATGAGTACGAGGAGACACCCCACGCCGGCGCAGCCCGTCATCTGGACTTGGAAACGCCGCATATCCTCGCGTGCGCGGGTGCGATCAAAGGTGTGGGGCGCGACCGCCGGTTCTTCCTGCAGCAGCGCGCGCGCCCGCTGCGCGGCTTGGCGCAAATCATCGTCCTCGACCGCGCCCTCCTCGCCAGCGCCGCGAACCCGCGCCTCGAACTGCTCGACAACGACCTGCAGGTCGGCAATCGCGCGCGGGAGCGGCGCCCCCGCGGTCCATCCTTCGATAAAGCGGCGCATAAACGCCTCCGCGGAGAGGCGTCCGTCGAGGTAGGCCTCGATCAGCGCGCGCCAGTCCGCTGGCGTCATCGGCTCACTTCTTCTCTTTCTTCTTGTACATGGCGAGCATGCGTTGGGTGACGAGAAAGCCGCCAAAAATGTTCACCGCCGCCAACGCCGCGGCCAACCCGCCTGCGCCTTTCGCGATCCAGCCGGTCTCCGTCGCGCTGCTCGCCGCCGCCGCGATCAGAGCGCCGACGATGATCACCGAGGAAATCGCGTTGGTGACCGCCATAAGCGGCGTGTGCAGCGCTGGCGTCACCGACCAAACAACGTAGTAGCCGACGAAAATCGCGAGCACGAAAATCGCGAGATAAAAAACAAACGGATCGACCATCTTTATCTCCCGGACCGCGCGCGGTCCCTTAAGCGGTTTCGTAGGTGGCGTCCGCGCGGACAACGAGCCCCGCTGCGTCCAGTTCGTGAACTTCCGCCGCGCGCTCGCCACGATGATTGCGGTAAATGAGCGTATGCCCACGCGCGCCGACGCAGAGCCCCTCGGGTTTGAACGTCAGCTCGGGCGCGCGCTCCAAGGCGCGCTCGAAATACGCCCGCAGCATCGGCTTGCCATGGATGACGCCATCGGCGGAAAATCCCAGGGCCGCGATATACGGCGAGGAAAATTCTATGTCGTCCGCGTAAAGCGCGAGTATCGCCTCCAGATTGCGCGCATTCCAGGCGGCGTAATATCGGCGGGCGAAGTCGGCGTCGTTCATGCAGCGCTCTTCGGCGCGAAATGCGGATGCACCAGCGCGCCGCCACGCGTGAGCATGGCGCCTTGGATAATCTCGTCATCCCAATGAGGCGCGAAGGCTTTCGTGTCTTTGTCGGCCAACAGCGGCAGGAGGTTGAGCAAGTTCTTCGCGTAGAGCGAAGACGCATCCGCGCCGAGACGCGCCGGCAGATTGGTGAAGCCCATGATCTTCACGCCGCCGATCTCCACCAAAGCGTCGGGCTTCGAGAGCGGACAATTGCCCCCCTGCGCCACCGCAAGATCGACGATCACAGCGCCCGGCCGCATGCTTTTGACTTGCGCTTCGCTCACTAGGACCGGCGCGGCGCGTCCTGGGATAAGCGCGGTGGTGATCACGATATCCTGCTTGGCGATGTGCTCGGAGACGAGCGCCGCCTGCTTGGCTTGGTATTCCGCGCTCATCGGCTTGGCGTAACCGGCGGCGGTTTCCGCCTGTTTGAATTCCTCGTCCTCAACCGCAACAAACTTCGCGCCCAGCGAAGCCACTTGCTCCTTCGTGGCTGGGCGGACGTCCGTGGCGCTCACCACCGCCCCAAGCCGGCGCGCCGTCGCGATCGCCTGCAACCCCGCAACACCAACTCCCATGACGAATACTTTCGCGGCCGCGACCGTTCCCGCCGCCGTCATCATCATGGGAAACGCACGGCCATAGAGCGTCGCCGCTTCGATCACGGCGCGATAACCAGCCAGGTTGGCCTGCGAACTGAGCGCATCCATCGATTGCGCGCGACTGATGCGCGGAATGAACTCCATCGCCAGCGCGTCGATCCTTTTCGCCGCGAGGACCTCCATGACGCCCCGGTCGCCGTACGGCTCCAGGAGCGCGCAGAAGCCCGCGCCGGATCGCATGGCGGCGATCTCGCCATCCGTCGGCCGGCGCACCTTCAACACGAGATCCGCACCGCTTACACCGCCGTCGGCGCTGATGTCGGCGCCGGCCGCCTTGTACTGATCGTCCAGAGCGCTGGCGCCGACGCCCGCACCCGTTTGAACGCTGACGCTGTGACCCAGCCCGACAAACTTCTTGACCGTTTCCGGCGTGGCGGCGACGCGCGTTTCTCCGGGCGCGCTTTCCTTGAGGACGGCGATCTTCAAGGCGTCAGCCCATCAGGCCGGCGAGCGCCGGCACGACCACACCGCCAATGGCGAGAACAATCCAGAGCGCGATTTGCACCGCCCAGTACACGCCCGACATGCGGAACAGCAGGCCCAGCGCGGCGCCAATCACGACAAAAGCCGCCAATCCAGCCCACCAGCCGCTCCCGATCGCGAACGCAAGCGTCAACAGCGCAACGCCCTGAATGACCAAGCCGCCGCACCACAGCGAAGCCGACAGAAAACCCGAGTACGTGTCGCGTTGGCCTTGAATGTCCATGTGCCCGTGCGACTGGCCGCTTTGCGCCATGCCGAAACCTCCTCGCTTTCGGGCTCGGGTGTAAACTGCGCCGGGACGGGGAACAAGCGGGGCAAGTCGTCCCGGCCGGCGCCCGCCTCACGCCCGTTACCGGCTGCGCTTGGCGACCGTCAGGAAGGACACCGCATCGCCTTCGAAACGCGCCGCCGTCAGCCGCCCCGAGGCGTAGGCGCCGGTATCAACCGCGACCCGGCGAGCGTCGGCATACGGCTGGTCCACAGGGGTGTGGCCATGCACGACCCGATGCGAAAACCTGCGTTTGCTCGCCAGGAACTGCTTGCGGCTCCAGTAGAGCGCGGCGTCCGTCTGATTTTCGAGCGATTTGCTGGCGTCCACCCCTGCATGGACAAACGCATAGCCGCCGAGCGCAACATACCGCTCAAGCCCCGCCAGGAAGGCGTAGTGCTCGTCGGGCAGCCGCGCCCTGAGCAACTGGGCGACGCCGATCCAATCTGAATCGGTCGCGTTCAAGGGAGACGGCGGCTGGACGCCATAGGAAAGGAGCGTCTCCGCGCCGCCTTGCAGCAGCCACGCCTTGTTCGACAGAGGTTCGTCGATAAACGCGAGCATGGATTGCTCGTGATTGCCGCGCAGGTAATGCACCTTCGCCCCAACGAGGCGTCGCGCCAGCAAAAGATCCAGCACGCCCCGGCTGTCCGGACCCCGATCCACATAGTCGCCCAAGAAGATCACAACCGGCGACGCCCCTGCGGCGAGATCATCGCGCAGCCGCGCCTCCAGCTCCGACAGCATGTCCGCCAGCAGATCGGCGCGACCATGAATATCGCCGACGGCGTAGCCTACCCTGCCCTCTGGGAATCTGGCCGGCGGCGGCGAACGCGCGAACAGCGCAAACAGATCCATCGTCCGGATTGATAGGCTGTTCACTATGTCTCTGGCAATCGCCAGCGCGCGCCGGCAATGGTGCGCGAGGAGCGGAACTTGCAGCGAAAGCCAGATGGACACGGTCACGGCTGAACAAGACGCAAGCGCGGCGCCGCCGCGCGTGTCGGTCGTGATGGCCAATTACAATGGCGCGGCTCATATCGCCGCAGCCGTGCGCTCCGTGCTGCGCCAAACCGAGACATCGCTGGAACTGATCGTCAGCGACGACGGCTCCACGGATGAAAGCCTTGCGATCGCACGCGCGGCGGCGGAGGGCGACCCACGGCTTGTCATTGTCAGGGGCGCGGGGCGCTCGGGACCGGCGGCGGCGCGCAATCGGGCGCTAAGCGTTGCGCGCGGCGCCTGGGTCGTCATCGTGGATAATGACGATTACATCGCCCGCGACCGCGTGGAGCGCCTCGTGGCTGCTGCGGAGCGCGATAAGGCCGATATCGCCGCCGACGATCTGATCACCTTTTACGAAGATGGCGCGCGACTTCCCCACGGCCACCTGCGCGGCGCGTTCGCGCGCGAACCGCGGTGGGTTGAAGCGTCCGCCTACGAGCGCAGCAACAGGATGCTCGGCGCGGGGCCGGCGCTTGGCTATCTGAAGCCGATTTTTCGCCGGACCCTGCCGCTATGCTACGACGAAAGCCTACGCATCGCCGAGGATTCCGACCTCGTCCTCCGCCTTCTCATTGGCGGCGCGCGCATGCGGATTTATCCGACACCCGGTTATTTCTACCGCAAGCATGCGGCGTCGATTTCGCATCGGCTCGACACGGCGGCCATCGAAGCGCTCGACCACGCCTATGCCGCGCTTGCGCCTTGCGCCGATCCGGCTCTTGACCAGGCCCTGGCGCGCGGCGCGGCGGCGCGCGCCGATGCGTTGGCGTTCACAAATCTTATAGCGGCGCTGAAGGCGCGTGACTGGACCCGTGTCATTAACGTCGCGGCGAAGCGCCCCGGCGCGCTAGCCCTGCTCCGCGCCCCGCTTCTGGCGCGCCTCGCGCGCCCGTTCGCCAGACGCCAAAGGGTGCAAACACGCCCCCGCGTCACGCTCCTGTCTCGGCAACGGATCGTCGGCGCTGCGAACGGCAGTTCCGCTTACGTCCTGGCGCTCTCGAATGCTTTGACCGACGCCGGCTATGACGTCGATTATGTCGGCGTCTCGCAGCATATTTTCGGGCGCTGGGCGATGCTGCGCCTACGCACAGAAATGAGCGTTTTTCATCGGGTTCTGATCAAAAACGGCCTTCGGGTCGGCAATGTGATTTTGGCGCGCGATCCGCGGTTATGGCTTGCGTCCGCGCTCGCCATTCTTGACGCAGCCCTTCGCCGTATGGGCTTCAAAGCGCACCTGTCGGCGCCCGCGGTTTACGACAAGTCCGCACCCGTCACGCGTGACGAAGCGTTGTTCGTCGCCCGCGCCGTAGCGCCCAATCCAATGGCGGTGCTCTGCGACTATGCGTTCTTGGCGCCTTACGCGCCGTACGCCTTGGCGCCTGATGCGCCCAGCCTAGTCATCATGCACGACCTGTTGTCCGGCCGCGTCACCGACGCGAGCGAGCAGCAGGTAACGGAACTCCCGCCGGACGCCGAATTCCGATTGCTAAGCATGGCGGACGCCGTCATCGCCATTCAGCATGACGAAGCGTCGAAGGTCGCCGCCGCTCTACCTAACCGCACAGTGCTCACCGCGCCGCACGCCGTGCCCACAGCGCCCCGCCCTCAGCCCGGCGAGCCCGACCGCCTTTTGTTTGTCGGTTCCAACACAGCGCCAAATATCATCGGCCTTCAGTGGTTCTTCAAAGACGTGTGGCCGGCGGTGCGCGCGGCACGGCCGAACGCCTGCTTGCAGGTTGCGGGCTCCGTGGCGCGCGCAATTCACCAAGCGCCAGAAGGTGTGAACTTTCTTGGCGTGGTTCAAAATCTCGCGCCACTCTACGCCCAAGCAGGCATCGTGATCTCGCCGCTGCTCACCGGCTCCGGCCTCAAAATCAAACTGGTCGAGGCGCTTGCGGCGGGCAAGGCCGTGGTCGGCACCAGCATCACCACCCAGGGCGTCGAGGCCCAAACCGTCAACGCGATGGCCGTGGCCGATGATCCCAGCTCATTCGCGCAAGCCGTCATTAATCTGTCGTCGAACGACCGCGAACGCGAGGACCTCGCGAAACGCGCCCTGGCCTGCGCCGAGGGCCATTTCTCACCGAAAGCGTGCTTTCGATCCCTGGTTAATTTCGTTGCCGCCGCCTCGGCCAGCGCACCCGAAAAACGCTTGCCAGCTCCTCCCTCAACGGCTCAATAAGCCGCCTTCGCACCTGCAGCATTTCCCGCGCGCACCGCCGCGCGAGCGGCAAGGTTCTTGCGAAGGGCGAGAAACGACGCGCGTAGAGGAATGAGATGCCGATTTCGGACACTGTACGGCTTGGGGACGGCGTTACCATCCACCACCCGCAACTCGTTAACCTTTACGGCTGCGCCGTCGGCGCCGGATCGCGTGTCGGCGCTTTCGTGGAAATTCAAAAAAACGCCGCGGTGGGAGAACGTTGCAAGATCTCCTCCCACACCTTCATTTGCGAAGGCGTGACCATCGAGGATGAAGTGTTCGTCGGTCATGGCGTCATGTTTATTAACGACATCTTTCCAGCAGCCGCCAACGAGGACGGCTCCGCCCAGGGCGAAGCGGATTGGACCGTTGTTCCAACCCTGATCAAGCGTCGCGCCTCGATTGGCTCGAACGCCACGATCATGGGCGGCGTGACCGTGGGCACTGGCGCGTTGGTAGGCGCTGGCGCAGTCGTGACCAAGGATGTGCCGGACTACGCCATCGTCGCGGGCGTGCCCGCCAAGGTGGTCGGCGACACGCGGGAAAAGCGGTAAACCAAGTCGGGGACGCACTAGAATAGGCGGGCTGGATGATCAGAATTGGCGTCATCGGATACGGGTATTGGGGACCAAACCTCGTTCGCAACTTCGCGGAGCTGGGGCGCGCGCGGCTCGCCGCCGTCGCGGACCTGGACCCGAAGAAACTTGACCTCGTGGCGCGCCGCTTCCCGGCGGTGAAAACCACGACGAACTACCAGGACCTGCTCAGCGATCCGGAAATCGACGCGATCGCGGTAGCGACCCCGGTGAATACGCATTTCGAACTGGGCATGGCCGCGCTCAAAGCCGGCAAGCACGTCTGGCTCGAAAAGCCGATGACGGAAACGTCACTGCAAGCGCGAAAGCTCGTCGACGAGGCCGACAAGCGCAAACTCATCCTGCATGTCGATCACACTTTCATCTACACCGGCGCGGTGAAGAAGATGAAGGAGCTGGTTAAGGACGGCGAACTCGGCAAGATGCTGTACTACGATTCAACGCGCGTGAATCTCGGCCTGTTTCAACGCGATGTCAGCGTCATTTCCGACCTCGCGGTGCATGATTTTTCGATCCTCGATCACTTGCTCGGAGAACAGCCGAACGCCGTCTCCGCGGGCGGCATCAACCACTTTCCGGGGACGCCCGAGAACCTCGCATACATCACCTTGTTCTATGACAGCGGCGCCATTGGGCATGTGAACTGTTCTTGGCTCGCGCCGGTGAAGGTGCGCACGGTCTTGGTGGGCGGCGCCAAGAAAATGTTCGTCTACGACGACCTCCAGCCGTCGGAGAAACTTAAGGTCTATGATAAGGGCGTCTCATTCACCGACGACCCCGCGCAGATTTACCAGATGCGCGTCGGTTATCGCACCGGCGACATGTGGGCCCCGAAACTTGACGAGGCCGAAGCGCTGCGCGTCGAGGGCGAACACTTCCTTGATTGCATCGAAACCGGAAAACCATCGATGACGGATGGCCGGCTTGGCCTGCGCGTGATCGAAGTTCTTGAAGCCGCCACGTCTTCGATGAAGGCGCGCGGCGAAACCATCCATTTGCGCCAGGAGAAAGCGCTGTGATCCCGTTTGTCGACCTCAAGGCGCAATATCTGAGCATCAAGCCGGAAATCGACGCCGCTATCCAACACATCCTCGACAACACCCAGTTCATCCTGGGCGCGGAGGTCGCGGCGTTTGAAAACGAGTTCGCCGCTTATTGCGGCGCCGATCATTGCATGGGCGTGAACAACGGCACCAGCGCGCTTCATCTCGCTTTGCTCGCCGCCGACATCGGCGCGGGCGATGAAGTGATCACGACCCCTTTCACCTTCGTCGCCAGCGTCGCGGCGATCTGGTACACTGGCGCGAAGCCGGTGTTCGTCGATATCGATCCCGCCACCTATCTCATCGACCCCGCCAAGATCGAGGCCGCTATTACGCCGCGCACCAAGGCGATCCTGCCGGTCCATCTCTACGGCCAGGCGTGCGACATGGACGCGATCATGAGCATCGCCAAGAAGCACGGCCTCGTCGTGATAGAAGACGCCTGCCAGGCTCATGGCGCGGAGTGGAACGGCAAGCGCGTCGGCGGCATCGGCGACATGGCCGCATTCAGCTTTTATCCCGGCAAAAATCTTGGCGCCTATGGCGAAGGCGGCGCGACGACGACCAACGACGCCGAGTACGCGCGCAAAATCCGCATGCTGCGCGACTGGGGCGCGGAAAAGAAGTATATGCATGTGCTCAAAGGCTACAACATGCGGCTTGAAGGCATGCAGGGCGCGATCTTGCGAGTGAAGCTGAAATATCTTGAGCAGTGGACGGAGGCGCGCCGCGCCGCGGCACGGCGTTATGACGAAATGTTCGCGGGCTCGGGCGTGCCGACGCCGTTCGTGCAACCCCAAGCGCGTCACGTCTATCACATCTATTCGACCCGCACCCGCGGGCGCCAAGCATGGCAGGACGCGCTGTCAGCGAAAGGCATCCAAACCGGGATCCACTATCCGATCGCCATTCACCGCCTCCCCGCCTACGAGGACCTCGGCTACAAGGTCGGCGAATTCCCTCATGCGGAAAAAGCCGCGGCGGAGCAGTTGTCCCTTCCCATGTATCCAGAACTGACGGCGAGCATGCAGGAACAGGTCGTCGCCGCCGTCGCCGACCTCCACAAGACCGCGGAGCTTGCGGCATGATTGTCGAAGGCTCGAAGATACTCGTTACCGGCGGATGCGGGCTGATCGGTTCCACGACCATCGACCAGATATTGCTGGAAAACCCCGCCAAGATCGTCATCTATGACAACTTGGTGCGCGGCTCGCTCGACAACGTTGCGCATCTGATGAACGACAAGCGCGTCGAACTCATCAAGGGCGACATCAGAGATGTGGAGGCGACCCGCCGCGTGACTGAGGGTATGGATGCCGTCATTCACATGGCCACGCTGCGGATCACGGCCTGCGCCGCCGAGCCGCGAGAAGCGCTCGAAGTCATGTGCGACGGCACATACAATGTGCTGGAAGCGGCCCATCTCGCCGGCGTGAAGCGTTTTGTCACCGCTTCATCGGCATCGGTGTACGGTTTGGCCGATACCTTCCCCACGACCGAGGAGCATCACCCTTACAACAACCGCACCTGGTACGGCGCATCAAAAGTGATGCTCGAGGGCCTGCTGCGCTCGTTCAACGACATGTACGACACGTCCTATGTCGCATTCCGATATTTCAACGTGTACGGCCCGCGCATGGACATTCACGGCAAGTACACGGAGGTGCTCATCCGTTGGATGGAGCGCATCGACGCCGGCCTTCCGCCGCTGATCCTCGGCGATGGCGGCACCACCATGGATTTCGTCTACATAGATGATGTCGCGCGCGCTAATGTGCTTGGCCTCAAGTCCGACGTAACCGACGAAATCTTCAACGTCGCCTCCGGGGTGGAGACGAGCCTGCTTCAACTCGCGCACGCGCTTATGCGCGTCATGGGGAAGGAAATGAGCCCCGAGTTCGGCCCCGAGCGCAAAGTCAATCCCGTGTCACGGCGCCTCGCCTGCACCAAGAAGGCCGAACGCCTCCTGGGCTTCCGAGCCGACGTGGGGTTAGAGGAAGGCCTTGCACGGTTGGTGACCTGGTGGCGCGCCAACAAAGAGCGCGTCGCCTGATGATCCCTTTGATGAAGCCCCTGATGGATGAGCGCGAGGCGCAAGCCGCCGCGCGCGTGATCCTGTCCGGTTGGGTCACGCAAGGCCCGGAGGTCGCGGCTTTCGAGAAGGAATTCGCCGACTTCGTGGGCGCGCCGCACGCGACGGCGGTTTCGAACTGCACGACGGCTCTGCACCTCGCGCTGCTCGCTGTCGGCGTCGGCGCTGGCGACGAAGTCATCACTGTTTCGCACTCCTACATCGCGACCGCCAACGCAGTGCGCTATTGCGGCGCCACCCCGGTGTTCGTCGACATAGAACTCGAAACTTTCAACATCGATCCCAACCTCATCGAAGCCGCGATCACGCCGAGAACCAAGGCGATCCTGTGCGTTCATCAGATTGGCATGCCATGCGATGTGGATGCGATCGTGGCGATCGGCGTCAAACATGGCGTCGCCGTGGTTGAGGACGCGGCGTGCGCGATTGGCTCTGAAGTTGAAATCGGCGGGCAGTGGGAAAAAATCGGCGCGCCGCGCGGCGACATCGCCGCGTTCTCATTCCACCCGCGCAAGATCGTCTCGACGGGCGACGGCGGCATGCTCACAACGTGCAACCCCGCCTATGACAAGCAGTTCAAGCTACTGCGGCAACACGCCATGAGCGTGCCCGATACGGTGCGCCATGGCTCCAACCAGGTGATTTTCGAAACCCACCCTGTACTGGGCTACAATTATCGCATGACGGACATTCAAGCAGCGGTTGGCCGCGAGCAACTGAAGCGCGTCCCTGAAATCGTCGCCACACGCCGGCGCCTCGCGAAGCGCTATGACGAGTTGCTTGCAAACAACCTCGGCATCGAAACGCCGCGTGAGCCGGCCAACCGCCGCTCGAACTGGCAAAGCTACAGCGTGACGCTTCCCGCGCGTTGCGACCAGCGCGCCGTGATGCAGGCCATGCTCGACGCCGGCATCGCGACGCGGCGCGGCATCATGTGTGCGCATCGGGAAGATGGCTACAGGAACGGCTGGGAGTTGCCCAATTCAGAGTTCGCCCAGGATCGCCGCATCATTCTGCCATTGTATCACCAAATGACTGACGAGGAGCAACTCCAGGTCGCGGAAACGCTGAAACGGGCTTGCGCATAACATGACGATGGAGGCGGCGGCCGCGCACACGCCCTCTTCCGACCAGATCGTCGAGATCCGCCCCGATCGCGGGTGGTTCGACCTCGATCTCGGCGCTGTGTGGCGCTATCGCGAGTTGCTCATCGTGCTAACGATGCGCGACATCCAGGTCCTGTATAAGCAAGCGGCGTTGGGCGCCGCATGGGCGATCATTCAACCGCTGTTCGCGGTCGCGATTTTCACGATCGTTTTCGGCATCTTCGCGCGCATGCCGTCTGAAGGCGTTCCCTACCCGCTCTATGCGTTCGCCGCCTATTTGCCGTGGTTCTATTTTTCGGAAGCGATCCGCCGCGCGGGCCTCGGCCTGGTGAGCGACGCGGAGCTTGTGCGCAAAGTGTACTTCCCGCGGCTGATCATGCCGCTGGCGAACGTGATCTCGCCGCTGATTGATTTTTGCATCGCCTTTGCGGTGCTTGTCGTCCTCATGGCGTTCTTCGGTTTCGCGCCCAGCTGGCGTATGGTGTTTATTCCCCCGCTCATGATCGTCGCGTTGTTGCTCGCGCTATCCGTTGGGCTTTGGCTTGGCCCGATCAACGTTCGCTTCCGCGACATTAAGCACACCTTGCCCTTTATGATTCAGCTGTGGATGTACGCGAGTCCGATAGTCTATCCGCTCACCTTGGTGCCGGAGGCATGGCGGTGGCTTTATTCGCTTAACCCCATGGTCGGGGTGATCGAAGGTTTCCGTTGGGCCGTATTCGGCCTGGGAGAACTCAATGTCGGCGCGCTCGCCATCAGCGCGGCGGCGATTATCGTTCTGCTCGCTGCCGGATTGGTCTTCTTCCGACGCATGGAACGCACTTTCGCGGACGTGATCTGATGGACTCGAACCTCGCCATCAGCGCGCGCGGCGTGGGCAAGCGGTATCGCCGGTTGCTGCGCTCCGAGCGACATGACTCCCTGCGCGACCTCGTCGCGGCTGGAGCGGCAAACGTGTTCCGTTCAAGCGCCGAGCGCACGGCCGCGGCGGAGCGCAATACGTTTTGGGCCCTGAAGGACGCCAGCTTCGATATCGAGAAGGGTGAGAACGTCGGCATTATCGGCCTCAACGGCGCCGGCAAATCCACGTTGCTTAAGCTGCTTTCGCGCATTACCACGCCGACGACGGGCGGCATCCAAGTGCGCGGCCGCCTCGGCGCGCTCCTGGAGGTAGGCACCGGCTTTCACCACGAACTGACCGGGCGCGAGAACGTTTTTCTTTACGGCTCGATCCTCGGCATGAGCCGCAAGGAAGTCGCCGCCAAGTTCGACGCCATTATTGAATTCGCCGAGATCGCCGACTTCATCGACACCCCGGTTAAGCGGTATTCAAGCGGCATGTATGTGCGCCTCGCCTTCGCGGTCGCGGCGCATCTCGACCCCGACATCCTCCTGCTCGACGAGGTGCTCGCGGTCGGCGACTACGCCTTCCAGCGCAAATGCATGAATTTCGCGCGACAGCTTGAGCGTAAGGGCGCCACCATTCTCTTCGTTTCGCACAACATGTTCTCGATCAAGAGCATGTGCCAACGCGTGATCTACCTGAAGAAAGGCGAGGTTGTTTACGACGGCCCGACGGCCGAAGGCCTCCGCCGCTACGAACAAGACAGCAAGCTCGCTGACACGCCATGGTTCCATCCCGCCGACGGCGGCGCGCGCGTGCGCTTCACGGATGTGGAGCTGCTCACCGCCGACGGGCGCCCCAGCACGGTGTTCGCGTTTGGCGACACAATGCTCATCCGTTTGCGCTATCGCGCCGAGGGACGGATTGAAAACCCAGACATTCGCATCGGCATCGACCGCGATGACGAAACCAGTTGCACGACCTACTCCTCAGCGGCGGACGGCGTTCCCCTTTCCTGCCTGGAGGGTGAAGGCGTCATCGAACTGCGGACGCCGCCGATCAAGCTGGTGTCAGATCTCTACGTCGTAAATGCGATCGTACGCGATGCGAAAGGACAGATGCTGTGCGCCCAGATCGGCGGACGTTTCCATGTGAACCACCCTGTGTTCGCGGCGAACGCCTATGGCGTCTATCACGAGCCGGGCGCATGGACCGTGAATGCAGGCAGCGTTGAACGCCGGGAAATCGGCTATGGCGTGGGCTGAGGCCGCGGCGCGGTCCGAACATCCGGAACAGGCGGCGCGCATAGCGCGCAACTACGCGGAGTTCGACCACTACGCGGCGCGCGCGCGATCCTATCTTGACGCCGGAGAATTGGCGACCGCAGCCATTCACTGCGCGATCGCTTCCCATATTGCCGTACAAAACCACGCGGGCGTGTTCTGGAGCCCAAAGCTGGAGCGCGTGCTCAACGAAGTCGGACGCCGCATTCCCTTTGATGAGCCGCCATCACGGCCACGCGAAATCAAGCGCGTCCTCCAGGTCGGAACCCAGATGAGCGCCGTCGGCGGGCACAACAAGATGCTCTGCCAGTGGGTCAACGCCGATCGCGACCGCCATCATGCGCTCGTGCTAACGCAGCAGCGGGGTCCGGTGCCGGCGTTCGCGCAACAAGCTTTCGCGAGCGGCGGCATCCATTATCTGTCTCGAAACCCCGGCGGCCCGCTAGCGTGGGCGCGAGAATTGCGGCGGATGGCGCGCGACTACGACGCGGTCGTATTGCACACATATTGCGAAGACGTCATTCCGATCATGGCGTTCGCGGATCCCGTCCGACACAAGCCCGTGCTCGTGCTCAATCACGCGGATCACCTCTTTTGGTTCGGACCGAGCGTGTGCCACCTCGCGATCAACCTACGCGAGGCCGCTCAGGACCTCACAATTGCGCGGCGCGGCGTGGCGCCGGAGCGCAACATTATCATGCCAACCTTGGCGGAATCAGTGGTGCGGCGCTCGTCACGCGACGACGCTAAACGCGCGATCGGCGTTTCGCCTGAAACAATCCTGCTCGTCTCCGCGGCGAGGCAGCTGAAGTATAAAACTGTCGGCGGCGCCACCTTCGCCGACATCCACGCCCCACTGCTGGAAAAACATCCGAACGCAACGCTCCTGGTCGTTGGCGCGGGAACCCCCGAGGACTGGCAGCCAGTGCGCGCGCGTTTTGGCGATCGCTTGCGTTCGCTGCCCGAAACACCCAATCCGCGGCCTTATTTTGAAGCCGCCGATATTTACGTCGACTCCTACCCCTTCGTCTCTTCGACGTCGCTTATGGAGGCCGCCGGATATGGCGCGCCCTCTGTAACGATTTTCCCTTACCCCGATGAAACGCGCATATTCGGCATCAATCACGTCGCGTTGGTGGGCAACGTCGCCGTCGCGCGTGACTTCGAGCAGTATCGCGCCATTCTCTCAGAACTCATCGAGGATGGAGAAAAGCGCGCGGCGATCGGAGAAGCGAGCCGGCTGGCGGTCGCCCGCGAACACAACGTTCCTGGCTGGATGCGATGGCTGGAGGGCGTCTACGCGCGAGCACTGGAACTTCCCCCGCTCGACAACGCCGCCATGCTCGCCGGTGACGAGCGCCCCTCCTTCGGAGAACCCGATTGGCGTCACGAGGACATCTTCGGCGGCAACTGGCCGACGATCGAGCGGATTAAGAATTACATGGGGATGTTGCCGACGCACCAGCATTTGGCGCACTGGAGCGAAGTGCGCGCCGCTGGCGGCTTCCGCAGCGCGTCCGAAGCGCTTCGCTATCTTGCGCCTGAATGGCTTAAGCGGCGTTTGAAGGACGGCGTGTAGCCCCCGCGAACGACGCCACGTAGCGCGCGGCCGCGACCGGCGCGAGCGCAGGCGGCGTCAGCGCAATCGCCTCGCGAATGCGACCCTTGCGCGCCAACCGCGCGGCGGTGACCGTGACATACCAGGAAACTTCCTTGGCGTTCTCGCGCGACAGCGTCGCAAGGAGCGCCAGCGCACCGCGAATGAAGGCGGCGTCGCTCAAATCGATCTCGAAGGGGCGATACCGCGCGAGCTCCATGAGCTTCGCCGCGCTGGCGATGCGCAGTCGCTGACGCTCGTCGGAGTTGAGCAACACGCTCGCCTCTTCAACCATGCGCTCCAATGCGCTCGCCGCCTTGAGGCCCCGCGCCAAGTCGGGCTTAAACACGATGTCAGGCGCCCCGGCTCGCCGACGCAGGGCCGACAAGGCGCCAAGTTGCGACCCAACCGCCATCACGCGACCGCCGATTATTGAGCTTGAAATGCTCGCCGTATGAACACGATAACACCCCAACACATCCGGCAGATTGACAAGCGCGCCGTGTTCGGACAACCGCCAGAGCAGATCGCTATCTTCGGAGTTCGGCACGTGCCGATACCCGCCGACAGTCTCGATCGCCGCGCGTCGCGCGAACAAAAACGGATGCACGATATAAGGTTCAAGCGCCGGCGCCTTATCGGCTATGGCGTCGGAGGGAGAGCCCGTTTGCGGCAGCCCGTGAAGCGGGGCGCCGCCCTCGTCCATGTGCTCCACCGCGCACCCGACCGCAACGCATTCAGGGTGCATCTCCATGTAGGCCAGTTGCCGTTCCAGTCGCGTGGGGTAGGCAATGTCATCGGCGTCGAACCGCGCCACGAACTCCGCCGTACAGCGCGAAAGCCCAAGATTGAGCGCGGAAACAATGCCGCCGTTCGATTGCGTCGCAACGACAATGCGCGCGTCCCGCTTCGCGATATCCGCCAGTAGCGACGGCGTTTCATCGGTTGATCCGTCATCGACAACAATGATGCGAATGTCGGCGAGCGTCTGCCTGCGGATGCTATCGATGGACGCGTCAAGGGTCGCCGCCATATTGTAGACGGGGATGAGAACGTCGACGCGACTCATGATGCGGCGCCGCCTCGCGCACGCCCCGCGAAAAGCGCCGCGCGCATCGCTCCGCCCAACATCAGGTCACGGGCGGTACGCAGAGGAAACGTACGCGCCGCACCCCACACAGCGCGCCAGACGCCGGCCTCGCCGCGCGCCGCGCGCTCGATCGCCGCGTCGCGAAAGTAGAAATAGTATTGACCAAGCACGCGATAGTACGCGTCGGCGAAAGCCGCCGGCGATCGCCACAGGCGCAATTCCGGCAGCGCATGCCGTAGAAAGACACGCCGTCCGAACCCGAGCCTACGAAGTCTCAATGCATCGTATGACCCTGGCGGTCGCTGCCGGAACAAGACCGCGGGCGCGGCGTGAAACGCCACACGACGCCGGCGCGCGAGCCGCAACTGCCAATCCCAATCTTGATCTCCCAGCAACGCTTCGTCAAAGAAACCGATCGCCTCCCGCACGCTGGCGCGCACAAGCGTGGCGCCGATCTGCGGATAGTATCCTGACAACATCGCACGAACCAGCGCGTCGCCAGCGCCGGGCGGCGCTGGCCATGTATCCAGGGGGCGCAAATCTTGATCGACGCTCGTCACCTGCGCAAATACGCCATCGAGCGTCGGGTCGGCTTCGAGAAGTCCCAGGTGTCCCGCAATATGATCGCTGGTCCACACGTCGTCGTCGTCGAGAAACGCGATGAAAGCGCCGCGCGCGGCGCGCATCGCCGCGTTTCGCGCCGCGCCCGCGCCGTCGCGGGCGACAGGAATATGCTCCGCCCCAAACGCCGCCGCCGCTTCGCGCGTCGCTGGGTCACGTCCATTATCGCCGACCAGAATCTGAAAACGGAGCGCATCTGATTCGAGCGCCCGGATGCTCGCGAGCGCTTGCGTCAGCAGCTGCGGCCGATCACGCGTTGGCACCACGACGGAAATCAGGCGCGGAGACGCCGCTTGCTCTGTCGTTGGTTTCGGCGAAACGTGGTCCGGCATCTTAGTATGACCAGACCCACTCTTCCCAAGAGTCAAACGCCCCGCCCAGCAGCGCGCGAAAGATCATTGGGTCGTCGAAGTGCGTCACGAACGTGCGCGCGATTGTTCCAGGCGGACGGGTGTCTTCGGCCTGGGCGTAAATGGTCGTATACCCACACGCGCGCGCCGCATCGTGAGCCGCGGGGGTCCAGTTCATCGACTGTCCGAACGGAATAGCGAACGTCGTCGGCGCGAATCCGAGGCGCGCCTCGATGGCCGCGCGGGAGGCTTCAAGTTCGCGTTTTGCATACGCCGCATCGATGCGACCGAAATCGCGGTGCGTCGCCGAGTGGCTGCCCAGCTCGACGCCGTCCGCTTTCAGCGTTTCCAGTTCCGCCCAGGAGAGAAAGCGTTCCGGTTCCCACGCGTGATTGCCATCAGACCACTCGGAAACAATGAAAACGCTATATGGAATGCGATGCGCCCGCAAAACCGGATGCGCGACGGCGAGGACAGATTTGAGCGCGTCGTCGAAGCTGACGGCAAGCGCCTTTGGCCCCCCGCGCCCAGCGGCGATCTCGGCTGGCGCCACGAAATGATAGCCAAGTTCGAGCGCAAGCTCGATCTGCCGCGCGAAACGCTTGGGCGAAACATCGTTGACGCCCATGACTGGCTGCCCAACCGAATGGTAGCACAAGATGCGTCCCACCTCCCGGTCGCGCCGCTTGTGGGCGAACGCAAGCGCACGCCGTTCCGCGTACATACGCGCCGCTTCGATATGCCGACGCTCTAGGCCCGCGGCGCGCGCAAGGCTCTTCACAGCCTGTCTCATGATCGCCCCGCGCTCAGCCCCGACAACCAGCGCCGAACAGGTTTATCGTAAACGGCGTCCGCGACCGCGGCGACCGACAGCGCGGCGACGACGGCGATTCCCACATCAACATAACCAGGCGCCTCGATCGCATAACGGGACATGATCACCTTGAGCCACCCCCAGAGCGGCACATGCAATATATAAACCCCGTATGACAACAATCCGATGGTTGACGCCAGCGCGCGTACGGGTCCTCGCAGGGCTGTCCCCGCGCAAAACGTCACGAGCAACGGAAAGATCGCCAGCACGGCGAGAAGATCGAACGCCGAGCGCCAAACGCCGTCGGCGGGAACCATGAAAACCCCCGCCAGCGCCGCCGCCGCCGCCCACGCGGGCAGCGCCCGAACGCGCGCGTAGATCCCGCTGTGGTAAATCCAGACGCCCGCGAAAAACGAGAATATCACGCGCGGAAATCCGGCGACAAAGTTGGCCCAGTCAAAACCGCCATCGAGTTGACCAAAATAAAACGAGGTTGGAACGAGCCCAACGGCGCCCAGCGCCATGAGCGCCAGGCAAACGCGCGGCGTCAAGTTGCGCCCCAACACGCCCATGACAGCGTTGGCGACGAGCTCAAAAAACAACGACCAAGAAGGCCCGTTCAGAGGATACGGCGCACCCGGCCAGAGAGAGAGTTGCGGCGGACAGGGCAGCATGAATAACGCCAACAATGCCGACGTCCAGAGCTGAGATTGGCTAATGGAGGTGTTCCACCCGGCAGCGATATGGAGCCAGATAAGAGCGCCGCCGAGCGCCGCGCCTAACAAATACAGAGGATAGAGCCGAACGATCCGCGCCATTATGAACGACGCCCACGCGCCGCCGCGCTGGAGACGCGCGCTGTACGCGTGCGCGAGCACGAACCCGCTCAGCACGAAGAAGAAGTCAACGGCGAGATAACGGCCCGGCAGCAGCGCCTCGATCGTCGCGGAGGACACATGATCAGAGATAACGGCGAGCGCGGCGAGCCCACGCATACCGTCCAACAGATCAAACCGCGCCGACTTTCGATGGCTTTCCATGCCTCGCCTGACTTTCGAATTTCCGCGCCACTCTACCTTAAAAAGGCGGCCTACGCTTGGCCAAGCGCCCCGAACGTGCGTAATATTCCTTCAATCGCGTCCGAATACGACGCCATGGTTTATGGGGTCATTCTTCGTGCAAACACACCCGACGCGCCTTGGGTTTGGGTGCGCTGCCTTGGATCGCGTGTCCGAAGCCGAAGCGCTTACGCTGCTCGAAACAGCTCTGGATCACGGCATCCAGCATTTCGATACCGCACCGCTCTACGGCTGGGGCGCATCGGAGGCCCGCCTTGGCGCGCTCGCCGCCCGCCGCCGGGCCGACATGGTCTTGGTGACCAAGGTTGGCCTCGATCCCCCGAACCTCATGCAGCGCGTCGCCGGCAAATTTTTGCGCGGCGCCGCGCCCGATTTGGTGAACGCACAGCGCGGACTGTTCTCGCCCGCCCAGGTGCGCGCCAGCGTCGAACGCAGCCTCGCGGCGCTGCGAACCGACCGGATTGACGCACTGCTGCTGCACGAAGTCCGCGCAGGTGAAATTTCGGCGCCGCTCCTGGAAACGCTTGCCGCGCTCAAGCGCGAAGGCAAGGTCATCCGCGTCGGATTGGCCACGCAACCCAACGAAACGACAGCGATCCTGAACGCGCATCGCGGGATTTTTGAAGTCATCCAGGTTTCCCTTGCCGGCCTGGCGGCGGTGGAGAGCGCTGACTTGGGCGCCAACGCGCTGCGGGTGGTTCATTCGGTGCTCGCCGCCCGGCTGACCGGACTCTGCGAAAAGCTTGCCCGCGATCAGGACGCGGCCGGGAAATTCACACAAACGTTTGGCGTCGCCGCCCAGGATCGCGCCGGTATCGCCGAATTGCTTCTGCGCGATGCGATTTCCCGCAATCCAGCGGGCGTGGCCCTGTTTTCGTCAACCACTCCCGCACACATCAAAGCAGCGGCGCGGGTTGCGTCTGAAGTAAAGGCGGTGGAAAGCAGCCCCGCGCCCCTACTCGGCGCGTTGCTTGCAGACGCCTGACCGATGCTTCCACCCCCGGAGAGTTCGTCGCGCGACACGCGAACGACCGTTCTCGTCGCGGCCTTCAACGCCGCCGCGACGCTGGAGCGGGCGGTGTTGTCCGCGTTGGCGCAGCCGGAAACAGCGGAGGTTTGCATCGTCGACGATGCGTCGACGGATGCGACCGCCGCCGTGGCGCGCGGGCTCGCGGAGCGAGATCAACGCGTCAAATTTATCGCATTTACGACGAACGCCGGGCCGGGCGCGGCGCGCAACGCCGCCATCGAAGCGACGTCCGCCCCATGGCTTACCGTTCTCGACGCTGATGACTTCTTCCTCGAGGGGCGCTTAGCCTCCCTCCACGCTATCGCCGGCGACGCGGATTTCGTGGCCGACGACCTCATCCGCACGCGCGACCCAAGCCACGTGCAATGGACGCCGCGCCAGCTGACCTTGAAGCTTTTGACATTTCGCGGTTTCGTGCTGCGCAATCTCGGCAAAACCACCGGCCCTCTCGACCTTGGTTACATGAAGCCGCTGGCGCGGCGCGCATTCCTCGATGCGCACAAGCTCCGCTACCAAGCCGACATGCGCCTCGGCGAGGACTACGAACTGTATGCGCGTGCGCTTGCGTTGGGCGCGCGCTTCTTCACCTGCGGCGAAGCGGGTTATGTGTCCGTTGAGCGCGCCGGTTCGTTAAGCAAGGAACACGGCCCGACGGAACTCAAACGCCTTTATGATTGCGATGACCTGATCGAAGCCACTGGCGCTTTGTCCCCGGCGGACCGCCGCGCGCTCGATCGCCATCGCGCCAGCGTTGACTGTCGCCTGCAATGGCGGTTGCTGATCGAGGCCGCCAAGAGCGGTGACTCCCGCGCCGTCCTGGCGACCTTCCGAACGCCCCGGGTTTCCTCTTACCTCGTCGGAAAGCTGCTGGAGCAAGCGTGGCTTCGCTCAACCGGACGGGGCCCGAGGCGCCGCGCCGTGACCCCGGCAACGCTCAGCGCGAAAAATTCGCTCTAAAGGACTGGTCCATCCTTTGCGGGTCCGACCCGATCGCCTAGAACCGCCGCCAGGAAAACGCTTCATGACCAAACCGATTTGGCACACCCGCCGCGCCCTTCTTCGTGGATTGATGGTTACCGGCGCGGGCATTGCCAGCGCCTGTTCGACCATCCCCTCAACCCCCGAGGAAGAGGCGCTGCCCTCGGACTATCGCCTCGGGCCTGGCGACCAGCTGCGGATCACGGTCTTTAATGAAGAAGACCTTACGGGCCAGTTTGTGGTTGGCTCGCAGGGCGTCGTCTCTTATCCGCTGGTTGGAGAGATTAACGCCGCGGGCCTCACGGTTCCCGAATTCGCCCAGAACCTTCAAACCGCCCTGCGGACCTATGTCCGCAACCCGAATGTTAATGTCGAAGTGGCGAATTACCGGCCCTTCTTCATCCTGGGAGAGGTTCAGCGTCCCGGCACCTACCCCTATTCGGCCGGGTTAACAGTTCTAAACGCGGTCGCAACTGCTGGCGGGTTCACCTATCGGGCGAACCGAAACCGGGTTTTCGTGCGCCACGCCAATGAGGCGGTCGAACACGCCTATCCGTTAACGATCGCTACTCCCGTTTTGCCTGGCGACACGGTCCGAATTGGCGAGCGGTTGTTCTAAAAGCCAGCGCGTGGGTGCGGCGCCAAGCGTGCATATGCGGCTGGGCACGACATGACCAATCCCGCGTGCTAGGGTTAACGCCGTTGGGGCGGCGACCCACACGCGGGACCAAACTCGCGGTGAGCGCCGATGAACATGATGAACCGAGAAACGCCACCCGCTTCGCCTAACCTTCCAGCGGCCTCCTCCGCGCCTCAGGGCTTGGCGGAACTCTTCGGCGTAACGGCTGCGTTGCAGATGTTGCGTCGCCGCTGGATGCCCATGGCGATCGCGGGCGCCGCCGCCGCGTTAACGGCGTTCGTTCTGGTCATGTCGAGCACACCGACCTACAGCGCCACCGCGCTCTTGATCATCAATCCGCGGCAGGAGCGCGTGTTGGCGAACGAAGCCGTCGTCGGCCAGCTGCCGCTGCAATCCTCCGCCATCGACTCCGAAATCGAACTGCTGCGGTCGAGCGCCCTGATGGGCGAGCTTGCGACCGCGCTCGGCATGCAGGCCGGCCCTGGCGAAAACCTCGATGACATCGCGGCGAGCGTCGCCAACGCGATTACGGTGACACGCCGCGGCGCGACCTACGTCATCGAAATTACCGCGCGCTCCACCGACCCCGAACGCGCGCAGATCATCGCCAACACCTACGCTGACGTTTACATCGCCAGCCAAGTCAACCAGCGCGTCGACACGGCTCAGCGCGCCAATAGCTGGCTTTCGCGCCGCTTGGCGGAATTGCGCGAAGACGTCCAAGCCAAGGAATCCGCGGCGGAGACCTTCCGCGTGCAGTCGGGCATGTTGTCGGCCCAAGGCGCGACGCTGCCGGAGACGCAGATCACCAACATTCAAACGCAAGTCTTGGCCGCGCAAGCCGAACTCGCCGCCGCCGAAGCGCGCTACCGGCAGATCGAGGCCGTGCGCCAATCTGGCGGTTCGCTCGAGAGCCTCGGCAACGCGATCAACTCTGAGAACATCACTCAACTGCGCAACCGCGAAGCCGAGATCGCCCAGCGTCAATCCGAGTTGGAACTGCGCTATTTCGAGACCCATCCCGCCGTGCAATCGGTGCGCGCCGAGCGCCGCGACATCGAGGAACAGATCCGGCGTGAAATCCAGCGCATCTCGATCGATTTGCGCAACCAAGTCAGCGTGAAGCGCGCCGAACTCGACACGTTGCGCCAAAGTCTGCACGAAGCGACGGGCCAGCTCTCGGGCAATTCCGCCGCGAGCGTCCGCTTGCGCGAGCTTGAGCGTGAGGCCGCGGCGAGCCGCGAAGTGTATGAAAGCTATCTCCAGCGCTATCAGGAGATCGCGGATCAGGACCAGCTCAACACATCCGACGCGCGGTTGATGGCGTACGCGTCCTTGCCGGCGTCGCCGTCCTCGCCGAAACTGCGCGTAGCCCTCGCGCTCGCGATTTTGGCTGGCTTGTTCCTCGGCCTTGGGCTTGGCGTCGCCTTGGAGATTTTCGACCAATCGGTGAAGAGCGCCGAGGACCTCGAAGCCAAGGTCGGTTATCCCGCGATCGCCTCGATCCCGATCATCTCGAAGCGGATGATGCGCCAAATGCCGCCGGCGGAGCGACACCCATCTGGCTATCTTGTCGGGCGGCCCATGTCGGCGTTCACCGAAGCGCTGCGCGTGCTCCGCACGGTGATCGTCTATTCCAAACTGGACTTCTCGGTGAAGGTCGTGGCGGTCACCTCCGCTCTGCCTGACGAAGGCAAAACCACGATATCGATGTGCCTTGCGCGCGTAGCGGCGATGTCAGGACAACGCGTGGTGGTTGTCGATTGCGACCTGCGCAAACAATCCATCAACGACGTCATCGACATCGAATCCGACACCGGCATCCTGCAAGTGCTCGCGGGCGAAGTGAACTGGCGTGACGCGATCGTGCGCGATCCCGCCTCGGACGCCGACGTGTTGCCGGTCGCCGCCGCCGGATTCACGCCGCGCGACGTGTTCGGAACAGACGCCATGGAGCGCCTGATCGCCGAACTGCGCTCCGCCTACGATTTGGTCGTCCTGGATTGCGCGCCGATCCTGGCGGTCGCCGAAACCCGCGTCCTCGTGAAGCAGGCCGACACAACCGTCGTTGTCGCGCGCGCGGGCCGTTCCGCGATTGGCGCTGTGCGCACCGCGATTTCGCAAACGGAAGGCGCCGGCGGCAAGGTGCTCGGCGTCGCGCTCAACTGTGTGCAACCCAATTGGGGCACCTACGCAGACTCGCTCTACTTCTACCAATCGAAGTCATACTACAGCGTCTCCTGACGCCGCTTGACCGCGGCAGCCATCGCATCGGCGATGGCCGCGCCGAGTCGTGGACCATGCCATCTCTCGGCATACGCGCGCCCATTTCGCGCGAGCGCATGTTTCAATGCGTCTCGCCCGCGGAGCGCTAGCGCCGCCGCCAACACGCCCGCTGGATCGCGCGCCACCAGAAGGTCGCGGTTTCTGCGCACCGCCAGCCCTTCGCAACCCTTTTCGGTGGTCACCACCGGGCACCCAAGCGCCAACCCATCGAGCACCTTGAGTTTGACGCCGCTGCCGCCGACGACGGGCGCGAGAAACACGCCGGCCCCGTCCAACGTGGAGAGATCGTCAACGCGGCCCAAGAAGCGAAAATTCGCCCCTTCCAATTCATGGCGTAGCTCCGGCGGACAGTCGCCAATCACATCGATCACCGCGGCCGTGCGCATCGCTTCGCTGAAACCGGCCAACGCCGCGTGCAGCGCGCGCAGCATCAACACGTTCTCAGCATAGTGCATATTGCCCAGAAAGATCAGCCGATCTCCCGGCGTTCCGTCCGAAGCATGCGCAACCGGCGCAAGCGGCGGCGCCGGCATTGTGTTCGGGTTAGACCGCCCAATGCTCGCCGCTTCAAGTGGCGACGTGAACAGCGCCAGATCGGCGCGCTCAAGCCACGCCGCCTCATACGCCGCGCACCGTTTCGACTCGTTCAGCAAGATCGGACGCGCAAAGGTGCGCGCAACGTTCGCGAGCGGTCCGACCCGGCGGCTCAGAAAGCCCATCACCTCATAGTCTTTGCGCGCCGCCTGCGCATAGCGCTGCGACAGCAGGTCGTCGTAGTCGATGATCAGCGCGATCTCACGCGGCATGCCGTATGTCAGCGGCGCCAACCGCAGCATGTCTACGAAGACCGCCTCCGCCGCGCACGCTTCGCGCATGCGCGCCACCTCCTCTCGCGCGGATTTGGCGTAGAACAGCCACGTCTGCAGCGGCCGATCGTGCAGGCGCACGGCGTTGAGCGCGATCGAAAGCGGATTGGCGAGCGGCAAAAACGTCATGCCTTCATCGCTCTTATCGCCGGCAGGCGCGCCAAACACGACAAGCCTCGGTTCAAAATGACGGCGCGCCTGATCGATCCTCTGACGCAAGATCGTCGCGCGGCCGCTGCGTTCCGCGAACGGATGCCGGCTCAGCAGCATGAGCAGCGCCGGCTTAGTCACGTGCGGGCGCGGACATGGCCGCCTCAATCACGCGCTGAAGTTCATCGTCGGGCTGCACGAACACGTCCTCCGGCGCCTGCTGCATGCGCGCGCGCGCATGCGCGACGGCGTCTCGACTGATCGTCGCCAGAAATTCTGGAAGCGTGCGCTCGAGCGGCTCGGGTAACGTAAAACCAAAGCCCTTGTCCTCGATCCAGCGCCCAGTCTGACAATCGCGCGGCGCCACTGGTGGTGTTGCGTAGTACCCGCCTTCGTAGAGCCTGTTGGGCAAGAGCCATTTCGAGTTCGCGCCGGGATCGTGAAAATCTCCCGCCCAAACCACATCCACATCCTCGTAGATGGCCGCGAGATCGTTTGGCCAAGCATAGCGACCCAAATAGCTTGCGTTCGATTTCGCCGCGATCCGTCCTTCGAAGTCAGCAAGTTCGGTGCGGGCGGGCGCGCCGCGCATCACAATCGAGACCCGATCAGGAAGTGCGGACGCCGCGCCCAAGAGCAGCTCCAAGCTGCGCTTGCAGCGCAGGTTGCCAAACCACCCAATCCGCAGAGCCCCGTCCGCGCGTAAAGGCGTACGCGGCCGATCTCCGTAGTCAAATCCGCGCGGCATGCGGTTCTCAACCAACATCGTGCGCGCGCGCCCGGGCTGGAACCGATCGAAGTATTCCGATGCGAACGCTGGAGAGCTCACCACCACGAGATCGACCTCGCGCAAGAGCGAGCGCTCAAGCGCGCGCATGCCCGCGCCGAGCGCATCGCCGCGCGTCATGAAGCGATGAACGTCGAGGCACTCATACACCAGTCGCGCGCGCGACGCGCTCATGCGCCTTGCCCACCGCGCCAGCCAAAGCATGTCGAGATTGCGCGCATAAAATAGCTCGGCGCGACCAAAATCCTGGGCGTGAACGCGCAGCCGCGAGCGAGCGCGCCAAAGTGCTTGGATGCGCTGGCCAAACGCGGCGTCACGAGTCTCGCCCAGATCGACGTTGCGCCAAGCAGGCGACGTCTCCGCCCCGCGCCGCATCGTGAACGCGCACACCTCGGCGCCCGCGCGCATAAACGCGCCTATCCGACGCTGCACCGCGGGGTCGCGCGCGTCGTGGCCGAAAAATGCAATCTGGGTCAACGCCCGGGGTCCACGTCCGAAATTCTCGCGCATGCCTCAATCGAATCCGCGCCGGGCGCAAGCGCGCACTTGGCGTAACTCAGCTCTCACACGCGAACGATCGTATCGCATCCCAAAGAATCGCGGCGTCGTCTGTCAGCGTCCAGGAAAGCGCGTATGCCTTGTAGCGTGCATCCCCTTCGCCGACGGCCGCCTGAACGTCGAACAAGCCGGGACGCGCGGAGAAATAGTGGCGCTTGGCGCCGCGCAAGCGGTCGAGGTCTTCGCGGACCAACGGCGCTGGCCCCACCAACGACAGGTCGCCGCGCAACACGTTCCAAAGCAGCGGAACGTGCTCCCAGGCCGTTTGAACTTTGCTCCTAGAGATCGTTGGTTCGCGCGGTTCGGGGACCATCGCTTCGCCCCCGCCAACGTTAAGCTGCGTCACTGTAGCGGACCGCCGCTGCAGCCTTAGCGTGTACACGCGAAAACCGCGCCCGCCATAGCCCACTACATCGCGAACAGAGCACGCCTCCGCCGCTGTGTTTCGGTGTTTCGCCAAAGCAAATCCAAGCGCGAGAACTGGCGCCCAGATTGGCAGCAGCGTTAGCGTTAACGCGAGATCGACGGCGCGCTTCGCCACGCCACCAACCACGTGATCGCAGAGGATAAGCGCATCGCTGGAGAGATCGCGGCGCAAGCCGCCTTCAAACGCGGTAACCCCATCGGCGCGCTCCGCCTTTTTGGGCTGTTCGGCCCCGCGGGGCATTTGGATGAGCATGGCTATTCTGGCCTGACCTGACGAATAACCTAAGGAGAAGCGGCGAAAGCGCAACGCTCGCCCTCGCACCTTCGAGAATCCATCCACGCGAACATTCGCCGCAGGCGCGGGCGCTGGGCGACGCCACGAAACCCTGTGGATATTAATCCGCTGTTTGCACTTGCGGGCCTTGGTTGTCGCGAAGATGGATGTACTTTGCTCAGGCGTGGGGGGCCACGCTGTCCCAACGACCGACTCGCGCTAGAATCAGATGCGCGGCGGCATCAGGAGAGCGCGTGTGGCGACTGTGGATTTGACCGACGATCGGCGACGGCTTCAAGCCGGCACGCTCGGCGCTGCTGCGCGTCGGATCCGCCAACAACCGGCGCAGACCCTGGCGTGGGGGCGTTTGCGGCGCGCGTTTCGCCGGCAAGCGCCGCTGGTCGGCATTGCCTTCATCGCGATCACAGCGGCCGGTTGCCTTTTTGACTATCTCAGCGGCGGCGCGACGTTACGATCCTTGTTGTTTTGGGCGCCGATCGGCGCGGGCGTGGCGCTCCTCATCGGCGCGGTGCGCGAGTTCGGGCGCAACACGATCACCTCTCTCGCGAGCTTTGGCAGCCATCGTGGCTACGCGATCCTCGGCGCCGCGCCGGAGCTGACGCCGCAGGCCCTGCGGCAGCTGCCGCCCGATCGGCGCACGCCGCTTGATTGCGTCGTTTTTCAACCCTCCTCCCCGTTCGCCACCGCCTTTCGCGACCTTCAAGAAGGCGCCGCCGACGAGCGCGTTGTGTCGTTCGTCGCGGCGTTGCCTGGGGAGGGCGCATCGACCGCCGCGCTCTGTACTGCGGCGAGCGCGGCATTGCAGGGAAAGCGTGTCATCCTCGTGGACTGCGATCTGCGCCTGCGCAGCTTGACCAAGACGCTCGTGCATGACGCGCAGGAGGGGGTGTTGGAAGCAAGCCAGCGGCCAGGGTCATGGCGCGGCATGCTGGCGGAGGAAGAAGAAACCGGTCTCCACTTCCTTCCAGCGGCCAAACCGGAAAGCGCCTGGCGCACGCTGACAGGCGCGCCGGGATTCGCGCAGCTCGTTCGGGACCTGCAGGAAGCGTACGATCTCGTGGTTCTCGATTGCCCATCGGCTTTGAGCAGCGCCGACGGCGCCATTCTCGCGAGCGCAGCACAACGGTGCGTCCTGGTCGCCGCATGGGATCGCACGCCGCTCCCCGCTGTGCGCGCCGCCATGCGCGCGCTGCGTGGCCATGCGGGCGCCGCGACTGCGGTCTACGTGAACCGTGTACCGCCCGGGTATCGCTTCGGCCGACTCAGGCCGGAATAGACGGGGCCCGCGCGGCTAGCATGTCATCCGGCGCGAGCGCGCCGCCAATCGCAATCGCGAGCTGCGGGAAGACAGGCGCCAAATTGCCCTGAAACGAGGGAGCGTGCGCCCAATCCGGCGTTGCAGGGCGTGCGGCGACCCGCGGCCCGCCGCCTTTCGGTTTCGCGGCGATGAGTGCGCGCACAAACGGCGCCGCCGCGCCGCCGCCAACGGCGATGGCGTGCACTTCGGGGCGACCTCGGGCCTTGGCGTCGTCGCGCACGACCGCCAAGCTCTGGGCGTAGGCGCGCTCAAATCCCTTGATGAATTCCTTGAAGTCATTGTCGCGCTCGATGTCGCGCATACTGAGCGACAGCGTCCGCCCTTCGTGGCGAAGCGCTGCGCGTCCGTCGGCGAACACGGTTTCCTTGATGTCGCGCATTTGGCGCATCAGCGCGGTCCACAGGGCCGTCTTCTGTTCAGGCGAACGCGCCCATTTCGCACTGTCGAGCACAACATTGGCGATCACGCCATCAATGAAGTCACCCGCCTGTTTGAACGTGACGCGCGCTTCCGGCAATTCGAACGCCGTTTGTCCAGCGCGCGCGATGGCGGCGATATCCGTGGTGCCTGCCCCCATGTCGACAACAATGAGGTGGGAGCCCGCATCCTCCAGTCCGATCGAGGTGTAACTGGCTGCCGCTGTCGCCTCGAAGATGAGGTCCATCTCATAGGGTTTCGCCGCCGGCGCCGCCTTCGGCAGCGCGGACGTTATCACATCGATTGGGAGCCCCTCGGGCGCGAGCAAACGGTCGCCCATGGCGGCGCGAAACGCCTCGGCCTCGCCGAAGATGCCAAGCACGGCCGTGTGCATGCCGGCGCTGTCGCCGCTACGCCAAGCAGGTGCCGCATACCGTCTGCGGATTTCCTTTACCCGCGCAAGCGCCGGATCCGCCTTCGCCGCGCGCTCAACCGTCTGGAGCAGGAAAGCGAGGTAGAGCACAATCAGGTCGCGCATTTGAAATATGCGATGCGGATCGACCGATGTCGGCGCGTTGGTCGCCAGAGCACGATCGAGGTCGCTGACGCTGAGCAACGTCTTGAAAGAGCGCAATGGCAGGCGTCGCTTATCCGACGATGCCGCTGCCTGGCCGAGGGCGGCGCGTCCGAACAATATGCGCGCATCGTCCACGAACACCGCACTGTCGAGCAAGAATGGGTTGGTTTGCTGCTCGTGGCCGCTCAACATGAGCGGGCGGACGGTTTGCGGGTCAAAGCCCGACCACGCGCCGGTCGGCGCGGCGGCCGCCTTCGAGAAGGCTGTGCCAAAGTCGATACAGAGCGTCCAATCGCTCATAGGGCCTTTTTCCGGCGTGACGGACCTGCACGCGGCTTGACCAATATCTCGCCCCCGCGCGCCACGCCACGCGCTTTGATGCGCACCGTCTTTGGCTTTCCTGGGGCGATGTACTCATGCCGGCTTGGATCGTAGGGCTCGGTCGCGCCGAGGATGCCCAGCCGCGCCAAGCCCCGTTTGCGCCCCGCGCGCGCCAGTGATTGAGCCAACAACACCATCGCGTGAGCCTTGTCGGCGTCGTCGCGGGCGCCTTCCAGTTCGTCGAAATCAGCCAACGCCTCCGCTAAGGCAAGGTCGGCCTCGAGCCACGCCGCCTCTGCGAGCGCGTCCACGAGGGGTCGCGCGGCCTTGGGGGCCGCTGGCTTCTTGGCTCTTTCTTTTTTCGCCTTTGAACGAGCCGGCTTCGGCTTTGCTGCCGCGACCATCCGCGTAACCTGTCTCCGGGCCGCCGACGGCCGCGCCTCCGAAATCAGAGGCGCAGGCTCAAACCAAGCGTCAGGTTGTTGACCTCATAGTCGCGGAACGCGGCGGCGCCGCTGCTGTCGACCTGTTCGCGCCCGTAGCGCGCGCGTAGCGCCACGCGGCGGTTCAAGAGGTAGTCCACCCCAACGTCGCCATAGAGGAAGTCATCCTCGCGATCGACGCCGCTAAACTCGCGCCGGCCGCCCGCCGCTCCCGCCGTCAGAATGATATTGCGGCGCAGTTCGTGATCGACGCGCCCGCCAAACTGGGTCTCGACATACGGCGTGCTGGTGCCGCCGCCGATGATTTCCTCGGTGCCGCGCGACGCGTCGAAGGTCAACGTGGTCAAACGGGTGACGTACCATTGCAGGTTCGCCGCCACCGCCAGGCCCTCGGTATCTAGAGAGGAGTTCGTGTAATCGCGTGTGAATTGGCCGACCGCGATCTCACCGCGCATCATGTCGGTGAAGTTGATCGTGGCGCCGACCAAATACGCCTCGCCATTTGAATCCAGTGTCGGTGAGTTTGGATACTTCCGTTCGTCCGTCGTCGCCTGCACGAAGGCGCCGAGCCGCGGCGTCACTTCAGCCTCAAGCCGACCGCGAAGGTAATCTTCCTCATTGTCGCGGAAGGTCTGCGTTCCGTCGAAATCATACTCTGTATGACCTACTTCGCCGATGACGCGCCACCGATTGAAGGTGTGCTGGGCGATCAGCGCGGCTTCGCTGCGCTGATACTCGATCGGCTCAAGCGTGAACGGAGAGTCCGGATCGGTGCGCGACTCCACCTCGTTCGCGACGCCGAGAATGCCCGTCAAGCTCGAACGGCTGCCGATGTCCAACCGGCCGACGCCACGCAAATAATTGGTGTTGGCGTCCTCGCTTGAGAAATCGTTGTAATTGTAAAAGCCCGCCCCACCTGAAATCACCAGGCTGTGCCGGTTCCAGTCCGACGAAAGCTGCGCATTGGGGCTGATGCCGAAGATAACGTCTTCATCTTCGTTGCCGGATTCTTCCGCGAACACGTTGTCGGTAAACGTCGCGGTAAAGTCGACCGAAGCGTCAAGCTGGAACGCGCCCAAGCGCATGCCCAGCGGATCATAGTCGGCGCGGGTGCGATCCCGCACGGACGCACCGTTCTCTGCAACGACCTGCGCCTGCGCATGCACGGGAGCCAGCAAAAGCAACGACGCCGCGAGCGCGGACAGAATTGGATGGGTGCGCACGTCTATCCCCTTGGCAAGGCACATCGCCGCCCTCGACAAGAGCGTGCTTCGATGACCCGCCGATGAAGGTTTCCTATTCCGCCTCGTTAACGCAATATGTTGCGCTTGCGGCGAGAAACCGCGCGAAGACGCGCCCGCCTGGTCTTGCGTAGTCAAAGGCTCAGCCCTCCCGATGCCGCGATCCGAGCCGCCTAGCGCCCCCACTGGGTCGCCAGCGTCGGTATCAAAGCCTTGGGAGTGTGCCTGTCTACCCCTGATTGTCGGTTAAGGGGCGTGGACGGCGGCCGCGGTCGTCACGAAGTCGACCCCCAAACGGGTCGTTAACCAAATTAAGCACCAAAAAACAGAGCAATAGGCAACCAACCCGGTTACCATTAGCCACCGTGGAGGCAACCATTTTGCGTGACGTTGTTGCGCCGGCACATCGATATGAGCCGGTAGCGGCAATGGTGCTCTCAAGCGATGAATGGCCGCCAAGCGATCACTCCACTATCAGAATCGCTCTACCACCCGCCTAAAAAAGTAGCCGTGTGTGCTTTCTTGGCAAGCGCATGACTGCATTCGTCATGAGCAGCTCACCAGAAACGCGTTCGCGATTGCAATGCACAATGACGCCTGCCAAAGGTTACGAAGCCATTAGCGCGGGAATGGCTGGGGACTTGAAAAGTCATGGCGAACCAGTTGACGGAAGCGGACTCCGCTGCGCGGGTTCGTTTTCGCAGTCGTCACTTGGGCGACCGCTACCGCGCGGAACCGCGTGCGGCAAACCGGTTAACGGACCGGCGGCTCCTGCAAAAAGTACGCGCTGCCAATGGGTTAGCCAAGCGCGCCTTTGACGTGGTCGTCGCAGCGCTGGCGTTGGTGTTCCTGTCTCCCGCCCTCTTGCTTATCGCCGCGATCATTAAGCTCACCGACGGCGGCCCGGTGTTTTTCAGCCACACGCGGCTCGGCCGGCACGGTCAGCGCTTCGCGTGCGTTAAGTTTCGGACCATGGCGGTTGACAGCGCGGAGCGCCTCGAGGCGCATCTGAGCGCGGACCCGGACGCTGCCGCGGAGTGGGAAGCCACCCAGAAGCTGCGCGACGACCCCCGGATCACCAAGTTCGGGGCCCTGCTGCGCAAGTCGAGCTTTGATGAGCTGCCGCAGCTGTTCAATGTGTTGCGCGGCGAGATGAGCCTGATCGGACCCCGCCCCATCACGCGCGACGAACTCAACCGTTACGGGCGCGACCGTCGCTTCTATCTTCTGGTGCGCCCAGGAATGACCGGTCTGTGGCAGGTGAGCGGGCGCTCAAGCACGTCGTACGAGCGCCGCGTCGCGTTTGACCGGGAGTATCTGGAAGATTGGTCTTGGCTCGGCGAGCTGTGGATTTTGCTGATGACCATCCCAGCTGTCCTGCGCACCGAAGACGCCTGCTAGCGCCTTAGCCTTTACTTGTATGCCTTCTCGCCGGGGCGCGGGTCGCGGCGCTGGATCGGTTTGAAGACGCCGGTGCCGGTCACGAGCGCGCGTTCGCCACTCCATACCTTGCCGCGCACGACGAACAGATCGTCAGTGCGTGACAGCAAGTCACCGCTGCCTTCCACCCAATCGCCAACCTGAGCGCTCGACAGGAAATCGAAGGTGAGGCGCACTGTCACCCAGTACGAGGAGGTCTCGATCGAGACCACATGGCCCCACGCCATGTCGGCGAACGCCATCAGCATGCCGCCGTGCGCGTTGGCCATGCCGTTCGTCAGATGCTCCTCCACGCGAAACGCCATCGTCGACCGGCCATCGCGCTGCGCACGATAAAGCGGCCCGATCTGACGCACGAAACCGCGTCGCCAGTCCAGGGCGACAAACCCTTCGGGGACCTCGAAATGCGCGGGGGCGGCGGCGTCATCGGACATACCGCCACATTATCTCGCCTCGGCGACCCGCGCCTAGCCTTCGGCGTACTGATTGGCCGGATTGCCGGGCGCGCGTGGTTTTCCAGCGCGCGGCAGACCATTGACCATATCGCTGCGCACATCGTAGCGCGCGGCGCGGATGGCGGGATGGAAGCCAACGTTATGGAGCAAGATCGTCACGTTCTGCCCGCGCTCGCGCCAGTACGCCTCGATCTTCTGCTTGAGCACCTGCGCACCTTCGCGCGAGCAGAAGTCGAACTCGCCGCTGGGCAGGCGCGGGGCCTGCTGGATTTCGCAAGCGCCTGCGAACTCGTTCCGGTCTACGGCCATCGCGTCCATTTTGCGGTGCAACCTCCTTGCTGTCGTGCTTGATATGCGAAGCGACGCCCGCCTGTGGATCACCGAAACGTCATGGTTGACGCACTAGGCCGCCAACGCCGTCGGCATAGGCCGAATGGTCTAGCGCGCCCGTCGCTCTATTCGATCAGGCGTCGAACATGCTTGAAGAGGCGTGATGGGCAAATCTCGACCGTTCATCGTCGTCATCGAAGATGACAACGCGTCCGCCGCGGCGTTGGAGCTGACGCTCCGCGATTGGGGCGCCGACGTCGTGTGCGGCCACCTAAGTGATGCGTTGTTGCGCACGACATCGCAACGCTCCGGCGCCATCAGCGCCATCATCGCCGACTTCGACCTTGGCCCGCGTCCAAACGGCGTCACCGTCTCTCGCCGCCTTCGTGAAATCGCTCCGCAGGCGCCGGTTTTGGTTCTTTCGGGCGCCTTCAACGGCGGCGCGGCGCAAGCGGCGGCGGCGGCCGGGTTTGACTTCATGAACAAGCCCGCGCCGGCGAACGCGATCACCGCCTGGCTGGAGCGAAACGAGCGCGCCTAGCCCTGCCAATGCCGCTCGTGTAGCCTGCGCGGCAGCATGGTCAGCGCCGAAGATCATAGGCCGAAGTCGCGCGTTCCGCGTGCTGAGTTCATCTTGGCGACAACGATCGCCGTCGTTTCCGTGTTGGTTTTGGCGATGGTGTTCGCGCTCCGGGCCGAAAACCCAGCGCGCGAGCGCACCCTGCGCACCATTTCGCTGGCGCGCACGGTGCGCGACGAAACGCTTTCGCTCACCGAAGCCATCGCCGCCGCTGAGAGCGCCCGCGGCGACATCCTCGCAGGGCGCGACGCTTGGAGGTCGCGCCTGCGCGCGCAGTTCGAAGCCCACGCAACCGTCTCGCGCTTGCGCGCCGCGGCCTCAGGCGATCTCGAGCTCATGCAGATGGTGCGCGCCATTGCAACAATCGTGGAGAGCGATTTTTCCAGCGACGACGCCGCGCTTCGAGATCGAACCGCGCCCGCGTTCGATCACCATGCGCAGGCCGCCGCCTTGCCAGCCGCGATTGACGCCTTGATCGCCGCCGTCAACCGCCGCAACGACGCAGCGCGCGGCGCCGAGGCGCGAACGCGAGCGCGGCTTGACGCGATTAGCGCAGCACTCGGCTTCCTTTCTCTCGTCGCCTCCGCGCTCGCCATGTTCTCATTGCGCCGGGAGCGCCGCCAATGGCGCCTCGCCAACGCGTTGGCGGAGGATGCGCGAGCGCGCGCGTCCGCCTCCGACCTCGCCAAAACGCGTTTTCTGGCCGCGGCAAGCCATGACATGCGCCAGCCATTGCATGCGTTGACGCTTTACCTCAGCGCACTGGCGCGGCGGGTGAAGGATGATGAAGCGCGGGGCATTCTCGCGAACGCCGAGCGCGCGGCGCAATCCTTGGTGTCCATGTTCAGCGTCTTGCTTGATCTGGCGCGCATCGAAGCAAACGTGATTACGCCGGAGTTCGAGGACGTCGCCGTGCAGGATGTGCTCGAACGCGTCGCGGCGGAACACCCGGGCGCGAACATTCAAGTGGCGCCGACCACGCTCATTGTGCGTTCCGATCCGGTGTTGTTGGAGCGCATCGTGCGCAACCTTGTGTCTAACGCGATGAAGCATGGCGGTGGGACGGCGCGCTTGAGCGCGGCGGACTTGGGCCATGAGGCGCAAATCGTGGTGAGCGACGACGGTCCCGGCATCGCGCCGGAAGATCAGGCCAAGGTGTTCGACGAGTTTGTCCGCCTGGATGGCCGTTCCGCCTCGGAAGGCTTAGGGCTCGGCCTCGCGATCGTGAAGCGGCTCGCCGATCTGCTCGGACACGGAGTGGGCCTTCGCTCAGCGCCTGGCCAGGGCGCGGTCTTTGCGATCAACGCCCCGATCGCGCGAACCTCGGCGCGCTTGACAGCGACGGCGAATGAAACGACCGCGAAGCTTCAAGGGCAGAGCGTGATCGTGCTCGACGATGATCCGCTGGCGCGTAACGCGATGGCAGGCGCCTTGAAGGACCTCGGCGCCGACGTCGTCGCCGTCGCCACCGAGGAAGACCTCAACGCCGCGGTCGCGCGCGCCGCGCCCGACCTGGTGATGTTGGACCTGCGCCTTGACGGACGCATCGCCGGCCTCGCGATCGCGAGCCGCTTGTCAACCCAGTTGGGCCCAGCCGCGCGCCTTGTGATCGTCACTGGAGATACCGCCGCCGACACGCTGGCGCAGCTGCGCGCATCCGGTCATCGCTGGCTGATCAAGCCCGTCGATCCGCACGATCTGGCTGCCGCGGTCGCCTAAGCGCGTTAGGAAAGGCGGGAAGCGGTTTTTCGCTCGAACGCGCAAAAATCAAAGTTGAATTGGAGCAGATCGATTCAGTTTGAAATCGATCTCGCCCTAAGCGCGCGAAAGCGTGGCGATCGCTTCCGCACGCGTACGCACGCCAAGCGCGCGATAAATCGCGGCCAAGTGAATCTTCACCGTGCCTTCGGCGATATCGAGCGTGCGCGCGATCTCCTTGCTTGCCTTGCCCTTCATGAGTTCGCCGAGCACGTCCTTCTGGCGCGCGGTTAGTCCCTCGACCGTGGCCGCGGGCGCTCCGCGCGGCGGCGCTGGCGCAGCGGCGCGCTTGCCGATGGTCGCGGGTACAAAAATGCGACCTTCCGTGACCGCCCGCAGCGCCGCGGCGATCTCGGCCGCCGGCAGCGACTTTGGAACAAAGCCGTGGACGCCGGCGGCAAGCGCGGCGAGAATCTCGGACCGTTCCTCGGTCGCGGAAACGACCGCGACCTTGGCGCTTGGAAACGCATCGCGCAGCGCAGCCAGCGTTTCCGACCCGGCCATGCCCGGCATGCTCAAATCGATCAGGACGAGGTCGTGCGCTTCTTCGGTGAGGATATCCACCGCGGCGTCAAACGTATCCGCTTCGCGCACCCGCGTCGCGCCGAGCTCGTCCGCGAGGAGCTGGCGCAGACCGCTGCGAAACAGCGCGTGATCGTCAGCAATGAGCACCGAGATCGGCACCGGACGCTCCCATGCACATCCGCTTGATCATTGCGCCTTCGCAGCCGGAGGCTCAACCAAAAACCGCGTGCGACACAAAAATTCAGGTCGCGCGCCGCCGCGCCGCGTCGCTCGGCGCGCCTGCCTCGCGGGGCGTTTCTTCCGAACGCACCTGGCGTAGGATGTCAATGCGGTCGCGTTCGATCAGGAAAAGCTCGAGCGCTCGCCCCTCGAGGTTGCGGCCATTCGCGACGCGCAGCGCCATCGGATTGATCTGCTGGCCCCTGAGCATCACTTCATAATGAAGGTGGGGCCCGGTGGATCGGCCAGTCGTTCCGACATAGCCGATGACTTGCCCCTGCCTCACGCGAGCGCCCGAACGCATGCCGCGCGCGAACCGCGACATATGCGCGTAGGCCGTTTCATAGCCATTGGCGTGCCGGATGCGCACATAATTGCCATAGGTGCTGAAGGGGCCCGCCCGCACCACGGTTCCATCGCCCGCCGCGAGGATTGGCGTTCCAGTCGCGGCGGCGAAGTCGGTGCCGCGATGCATCCGCGAAAACCCGAGAATGGGGTGACGGCGCATACCGAAACCAGACGACAACCGCGCGCCGTTGATTGGCGTTTTCATCAGGAAGCGTCGTGCGCTCTTGCCGTCTGCGTCGTACCAATCGGGCTGCGCATCGCCCGGCGCCAGAAACGAATAGAAGGCCCGCGATCCCCGGCTCGATTCCAGCGATACGAACAGCAGATTGCCCGTACGCACCGTGTTTCCTTCGTCGTCGTAATAACGCTCGAACACCAGTTCGAAGTCATCGCCTGGGCGGACATCGCGCTGGAAGTCGACGTCGTAGGCGAACGCATCGGCCAGCGCGGCGACTTCGCGGTCGGTGGCGCCCAGGTCGAGCGCGGTCGCGTATAGGCTCGATACCACCGGCGCGGCGATGCGCGCGATCTCGTATGTCACCGGCATCAACACTTCGCGCGCCGCGAACGCGCCTTGTGTCGTCCGATTGGCCGTTACCGAAGCGCCTGGCTCGGAGCGAAAGGCGACGCCCGTCAACCGCGCCTCGCCGCTCGTGCGGTCGAAGAACAAGCTCACAGGCTGGCCGGGCCGAATGCGGCGAGGATCGTACACGTCGTCGATGGAGATCAGCGCGGCGCGCGCCTCGGCGGGCGTCGCGCCGGCGCGCGTCAAGAGCCCCGCAAGCGTCTCGCCATTGCCGACGCGAACCTCCCGCGTCTCGTGCGCGAGGTAAGCTTCCGTAAACGCTCTGAGCTCCGCGCGGCGCGCCGCCTCGTCATGCGCGGCCGCCAGATCCGCGGCGCGCGCGTCCTCGGCGCCGGAGAACAATCCCGCGTTCCAGGCAATGCCGAGCCCCAGGCACGCCGCACCCGCAAGCGCCACCAAGCCGGAAGCGCCTGACCGCGCCTTCATGAGCCGTTGGGCGAATTCCGCCGCCAATCACACGCTCCAATTGTCGACACAGGAGAAACCTATGTCCGTCGCTGGGTTTTGGCCGTTTGGTTATCCTGCCGGAAACCGGAACTGCGCCATTCCATAGACTTGTCGTCCCCTCTGGGACCAGACCGATAAAGGACAAAGCTTATCGACGATACAATGGCACATAGGTCTAACCAGGCCGTTGCAAGTCAAGGTCAGACGTCCGGGGCGCCCGACGAGCCGCCGCCGCACCGCCGCCTGCTGGTTGGCTGGGCGACGGCGCTTGCCGCATTGGGCGTGAGCACGGTCATCGTGGGTTTAGGCGTTTGGTTCGTGCGTATGCCGCTGGCAGAGCTGGTGCTGGAGGCCGCCCTCGCGGATCGAGGCGTCAGCGCGGATTTCCAAGTCGTTAATCTGGACCTCAACGGCGTGACGCTCGCTAATGTCCGTGTGGGCCCGGAGCAGACGCCGGATGTAGCGATTGGCGCCGTCAGCGCACGTTGGACCTGGGTTGGGCTCTCGCCCCAACTCGCGAGCCTACGCATCGAGCAGCCGCGGCTACGCCTGCGGCTCGACGCGACGGGACGCGTCTCGGCCGGTTCGCTCGACCAGATCGAACGCGCCGCTCCTGGCCGCCGACGCCCACGCCTGCCGACAATCAGTCTGGACATCGTCGACGGCGAAACCCTGATCGACGCGCCGTTCGGCCAGCTGCATGCCGCATTCGAAAGCAGCGGGGTTCTTGGCCGCGACTTCGCCGGCATGGCGCGCATCGCGGAAACGACTCAAAGCCAAGGCGCATATGCGCTCCGAAGCGGCGGCGGCGAGCTGCGCGTGATCTCACGTGACGAGACAATAACCGCTAACCTCGACGCAAGCGCGGCCGCATTGGGTTGGCCTCACTTTGCGCTCGCTGGCGCATCGCTGCGCGCGTCTGCCCGCGCGCCGCTCGATCTGGAAAGCGCAACCTTTGACCTAGACTGGCGCGCGGAGGCTGCCCGCGTTGCGGACACGCATGCGACCGCCTCCTCTGGAGGCGTCACCGGCGAAGCAACCTTTCACGCGGAGGCGCTGCGGATCGCCAATTGGCGCCTCAGTGCGCGCGGCGACGCGCAAGATTTTTCAACCGCCGATGCACGGTTGCGCGGCGTGCGCGCCGAAGCGCACGCGGGAAGCGATGGGCAAGGACTGCGTGGGCGCGCCGCGCTCGGCGCGGAAGCCTTCTCTGGAATGGCCATGATGTCGCAACGCCCCGCCGCCGCCGTGCGCTTTTTCCGCGATGCGTCCGGCGCGGTCAGCGCCGACGCGTTGGTTACGCTTGCCCACACATCGCTTTCACCAACCGCGCGGCAACGCCTGCGCGCCTTGTTCCCGGACGCGGAGGCCACGCCGATCGGCCCGACCATGGCCAGCGCCGAGCGCGCGCTCGACCGGGCCGCCAGTAGTTTCGTTCTCACCGTGCCGCTTGCGTTACGCCACACCGCTGGCCGTACGCAGCTGAGCCTGCTCAGCGCCACGGAAGCAACATCCGCAACCGGCGCTCGTATGCGGCTTTCGCCCCTGCGCCAAGATGCGCCGGGAATTGTGCTGACCGATGAGCCAGAGGCGCCGCCGACGCTTCATGGCGCGGTAGCGCTTGAACTCGAAGGCGGCGGCGTCCCGCGCGTGAGCGCCTTGCTTGACACGCTGGCTTGGACCCAGGGCGCGCCATTCGAGGCTGACGGCACGCTGAGCTTGAGCGATTGGAGCAGCGACGGCGCCAGCATCGCGGCGGACGAAGTCGGCCTCACCATCGCCTTTCCAACGGAAGGCGGCGGACGCCTCGACCTCCGCGGCCCGCTCCGCATCAGCGGCCCGCTTGGCGACGGCGCGGTGCGTGGCCTCGTCGCTACGCTCGACGCGACCGCGAGTTGGGGCGCTTCGGGTTGGCGCGTGGCCTCGAACTCTCAATGCATGCCGATCGCGCTCGACAGCATCGAAGCCGCCGGCCTCGCATTTCATAACGGCGCTTTTGCACTGTGCCCAACCGAAACGGCGCTCATCGCGGCGAATGCCAACGGAGCGCTCTCCGGCGGTTTCAACATCCAGCGATTGGCGCTTGCGGGCCGCATGGCCGGCCCCGACGGGCAGCCCGCTCAACTCACAGCCTCGAATATCACGGGGCGATTTTCTGGCCGTCCCGGCGCGGTGGCGCTGGCTCTATCCGCATCAACGCCCAACCTCGCCATCGACATGACGGAGGATCGGACGCTCTCGCTGGGGCTGCGCCGCATCACCGCCGAAGCCGCTTTCGCCGAGAGCTGGCGCGTCGAGGGCGCCTTTGAGCAAGGCGAACTCCGTGATCCCGCCTTGCCCGGAACAGTCTCGACGATCGCGGGATCGTGGCGCGCGGCGCCCCAGGACGGCGAGGCGGTCATCGCGATGGCGGCGGGGGAAGCGCTTGTCACCGCGAACCGCCCAGCGACAGACGCGGAACGCCCGTTGTTCAATCCGGTGCGCCTCGTCAACATGGGCGCCGAGTTGCGCGGCGGACGTGTACGCGCCGAGGGCGACATCGTGTTAGCCGAAGGCTCCAGGCAGCTCGCGCGCTTCGCCGCCGAGCACGATGTGCGCGCGGGTTTGGGCGGCGCGCGCATCACCGCCGAGCGCATCCAGTTCGACGAAACGCTCCAGCCCTACGACATCACCGAGAGAACGCGCGGCATGGTCGACAATGTGCGGGGTCCAATCGCCGTTGTCGCCGACGTGAATTGGACGCGCACGGCCATCCAAAGCCAAGGGACGCTGCGTCTGGACGGGCTGTCGCTGGCGACGGCCACCATACCGGTGCTGAGCGAGGTGCGCGGCGCCATCTTCTTCGACGACTTGTTCGCGCTGACGACGCCGCCAGGGCAGTTCGTGACCGTTGGGACGCTCGATCCTGGCGTCGCCGTGCATAACGGACGCGTGCGCTTCCAGCTCTTGAGCGACCAACGCGTGTCGATCGAGGCGGCGACTTTCGACTTCGCATCCGGCCTCGTCGACATGCGTCCCGACACGATCACGCTCGGCGCCGACGAAACCCGCATCGAACTCCGCCTACGCGATGTCGACGCCGCGGCGCTGCTCGCCACGCTCAAGATTCCTGACTTGGCGGCGACTGGGCAGGTTGAGGGAGAATTCCCGCTCCTGCTCAACCGCCGCTCCGCCTTCATCGAGAATGGCGTGCTGCGTGCGCGGCCGGGCGGCGGACTTATTTCCTACACTGGCAACGCCGGTCAAAACGCGACCGGCCCCGCGCGCATCGCCTTCGACGCACTGCGCAGCTTCCGCTATGACAACTTGCTCCTCACCCTGGACGGGGACCTAAACGGCGAAGTCGTGTCTTCGATCGCCTTCAGCGGGCAAAACAGCGGGCGCGCCGTCGATCTGGGCGATATCGCGCCGATCCCCGGCGTTGGGCGCGTCACTGTTCGGGGCGTTCCGTTCGACTTCAACGTGCGGGTCACGGCGCCATTCCGCCGCCTGGCGCAGACTGCCGCCTCGATCACCGACCCCACCACCCTGCTTAACCAGGCCAGGGAGCCCGCACCGAACGAACCAGTTGACCCACAGCCGCCTTCGCCCAGATAAAGCCCTTCTTCAGGGCGGGTTCAGACCCAATCCCTCACCATGATTGCATCAGGAGTTTGAGCTATGCGGTCGACGCTGCTGATTGCCGCACTGAGCGCCGTGACGTTCGCGGGCGGCTGCATACCGGTGCAAATCCAGGCGCCGGACGAACCCATCGAGATCAATCTCAACGTCAACATTCGCCAGGAAGTGATCGTGCGCTTGGAACGCGACGCACAAGAGCTGCTTGAGCAGAACGGCAATCTGTTTTGAGGTCGAAGGCCATGACACGCACATTTTCCATAGCCGCCGCATTCGCCGCCGCGCTTGCTTTGTCGGCGCCCGCTTCAGCGCAGGACGCGGCCGTGGCGCAGGCGCGCGCCAGCGGCGCCGTTGGCGAACAAGCCGACGGGTACCTTGGCTTGACGCCGGGCGGATCGGTGTCCGCCGATCTGCGCGGACGCGTCGACCAGATCAACATTCAGCGCCGCGCGCTGTACACGCGCCGCGCCGCGGAACGCAGCGTGTCGGTGAACGAAATGGCCGCCGCGGTTGCGTGCGAGATCTTTCAGGCCGACGCCAACGCGCCGCACAGCCGGATCGCGGTCGGCGAGCGCTATCGCGACGAGGCGGGCCAATGGCGCCAACGTACGAGCGCCGCGCCGATTCCAGCGCCGAGCTTCTGCGGCGGCTGACCAGCGCGCATGAAGGCGTTCTTGCTCACGGCAGCGCTTGGCGGCCTCCTAGCCGCTGTTCTGTTTGGCGTTCTGGTTGACTGGGACGCGTCCGCCATCAGCCTGCATGGCTGGATCGCCATGATCGCCGGCACGGTGCTGTCACTTCTCGTGGGCGGCGGCCTCATGGCGCTGGTCTTCCACTCCGCGCGCCAAGGCTATGACGATCGCATCCAGGCTGAGACGCCCGAAGACGCCGAGTAGAGAGCGGGCTTAACCATGCTTATGTTCGAGCTGAGCATAAGCTGATACAGTCCCGCCATGGCCCACGCCAAATCCCAGACAGTCGCCAAGCGGTTCGACAATCTCTATGCCCACGGCTTCGTGCGCGTGGCGGCCTGCGCGCCTGTGGTGGCGGCCGCCGATCCGGCGACCAACGCCGAGCGCATCTTGGCGTTCGCGCGTGAGGCCCATGCCGAGCACGCCGCCATCCTGCTGACGCCGGAGCTTTCGCTCACCGGCTACGCGATCGACGATCTGCTCCAGCAAGACGCGCTGCTCGACGCCGTCGAGCAAGCGATCGCGAAGCTGAAGGACGAGAGCAAGACGCTCCTGCCGATCCTGATCGTTGGAGCGCCCATTCGGCTCTGGGGCGCGCTTTACAATTGCGCGGTCGTCATTCATCGCGGTGAGATCGTCGGCGTCGCAGCCAAGACGTATTTGCCGAACTACCGCGAGTTCTACGAGAAGCGCCATTTCGCCAGCGCCGCCGATGCGTTGGATAACGTCATCAGCCTTTGCGGCGACTATCCCCCTTTCGGCGCCGACCTCGTTTTCAATGTGGAGACAATCAAGGATTTCGCGTTTCATGTCGAAATCTGCGAGGACATGTGGGCGCCGACGCCGCCATCGACCATGGCCGCGCTGGCGGGCGCAAACATTCTCCTCAACATGTCGGCCTCCAACATCACCATCGGCAAGGCGCAAGACCGCGCCATCCTCTGCGATGCGCAATCCCGCCGCTGCACGGCGGCTTATGTGTTCGCCGCTTCCGGGCGCGGGGAAAGCACCACCGATCTCGCCTGGGACGGCCAGATCGTCGCCTATGAAATGGGCGAGAACATCGCCGAGGGCGAGCGCTTCGCGCGCGAGCCCAAGCTGGTGCTCGCTGATATCGACGTCGGCCGCATCGCACAGGAGCGGCGACGTCTCTCCAACTTTCGCGACGCCGTTCGGGCGCGCAAGGATGCCGTCAAACACGCCTGGGTGCGCATCGAAACGCCGCCGCCACGCGGCGCTCTGCCTCTGCGGCGCAAGCTCGATCGATTTCCCTTCGTGCCCGACGATCTGTCAAAGCGCGACCGCGATTGTTTCGAGGCCTACAACATTCAGGTCGCGGGTCTCACGCAGCGCATCGAGGCGACCAACACCAAGCGCGTCGTCATCGGCGTGTCCGGCGGGCTCGACTCAACGCAAGCGCTCGTGGCCGCGGCGCGCGCCTTCGATCTTATCGGTTTGCCGCGCGCGAACATTATCGGCGTCACCATGCCGGGCTTTGCTACCAGCGAAGCCAGCAAAGCGAACGCCTGGGCGCTGATGAACGCACTTGCCGTCGACGCGCGCGAGGTATCCATCGAACCGTTGGCGCAGCGCATGTTGGAAGACCTCGGCCATCCCGCCGCGCGCGGCGAGCCGGTGTATGATGTCGCGTACGAAAACGTGCAAGCCGGCTTACGCACCGACTACCTCTTCCGCCTCGCCAACAAGGAAGGCGGCTTCGTCATCGGCACCGGCGACCTTTCCGAACTCGCGCTCGGCTGGTGCACGTATGGCGTCGGCGATCACATGAGCCACTACAACGTCAATTGCGGCGCGCCGAAAACATTGATCCAGCACCTCATTCGTTGGGTCGCGGACACGCAAGGACTTGGCGCGGAGACGTCCGATACGCTGCGGCGCATCCTCGCCAGCGAGATCAGCCCAGAACTCATTCCGGGAGCGACGCCGCAAAGCACGCAAGCCGTCGTCGGCCCGTATGAGCTGCAGGACTTCAACCTCTACTGGCTCACGCGGTACGGCTTCGCGCCGAGCAAGATCCTGTTCCTTGCCTGGTCGGCTTGGCGGGGCGCGTACACCTATGCGGAGCTTCGCGCTTGGCTTGAGATGTTTCTGAAGCGCTTTTTCGCCAACCAATACAAGCGAAGCGCCGTGCCCAATGGTCCAAAGATTGTGTCAGGCGGCGCGTTGAGCCCGCGTGGCGATTGGCGCGCGCCTTCCGATGTCGCGGCCACGACATGGCTTAACGAACTGGCGCACAACACGCCAACGTCGTTGGATGACCTCTAGGGCTAAAACCTGTTTCGATCCGATTGAATCGGATCGGGGCTCTAGGTTTTTGTCTGGTCGCATTTTCTTACGCCGAACCGGCGTCCACTTCGTCGGAAAATGCTCTGGCGCGGCGAACGCCAGCGTGCTTGATGACCGCCGATATGCCTCTACTTAATCAGTTCATCGCGCTCGCCCTCGCCGCGGGCCGCGAGATTCTCGCCGTGCGCGACCAGGGCTTCGACACCGATCACAAGCGTGACGGTTCGCCCGTCACGCTCGCCGATCAACGCGCGGAGGCCGTCATCGAAGCGGGACTCCATCGCCTTGCGCCGGAGATTCCAATGCTTGGCGAGGAGGCGGTCGAGGCAGGACGCATCCCCAACCTCGGCGCGCGTTTTTTCTGCGTCGACCCGTTGGACGGGACCAAGGGATTCGCGCGCGGCGGCGACCAGTTCACCGTGAACATCGCGCTCATCGAGGACGGCGCGCCACGCGTCGGCGTCGTGTTCGCGCCCGCGAGCGGCGACATGTACGCTGGCGAACCAGGGCAGGCGCTCGCCGGCCGCTACGACGGACGCACGGGGGCCGTGCTCAATCCGCTTTGCCCCATCCGTACGGTACGCGCGGCGCCAGAGCGCTGGCGCATCGTCGCTTCCGAGGATTCAGGACGCAACGAAGCCACGAGTTCCTTTATCGCGGCGCTCGATGGCGCGCCGGCGCATGCAAGCTCCTCGATCAAGTTTTGCCGTATCGCGGAGGGATCGGCTGAGCTTTATCCGCGCTTCGGCGATGTTTGCGAGTGGGATGTCGCGGCCGGTCACGCCGTGCTTGCGGCCGCGGGCGGCGACATCATGGACCTCGCGGGCAAGCCGCTGCGCTACGGCGGCGCGCACGGGCGTTTTCTTGTGCCGGGCTTCGTCGCCTACGCCAACGAGGCCGCCAAGGCGGCGGCGCTCGCAGCGCTCAAGCGCTGAGCCGCGCGATCAGACGGCGCATGAACGCCGCGCCCGCGTCGATCTGCTCCAAGGCAATCCATTCGTTCGGCTGATGCGCCTGTTCGATCGAACCCGGACCGCAAATAATCGCGGGCATGCCCGCGCGCTGGAACAAGCCCGCTTCGGCGGCATAGGCGACCGCGCGAATTTCGTTGTCGCCCGTTATCGAACGCGCCAGCCGCTCCGCCGCGCTCTCGGGTTCGAACGCGAGGCCGGCCGTATTCGAGCGGCGGCGCACGCTGACCCCTCCCTCCGGCGCGCGCGCCTTGATGTCGCGATCGAGCAAGTCCGCCGCCTGACGGAAACGAGCCTCGATCGCGTCGGCTTCCTCGACCGTGACGGTGCGCAAGTCGAACACGAACATGCACGAGCGTGCGAGAATGTTCGCGGCGGTGCCGCCCTCGACGCGGCCAATCGTGAGTGTGGGCGAGGCGGGATGGAAATGCGGATGCGTGATGTCACGGGCTTCGCCTCCAAGTTCCACGACAAGCTGCATAAGCTTCAGCGCTTCCATCACCGCCGATACGCCAGCATCCGGCAAGCTGGAGTGCGCTTCGCGGCCTGTAACCTCCACGACGAACGACCGCACGCCCTTGTGCGCCGACACCACTTTCATGCTTGTCGGTTCGCCGATGATCGCCAAGGCTGGTTTCGCCGGAAGCGCCGCCAATTCCGCGATCATCGACGGCGCGCCGAGACAGCCGATTTCCTCATCGTACGAGAACGCCAGAATCAGCGGCTGTTTCAGCGGCGCGTCCAACGCGGCGTCGACGTGCGCCAGCGCAAGCGCGAGGAAGCTCTTCATATCGGCGACGCCGCGCCCATAGAGCTTGCCGTCGCGTTCCGTGAGCGTCCACGGATCGCTTGTCCAAGGCTGCCCGTCCACGGGCACGACATCGGTGTGTCCAGACAAAACGACGCCGCCTGGCGCATTCGGCCCAACGATCGCGAACAAATTCGCTTTCGTGCCTTCGCTGTTGCTTACGCGCCGCGAAGCCACGCCCCGCTCCGCGAGGAACGCCTCGACCCACGCAATCAACGCCAAATTGGAGTTGCGTGATGTTGTATCGAACGCAATCAGATCGGCGAGGATATCGAGCGTCGCGCGCACGCCTGCTACCGCGGCGCCTCGACGATGCGGCCGCCCGGCTCCTGAAACGCCAGCAACACGATGCGGAATTGCAGAGGCGACGCGGGCGGAATCGCGGGCGGGCGCCCCTCCGGCCCATATCCAAGCTCCATCGGGAAGGTCGCGATGACCTCGTCGCCGGGCCGCATTTGTTGAATGGCCTCGGCGAAGCCCGGCACCACTTGCGCCAGCGGGAATTGCGCCGGCTCGTTGCGCGCGAACGAAGAGTCGAACACCTCGCCGTTTGGCAAACGGCCTTCATAATGCACAAGCACCGCGGCGTTCTCGCTTGGACGCGGCAGCGACTGATTGCGTCCACGCGCACGGCGCTCGATCAACAGGCCGGAGGGGCGCACTTCAATGCCCGCCTGCGCACGGACGCCCGCCAGAAACTCATCGGCGTTGGCCGCCATTTCCTGGGCTGCGTCGGCGTCGGCCTTCTCAGCGCGCTCGATCTCGCGCATCACGCCGCCACCATTGTCGCACGCAGCCAGCGCCAGCGCCGCCGCCAATATCGCTCTCTTGATCATCTGTACAATGCTTCCGTTTGCTCGATCGTCCAAGGTTCAGCTTCGGCGCCGCGTTCCCATTCTCGGAACGCCTCGTCCGCGAAAATCGCCTCGCAATACGCCTTCACGCCAGGCGGGACGTCCACCGCATAGGTACGAAGGCGCGTCGCGACCGGCGCGAACATAGCGTCCGCGATCGAGCGCGCGCCGAACAGGAAGGGGCCGCCGCTCTGCGCGAGCGTGTGGCCCCACGTTGCATAGAGTTGCTCCAAGTCTTCCTGTGTGTCCTCGGGCAGCGTCGGCGCCCGTTCCAGGCGACGGCGAATGTTCATCGAGAGATCGCGGCGAAGCGCGGCGAAGCCCGCGTGCATTTCACAGGCGAGCGCCCGCGCCTCGGCGCGTCGCATACGATCGCTGGGCCACAAGCTCGCCGCCAGCTCCGCCGCCCACTCGCAAATGGCGAGGCTCTCGTGGATCACCACGTTGTCGACATGGAGCGCGGGCACCCGCCCACTCGGCGAAATCTCCCGTACTTCTCTAATTCGCGACTTGCCGTACCCCTCCCCGCCCAGCGGAATGACGCGCTCGTCAAATGCGATGCCCCCCCACTTGAGCGCGAGCCAAGGGCGCATTGACCAGGAGGAGTAATTCTTGTTGCCGATGTAGAGGATGGGCGCGGCCATGCGGGGCCTTGTTTCAGACGCGGCCCGCGAGATCAAGCCGCTGGCGCCGCTTTCGTCCGCGCTCGTGTTGAACACGCCGCGCGCGAGGGCTAGAAACGGCCATGCTCGCAGCTCAAACCGATCCCTCCACAAGCGCTTTGACGCTGGACGCCATTCGCGCGGCCGCCAAGCGGATTGAAGGCCAGATCGAGCGCACGCCGATGCTGCGCTCTCGCACGCTGTCGGCGATCACCGGCGCCGAGGTCTGGATCAAGTTCGAGAACCTACAGTTTACATCCGCGTTCAAGGAACGTGGCGCGCTCAACAAACTGCTGCAGATGGGCGCCGACGAAAAGCGGCGCGGCGTCATCGCCGCTTCGGCCGGCAATCACGCACAGGCCTTGGCCTACCATGCTCAACGCCTCGGCGTGCCGACAACCATCGTGATGCCGAAGGCGACGCCGTTCGTGAAAGTGGAGCAAACCCGTCACTGGGGCGCGGAAGTGCTGCTCGAAGGCGATACCTTCGACGATGCGTACGCCCATGCCTGCACGGTGTGCGATGACCGCAATCTCGTGTTCGTGCATCCGTTCAACGACATCGACATCATGATCGGCCAGGGCACCACCGCGCTCGAAATGCTGCAGGACGCGCCCGACCTCGACACTCTGGTCGTGCCGATCGGCGGCGGCGGCTTGATCGCGGGCATGGCCGTCGCGGCCAAAACGCTGAAGCCGGACATCCGCATGATCGGCGTGGAAGCGGAAATGTACCCCTCGTTTCATTGCCGGACGCGCGGCGAGACGATGAAGGGCGGCGGGCAAACCATCGCGGAGGGGATCGCGGTCAAGCAGGTCGGCGACTTGCCGTTCGCCGCCGCCGGCCACTTGATCGAGGAGATCGTGCTTGTCCCGGAATCCGGTTTCGAGCGCGCGGTGGCGCTGCTGGCGACCATCGAGAAGACCGTCTCCGAAGGCGCGGGCGCGGCCGCTCTCGCGGCGCTGCTTGTGGCGCCCGACACGTTCAAGGGACGCAAATGCGGCCTCGTGATCAGCGGCGGCAACATCGATACGCGCTTGCTGGCGTCGGTGCTGGAGCGCTCACTGGTGCGCGAAGGCCGCATCGCGATCCTGCGCTTCATCGGCGACGACCGCCCCGGCATTCTGGCGACGGTCGCGCGCATTATCGGCGATCGCGGCGCCAACATCCTCCAAGTCGAACACCACCGCATGAAGCTCGACGCCCCGGCGAAGGGCGTCGAGTTCGATATCGAGATCGAAACGAGGGACGCACGCCATACCGCCGAGATCATGGATGCGCTGATCGCCGCAGGCTACAACGCGCGTCGGCTCTAACGAAGCCGTGACCTCGCTGGCTTCGTATGTTATCCCGCCAGCCGAGGGATAGCTGGGCGGCGCGCACGTTCATTCCGCGACCGCCGCATGGAGGGTCAGAATGCGTCGTGTAATCAGAGCATTGGCTGTCGCGCTTATGGTGAGCGCCGGGGCCGCTTCGTTCGAGACCGCGAGCGCCCAGCCCCGCGCCACAGCGAGCACGACGCCACAAGTGCCGCGCTGCACGCGCAATCTGGGGTCGATTTCGATCCAGAATGGCGACAGCGCCGGCTGGACCTATTACCGCCTGCAGCCGCCCGCCGGCCTGCTGCGCGTCGTCATCCAACAATCGGGCTGCTTCACCGTGGTTGAGCGCGGCGCGGGGCTGGACGCGGCCATGCGCGAGCGTGACCTGGCGAGCGGCGGGCAATTGCAGCGCGGCTCCAATGTCGGCGGCGGCCAAATCCGCGCCGCCGATTATGTGCTGCTCGCCGACGTCGTCGCGCAGGACAATAACGCTTCGGGCGGCGGCGTCGGCGCAGCGCTTGGCGGCGTCGTCGGCGGACGTCTCGGCGGCGTTATCGGCGGTCTGGGCGTACGCTCGCAGACCGCGCAGACCACGCTGGCTTTGACCAATGTGCGCACCACCGAATCCTTCGCCACCGAAGGCAACGCGCAGAATCGCAACATCACCTGGGGCGGCGCGGGCTTCCTCGGCGGCGGCGGCGCGGCGCTCGGCGGCTACACCGACACCGAGATCGGCCGTGTCGTAACGGTGGCGTTCATCGACGCCTATACGCAGATGGTGAGCCAGCTCGGCGTGCTCGACACCAGCAGCACCGCCGCCGCGGCGGCGCCGCAACGCACCTATCGCACCACACAAGCAACGCCTCTGCGCTCGCGCGCCAACGGCGGTTCGGTGCTGCGCAACCTGCCCGCCGGCGCAACGGTTTATCCTTCCGGCGACCGCGAAGGCATGTGGTGGCGCGTGACCGATGAGAATGAGAACGACGGCTGGGTGAACAACGACTTTCTCGAGCCGGTCCAGTAGGCCCTCAACAACCCAGTTCCCACGAGGGGCCGCCTTGTCCAGGCGGCCCCTTTTTTTGATTTCTGACAATCGCGCGAACGCGATGTATGCTCATGTGGGGGCTGTGGTCCATGTGGGAGTTCCCATGCTGCAACACGGCAAGGTTTGGTTTTTGGTTGCGGACGGGCGGCGCGCCCGTGCTCTGAGCGAACCTGAACGCGGCGCCACTCTGGTCGAGGCGTGGACTGACGCGATCAGCGACGACGATCGCCGCACGCCCCAGGATCGCCCGCCGCGCAGCTTTGACAGCGTTGGACCCGGACGCCATGCGATGGACGGCGGTCGCACTCTGCACGAACAGGAGGAAGTGAATTTCCTCATGCGTATCGCCGCGCGTGTGCACGAAGCCGGCCAGGCCGGCGCCTACGATCATCTTGTCATCGCCGCGCCGCCGCGCGCGCTCGGCATATTGCGCGCGCACTTGTCCGATCTCGCCAAGGCGCGCTTGAGGGTTGACCTCGACAAGGACCTGCTCGACGAGCCCTTGCCGCGTTTGCGCGAACGCCTCCGCGAAGCGCTCATGGGCGTGTGACCCGCGCCGGCGAACACGCCGAAGCAGGTTGGAGGGTTGGGGACGCGAAGCGTCTTCGCGCTGGAAGAAAGAGGGAGAAGCTCGCGCTACCGCGCTTCACGTCCCCGCGCATGTTTTGATCATCAGCCTTGGATCAAGAGGGCGGTCGTTTTCATCCCAGGGTCCTTGGCCGACGACGAGCGGGCGGAAACCAACTTTCCGTCCCGGACCCCGGCGGTTTCAATCCCCGCCGGCTTTCTCGCTCATCCGCATCCCGCTTCATCTTTAGGGTTGGATCCGAAAGACCCCTCCGCGAACCGGAACGCCGAGAGCCTACGCCAAAGCACGAACCGGTCGGATGGAGTGGCGTCTATCCGCGCTCCAGACGTCCCAGCGGATCGTGGCGCAGCGAAAGGGTGGACGCGCTCACGCATGGATCGGTACTCGCGGGCGCAACCCCGATCAAGCGGTTCTCGACATCATAACAAAACCGACGCGCGCCGTCGTTCACAAGATTGCCGCGCGCGTCGTGCTCTTGTGGGCGGTGGCGAGAAGGAGTGTTGTACTTATTCTTCGGCGTCCGTCAGAAAATCCGCGTATGATGGGGTGGACGGCCCCGAACGGCATCGATGTGCCAGACTGGTGTTGTTG